>JAESGQ010000031.1_pt1 | contig 381542 bp, 358 predicted proteins | sample 9266251 | NCBI WGS metagenome assembly JAESGQ01 (sample SAMN17056778, study PRJNA650883) | algae metagenome | isolation source: Kaiparowitsia implicata GSE-PSE-MK54-09C and co-occurring heterotrophs from... | place: USA: Kaiparowits Plateau, Grand Staircase Escalante National Monument, UT ...
GCCCTGGGATTCTTCCGGGGTGTCGATGGTGACGTTTTCGAACGGTTCCTGCTTCACGCCATCCACAACGCGGATGATCACTTCTGGACGACCTACACCCATTTCGAAGCCTTCGCGACGCATGGTTTCGATCAGTACCGAGAGGTGCAGCTCACCACGGCCGGAGACTTTGAACTTGTCAGCGCTGTCGCCTTCTTCAACACGCAGAGCCACGTTGTACAGCAGCTCTTTGTCCAGACGCTCTTTGATGTTGCGGCTGGTAACGAACTTGCCTTCTTTACCGCAGAACGGCGAATCGTTGACCTGGAAGGTCATGGAGACGGTTGGCTCGTCGACGGTCAGCGGGGTCATCGCTTCAACATGGTTGATGTCGCACAGGGTGTCGGAGATGAACAGCGAGTCCATGCCGCTGACGCAGACGATGTCACCGGCGGTGGCTTCTTCAACGTCGATGCGGTGCAGGCCGTGGTGACCCATCAGCTTGAGGATACGACCGTTACGCTTCTTGCCGTCGGCGTCGATGGCGATCACCGGGGTGTTCGGCTTGACGCGACCACGGGCGATACGGCCAACGCCGATGATGCCGAGGAAGCTGTTGTAGTCCAGAGCGGAGATTTGCATCTGGAACGGACCGTCAACGTCAACAGCCGGGGACGGCACGTTGTCGACGATGGACTGGTACAGCGGGGTCATGTCTTCAGCCATGTCGGTGTGGTCCAGACCGGCAATGCCGTTCAGGGCCGAGGCGTAGACGACTTTGAAGTCCAGCTGCTCTTCGGTCGCACCGAGGTTGTCGAACAGGTCAAAGATCTGGTCCAGAACCCAATCCGGACGCGCGCCTGGACGGTCAACCTTGTTGATGACCACGATTGGACGCAGGCCGGCTTCGAAGGCCTTCTTGGTCACGAAGCGGGTTTGCGGCATCGGGCCGTCTTGGGCGTCAACCAGCAGCAGCACGGAGTCAACCATCGACATTACGCGCTCAACTTCACCGCCAAAGTCGGCGTGGCCGGGGGTGTCGACGATGTTGATGTGGTAGCCGTTCCAGTTGATCGCGGTGTTCTTGGCGAGAATGGTAATACCGCGCTCTTTTTCCTGGTCGTTGCTGTCCATCACGCGCTCGTCGTTGAGCTCGTTACGCTCAAGGGTGCCGGACTGGCGCAGGAGTTTGTCTACCAGGGTGGTCTTACCATGGTCAACGTGGGCAATGATGGCGATGTTGCGTAGATTTTCGATCACGTGTGTATCTCGATCAGAGGATTCGGTGTGCCGCTTAGTCTAGGCGGCGAGTATTAACTAATTGCGATTTCTGCCAGGCGGCGCGAGCGTGTTAATCACGCCGCCTGTAGGTCGGGAGGGCGATGGCGGATGCTGCCGCCATTCAACCCGGGCGTTTTATGCCGGACGATAAACGCGCACATTGGCATGCCCCTCACTCAGCAGATGGTGGGCGTGCAAACGACTCATCACACCTTTATCGCAATACAACAGGTACTGACGCGCTTCATCTAGCGCCTTGAACGAACTGTTCAGGGCGTAGAACGGCAGCGCCACGACCTCGACGCCAGGCAGGGCGAGTGGCTCGTCCTCGGCAGCATCGGGGTGACGAATATCAATGATCACGTGGTTGGCCAGGGCTTCGCTGACCTCCTCGATCTGCACGTCCTTGCCCAACTCGTCGATCACTTTGTCGATCGGCAGCAAGGTCGCGCGTTCCAGGGCGCGCTCGAGAATGGCCATGTCGAACTGGCTCTCTTCATGCTCGATGCGCAGTTTCTTTGCCCGGGTGGTCGGGTTGACCGAAATCACCCCGCAATATTCCGGCATGTGCTTGGCGAACTCAGCTGTGCCAATGCGCGTGGCGGTGTCGATGATGTCTTGCTTATGACTGGCGAGCAGCGGGCGCAGCACCAGCATGTCGGTGGCCGAATCGATCACCGCGAGGTTCGGCAGGGTCTGGCTCGACACCTGGGAAATCGCCTCGCCGGTAACCAGCGCATCAATCTGCAGGCGCTCGGCCATGCGCGTGGAGGCGCGCAGCATCATGCGCTTGAGGATGACCCCCATCTGGCTGTTGTCGACCTTACCGAGAATCTCGCCCAGCACTTCCTCAAACGGCACGCTGATAAACAGGACGCGCTGCGAGCTGCCGAACTTCTGCCACAGGTAATGCGCCACTTCCATAACGCCCAGCTCGTGAGCGCGGCCGCCTAGATTAAAGAAGCAGAAGTGGGTAACCAGGCCGCGGCGCATCATCTGGTAGGCGGCAACGGTGGAGTCGAAGCCACCACTCATCAGCACCAGGGTCTGTTCCAACGAGCCCAGCGGGTAACCGCCCAGGCCTTCGTGCTGGTGATGAATAACGAAGAGGCGCTGGTCGCGAATCTCCATGCGCACCACCACGTCCGGGTCTTTCAGCGAGATGCCGGCAGCGCCGCACTGTTGGCGCAACTGGCTGCCAACATAGCGCTCGACATCCATGGAGCTGAAACTGTGCTTACCCGCACGCTTGCAGCGCACGGAGAAGATTTTACCTGGCAGCTGATCGGCGAAGTGCCGCTTGCACTTTTCTAGCACGTCATCGAAGTCACCCAACGGGTATTCGTCGACCTGCAGAAAATGGGTAATGCCCGGCGTGCAGCTTAAACGCTCAATCATCGCCTGCAGGGTTTTCGGTTCACTGATCTGGGTTTCGACTTCCAGGTTGTCCCACACACCGCTGACCTGCAGCTGGGGATCGAACTCACGCAAAACCGAACGAATGTTCTTCGCCAGCTGCCGGATAAAGTGCTTACGCACCGGCCGACTTTTGATGGTGATTTCTGGGAAGACTTTAACAATCAGTTTCATGAAAACAGGGGGTGCCGAGGCCGCGAAAAAACAGGGGCGCGGATTATAGCGGAAATTGCTCACGCTTTGATCAAAAATCCTCACCCGCGGAAAACACGCACCATTAATGTGCGCACAACAAATATAGCGACCCATAACGGTGCAAATATTTATCAGGCAGCGCCGCGCAACCCCCGCCAGCCTTGAGTTTCAGGGCTCACACCCATTCCTGTGCACTGGCATGCAATTTGCTCCCTTGTGAGGCAGGATGCCCTGGCGGAGTATGCCGCGGCCGTACCGTACTATTGAGGGCTCACGATTCGAGCCTTATCCACCTGGAGGACAGCATGTCGAAGTCGATTCAACTTATTAAAGAACACGACGTGAAGTGGGTTGACCTGCGCTTCACCGACACCAAGGGCAAACAGCACCACGTGACCATGCCGGCACGCGATGCGCTGGACGACGAATTCTTCGAAGTCGGCAAAATGTTCGACGGCTCCTCCATCCACGGCTGGAAAGGCATCGAAGCCTCCGACATGATCCTGCTGCCGGTTGACGATACTGCCGTACTGGATCCGTTCACCGAAGAGCCAACCCTGATCATCGTTTGCGACATCATCGAGCCAAGCACCATGCAAGGCTACGATCGTGACCCGCGCTCGATCGCCAAGCGCGCTGAAGAGTTCCTGAAAACCACCGGTATCGGTGACACCGTATTCGTCGGCCCAGAGCCTGAGTTCTTCATCTTCGACGAAGTGAAGTTCAAGTCCGACATCTCCGGTTCGATGTTCAAGATCTTCTCCGAGCAGGCGTCCTGGAACACCGACGCTGACATCGAAGGCGGCAACAAGGGCCACCGCCCAGCCGTCAAAGGTGGCTACTTCCCAGTTCCGCCATGCGACCACGACCACGAAATCCGTACTGCCATGTGTAATGCCATGGAAGAAATGGGCCTGGTCATCGAAGTTCACCACCACGAAGTGGCGACTGCCGGTCAGAACGAAATCGGCGTGAAGTTCAACACCCTGGTTGCCAAGGCTGACGAAGTTCAGACCCTGAAGTACTGCGTACACAACGTGGCCGATGCCTACGGCAAAACCGCGACCTTTATGCCGAAGCCGCTGTACGGCGACAACGGTTCGGGTATGCACGTACACATGTCCATCTCCAAAGATGGCAAGAACACCTTCGCTGGCGAAGGCTATGCCGGCCTGTCCGACACCGCTCTGTACTTCATCGGCGGCATCATCAAGCACGGTAAAGCACTGAACGGCTTCACCAACCCGTCGACCAACTCCTACAAGCGTCTGGTCCCAGGTTTCGAAGCTCCAGTAATGCTGGCCTACTCGGCCCGTAACCGTTCGGCTTCGATCCGCATTCCTTACGTGTCGAGCCCGAAAGCCCGCCGTATCGAAGCGCGCTTCCCGGATCCAGCTGCCAACCCGTACCTGGCCTTCGCCGCTCTGCTGATGGCCGGTATCGACGGCATCCAGAACAAGATCCACCCTGGCGATGCTGCCGACAAGAACCTCTACGACCTGCCGCCAGAAGAAGGCAAGCTGATCCCGCAAGTGTGCGGCAGCCTGAAAGAAGCCCTGGAAGAGCTGGATAAAGGCCGTGCGTTCCTGACCAAAGGCGGCGTGTTCTCCGACGACTTCATCGACGCTTACCTCGAGCTGAAGAGCGAAGAAGAAATCAAAGTACGCACCTTCGTACACCCGCTGGAATACGACCTGTACTACAGCGTCTAATCCCGCACGCAATACAAGAGGCCACCTTCGGGTGGCCTTTTTGCGTTTAGCGGCAGATGCAACCCGCCTTTCGCCCCACCGTTATCTGCGCTGGTACACGCCCAGCCATCAACGCGCTTGCCAGAGCACGAAACGAGTGCAAGGCTTAGGGCATCTAATCGGGAGAGTCAGGAATGCGCCCTTTACTCATCTGCCTGCTGCTGAGCCTGGCGTTGCCGGCCAGTGCACAGATCTACAAATACACCGACGCCAATGGCAACACGGTATTCACCGACCAGCCGCCGGAAGGCCAGGCGACGCAGAGTGTCGAGCTGCCGAAAACCAATAGCGTGTCGATGCCGGTACCCAGCCTGCCCGCGACAACAACTCCAGACACTGCCGACAGCGCGGCGCCTTACAGCACACTGCAGCTGACCGGCATCCCCGACGATGAAGCCATGCGCGCCAACAACGGCACCTTCAGCGTTAGCGTGGACATTCAGCCGCGCCTGGCCAACAACCATCGCCTGCGCCTGCTGCTCGACGGCAAGCCACACGGCCAACCGAGCAACGTGCCGCGCCTGCAAATAAGCAATGCCGACCGTGGCGAGCACAGCCTGGCCGTGGAAGTACTCAGCGGCGAGCAATCGATCCAGCAGAGCGCCACTGCCACCTTTACCGTGCAGCGGGTCAATACCAGCAGCCCGGCCCTGCGTCCGCCACCACCAAAACCCACACCTAAGCCCACACCCAAACCGGCCCCTTGATCCATGCGCAATCTGCTGTTTTGCAGCCTGATGCTGCTCGCTCTACCTGCCCTCGCGCAGGTCTACACCTATATAGATGCCGAAGGGAATCGCGTCTTCACCGACAAACCGCGATCGGGCGATGCCGAGCGTGTCGAACTGGCGCCCAGCAACTCGATGCCGACCACCCAGACGCAAACCGCGCCAGTTATTGAAGCGCCACCAGAACCCAGCCAGCGCTACAGCCTGCTGCGTATTCTGGTGCCGCAGCCTGACGCGACCATCCGTGACAGCGCCGGCAACCTGATTGTCAGCATCAACAGCGAACCGAAACTTTTCCCCCAGCACAGCTATCGCCTGCTTATGGACGGCGTACAGGTGGGCGAAGCGGGTAGCAGTCCGGTATTTCCGCTGGAGAATATCGACCGCGGCACTCACCAGCTGGCGGTGGAAATCATCGACCAGCAGGGCCGCATCATCGAGCGCACCCCCACTCAGCCGTTCCATATGCTGCGCATCTCCCTGGCACAGAAGCGCATGGTGACCCCCTGCAAGAAGGCCGATTACGGCGTGCGCCCGGAGTGTCCACTCAAGGACAAGCCACCGGAAAAGAAGAACATTCCCTTCGTTCCATTTATCTAAACCGGTGCCGCGCACCAAAGCAGTGCGCATATTGCCCGGCATTTCTATACTCTCCCTGTTTTGGGTCGCGCCACGCGACCCGGCTGCGCTGAAAAGCAGCTAATTCCCGGCATCCCACGGCCAAACACGCTTCTTTTCGGGGCTTTGGTTTGCTTCTTGCATTTTCCAGCTGCATTGCTGGAACCCAAGGGTCTGCTGACATCCCATATGATCATCAACGACGCACTGCACCGCCTGCTGCTGGACAACCTGACCACTGCCACGCTGCTGCTCAACGACGACCTGCGTCTTGAGTACATGAACCCGGCAGCGGAGATGCTCCTGGCCGTCAGCGGCCAGCGCAGTCATGGGCAATTCATCAGCGAGCTGTTTACCGAGTCCAGCGAGGCGCTGAGCGCACTACGCCAGGCCGTCCAGCACGCCCACCCCTTCAACAAGCGTGAAGCGGTGGTGACCTCGGTCAGCGGCCAAACCCTGACCGTCGACTACGCGGTGACGCCGGTGCTCAGCAAAGGCGAAACCCTGCTGCTGCTCGAAGTACACCCGCGCGACCGTCTGCTACGCATCACCAAGGAAGAGGCGCAGCTGTCCAAGCAGGAAACCACCAAACTGCTGGTGCGCGGCCTGGCTCACGAGATCAAGAATCCACTCGGCGGCATCCGCGGCGCCGCCCAGCTGCTAGCGCGCGAGCTGCCCGAGGAAAGCCTCAAGGATTACACCAACGTAATCATCGAGGAGGCCGATCGCCTGCGGAACCTGGTCGACCGCATGCTCGGCTCGAACAAGCTGCCGTCGCTGGCGCTGACCAACGTGCACGAAGTACTGGAGCGCGTCGGCAGCCTGGTGGAAGCGGAAAGCCAGGGCAGCATCATTCTGGTGCGTGACTACGACCCAAGCATTCCGGATGTGCTGATCGACCGCGAACAGATGATCCAGGCCGTACTGAATATCGTGCGTAACGCCATGCAGGCGCTATCCGGGCAGAACGATCTGCGCCTGGGCCGCATCACCCTGCGCACCCGCGCCCTGCGCCAATTCACCATTGGCCATTGCCGCCATCGCCTGGTGACCAAGATCGAAATCATCGACAACGGTCCGGGCATTCCGCCCGACCTGCAGGAAACCATTTTCTACCCCATGGTCAGCGGGCGGGCCGACGGCACTGGCCTGGGCCTGGCCATTACCCAGAACATCATCAGTCAGCACCAAGGTCTGATCGAGTGCGAGAGCCATCCTGGCCACACCGTGTTCTCGATCTTCCTGCCGCTGGAACAAGGAGTAACTTCGTCATGAGTCGCAGTGAAACCGTCTGGATTGTCGATGACGACCGCTCCATCCGCTGGGTCCTGGAAAAGGCCCTGCAACAGGAAGGCATGACCACCCAGAGCTTCGACAGTGCCGATGGCGTGCTCAGCCGCCTGAGCCGTCAGCAACCCGATGTGATCATTTCCGATATCCGCATGCCGGGGGCCAGCGGCCTTGATCTGCTGGCGCGCATCCGCGAGCTGTACCCGCGCCTGCCGGTGATCATCATGACCGCTCATTCCGACCTGGACAGCGCCGTGGCGTCCTACCAGGGCGGCGCGTTCGAGTACCTGCCCAAGCCATTCGATGTCGACGAAGCGGTGTCGCTGGTCAAGCGCGCCAATATGCATGCGCAGGAGCAGCAGAGCCTGGCCGTGCCGGTCGAGCAGCCACGTACGCCGGAGATCATTGGCGAAGCACCGGCCATGCAGGAGGTGTTCCGCGCCATCGGCCGTCTCTCGCATTCCAATATCACCGTACTGATCAACGGCGAATCCGGCACCGGCAAGGAGCTGGTCGCCCATGCCCTGCACCGCCACAGCCCGCGGGCTACCTCGCCGTTTATCGCCCTGAACATGGCGGCGATTCCCAAGGACCTGATGGAATCCGAGCTGTTCGGCCACGAAAAAGGCGCCTTTACCGGCGCGGCCAACCAGCGCCGTGGCCGTTTCGAGCAGGCCGACGGTGGCACGCTGTTTCTCGATGAGATCGGCGATATGCCGGCCGACACCCAGACTCGCTTGCTGCGCGTACTGGCTGATGGCGAGTTCTACCGGGTCGGCGGCCACACCCCGGTCAAAGTGGACGTGCGCATCATCGCCGCCACCCACCAGAATCTGGAAAGCCTGGTGCAGGCCGGCAAGTTCCGCGAAGACCTGTTCCACCGCCTCAACGTCATCCGCATTCATATCCCACGGCTGTCGGATCGCCGCGAAGACATCCCCACGTTGGCCAGGCACTTCCTTAGCCGCGCCGCGCTGGAGCTGGCAGTCGAACCCAAGCTGCTGAAAAGCGAAACCGAAGACTACCTGCAGCAGCTGCCGTGGCCGGGCAACGTGCGCCAGCTGGAGAACACCTGTCGCTGGATCACCGTTATGGCCTCGGGTCGTGAGGTGCATGTCGACGACCTGCCGCCGGAACTGCTCAGCCAGCCGCAGGAAAGCGCGCCGGTAAGCAACTGGGAACAGGCACTGCGCCAATGGGCCGATCAGGCTCTGGGCCGTGGTCAATCCAGCCTGCTGGATACTGCCGTACCAGCCTTCGAGCGGATCATGATCGAAACCGCCCTCAAGCACACCGCCGGCCGCCGCCGCGACGCCGCCGTGCTGCTGGGCTGGGGCCGCAACACCCTGACCCGCAAGATCAAGGAACTTGGCATGAACGTCGAAAGCGCCGATGACGAGGATAGCGACGACTAAACCGCTCACGCGACGCAGCATGCAAAACGGGCCCGCCAGGGCCCGTTTTTATTTACGCCGCAAACAACTGAAAATGCGCCAGAGCAATGCACCGGCATCGACCCAGTGCACAGCTGCGGTTCACATCCCAGCGCTTGCGTAGCGCCCAACGCGGCCGATAGAAACCCTGAAACCCAGTATTTACGAGACCCGCAGCCAACGTAATAAAACTGGCACACAGCCTGCATAGACTCAAGTAATCCCAGTTTTGGGGACCTTGGTACAGGCAGGCCGGGGATTCCCCTCTTTTATTGCTCCACCAGGCTGATTACCAGCCGCCAGCGCCCGTCCACCTCATCAGCGCGCCATTCGCCGCGCAATGGACGGGCAGCCACCACTCTCAGTAGCAAATCCCGTCTCTCTCGCTGCAAACGCCAATTGGCCAACTTCCCTTGCACGTGCAGCTGGCCTTGCTGCTGGCGGCCAAAGCTCTGCAGGCGCAGGATAAACACGCCGCCCGCATGTTCCTCGCGTGGCAGCGGCTCGACGTTAAACCACAACTCAAGCCCCTGCTCGACCACCTCCACGCGTTCAAGCCAGAGTGGGTCGGGCTGCAACAGCCGGCCAATCATCAAACCGATTAAAAAACCAAACACCGCCAATGAAGCAATCACCCGCACCCACGGACGGGGGCGCGGGTCTGTAGAATGCTGCTCGTCTTCAAGCTCGGAGCCGCGCATGTTTCACGTCATCCTTTTTCAACCGGAAATTCCACCTAATACCGGCAACATTATCAGGCTCTGCGCCAACAGCGGCTGCCACCTGCACCTGATCGAGCCGCTGGGCTTCGAACTGGATGACAAACGCCTGCGCCGCGCCGGGCTGGATTACCACGAATACGCCACCCTGCAGCGCCACGCCGACCTCGCCAGCTGCCTAGCGAGCATCGGCCAGCCGCGCGTGTTTGCCTTTACCACCAAGGGCTCACAGGCGTTCCATCAGGTCAGTTATCAGCCCGGCGATGCCTTTCTGTTCGGCCCGGAAAGCCGCGGCCTGCCCCAGGAGATTCGCGACAGCCTGCCACCCGAGCAACGCCTGCGCCTGCCGATGCGCGAAGGCTGCCGCAGCCTTAACCTGTCCAATACCGTCGCCGTGGCGGTCTATGAAGCCTGGCGTCAGCAGGGATTTGCCGACGCCCAGTAGCGTCGATCACGCTGAACGGAGCCCATAAAAAAACGCCCCACAGGGCGTTTTTTGTTTCAGCCGCAAACCTTAGTGTGCGGTTGCCGCTTCGCCAGCCTGCTGCATACGCTGCAGTTCCTGGGCGTAGAGGGCGTCGAAGTTCACCGGAGCCAGCATCAGCGCCGGGAACGAACCGCGGACTACCAAGCTGTCCAGGGTTTCACGGGCATAGGGGAAAAGGATGTTCGGGCAGAACGCGCCCAGGGTGTGGCTCATGGAAGCCGCATCCAGACCTTTGATCAGGAAGATACCGGCCTGCTGCACTTCAGCGATAAAGGCGGTTTCTTCACCCGTTTTCACGGTCACCGAGAGGGTCAGCACCACTTCGTGGAAGTCGCCATCCAGCGCCTTCTGACGGGTGTTGAGGTCCATGGCGACGCTAGGGGCCCACTCCTGACGGAAGATTTCCGGGCTCTTCGGCGCTTCGAAGGACAGGTCACGTACATAGATACGCTGCAGGGAGAATTGCGGGTTTTGTTCGCCCTGAGCGGCGCCGTTGCTAGCTTGTTCTGTCATGGCAAAGCCTTCTTGTCGTTAGGTACGGGTAAACAGGGAATTAAGCCTTGAGCAGCGCGTCGAGCTTGCCGGCGCGCTCCAGAGCGTAAAGGTCATCGCAACCACCCACATGGGTGTCACCGATCCAGATCTGCGGCACCGAGGTCTGCCGCGCCTTGCGGGTCATTTCCGCACGCACATCCGGCTTGCCATCAACCTTGATCTCGTTAAAGGCCACACCTTTATGAGTCAGTAGCTGCTTGGCACGGATGCAGTACGGGCACCAGTCGCTGGAATAGATGACGACAGGCTGCATCTCACTTCACCAGCGGCAGATTGTCGCCACGCCAGCTGGCGACACCGCCAGACAGCTTGGCCGCAGTAAAACCGGCCTTCTTCAGGTCACGGCAGACGGCGCCGGCATGCTGACCCATAGCATCGACCACGATGATGGTCTTGGCCTTGTGCTTATCCAGCTCAACCATACGCCCAGAGAGCTTTTCGAAGGGAATATTCAGCGCACCGACGATATGCCCGGCGGAAAAATCTTTCTGCCCGCGGATATCCAGCACCACGCCCTGCTCGCTGTTAACCAGTGCGGTCAGCTCGCGACTGCTCAGGCTCTGCCCGCCCTTACGCGCCTCGGTGAAGATCAGCAGCGCGAGCAGAGTCGCGAACAAACCGCTCAGTACATAGTGGGTAGTGGCAAATTCAATCAAGTTGGCAAGCATTGTGCGGTTCCGGGGCGGTAAAATGTCGGCCAGTATACACAGCCGCACAGGTCGGCCAAACCCCGCCCGGCGGTGACGTTTGCGCCACTTGGCCGTAAAATGCCCAGCCTTGTTTCCCGCCCATCGACCCAGAGCGAACCAGCTTTATGAGCGCCACGCCCAAACCCCTGGTACTGATCATCCTCGATGGCTTCGGCCACAGTGACAGCCCCGAATCCAACGCCATCATGGCGGCCAACACGCCGGTCTACGACCATCTGCGCGCCACCCAGCCCCACGGATTGATCTCAGGCTCGGGTATGGACGTGGGCCTGCCGGACGGGCAGATGGGCAATTCCGAGGTCGGCCATATGAATCTCGGCGCCGGTCGCGTGGTGTATCAGGACTTCACCCGGGTGACCAAAGCGATTCGCGATGGCGATTTCTTCACTAATCCAGCCATCACCAGCGCCGTGGATAAGGCGGTAAGCGCCGGCAAGGCCGTGCATATCCTCGGATTGCTCTCGGATGGGGGCGTGCACAGCCATCAGGACCATCTGGCGGCCATGGCCGAACTGGCCGCCCAGCGCGGTGCCGAGCGTATTTACCTGCATGCCTTCCTCGACGGTCGCGACACCCCGCCAAAAAGCGCGCAACCGTCCATTGAGCTGCTCGACGCCACCTTCGCCAAGCTCGGCAAGGGCCGCATCGCCAGCCTCAGCGGCCGCTACTTCGCCATGGACCGCGACAACCGCTGGGACCGCGTCGAGCAGGCCTACGGATTGCTGGTCGACGGTAACGGCCAGTTCAACGCTGCAACTGCCGTGGAAGGCCTGCAGGCCGCCTACGAGCGTGGCGAAAGCGATGAATTCGTCAAAGCCACCACCATTGGCGAGCCCGTGCGGATGGAAGACGGTGACGCCGTGGTCTTTATGAACTTCCGCGCCGACCGCGCCCGCGAGCTGACCCGCGCCTTTGTCGAGCCGGGTTTCAAGGAGTTCGAGCGCACGCGCGTGCCGCAACTGGCCGGTTTCGTCATGCTCACCCAGTACGCCGCAAGCATCCCGACGGCCAGCGCCTACAAGCCGGAAGCCCTGACCAATGTGCTCGGCGAATACCTGGCGAATAACGGCAAAACCCAGCTACGCATCGCCGAAACCGAGAAGTACGCCCACGTCACCTTCTTCTTCTCCGGCGGGCGTGAAGAACCCTTTGCCGGTGAAGAACGCATCCTGATTCCTTCGCCAAACGTCGCCACCTATGACCTGCAGCCGCAGATGAGCGCGCCGGAAGTCACCGACAAGATCGTCGACGCCATCGAAAACCAGCGTTATGACGTGATCATCGTCAACTACGCCAACGGCGACATGGTTGGCCATACCGGCGTGTTCTCCGCCGCCGTGGCCGCCGTGGAATGCCTGGACGGCTGCGTCGGCCGCATCGTCGCCGCGCTGGACAAGGTCGGCGGCGAAGCGCTGATCACCGCCGACCACGGCAACGTCGAGCAGATGGCCGACGAAAGCACCGGCCAGGCGCACACCGCACACACCTGCGAGCCGGTGCCATTTATCTATGTCGGCAAGCGCCCAGCGACCATTCGCGACGGTGGCGTACTGGCCGATGTTGCCCCGACCCTGCTGACCCTGATGGGCCTGCCGGTACCGGCGGAAATGACCGGCACCAGCATTGTCGAACTGAGCTAAGCCGCTGCCCGCAAGCCAGGTGCAATGCCTGGCCTGCGGCCGTCGCAACGTGACGTTAACCATGGCTCCGAGCCATTTTTTAGGCATACTAGGCGCGTTCTTAATTCAGGTGCTGCCAGCCCCATGTTTCGTGCCCTCGCCGTTATTTTCCTGACTGTCCTGCTCACGCCTGCCTTCGCCGACGAGAAGAGCGATGCGCAGAAGCAATTGGACGCCGCTCGCGCCGATGTCAACGAGCTGAAGCAACTGCTGGAGAAGCTGCAGCAAGAGAAATCCGGCGTGCAGAAAGACCTGAAGAAAACCGAAAGCGAAATGGGCCAGCTGGAGAAGCAGGTCAAAGGCCTGCAGCAGGACCTGAAAAAGAGCGAAGAGGAAATCCAGCGCCTCGATACCGAGAAAAAAAAACTCGAGGGCGCGCGCCTTGAACAGCAGCGCCTGATCGGCATCCAGGCCCGCGCCGCCTATCAGAGCGGCCGCCAGGAGTACGTCAAGCTGTTGCTCAACCAGCAGAACCCGGAAAAATTCTCGCGCACCCTGACCTACTACGACTACCTCAGCGAAGCGCGCATGGAACAACTCGCCACCTTCAATGAAACCCTGCGCCAGCTGGCCAACGTCGAGCTGGACATCGCCAACCAGCAAAGCCAGTTGCTGGAACAGAAAAGCGCGCTGGACGGCCGCCGCGAGCAGCTCGCCAGCGTACGCAAGGAGCGTCAGCTGGCCCTGGCCAAGTTGAACAAGGAGTTCTCCGCCCGCGACCAGAAGCTCAAGGCCCGCCAGCAGGAACAAGCCAATCTGGCGCGGGTGCTGAAAACCATCGAAGAAACCCTCGCCCGCCAGGCCCGCGAAGCTGAGGCCGCGCGCCAGCAAGCCCTGCTCGCCGAGCGCGAACAGCCGCGCAGCAGCACTAATCCCGCGCCGACGGGTCCACTGGTGAGCTCCGGCGCCAGTTTTGGCGGTCCATTCGCCAAGGCACGCGGCAAATTGCCCTGGCCGGTTGATGGTCGCCTGGTGGCCCGCTTCGGCACACCACGCGGAGGTGACGCCCGCACCAAGTGGGATGGCGTGCTGATCGGTGCCTCCGCCGGTAGCCAGGTGCACGCAGTACACGGCGGGCGTGTGGTGTTTGCCGACTGGTTGCGTGGCGCCGGGCTTCTAGTCATTCTCGATCATGGCAACGGCTACCTGAGTCTCTATGGGCATAACCAGAGTCTGCTCAAGGACGCCGGCGACGTGGTCAAGGCCGGCGAAGCCATCGCCACCGTTGGCAACAGCGGCGGCCAGGACACCCCAGCACTGTATTTCGCAATTCGCCAGCAAGGCCGCCCCACCGACCCCGCTCAATGGTGCCGCGCACAAGGATAGCGGGCCGTTTAAAAACGTTAGCGAGGCAGCCGAGGCTAGGCAAAAACAGGCGAAAAGCGGAGTTTACGAGCTGTAAATGAGCATTTGAGCCTGTTTTTAACGACGCATCGGCAACGCAGGTAGTTTTTAGACGAGCCCGCGTGCTGTGATTACCGATTTAGGACAGGAGTAAGTTCGACATGCCGCATCTGTTCCGCCTCACCGCCCTCGCGCTGGCCGTTACCCTGCTGGGCAGCACTGCCGCCTTTGCCGCACCAGCCGAAGCACCGGCCACCGCCAACGACAGCGCGCCACTGCCGCTGGATGACCTGCGTACCTTTGCCGAGGTGATGGATCGCATCAAGTCCGCCTATGTCGAGCCGGTCAGCGACAAGACCCTGCTGGAAAACGCGATCAAGGGCATGCTCAGCAACCTTGACCCGCACTCGGCCTACCTGGAACCGGAAGCCTTCCGCGACCTGCAGGAAAGCACCAGCGGCGAATTCGGCGGCCTGGGCATTGAGCTCGGCACCGAAGATGGTTTCCTCAAAGTGGTCTCGCCGATTGATGACACCCCTGCATCCGCCGCTGGCATCCAGCCAGGCGACCTGATCGTGAAGATCGACGGCCAGCCAACCAAGGGCTTGTCGTTGATGGAAGCCGTCGAGAAGATGCGCGGTAAAGCCGGCAGCGATATCGAACTGACCCTGGTCCGTGAAGGCGGCAAGCCCTTCGATGTCGAACTGACGCGCGCGGTAATCAAGGTCAAGAGCGTGAAAAGCCAGCTGCTCGACGACGGCTATGGCTACGTGCGCATCACCCAGTTCCAAGTCAACAGCGGCGAAGAAGTCGGTAAAGCCCTGGCCAAACTGCGCAAGGAAAACGGCAAGAAGTTGCGCGGCCTGGTGCTCGACCTGCGCAACAACCCCGGCGGAGTGCTGCAGGCGGCGGTGGAAGTCACCGACCACTTCCTCAAGAAGGGCCTGATCGTCTACACCGAAGGGCGCATCGCCAACTCCGAGCTGCGCTTCAATGCCGATCCGGCTGACGCCAGTGAAGGCGTGCCACTGGTGGTGCTGATCAACGGTGGCAGCGCCTCGGCCTCCGAGATCGTCGCCGGCGCCCTGCAGGACCACAAACGCGGCGTGCTGATGGGCACCGACAGCTTCGGCAAGGGCTCGGTGCAGACCGTGCTGCCGCTGAACAATGACCGCGCCCTGAAGCTCACTACCGCGCTGTACTTCACCCCCAACGGCCGTTCGATTCAGGCTCAGGGCATCGTCCCGGATATCGAAGTGGCGCGCGCCAAACTGACTCGCGAGCAGGACGAAAGCGGCATCAAGGAAGCTGATCTGCAAGGCCACTTGGGCAACGGCAACGGTGGCGCCGACAAGCCAAGCAAGAACAAAGCTGGCACCCCAGCGCGCCCACAGGACGACGACTACCAGCTGAGCCAGGCACTCAACCTGCTTAAAGGCCTGAGCGTTACCCGCGGCGACTGATCTCCCTCTGTAGGAGCGGCGGGGGCGCCTAGCTCATGCCCGCGAAACTGCAGCCAACAAAAAGCCCGACCTTGATCGCTCAAGGCCGGGCTTTTTTAATAACACCTGAAACTACAGGTAGTTATTGGTCATCTCGTCGATAAAGCCTTCGGCGCGCAGTTCGTCCAAAGCCTTCTGCAGACGCTGCACCACTTCATCCGGGGTGTCCTTGTTCAGCGCCAAATACAGCTCGGCCTCGTTGAAACGCAGCGCGGTATTCAGACCGCTGACACCTTCCTGCTTGGCCAGGTAGCGGCCGACCGGGTCAGTGGTGGCCCACAGGTCGATCTTGCCGCTGAGCAGCTTCTTGATGTTTTCCTGATCACGCAGCGCGTTGACCGGGCTCAGCCCCTGGCTTTCCAGATGCTGGCTGACCGCATCGTTCTTGTAAGCACCAATCTGATACTGGCCGGCGTCCTTGAGGCTGGCAACGCTTAAGTTATTACCCGGCGCAGCCAACAGCACCCAACCGGTTTTCGCCAATGGCCCCACCCACTTGAACAGTGGCTGACGCTCAGGGGTGAAGGTGGTGGAGAACAGGCCGTAGTTGGGCTTGTCCAGGGTCAAACGATACAGGCGATCCCAGGGGAAACGCAGGGTCAGGGTGTAGTTGATACCGGCGCGCTTGAACATCTCGCGGACGATTTCGGTGCTGATGCCATCGATACCGTCGTCACGTGCGTAGTTCTTGTCATCCACGGCCATGTTGAATGGCGGGAAGTTCTCGGTCAGCAACACCACTTTGTAGTCGGCTGGAAGCTCTGCACGGGCTGCGCAGGCACTCAGGAAAAGCCCGAACAACAGGCTGGCTTTCAGGGTTTTCAACATAGGTCATTCCGCTCGCATGAATTGTGATTATGGCTAGCGGCATCCCTGCTCGGGCGATTGCCCGGCGACGTATGGTACTTGGCGTCAACCATCCATGGCCGCGAGCCGGTTTGTGACCGGCCCGCCGGTGCTACGTATTACAGGTAGTTATTCAGAATATCGTCGACAAAGCCTTCGCTGCGCATCTTGTCCAGCTCGGCTTGCAGCTTCTGTACAACTTCGTCCGGCACCTCTTTGTTCAGCGCCAGATACAGCTCTGCGCTATCGAAACGCAGAATGGTTTTCAGCCCAGAAACACCTTCCTGTTTGGCCAGGTAGCGGCCGGCAGGATCACCGGTGGCCCACAGGTCAATCTGACCGGCCATCAGTTTCTTGGCGTTTTCCGTGTCGCGCAGGGCGGTAATTGGCTCCAGGCCTTTTTCCACCAGGTGCTCGGCAATCGCGTCGCCCTTGTAGGCGCCGACCTTGTACTGCTTGGCGTCGTCCAGACTGTTCAGGGTAATGCTGCTATCGGCCTTGCCGAGCAACACCCAGTCATCCGGACCAATCGGGCCAACCCACTTGAACAGCGCCTCACGCTCCGGCAAACGTGCCGCAACAAAGACGCCATAACCAGGCTTTTCCAGCGCCAGCTTGTAGATGCGATCCCAAGGGAAACGCAGAGTCATGTTGTATTGGATGCCTGCGCGCTTGAACATCTCGCGAATGATATCCACGGCAATGCCGTCGATATTGTCTTCCTGGGCGAAGTTCTTGCCGTTGATCGCCATGTTGTACGGTGGGAAATTCTCGGTCAGCAGGACCATGCGGTAGTTCGGGTCAATTTCGGCCCGAGCACTGCCCGCGAGCACCATAACTGTGCCAGCGAGGGCGACTAATAGTTGTTTGAACATGATGTCTCACATCGATAGTTGGGCTGAGTATGCAAGCATACCCAGCACTGTCGACTTAGCCCAGCCCAGGTTTTCCGCAGGTACGGACACCAGACGCTTACAGATAACCGTCTTTGATCGTACCCAACTCACCCTGAGCGCGCATATCGTCCAAGGCCTTCTGCAACTTCTGCACCACTTCATCGGGCGTCTCTTTATTCAACGCCAGATAGAGGTCGGCGCTGTTAAAGCGGTGCACCACCTTGAGCGCGCCCAGTGGCGACTGCTTGGCCATATAGCGCCCGCCAACCTCATCGGTGGCCCACAGGTCGATCACGCCCTTCTCCAGCTTGTTGAGGTTTTCCTTGTCCTGCAGGCTGGTTTGTACCGTCACGCCACGGTCGATGAGGAACTGCGAAATCGCATCATTGCGATAACCGCCGATCCGGTATGCCCCGGCCTGATCCAGGCTATTCAACGCAATGGTGCTATCGGCCTTGGCCAGCAGCACCCAGTCGCTCACGGCAATCGGCCCAACCCACTTGAACAGCGACTCACGCTCCGGCGTGCGGATAGTGGAGAACAGCCCGTAGCCCTTGCTTTCGAGTGCCTGCTTGTACTGCCTGTCCCAAGGGAAACGCAGGATCATCTGACACTCAAGCTGCGCCTTGCTGCACAGCGCACGCACCGTATCGCTGCTGATGCCCTGCACATCAGCATCCTTGGCAAAGTTGCCGCCACTGGCCGCCATGCTGAACGGCGGGAGGTTTTCGGTAAGCAGAACCAGAGGCTCCGCGTGAGCCAGGCTGACGGTACACAACAGCCAAACCGCGGTGAATAGCCGGATAGCGGACATAAGAACTCCGTGTATGGAAAAACCATTTATTGAAAGAGGAGCGCTCACAGGGATGCCAAAAGCATCGACCCGAGCGCAAACATTCTGATTTTAGCGGGCCAGTCGACATTTTGCTGTCGACTCGCCCGCAGCAGTGGCCGGCAGGGACGCCGGCCAGCGAGGTTTAGCGGACTACGATGCCGCGAGCGGCCATATAGGCCTTGGCCTCCGGCACGGTGTATTCGCCGAAGTGGAAGATGCTCGCAGCCAATACGGCAGCCGCTTTGCCTTCGATAATGCCGTCGGCCAGGTGCTGTAGGTTGCCGACGCCGCCGGAAGCGATGACCGGGATGCCGACCATTTCGCTGATGGCGCGGGTTACGCCCAGGTCATAGCCGCTTTTTACGCCGTCCTGATCCATGCTGGTCAGGAGGATTTCGCCGGCGCCGAGGTCTTCCATCTTTTTCGCCCAGAGCACCGCATCCAAACCGGTGGGCTTGCGTCCGCCGTGGGTGAAGATTTCCCAGCGCGGGGTTTCGCCCGGCTTGGAGACCTTCTTCGCGTCGATGGCGACGACGATGCACTGCGAGCCAAAGCGCGAGGCTGCTTCGCCGACGAACTCCGGAGTAAACACCGCGGCGGTGTTGATCGAGACCTTGTCCGCGCCGGCATTCAGCAAGTTACGAATGTCCTGCACGGTGCGCACGCCGCCACCGACGGTCAGCGGAATAAACACCTGGCTGGCCATACGTTCCACTGTATGCAGCGTGGTATCGCGACCATCGACGCTGGCGGTGATGTCGAGAAAGGTAATCTCGTCAGCGCCCTGCTCGTCGTAACGCCGGGCGATCTCCACCGGGTCGCCGGCATCGCGGATGTTCTCGAACTGCACGCCCTTGACCACGCGGCCGTTGTCCACGTCGAGGCAGGGGATAATGCGTTTAGCCAGCGCCATGAGTTTGTCCTCAGCCCTTGTAGGAATCGCAGAAGGCTTGCGCCTCAGCGACATCCAGGGTGCCTTCGTAGATCGCCCGGCCGGTGATGGCGCCGATGATGCCCGGCGCCTTGGCGTCCAGCAGAGCTTTGATATCGCCCAGGTTGTGGATGCCGCCAGAAGCGATCACCGGAATTTTGGTCGCCGCAGCCAGGGCAGCGGTGAAGGGCACGTTGCAGCCCTGCATCATGCCGTCTTTGGCGATATCGGTATAAACGATGGCGGACACACCGTCGGCTTCAAAGCGCTTGGCCAGGTCGATCACCTGCACGGTGCTGACTTCGGCCCAGCCGTCGGTGGCGACGAAACCGTCTTTGGCGTCCAGACCGACAATCACTTTGCCCGGGAAGGCCTTGCACGCCTCGGCAACAAACTCCGGCTGCTTGACCGCTTTGGTACCGATGATCACGTAGCTGACGCCAGCTTTGACGTAATGCTCGATGGTTTCCAGCGAACGGATGCCGCCGCCGATCTGAATCGGCAGGTGCGGGTAGCGCTTGGCGATGGCAGTCACCACGTCACCGTTGACCGGCTGACCTTCGAAGGCACCGTTGAGGTCGACCAGGTGCAGTCGGCGGCAGCCGCCCTCGACCCACTTGGCGGCCATGCTCACCGGGTCATCGGAAAACACCGTGGAGTCTTCCATGCGGCCCTGGCGCAGACGCACGCAAGCGCCGTCCTTCAGATCGATAGCGGGGATAATCAGCATCGGTTGAACCTGCTCAAGTCGTGTGAATTCGGTGGGTCAGCTCTTCTCAAGCGCCCAGAGGTCGCTTTCGATGCTCTCGAACCGTTCTTTCAGGTGAGTCTGCACATCGAAAACCGCCCGGTTGTAGTAGTGCGGCGCAATCTCGCGGGCAAACAGCTCAAGGATTTCCGCCGCCTCAAACGAACCCAGCTGCAGCTCGAAGCGCTCTTCCATAAAACGTTTGAGAGCATTGGTCGCTTCACGCTCCTGCTCAGCAGAGAGGGTGAGAATCGGCGGCTTCTGCTTTGCCCGGCTCATTTACCAGCGACCATCCCAGGCGGCGAAGTTCTGCAGCAACTGCAGGCCGTGGGTGTGGCTCTTCTCCGGGTGAAACTGCACGGCAAAGCGCGAGCCTTCAGCCAGCGCTGCGGCGAAATCCTTGCCGTAATGGCCGCGACCCACCACCTGCTTGGGGTTGCCGGCCTCGATGTAATAGCTGTGCACAAAGTAGAAGCGCGCCAGGTCCGGGATGTTGTGCCACAGCGGGTGTTTGACCGACTGCGCCACTTCATTCCAGCCCATATGCGGCACCTTCAGCGGCTCGCCATCTTCGACCATGCCCTTGCCGAAGAAGCGCACCTTACCGGGGAACAGGCCGATGCAATCAACGCCATCGTTCTCTTCACTGTGCTCCAGCAACGCCTGCATACCCACACAGATGCCGAGGAACGGCCGATCCGCGCTGACTTCACGCACCAGGCTGTCGAAGCCCAGGCGCGTGATCTCGGCCATGCAATCGCGAATCGCGCCGACGCCGGGGAATACCACGCGGTCGGCTTCGCGAATCACTTGGGCATCGCTGGTCACCAGCACCTTGCCGGCGCCCACGTGCTCGAGGGCCTTGGCCACCGAGTGCAGGTTGCCCATGCCGTAGTCGATTACTGCAACTGTCTGCATTTACAGACAGCCCTTGGTCGACGGCATCTGCCCGGCCATACGCGGGTCCAGCTCGACGGCCATGCGCAGGGCACGGCCGAAAGCCTTGAACACCGTCTCAATCTGGTGGTGGGTGTTGGTGCCACGCAGGTTGTCGATATGCAGCGACACCAGGGCGTGGTTGACGAAGCCCTGGAAGAACTCCTGGAACAGGTCCACATCGAAGCCGCCAACCACCGCGCGGGTGAATGGCACGTGCATCTGCAGACCCGGGCGACCGGAGAAGTCGATCACCACGCGCGACAGCGCTTCATCCAGCGGCACGTAGGAATGGCCGTAACGAGTCATGCCGCGCTTGTCGCCGATGGCCTTGGTGAATGCCTGGCCGAGGGTGATACCGACGTCTTCCACGGTGTGGTGGTCATCGATATGCAGGTCGCCCTTGCACTCGATATCGAGGTCGATCAAGCCATGGCGGGCGATCTGGTCGAGCATGTGCTCGAGGAATGGCACGCCAATATCGAACTTGGCCTTGCCAGTCCCATCCAGGTTGATCGAGACCTTGATCTGGGTCTCCAGGGTATTGCGCTCGACGGATGCCGTACGTTCGGCCATCACCAGCTCCAGAAATTGCCCACGGAAAAAGGCTGGCATTATAGGCGGGCATCCGCCTGGGCGGCTACCGGCGGCGATCAGAGGTGCCGACTATCGGCTGCATAGGCCGTTAGGGCATGTTTTCCGCCCAAACGACCAGCACAGCAATCACAGGATAAGCAGCGGGAAACCATGGACAGTATCGACACCCTGATTATCGGCGCAGGCGCCCTGGGCCTGGCCTGCGCCGCGCGCTTGAGCACACCAGGGCAGAGCTGCCTGATCGTCGAGACGGAAAGCCTGATAGGCAGTCACACCTCCAGCCGCAACTCCGAGGTGATCCATGCGGGCCTGTATTACCCACCCGGCTCGCTCAAGGCCGAACTGTGCCTGGAAGGCCGCGAACGCCTGTATGCCTGGTGCCGCAGCCATCAGGTAGCGCACCGCCAGCTCGGCAAGCTGCTGGTGGCGGTGGAAGTGGCGGAAATAGCCAAGCTCGAACAGCTGCAGCGCAACGCCCAAGCCTGCGGCGTGCATGACCTGCAGACCATCGAACAGCCCCAGCTGAATACCCTGGAACCCGCCGTACGCGGCACCTGCGCCCTGCTCTCGCCCAGCACCGGAATTATCGACAGCCACGCCTACCTGCAATCGCTGCTGGCCGCCGCAGAGAGCAGTGGGGCGCAGTTGGTTCTGCATACCCGCGTCGAGCGACTCGAAGCAAGCGGCGACGGCTGGATAGCCTCGGGGCACAGCGGCGGCGAGCCGTTCCAGCTGAAAGCCCAGCGGGTGATCAATGCCGGCGGCCTGTTCGCCCAGCAACTGGCCAGGCAAACCCAAGGCCTGCAGAACGTGCCGCCACTGCATCTGTGCCAGGGCCGCTACTTCAGCTACAGCGGCCGCTCGCCCTTCCAGCACCTGATTTATCCGATGCCGGAAGCCAATACCGCCGGCCTTGGCATCCATGCCACCCTGGATCTCGGCGGCCAGCTGCGCTTCGGCCCGGACACCCACAACCTCACGCAGATCGACTATCAGGTCGAGGAAAACCTGCGCGAGCCGTTCGCCGATGCCATCCGCCGCTACTTCCCCGCTATCGACAGCACGCGCCTGGTGCCAGGCTACAGCGGCATCCGGCCGAAACTCGCAGGCCCGGGGGAACCGGCCGCCGACTTCATTATCCAAACGCCCAACGAGCATGGCCTGCCAGGCCTGGTTAACCTGTTCGGCATCGAGTCTCCCGGCCTCACCGCCAGCCTGGCTATTGCCGAGCGCGCGGCGCAATCACTGTAAGAGCCGACCTGCTGCGCGTCGGCCCTGCGGCGTTAAAAACAGACTCGGAATGCTCATGTACAAAAGTACACTCCGCTTCCTCGCCTGTTTTTGCCTTGCATGGCTCTAGCTCGCGAGCTCGTAATAAACAGGTTCTAAAAGCCGCTTGCAAAATCACCGCACAAACGGGACTGTCGGCGGTCCAGGTAAAAGCGCTGGCGCTATACTCGCCGGCTTGAATTGCTGCTCTTCACCATCCAGTTTCGAAACAAGGATTCGCACATGAAAGCGCTCGGCAAAATCCTCGGCCTGTTTTTTCTCGGGCTATTGCTGATCATCGTGGCGCTGGGCTTTGCCCTCACCCACCTGTTCGATCCCAACGATTACAAAGATGAAATCCGCCAAATTGCCCGCGACAAGGCCAACTTGGAGCTGACCCTCAAGGGCGATATCGGCTGGAGCCTGTTCCCCTGGCTCGGCCTGGAGCTGACCGACGCCACCCTCGCCAGCCTCAGCACCCCAGACAAGCCCTTCGCCGACCTGCGCCTGCTCGGCCTGTCGGTACGCGTGCTGCCGCTGCTGCGCAAAGAAGTGCAGATGAGCGACATCCGCATCGACGGACTCAACCTCAACCTGCAGCGCGACGAAAAAGGCCGCAGTAACTGGGAAGATGTCGGCAAACCGGCCAACGCCTCGACTGCAACAGCCGACGCCCCAGCAGCAAACGCCGATAGCGCACAGACCGAAAGCCCAGCCACCGAGCCCGGCGAAAGCAGCCAGCCGCTGAAACTGGATATCGATAGCCTGATCGTCAACAGCGCGCGCATCGACTACCACGACGCGCAGAAAGGCCAGCAATTCAGCGCCGAAAGCATCCAGCTGACCACCGGAGCGATCCGCGAAGGTGCAGGCATCCCGGTCAAACTCAGCGCCTTCTTCGGCCTCAACAAACCGGTATTGCGCGCTCGTAGCGAACTGCAGGGCGAACTGCGCTTCGACCGCGCCCTCAAGCGCTACCAACTGGAAGACGCCAAACTCTCCGGCGAAGTGTCCGGCGAGCCCTTCGATGGCCAGACCCTGACCTATTCGGCCCAGGGCCAGCTGCTGGTCGACCTGGCCGCCCAGGTCGCCGAATGGAACGGCCTGAAGTTCTCCGGCAACCAGCTACGCGCCCTCGGCGAGCTGAAAGTCCGCGACCTCGACAAGCAGCCAAAACTCAGCGGCGGCCTGTCCATCGCACCGCTCAACCTACGTGAATTCCTCGCCACCATCGGCCAGAAACTGCCACCGATGAACGATGAGAAAACCCTCAGCCAGTTCGAACTGGTCACCCGCCTTAGCGGCACCGATAACAGCCTGACTTTCGAAGAACTCAAGCTGACTCTCGATGACAGCCACTTCAGCGGCCAACTGGCGATTGCCGACTTCGCCAAACAGGCTCTGCGCGTGCAGCTCAAGGGCGACCAGCTGAACATAGACCGCTACCTACCCGCGCCATCCAAGGACGCCAAGGATGCCGGTGCCGCCCGCAAGGCCGAGGTCAAGGCCAGCGTCGCCAGCGCCGGGCAGAGCGGCAGTACACCGCTGCCCGATGCACCGACCCAGCACGCCTGGAGCAGCAGCGAAGTGCTGCCGATCGAGACGTTGCGCAAGCTCGACATGCAACTCGACCTCGGCCTGGACCAGCTCACCGCCCAACAGCAGGTGATCAGTAACTTCAGCGCCAAGGCACAGAGCAAAGGCGGTCTGCTGACCCTGCAGGATGTGCGCGGCGCCATCGGTAACGGCAGCTTCGACGCCAAGGCCAGCATCGACGTACGCCCAGCCGTGCCGCTGCTCAGCCTGCAGAAGAACCTCAGCAGCATCCCGGTTGAGCCGTTCCTGAAAAAGCCTGACCAGCCCTCACCGGTCAAAGGCCTGCTGGACTTCAAAGCCAACCTGACCACCAGCGGCAACAGCCAGCGCGCCTGGGTCGATGGGCTGACTGGCGATGCCAGCTTCCTGCTCAACGATGGCGTGCTGGTCGACGCCAACCTGGAACAGCAGCTGTGCCGCGGTATTGCCACGCTCAACCGCAAATCCCTGAGCAGCGACCCACGCGGCAAGGACACACCCTTCGAAACCCTGCAAGGCAGCCTGATCCTGCGCAACGGCGTGGCCCACAACCCCGACCTCAAGGCCGTTATTCCAGGCCTGGCGGTTAGCGGCAATGGCGACCTGGACCTGCGCATCCTCGGCCTCGATTACCGCGTCGGCATCACCATCACCGGTGATCAGCGCGAAATGCCTGACCCAGCCTGCCAGGTCAACGAACGCTATGTCGGCATCGAATGGCCGGTGCGCTGCCGCGGCCCGCTGGAAATGGGCGGCAAAGCCTGCCGCCTGGATCAGGACGGCCTGGGCAAGGTCGCCGCCAAACTGGCCGGCAACAAGCTCAACGAGAAGATCGAAGAAAAACTCGGCGACAAGGTCAGCCCCGAGCTGAAAGACGCACTCAAGGGCCTGTTCAACCGATGAGCCCCGAGCAATTTTCTGACGCAGTACTGCACTGGTACGACAGCCACGGACGCAAGGACCTGCCCTGGCAACAGGGCATCACGCCGTACCGCGTGTGGGTCTCGGAGATCATGTTGCAGCAGACCCAGGTCAGCACCGTGCTCGGCTATTTCGACCGTTTTATGGCCGCATTGCCGACGGTAAATGACCTGGCAGCAGCGCCGGAAGACGAAGTGCTGCACCTGTGGACGGGCCTCGGTTACTACACCCGCGCACGCAACCTGCAGAAAACCGCACAGATCGTTATGCGCGAACATGCCGGCGAATTCCCCCACGATGTCGACCAGCTCACCGAACTTCCCGGCATCGGCCGCTCTACCGCCGGCGCTATCGCCAGCCTCAGCATGGGCCTGCGTGCGCCGATCCTCGATGGCAACGTCAAACGCGTCCTAGCGCGCTATGTGGCTCAGGAAGGCTATCCGGGCGAACCAAAGGTGGCCAAACAGCTGTGGGATGTGGCGGAGCGCTTTACCCCACACGCACGGGTAAACCACTACACCCAGGCAATGATGGATCTGGGCGCCACCCTGTGTACCCGCAGCAAGCCCAGCTGCCTGCTCTGCCCGCTGAAAAGCGGCTGCCAGGCGCACCTGCTCGGCCTGGAGATCCGCTACCCAATCCCCAAACCGCGCAAGGCGCTGCCACAGAAACGCACGCTGATGCCAATCTTCGCCAACCGCAACGGCGAGGTGCTGCTCTATCGCCGCCCGTCCAGCGGCCTCTGGGGCGGCTTGTGGAGCCTGCCGGAGCTGGACGAAGCAGCGGCCATCGCCACACTGGCCAGCCGCCACACCCTACAGCTCGGCGCACAGCGCGAACTAAGCGGCCTGACCCACACCTTCAGCCACTTCCAGTTGGCCATCGAACCCTGGCTGATCCAGGTCGACGCCGCGCCAGCCGCCGTGGCCGAGGCTGACTGGCTCTGGTATAACCTCGCCACCCCGCCGCGCTTGGGCCTTGCCGCCCCAGTGAAGAAACTGCTGAAGCGCGCAGCCGATGCACTCGCAACCCCGAACACTGGAGAAACACCATGACCCGCACCGTACAGTGCCGCAAACACAAGCAGGAACTCCCCGGCCTGGACCGCCCGCCGTATCCGGGCGCCAAAGGTGAGGACATCTTCAACAACGTATCCAAGCAAGCCTGGGACGAATGGCAGAAGCATCAGACCTTGCTGATCAACGAACGCCGCCTGAACATGATGAACGCCGAAGACCGCAAGTTCCTCCAGGCCGAGATGGACAAATTCCTCTCCGGCGAGGAATACGCCCAGGCCGAAGGTTACGTACCGCCCAGCGAGTAACAGCAGCGCAGTTACCTGCAGGGGCGAGCAGCCCCTGCAGCTCGCAATCCCCTCGCAAAACCTCCCCTCGCAGCTAACCGCCCGTAATAATTAAATATTTTTCAAACTCACGCTTGACACCTACCCCTCAAATCCGTCTAATAGCGCCCCGTTAGCCCGGGTAGCTCAGTCGGTAGAGCAGGGGATTGAAAATCCCCGTGTCGGCGGTTCGATTCCGTCCCCGGGCACCAAATACAGAGAAACCCCAAGAGAAATAAACCTCCTTGGGGTTTTTTCTTGCCTGCGATTTACCGCACAACAGCTTATAAAGCCGCTGAAATTGTGCACGCGCGACAGCCAACTGCAGCCAAGCGACAGCGTGACCGGGTGAGCGCTCCCAGGCCGGTAAACGGCTTGGCGGTCAGCGAAACGCTATGCTAGCTTGACGCCTCGCCAGGAAGGCCAAGCAACGCCTGAGCGCAATCGAACAATAAGAGGACCCCCCATGGCCGAGGCCACGCCCGCGCTGGAAATACGCGACCTGCATAAACGCTACGGCGACCTTGAGGTGCTCAAGGGCATCTCCCTCACCGCTCGCGACGGCGATGTGATTTCCATCCTCGGTTCTTCCGGCTCCGGCAAGTCGACCTTTCTGCGCTGCATTAACTTGCTGGAAAACCCGCACAAGGGGCAGATCATCCTCTCGGGTGAAGAGCTCAAGCTCAAAGCCGCGAAGAATGGCGACCTGGTCGCCGCCGACAGTCGCCAGATCAATCGCCTTCGCAGCGAGATCGGCTTTGTCTTCCAGAATTTCAATCTGTGGCCGCACATGAGCGTGCTCGACAACATCATCGAGGCGCCGCGCCGCGTGTTGGGGCAGAGCAAGGCCGAGGCCATCGAGGTGGCCGAGGCGCTGCTGGCCAAGGTCGGCATTGCCGACAAGCGCCACGTTTATCCGAATCAGCTTTCCGGCGGCCAGCAACAGCGCGCGGCAATCGCCCGCACGCTGGCCATGCAGCCGAAAGTCATCCTGTTCGATGAGCCCACCTCGGCCCTCGACCCGGAGATGGTACAAGAAGTGCTTAATGTGATCCGCGCACTCGCCGAGGAAGGCCGCACCATGTTGCTGGTAACACATGAAATGGGCTTTGCCCGCCAGGTGTCCAGCGAGGTGGTGTTTCTGCATCAGGGCCTGGTTGAAGAACAGGGCTCCCCGGAGCAGGTGTTCGACAACCCGAACTCGGCGCGCTGCAAACAATTCATGTCCAGCAATCACTAAAACACGGAGCAACTACGCATGCAGAACTACAAGAATATCCTGCTGGCCGCTGTCGCCACCCTGGCCTTCGGCACCAGCGCCGTCGCGGCGGACAAGCTGAAACTGGGTACCGAAGGCGCTTACCCGCCGTTCAACCTGATTGACGCCAGCGGCCAGGTCGGCGGTTTTGACGTGGAAATCGGCCAGGCCCTGTGCGCCAAGATGAAGGCCGAGTGCGAAGTGGTCACCTCCGACTGGGACGGCATCATCCCAGCCCTCAACGCGAAGAAATTCGACTTCCTGATCGCCTCCATGTCGATCACCGAAGAGCGCAAGGCCGCGGTTGATTTCACCGAGCCCTACTACACCAACAAACTGCAGTTCATCGCGCCAAAAGGCGGCGACTTCAAGACCGATAAAGCCAGCCTGAAAGGGAAAGTGATCGGTGCCCAGCGCGCCACCATCGCCGGCACCTGGCTGGAAGACAACCTCAATGGCGTGGTCGATATCAAGCTGTACGACACCCAGGAAAACGCCTACCTCGACCTGGCGTCGGGCCGCCTCGATGGCGTGCTGGCTGACACCTTCGTCAACTGGGAATGGCTGAAGAGCGACGCCGGCAAGAGCTTCGAATTCAAGGGCGACCCGGTATTCGACAACGACAAGATCGGCATTGCCGTACGCAAGGGTGATGCCCTGCGCGACAAGCTGAACGCCGCACTGGCCGAGATCGTGGCTGACGGCACTTACAAGAAGATCAACGACAAGTACTTCCCGTTCAGCATCTACTAAGCTGCCGGCACTGCGCCGCCCGTCCGGGCGGCGCAGGCTTCTGAGCCCCTATGAATTTCGACCTCTACGGATTCGGCCCGGCCCTGGCTGCTGGCACCCTGATGACCATCAAGCTGGCGCTCAGCGCGCTGTGCCTGGGTCTGGTGCTCGGCTTGCTCGGCGCCCTCGCCAAGACTTCCCCGTACAAGCCACTGCAATGGCTTGGCGGCACTTATTCGACCATCGTGCGCGGCATCCCCGAGCTGCTCTGGGTGTTGCTGATCTATTTCGGCACCGTGCAGCTGATGCGCAACCTGGCGGACCTGCTCGGCATCGAAAGCCTTGAGCTGAACGCCTTCGCCGCCGGCACCATCGCCCTCGGCATCTGCTTCGGTGCGTACGCCACCGAGGTGTTTCGTGGCGCAATCCTGGCCATCCCCAAGGGTCACCGCGAAGCCGGCCAAGCCTTGGGCATGTCCAAACCACGGATTTTCTGGCGGCTGATCCTGCCGCAGATGTGGCGCATCGCCCTGCCCGGTCTGGGCAACCTGTTTATGATCCTGATGAAGGACACCGCACTGGTATCGGTGATCGGCCTGGAAGAAATCATGCGCCGCTCGCAAATCGCCGTAACGTCCAGCAAAGAGCCTTTCACCTTTTTTCTGGTGGCGGCCTTTATCTACCTCGGCCTGACCGTCCTCGCGATGATTGGCATGCACTTCCTTGAAAAACGCTCCAGCCGTGGCTTTGTCAGGAGCGCGTCATGAGAAAGATCTCTGAAATAGCCGCCTGGTCGGCTGCCGTTGCGCTGATTGCCTATGCGCTCTGGGGCGGTCTAACCGCTCTCAACTGGGACGTGATCATCAAGTGGCTGCCGCGCCTGTCTGAAGGAGCCCTGCTGACCCTGGAGCTGGTGGCTATCGCGGTTCTCGCCGGGCTGATTCTCGCTCTGCCGATGGGCATCGCCCGCGCCTCGCGGCACTGGTATGTGCGCGCCCTGCCCTATGGCTACATCTTCTTCTTCCGTGGCACACCACTGCTGGTGCAGCTGTTCCTGGTCTACTACGGCCTGGCGCAGTTCGATGCAGTGCGCGAAGGCCCGCTCTGGCCCTATCTGCGCTCCCCGTACTGGTGCGCGGTACTGACCATGACCATGCACACCGCTGCCTATATCGCCGAGATTCTACGTGGTGCGATTCAGGCCGTACCGCCGGGCGAGATCGAAGCCGCCCGCGCGCTGGGCATGTCGCGAGCCAAGACCATGTTCTATATCGTCCTGCCACGCGCGGCGCGTATCGGCTTGCCGGCCTACAGCAACGAAGTAATCCTGATGCTCAAGGCCAGCGCTCTGGCCAGCACCGTGACCCTGCTGGAACTGACCGGCATGGCGCGCACCATCATCGCCCGCACCTATCTGCCGGTGGAGATCTTCTTTGCCGCTGGGATGTTCTACCTGCTGATCGCCTTCCTGCTGGTGCGCGGCTTCAAGCTGCTGGAACGCTGGCTGCGCGTCGACGCCTGCCAGGGCCGCTGATTGCCTGAGGGCTTACGCCCTCAGGCAACTTACTCATGCCAACCACCACTCCCAACCACGTCCTGCAAGGCGCTGCCTTGTTGCAGCGCTTTAACGCGCTCGACAGCTTTCTTTTCGAGCACCAGGCGCTATGGCGACCACGCCCCTTTGTGCATTACCCGTCCTTGCCTTGGGAAGCCGAGCACCCACAGCTGGCAGCCTGGCTCAGGGCACAAAGCCTGGAGCATGCCGAGGCGGCGCATAACCAGCCACATCTGCTGCAAGCGCCAGCACCCTTCCCGCAACTGGCCGCCCAGGCGTGCGAGCTAAGCCAGATCGGTGAATTACCACAGTCACCCGCGACGGTATTTCCTGCGCGCTTTAGCAGCGATGTGCCGGGGCGCAAGTGGCAGCAGATCGACGCCTTCGCCCGCAGCCTGAGCTTTAGCCATACACCGCAGCACTGGCTGGACTGGTGCGCCGGCAAAGGCCACCTCGGTCGCATGCTCACGCACAATGGCGGCCGCCTGACTTGCCTGGAATACGACCCGCAGCTGGTCAGCAGCGGTCAACAACTCAGCCATAAACTCGGCATCGCCGCACAGCATATCGAGCAGGATGTGCTGGCCGACGACGCTGCGACACAGCTGCAAGCGCAACACACACCCGTGGCGCTGCATGCCTGCGGCGAGCTGCACACGCGCCTGCTGCAACTGGCCAGCCAAGCCGGCTGCCAGCAATTGGCCGTCGCACCTTGCTGCTACAACCGCATCCGCACCACGCACTATGAGCCACTGTCGGCAAGCGCCCAGGCCTCGACACTGCAACTGTCTATCGACGATCTCGGCCTGCCTCTATGCGAAACCGTCACCGCCGGCGCGCGGGTACGCCGCCAGCGCGATCAATCCATGGCCAGACGCCTAGCCTTCGACCTGCTGCAGCGCCAGTTGCGCGGCATCGATGAATACCTACAAACCCCTTCCCTGCCAGCGGCCTGGCTGGACAAGCCCTTCGCCGATTACTGCCAAGACCTCGCCGCACTCAAACAGCTACCCACACCACTGGCGCAAGATTGGTCGCAACTGGAGCAACAAGGCTGGCAACGCCTGGCCGAGGTGCGCAATCTGGAACTGCTGCGCAACTTGTTCCGCCGCCCACTGGAACTCTGGCTACTGCTCGACCGCGCGCTGTTCCTGCAAGAGCAAGGCTACAACTTGCGTCTGGGCACCTTCTGCAGCCACCAACAGAGCCCGCGAAACCTGCTGCTACTGGCCGAGCGCCGGTAGCAGTTGCCCACAATATCTGTGGATAACTCTGTTGACAGAATCTGAGCAAACCACGCCAAAGCCCACCCCAGCTGCATGTGGCGAATCTGCGCGTTTTTTGATCTTAAAATATCTCTTGCAAAAACATGCACTTAGACAATACAGCGAACCAGCGCACAAAGTCTGCGCACGCTCGTCCCAGATGCCCCGCATATGTGCATAAGACTTTTGCTGCTGATAACAATGCCTGCACAGAACTACGTTCAGACGGCTTTACTCGGCGAAACGAATGGATATAATGGCGACCCTCAAAGGCCGGTATAGCTCAGCTGGTAGAGCAACTGACTTGTAATCAGTAGGTCCCGGGTTCGATTCCTGGTGCCGGCACCATATAAAGAAAGCCCCGCAGCGATGCGGGGTTTTTTTATGCATTTTGAAAGCGCCATGGCTTGCCCGCCCAGACTCAGCTTGCAACACTGCCAGGCACAACACTTACCGACCGCCTCTTTCAAAGAAGGTAAAGGCCCGTGCACATCCTTATCACCGGCGGCGCCGGCTTTATCGGCTCAGCACTGATTCGTCATCTGCTGAATAACACTGCGCATCAGGTGCTCAACCTCGACAAGCTGACCTATGCCGGCAATCTCGAGTCGTTGGCCGGTGTTGCCGATCACCCTAACTATCGCTTTGTGCAGGCGGATATTGCCGATAGCGCGACGGTCAGTCAGGCACTGGCAGAGTTTCAGCCGGATGCGATCATGCACCTGGCAGCTGAGTCGCATGTCGACCGATCCATCGACGGTCCGGCGGCGTTTATCCAGACTAATATCGTCGGCACCTATACATTGCTTGAAGCCACACGCAGTTATTGGGCGCAGCTGGACCCGGTGCGCAAGGCAGCGTTTCGCTTTCACCATATTTCCACCGATGAAGTGTATGGCGACCTGCACGGCGTAGACGACCTGTTCACCGAGACCACGCCCTACGCACCCAGCTCACCCTACTCGGCGAGCAAGGCCGCGTCGGATCATCTGGTCCGCGCTTGGCAGCGCACCTATGGCCTGCCAGTGCTGATCACCAACTGCTCGAACAATTACGGCCCCTACCACTTCCCGGAAAAGCTAATACCGCTGGTGATCCTCAACGCCCTGGATGGCAAGCCGCTACCGGTATATGGCAATGGCCAGCAGGTGCGTGACTGGTTGTATGTGGAAGACCATGCCCGCGCACTGTTAAAGGTGGTGACCGAAGGCAAGGTCGGCGAGACCTACAATATCGGCGGACACAACGAGCAGAAGAACCTGCATGTGGTGGAAAGCATATGCTCACTACTGGATGAACTGACCCCACGGCAGAACGGCTCATATAAAGAGCAAATCAGATTCGTCAGCGACCGCCCTGGTCATGACCTGCGCTACGCCATCGATGCCAGCAAGATCGAACGCGAACTAGGCTGGAAACCTGAAGAAACCTTCGCCAGTGGCCTGCGCAAGACGGTGCTCTGGTACCTGGACAACCTAGACTGGTGCCGCCGCGTGCAGGATGGCAGCTATCAGCGCGAGCGCCTCGGCGCACTTTAAGGAGCAGCACGATGAAAGGCATCATTCTCGCTAGTGCAACTTTCCCTAAAGAATAGCTATGCACGTTATTGCCACCAGCATCCCAGACCTACTATTACTCGAACCTAGAGTATTTGGAGATGACCGTGGCTTCTTCTTCGAAAGCTTCAATATGCGGTCTTTTGAAAAAGCCACTGGACTAGAACGCGAGTTTGTTCAAGACAACCACTCCCGCTCTATACACGGAGTACTACGCGGGCTGCACTATCAAATAGAACGCCCTCAAGGCAAGCTGGTGCGTGTAACTACGGGCGCAGTATTCGACGTGGCAGTAGATCTGCGCCGTAATTCAACAACATTCGGTAAATGGGTAGGTGCAATTTTATCTGCAGAGAACAAACGCCAGCTTTGGGTACCGGAAGGCTTTGCACATGGTTTTTTGGTACTCAGCGAGTACGCCGAATCGCTCTACAAAACCACCGACTACTACGCCCCCGAACATGAGCGCTGCATCCGCTGGGATGACCCGACGCTGGCCATCGACTGGCCACTGGAAGATGCGCCGCAGCTGTCGGCCAAGGATCAGGCAGGCCTCAGCTTTGCCGATGCAGAGGTTTTTCCATGAAGATTCTCCTGATCGGCCAGCACGGCCAGGTCAGTCAGGAATTACAGCGCAACCTTAGCGGGCAAAACGAGCTGATAGTGCTGGGCCGCGAACAGCTGGATCTGGCTCAGCCCCAGCTGATTCGCCAACAAGTTCAGTGCCTACGCCCAGAACTGATCATCAATGCAGCAGCGCACACGGCTGTCGATCAGGCCGAGAGCGAGCCGGAGCTGGCCTTCGCGATCAACGCCACGGCGCCCGGCATCCTTGCCGAAGCAGCCGCTGAACTGAGTGTTCCGCTAATCCATTACTCCACCGACTATGTATTCGATGGTAACCACGCCGAGCCTTACCGCGAAAACGACGCCACCAACCCGCTGAGCGTATACGGGCGCAGCAAACTGGCGGGCGAGCAGGCGATTCAGGCCGCGGGCGGCATGCACCTGATTCTGCGCACCAGTTGGGTCTATTCGCAGCACGGCAAAAACTTTCTGCTGACCATGCAACGCCTGCTGCAGGAGCGCGAAAGCCTTTCCATAGTGGCCGACCAGATCGGCGCGCCGACCTGGGCCGGCACTATTGCGCAGACCACAACGCAGCTGATTGAGAAATGGCGCAGCGGCCAGGCCGGCCCTTGGGGCGTGTATCACCTGACCGCGCTGGGCGAAACCAGCTGGTTCGGTTTCGCCAGCGCGATTGCCGCGCACTTGCGCAGCCAGGGCAAAAACGTGGCGACGCTGCAACCCATTCCCAGCAGCGCCTACCCAACACCGGCGCAGCGCCCACTTAATTCGCGCCTAGACTGCAGCCGCTTGCAACAGAACTGGCACGTCCAGCTGCCGGATTGGCAAGCCGCGCTGGAGCAGTGCCTAGCTCATCGCTAAGCCCTGAAGCGCTGAATCTGCTGCTGCAAACCGGTGGCCAGCTGCGCCAGATCGCGGCTGGCAATCGAGCTCTGCTCGGCGCCGTTGACCACCTCGCCAATGCTGTCGTTAAGGCTGCTGATGTTCTGGCTGATCTCATTGGCCACCGCCGTCTGCTCCTCAGTAGCGGCGGAAATCTGCACATTGCCATCGGCGATACCCTCAATGGCATGGGCAATATGATTGAGCACCTCACCCGCTTCACGGGCATGGCTAACGCTGTTCTGCGCCTGCTCGCGCGATAGCTGCATGGCGCTTACCGCACTGCGGGCGCCGCCTTGCAGGGCATCGATCATGCTGCGAATCGACTCAGTGGCCTTCTGCGTATTACTGGCCAGGCTGCGCACCTCATCGGCCACCACGGCAAAGCCGCGCCCCGCCTCACCCGCGCGCGCCGCCTCGATGGCAGCGTTAAGCGCCAGCAGATTGGTCTGCTCGGCAATGCTCTGGATAACCCCAAGTACCTTGCTGATTTCATCGCTCTGACTGTGCAGGGTGTCGATCACCTCACCGGCTTTTTCCACCGACGCTGACAGGCCCTGAATCGATGTGAGGTTGGATTGCACCAGCTCGCTGCCCTGGCGCGCTTCCTTATTGGCGTCCGCAGCATTGCTGGCGGTGGACTGCGCATTGCGCGCTACTTCCTGTACCGCCACGCTCATCTGGTGCACTGCGGTCGCCACCATGCTGGTCTGATCGCCCTGGGCCGTGGCGGCCTGGCTAACCTGGGCACTGATCGCGCTCATTTCCTCGGACGCCGCCGCCAGCTGAGTCGCGGTATCGGCCAGATGGCGAATCAGCGCCTGCTGGTGTTCGAGCATGGTGTTGAAGGCCCGCGCGGTATCGGACACCTCATCACGACCGCTGGCATCTGCGCGCAGGGTCAGGTTGGAGGACTGCTGCACTTCGCTGATCAGGCTGCGCAAACCGGCCAGCGGGCGAATGATCGACAGGCTGATCAACAGCGCCGCCACCAGCACCAGCACCAGCGCCACCGCGCCAATTAGCAGAAAGGTGGTGCGCATCGACTGGTACTGCGCCGTAGTCTCTGCGTTAAGCCGCTCGCCTTCGCTTAACTGCAGGCTGATCAGGCCTTCCAGCTCGCCGCCCAGCGGATCGAAGGTGTCATACAACGTGCGGTTGAACGGGCCGGCCTCGGCTGCCAATAACTGGCCACTACCGATCTGCCCCAGGTACTGATCGGCCAGTTGCTGTACCCGCAGTAGATGAGGCTTGGTGCGTTCGACCCGGTTGCTTTCATCGCTGGTCAGACGGGTACCGATGTACTCGGCCCAGGCCTTGTCGCCACGACTGCGCGCCTCGCTGAACGCCTTGCGCAACGCAGGTTCATCGAACACCCCAGCGCGGTATTTGTGCAGTGCATCGACCATCGCCACCGCGTAGGCATCGGACACCACCTTGACTTGGCTAATCGGCCGCATACGGTCGGTATACAACTCGTCAAAGCTGTCGTTGAGCTTGCTGGCGTTGGTCAACGCCATAGCAATGACCACAATCAGCACCAGCAGCGGCACCACCGCCAACAGCAGCAGTCTCGCCCTTACCGTTAATTGAGCCAACATCGGACACCTCCAGGGACTAAAGCGCAGCCGTCCATGCAGGGCGCAACCGGGGCGGCACCATTACGCCAAAGCGATGCCGAACAATTTGAGTATTGACCCATATCGGCGAGCTTGCCCACTTATTGCATAACCGCCACTCTCAACCTATTGCACTGCCCGAGTAAGCGCATGTCCACCACCCTGCCTCACCCTCGTCGACCGCGCTGGCGCAGTCTGGCCGTACTTGCCCTGCTGCTGACGCCACTGCTGTGGCCGCTGCAGCAGCTGGCCGAGCGTTACTACAGTGGCGTGCTGGTCGAACAGAACCGCCAGACCCTCGATCTCTACGTCGCCAACCTGCTCGGCACCCTGCGCCGTTATGAAGTGCTGCCACCGATTCTCGGCGACCTGCCGGCCTTGCGCCTGGCCCTGCAGCACCCCACTGAAGAGCCACTGCTGGAGAACGCCAACCGCCTGCTCGACCGGGTGCGCGGGCAAACCGGTGCCGATGTGATCTACCTGATGGACCCCAACGGCAACACCCTGGCCGCCTCCAACTGGGAGCAGGCTGACTCCTTCGTCGACCGTAATTTCGCCTTCCGCCCGTATTTCCGCGAAGCCATCGCCGGCCGTCCCGGGCGCTTCTTCGGCCTCGGCACCACCTCGGGCAAGCGCGGTTACTACTTTGCCGCCGCCGTGCGCGATGGCGAGCGCAACCTTGGCGCACTGGTGGTCAAGGTCGACCTCGACCACACCGAAACCCTCTGGGGCAATACCCCGGAACAGCTGCTGGTGACCGATGCCAATGGCGTGGTGATCCTCACCTCCAACAGCCAGTGGCGCTTTACCGCCAGCCGCCCGCTGGACGCCGCCGAGCGCGCCGCAATTGCGGCCAACCTGCCTTACCCGACCCAGGCGCCGCCGCCGATCAAGCTGGATGCGCAGAACTGGATTCGCCAGGACCGCGAACTCAAGGAAACCGGCTGGACCGTCAGCATTCTCGCCCCGCGCAGCCTGCTCGACCGCCCCGTACGCACCGCCCTGGTGGCCGGCGGCGGCATGCTGCTGTTGTTGATGCTGCTGCTCGGCCTGCTGATGCAGCGCCGCCGTCACTACCTGGAGCGCATCGCCCTCAACACCCAGGCCCGTCAGCAGTTGGAACAGCGCGTACTGGAGCGGACCCTGGACCTGGAACGGCTGAATAGCCGGCTGAAACAGGAAGTGCTGGAGCGCGAACAGGCTCAGCAGGAGCTGGTACAGGCCCAGGATGAACTGGTGCAGGCCAGCAAACTCTCGGCTCTGGGCACCATGAGTGCGAGCATCAGTCATGAACTCAACCAACCGCTGGCGGCCATCCGTAGTTACGCCGACAACGCCTGCGTGCTGCTCGACCACCAGCGCGGCGACGATGCCCGCGCCAACCTCAAGCTGATCAGCCAGCTGACCGAGCGCATGGCCTCGATCATCGCCCACCTGCGCGCCTTCGCCCGCCGCGACCGTCACGCCCCGGAAAGCGTGGCCCTGCAGCCGGCCATCGACGATGCCCTGGCCCTGCTGGCCAAGCGCCGCCAGGCCATGCAGGTCGAGCTGATTCGCGATCTGCCGAACGCCACCCTGTGGGTGCAGGCCGGGGAAACCCGCCTGCGCCAGGTGCTCGGCAACCTGCTGGCCAACGCCCTTGATGCCTTGAGCGAAGTGCCGCAGCCACGCCGCCTGTGGCTGAGTGCCGAACTTACTGCCGAGGGCGTCGATCTACACCTGCGTGATAATGGCCCCGGCTTTAGCCAGGAAGCGCTGCAACGCGCCCGCGAACCATTCTTCACCACCAAAACCAGCGCTCAGGGCCTCGGCCTCGGCCTGGCCATTTGCGATACCCTGATGCGCGCCCTGGGCGGCGAACTGTTGTTCGCCAACCACCCCGACGGCGGCGCCCAGCTGACCCTGCGCCTGCGCGCCGCGGATCAGGGCATCAAAACCCAGTCGCCAGAGGACTTTGTTGTATGAGCATGATCGACTCCCGCACCCAGGTGCTGCTGATCGACGACGACCCCCACCTGCGTCAGGCGCTGAGCCAGACCCTCGACCTGGCCGGGCTCAAGGTCAGCAGCCTGGCCGATGCCCATGGCGTTGCCGCGCGCATTGAGCGCGATTGGCCGGGCGTAGTGGTCAGCGATATCCGCATGCCCGGCATCGACGGCCTGCAACTGCTGCAACAGCTGCAGGAACAGGACCCGGAGCTGCCGGTACTGCTGATCACCGGCCACGGCGATGTGCCCCTGGCCGTGCAGGCCATGCGCGCGGGCGCCTATGACTTTCTGGAAAAACCTTTCGCCAGCGACGACCTGCTCGACAGCGTGCGCCGCGCCCTGGCCCTGCGCCGCCTGGTGCTGGATAACCGCAGCCTGCGCATGGCTCTGGCCGATCGCCACACCCTGTCGGCGCGTTTGGTCGGTCAATCGCCAGCGATGCTGCGCCTGCGCGAGCAGATTGGCGCGCTGGCCGGGATCAACAGCGATGTGCTGATCCTCGGCGAAACCGGTGCCGGCAAGGAAGTGGTGGCGCGCGCGCTGCACGACCTGTCGAACCGCCGCGCCGGGCCGTTCGTGGCGATCAACGCCGGCGCCCTGGCTGAATCGGTGGTGGAAAGCGAGCTGTTCGGCCACGAGCAGGGCGCCTTTACCGGTGCGCAGAAACGCCGTATCGGCAAGTTCGAATTCGCCAATGGCGGCACGCTGTTCCTCGATGAAATCGAAAGTATGAGCCTGGAAGTGCAGGTCAAACTGCTGCGCCTGCTGCAGGAGCGTGTGGTCGAACGCCTCGGTGGCAACCAGCTGATTCCCTTGGATATTCGGGTGATTGCCGCGACCAAGGAAGACCTGCGCCAGGCCGCCGACCAGGGGCGTTTCCGCGCCGACCTGTATTACCGTCTGAACGTCGCGCCGCTGCGCATCCCGGCCCTGCGTGAGCGCGGCGAAGATGCCCTGCTGCTGTTCCAGCATTTTGCCGAAGCCGCCAGCAACCGCCATGGCCTGGCCGAACGCAGCCTGCAACCGGGCCAGCGCGCGGCGCTGTTGCGCCATCCCTGGCCGGGCAACGTGCGCGAGCTGCAGAACGCCGCCGAACGATTCGCCCTCGGCCTGGAACTGGACCTCGACCTGCAGGCCCAGGCCGCTCCGTCCATGCCCGATGAGGACGGCAACAGCGGCGGCCTGAACGCCCAGGTGGAAGCCTTCGAACGCAGCCTGATCAGCGCCGAGCTGAGCCGCTCGCACAGCTCGCTGCGCAGCCTGGCCGAGGCCCTGGGGGTGCCGCGCAAAACCCTGCACGACAAACTGCGCAAACACGGCCTGAGCTTCGCCGACGCTGGCGGAAGCTCGCCAGACAGCCTCGATTAGCAGGCGGATTTCCGCCAAAAGCTACGCAATCCCCCTCCGCAGAAGCCAGCGAAACCTTCTGCAACAACCCGCCAGGCCTTGTCGCTGCTGCGTTTCACACTACTGCACAGCAGCCATTTCAGTGCCTGGCATGGCGGTTGCTCTAGCCTCCTGCAGGCGACTCATCAACGCACAGCTCTAGGCAATCTGCCCGACGCCCGTCATTTTCTGACAGGCCGCCTAGACTTGAGCCTGTTCGCCCGACTTGCAGCGCTGCGGCGCATCACGTGATACAAAAACAAGAGGAAAGACTCCATGTTCAAACTGACTGCCAAGGCGCTCGCATGCGCCCTGTCGCTGAGCATCGCCGGTATGGCCCAAGCGGCCGACCCGATCGTGATCAAGTTCTCCCACGTGGTCGCCGACCACACCCCTAAAGGCCAGGGTGCCGCGTTGTTCAAGAAGCTCGCTGAAGAGCGTCTGGGCGACAAGGTCAAGGTCGAGGTTTACCCGAACTCCTCGCTGTTCGGTGACGGTAAGGAAATGGAAGCGCTGTTGCTCGGTGACGTGCAGCTGATCGCCCCATCGCTGGCCAAATTCGAGCAGTACACCAAGCAAATCCAGGTATTCGACCTGCCGTTCCTGTTCAAGGACATGGCCGCCGTCGACCGCTTCCAGCTGAGCCCGGAAGGTCAGGCGCTGCTGAAGTCCATGGAAGAGAAAAACATCACCGGTCTGGCCTACTGGCACAACGGCCTCAAGCAGCTGTCCGCCAACAAGGCGCTGCGTGAGCCGAAAGACGCCCGCGGCCTGAAATTCCGCGTACAGGCTTCCGCCGTACTGGAAGAGCAGTTCAAGGCTGTGCGCGCCAACCCGCGCAAAATGAGCTTCGCCGAGGTTTACCAGGGTCTGCAGACTGGCGTAGTAAACGGTGCCGAGAACCCCTACTCGAACATCTACAGCCAGAAGATGCATGAAGTGCAGAAGTTCATCACCGAATCCAACCACGGTGTTCTGGACTACATGCTGATCACCAACACCAAGTTCTGGAACAGCCTGCCTGCCGATGTACGCAGCGAGCTGGACAAGATCATCGTGGAAGTGACCGCCGAAGTGAACAAGCAGGCTGGCGCGCTGAACGATGGCGACAAGCAGCGCATCATCGACGCGAAAACCACCGAGATCATTACCCTGACCCCTGAGCAGCGTAATGAATGGCGCGATGCCATGAAGCCGGTGTGGAGCAAGTTCGAAGCTGAAATCGGTGCTGACCTGATCAAAGCTGCCGACGCAGCCAACCAGTAAGGCGGAGCAGGCTGCGGCCTGCACCCAACCACAGCGCAGCCTTGCCGCTGCGCGATTGGCCGAATACCCAGGCAACCCTCAGGGGCTGCCTGGGTACGCCGCCCCTAACCACTGGAGATTCTATTGATGAACGCCTTGCGGCGCGTCTGGGACCATTTCGAGGAAGGCTTTATCGCGTTCCTGCTGGCCGCCATGACGCTGGTGACCTTCGTCTACGTGATCCTCAATAACCTTTACACACTGTTTTACAACCTGGCGGATCGCTGGGAAGGCAGCAGTGAGTTTTTCTTCGCCATTGGCGACAGCATTCTCGGCATGGCCCAGTCAATGACCTGGAGCATTGCCCTGACCAAGGCGTTATTCGCCTGGTTGATTTTCTTCGGCCTGGCCTACGGTGTACGCACCGCGGGGCATATCGGCGTCGATGCGCTGGTGAAACTGGCCAGCAAACCGGTGCAACGGGTTATCGGCCTGATCGCCTGCCTGGCCTGCCTGGGCTATGCCGGGCTGATCACCGTGGCCAGCTTCGACTGGGTGAAAACCCTGTTCACCGCCGGCATCGGTGCTGAAGACCTCGGTCACTACGGCATCATGCAATGGCATATCACCCTGATCGTGCCGTTCGGCTACGCGATGGTATTTATCCGCTTCTTTGAGATCTTCGTCCGCATCCTGCGCAACCAGCAGACCGGTCTGGGCCTGGCTGACGAAGCCGCCGACGCACTGAAGATCAATGAGCACGGGGAGCACAAGCAATGACCATTCTGTTCCTCTTTGTCCTGCTGTTTCTGCTGATGTTTATCGGCGTGCCGATTGCCGCCTCCCTGGGCCTGGCCGGCTCGGTGACCATCATGCTGTTCAGCCCGGACTCGGTGCGTTCGCTGGCGATCAAGCTGTTCGAAACCTCCGAGCACTACACCCTGCTGGCGATTCCGTTCTTCCTGCTGTCCGGTGCGTTTATGACCACTGGCGGCGTGGCCAAGCGCCTGATCGATTTTGCCAACGCCTGCGTCGGCCATATCCGTGGCGGCCTGGCAATCTCGGCGGTATTGGCGTGCATGCTGTTCGCCGCGCTGTCCGGCTCTTCCCCAGCCACCGTGGCTGCGGTGGGTTCGATTGCCATCGCTGGCATGGTGCGCTCGGGTTATCCGCAGGCATTCGGCGCCGGTATCGTGTGTAACGCCGGTACCCTGGGCATCCTGATTCCGCCGTCGATCGTCATGGTGGTGTACGCCGCTGCCACCGAGCAGTCGGTGGGCAAGCTGTTTATGGCCGGTGTCGTGCCGGGCCTGCTGCTGGGCGTGGCGCTGATGGTGGCGATCTATATCGTCGCGCGGAAAATGAACCTGCCGGCCATGCCGCGCGCCAGCTTCCGCGAGCTCCTCAGCACCGCACGCAAAGCCATATGGGGTTTGCTGCTGATGGTGATCATCCTCGGCGGTATCTACACCGGCATGTTCACTCCGACCGAAGCAGCTGCAGTGGCAGCGGTCTACGCCGGCTTCGTGGCGCTGTTCGTGTACAAAGACATGACCGTACGCGAGTGCCCACGGGTCCTGCTGGAGTCCGGCAAGCTGACCATCATGCTGATGTTCATCATCGCCAACGCCATGCTCTTCGCCCACGTGCTGACCACCGAGCAGATCCCGCAGACCATCACCGCCTGGGTGGTGGAGATGGGCCTGCAGCCGTGGCAGTTCCTGCTGGTAGTGAACATCGTGCTGCTGGTGGCAGGCGCCTTTATGGAGCCGTCGGCAATCATCCTGATCCTCGCACCGATCCTCTTCCCGATTGCCGTGCAGCTGGGCATCGACCCGATCCACCTGGGCATCATCATGGTGGTGAACATGGAAATCGGATTGATCACACCACCGGTTGGGCTGAACCTGTTCGTCACCTCGGCGGTGACCGGCATGCCGCTGACCGCCGTGGTCAAGGCCGCCTGGCCATGGCTGATGCTGCTACTGAGCTTCCTGATGATCATCACGTACGTGCCTGCCGTTTCCCTGGCATTGCCGAACTGGCTGGGCATGACCTGACAGCAACTCCGTGTGTACTTCTCTACACACTTTTAGCCCGGCCTTAGTGCCGGGCTTTTTTTGTCTTCAATAAATCAGGTTTGACGCTAGACCCGCGCCAATTCCGGCAAGTCACCGGACAGCCCCAACGCCTGACGCACAAACAGCGCCTTGGCTTCCGGCAGATCATCCACCCAGTTGAGGCCGCTATTGCGCAACCAGCGCAGCGGCAGCGGATCAGCCTGGAACAGCCGCTCGAAGCCTTCCATCGCCGCCATCATTGCCAGGTTGTGCGGCATGCGCCGGCGCTCGTAACGACTGAGCACCTTCACATCACCCAAGCGCTCGCCACGCTGCGCGGCATGCAGCAGCACTTCAGCCAGCACCGCCACATCGAGAAAGCCCAGGTTGACGCCCTGGCCGGCCAGCGGATGAATGCTGTGCGCGGCATCGCCGATCAGCGCCAGGCCATCTTCGACATAGCGTTTGGCGTGACGTTGACGCAGCGGAATACACAGGCGCGGATCGACCTGGAGGATGTCGCCCAGGCGATGCTCGAAGGCAAAGCCCAGAGCACGGCGAAAGCCTGCATCATCCAGCGCCATCAGCCGTTCGGCTTCAGTTGGGGTAACAGACCAGACAATCGAGCACCAATGCTCACCTTCAGGACCTGCCAGCGGCAGAAAGGCCAATGGGCCGTCATCGGTAAAGCGCTGCCAGGCGGTAGCCTGGTGCGGCTTGCTGCAGCGCACACTGGTGACGATGGCGTGGTGCAGGTAATCCCACTCACGGGTAGCGCAACCGGCCAAGCGGCGCACCGCCGAGTTGGCACCGTCGGCGGCAATAAGCAGCGGCGCACGCAGTTCGCGGCCGTCACTCAAACTGAGCAACCAGCCATCGCCGGAGCGGCGCAGCTGCTCCAGGCGGGCGCCCGGCAGCAGACCAATCGGGCTGTCGTGCAGGCGCTCGAGCAGGGCATCCTGGACCACGCGGTTCTCGACGATATGGCCGAGGGATTCGGCATGCACGCTGGCCGCGCTGAAATGAATCTGCCCGGTACCTGAGCCGTCCCACACCTGCATTTCGCCATAGGGGCAGGCGCGCCGCGCGGCGATGCCGCCCCATACACCGAGGCGGTCGAGAATGCGTTGGCTGGCCACCGACAGCGCACTGACCCGTGGTTCGAAGGCGGCCAGCGGGTCAAAGGGTTTGACGCTCAGCGGGCCACCATCGACCAGCAGAATCTCCAGCCCCTGATCCTGCAGGGCCAGCGCCAGGGCGCTGCCCACCATGCCTGCGCCTACGATGATCAGATCCGCTTGCATCACATTTCCTTCTTACTTAGAGCCTGTTCAAAGTTTCGCGAGCTAGAGCCATGCAAGGCAAAAATAGGCGAGGAAGCGGAGTGTACTGTTGTACATGAGCATTCCGAGCCTGTTTTTAACGCCGCAGGGCCGACGCGCAGCAGACTTTGACAGGTTCTTAGGCTGCCTGCCGAGCGCGCGGTTTAAGCCGCACGTAAAGAGTCTTGTGCACCCGCGCCACCAGAGTGCCGCTGCCATCGCGCACCTCCACATGCAGCTCGGGGTGGTACTTATCGCCATCTGCCGTGTGCTGGCGAATATCGTCCAGCAGCCCTTGGTCGATGCTGAAATCGGCGTACACCGGGCCGGTGCCGGGGGCAATAAAGTCGATGCGCGCCGCCTTGTCCCAGACGATAAAGTCACGCCCGAGGTTTTCCATGATCATCAGCATGAAGAACGGGTCGGTCATCGAATACAGACTGCCGCCGAACTGGGTGCCGACATAGTTGCGGTTATACCAGCCCAGGCCCATCTTCACCTGCACCTGGCGGAAGTCCGCGCTAATCTGCCGTACCCGCACGCCAGCGCCCAGATACGGCGGATACAGATTCATCGCCCAGCGCAGCAGCCGCGCCTTGCGCGCCAGTTTGTTTGCCGACATGAATCAATGCTCCGAGCGAGTGCCAAGGCCCATGGCCTGGCGGGCGAACCAGCGTTTCGCCGGAGGTAATAGATCGAGGCCAAGCAGGCCGAGATTGCGCCCAGCAGCCAACAGCGGCTGGCCGGTACTGAACAGGCGGGTGACCTGGTCGGAGAAGCCGACGGTCAGCTGCTGATCCATCTGCTGGCTGCTCAGGTAGCGCTGCAGAGTAGTCAGATCACCCAACGGCGCGCTGCTGGCCAGCAGGGTTTCGGCCAGCACCAGGGTGTCGCGCAGCGACAAGTTGTAGCCCTGCCCGGCAATCGGATGCAGGCTGTGCGCGGCATTGCCGAGCACCACCAGGTGCTGACGCACCTGCTCTTTGGCGGCGGTCAGCGCCAGCGGGTAGAGATGCCGCGCGCCGACCTGGCGCAGGCTACCCAGGCGATAGCCGAAGGCCTGCTGCAACTCGGCGAGAAACGCCGCATCGTCCAGCGCCGAGAGCCGCTCGGCTTCCAGCGTGGCACGGGTCCAGACCAGGGCGCAGCGGTTATCCGCCAGCGGCAGCAGGGCCATCGGCCCTTCTTCGGTAAAGCGCTCGAAGGCCAGGCCGTTGTGCGCGTCCTGCGGGCTGACATTGGCGATCAGCGCGCTCTGCCCATAGGGCGTAGAGCTGACAGCGATGCCCAGCTGCTCGCGCAAACCGGAGCGCCCGCCCTCGGCAAGAATCGCCAGGTTGCACTCAAGCTCACTGCCATCGTCCAGATTCAGGCGGTAGCCATCGGCCAGGGCCTGCATACGGGTGACCTGTGCCGGGCTGCGCCAGCTCACTACCTGCTGGTCCAGCGCCTGCCACAGGCATTCGCCGAGCCAGGCGTTTTCCACCACATAACCCAACGCCGGCACGCCTTCTTCCTCGGCACTCAGGCGCGCGGCGGCAAAGCGGCCACGGTCAGAAACATGAATCTGCTTGATCGGCTCGGCGCGCTGACTGATCTGCTGCCACAGGCCGAGGCGCTGATAAATCTGCTGCGAGCCAAAGGACAATGCGGTGGAGCGCGCATCGTAGCTGGGCTGGTAGCCGCTGCCCGGAGTAAAGGGTTCGATCAGGCAAATGCTCCAGCCGCGCTGTTTGGCCTCGGCCTGCAGGGCCACGGCCAGGCTGGCGCCGACCAGGCCGCCTCCGATAATCGCAATGTCGACGCGTGGCATGATTTAGGCAGCCACGCTGCGTGCGGCGGCCATCAGTGCTTCGATCTCAGCGACGGTTTTCGGCACGCCGCTGGTGAGAATCTCGCAGCCGGTCTTGGTCACCACCACATCGTCCTCGATGCGCACCCCGATGCCGCGCCACTTCTTCGCCACATCTTGATTGTCCACGGCGATATAGATGCCTGGTTCAACCGTCATGGCCATGCCGACTTCCAGCTCGCGCCATTCACCGCCGACCTTGTACTCGCCGACATCGTGCACATCCATGCCCAGCCAGTGGCCGGCACGGTGCATATAGAAGGGTTTGTAGGCTTCTGTGGCGATCAACTCGTCGACATCGCCTTGCAGCAGACCAAGCTCCACCAGCCCGGCGGTAATCACCTGCACCGTGGCCTCGTGCGCCTGGTTCCAGTGCTTGCCGGGGCCGATTTCCTTGAACGCGGCTTCCTGGGAAGCCAGCACTAGCTCGTAGATGGCTTTCTGTTCTGGCGAAAACTTGCCGCTGACCGGGAAGGTGCGGGTGATATCGCTGGCGTAGCAGTCGATCTCGCAACCGGCATCGATCAGCACCAGATCGCCGTCTTTCAACTGTGCGTCGTTCTCGCGGTAATGCAGGATGCAGGCGTTCTTGCCCGCCGCGACGATGGAACCATAGGCCGGCATCTTCGCCCCGCCCTTGCGGAACTCGTAATCCAGCTCGGCTTCCAGGTGGTACTCGAACAACCCGGCGCGGCTGGCCTGCATGGCGCGCACATGGGCGCGGCAGGAGATGTCCGCAGCTTCCTTCATGACTTTGACTTCGGCAGCCGACTTGTACAGGCGCAGGTCATGCAGCAGGTGTTCGAGGGTGATGAATTCGTTGGGCGGCGAAGCCCCCTGGCGCGCCTTGGAACGGATCACGTTGATCCACTCCATCAGCTGGCGGTCGAACTCGTGGTTGGTGCCCATGGAGGAATAGACCCGATCACGGCCCTCGATCAGCCCCGGCAAGATGTCGTCGATATCACCAATCGGGAACGCATCATCGGCGCCGTACTGGCTGATCGCTCCATCCTGACCGGCGCGCAATCCGTCCCACATTTCCCGCAGCGGGTCACGCTCGCGGCAGAACAATACGTACTCACCATGCTCGCGCCCGGGAATCAGCGCGATTACCGCCTCCGGCTCGGGAAAGCCGGAGAGGTACTGGAAGTCGCTGTCCTGGCGGTAGATATGCTCAACATCGCGGTTGCGGATATACACCGGCGCAGCCGGCAGAATCGCGATGCTGTTGGGTTCCATCTGCGCCATCAGCGCCTTGCGCCGACGGGCGTATTCCGACTTGGGGATGCTGATCATGGGCAGATTGAGTCCACTTCTATTGCATGAAAATCAATGCAGCGACGGCTTCGCCGCGGCGACCACTGGCTTGGCGCACTCGCTGAACAGCAGCAGCGGCGCCACGCGCAGGTACTCCATCACTTCCATGTAATCGTTCTCGCCATCATCGGATTCGTCCAGGGCGTTCTGCACCTGGGCAATCGCCGAGAGGTCCTGCAGCACTTCCATGGCTTCCGCGCTCAGGGCGCTGTCACGGGCAGTCAGACCGAAGCCGCCGAGGAAGCCCTGACACCATTGTCCCAGAGCCACGGCACGCTCGCTAAGCGGCGCATCGTCGCTGGGCAACAGCAGCACCACGGTGACGTCATTACTGGTCAGCTCGTTCTTGACCATTTCCTGCAGGCCGAACAGCGCCTGGCGCACGGTGTCTTCCGGCGCTGCGCCGAGCAGCTCGGCGGCATCCACCAGCCAGGAGTCGATTTCAAAGCCCGCACCAGCACAGCTGCGACCGAGCAGCAGACCATGCAACTCGGCTGGGGAAATGGTGTGACCGCTGCTGGCAAGCAGGACGGCAAACGCGGAGTACGGAGAATTTGAAGTTGGCATAGATAACTAGGCGCAAAGCTGCGCGATCACTAGAATGGAGGCCTTGTATCCTAGCACCGGCAGGTGTGCCAAGACTATGCAAGCGGCTCGACGGAGCCCGCCAAGCCAGCACGAATAATTGCCGCGCCGTAATCCGCGGGTGAAATGCATCAACCTCTAGCACGTAGATCTGTCCCACACTGCCAAACGCGCCAGGCAACAGAACCGCATACCCTCCGGTACTGTCGAAGACGCCGCAAAGACGCTATTTTTCACCTGCCAGCCCACTCACCTAGCTACGAGTAGAGAACCATGGAAGACGTCGACCTGCAGGCTCTTACGACCAAGCTGGACTTGCTGATCCAGCGTGTCGAACAGCTCAAGGCGCAAAACCGGCAGCTTCTGACGAGCGAAAAGGCCTGGCGCGAAGAACGTGCCCATCTAATTGAAAAGAACGAAATGGCCCGGCATAAGGTCGAATCCATGATTTCGCGCCTCAAAGCCCTGGAGCAGGATTAATGACCCAGTCGAATACCTTGACCGTCCAGATTCTGGACAAAGAATATTGCATCGCTTGCCCGAGCGATGAACGCAGCAATCTGGAAAGCGCCGCGCGCTACCTGGATGGCAAGATGCGGGAGATCCGCTCGAGCGGCAAAGTGATTGGTGCCGACCGCGTTGCGGTTATGGCTGCCCTGAACATCACCCACGACCTGCTACACAAACAGCAACACCTTGATCAACAGGCCGGCGCCAACCGCGACCAGGTGCGTAACCTGCTCAATCGGGTCGACAGCGCTCTGGCTCGGGATGCCGATGATCAAGGCAGCTGATTGCGTGCCGGCGCTTTCGGGTATACTGGCCACCGCTCCCTGGAGTGTGCGCCAGTTGGTGATGTCCCTGAGCCGATTCGCACAACCCCGGAGGTTGCACGTTGAAGCCGGTGTGCATGTCCGCTTGACGGAAAGCCTTAACGCCTCCTGCAACCTCCACCTTGAACTTTCGGGTTCAAGGGCTAAGCCGACAGCGGCACGTCGGGGAGTCATTCTTTCCAGCCGGTTGCCCTTCCGCGGCGACCGCTACAGCAACAACCCATGCTCGATACCTCAGCCCTAAGCCGCGCGCAATTACGTCGCCATCTGCGCGTACAGCGCCGCGCACTTAGCCGCCACGCTCAACGCCAAGCCGCCCACGGCTTGTATAAACAACTGGCGCAGCACCCAGTGTTTCGCCGCGCGCAACAGATTGCCCTGTACCTGCCCAATGACGGCGAGATCGACCCGCGCCCCCTGCTGCGTGCCGCGCAACAACGCGGTAAAGCGACTTATTTGCCGGTACTCAGCCCCTGGCCTCGCAGCAAGATGGTGTTTCAACGCATCCGTATGGGTGAGCGCTTGCAGAAAAATCGCTTCGGTATTTACGAGCCTCGGCGCAACTGCAAACAGCAACGCAAGGTCTGGACACTGGATCTGGTGCTGCTACCGCTGGTCGGCTTCGACCGCCACGGCGCGCGCCTAGGCATGGGCGGAGGGTTTTATGACCGCAGCCTGGCGTATCGCGCATTGCGCAAAAATTGGCACAAACCGACATTACTGGGCTTGGCGCATGAGTGTCAGCAGGTAGATCGACTGGCGATGGCCAGCTGGGATGTGCCACTGCAAGGCACAGTGACGGACAAGACGTGGTATTGAATCAAGCCGTTTAAAGGCTGTACCGCACTCCCTGCGGTACGTACCAGGTTCAACCAGCCGCTTGCGACTGACTGACCGGCGCATCAGCCTGGCGATCCCACAAACTCTGGGTATAACCGGTAGTTACCACACCCAGGCTGAACAGTATTACCAAAATCAACAACACATCTGGTTTACGTTTCATCGAATGCCTCCCCCTTAAAGGCATAGCGCACGCTGTATTCGCGGCGATTATTTTTATAGGTCCAACAGCGGCAGCCATCCACACGCACCGGGTGCAACACTGCTACACACCGGGCACCACCAGGTAAACAGCACCTGCCCGCTAACGGACTGGATTACAGGAGCAAAGTTCATGCCTTATTGGCTAATGAAGTCAGAACCCGACGAACTCTCGATTCACGACCTGCAACGCCTGGAGCAAGCCCGCTGGGATGGCGTGCGCAATTACCAGGCGCGCAACTTCCTGCGCAGCATGCAACCAGGGGATTTGTTCTTCTTCTACCACTCCAGTTGCCCGGAGCCAGGGGTTGCCGGGATCGGGCGTATTACCGCGCCACACTACCCCGACCCCACCGCGCTGGAGCCCAACAGCCACTATTTCGACGCCAAGGCCAGCGCCGCCAAGAACCCCTGGAGCGCAGTCGATGTGGCGTTTGTCGAGGCGTTCAAGCGGGTTATCCCGCTGGCGCAGCTGAAGGCGCAGAGTGCGCTGCTGGAGTTGCCGTTGGTGCAGAAGGGCAGTCGCCTCTCGGTGATGCCGGTCAGCGCCGAAGAGTGGGCAGCCGTACTGGTGCTGCGCTGAAATGGCGCAGCACCCGCTGAGCAGGCTTATTGAATGATCAGGTTGTTGAACAACAGGTCGTCAACCAGCGGCTTGCCTTCTTCCTGGGTGAGTACGTCCTGCACCTGCTTGAGCGCCTCGGCGCGCAGCGTCTCCCGCGCACCCGGGGCTGCCATGGCTACCTCGGTCTGCTGGGAAAACAGCATGACCAGCTGATTGCGAATCAACGGCTCATGGTGCTTGACCTTGGCTTCGACGTCCGCGCCGGTCACCCGCAGGGACAGGTCGGCCTTGAAGAACTTGAGCTTGGGGCCCTCGCCAAAGTTACCCACCAGCGCCGGCACCAGGGTGACGTAGGACACCACTGGCGCAGCCCCTTCCTTGGCTTCTTCATCTTCCGAGGCATGCGCCGCCAAGGGCAAGGACAGGGCCAACAACAATGCGATCCAGGCTTTCACAGGCGGTATTCCTCAAGAGTTCAGCCCCTAGCATAGCCACAGTCAGGCGGCGGCCCAAGCCCCAAGCTTATGCATGACCATCAGGCACAGGCATGCTCGTTGACCGGGCACCACCCGCACCTACACTGCATGGCCACCACCCGCAGAGGAAAAGCCCGATGAAAGCCGTGCTGTGCAAAGCCTTCGGCCCCGCCGAAACCCTGGTACTGGAAGAAATCGCCAGCCCCGAAGCGAAGAAGAACGAAGTGCTGCTGGAAGTTCATGCGGCCGGGGTCAACTTCCCCGACACCCTGATCATCGAGGGCAAATACCAGTTCAAGCCGCCCTTCCCCTTCTCTCCGGGTGGTGAAGCTGCTGGCGTGGTTAGCGCAGTAGGCGAGAAGGTCAGCCACCTGAAAGTTGGCGACCGGGTCATGGCCCTGACCGGCTGGGGCAGCTTTGCCGAAGAGGTCGCGGTGCCTGGCTATAACGTGATGCCGATCCCGGTGAGCATGGACTTTGCCAGCGCTGCCGCCTTCGGCATGACCTACGGCACTTCGATGCACGCCCTCAAGCAGCGCGCCAACCTGCAACCGGGGGAAACCCTGCTGGTGCTCGGCGCATCCGGCGGCGTTGGCTTGGCGGCAGTGGAAATCGGCAAGGCCATTGGCGCCAAGGTGATTGCCGCAGCAAGCAGCGCAGAAAGGCTCGAAGTGGCCAAGGCCGCCGGCGCCGATGAGCTGATCAACTACAGCGAAAGCAACCTGAAGGACGAAGTGAAACGCCTGACCGGCGGCCAGGGCGCGGACGTGATCTACGACCCGGTGGGTGGCGATCTGTTCGATGCCGCCATTCGCTCAATCGCCTGGAACGGCCGCCTGCTGGTGGTGGGCTTCGCCAGCGGGCGCATCCCCGAGCTGCCGGTCAACCTCACCCTGCTCAAGGGCGCGGCCGTGGTCGGGGTATTCTGGGGCTCCTTCGCCCAGCGCCAGCCGCAGGACAACGCCGCCAACTTCCAGCAACTGTTTGCCTGGCACGCTGAAGGCAAGCTCAAGCCGCTGGTCTCGCAGACCTTCCCACTGGAACAAGCGGCGGAGGCGATCAACACCCTCGGCCAGCGTAAGGCCGTGGGCAAAGTGGTAGTCACCGTGCGCTAAACCCAACGCGCAGCAAAAGGCCGCCCATCAGGCGGCCTTTTTTATGCGCGGGATTCAGCCACGCGGCGCGTAGGCGAATACGTCGGCGCGCATCTGATGAGCGTCCATGCCGGCATCCACCAGCGCATCCAGGGTCGCGTAGACCATCGCCGGCGAGCCGCTGGCGTAGAGGTGCAACGCCTTGAGATCGGAGAAGTCTTCGCGCACGGCCTCGTGCAACAAGCCGCAACGACCCTGCCAGCCACACTGATCGCTGACCACCTGATGCAGGAACAGATTGGGCACCTGCTTCCATTGCGCCCAATGCTCCAGCTCGTAGAAATCATCCGGGCGACGCGCGCCCCAGTACAGGTGCACCGGGTGGGCGAAACCGGCGGCGCGGCAGTGTTCGATCAGGCTGTGCATCTGCGCCATGCCGGTACCGGCGGCGATCAACACCAGCGGTCCATCCGGCAGCTCGGCCAGGTGAGTATCACCGAAAGGCATTTTCACTCGCACCAGGCCGGTACGACGCAACTGGGTAATCAGCTCGACAGTGGCTTCGTCGCGAGCCAGTACATGCAGCTCCAGCTCACGCCCGCGATGTGGCGCCGAGGCCAGGGAGAACGCCGCGTAATCGTCACCATCGCGCTGCAGCAGCAGGTATTGCCCGGCGTGATAACGCGGCACCTTGCCGGCAGGCGCCTGCAGGCGCAGACGAAAGACATCACCGCCCACGTCATCGCACGCGACCACCTGGCAGGCCAGTTCACGCACCGGCAGCTCGCCGGGGGCCAGCACACCATCCCAGTGCAGCACGCAGTCTTGCAGCGGCTCGGCCAGGCAGGTGAACAGCTCGCCGTGAGTCAGCTCAACCCCGCCCTGCTGCACACGGCCTTCAACCAGCAGCGCCGCGCAGATATGGCAATTACCATTGCGGCAGCTCTGCGGGCAGTCATACCCAAGCCGCCGTGCCGCATCGAGGATGCGTTCGTGGGGCTGCACGTCAAGTACCGCGCCTGAAGGGTTCAGGGTGACTTTCATCAATCAATTCCCAACTCAGACCACAGCGCGTCGACGCGCTGCTTGATCGCATCATCCTGAACGATAGCCCGGCCCCACTCGCGCGTCGTCTCGCCCGGCCACTTGTGGGTGGCATCCAGGCCCATCTTCGAGCCCAAACCCGAGATCGGCGAGGCAAAGTCGAGGTAATCGATCGGTGTGTTATCGATCATCACGGTGTCGCGCTTGGGGTCCATGCGCGTGGTAATCGCCCAAATCACGTCATTCCAGTCCCGTGCGTTGATATCGTCGTCGGTGACGATAACGAACTTGGTGTACATGAACTGTCGCAGGAACGACCACACACCGAGCATTACGCGCTTGGCGTGGCCGGGGTACTGCTTCTTGATGGTCACCACCGCCATGCGATACGAGCAGCCTTCCGGCGGCAGGTAGAAGTCGATGATCTCAGGAAACTGCTTCTGCAGGATCGGCACAAACACTTCGTTAAGCGCCACGCCGAGAATCGCCGGCTCATCCGGCGGACGACCGGTGTAGGTGCTGTGGTAGATCGGCTTTTGCCGACGGGTGATACGCTCGACGGTAAACACCGGGAAGGTGTCGACCTCGTTGTAGTAGCCGGTGTGATCGCCGTACGGACCTTCCGGCGCGGTCTCGCCCGGATGGATCACGCCTTCCAGCACGATTTCGGCGCTGGCCGGCACCTGCAGATCGCTGCCACGCGCCTTGATCAGCTCGGTGCGGTGGCCTCGCAACAAACCGGCAAACGCGTATTCAGACAGCGTATCGGGAACAGGTGTCACCGCCCCCAGGATGGTGGCCGGATCGGCACCGAGGGCCACGCACACCGGATAGGGGCGATCCGGGTACTTCAGGCACCACTCGCGAAAGTCCAGCGCGCCGCCGCGGTGGCTGAGCCAGCGCATGATCAGCTTGTTGCGGCCAATCACCTGCTGGCGATAGATACCGAGGTTCTGCCGTTCCTTGTTCGGGCCTTTGGTGATGGTCAGGCCCCAGGTAATCAACGGGCCGACATCACCTGGCCAGCAGGTCTGCACGGGCAGCTTGCTGAGGTCGACGTCGTCGCCCTCTTCGATCACTTCCTGACACGGCGCATCCTTCAGCACCTTGGGCGCCATGCTCAGCACCTTTTTGTAGATCGGCAGCTTGTTCCAGGCGTCCTTGAGGCCTTTTGGCGGCTCGGGCTCCTTGAGGAAGGCCAACAACTTGCCGATTTCACGCAGCTCGCTGACCTCTTCCGCGCCCATACCCAGCGCAACGCGCTTGGGCGTGCCGAACAGGTTGCCGAGTACCGGCACATCAAACCCTGTGGGGTTTTCGAACAGCAGCGCCGGCCCGCCTTTACGCAGGGTACGGTCGCAGATTTCGGTCATTTCCAGCACAGGGGAAACCGGCGTTTGGATGCGCTTAAGCTCACCACGCGCTTCCAGGCCGCGAATAAAGTCGCGCAGATCACGATACTGCATGCAAATGCCTCGTTTCGGGCCGAGCAATAGGGGCGCAAAGTTTAGCGCTGAACTGGGTCTTTCAGAAGGGAAAGCCAGCCTCCAGACACACAAAAGCCGGGCTTACCCGGCTTTTGGTATAAAGCGAAGAACGCCTTACTTACGCTTCATCGACTGGAAGAACTCTTCGTTCGTCTTGGTCGCTTTCAGCTTGTCGGTGAGGAACTCGATGGCGGCAATCTCATCCATCGGGTGCAGCAGCTTGCGCAGAATCCACATACGCTGCAGTTCGTCATCGGCGGTCAGCAGTTCTTCGCGGCGAGTACCGGCGCGGTTGATGTTGATCGCAGGGAATACACGCTTCTCGGCGATACGACGGTCCAGTGGCAGTTCCATGTTGCCGGTGCCTTTGAACTCTTCGTAGATCACTTCATCCATCTTCGAGCCGGTTTCCACCAGCGCGGTGGCGATGATGGTCAACGAACCGCCTTCCTCGATGTTACGCGCGGCGCCGAAGAAGCGTTTCGGCTTCTCAAGGGCGTGGGCGTCGACACCACCAGTAAGCACCTTGCCGGAGCTTGGGATCACGGTGTTGTAGGCACGCGCCAGACGGGTGATGGAGTCGAGCAGAATGACCACGTCCTTCTTGTGTTCGACCAGGCGCTTTGCCTTTTCGATGACCATTTCGGCCACTTGCACGTGACGGGTTGGCGGCTCGTCGAACGTCGAGGCAACCACTTCGCCGCGCACGGTGCGCTGCATCTCGGTCACTTCTTCCGGGCGCTCGTCGATCAACAGAACGATCAGGTGGCACTCGGGGTTGTTGCGCGCGATGTTCGCAGCGATGTTCTGCAGCATGATGGTCTTACCGGCTTTCGGCGGTGCGACGATCAGGCCGCGCTGACCTTTGCCAATCGGGGCGCAGAGGTCGATCACCCGGCCGGTGATGTCCTCGGTGGAGCCGTTACCGGCTTCCATCACCAGACGCTTGTTGGGGAACAACGGCGTCAGGTTTTCGAACAGAATCTTGTTCTTGGCGTTTTCCGGGCGGTCGTAGTTGATCGTGTCAACCTTGAGCAGCGCGAAGTAACGCTCGCCTTCTTTCGGCGGGCGAATCTTACCGACGATGGTATCGCCAGTACGCAAGTTGAAGCGGCGGATCTGGCTCGGCGAGACGTAGATGTCATCGGGGCCAGCGAGGTACGAGGCATCCGCAGAGCGGAGAAAGCCGAAACCGTCCTGGAGAATCTCCAGCACGCCATCACCGGAGATTTCCTCACCGCTTTTAGCGTGTTTTTTCAACAGGGAGAAAATCACGTCCTGCTTGCGCGAACGGGCCATGTTTTCCAGGCCTTGTTGTTCAGCGAGTTCCAGCAGTTCGGTAATCGGCTTTTGCTTGAGTTCGGTCAGATTCATAGGAATGACGTAATCATGAAGGAGGGGAATAAGCTATTTAGCTTGGGAGGCCGCGCCGCTGAGAAGGCGACTTGATCGCCTGCTTGTATATCGAAAGATTCGAATAGGAATGCGTCGGCGACGGCTTGCAGGGGGCTGCATAGGAAATGCAGCGAGGCCGAATGTAACACCGGTTTTATTCATACGTCTAGCGCCCAGACAGAAAAAAGCCCCGCAATGTGCAGGGCTTTCAGGGCTTGTTGCCGTCTCAGCGCAACTTAGATGTTGCTATCGAGGAAGGCTGCCAGTTGCGACTTGGACAGTGCGCCAACTTTGGTGGCTTCAACATTGCCGTTCTTGAACAGCATCAGCGTCGGGATGCCACGCACACCGAACTTCGGCGGGGTATCTTGGTTTTCATCGATGTTCAGCTTGCAGACTTTCAGTTTGCCCTGATAGGTCTGGGCGATCTCATCGAGCACCGGTGCGATCATTTTGCACGGGCCGCACCACTCAGCCCAGTAGTCGACCAGCACCGGACCCTCGGCCTGGAGAACATCCTGGTCGAAACTGGCATCGCTGACGTTGGTGATGAATTCGCTCATGGAAAGTCTCCGAGTTCGTAAGCAAAAGATGGGCGACATCATAGCCCGGCTTTTCCCACACAGGAAGGCGGTGGCAATTGAGCTTCTCTATGGCCTGGCCACCAGCCAGCCGCGCAAAGGCCTGCGTCACAATTTATTCAGACGGCCGGCAAGCCCTGGCCGGCCGCCGCACGAGCCCTAGTGCAGCCGGCGCGGCCTGTACCTGCGACATCAGTATGCGTTGGCGGGGCCAGCCTATCGTGGCACGATGGCGCGGTTCCGCATTGAGATCGTTCTGCCATGCCGCATACCCCTGCCGAGTCTTTTCCTTTGATTGCAGCTATCGACCTGGGCTCCAACAGCTTCCATATGGTGCTGGCCAAAGCCGATCATGGCGAGATCCGCATCCTCGAACGCCTCGGCGACAAGGTCCAGTTGGCCGCCGGCATCGACGAGCAGCGCCTGCTCAGCGAAGAAGCCATGCAGCGCGGGCTCGATTGCTTGCGCCGCTTCGCTCAGCTGACCGCCAGCCTGCCGGAAGGCGCGGTGCGCGTGGTGGGCACCAATGCCCTGCGTGAGGCGCGCAACCGTGGCGAATTTATCCGCCGCGCCGAAGAAATTCTCGGCCACCCGGTGGAAGTCATCTCCGGGCGCGAAGAAGCGCGCCTGATCTACCTCGGTGTGTCGCACAGCATCGCAGACACCCCTGGCAAGCGCCTGGTTGCCGATATTGGCGGCGGCAGCACCGAGTTCATCATCGGCCAGCGCTTCGAGCCACTGCTGCGCGAAAGCCTGCAGATGGGCTGCGTCAGCTTTACCCAGCGTTTCTTCAAGGACGGCAAGATCACCCCGGCGCGTTACGCCCAGGCCTACACGGCGGCGCGGCTGGAGATCATGGGCATAGAGCATGCTCTGCGCCGCCTGGGCTGGGAAGATGCGGTGGGCGCATCCGGCACCATCAAGGCCATCGGCCTGACCATTCAAGCGGCGGGCCTTGGCGCAGGCGAAGTAAACGCCCAGGGCCTGGCCTGGCTGAAACGCAAAGTATTCAAGGCTGGTGAGGTGGAAAAGCTCGACCTCGATGGCATCAAGCCCGATCGCCGAGGCATCTTCCCGGCGGGCCTGGCGATTCTCGAAGCGATCTTCGATGCCTGTGATATCCAGCGCATGAGCCATTCCGAAGGCGCGCTGCGTGAAGGCGTGCTGTACGACCTGCTGGGCCGCCATCAGCATGAAGACGTGCGTGAACGCACGCTGAGCTCGCTGATGGAACGCTATCACGTCGACCTGGAGCAGGCCGCGCGGGTCGAGAGCAAAGCACTCTCGGCGCTGGAGAAGGTCGCTCAGGATTGGCAGCTGGAAGACGACTGGCACCGCGAGTTGCTCAGCTGGGCGGCCAAGGTGCATGAAGTCGGCCTGGACATCGCCCACTACCAGTACCACAAGCACGGCGCTTACCTGGTCGAGCACTCGGACCTGTCCGGCTTCTCGCGACAGGATCAGCAGATGCTCGCGCTCTTGGTGCGCGGCCATCGACGCAACATCCCCAAGGACAAGTTTGCCGAGTTCGGCGCCGAGGGCATGAAACTGATCCGCCTCTGCGTGCTGCTGCGCTTTGCCATCCTGTTCCACCACATCCGTGGTACTCAGGAAATGCCTAACGTGCAGCTAAAAGCGGCCGAACAGCGCCTGGATATTCAGTTCCCTGAAGGCTGGCTGGAGAGCAACCCGCTGACCCAGGCAGATTTCACCCAGGAAGCGGAGTGGCTCAAGCGCATCGGGATTGAACTGAGTGTGAGCTGATACTCACGTCCCTCCCCCATAGTGGGAGAGGGCCATTCAGATAGATGTGGCAGCCTTGCTTAGCGCGCGCTGATCAGCGGTGCCGTCAGCTTCTCCAGCAGGCCAGCCTGAGCGCTACGCGGATTCTGGTTGCCGCTGGGGCTGACACGCAGATAACGCCCGTCCGGCTGCAGCACCCAGGCCTGGGTGTTGTCAGTCAGGTAGCTTTCCAGCTCCTTCTTGACCCGCAGAATCAGCTTCTTGCCTTCCACCGGGAAGCAGGTCTCGACACGCTTGTCGAGGTTGCGCTCCATCCAGTCGGCACTTGACAGGTAGATCTTCTCCTCGCCGCCATTGGAGAAATAGAACACCCGCGTGTGCTCCAGGAAACGGCCAATGATCGAGCGCACCTGAATGTTGTGCGAGACCCCGACAATCCCTGGACGCAAGCAGCACATGCCGCGCACCACCAGGTCGATCTTCACCCCAGTCTGGCTGGCCTTGTACAGCGCGCGGATGATCTTCGGATCAGTCAGCGAGTTGAACTTGGCGATGATATGCGCCGGCTTACCCTCGGCCGCCAGCGCGGTTTCGCGGGCGATCATGTCGAGCAGGGTCTTCTTCAGGGTAAACGGCGCGTGCAGCAGCTTTTTCATGCGCAGGGTCTTACCCATGCCAATCAGCTGACTGAACAGCTTGGAGACGTCCTCGCACAGCGCCATATCGGCGGTCAGCAGGCTGTAGTCGGTGTACAGTTTGGCGTTGCCGGCGTGGTAGTTGCCGGTGCCCAGGTGGGCGTAGCGGACGATATCGCCACTCTCGCGGCGCAGAATCAGCATCATCTTGGCGTGGGTTTTAAAGCCCACCACACCGTAGATCACCACCGCACCAGCAGCCTGCAGGCGGCTGGCCAGCTGCAGGTTGGACTCTTCATCGAAACGCGCACGAAGCTCGATTACCGCCGTGACTTCCTTGCCGTTGCGCGCGGCTTCCACCAGCGCATCGACGATCTCCGAGTTGGCCCCGGAGCGGTATAGCGTCTGCTTGATGGCCAGTACGTGCGGGTCTTTCGCCGCCTGACGCAGCAGATCGACCACTGGGGTGAACGACTCGAAGGGGTGCAGCAGCAGAATGTCCTGCTTACTGACCACACTGAAAATGTTCTCGGCGTTCTGCAACAGCTTGGGGATCACCGGGGTAAACGGGGTGTATTGCAGCTCCGGATGACTTTCCAGGCCGGTGATGCTGAACAGGCGGGTCAGGTTGACCGGACCATTGACCCGGTACAACTCGGCCTCGGTCAGACTGAACTGTTTGAGCAGGTAATCGAGCAGCGGCCGTGGGCAGGTGTCGACCACTTCCAGGCGCACCGCATCGCCATAACGGCGGCTGAACAACTCGCCACGCAGGGCGCGAGCCAGGTCTTCGACGTCCTCGGTGTCCACCGAGAGGTCGGCGTTACGGGTCAGGCGGAACTGGTAGCAACCCTTGACCTTCATGCCCTGGAACAGGTCATCGGCATGGGCGTGGATCATCGAGGAGAGGAAGACGAAGTTGTCGCCAGGGCCACCGACGTCTTCCGGAACCTTGATGATGCGCGGCAGCAGGCGCGGCGCCGGGATGATCGCCAGACCCGAGTCGCGGCCGAAGGCGTCGATACCTTCCAGCTCGACGATAAAGTTCAGGCTCTTGTTCACCAGCAACGGGAACGGGTGCGTCGGGTCGAGGCCGATCGGGGTGATGATCGGCGCGATCTCGTCGCGGAAATAGCGGCGTACCCAGGCCTTGTGCTTGGCCGTCCAGAAGCGCCGACGGATAAAGTTGACGTTGTGCTTGGCCAGCGCCGGGAACAGGGTGTCGTTAAGAATGGCGTACTGACGATCCACCTGCTCGTGCACCAGCTCGGCAATCCGCGCCAGCGCCTGATGAGGTTGCAGACCATCGGCGCCGGCTTGTTCACGGGCGAAGTTGATCTGCTTCTTCAGCCCGGCCACGCGGATCTCGAAGAATTCATCGAGGTTGCTGGAGAAGATCAGCAGGAACTTCAACCGCTCCAGCAACGGATAGGACTCATCCAGCGCCTGTTCCAGCACGCGGATATTGAATTGCAGCTGCGACAGCTCGCGGTGAATGTACAGGCTGCTGTCATCCAGGTTATGGATCACCACAGGCGCCGGGGCGACCGGCACTGGGGCTTCGATGACAGGCACTTCCACGGCTACAACCTCGTCGACGACCGGCTGGGCGTCTTGCAATTCAGGGGTACTGAGTCCTTCGGTGTTCATTACAAAGTCCTGGCGGGGCTATTGCCCCTGCTTCAGCAGTTCTGCCGCGCGCACGGCGAAATAAGTCAGGATGCCATCGGCACCCGCACGTTTGAAGGCGGTCAGTGATTCAAGAATCACCGCCTCGCCCAACCAACCATTCTGGATCGCCGCCATATGCATGGCGTACTCACCGCTGACCTGATAGACAAAGGTCGGCACCTTGAATTCCGCTTTAACCCGCCAGAGGATGTCCAGATAGGGCATGCCCGGCTTGACCATGACCATATCCGCGCCTTCGGCCAGATCGGCCGCTACTTCATGCAGTGCTTCGTCGCCATTGGCCGGGTCCATCTGGTAGCTGGCCTTGTTGGCCTTGCCCAGATTGGCCGCCGAACCCACTGCATCGCGGAACGGGCCGTAGTAGGCACTGGCGTACTTGGCCGAGTAGGCCATGATCCGCACATTGCTGTGATCGGCCAGTTCCAGCGCCTCGCGGATCGCCTGCACGCGGCCATCCATCATGTCCGAGGGCGCCACCACCTGAGCACCGGCCGCGGCATGTGACAGCGCCTGCTTGACCAGCGCATCAACGGTCACGTCGTTCTGCACATAGCCGGATTCATCGAGGATGCCGTCCTGACCGTGCGTGGTGAACGGGTCCAGCGCCACGTCGCTGATCACGCCCAACTCGGGAAACTTGGCGCGCAGCGCACGGATGGCACGCTGCGCGATGCCGTCCGGGTTCCAGGCTTCTTCAGCCAGCAGGGATTTCTTCTCCAGCGGCGTCACCGGGAACAGCGCCAGCGCCGGAATGCCCAGGGCCACCCAGTGCTCGGCTTCCTTGAGCAGCAGGTCGATGGACAGGCGCTCGACGCCGGGCATCGAGGCAATCGCTTCGCGGCGGTTTTCGCCGTCGAGGACGAACACCGGCAGAATCAGGTCATCGACACTCAGGCGGTTTTCACGCACCAGACGCCGGGAAAAATCATCACGGCGGTTGCGACGCAGGCGAGTGGCGGGAAACAGGCGATTGGCGGGGGTAAAGCTCACGGCAGGCTCCGAAGCCCGTAGCGACGGGCGAGTGTGACAGTTATAAGCGGCCATTATGACCAAAGTATGACAACGCACGACAGCGTTGCGACCGCTTGCCGCAAGCCCAGCAAGCATAGCGCTGCCATAGGCGCGGGGATATGCCCGAAACAGTGGGTTAGCCATTATTCCGAGACCAAAAAGCATAACGGCGGAGCAGGCCTGCACCTGTCCACCGTTATCGGGGCGAGCAGCGGTATATGCCTAAGCAGGCACCGGGTTATGCCCGCGCGGCGTCCAGAACAGCGCGCCGAAACTGAGCAGGCTGTAACCCAGCAGCAGTGCCCAGAGTAGCGGCTGGGCCGGCAGCAGGCCCAATTGCAGCGCCAGCCAGGCCAGCGGCAGGTTGAGCAGCAGGCGCAGCACTTCCAGGCGTTTGGCGTTAGGCCGGTTTTCCAGCCAAATGCCGATGACATACAAACCAGCCGCCATCCAGGCCACGCCCAATAGCGTCTGCGCCAGGCTCAGCTCGCCGCCCATGCCCAGCAGCAGCGTGCCGCCTGCCACATAAAGGCTGAACTGCACGCCAGCGTAGAGTTTCTGCGCCAGGCTCAGCGGCACGTCGAATTTGACGAACTGGCTGAGGTCCGGCTTGCTCTGCGGGTACTTCGCCGCCACATCGGCCGGGCGCCAGCCGGTGCGCATAAACCAGATGCGCAGCTTGTCCCACCAGGACTCGGCGCGCACGGCGTCACGCCACAGCGCGACATAGAACTGCGCATTGGCCCACAGCGGGTTCCAGCTGGCCAGTGGCGTGGTTACGCCAAACACCACCGGGTCTTCGTCCAGTTCCTCCTGAAAGGTGCCGAACAAGCGATCCCAAATAATGAACACACCGCCGTAATTGCGATCCATATAAACAGCATTCTGCGCATGGTGTACGCGGTGGTTGGAGGGGGTGATAAAGCACCATTCGAACCAGCCCAGCTTGGGGATATGCCGGGTGTGTACCCAGAATTGATAGAGCAGATTCAGCGCCGCCACCGTGAGGAACACCAGCGGCGGCACACCGGCCACGGCCATCGGCAGGTAGAAGATCCAGCCGAAGATAAACCCGGTACTGGTCTGCCGCAGCGCAGTGGAAAGGTTGTAGTCCTCGCTCTGATGGTGCACCGAATGCGCGGCCCAGAGCACGTTGCGCTCGTGACCCAGGCGGTGGTTCCAGTAGTAGCAGAAGTCGTAGAAGACGAAGGCGAACAGCCAGACCCACAGGCTGCTGGCCGACAGCTCAACCACCGCCAGCTGTTGCCAGGCCAGGGTGTAGGTGAGCAAACCGACGGCCTTGGTCAGCAGGCCCACGGTGGTCGACAGCACCCCGGCGCTGAGGCTGTTGACGGCATCGGAGAAGCGGTAGGTGCTGACCCCGCGCCAGCGGTCGAGCAGCAGTTCCAGGGCGATCAAGGCAAAGAAGAACGGTACGGCATAAAGGATGTAATTCATGGTTTCACCGGTTGCATAGAATCGCCATATCGCTGCACGAGGCTAACGGCTAGGATTGCTCAATAAATCCTAGCCCAGCACGGCACCCGCCTCGCGGCGCGCCATGCCAACCTAGGTGGCATATGACGACAACAGTGCTCAAGCGACGCTAGGTCACGACTCAACCCGATACGGCTGGCAATTCAGGAGAACTTGATGAACAAAAAAGTCGCGGTGATTCTTTCCGGCTGTGGCGTCTATGACGGCGCGGAAATCCATGAAAGCGTGATCACTCTGCTGCGCCTCGATCAGCGCGGCGCCCTGGTGCAGTGCTTCGCCCCCAACGTGCCGCAGCTGCACGTGGTCGATCACTACAGTGGCGACGAGATGGACGACACGCGCAACGTGCTGGTCGAGTCGGCGCGCATCGCCCGCGGCAAGATCAAGGACGTCAAGGAGCTGCATGTCGGCGACTTCGATGCGCTGATCATGCCCGGCGGCTTCGGCGTGGCGAAAAACCTCTCCGACTTCGCCATCAGCGGCGCCAACTGCACGGTGCAGCCGGATGTGTTGAGTGCCGCCCAGGCCTTCGTCAAGGCCGGCAAGCCGGTAGGCCTGATCTGCATCGCACCGGCGCTGGCGGCGAAGATCTTCGGCGCTGGCGTGATCTGCACCATCGGCAAGGACCATGAAACCGCCGCGACTCTGGTGCAGATGGGCGCCGAGCACCATGAGTGCGAAGTCAGCGAGATTGTCGAAGACGCCGAGCGCAAGCTGGTGACCACCCCGGCCTATATGCTCGCCCAGTCGATCAGCGAAGCCGCCTCGGGGATCAACAAGCTGGTGGATAGGGTGTTGGAGCTTAGCCACCCGGCCTAAGTCTGCGGCCTGATCAGCCGCAGATCAGGCCTATAGCAAGCCAATCACGCCAATGCGCGCGGTACTCCGGCCGCGCCACTGGTCACAGCGGCCCCAGTGCGGCAGGTTGATCATCCATCCGCCCAGGCACGACTCCCATGAGCAACCCACCTTTCGAGCTCACCGCCGAGCTGCAACAAGCGGTGAGCAGCTTCTTCCAGCGCATTCCGTTCAATCAGGTGCTCGGTATCGAGCTGGATGAGCTGAGCGCCCAGCGCGTGACCATGCACCTGCCGATGAAGCCCGAGCTGATCGGCAACTTCGTCCACGGCATTCTGCATGGCGGGGTGATCTCCTCGCTGCTGGATGTGGCCGGCGGCGCCATGGCGCTGATTGGCGCCTTCGACAAGCACCAGCACCTGTCCAGCGCCGAACGCATGGCACGGCTGTCCAAGCTCGGCACCATCGACCTGCGTATCGACTACCTGCGCCCAGGTCGCGGCCAGCGCTTTACCGCCACCGCCGTGCTCTTGCGCACCGGCAACAAGGTGGCGGTGGTGCGCAGTGAACTGCACAGCGACGACGGCACCCTGGTGGCGGTCGGCACCGGTACTTATCTGTGCGGCTAGCTGCAGGCACAGGTGGGCTTTACCCCCACGCAGGCTTACACTGACTGGCAAACCCAATGGCTGCGTAACCGCCTGTAGTTGGAGCCATTCATGTTTTCACTGCCCTTTTTCAGCCCGCCTGCGGCGGACCAGATGGCCTTGCTTGACTGCAGCCATGACCCGCTACTGGTGCTGCTGTCCTATCTGATTGCTAGTGCCGCCGGCTTTACCGCGCTGAATATGGCCGAACGCGTCAGCCGCGAGCAGAGCCGCGAACGTTGGCGCTGGGTCGGGGCCTTGGCCTTGGGCGGTGGGATCTGGTCGATGCACTTCGTCGCCATGCTGGCCTTTTCCGCACCACTGACGTTCAGCTACGACATCGGCATCACCCTGTTCTCCCTGCTGATCGCCATCGCCGTGTCCTATGTAGTGATGCGGGTGATCGGCCATGAGCGGCTGCGCCTCTGGCAAACCGTGGCGGCCGCCATCGTCGCCGGCTGCGGCATCGCCGCCATGCATTACACCGGCATGGCGGCTATTCGCTCGGCGGCCAGCCAGCACTACGATCCCGGCCTGTTCCTGCTGTCGATCCTGATCGCCATCGTCGCCTCGCTCGCGGCCTTGTTGCTGGCCGGTTACTTCCGTGGGCAAAGCGGCCGCCGTGCTAACTGGTTGCGACTGCTGGCCAGCCTGATCATGGGCGGGGCGATTGCCTCCATGCACTTCACTGGCATGGCCGCGCTGACCCTTAGCGTGCCGCTGGATCAGCCGCTGCAAGCGGCAGCTAGCCAGGAAGGCCATCAACTGCTGGGCACAGCGATTGCGCTGATTGCCCTGCTGATCATCCTGATTGGCGCGCTGGCCGGCTGGGCCGATCAGCGCCTGCGCCAGGAGCGGCGACAGCTGCACCAGCTGACCCAGCAACTGGACACCCTGACCCACTACGACGGCCTGACCGGCCTACTCAACGGCCAGGCCTTCAGCCAGATGCTCGACACTACTTTGGCCACCGCGCCGCCGCACGGCGCTACCCTGCTGTTTATCGACCTGGACAACTTCAAGCGGATCAACGACAGCCTCGGCCATGGCCGCGGTGATGAACTGCTGAAACAGGTGGGCGCGCGCATCCGCAGCGCACTCGGACGCGAAGACCTGCTCGGGCGTTTTTCCGGCGACGAGTTCTGCGCCTTTGCCCTCAACGTACCGCTGCAGCAAGGCAGCCAGCTGGCCGAGCGCATCCTTACGCAGATCCGCCAACCCTTCAGCCTGGAAAGCGGTCAGCTCAGCCTGACCGCCAGCATCGGCATCAGCCGCTACCCGCAGGATGCCAACGACGCCGGCCAACTGCTGAAACAGGCCGGCATCGCCCTCGGCCACTGCAAGCGCCAGGGGCGCAATCACTGCCTGGGTTTCAGCACCCAGCTGGAACACGACGCGCAGCAGGAGCTGAGCCTGGAGCAGGAACTGCGCGTGGCGCTGAACCGCGACGCGCTGCAGGTGTATTACCAACCCATCCTGTCGGCGCGCGGCGACCAGGTGGTCGCCCTGGAAGCCCTGGTGCGCTGGCAGCACAGCGAACTGGGGGTGATCAGCCCAGAGCGTTTTGTGCGCATCGCCGAGCAACACGGCTTTATCCATGAGCTGGATATCTGGGTGCTCAAGCGCGCCTGCCGCGACCTCAAATGGCTGCACAACAATGGCTACCGGCAGATGCACCTGGGGGTCAACTGTTCGGCCCTGAGCCTGTTGCAGCCGCACCTGGTCAAGGCCATGGAGATTGAGCTGCAACGCGCCGACCTGCCGCTCAGCTCGCTGACCCTGGAAGTCACGGAAAACGCCCTGATGCATGACCTGAGCGCCGCGCAGACGCAACTCGACAAGATCCGCGCCATGGGCATGACCATCAGCATCGATGACTTCGGCACCGGCTACTCGTCCCTGCAATACCTCAGCCGCCTGCCCGTGGACAGTCTGAAGGTCGACCGCAGCTTTATCCGCGAAATCCCCGGTTCCAGCAGCGGCATGGCGATCACCTCCGCGATCATCGCCATGGCCCACAAACTCAAACTGCGGGTGGTCGCCGAAGGCGTGGAGAACGTCGAGCAGATGATATTTCTGCAGGAGCAGCAGTGCGACCTGCTGCAGGGCTACCTGTTCAGCAAGCCATTGCCGCTGGGTGAACTGCATACCTGGCTGAATGGCGGGCACTACCGCCAGCGTTATGCGCCGGTCTAGAGCCTGCTCAAGGTCCTAGCGTTGTAGACGGGTCAGGATGCGGTCCAGCGAATTGGCAAAGGCCTGCTTGTCGCGCTCGCCATAAGGCGGCTGACCGCCGCCAACCTGACCCAGCTCACGCAGCTCGGTAAACAGGTTACGCACCGCCAGTTTGTCGCCCATATTGCGCTCGTCGAACTCGCGGCCGCGCGGATCAAGGGCAGCCACGCCCTTCTTCACCAGGCGGTCGGCCAGCGGCACGTCGCTGCAGATCACCAGCTCACCCGGCAGCGCATGCTCCACCAGGTAATCATCGGCCGCATCCGGGCCGCTGGGCACCACGATCAGCCGCACACAGCTGTACGCCGGCTTGATTTGCGCCTGACCCGCGACCAGCAGCACCTCGAAGCGCCGCTTCAAGGCGAACTTCACCACCTGATCCTTGGCCGCCTTGGGGCAGGCATCGGCATCAATCCAGACTCGCATCACCCAGCATTCTCCAGAGGCAACAAAGCCGGCATGTTAAGCCATGCCGGCAGCTGCTGCGCTTCAAGCCTGAGACAGACGGCGACGCTCGCCCAGCCAGCTACGCCCGTAAAGCAGCGCAATGGCCGCCAGCGCCGTGGCCTGGGCCGCAAGACTGTAGGCATCATCGTGAATGCCCAGCCAGTCAAACTCGAAGAATGCCACCGGCCGCGTACCCAGCACCCCGGCCTCCTGCAGCGCTGCCACGCCATGCCCGGCAAATACCACCGAGAGCACGCAAAGCAACACCGCATTGACGCCGAAGAAGGTCGCCAGCGGCAGTTTGCGCGAGCCGCGCAGAATCACCCAGGCCAACCCGAGCAGCAGCACCAGCGCCGCAGCCGCGCCGGCCAGGACCATGCCATGGCCTTGCGGACCGGCCTGCAGCCAGAGGGTTTCGTAGAACAGGATGACTTCGAACAACTCGCGGTACACCGAGAAAAACGCCAGCACGGCAAAGCCGAAACGCCCGCCACCGCCGACCAGGTTGCTCTTGATGTAATCCTGCCAGGCTGCGACATGCCGGCGGTCATGCATCCACACCCCGAGCCAGAGCACCATCACACTGGCAAACAGCGCAGTCACGCCTTCCAGCAGTTCACGCTGCGCGCCGCTGACATCGATCAAATACGCCGCCAACGCCCAGGTGCCCGCGCCGGCCAGCAGCGCCAGGCCCCAGCCGATATGCACACTGCGCACGGCCTGTTGCTGACCGGTGTTGCGCAGGAAGGCGAGAATCGCCGCCAGCACCAGAATTGTCTCCAGCCCTTCACGTAACAGGATCAGCAGGCTGGAGAAGAAACTCAGCGAATCCGACAGACCATCGCTGTCGAGCAACGTGGCAGAAGTCGCCAGCTCGGCCTTGGCCTGTTCCAACCGCTGCGCCGCCTGCGGCACCGACAGGCCATCCTGCAGCGCCTGGCGGTAGGCCATCAGCGCTCGCTCGGTGGTTTTGCGCTGCACCGAGTCAAGGTTGTCCAGAGCGCTTTCGACCAGCTCGAAGCCTTCCAGATAGGCACCGACGGAGAGGTCATAGGCCTGCTCGTGATCGCCGGCGCGGTAGGCCGCCAGGCTCTGTTCCAGGGTCGCGCGGGTGTGTTCGATCAACTGCTGTGGGCCACGTTGCTGCACCGGCGGCTGCGCACGCTGAGCGCGGAAGCGTGCAGCCGCCTCCTCGCCCTGCGCGGCTGCCACTTCATCCGGGGTTGTGCCGGCCAGCGCCGCGATTTTGAATGGCTCGCCAGCAGTAACCGGCTCGGCGCTGAAGCCGGCTATATAGCTGGCCAGATCCCAGCGCTGGCGCTCATCCAGCTGATCGGCAAAGGCCGCCATATCGGTGCCATCGATGCCCAGGCCGATGGTGTTGAACAGGTCATACAGGCTCAACCGGTTGAGCCGCGCCAGATCGCGCAGGTTGGCCGGTGGCGGTTCCAGGCCGATGCCCGCCGGCCCGTCGCCGGCACCGCTGTCGCCATGGCACACGCTGCAGTGCTGGGCGAACAGCGGCGCGCCACGGCTGGGGGCGGGAGTGATGGCCGGGGTCTGGCTGACGCCATAGGCCGTGGCCAGGGTCGCGGACAACTGCCGCGCCTGCTGAGCGACCTGCCCGCCCTCAGCACGCCGCTCAATGCCCTGGCGCAGGCTGGCCACGCCCTGCTCCAGTTCGGCCTGTTCGCTACGCGCCGGCAGCGCAACGATCAGACCTTGCAGTACAGTAAGAAACTCAAGCTGCTCGCGGTATTCGCCGGAGTCGATCACCTGACCATTGGCCACGGTAGCCGGGTAGTCAGCGCCCAGGTATCCGAGCAGATGCAGAGCTTGCGCCGCGCCCTCAATGGGCTCGGCCATAACAGTCAGGCTGCAGAGTGCCAACACGGGCACCAGCAACCAACTGCAGAAACGCAATACGGAAGTCATATAGGAGTTGATCCCAAATACGAATGGATGACATTAGATTGTTACCCTCCTAACGACTTTCCTCAACCACTGATCGACCATGGCCCGCGACGGATCGTCGCAACGGCGCAGGAGTGATGCGATGAGTTTTTGGCAACGCCTGGAAGAACCGGCACATGTCGTGGTCTGTGGCGCCAGCCGGGGGATTGGCCTGGCGCTGACCACACAAGTGCTAGCCCGCGCTGATGTCGCTGGGGTCTGGGCCATCGCCCGCCAGGCCAGTCAGGCGCCCGGCCTGATGGAGCTGACAGCGCAATATGGCCAACGCCTGCACTGCCTGGATGTCGATGTATGCGATGAACAGGCGCTGAGTAAGCTGGCCGCGCATTTGCGCGCCGCCACCCCGCGTCTGCATCTGCTGCTGTGTACGGTTGGTGTACTGCAGGACGGCGCGGCGAAAGCCGAGAAGGGCTTGGCGCAGATCAATCTTGAGGGGCTGCTGGCGACCTTTCAGCGCAACAGCTTTGCACCGATCCTGCTGCTCAAGCACCTGCTGCCGCTGCTACGCGGTCAGCATCCCTGCACGGTGGCGGCGCTGTCGGCGCGGGTCGGTTCGATTGGCGACAACCGCCTCGGCGGCTGGTACAGCTACCGCGCCAGCAAGGCCGCACTGAACCAGTTGCTGCACACCGCGAGCATCGAGTTGAGCCGCCTTAACCCCAACAGCTGCGTGCTCAGCCTGCATCCTGGTACGACCGACACCGAGCTATCGAAACCCTTTCAGGCCAATGTGCCGGCAGGCAAGCTGTTTACCCCGAGCTATTCAGCCGAGTGCCTGCTGGCGCAGATTGAGCAGCACGGCCCGGCGCACACTGGCACGTTCTGGGGCTGGGATGGCCAGCCGATTCCTTGGTAGCTATACCGGAGAAGATCAGACCGGCGCGCGGCGCACACTGGCCAACAGTGCCGCCGCACCGACAAACAGCGCGCCGAAAGTGCGGTTCATCAGCTTCTGCTGACGTGGCGAACGCAGCGCGCCCAGCACCCGTGCAGCCAGGCCGGTGTAACCGGCCATAACGATCAGGTCGACGCAGATCATGGTCACGCCCATCACCAGGTACTGCATCAGCAGCGGCGCCTGTGGATTGAGGAACTGCGGCAGCACCGCGAGCATAAAGACGATCGCCTTGGGGTTGCTGAAGTTGACCAGAAAGCCACGCAGCACCAGGGTCAGCGGCCGGCCGATAGGCCGCTCGGTCTGCGTCGTCATATCACTGGGCAGCGCCTGCCACTGGCGATAGCCGAGGTACACCAGATAGACCACGCCAAACCATTTGATCAGGCTAAAGGCCAGCTCTGAAGCCGCCAGAATTGCCCCGACACCGGCGGCCACGATGGCGATCTGCAAGGCCAGGCCCAGCTGCAGACCCAGGGCATTCCAGTAGCCGCGCAGAAAGCCGTATTGCAGCCCGGCGGACATCGAGGCAATCGCCCCGGCGCCCGGCGACAGGCTGATGACCCAACAGGCCACAAAGAACGCAAGCCAGGTTTCCAGTGCCATGGCACTTCTCCATTAACAGACAGCGGAATAAAAAAGGGTAGACCATCTAGCCTACCCCTTGTCACTTACCACGCCCAGCCTGTCGATCAGTCCGGCAGGTCTTTACGCAGCTGCACCGGCGCCGGCTCTGCTTCCTTGCGGGCCCGTGCGCGGGCCACGCGCATGCGGATATTGACGGCTTCCACGGCCAGCGAGAAGGCCATAGCGAAGTACACATAACCCTTCGGTACATGCACGCCGAAGGCTTCGGCAACCAGCACGGTACCAACCACGATGAGGAACGACAGGGCGAGTATTTTCAGGCTCGGGTGCTTGTCGATAAAGTCGCTGATGGTGCCTGCCGACAGCATCATCACGATCACCGAGATGATGATGGCCGCGACCATGACCGGCACGTTGTCGACCAGGCCGACTGCAGTGATTACCGAGTCAAGGGAGAAGACGATGTCGATAATCGCGATCTGCACGATGATGCCCATAAAGCCGTAAGCCTTGCCGCCGGCGGCCTGAACTTCCTCTTCGCCTTCCAGGCTGTGGAAGATCTCGGCAGTGCTCTTCCACAACAGGAACAGACCACCGAAGAGCAGGATCAGGTCACGCCCGGAGAAGCCTTGATCGAACACATGGAACAGATCGGCCGTCAGGCGCATCACCCAACTGATCGACAGCAGCAGCAGAATCCGCGTACCCATCGCCAACGCCAGGCCGAAGAAGCGCGCCTTGGGTTGCTGATGCTTGGGCAGACGGCTGACCAGGATCGAGATAAAGATGATGTTGTCGATACCCAGGACAATTTCCAGGGCGGTCAGGGTCAGAAATGCGACCCAGAGTTCAGGGCTGGCCAGCCATTCCATAGGGATTAACTCTCGCTAGTACGTACAGGTGGGATGTCGCCACTGCGCCAGCGGCGCACGGCTTTTTGAAAAAACAGGCTATTAGGGATCTGCACCCAGGCGCCAGGTGCATCACCGCTGAGATCTTCCAGGGTGGTGTAGAACAGATTGATCGCCACCACCCGCCCGCGCACTCCTGGTTTGTCAGCGCTTTCCAGCACTTCGACACATTCGCCGATGCGAAAAGGCCCCATGGCGAAGATCAGCAGCGCACAGAACATGTTGGACAACACGCTCCAGATCGCGAAGAAGGCGACTGCAGCCACCGCCGCAAAGCCGGTAAGCGCGGTCCACAATATTTGAGCGGACACCCCCAGGCGTTCCAGCACCAGCATAAAGGCGCTACCCACAATCAACCAGCGCAGCAGACCGCGCAGAGGCATCAGCAATTCGGCCGGCAGCTGCGGGTAGCGTTTGCCGAGACGGGTGATGCCGCGGGTGAGGATGCGCTGGAACAGCCAGGCCAGCAGCACAATCAGAATAATCTGACCGGTGCGCAGTAACGGCTCTTGCCAGGTCATCAGCCATTCCAGGGTCGGCAGGGCGATATTCAACTGGCGGCCTCCAGCTCGGCTTGCAGGGCTTCGAGGGTTTCCAGCGCGAGCATCCAGCGCTCCTCAAGATCGGCCTCGCGGCTTTTCAGCTTGGCCTGTTCGGCCAGGGCATCGCGCAGCTCGTCCTTGCGCGCGGCTTCGTAGATATCGCTGTCACCCAGGCGGGTTTCGACGGCAGCGAGTTTCTCGTGCAGCTGGCCCAGCTCTTTCTCCAGCTTGTCGGCTTCGCGCTTGTGCGGCGCCAATTGCTGACGCAGCGCGGCAGCAGCCTGACGCTGCACACGCTTGTCAGCTTTATCCGGATTGCTCTCGCCACTGCTCGTCGGCGCCTGCCGCGTGCGGTAATCCACCAGCCAGCGGGCGTAGTCTTCCAGATCACCGTCGAACGGCTGGACCAGACCATCGGCAACCAGCAGGAACTCGTCGGTGGTGCTTTTCAGCAGATGCCGATCATGGGACACCACCACCACTGCGCCACTGAATTCCTGCAGCGCCATGGTCAGCGCCAGGCGCATTTCCAGGTCGAGGTGGTTGGTCGGTTCATCCAGCAGCAGCAGGTTGGGTTTGCCCCAGGCGATCAGCGCCAAAGCCAGGCGGGCTTTCTCACCGCCGGAGAAATTCAGCACCGGCTCGTCGCAACGCGGGCCGCGGAAGTCGAAGCCGCCGAGGAAGTCACGCAGGGTCTGCTCGCGCTCAGTCGGCGCCAGGCGCTGGAAATGCAGCAGCGGGCTGGCCTTGTCATCCAGGGCATCGAGCTGATGCTGGGCAAAGTAGCCGACCACCAGATTCTCGCCGCGATGCAGATGGCCGCTGATGGGCTGCAGTTCGTTCGACAGGTTCTTGATCAGGGTCGACTTGCCCGCACCGTTCGGCCCGAGCAGACCCAAGCGCGCGCCGGGCGCGAGGTTCAGTTTGACCTTCTCCAGCACCACCTTGTCGCCATAACCGAGGCGGCCTTCGCTAAGGCTGAGCAGCGGGCTGGAGATCTTGTCGGCCTCACGGAAGCTGAAGTCGAAGGGCGAATCGACATGCGCCGCCGACAGCTCTTCCATGCGTTCCAGTGCCTTGATCCGGCTCTGCGCCTGGCGCGCCTTGGTCGCCTGGGCCTTGAAGCGGGCGATGTACTTTTCCATGTGCGCGCGCTGCACCTGCTGCTTCTCGTACGCCTGTTGCTGCTGCGCCAGACGCTCGGCACGGGTACGCTCGAAAGCCGAATAGCCGCCGCGATACAGGGTCAGTTTCTGCTGATCGAGGTGGGCAACGTGGTCCACTACGGCATCCAGGAAATCGCGGTCATGGGAGATCAGCAGCAAGGTACCGGGGTAACCTTTCAACCAGCTTTCCAGCCAGAGGATCGCGTCGAGATCGAGGTGGTTGGTCGGCTCGTCGAGCAGCAGCAGGTCGGACGGGCACATCAGCGCCTGCGCCAGGTTCAGGCGCATACGCCAGCCACCGGAGAAGTCGCCGACGCGGCGATCCATCTGCGCACTGTCGAAACCTAGGCCAGCGAGCAACTTGCGCGCGCGGGCATCGGCGCTGTAGCCGTCGAGGGTGTCCAGCTCGGTGTGCAGACGCGCTACGGCGGCGCCGTCATGGGCGGCTTCGGCCACGGCCAGTTCGGCCTGCACCTTGCGCAGTTGCAGGTCGCCATCGAGCACATAGTCCACCGCCTGGCGCTCGACCGCATCGATCTCCTGGCGCATATGCGCTACGCGCCAATCGGCGGGGATCAGGCAGTCGCCCGCGTCCGCACTCAGCTCGCCACGAAACAGGGCAAACAGGCTGGATTTGCCGGCGCCGTTGGCGCCGATCAGGCCGGCTTTGTGGCCGGGGTGCAGGGTCATCTCGGCGTCTTCTAGCAGACGCTGAGGGCCACGCTGTAAAGTCAGGTTCTGGAGTCGGATCATAATGGCGGCGGAGTCTACCAGAGTCCCTTTAGAGAAACCCGGAAAGCACCATGCCTACTGACCTGTGGCGATTCGCCGAAGCACTGTACCAACGCCCTGGCGTCGAGGCCGCGTGCCTGCTGTTGCAAACGCAAGGGGCGGACGTGTGCCTACTGCTCTGCGCCGCCTGGTTGGAAACCCGCAAGATCGCCTGCAACGACGAACGCGTCACGACGCTGAAAAATCTGGCACAGCCCTGGCAACAGCAGGTGGTGGTGCCGCTGCGCCAATTGCGCCAAAGCTGGCGCGAGCAGGCGCAGAGCGATAATGCCCTGGCGCAGTTACGTGAACAAATCAAACAACTCGAGCTGGCCGCAGAACGCGAGCAGCTGGAACGCCTGGCGGCGTGCACTCAAGATTGGTCAACCGGCGCGGCGAACGCGCCGCTGAATTGGCTGGAAAGCCTGGCTCCCCAGCCGGGCAACCGCGATGCGCTGCAAACATTGCGCATCGCGGCGGCGCAACTCAGCGCTTAAACAGCGCTTGGCGGGGTGCTGCCATTGCTGCCGGCAGGTGCAGCAGGCGCTTCGACAACCGCAGCCTTGACAACCACTGGTTTGGCCGCAGCCGGTTTAGCGGCAGGCTTGGCCGCAGGTTTGCTGGCGGGTTTAGCCGCAGGCGCTTTCTTCACTGCAGGTTTAGCAGCTGCATTGGCAGGCTGTGCCACAGGCTTGGCCGCGCTGGCCGCTGCTGGTTTCTTCGCCGCAGGTTTGGCGGGTGCCTTGGTTGCAGGTTTTGCGGCGGCGGGCGCTTTGCTTGCGGCCTTGGCCGGGGCTTTGGCAGCCGGTTTGGCGGGGGCTTTAGCCGGAGTCTTGGCGGCTGGCGCAGCAGCTTTAGTCGCAGGTTTAGCCGCTGGTTTGCTGGCCGCTGGCTTGGCCGGGGCTTTGGTCGCGGCCGGCTTGGCAGCAGGTTTAACGGCAGCAGCCTTGGTCGAGCGGCTGTCCAGCGCCTTGCTTACGGCTTCTTTAACCTTGCCAACGCCCTGGGCCAGTTTCAGGCTTTCCTGCGCGTCGCGCTTGAGGCCGGCGATATAGGTGCGGGTTTCGCTCTGACGGTCCTTCAGGGTATCGAGCAGCTGCTCAAGTTCCGCCACGGCATCTTTGCCTTTGGCCTGGGCCTTGGCTTTGCCGGCGACCGCTGCATCCTGCATTTTGCTGCGGGCTTTATGCAGTTTTTCCTGAGCTTTGCCGCGTTGCTTTTCCAGCTTGGCGAGCAGTTTTTCAGCATCAACCAAAGCACGGGTGCAGGCATCTTCAAGATGCTCAAGCAAGCTGCTGGAAAGTTGCTGCAACAGGTGCAGCGGGGTACTCACTGATTTCTTTTTTGCATTCTTTGTAGCCGACATGACGCGCCTCCTGGCGGATGAAGATGGCGTCATACTAGACCTCCTTTTACCCGCCTTGCCACCTCATGCATTGAGCTTGCACGCCTGGCTGGCATAATCGGCGCACCTTAGGCCGGAGAACACCCATGCCACGTTTCGCCCTGCTACTGCTCTGCCTGCTCGCGCCCTTGTCTCAAGCGCACGAGCATTCCCACGACCTGGCCTATAGCCTGGGGGTAAAACTCGGTGAGCGGCTGCGCGATGAGGTGCCGGATCTAGAGTTGCAAGCCCTGCTCGACGGCCTGCGCCAGGCCTACCGTGATGAGCCGCTGGCACTGGATGCCAAGCGCATCGAAAGCCTGCTGGCCGAGCATGAAGCACAGTTGGCCAACGCCCCGGAACGCATCGAAAAAGCCAAGAAGGCCGAGCAGCGTTTTCTCGCCACAGAGAAAGCCAAAGCCGGCGTGCGCGTACTGCAGGACGGCGTGCTGATGCAGGAGCTACGCGCCGGCAGCGGCCGCAAACCCGGCCCGAAAGACCGCATTCAGGTGCGCTATATAGGTTTTCTGGCGGATGGCAGTCAGTTCGACGAAAGTCAGACTGCGCAGTGGTTTCGCCTGGACAGCGTGATCGCCGGATGGCGCAGTGCGCTGCAGCAGATGCCGGTTGGCGCACAGTGGCGCTTGGTGATTCCGTCGGCTCAGGCGTATGGCGAAGAAGGTGCGGGGGATTTGATTCCACCCTACTCGCCCCTGGTGTTCGAGCTGGAATTGCTCGACACCAAGGAGTAACGAGTCAGTTCATCAGAGGGCCGGTGCAGCCTGCTCCTGATGGGCGTTATGCAGGACTTCGATCAGGCAGTCCTCCAGCTCGAAACGCTCGTGCAACAACTGACCCAGGCGTTTCAGCTCATCGAGCAGGGATACCGAGTCGTGGCAATCGCCATTGTCGCAGCGGTCGTTGAAGGCCAGCGCCACTTCGGTGATCACTTCGATACGCGGGTAGATCTGTTTGGCTAGATCGAGGCCACGCTGATCACCAAAAGCCTTGGCTTCGCTGGTCAACTGTTCGTAGACCTCGAAGTGGCCAGCGGACACGTAATCAACAAGGATCTCGCAGAAACGCTGCAATGCCTCGGCATTAGCGCTCGGCGCTTGCGGTGAATTGTTGATGGCGGCATACGCATGGACTAACTCTTTGCGCTCTTGCAGCCAACGGTCGATCAGCAGGTGAACTCCACCCCAACGTTCCTGGGCGTTCTGACAACTCTCGAGCATGATGACCTCTACTTCCCTATTGCTATTAGTGTTGTACGCCCGCATCGAGACAGATTTTTGTCAGTCCGTGCAAGGTCTGGGAAGACAACCGTGAAACGGCAACTTTCCGGCGGTATCTGTGAGCCAGATTATTCCCGCTGCTCTAAGCCTTCAAGGCAGCGCGGGAGAAAATTTCATACAAGCGTTTAACCGGTGGCTACTCGGCCTTCTCAGCCGCAGCGGGCTTGTAAAAGCTCAGGGTGACCTGGCCAAGATCAATGCCCCACTTCGACATACGCGCCCGGTTGAGCATCACTTGGCCGTCCATCAGGAACATCCAGTCATCAAAATCAACCACATAGGTTGAGTCGTCGACCTTCAGCCGCAGCTTGTAACGCCAATGCAGGGCGTTGCCGGCAACCTGCCCGACTGCCTCGCCCACGACGTCATCGGCAGTGCCGCGCCAACTGCCATCGGCCTGTTTGGTCAGGGTCCAGACGCGTCGTTCGGTGGTGCCATCACTGTAGGTAAAGCGCTCGTCGAGCACGCCCACATCGCCGTCCCAGGTGCCGGTCATGGCCACGTGGAAACGTTTGACCACCTCACCGGAGCGGTTCTGGAACATACCCCAGGCCTGCAAATCGCCGTTGAAGTAATCGCTCAGCTCCAGACGTGGCTGCTCACTGGCGTAATCATTTACCTGCGGGCCGGCGCAACCGACCAGCAACGCCGCCAGGCAAAGCATCAACCAGACTCGCATAGGCACCTCACTCACTACGGGATCAGACCGGTGCAGGCAAAGCCGGAGTACACAGGCGCGCATCGAGCAGACGCAGGCCTTCCTGATACAGGCTGTTGCTACGCTCCAGCTCGCCCAGTTGCGCCAGCAGACGGGCCAGCTCGGCGCAGGTTTCCGGATGACGCTGGAAGGTCAGACTGCTCTCCAGGTAATCCTTGGCCTTGCCCCACAACTGGCTATGCAGGCACAGCCGACCCAGTGTCAGCAGCAGACCGGCATCCTCCGGGTGCTGCTTCAACCAGCCCTCGGCCGCCTGCAACTGCTTGCCCAGATCACGCCCATGCAGCAAGCCGTAGAGGCGCACCAGAGCCGTGTCGTAATGCTGTTTCAAGAAATGGCGCAGCAGTTCTTCCGCCTCGGCTTCGGCACCCAGCTGGCGCAGTTGCTCGGCATATACCGCCAGCAGCTCAGGCTCCTGATGCTGCGCCGAGGACATGGCCTGCCAGGTTTGTTGCAACGCCAGCAGCGCCGCCGGGGCGTCGCCATCAGCCTGGCGACCGGTCTGCAGCAAACGGCCGCGCCAGGCCTGACGCTCAAGCTCGCTCAACTCGGCATTGCCCAGGGCTTTCTCCTTGCGCAGATCAGGCAGCAGCCCAAGCAAGCCCGCCCAGTCGCCTGACTGCAGGTAGAGTTGCTGCAGCTGACGCAACACCAGGTGGTGGTGCGGATGACGCGAGCGCATCACCTGCAGGGTCTCCAGGGCGGCATCGGTCTGACCGCGCGCCAGTTGCAGTTCGGCATGTTGCAGGGCAATCGCCAGCTCTGCCTGCGGCTGGCGGTTGAGGGCCTGCTCCAGCAGGTCGTCGCTGTCGTTGTAATGCCCCAGCTGGTGCGCGGCGCGAGCCGCACCCAGGTAATAGCTCAACGGCTGCGGTGCATCGACGGCGGCGCGCTGCAGATGGCGCAGAGCACGGGCCCAGCGGCCTTCGGCGAGATCGAGAAAGCCTTGCTCGGACGCCAGACGCACGCGGCGACGGCTGTGCAAGCGCGACCAGGGGTTGAGCAGGCCGCCGGACGTGACCAGCAGCCGTACGCTCAGTCGCAGCAGATAAATCAGCAGCCAAACCACCAACACCAGGGCGACAAAAGCCCACAGACTGGATTCATAACGAAAACCCTGGAAGGCAATCAGCACATAGCCCTTGTGCTCGGCCAGCGGCAGACCGAACAGCACCAGACTGGCGACGCCAGCTACCAGCGCCAGTATCAGCAGCAACCAGTAAATACGCTTCATTGCAGGGCCTCCTGCAATGAAGCCTCGACATCATCGCTGGTCGCAGCGGCGGGTTCAGCTTCGACCTTCTGCTGGCTGCGCGCCGTTTGCTTGGCCTGCATGTAAGCCTGCACGGCATTCAGCGTCGGGCTGAGGTCCGGTGGCGTCACCGCAATCGGCCGCCCGGCCAGCTCGTCAATACGCGCACGCAGGGCGCGGCTGTTGGGGTTATCCACATCGAAGTGCGCATCCAGCACTTCACGCGCCTGCTGCAAAGCCTGGCGATAGACCTCGCTCTGACCATGCAACGCGCCCCACTGCGCCTGCTCCAGCGCCAGGCTGAGGGCCAGGCGCACCTGGGTCAGGCTCTGACCGGCGAGCACGGGGCGGATATTGCGGTCGGCGTTGAAGTCGATGCGGAAGTATTCCGACAAGGTCTGCAGGCCACGCTGCCACCATTGCTGCTCCATCACACCCTCGGCAGCCAGCTCGCTGAGTACGCCACCCTCGCCGCTGAAGCTCGGGGCCAGGGCATTGAGTTGTGCCACCTGCTCACGTAAAGCGCCGAGTTGCAGAAACAGCCCAGTGCGATCGGGGTTGGCCGTCGAACGCAGCGCTTGCAGGCTCTTGGCCAATTGCTCGCGTGCGGCAAATGCGGCAGGGTCATCCTGCTCATGGAGGATTTCATCGGCGGCCTGCACCAGCGCGGTGGCGCTGTTGATGTCCTGCAAGGCAGACAGACGCAGGCTGGCCAGACGCAGCAGATGCTCGGCCTCGGCCAGGCGCCAGTCCTGACGACTGGCACCGAGTACGGTTTCCAGACGCTGGTTGAGCAATTGCTGATCGCCCTGCAACTGGGTCAGCAGACGGCGACGGGTTTCCAGTTCCTCGACGCTTGGCAGCTGATCGAGCCGCTGCTCCAGTTTCTCGCCAGTGCGGGCCAGGCTTTGCGCCTCATTACGCGCCTCCTGCAGCTGGCCTTGCTGTTGTTGCTCGCGAGCGTCCAGCGCCTGCAACTGCCAAAGCCCCCAACCACCCGCACCGGCGCCAGCAACAGCGACCAACAAAGCCAGCAGCGCCAGACCGTTACCACGCGAAGTCTGTTTGCTCGCGGCAGGCGCTGGCGTAATGGGCTTCGCGGCGGCGTCCAGCGGTGCCTGTTCGGGTTGTTTTACGTCGAGATCTTTCGGGCCTTGCTCTTTCGGAGTAGTTGCTTCGCTCACGTATCCATCCTTTGCGTCAGAGATCGGGGCAGGTTGCGCCTGCAACGCTGCCAGCAACGCCGCAGCACTCGCGCCACGACAGTCCACAACAAATTGCGCACCCGCCGCACGAGCCATTTCGGCAACTCGCGGGCTGGGTACAAACAAGGGTAGCCGAGCCAGTTCGGCCCAGGCATCAGCGGCCAGCTCGCGCAAATGCGCAAAGCCCTGCCCACTGCTGACCACCAGAGCGTTCAGGCGTTCAGACTGAACCCGCTCGATCAGCGCTGCGTACGGGTAATCCGGCAGCACCCGGCGATACAGTGGCAGATAGTCCACCTGCACGCCTTGGCCGCGCAAGCGCTCGGCCAGTAACTCTCGGCCACCCTCGCCGCGCAGGATCAATACCCGCGGGCTGGCGGCCACCGTCAGCGCCTGCTGTAACTGCGGCAGGGCGATCAGCGCCTCGCTGTCATCGGCCTCTTCCGGGTAATGCACCTGCAGGCCATGCTCACGGAGAATCTGCGCCGTGGCCGCGCCGACGCTGAACCAGGGTTGCTCGGCAGACACTGGCGTTTGGTAGCGATCCAGCAGATCAAGCGCCAGCCGCGCCGCCGGCTTGCTCACCACGATCACTGCTCTGTAGCGCTGCAGATCGGCAAGCGTGGCGCGTTGTTCGGCACTCTCGCTCAGGGCTTCAATAGCCAGCAGCGGCAAGCTGCTGCTGTAGATGCCATGCTCGGCCAAGGTTGCTGCCAGCGCGGCCGACTCCTGAGCCGGGCGCGTCAGCAGCAAACGCCAGCCCGTCACTCGGCAGCGGCCTCGCCGTAAACGGCTTGCAGAATGGCCGCAGCGCCCTGGGCCAGCAGGGCTTCAGCCACCTGCACGCCCAACTGCTCAGCCTCGGTGACCGGAGCACGGTTATCGGCCCGCAGCAGCAAACCACCATCCGGCTGACCGACCAGACCGCGCAACCAAAGCTGCTCGCCCTCCAGCACCGCGTAACAGGCGATTGGCACCTGGCAGCCGCCATTCAAGTGTTTGTTCAGCGCACGCTCGGCGGTCACCCGCAGCGCGGTATCACGGTGATGCAGGGGCGCCAGCAGGGCGTGGATTTCGCTGTCGGCAGTGCGGCACTCGATGCCCACCGCGCCCTGACCACCCGCTGGCAGGCTGTCTTCAGCGCTGATCGAGGAGCGGATGCGCTCTTCGAAACCCAGGCGAATCAGGCCGGCTGCGGCAAGGATAATGGCGTCGTAGTCACCGGCATCCAGCTTGGCCAGGCGAGTGTTGACGTTGCCGCGCAGGAACTGGATTTTCAGATCCGGACGGCGCGCCAGCAGCTGTGCCTGACGGCGCAGACTGGAGGTGCCGACCACGCTGCCTGCGGGCAATGCATCGAGGCTGGCATAGGTGTTGGAAACGAAGGCATCGCGCGGATCTTCCCGCTCGCAGATGCAGTACAGGCCCAGGCCTTCGGGGAAGTCCATCGGTACATCCTTCATCGAATGCACGGCGATGTCGGCCTGATTCTCCAGCATCGCGGTTTCCAGCTCTTTGACAAACAGGCCCTTGCCACCGATTTTCGCCAGCGGCGCATCGAGCAGCTTGTCGCCACGGCTGACCATGGGCACCAGGCTGACCTTGAGGCCAGGGTGCGCCTGCTCCAGGCGGGCTTTGACGTGTTCAGCCTGCCATAAGGCCAGGGCACTTTTACGGGTGGCGATGCGGATTTCGCGAGACATGGGCAATTCCAGAAAACGAACTGCCGGGGATAATAACAGGCTGGCCCAGATCAGGCCTGCGACCCGGAGTCATCCGGATCGCCTGCTCGTCCTCAGAGGTTGTGCATCAACTTGCGCACCCCGGCTACATGCCGGCGGCTGACAATCAGCGCTTCCTCGTTCATACCCTTGAGGAACAGCTGGAAATGCCCAAGCGGCGTGCGCTGAAGGCGCTCGATACGTTCACGGGCCACCAAGGCATTGCGGTGGATACGCACAAAGCGATCACCGAATTCGTCTTCCAGCGCTTTCAGCGGTTCATCCAGCAGCACTTCGCCGCCAGCGTGACGCAGGGTTACGTATTTGTGGTCAGCAATAAAGTAGATCACCTGATCCAGCGGAATCAGCTCGATGCCCTTACGGGTGCGTGCACTGATATGACTGCGCGGACCGCCACCGCTGTCTACCGCAGGACGGGTCAGGGCAGCGAGTTGCACGCGGTTTGGCCGCTCGGCCTTCTTCAGCGCTTCGCTAAGGCTTTCCGCACGCACCGGCTTGACTAGATAGCCGACCGCGCTGACCTGGAAGGCTTCCAGGGCAAATTCATCATGGGCAGTACAAAAAATCACTGCTGGCGGCGCTTCGCGCTCACACAGCTTGGCCGCCACCTGCAGGCCATCCAGGCCGGGCATGCGGATGTCCAGTAACACCACATCCGGCTTCAGGCTGTCGATCAGGCTCAGGGCCTCCTCGCCGTTGCTGGCTGCGGGTTCAAGCACGCGATAGCCATCGAGTTCGCCCACCATGCGGCTCAGGCGCTCTCGGGCCAGGGGTTCATCATCGACAATCAGGACATTCATAATGCACGGGCTTCCTGCTTGGGTCTCGCACAAGGATAGCGTAGACAAGTGAAGTGGCGTCCGTCACGGCGCTCTACGCTGAGACTGGCCCGCGGCCCGAAAAGTGCCACCAGCCGTGCATCGATATTGGTCAGCGCCTGATGCGTGCCGCGCGATGGCGGCTGCTCGCCTAGTTGTTCGTATGGATTGCTCACGCACAGCTGGAATACCCCCTCGTGATAACTCGCCTCGACCCGCACCAAGCCACCCTCGATACGCGGCTGAATGCCGTAGATCAAGGCGTTTTCCAGTAAGGGCTGCAGCGTCAGTTGTGGAATCGGTAGATCATCCGGAACATCGACGATCTCCCACTGCAACTGTAGACGCTCGCCGAGCCGATAGCGCTCAATCGACAAATATCGTTGTGCCAGCTCCAGCTCCTCGCGCCAGGGCACCAGGCTGCCGGGCTTGGCCAAGCTGGCGCGGAACAGATCGGAAAGGTCCAGCACCGCCTGCTCGGCCTTGTACGGGTCAATCACTACCAGGCTGGCAATGCTGTTCAGGCTGTTGAAGAGAAAGTGCGGGCGAATGCGCGCCTGCAACGATTCGATGCGCGCGCGCAACTCGGCCTGCTCCTGCTTGCGCCACTGGCTCTGCAGGTAGAAATAGCGCAGCAGCAACGCCGACATGATCAGGCTGATCAAGGCATGACGCAGGTACAGGTTGACCTCGCCGGTACGCGGCAACGGCCCGCCCAGCTCGTAATAATCCGCCACGGCGGTACAGATCAGACTCAGGGTGACCACAATCGCGCAGCACAAGGCGCCGGCCGTGGCTGCCGGCATGCGCGCCATCAACGGGCGCAGGCGGCACAGCACGGCGGCCGAGAGCAGCACGATCCATTGCACAAACAGCGAAGTCAGCGCCAGGCGCACCCAATCGAAACCCGGCAGCATCGGTTCGGACAACACCAGCACCAGCACCAGCAACTCGGCCAGCAGCACCATGCTCAGCAGGGCTTCTGGCTGACAAAGCTCGGGCACAAAGAAGTCATCGACCAGTGGTGGTTGTTTTTCTGATAAAGCACTTTTTATTTTCATCGCCGCAGTTTCCGCGTGACCCGCCCCAGCAGCAAGATAGACAGCTGCGACCGGGCAAAATAAAGCACCGAAATGCGCCCGCCGCGATAAAACTGTGAACGGCGCAACATTGCTCTACTGCAGCCTAGCTGCGCCCACCGACAAAGCGACGCGGCGAATTTGCCGGCCAGCCTGTTATTATCGGCGCACTTTTCCGTCTTGCCGGCCGCCCCAGCGCGGCCAGCCCGTTTTAGCGCACCAGCCGAGCGAAGCCCATGAGCACTGAAAAAACCAACCAATCCTGGGGCGGCCGCTTCAGCGAGCCAGTCGATGCCTTTGTTGCCCGCTTTACCGCCTCCGTCGAATTCGACAAGCGCCTGTATCGCCACGACATCATGGGCTCCATCGCCCACGCCACCATGTTGGCCAAGGTCGGCGTGCTGAGCGATGCCGAGCGCGATGCCATCGTCGACGGTCTGACGCAGATTCAGGGCGAGATCGAAGCCGGCCAGTTCGACTGGCGCGTCGATCTGGAAGACGTGCACATGAACATCGAAGCGCGCCTGACCGACCGCATCGGCGTCACTGGCAAGAAGCTGCACACCGGCCGTAGCCGCAACGATCAGGTAGCCACCGATATCCGCCTGTGGCTGCGTGACGAGATCGACCTGATTCTGGCCGAGATCACCCGCCTGCAGCAGGGTTTGCTGGAGCAGGCCGAGCGTGAAGCCGAGACCATCATGCCCGGTTTCACCCACCTGCAAACCGCGCAGCCAGTGACCTTCGGCCACCACCTGCTGGCCTGGTTCGAGATGCTCAGCCGCGACTACGAGCGTCTGGTCGATTGCCGCAAGCGCACCAATCGCATGCCGTTGGGCTCGGCAGCGCTGGCCGGTACGACTTACCCGATTCAGCGCGAAGTTACCGCTCAGTTGCTGGGTTTCGACGCCGTTGGCGGCAACTCGCTGGATGGCGTGTCGGATCGCGACTTCGCCATCGAATTCTGCGCCGCAGCCTCGATTGCCATGATGCACCTGTCGCGTTTCTCCGAAGAGCTGGTGCTCTGGACCAGCGCGCAGTTCCAGTTTATCGACCTGCCGGACCGCTTCTGCACCGGCAGCTCGATCATGCCGCAGAAGAAAAACCCCGACGTACCCGAGCTGGTGCGCGGCAAGACCGGCCGCGTATTCGGCGCACTGATGGGCCTGCTGACCCTGATGAAAGGCCAGCCGCTGGCCTACAACAAGGACAACCAGGAAGACAAAGAACCGCTGTTCGACGCTGCCGACACCCTGCGTGACTCACTGCGCGCCTTTGCCGACATGATCCCGGCGATCAAGCCCAAGCACGCGATCATGCGTGAAGCGGCGCTGCGCGGCTTCTCCACCGCCACCGATCTGGCCGACTACCTGGTACGCAAGGGCCTGCCGTTCCGCGATTGCCATGAGATCGTCGGCCATGCGGTGAAATACGGCGTCGAGTCTGGCAAGGATCTGGCCGAGATGAGCCTGGACGAACTGCGACAGTTCAGCGAGCAGATCGAACAGGACGTCTTTGCCGTGCTGACTCTGGAAGGCTCGGTCAATGCTCGTAACCATATCGGCGGCACCGCACCGAATCAGGTGCGTGCGGCTGTTGTGCGCGGCAAGGAACTGCTGGCGACGCGCTGATCGTCAACTCACCAAGGGAAAGGGACGTCCCATGTTCGAGCTGTTGCTACGCGGCCTGTCTGTCCTCGCAGAGGTCGTACTGGAGCTGGTTTTCGGCTACCTCTTCTACGCTTGCGGCTGGCTGGTTCTGCGTCTACTGACGCTGGGCCGCTATCCGCGTCTGCCATTACGCGTGGCCGATCCGCTGGACCCACGCAGCAGCTGGGTCAGCGCCTTCGGTATTTTCTGTGTGGTCGGCCTGCCGCTGGCTTTTCTGGTTTTTTCCTACGGATAAGTACCCATGCCCCTGCATATCCGCACCGCTACTGCCGAAGACGCTGCCCTGATCCTGCGTTTTATCACCGACCTGGCGATCTACGATAACGCCGAGCAAGAGGTGAAAACCGACGCGGCCGGCATCCAGGCGAGCCTGTTCGGCCCGGACAGTAACGCCCATGCACTGATTTGCGAGCATGAGGGCCAGCCCATCGGCTATGCGGTGTATTTTTTCAACTACTCGACCTGGCTGGGCAAACACGGGCTGTACCTTGAAGACCTCTATGTAAGTCCGGAAAAACGCGGTGTGGGCGCGGGCAAAGCCCTGCTGCGGCATCTGGCGCAACTGGCCGTGGCCAAGGACTGTGGCCGTTTCGAGTGGATCGTGCTGGACTGGAATCAGCCAGCCATTGATTTTTATCAATCGTTCGGCGCCCGCCCGCAGGACGAATCGACCATCTACCGCCTTACCGGCCAGGCCCTGCTGGATTTTGCCCAGGGCTGAACCTCCACCTACCGGAGTCGCGCATGAGCGAGCAAGAAGACGAAGATTTTGCCCAGGACACCCTGATCCAGGCCATCGAAAACCAGCTGGAAGCCGGTGAACCGGCCTTCGTCCAGGCGGTGCTGAACAAACTGAGCCTGGTCGGCTACGAACGCGAAGAGATCATCGAGTTGATGGCCCTGGTGCTGGCCGATGAAATCGACGTCATGCTGCGTGATGACCGCCCCTTCGATCTCACCCGCTACGAGCAGGGCCTGCGCGCCTTGCCCGAGCTGCCCGAACAGACGCCGTAACCAACCCGGAAAAATTTACCCCACAGCACGCCAACTTCTGGCAGCATCAGGTCACAGCAGACTGCCTGGGGCTTCACTACACTGCCCTCGCAGGCTGCCTGTTGTTTCAGCCGATTTACCGCAGCGGGTGCTGCCGCCGCCGGCCGCAGCTCACTAAAACAAGAAGCTGGAGTACTTATGGCCTTTACCCCCGAACTGATTGCCGAACTGGAAATCCTCGCGCTGTACAACCTGGGCACCACTCAGGAAGGAATCAAGGTTCACCACACTGCCACTCCCTCGGCGATTGCCGCCGCCAAACGCCTGCATGCCAAAGGCCTGATCAACCAGCCAGACGGCGGATACCTGACCAGCCTGGGCCTGGATGCCGCCGAACACGCGCAAGTTCTGCTGACCATTCTCAATGTGACCGAAGCGGCCTGAGAAGCGCCCTCGAGTCTCGCCAGCCAGAGCGAGATCAAAACCGCTTCCAAGCCAACCCAGCCTGCGTTGCAGCGGCTTGCTCAAGCTGCCCGCGACGCAGGCGATAACCCTGTATCCGCAGCCGTCCGCCAGCCACCTGGCAAGGCATGATCACGCACCGCCCTGCAGAGCCTGAGCATGAGCCGTACCGAGGAAATTCGCCCAGACATTGAAGACGGTATCGACCGCAAGGTACTGACGCAGCTGCGTGCGCGCTTTCTCAAACTCAACCAGGGCCGTCTGCAACGCGCCATGCAGGCGCTGTCGACGCGCCAGCAACTGGTGCTCAAGCTGTTGCCGCTGCTGTTCCACGTCAATCATCCGCTACTTCCAGGCTACGTTTCCGGGCTGACTCCGGCCGGCCTCAGCGGCTTCGAGCCGGACGACGAACTGCTCTCCGAAGTGCAGCGCCTGACCCGCTCGTTCGCCTACAAACCCTATCGCGGCAAACAGGCGCTGCCGATCCACGGCCTGTTTCTGATGGGCAGCCTGGGCACAGTGGCCCAGGCCGAACAGAGCGACATGGACCTGTGGGTGTGCCACGCCAGCGATCTAAGCCCGCAACAGCTGCATGAACTGAACAAGAAGTGCGCACTGCTGGAAAGCTGGGCGGCCACCTTCGGCGCCGAGGCGCATTTCTTTCTGATCGACCCGGCGCGCTTCACCCAGGGCGAACGCGAGGCGCAGTTGACCTCGGACGACTGCGGCACCACCCAGCACTACCTGCTGCTTGATGAGTTCTACCGCACCGCCATCTGGCTCGGCGGGCGCACGCCGCTGTGGTGGTTGGTGCCGGTGTATGAAGAGCAGCGCTACCAGCACTACACCAGCACCTTGCTGGCCAAGCGCTTTATCCGCGCAGAGGACGTGCTCGACCTCGGCCATCTGGCGCGCATCCCGCCGGAAGAGTTTATCGGCGCCGGCATGTGGCAGCTGTTCAAGGGCATCGAGTCGCCGTACAAATCGGTGCTCAAACTGCTGCTGACCGAGGTTTACGCCAGCGAACACCCCAAGGTCGAATGCCTGTCGCTGCGCTTCAAGCAGGCAGTATTCGCCAACCGCCTGGACGTCGATGAGCTCGACCCCTATATCGTGGTCTACCGGCGCCTGGAGGAATACCTCAAGGCCCGTGGCGAGCACGAACGCCTGGAGCTGATCCGCCGCTGCCTGTACCTCAAGGTCGACAAGAAGCTCAGCCGCCCACCGCGCAACAACCGCAAGAGCTGGCAGCGCCTGCTGCTGGAGCGCCTGACCCGCGACTGGAACTGGGACAGCCGCCAGTTGGCGATGCTCGACAGCCGCAGCCAGTGGAAGGTGCGCCAAGTCAGCGCCGAGCGGCGCATGCTGGTCAACGAGCTGACCTACAGCTACCGCTTTCTCTCCGAATTTGCCCGCAGTGAACATGCAGGCAGCTCGCTCAACAGCCGCGACCTGGGCATCCTCGGCCGCCGCCTGTACGCCGCCTTCGAGCGCAAGGCCGGCAAGATCGAATTTATCAACCCAGGCATCGCCCCGGACCTCGCCGAAGACACCCTGACCCTGGCGCAAAGCCCTAGCCCGGACGAGCCCAATGAAACGCTGTGGGCGCTCTACAGCGGCAGCGTCAACGCTCAGGATCTGGAAGACTTCTCGCCGCTCAAGCGCTCGCGCGAGCTGATCGAACTGCTCGCCTGGTGCCAGCGCAATGGGGTGATCGACAACAGCACGCGGCTGTCGCTGCATCCGGGCATCAGCGACCTGACCGAATACGAGTTGTCCAACCTGCTCAGCAGCCTGCAGCAGGTGGTGCCGCTGCCTCTGCCGGCGGTCGATGAAGCCGCGCTGCTCAGCGCCAGCGTACCCGGCGAGGTGCTGCTGCTGGTCAACGTCGGCATCGATCCGCTCAAGCAGTTCAGCCAGATGAACATGCACATGACCACCGAGCGCACCGATGCGCTGGGCTATTCCGGGGTCCGCGAGAACCTGATTCTGACCATCGATCAGGTCACGCTGAACAGCTGGAACGAGCTGCTGGTGACCCGCTATGACGGCCCACATGCACTGCTCGACTGCCTGCGCGACTTTCTCAACGCCCTGCCCGCCAGCGGCAGGAAACCCAATCTGCGCGTGCGCTGCTTCTGCCGCAACCGCGCCACGGCAATTGCCGAGCGGGTCGAAGAGCTGTTCCGCGAAACCCTCGGCAGCTTCAGCAGCGAACAGGCTAACCGCTACCTGCTGCAGATCAAACAGCAGTACCACGTACTCGAACTGAAGCCCGGCCACGTCAGCCACACCAGCCTGAAAGACCTGCCCACACTCATCGACCATCTGGGTGAGGAGCTGCCCGGCTACAGCGAGCTGCATCTGGATCGTAGCGCTCTGGAAGGTGAAGACCTGGCGCTGATCCTGCCGCTTGGCCGACCGCAGTGCATTCAGGTGTTCTACCGACTGAACGAAGGCAGCGCCACGGCCGAACTCAGCGTGCTCGACGAGCACAACGCGCTGTGGCGTCAGCAGATGCCGTTCCGTGATGAACAAAGCCTACTGACCCCGCTGCAACGCTTTCTGCAATCGGTGCTGTACCGGCGCAACGCCCTGCTACCGCTGGATAACCTGCCGGCGCATCAGCCGCTGGAGGTGCTGTATTACCAGGTGCTGCCGGATGCGCCGCTGCGCGCACAGCGCCTGGAGCGCCGGCCGCCGCCGCTGTCACCGATCAGCCACCCATTCTATGACGTGCAGGCCATCGTCGAGCCGGCCGATGGCAAGCGCTCGCACGTCACCCTGTACTGTAATCACCGCGAATTTTCCGAGCTGGAATACGCTGGCGACCTGTTCGCCGCCGTGGCCCAGCACATCCTCGCGCAACGCCGCGATGGCGCGCGCTACCCCTGCTATATCACCGACCTCGACCTGTCAGCGGTACTCGGCGAAGGGCATATGCAGAGCGTGCATTACCTGCGCTACAAAAGCCGCCTGGAAGCGGCGCTGAATCAGGCACTGCAGAAGGCCTGACTCAGCCGCGCATAGGCGCCTGTGGGTTCTGCAAGGCGTACAGGTAACAGCCGGCCAGGCTGTGATTGTCGCCTACCGAGGCGTAGCTGGCGCTGAAGGTCACCGCCAGCCCCAGGTGCTGATAGCACCATCTACCGGTAACCCCGGGCGGCACCTGCGGCACCAGATCACTGTCATTCACCACGCGGAAGGTCGGCACCTGCAGCCCGTTGTAGTGCGCGGCAAAATCCGGGGCGGCCAGGCGTGGGCTGGCAAAGCTGTAGTGCTGCAAAGGCAAGTCCGGCCAGCGTTCGCGTATATCCAGCACTGCCAGGCTGGAGAGCGCACCACCCAGGCTGTGTGCGCATACCCACAGCGGCCCGTTGGGCTGCTGAGTATCTACGGCCTGCAAGGCCTGATCGCGCAGCGAGGTGTAGAGTTTGAGAAAGCCGTCATGCACATTGCCCAGGCCAGCTTGCCAGGGGTACGCGCGCTGATCGACATCCAGGTCATCCAGCCAGTCCTGCACCGTGTCAGTGCCACGAAACACCAGATAAACCTCGCCCTGCGGGTCGCGCGCGGCAAAACCAAAGGGCTCCGACTCGTTGAGAAAGCGCAGCTCGCTGAGCACGCTCCAGATTGGCGCGGAAAAGCCCCAGCCGGGCAACGTAGGCGGCTGCCAGGTGAAATCCTGGGGCCGCCGCGGGCGCTGCTGAGCTTGCCACTGGCTGTATTGGTCATAGGCGAAACTGACCAACTGCGCGCATTGCAGCGCGCGAGGGAGGTCAAAACCTTGGGGAAAGTACAGGGGTAGACTGGACATACGGCCTCCATGCCGAGATTGGCTTAGCTCTACTCTAGAAGGCTTTGCGCAACCTGCTCACTCGGCCCGGCTGTATTCGCCCGCCGCTTCCGGCTGATATTCCACCGCCAGCAGCGTCAGCTTGAGCACCTTGCCGCCGGGCGCAGCCCAGTCGATATGCTGACCCACGGACAAACCCAGCAAGGCCGTGCCGACCGGAGCCAGCACCGACACACAGCCTTCGCCGCCGGCGTCCTGCGGGTAAACCAGGGTCAGGTGGTAATCCTTGCCGCTGCTTTCTTCACGGCAATGCACCCGCGAATTCATGGTCACCACCCCGGCCGGCACCTCGTCATGGCCAACCACATCGGCGCGGTCCAGTTCGGCCTGCAACGCGATGGCACTGGGACCGAAGTCGTCCAGGCTGTCGAGCAGATGCTCCAGGCGCTGCAGGTCAAGACGGGTGATGGTGAGCGAAGGTGCGCTGGTCATGGTGCGGCTATGTCCCCTTTACGGATCGTGAAAAAAGCAAAACCCCATCACTAAGACGGGGTTTTGCAAGGCTTGGGCTGACCGTACCACAGCTAGTCAAATAAACAAGACCGCCCGGTCAAGGTGCGACGTTACGCTGTTGCAAGCGTGCTTCGGCAGCCGCGCAGATGCTGCGTTTGCCCGCCATATCGGCTTTGCCCCAGTCGAGAATCTCCTGCAGCGTGCGGCCACAGCCCAGGCAAATATCCTGATCATCCAGGCAACACTGGCGGCGGCAGGGCGAGGCGACCTCCTGGCCCGCGCCGTCAGAGCTCTTCGAACTCAAGGTCGGCACCGGATTGTTCCAGGGTGATACGCGCCAGCATTTCGCCCAACAGCTCGTCGCTGCTGTCGCAGATCCAACGCTCGCTGGCCTGGTCGTAATCGAAGTGGAAGCCGCCCGAACGCGCCGCCAGCCACAGCTGACGCAGCGGCTCCTGACGGCTGAAGATCAGCTGAGTACCGTTTTCAAAACGCACGGTCAGCACCCCAGCGGAGTTTTCCAGGTCGAGGTCCAGGTCGCTGTCATCGAAAATATCTTCCACCGCCTGCTGGGTGGCATCGACCAGATCGTGAAAGCGGGCTTCGGTCAAACTCATTACGACTTACCTCAAAAAATTCAGCGACTGCAAAAGTCTTGGGCTGCGGTGATTAATGGTCTTTCAAGCTACGGCGATATTCGCCTGGGCTCTGCCCGGTCCAACGGCGAAACGCGCGGGCCAGTGAGCCGGGCTCACTGAAGCCAACCAGGAAGGCGATTTCCGCCAGTTCCAGCGCCGGGTCGCGCAGGTAATGCAACACCAGTTGCTGGCGGGTTTCATCCACCAACTGATTGAAGGATAACCCGGCTTCGCGCAAACGCCGCTGCAGGGTACGCGGACTGAGCGCCAAACGCGCGGCGATTTGCTGCAGGTCGGCGCCCACTTCCGGCAGCTGGCGCGACAATTCCAGGCGCGCGCGGTCGAGCACGCTATTGCCCTGCTGAATCTCGCCAAGCAGGCGATCGGCATAGGCATCGAGCATCAGGCGCACTTGGGCATCGGCCTGCCCCAGCGGCGTGGCGAGCAGGCGTTTGGGAAATACCAGGGCGTTATCGGCCTGATCGAACAGCACCGGGCAGCGGAAAATTCGCTGATATTCGGCAGTATCCACCGGGGCCGAATGCTGGAAACGCACCTCGGTCGGCGGGATATCCAGGCCGCTGATCCAGTGGCCGAAGGTTACCCAACCGGCCAGAGTTTCTTCGCTGAGCTGACGTTTCTGTTGCGGCAACAACGGCTGCCAACTGTGCGCCACCTGCGGCTCCAGCCCTGCGCGCGGCGGCTCATCGGCCAGATCGACCTGGCCCAGGTTACCGACCAGCGCGGCATAGCGCGCCTGGCGATGCAGGGCATCTGCGAGGGTCGCGCAGCTCATGATCAGGTAACCCAGCACACCGTAATAACCGGGGCGTACCGCCTCGCCCAGGTGCAGGCCCAACTGCTCATCGCCGGTCAGCCTTACGCCATGGCCGAGCAGTTCCAGGTAGGTGCTGGCGGCAATGCGCTGATCGCGCTGAGCAAGAATCTGCGGGCTGAGCTGGACCCGTTCCAGCAGCTCAGCGCTGTCGACACCCTGGCGCGTCAGGTAATCGAGCAAACCTTGCAGGTAGGCAACGGAAACCGAGCTGCTCACGGGTACGGGGTTGTCCATCCAGTCTCCTGATCGCTGGCGATGGGTGCAAAGCGAGGGTCTGTTCCCGTTTCGTTCACGGCCGCGCCGGAGCTAGTTTTAGCGCGAGGCAAGGCATGAGACACGAAGTTTGGTCGGTCCAAATGAGTGTCGATAAACGCAGCATCGCGCTAAAACTAGCCCGGCCCTTCGGGTTGCGCGAAAAATCTCGCCATGCGGTGTTGGAGGACTTGGCAAGGGAACACCATTACCTGCGTCCTCCGCCTAGCCTGGCGAGATTTTTCGCGGCAACGCGGCTCGCGACGAAATGGGAACAGACCCTAGCACCAAAGATACAGGCAAAGCCCCGCCCGACGGGAACCCCGGCGCATAGGCAAGGCGCCGGGGGGTCGGTATACTCCGGCGCAATCATGCTTTATTACAAGGATTCCACCATGAAGCGGTTATTTACTGCCTTTGTCGCGATGCTTGCCGTCAGCGCCCTGCTCGCTGGCTGCGGCCAGAAAGGCCCGCTGTACCTGCCGGAAGAAAGCCAGCCAGCGCCTGCGCAAACCGAATAAGGACAGCTTATGAACGCCTTCAACTACCGCGACGGTGCGCTGTTCGCGGAAGGCGTGGCGTTGTCCGCCATCGCCCAACGCTTCGGTACGCCGACCTACGTCTACTCGCGTGCACACATCGAGGCGCAGTACCGCGCCTACGCCGATGCCCTGCAGGGCATGCCGCACCTGGTGTGTTTTGCGGTTAAAGCCAACTCCAATATCGGCGTGCTGAATGTGCTGGCGCGCCTCGGCGCTGGCTTCGATATCGTTTCGCGTGGCGAGCTGGAGCGCGTACTGAGCGCCGGCGGCGAGCCGAGCAAGATCGTCTTCTCCGGCGTTGGCAAGAGCCGCGATGACATGCGCCGCGCCCTGGAAGTCGGCGTGCACTGCTTCAACGTCGAGTCCACCGACGAGCTGGAGCGCCTGCAACTGGTCGCCGCTGAGCTGGGCAAGACTGCGGCGATCTCGCTGCGGGTCAACCCGGACGTCGACGCCGGCACTCACCCGTATATCTCCACGGGGCTGAAAGAAAACAAGTTCGGCATCGATATCGAGCAGGCCCCGGCCGTTTATGCCCGCGCCGCTGCGCTGCCGAACTTGCAGGTGGTTGGCGTCGATTGCCATATCGGCTCGCAGCTGACCAGCCTGCCGCCATTTCTCGATGCCCTCGACCGCCTGCTCGCGCTGATCGATCAGCTCGCCGCCGACGGCATCCGCATCAAGCACCTGGATCTGGGTGGCGGCCTCGGCGTGCAATACCGCGACGAACAGCCGCCACTGGCCGGCGATTACATCAAGGCTGTGCGTGAACGCATTGCCGGCCGTGACTTGGCACTGGTATTCGAACCGGGTCGTTCGATCGTCGCCAACGCTGGCGTGCTGCTGACCCAGGTCGAGTACCTCAAGCACACCGAGCATAAGGACTTCGCCATTGTCGATGCGGCGATGAACGACCTGATCCGCCCAGCCCTGTACCAGGCCTGGATGGAGGTGGTGGCCGTGCAGCCGCGCGATGGCGCGACGCGCAACTACGACATCGTCGGGCCGATCTGCGAGACCGGCGACTTCCTCGCCAAGGATCGCCAGCTGGCCCTGGCCGAAGGCGACCTGCTGGCCGTGCGCTCGGCCGGAGCCTACGGTTTTGTCATGAGTTCCAACTACAACACCCGCGGTCGCGCCGCCGAGGTGATGGTGGATGGCGATCAAGCCTTCGAAGTGCGTCGCCGTGAGACGCTCAGCGAACTCTTTGCGGGCGAAAGCCGCCTGCCGGAGTAGTGGCGATGTTATTGCGCTTTACCAAGATGCACGGCCTCGGCAACGACTTTATGGTCCTCGATCTGGTCAGCCAGCACGCGCATATCCAGCCGAAGAACGCCAAGCAGTGGGGCGACCGCCACACCGGCGTGGGCTTCGATCAGCTGCTGCTGGTCGAGCCTCCAAGCAACCCGGACGTGGATTTCCGCTACCGCATCTTCAATGCCGACGGCTCGGAAGTGGAGCAGTGCGGCAACGGTGCACGCTGCTTCGCCCGCTTCGTGCTGGACAAGCGCCTGACGGTGAAGAAGCAGATGCGCGTGGAAACCAAGGGCGGCATCATCGAACTGGACGTGCGCAACGACGGGCAGATCAGCGTCAACATGGGCGCGCCGCGCCTGGTGCCGGCAGATATCCCGTTCCAGGCCGAACAACAGGCGCTCAGCTACAGCGTGGCCGTCGACGGTCAGACCGTTGAGCTGGCCGCCGTGTCCATGGGCAACCCGCATGCCGTGCTGCGCGTCGACAGCGTCGACAACGCGCCGGTGCACAGCCTGGGGCCAAAACTCGAACACCATTCGCGCTTCCCGCAGCGGGTCAATGTCGGCTTCCTGCAAGTAGTCGATCGCCAACGCGCCAAGCTGCGCGTCTGGGAACGCGGCGCCGGGGAAACCCAGGCCTGCGGCACCGGCGCCTGCGCAGCGGCAGTGGCGGCGATCAGCCAGGGTTGGATGGATTCACCGGTGCAGCTCGAACTGCCCGGCGGCAAACTGAGCATCGAGTGGGCAGGCCCCGGCCAGCCCGTTATGATGACCGGACCCGCAGTACGTGTGTACGAAGGACAGGTTCGCCTATGACCGACAAGCAGGATTCACCCAAGCCACTGGATTCGGACACGGTTGCCGCGTACCTGCGCCTGCATCCGGAATTCTTTATCGACCACGACGAGTTGATCCCCGAGCTGCGCATTCCGCACCAGCGCGGCGATACCGTGTCGCTGGTCGAGCGCCAGGTGAAACTGCTGCGCGAGCGCAATATCGAGATGCGTCACCGCCTCTCGCAACTGATGGACGTGGCCCGCGACAACGACCGCCTGTTCGACAAGACCCGCCGCCTGGTACTCGACCTGCTGGATGCCAACAGCCTGGAAGAAGTGGTCAGCTGCGTCGAAGACAGCCTGCGCCGCGAGTTTCAGGTGCCCTTCGTCAGCCTGATCCTGTTTAGCGAAGCACCGCTGCCGGTTGGCCGCTCGGTCAGCAGCGCGGAAGCGCATCAAGCCATCGGTGGCCTGTTGGCGGGTGGCAAAACCATCTGCGGCGTGCTGCGTGAGCATGAGCTGAACTTCCTCTTCGGTGCCGAAGACGGCGCCCAGGTCGGCTCAGCGGCGGTGGTGAGCATTTCCTATCAAGGCCTGCATGGCGTGCTGGCGATTGGCAGCGCCGACCCGCAGCATTACAAAAGCTCGCTGGGCACGCTGTTCCTCGGCTATATCGCCGAAGTGCTGGCACGCGTCGTACCGGGCTTTGCCACACCTTTGCGCTCGGTGCGCTGACGCTAAATATCGCACCGACCGCACCGCAGGGAGCTTCCATGCAAGACCTCCTGGACGCCTACCTCGAACACCTGCGCAGCGAGCGCCAGCTTTCTTCCCATACCCTGATTGGCTACCGCCACGACCTGAGCAAGCTGTTGGCGTTCTGCATCCAGGAGCAGATCGATAGCTGGAGCGCGCTCGATACCGCGCGCCTGCGCCGCATGGTCGGCCGCCTGAATATGCAGGGCCAATCCAGCCGCAGCCTGGCCCGTCTGCTCTCGGCCACTCGCGGCCTGTACCGATACCTGATTCGCGAGGGCCACTGCCAGAGTGATCCGGCCAGCGGCCTGATGCCGCCCAAGGGCGAACGCCGCCTGCCGAAAACCCTGGACGCCGACCGCACCGCGCAACTGCTCGATGGCGCGCTGGAAGACGACTTTATCGCCCGCCGCGATCAGGCCATGCTTGAGCTGTTCTATTCATCAGGCTTGCGCCTGTCCGAGCTGGTGGGCCTTAACCTGGATGGCCTCGACCTGCCCGCCGGCCTGGTACGCGTCATCGGCAAAGGCAACAAAACCCGCGAATTGCCGCTTGGGCGCATGGCGCGCGAGGCCATGGAACAATGGCTGCCGCTGCGCGCGCTGGCCAACCCGGCTGATGGCGCGGTATTTATCAGCCAGCAGGGCCGGCGTATCGGCCCACGCGCCGTGCAACTACGCGTGCGTCAGGCAGGTGTCCGCGAGCTGGGCCAGCACTTGCATCCGCATATGCTGCGGCACAGCTTCGCCAGCCATATGCTCGAATCGTCCCAGGACCTGCGCGCGGTGCAGGAGCTGCTCGGCCACGCCGACATCGCCACCACCCAGGTCTACACCCACCTGGATTTCCAGCACCTGGCCACGGTCTATGACAAAGCCCACCCCAGGGCCAAACGCAAAGGCAGCACAGAATGAGCATTCAGCTGATTACCTTCGACCTCGACGACACCCTGTGGGATGTCACCCCGGTGATGCAGGACGCCGAAGCGGCGCTGCGCAACTGGCTGGCGATGCATGCGCCGCGCCTGGGTGCGGTGCCCGTGGAACATCTGTGGTCGATTCGCGCCACCTTGCTGCAGGCCGAGCCGATGCTCAAGCATCGCCTCAGCGAACTGCGCCGGCGCATTCTGCTGCATGCCCTGACAGACGCTGGCTACCCGCACAAAGATGCGCAGGCGCTGGCCGAAGCCGGCTTTCAGGTGTTTCTTGCCGCGCGCCATCAGGTCGAATTATTCGCCGAGGTGCATCCAACCCTTGAAGCCTTGGCCAATCGCTTCCAGCTCGGGGTCATCACCAACGGTAATGCCGATGTGCGCCGCCTAGGCCTGGCCGACTACTTCCAGTTCGCCCTGTGCGCCGAGGAACTGGGGGTCGGCAAACCCGACCCGAAACCCTTTACCGAAGCCCTGAAACGCGCGGGAATCGCCGCAGAACACGCTGTACATATCGGCGACCACCCCAGCGACGATATTGCCGGTGCGCAGGCGGCAGGGCTGCGGGCGATCTGGTTCAACCCCCAGGGCAAGGCCTGGGAAGCCGATAACACCCCGGATGGACAGATCCGCAGCCTGGCCGAGCTGCCGGCATTGCTGCATAGCTGGGCGTAACCAGCGCTTAACCGCCACAAAAAAGCCCGCAGGCTTTGGCCTGCGGGCTTTTTTGTATTCGTACAGTCACCTAGAGGCTGTTTACGATCTCGCGAGCTAGAGTCCTGCAAGGCAAAAACCGGTGAGGAAGCGGAGTGTACTGTTGTACATGAGCATTACTCGCTTCGCTCGCCCCTTCGGGGCCGCACTAAAGTGCGTTAGCCGCAAGCGGCATTCCGAGCCGGTTTTTAACGCCGCAGGGCCGACGCGCAGCAGATCGTAAATGGGCCCTTAGATAGGGCGGCTGCCGTATTTGCTGTCCGGCTTTTTGGGCGGATCGGAGACCACATTCGGCTCGACTTCCTGCACCTTGCCACCACGGGAGAGGAACTCTTCCATGGCGCGGGCCAGAGCATCACGCTCTTTCTGCTTGGCTTCGATGCTCGGCAGTTCTTCTACGTCGACGGCGGCTTTGGCTTTTTTGCCTTTGCTGGCGGGTACGACTTCGTCGTCACCATCGCCATCATCGCTGCTGTCGCCATCATCGGCGGCAGCCAGCTCCTCGCCTTCGTCTTCGTCAGCGCCTTCTAATTCGTCGTGTTCCAGATCTTCGTCGCTCATGTTCCAACCTCATGACTTGCGAAAAGCAGAGTAGTTATAGCCCAGCTGCGTCAGCTTTCTAACGTCGCTGATAAAAATTCCAGTGGCCTTGCCTTGGGCTGAGCGCTGCGCATCGGCGAACTGTGCTCAACGGCGCGCATTCTAGGGTCTGTTGCCGCTCCATCACAACCGCGCACATGCTGAAAAACCACAACCCTTTAGTTGCTTTCGGAAAAAACAAAGGGCGCCCTTAGGCGCCCTTGTTGAAACCAGAGGAAATCAACGCTTGGTGAATTCCGGATAGGCTTCCATACCGCATTCGGCGATGTCCACGCCTTCGTACTCTTCTTCCTCGGTAACGCGCAGGCCGATCACCAGTTTGATGATGGACCAGACGATCAGGCTGGCCACGAAGACCCAGGCGAAGATCGCGCCGATACCCAGCAGCTGTGCGCCAATGGTGGCGTCGCTATTGGTCAGGCAGACAGCCAGCAGGCCCCAGATACCGACCACACCGTGAACGGAGATGGCACCGACTGGATCGTCGAGTTTCAGCTTGTCCAGACCGAGGATCGAGAACACCACCAGCACGCCACCCACGCCACCGATCAGGGTTGCTTGCAGGGCAGTCGGGGTCAGCGGCTCGGCAGTGATAGCTACCAGGCCAGCCAGGGCACCGTTAAGGGCCATGGTCAGGTCAGCCTTGCCGAACAGGATGCGTGCCACGATCAGCGCAGCGATCAAGCCACCGGCAGCCGCCATATTGGTGTTAACGAACACGTTGGCTACGGCGTTGGCGTCTTCGATGGTGCTCATCTTCAGTTGCGAGCCACCGTTGAAGCCGAACCAGCCCATCCACAGGATGAAGGTACCCAGCGCTGCCATCGGCAGGTTGGCACCCGGAATGGCGTTGACCTGGCCATTCGGGCCGTACTTGCCTTTACGTGCGCCGAGCAGCAGTACGCCAGCCAGGGCAGCAGTTGCGCCAGCCATGTGCACTACGCCAGAACCGGCGAAGTCGAGGAAGCCAGCTTCGTTAAGGAAGCCCGAACCCCATTTCCAGAAGCCCTGTACCGGGTAGATGAAACCGGTCATGACCACGGCGAAAGCCAGGAAGGCAAACAGCTTCATGCGCTCAGCAACGGCACCGGAAACAATCGACATGCAGGTCGCGGCAAACACCACCTGGAAGAAGAAGTCCGAACGCGCCGAGTAGTACGGAGCATCGTCACCGCCAGCGAGAACCGACTCAACGCTGTTCTCTTCACCCAACAGGAAACCCAGGCTTGGCAGGATGCCGCCTTCCGGGCTGGAGTACATGATGTGGTAGCCGATCACCAGGTACATGATGCTCGCCACTGCGTACAGGGCGATGTTCTTGGTGAGAATTTCAGTAGTGTTCTTGGCTCGCACCAGACCGGATTCGAGCATGGCAAAACCCGCTGCCATCCACATTACCAGGGCGCCGCAAACCAAAAAGTAGAAGGTATCAAAACCGTACTGCAGTGCAGTCAATGCTGTGTTGTCCATGGTTCACCTCTTGCCGTTGCGCTTTTTAGCGCTATTCGGTTAAGACGTCCGGGGTTGGCTCCGGACGCGCTCCGTGTGCTTACAGGTTGTAGCCGCGCTCGTTATGCAGGGCGAGATCGAGACCGATGGTCTCTTCCTCTTCGCTGACACGCAGGCCCATTACTAGGTCGATCACTTTCAGAATCACGAAGGTCACCACCGCGGTGTACACCACTGTGAAGGCCACCCCCTCGAACTGGATCCACAACTGCGCCGGAATATCTTCCACCGTGCCGAAGCCACCCAAGGCCGGTGCGGCGAACGCCCCGGTGAGAATGGCGCCGACAATGCCGCCCACGGCGTGCACGCCGAACACGTCGAGGGAATCGTCATAACCCAACTTGCGTTTCAGGCTGGTGGCGCAGAAGAAGCAGATCGCCCCACTTGCCAGACCAATCGCCAGAGCGCCCATCGGCCCCGCAGTACCGGACGCCGGAGTAATCGCCACCAGACCCGCCACAGCACCCGAGGCAATGCCCAGAACGCTTGGTTTGCGGTGAGTGATCCACTCGGCGAACATCCAGCTCAGCGCCGCGGTAGCGGTGGCAATCTGGGTTACCAGCATGGCCATACCGGCGCTGCCGTTGGCTGCCAGCGCAGAACCTGCGTTGAAGCCGAACCAGCCGACCCAGAGCATGCTTGCGCCGATCAGGGTGTAGCCGAGGTTGTGCGGCGGCATGGCGGTAGTTGGAAAACCCTTGCGTTTGCCCAGCACCAGACAGGCCACCAGACCGGCGATACCGGCGTTGATGTGCACCACGGTGCCGCCCGCAAAGTCGAGCACGCCCCAGTCCCACATCAGCGCCCCGTTGCCGCCCCAGACCATGTGCGCGATGGGCGCATAAACCAGGGTGAACCACACCGCCATGAAGATCAGCATGGCCGAGAACTTCATGCGTTCGGCAAAGGCACCGACAATCAGCGCCGGGGTGATGATGGCGAAGGTCATCTGGAAGGTGATGAAGACACTCTCCGGAATCCCAGCCACCAGGCTGTCCAGGGTCAAACCAGAAAGGAAGGCTTTGGAGAAACCGCCGACGAAGGAGTTAAGGTTGACGACCCCCTGCTCCATGCCGGTGCTGTCAAAGGCCAGGCTGTAGCCGTAAACGACCCACAGAATGCTGATCAACCCGGTTACCGCAAAACACTGCATCAACACCGACAGCACGTTCTTCGAACGCACCATGCCGGCGTAGAAAAGTGCCAGACCAGGGATGGTCATAAACAGCACCAGTACAGTGGCGACCAACATCCAAGCGGTGTCGCCGCTGTTCAGGCTTGCCTCTTCGGCCATGGCAAAGCCAGGAACGAGAGACAAAAGGGCTCCTAGCCCTGCGATTTTTCGCAGAGTCATGGTTTAACTCCTGGGGCGTGGGGTTCGTTCGGAGGCTTAAACTGCGTCGGTGCCGGTTTCGCCGGTACGGATGCGGATCGCCTGTTCCAGGTTTACAACGAAAATCTTGCCGTCACCGATCTTGCCGGTGTTAGCAGCCTTGGTGATGGCCTCGATCACGCGATCGAGTTGATCGTCAGCGATGGCCACGTCGATTTTCACTTTTGGCAAGAAATCGACCACGTATTCAGCGCCGCGGTACAGCTCGGTATGGCCCTTCTGGCGACCAAAGCCTTTGACTTCAGTGACAGTGATGCCCTGCACGCCGATCTCCGACAGTGACTCACGGACGTCGTCCAGCTTGAACGGCTTGATGATGGCAGTGACTAGCTTCATGTAACTCTCTCCCGTGTATGGTGGACTTGCCCCAGGAATTACGAACCCGGCCCAAGTCTAAGCGCAGTGCCTGGCTTTTGTAATGCATCGCAGCCCTGACCCAGCGGCACCGATGCTCACCAACCGCTCCCGACGAAACACTTCCCGCTTCGCCTGACGCACCGGAACTGCATCGGTGCATGCGTCGCAGGAGACAAAGCAGAAAGCTTGCCAGATCAGGCAAAAGCGATTTATTTCATGCAGTTACCCGGTAAACGGGCGTTTTAGCCTGATAACAGCCATCAGCAAGCGCACAACAACGGTGCAGCGGCCTGCCAAGCAGCGCGCGAAAACTGTGCAGCCAGCGCCAATCCTGCGCCAGCCGCCCTCGGCAAAGCGAGTAAAGCTGCGTGCTACACTGCCGCCACCTGCAAACGGAACCTCATCATGCTGCCACCTAAAGCCCTGCTAGACGCCCTGACCAGCCACGCCTCGCGCCTGTTCAACGGTGATGCGCCCTTACCTCGCGGCGAGTTCGAAGCCCAATTCAAAGTGCTGCTGCAAAGCGCCTTCAGCAAGCTCGACCTGGTCAGCCGCGACGAATTCGACAGCCAGATGGTCGTGCTCGCCCGCACCCGCGCCCGCCTGGAAGCCCTCGAAGCCAAGGTCGCCGAAATGGAAACGCGCAGCGCAGACGCCCCAGCCACCAGCGAGTAACGTCCGCAGCGGATGCATCAGCCGATCAAGGAGTGATCGATGTCCCTGGCCATAGTCCACAGCCGCGCCCAGGTGGGAGTTGAAGCCCCCGCCGTCACCGTCGAAGCCCACTTGGCCAACGGCCTGCCCTCGCTGGCCCTGGTCGGCCTGCCGGAAACCGCCGTCAAGGAAAGCAAGGACCGGGTGCGCAGCGCCATCCTCAACTGCGCCTTCGATTTTCCGCCCAGACGCATCACTTTGAATCTGGCGCCTGCGGATTTACCCAAGGACGGCGGACGTTTCGACCTGGCGATTGCCCTCGGCATTCTCGCCGCCAGCGGCCAGGTACCAGCCAGCGCGCTGGAACAACTCGAGTGCCTTGGCGAACTGGCGTTGTCCGGGGCGATTCGTCCGGTACAGGGCGTCTTGCCCGCAGCACTGGCCGCCCGCGCCGCAGGACGCACCTTAATAGTGCCCAAAGCCAATGCCGAGGAAGCCAGCCTGGCGTCCGGGCTGACGGTGATAGCCGTCGAACATTTATTGGAAGTCGCCGCACATCTCAATGGTCAGACGCCGATTGCGCCGTATCAGGCTCATGGCTTGCTGCGCCAAGTGCTGCCCTATCCGGATCTGGCCGAAGTACAGGGGCAGACCGCCGCCAAACGCGCACTGCTGGTAGCAGCGGCCGGTTCGCATAACCTGCTGTTTACCGGCCCACCCGGCACCGGCAAAACCCTGCTGGCCAGCCGTCTGCCTGGCCTGCTGCCACCGCTGGATGAGCAGGAAGCTCTGGAGGTGGCAGCGATTCACTCCGTGGCCAGTCATACTCCGCTAAGTGCTTGGCCACAAAGGCCTTTTCGCTCGCCCCATCACAGTGCATCAGGCCCAGCGCTGGTCGGAGGTGGTAGTCGTCCACAGCCTGGCGAGATTACCTTGGCTCACCAGGGCGTGCTTTTCTTGGACGAACTTCCTGAATTCGATAGAAAAGTATTGGAAGTTTTACGTGAGCCTTTGGAAAGCGGGCATATCGTGATTGCCCGTGCCCGCGACAAGGTGCGCTTTCCCGCACGCTTTCAGCTGGTGGCGGCGATGAATCCATGCCCTTGCGGGCATCTGGGCGATCCGTCCGGGCGCTGCCGCTGCAGCAGCGAGCAGATCCAGCGCTACCGCGGCAAACTCTCCGGCCCTTTGCTCGACCGCATAGACCTGCACCTCAGCGTGCCACGGGAAACCACCCGGCTTAACGCCAGCGCGGAGCAAGGCCCAAGCAGCGCCGAGCTGGCCGCTCTGGTGGTGCACGCGCGCCAACAGCAACTGGCGCGCCAGGGTTGCGCCAATGCTCACCTCGACCTCAATGGCGTGCAGCAACATTGCAGCCTGCAGAGCGAAGACCGTCAGTGGCTGGAAAACGCCTGCGAACGCCTGGGACTGAGCCTGCGCGCGGCGCACCGGGTGTTAAAAGTGGCACGCACCCTGGCCGATCTGGACAGTGCCGTACATATAAGCCGCAGCCACCTGGGTGAAGCCTTGCAGTACCGACCCAGCAACAGCGGCGCCTGAATCGCGCCCATAAAGAAGCCCCGCATACGGGGCTTCTTTATATAGAGCTAGAGTTCTTACTGGTCGCGGCGGGCTGCCTGCTCACGACAGGCATCACCGAACGCCTTGAAGATTTTCACCGAGTGCGGGTTCTGCGCCGCCTGCCACTCCGGGTGCCATTGCACCGCCAGGGTGAACTGCTCGACGCCCGGCAGGTGAATCGCCTCGATCAAACCATCTTCGGCGTGAGCCAGGGCTTCGATCCCTTCGCCCAGTTGATCTACGGCCTGACCGTGCAGCGAGTTGACCGGGAAATCCGCATGGCCCATCAGCTCGGCAAACCAGCTGCCCGGCAATGCGCGCACGCTGTGGCTGTCGGCGTACTGCACATCCACCGGCGCGCTGGTGTCTTCGCGGTGGTCATTCATACCCGGGACTTCGTAAACCTTCTGGTGGATGTTGCCACCCAAGGCCACGTTGATTTCCTGCATGCCGCGGCAGATGCCGAACAGAGGCAGGCCACGGGCAAGTGCGCCGCGGATCAGTGGAATATCGAACAGATCGCGGTCCTGGTCCTGGCCCTTGCTCGGGGTCAGGTTTTCCTGGTCGTAGAGGGCCGGGTCGATATTGCTGCCGGCACCGGTCAGGTACACGCCGTCAACCATCGACAGGTACTGCTCGATGTCATCGACGCCACAGCAGCTGGGCGCCAGCAACGGCACACAGCCAGACAGTTCGACCAGGGGTGTTATGTATTTGTGGGTCATGACTTGATAGGCATGCCCTTTGCGCTCTTGAGCGCCCATGGACATCAGGACAACCGGTTTACGCGCGCCTGGGCGCTGTTTCGTATTGTTGTTGGACATACATCACCTTGGGGCAGCCGGGATTGGCTGCCGTTGTTGTGCAGAAGGGCTGACGGCTGTCACGCACCTTCTGTTTTACGGCTGATTGCGCCTGTCTAGATGCCCGCGCAGCGGCATCAGATGCGCTAGAAACGCTCATCTGGCAGTCACAGCCCTGAAGCCAGTCTGCCAAAGCCGTAAAATATGTCAAACAAATACACGCATATCGTTAAGAAATCAGACCGCGAGCAGCAGACAACTCAGCCCAATCAATGAAGCAAGCTGCTGTTTTAACAGCATTAATCTGATAAAGCCGCTAAACGATAGTCCAATATTTTTTACGCCTTATGCGACACGCTGCTAACGCGCCCGATTTTCCACCCGCTCAACCGCAGGCAACTGCATGGCCGCCACATCGGCTACCAGATAATCGCGCAAGCGGCGGAAGCGCTCCTGGCCTCGACGCGCCTTGGGCCATACCAGGTAGTAGCTGCAACCACTAGGCACCGCACTGGGCCAAGGTAGGCCGAGCCGGCCCTGAGCAACATCCTCGGCGACCATCACCAGATCGCCAATCGATACGCCATAACCGCGCGCAGCAGCGACCATGCCCAGCTCCAGGGTGTCGAAGACCTGGCCACCTTTGAGCGGCACCTGGTCGGCCAGGCCCATGGCCTGCAACCACTGCCGCCAGTCACGGCGATCCGGGGTCGGGTGCAGCAATTCGGCGGACTGCAAACGCGACAGATCCCAGGGTTGCTCACTCATGGTTTCAGGCGCGCAGACCGGAATCAGCCACTCGGCGAACAGCTCGGTGCTCTCCCACTCTTCCGGGAAGTCACCCTGGCTCAGCAGCACCGCACAGTCGAATGGTTCATGCAGAAAGTCCACCTTGTCCACGTCCATCCAGGCGCTGGTCAGTTGCACCTCACTGGCGCTGAGCAGGCGATAGCGCGACAGGCGCGCCAGCAACCAGCGCATGGTCAACGTCGAAGGAGCTTTCAGGCGCAGCACCGCATCATCGACACGCAGGGTGTTGCAGGCCCGCTCCAGCGCCTCGAAACCATCGCGCAGCCCCGGCAGCAACATGCGCGCCGTCTCGGTGAGTTGCAGGCTGCGGCCGCGACGCTCGAACAGACGGCAAGCGAAGTGTTCTTCCAGGGTGCGCACATGACGGCTGACCGCACTTTGGGTAATCGCCAGTTCTTCGGCTGCGCGGGTAAAGGAGCTGTGCCGCGCCGCGGCCTCGAAGGCACGCAAGGCATACAGCGGTGGCAGGCGCTGGCTCATGCACGCGGTCCATGAGTAATAGTCATGCCTGTCATCGCTATTATCCTTTTGTGCTGCCGCAGTTGGCTCATGAGAATAGGCGCATTCTCGGCCTGCACGGATCACCCGAGCAAGCCTTCTGACTGAGTAGAACTCATCATGTTGCATCCGCTTCGTGGCGAACTGCGCGCCATCCTGAAACTCGCCGGGCCGCTGATTGCTGCGCAACTGGCGCATGTGCTGATGGTGTTTACCGACACCGTGATGATGGGCCTGCTCGGCCCCGCGACCTTGGCCGCTGGCGGTCTGGGCGCAGCCAGCTATTCCTTTGTGTCGATCTTCTGCGTTGGGGTGATTGCCTCGGTGGGCAATCTGGTGGCCATCCGTCATGGCGCACAGGACGCGGCCGGGGTTACCCGGCTGACGCAGAACGGCCTGTGGCTGGGCTGGGGCCTGGCGCTGCTGGCCGGCCTGGCACTGTGGAACCTCGGCCCGGCACTGCTGTATTTCGGCCAGAAGCCAGAGAACGTCAGCGGCGGCATGCAGTTTCTTTCCACCCTGGTGTTTGCCCTGCCCGGCTATATGAGTTTTATGGCTCTGCGCGGTTTTACCAGCGCCATCGGCCGCCCCGGCCCGGTAATGGCCATCAGCATTGGCGGGGCGCTGGCCAACTTCGTCCTCAACTATGCCTTGATCAAGGGCTGGTTCGGCCTACCACCGCTGGGCCTGGCAGGGATCGGTCTGGTCACTGCCGTGGTGATGAATGTCATGGCGTTGCTGCTGGCCTGGCATGTGCTGCACCACAGCGCCTACAGCCCTTATCCACTGTGGCGCGGCCTGTTACGGCCAGTCTGGGCCGAGCTGAAAGAGCTGCTGCGTCTGGGCCTGCCAATTGGCGGCACCTATGCGGTGGAGTCCGGGCTGTTTGCCTTTGCCGCGCTGTGCATGGGCGCACTGGGCAGCACCCAGCTGGCGGCGCACCAGATAGCGATCATGTCGGTGTACGTGGCCTTTATGGTGCCGGTGGGGATTTCCTACGCGGTGACCTTCCGCATCGGTCAGCATTTCGGTGCCGGCCGCTTGCTGCAGGCTCGCCAGGCCGGACGCCTGGGCCTGGGCCTCGGCGCGCTGTGCATGCTGGGGTTCGCCTGCCTGTTCTGGCTGGCGCCGCACTGGGTAGTGGGACTGTTTCTCGACCACAGCGACAGCGCCTATGCCGAGGTGGTGAGCCTGGCCGTGGCACTGCTGGCGATTGCTGCCTGGTTCGAGTTTTTCGATGGCATCCAGACCATCGCCATGGGCGCAATTCGTGGCCTCAAGGACGCCAAGACCACCTTCTGGGTTGGCCTCGGCTGCTACTGGGCCGTTGGCGCACCGCTGGCCTGGCTGCTGGCATTCCCCCTGGGCTGGGGCGCAGAAGGCGTGTGGTGGGGGCTGGCCGGCGGCCTGGCCTGCGCCGCCATCGGCCTGACCCTGGGCTTCGAATGGAAAACCGCGCGCCTGCTGCAACCGGCGACCGCAGCCTTCACGCCACAGCCTAAGCGCCTGGTTTTTTGAAGCGATAGAACAGATTCGGCTCGCTAACCAGATAGAGCACGCCATGGTTATCCATGGCGATGCCCTCACCCTGAGGCACGCTGCGAGTCAGGCCATTGCGCCCACCGAGCAGTGACAGGCTGCTGATCGGCTTGCCCTCGACATTCAGCTCCAGCACCAGCCGTGACTCATCGGACAGCGCCAGCAGATGGCCGCTGCGCTCATCGAACTGCAGGCTGGAAAGATCGCGCACAAACAACCCGGCGTCACGCTTCTGGTCATCCACCACGTGCACAGCGAACGGGCGCTGCGGATCACGCTGAGGGAAGCCGTGAATCTCGTAGATACGCATCGGGTCGCGCTCCTTGGCGACAAACAGGCGCTGCCCAGCCGAGTCATAGGCCAGCCCCTCAAAACCCTTGTTGCCATTCAAACCGATGCCCAGCGAGAACTGCTGCGCCTGGTCGGCATGCAGTTCAGTGGTGGAGTCATCAACCCGCACCTTGATCAGGCGCTGCAGACGCTCGTCGGTGATCACATACAGGCCCTGGCTGATGTACTCGACCGCCTCGGCGTCGCCAAAACCATGCAGATCTATACGCCGTAGCAGCTCGCCATCCAGCGATAGCTCAATCAGCTGCGGTTTCTGGTTGGTCACGGTAAACAGGCTATTGCGATCGGGATCGTAGGTCAGCGCCGAGACGTCATCATTCAGCCCCTCGATCACTTTGGCCTCAAGGTCCACCTGATAATCCGACAACAACATCGAGTCCTGCTGGCCGGCGCCAGCCTGTTGCCATTGCTGCACGTTGAACCAGGCCCGCTCAAACAGACGGTACTCCTGAGCGAACAGGCCAAGCAGCAGCAACGCCAGCACGAAAAGGCTCAACAACAGGCGCTTCAGGGTGAAATGGTCGCGCATGGCAGCTCACTCGCAAACAGTAACGGGACGACACAACGACGTCAGCCCGAAGCAGGGCTTCGGGCTGACGCGGATAGATGATGCTGTGGCTTACTTGAGCAGTTCGAGGTACTCGACATCGATTTCGCGGCTGGTCAGGTCACGATCAACTTCGCCGCTGATCTTCACCGTGGCCTTTTCGGAAATGGCCTGGGCTGGCCAATGCTCATCGTCGATCTCGACATTGATGGTGCCGCTGGCGTCTTTGAACTCATAGAGTTCATCCTGCAGACGCTTGACGATCTGCCCTTGCAGTACCACCGGGGTGTCATCGGCGGCATCCAGCGCCGCAGCCACCGTGGTGACCTGAGTAGTGGCGCCTGGGCCGGTGTAACCGGTGGCCATCGCCGCAGTGGAAAACAGTGGAACCAGCAGCAGAGCCAAAGTGAAACGCTTCATGGGGTAACCCTCTAATCAGTTAGGTGATGGGGCTAAAGTAGAGGGCCTAGCTGAAGCCAGGCTTAATCGGTGCTTAAGCCAAACTTAATCCGCAGCAGCGGGTTGTTCAGCCACCGGGTCCTTGCGCAGGACGTAGAACAGGTTGGGCTCGCTGACGATATAGATATTGCCTGCCGCATCCATGGTCACCCCTTCGGCCTGCTCAATGCCGCCACGCAGGCCATTCATGCCGCGACTCAGGCTGATAAAGCTGACGGGCTCGCCCCGAGCATCCACCTCCAGCAGCAGGCTGGATTCATCGGAAAGCACCAGCGCATGCCCAGTCCGAGGATCGTAGGTCAGTGACGAGATATCGCGCAGAAACAGGTGCCCGGAACTCATCGGCTGGAGAACGCCAGTGGCACCGTCTTCGCCCGGAAACGGCAGGCTGAACAACCCCAGCGGGCCACGCTCCTTGCCCAACAGCACGCGCTCGTTGCGTGAGTCCCAGGCAATGCCCTCGAAGCCTTTGTTGCCGGCATCGATAAAACCCAGATCGAAGGACGCCAGATCGGCAAACTCCAGACTGCGGGTCAGCGCGCCCAGTTTGAAGGTGGTCAGGGTGCGCTTGCGTTCATCGATAATCGCCAGGCGACCATCGGCGAGCATTTCCACCCCCTCGGGGTTGGAAAAGCCAAGCAGATCGATACGCCGCATCACCTGACCATCTAGGGTCAGCTCGATCAGCTGCGGGTGTTTACCGGTTACGGTGAACAACGTGTCGCTCTCGGGGCTGTAGGTCAGCCCGGACACCTCATCACCTTCCAGCCCCTGCAGCGGTTTGCCCTGCAGCACGGCCTTATAGCCCGGCAACCAGATGCTTGCCTGCTGCTCGGCAGCACCCACCTGCTGCTGCTGAACCCAGAAGGAAAAGCGATCATCCCAGTGACGATAATTCATCACCAGCAGGGCAATCACGAGGAGGAGGAACAACACAATTAGCCAGCGCAGACGCACCAGCCGAGCAATCCAGATCGACATCGCACACAACTCATCAGAACGATGGCTATCAGACTAGAGAGCAACGCTTAAGTTTCTGTTAAGCCGCCAGGCCAGCGGGCACCTCCAGGTGCCCATTTATTAAGGTGGCGACTCAGCCGTTGCGGTTAGAGCGCGCGACTCTCGAAGCGGCTATGGCCAACCAGCTCCAGCACCAGCTCATCGTCCTTGTGCAGCGGGCCGACGCCGACTGGCGTGCCAGTGAGGATCACATCGCCGGGCTGTAGGCTGAAATGCCCGCAGATGTGCTGGATCATCGGCAGGATCGGGTTGAGCATGTCGCGGCTGTTGCCGTCCTGACGCACTTCACCGTTGATTGCCAGGCGGATACCGATATCGGTGAGGTCTTCTACGGCATCACCCGGCACAAACGGCGCCAGCACGCAGGCACCGTCGAAGCTCTTGGCGGTTTCCCAGGGGTAGCCCTTCTCCTTGAGCTTGGCCTGTAGGTCACGCAGGGTCAGGTCCAAAGCCGGGGCGAAGCCGGAAATGGCATCGCGCACTTCCTCGGCATTCGGCGTGCGCGACAGTGGCTTACCGATCAGCACGGCGATTTCCGCTTCAAAGTGCACATCACCTTTACCCTCGACCAGGGTAAAGCCGTCATCCAGCGGCACCACACAGCTGCCCGCCTTGATAAACAGCAACGGCTCAGTCGGCACCGGGTTATTCAGTTCCTTGGCATGCTCGGCGTAGTTGCGGCCGATGCACACCACCTTGCCCATGGGGAAATGGATATGGGTGCCATCGACATACTGATGCTGGTAGCTCATGGGCAACTCCTTATGGGAATGCGTTGCACCGCTCTTTGTGGGAGCAGGCTGTGTAGGGCGGGCAAGGCCACCCTACGATCTGAATAGGTGATCGCCCATAGTGGGCGAATCATCGCGGGCTGTCGTTGCGACTAAAGGCGCAATCACAGCCACACAGGCTGTCAGAGCGGGAAAATCTTGCCTGGGTTCATAATCCCGTTCGGGTCGAACACCGCCTTGATCGCCTTCATATAGCCAATCTCGGCTTCCGAGCGGCTGTAGGTCAGGTAATCGCGCTTGGTCATGCCCACGCCGTGTTCGGCGCTGATCGAGCCGTTGTACTTCTGCACGGTCTCGAACACCCACTTGTTGACGGTGGCGCACTTGGCGAAGAACTCGTCCTTGGACAGGTTCTCGGGCTTCAAGATGTTCAGGTGCAGGTTGCCGTCGCCGATATGGCCGAACCAGACGATTTCAAAGTCTGGGTAATGTTCGCCGACGATAGCGTCGATATCGTGCAAAAAGGCCGGCACTTTCGACACAGTGACCGAAATATCGTTCTTGTACGGCGTCCAGTGGCTGATGGTTTCCGAGATGTACTCGCGCAGCTTCCACAGGTTCTGCAGCTGCTGCTCGCTCTGGCTCATCACGCCATCCAGCACCCAGCCCTGCTCGACGCAATGCTCGAAGGTAGCCAGGGCCGCTTCGGCGACTTCCTCGGTGGTGGCTTCGAATTCCAGCAAGGCATAGAACGGGCAATCGGTTTCAAACGCCGCCGGCACATCGCCACGGGCCATGATCTTGGCCAGGGCCTTGTCGGAGAAGAACTCGAAGGCGGTCAGATCCAGCTTGTTCTGGAAGGCGTGCAGCACCGGCATGATCGAATCGAAGTCCGGGGTGCCGAGGACCATCGCAGTGAGGTTCTTCGGCGCTCGGTCCAGGCGCATGGTCGCTTCGACCACAAAGCCCAGGGTGCCTTCGGCGCCGATAAACAGCTGACGCATGTCATAACCGGTGGCGTTTTTGATCAGGTCCTTGTTCAGCTCCAGCAACTCGCCGGTGCCCGTGACGACCTTGAGGCCGGCCACCCAGTTGCGGGTCATGCCGTAGCGAATCACCTTGATCCCGCCGGCATTGGTGCCGATATTGCCGCCCAGCTGGCTGGAGCCGGCCGAGGCGAAATCCACCGGGTAATACAGGCCCTTGTCCTCGGCGAACATCTGCAGCTGCTTGGTCACCACGCCCGGCTGACACACGGCCGTGCGGTCGAATTCGTTGAAGTCGAGAATCTGGTTCATATAGTCGAAGGCCACCACCACTTCACCATTGGCCGCTACGGCGCCGGCAGACAGGCCGGTACGGCCACCAGACGGCACCAGCGCAACCTTGTGCTGATTGGCCCAACGCACAATGGCCTGCACCTGCTCGATGCTCTTGGGGAAGGCAATCGCCAGCGGCGCTGGGGCGAAGTGCTTGGTCCAGTCCTTGCCGTAGGCGTTGAGGGAATCGGCATCGGTAAGCACCTTGCAGGGCTCAACCAGGGTCTTCAGCTCTTCGATCAGCGCAGGGTTGGTCATCTACGGAACTCTCAAACGATTCATGGTCACCCTGAGCACGCTTCATCTGCCAGGGTAGGTGTTTCGCGGGGCTCGTATGCTAGCATACGCCCCCCGTGAATCGTGCCTCTGCGCCGATCTGCGGGTGCGGTCAGCACCGTCGCTGACCCTTCCCTGACACCATTTGTGGGACAACAGGTACTCCGATGAGCAAGACCTCTCTCGACAAGAGCAAGATCAAGTTCCTTCTTCTTGAAGGCGTCCACCAGAATGCAGTGGACACCCTGAAGGCCGCTGGTTACACCAACATCGAGTACCTCAAGGGCGCACTCTCCGACGACGAGCTGAAAGAAAAGATCGCCGACGCGCACTTTATCGGTATCCGCTCGCGCACCCAGTTGACTGCCGAAGTCTTCGACTGCGCCAAGCGCCTGGTAGCTGTAGGCTGCTTCTGCATCGGCACCAACCAGGTTGACCTCGACGCCGCCCGCGAGCGCGGTATCGCCGTGTTCAACGCACCGTATTCGAACACCCGCTCCGTGGCCGAACTGGTACTGGCCCAGGCCATCCTGCTGCTGCGCGGCATCCCCGAGAAGAACGCCTCCTGCCACCGTGGTGGCTGGATCAAATCGGCGGCCAACTCCTTCGAAATCCGTGGCAAAAAGCTGGGCATTGTCGGTTACGGCTCGATCGGCACCCAGCTTTCGGTACTTGCCGAAGCCATGGGCATGCAGGTGTTCTTCTACGACACCGTGACCAAACTGCCGCTGGGCAACGCCACCCAGATCGCCAAGCTGCACGACCTGCTGGGCATGTGCGACATCGTGTCGCTGCACGTGCCTGAGCTGCCATCCACCCAGTGGATGATCGGCGAGAAGGAAATCCGCGCGATGAAGAAGGGCGGCATCCTGATCAACGCCGCACGCGGCACCGTGGTCGAGCTGGATCACCTGGCCGCCGCGATCAAGGACGAGCACCTGATCGGCGCCGCCATCGACGTATTCCCGGTCGAGCCGAAGTCCAACGACGAAGAGTTCGAAAGCCCGCTGCGTGGCCTGGATCGCGTGATCCTGACTCCGCATATCGGTGGTTCCACCGCCGAAGCGCAGGCCAATATCGGTCTGGAAGTGGCCGAGAAGCTGGTCAAGTACAGCGACAACGGTACCTCGGTGTCTTCGGTCAACTTCCCCGAAGTGGCCCTGCCGGCGCACCCGGGCAAGCACCGTCTGCTGCACATCCACGCCAACATCCCGGGTGTGATGAGCGAGATCAACAACGTGTTTGCCGAAAACGGCATCAACATCTCCGGCCAGTTCCTGCAGACCAACGACAAGGTCGGCTACGTGGTAATCGACGTCGACGCCGATTACTCCGATCTGGCGCTGGAGAAGCTGCAGCACGTTAAAGGCACCATCCGTAGCCGCGTACTGTTCTAAGTACTGCGACAACGAAAAAGGGAGGCTTCGGCCTCCCTTTTTCGTTGCGCCAGCTTTTGGGGGCTGAACGCTCACTTCACCGTTACGGTGATCCTCTCCGAGAGCACTGGCGGCTCGTGCGGCACATGGTTCTGATCACCCAGCAGCAACTGCAGGGTGTGAGTACCCGGTGCCAGGCTCAGCTCGGCCTCCGTCTGCCCCGCGCCGAAGTGACGCACCTGATCACTCATCGGCAAAGGCGCGTTCATGGCCGGCAGCGTGCTCACATCCACCAGCAGGTGATGGTGCCCGGTGTTCTGCACGGCGACGCCGGCGGGTGCCACACCCATGCCCTTGAGCCCGAACTTGACGGTGAAGGTCTGCTCCAGCGTAGAGCCGTCCTGGGGCTCGATAAAATACACGGCAGCGCCGTCCGGTGCTGCTGTGCGCGGCATCTCGGCCCAGGCCGAGGTAAATATCCCGCAAAGCAGGGCAGCACCCAGAGCAAATGAAGTGAGACTTCTATTCATGTCGATTCCTTTATACGCGGCAGAGAAGAGGTGGACTCTAGACACCTGCAGACGTTCCCTCGCTGGCCTCCAGTTCAACCAGCGCCCGCAGCGCCTGCTCGAGTTGCTCCTCGCTGAACACTTGCACACCTGCGCGTCGCAACAAGGCGGCGGCCACCCCTTCGCCAGGCACACGCACGCCGCTGAAGGTGCCATCGTAGGCCTCCAGATTGCCGCACGAGGGGCTACGCGCCTTAAGCAGCGCCAACCGGATGCCATGCTGGGCCACCAAGGCCAGAGCCTGCTCGGCACCGTCGACAAAAGCGGCAGTGACATCCTCGCCATCCACCGTCAGCACCGGCAGCTGCCCATCGAGTACTAGTGCACCCTGACCTCCGGCAATTTCCGCCGGTGCGCGCGGGGTCGGCAGGCCGCCGGCGACTTCCGGGCACAGCGGCACAATGCGGCCCTCCTGCTGCCAGCGCTCAAGCACAGTAAACGGGCCATGGGCGCCGCCGTCGTAGCGTACGCGCTGGCCCAACAGGCAACGGCTCACCAGAATCTTCTGCATCGCTCACTCTCATTAGTCACCCGCCGTAACACCGCCAGGTTACTGCGCTTGCCGGCCGCCGATCAAAGGGACGGGGTGCCGGGCAGATTGCCAAGCGCTTCACGCAGGCGACCTCATCCACGCACAGCGCCGACCTATCCTTCGGCGGGAAGCGCCCTGGGCCAATGGCGCACGCGCCAGGCCAGGCACAGACTCTCGGCACTCTAGTCGAGGACGCCACCATGCATCGCCCCCTTCGCACCTTTGCCCTGCTACTTACTGCCAGCCTTGCTGCCTACGCCCTGCCGAGCCAGGCAGCCTTGCTGCCGATGGATAACCAGAGCCTGAGCGAGATCAGCGGCCAGGCGGGCATCAGCATCCGTGCGGATGTGCTGGCGACCATCAGCCAGGTGCGCTGGAGCGATGACGGCGGCCACGCCTCGCTGCGCAATGTGAAGATCGACAACGGCTGCACCACCCCGGCCAGCTGCCCGAACGGCTCCGGCGGCAGCTTTGCCTTCGGCGCCGCGCAACTGGGCCTGACCCTGCCGTTTTTCGGCGTCAACCTGCCGACCCTGAAGATCGATATCGTCACCAACGCCAGCGGCAAACAGCAGTTACAGCTGACCCTGCCCGACCTCACCACCATCAATGATCAACTGATTGCCAGCGGCATCCCGGCGCAGCGCATCCGCGTGCGGGTGGCGGCCGATATGTACGTCGGCGAAAGCCGCCTGGGCAGTATCGAGATGCGCGATATCACCGATCTGCGCGGAACCTTTAAGGTCTGGGGCCACTAAGTACGGCTACAACGGCCCATTACCCCGCCGGCGAAACCAGCCGGTCAACGACAGCCGCTCGCGGGTGGCCGGCAGCACTTCGTGGGGCATATCGGCCGAGAGAAACAGCAGCAGGCTGCCCGCCTGCGGCAACACATCGCGGGTCTCGCCATTCGGCAGATACAAACGCAGCGCGCCGCCGTGCTCAACCTGCCAGTCCTCGTTGAGGTAGAACACCGCTGACACCGCACGGCGATCATCATCGCGAAAGCGATCCACGTGTTTCTGGTAGAACGCCCCCGGTGGATACAGGGCAAAGTGCCCCTCGAAATCCTCCAGCCCCAGGTACAAGCCCTGGTTCAGCGCCACCCTCAGCTCATCAAACGCCTGCAGATATTGATCACAGGCCTCGGCCTGACCGGCCTCCAGCCACTGAATATGATCGCCGCGCACCCCTTCACGGATCTGCTGCCGCGCGCCACGGCCGACGCCGGCGGGTGCCAACGCACCTTGTGCGGCACGTTTACGGCACTCTTCGGCCAGTTCGAGGGTCAGAGACTGGGCAATAAACTGCGGCTGCAACGACCAACCGTGTTCGGCCAGGTCGTCAACGATGCGGGTCAGGAGTGCGGTATGGGTATCGGTCGTCATGCCGGCGATTCTACCAGCCTGTCGGCGTTTGATTCACAACCACGCCGAGCCTCGACAAGCATCGGCATGCCGCAGAAAATAGTCGCCCCTGAATGGAGTCCCTAATGCGCGCCCTTTCCGTTGTACTGACCCTGCTGCTCAGCCTGCCCGCCCTGGCGGACGATTACCTGCAGCTGTATCAGGCGGCCGGCTGGCCGCAGCAGCGCATGCACTTCAGCGATGCCCTGCAGGCCGCTCAGGAACGCTACCGCAGCAGCCTGCCGCCAGCGGTGCACCAGGCGCTGGTGAATAACAGCAACCAGCGCTTTGCCGCCGCCGCGGTGGATCAACGCGCCCAGCAGGGCCTGCGTGACAGCCTCGGCAACCCGGGCAGCGCTTTGCAATTCTTCCAGTCGCCATTGGGCCGCAAGATTGTCGACGCCGAACTGCTAGCCACCCGCAGCGATCAACTGGCGCGCTACGCCAACGGCCTGCCGCGCAGTGAGGCCAGCGCCACTCGTCGCTTGCTGATTCGCCACCTGGCCCAGGCCCTGCCAGCCAAAGAAGCCGGCGCCGAAGTCAGCCTGGCGTTAGCCGGCGTAGCCGCCGACAGCCTTAGTCAGATGCTCCCCGGCCTGCTCGGTGGCGATAGCGCCCAGGCCATGCTCAATGGCCAGCGCCAGCGGCTGATGGAGCAGATCGGTGCGGATCTGGATAACACCCTGCTGCACGTCTACCGCGAGCTGAGCGATCCGGAGCTGGAAGAGTTTGTCAGCTTTGCCCAATCAGAAAGCGGCAAGACCTACTACCAGGCCGCACTGGCCGCCATTCGCAGCGGCCTGGCGGTTGGCCAGAGCAGCGCAGCACTAACCCCAGCACCGCGCGGTATCTGATCAGCTCAAACGCTGGCCAAGAAACTCGAAGTAGCGCTGGCGCAAGGCCGGCGCTTCATTGGCCAGATGGTGACGCGCCTCGGGCAGACGCAGAATCTGCGGCGCGGCAAATTTGTCCTGCAACACCTGAAGGTTGTGCTGCCAGGCCACGGTCATATCCGCTTCCCCCTGAATGATCAACGGGCTGCGCGCACTGCGTGGCGCCGCCTCGATACGCGGCACCCACTGACTAAGTGCGCCGACCCAGGCGGTCGGCAGATTGCGCGGCTGCAGCGGATCCTGGTGATGGACGAAGTCGATAAACGCCGCGTCGCTGGAATTGACGCTGAAGCGCCGGGGAATCTCGCTGACAAAATTGCGCATCACCCGGTAACTGAGCTGCGACCAAACCCAGGCACGGGGCCGCACCAGCGGCGCCAGCAGAATGGTTTCGCCAATCTGCGCCAGCGGCGCGCCGGTCAACAGGTAATCAATCAGGATCGCACCGCCGGTGCTCTGCCCGCACAGATGCCAGGGTTGTGGCAGTTCTAGCGCAGCGGCTTCAACCAGCACCGCCTGCAGCACCGTCTGGTACTCGGCAAAATCGCCGATGCTGGCGCGCGCACCGCTGGACAGGCCATGCCCCGGCAAATCAAAACTCAGCACGGCAAAGCCCATGCCCAGCGCCCACTCGATCACATGGCGATACAGGCCGCTGTGGTCATAATAACCGTGCAGCAGCACCAGGGTGGCGCGCGGTTGCTCTGGCCACCAGGCCTGCAGAGCGATCTGGTAGCCGGCGGCCTGCACCACGCCCAGGCGGCTGTGCTGGGCCAAACCATCGCTAAAGCCATAGAACTGCCGATAGCCCTGTTCGGCCAACGACAGCGGCGCGGCTGCGGCCAAGGGTCGCAGACTGGCAATCAGGTTTTCCGGCTGAAACGGCTCTGGCATAGGGCTTCCATCAATCATGCGGGGCGGTCACAGGCCATCCAGGCCCGTGCAATCAGGATGCGGATATTCAGCTGTCGCGCCAGTCATGGCAAGCTGCGCGCCTGTTCGCTGAAGACCGCCGATGACTCGACCCACGCGCAAGACCCTACTCGCCAGCCTGCTGATTCTGCTCTGGGCCGCCGCCATGCTCGCCGCCTACGAGTGGTATGAGTCGCGCTACCTGCGCAGCTTCAGCGAGCAGACCGCGCTGTTCTACGGCGAACAGCTGCGCCTGCCCGCTGAGCTGGCCGGCCCTGGGCCGATCCGTCTGGTGCACTTCTGGGACCCCGCCTGCCCGTGCAATGTCGGCAACCAGCAGCACCTGGCCGAGCTGATCGAACGCTTTGGCCCCCAGGGCGTAACCTTTTACGCCATACAAAAGCCTGGCAGCAAAGGGCAACTGCCCAGCACCCTCAGCGCCCTGCAAGCGCTGGCTGAACTGCCAGGCAGCACGCAGATTCCCGCCAGCCCGGCGGTGGCGATCTGGGACCGCAACGGCCAGCTGGCCTACTTCGGCCCTTACAGCGAAGGCGCCACCTGCACCTCAAGCAACAGCTTTATCGAGCCAATCCTCGACGCCCTGGTTGCAGATCGCCCGGTAAATGCCAGCAACACCCTCGCCGTAGGCTGTTTCTGCGACTGGCAGAGCAACTGACTACTTCAGGCCGTCCGGCATAAAGCGCTGAAAAATCTGCTGCGCCTCACCGCTGGCCTGCAGCTGTTTAAGCTGCTGATCAAACTGCGTGATCAGACTTTCACCCCGCGCTGAGCCCTTGCTGACCAGCAGAAAGAACTCCTTACTGGCGACCAGTGGCACATGCCGCAACTGCTCATGGCCTTGATAAATACCCAGCGCCAGGCCGCCATATAACGGCTCGATCTCGCTGGGGAAAAAGTCGCAGCGTTGGCGCTGCAGCATATCCAGATTTTGCTGGATGCTGGGGAAACGCTGGATCGGCTCGCCCAGGCCAAACGGCTGATAGTTGTAGCCAATCACCCCGCACACCCGATAGGGCTGCAGGTTCTGCAACAAGGCGGGCAACGGCACTTCGGCAAAGCGCTGAGCGGAATAGAACAGCCCAAGGCGCGTTTCGTAGAGGCGCGCACTGTAATGCGCATAGGCCGCACGCTCGGCGTTGTAGCTGGCATCCCAGGTCAGCTCGCAGCGGCCCTTCTCAGCAAAGTCCGCCAGCTCCTGCTGCACCCGCGCCCAAGGCATGTAGTGCACTTCATAGGGCAGCTGTAAACGCTGCAGAATCTCCAGCACCAGGGTACTGGCCGACCCAGTCAGACGGCTGCGGTCCACCTCGCCATCGGTGCGCTGCCAATAGGTGTAGGGCGGCCACTCGTTGCTGTTGCCCAGGCAGATCTGCACTGGCGGCGCCGCCAGGCAGGGCATCGCCATCAGCGCCAACACTCCACTCGCCATCATTCGCCACATAACCACTACCTCAGGCCTGTGTAGAAAGGCTAGATCAGTCTGACGCTGTTATTCCCGCACCCGACTGTCGGCGAAAGCCCTGCGGCGTATCGCCCTGCCAGCGTTTGAACGCACGGTAGAACGGCGACAGCTCGGCAAAGCCGCAGGCGCGGGCCACTTCGCGTATCGCCAGGCCGCTGTCGAGCAGGGCTTGGGCGCGCAGGCGGCGCACTTCATCGTGCAACTGGCGAAAGCTCTGCTGCTGCTCGGCCAACGCCCGCTGTAGACCGCCGACGCTGTATCCGAGGGCCTTGGCGCAGCGCGGCAGATCACACAGCTGTACGCCCAGGTTGACCTCCAGCCAGTAGCGCACGCGATTCAGCAGCTGGTTTTCTTCCAGCTCCGCCAGCTCCACTTCCGCCTGCGCCCAGAGCACCGCGAACAGTCGTGGGTTGGCGCTGCGCGATGGCCGGCTAAGCCAGGCGCGCGGGAAGATCAGCGCGTCATGCGGTTGGGCAAAGCGCGGCAGCAGGCCAAATAGGCGGCGATGCTCACTCAGCCGGCGCGGTGCGGGGTGACGAAAATCCAACCCGGACAGACGGAAACTGCCGTCGTTATTGATACTGGCGAGCATCTTCTGCAGCAGCAGCGCCAAACACTCCATCTGCTGACGCAGCGAACCGACACCACGGTAGTTGAGGTCGAAGATCAGCCGCACCTGCTCATCGTCCAGCTCCAGGCGTGCGGCAAAGCCGCCGGACAGAATGTGCTGAAAACGCACAAAGCCCTCCAGCGCCTGGCCCAGATCGCGGCTGGCCAGCAGCAGGTACCCGACCACATCCAGCGGCCGTGGCTGCATGGTTTCGCCCAGGTGCAGGCCGATATCCACATCACCACTGATGCCCGCCAGTGCCTGCCAGAAGCGCGGCGCGTTGTCGTGATCCTCGCGGGCATTAAGCAGCGGCGGCGCCAGCACCACGCCCTGATAGGCCTGGCGATAGGTATCGGTCGGGTCCAGGCCCAGCTCAGCCAAGGCCTCATAGAGCAGGCGGCGCAGAGTCGAGGAATGAGTCAGCGCGCTGGCGATGCTGTTATGCGGGTCGGTTTCCATAAAGCCCTCAACAATTGACCAAAGACTTTCACTTCCGCTGTATTTGGTCAATGCCGGGGCTGTAATCCGCCCGCACAATGGCTGCGTTGATAAAACCTATAACAAGGAACACCCATGAAACGCACCCTGACCGTCCTTGCCGTACTAGTCGCCGCCACTGCCGCCGGCGCTTACTGGTATATCGACAGCAAGCAGCCGCAACGCGCGGGCGAGCTAAGCCTGAGCTCACTGCAGGCGCCGGTCACGGTGGATTACGACGAGCGCGGCGTGCCGCATATCCAGGCGCAGAACGAGGCCGATATGTACCGCGCGCTGGGCTATGTGCATGCGCAGGATCGGCTGTTCCAGATGGAAATCCTGCGGCGCCTGGCCCGTGGCGAGCTGGCAGAGATTCTCGGCAGCAAACTGGTCGACACTGACCGTCTGTTCCGCACCCTGGGTATTCGCGAACACGCCGACCGCTACGCGGCGAAGATGGACATGAACACCCCGGCAAGCAAGGCGCTGCAGGCCTACCTGGATGGCATCAACCAGTACCAGGCCAGCCGCCAGGCACCGGTGGAGTTCGATGTGCTGGGCATTGAAAAACGTCCCTTCACCCCGGCCGATACCCTCAGCGTCGCCGGCTATATGGCCTACAGCTTCGCCGCGGCGTTTCGCACCGAGCCGGTGCTGACACATATCCGCGATCAACTGGGCGCCGATTACCTCAAGGCCTTCGACCTCGACTGGCACCCGCAGGGCGTGGTCGGACAAAACCTCGCCGCCGCTGATTGGCAGGACCTCAACGCCATCGCAGAGCTAAGCCACGCCGCACTGCTGAATGCCGGCCTGCCGCAATTCGAAGGCAGCAACGCCTGGGCGGTGTCCGGCAGCCGCACTGCCAGCGGCAAACCGCTGCTGGCCGGCGACCCGCATATCCGCTTCGCCGTGCCGTCGGTGTGGTACGAGGCCAATCTCAGTTATCCCGGGTTCAGCCTGTACGGCCATCACCAGGCGCTCAACCCGGTGGCTTCGCTTGGGCATAACCAAGCGTTCGCCTGGAGCCTGACCATGTTCCAGAACGATGACCTCGACCTGATCGCCGAGAAAACCAACCCGGACAACCCCAATCAGGTCTGGTACCGCGACCAGTGGATCGAGCTGCAAAGCCGCGTCGAACAGATCAGCGTCAAGGATGCAGCGCCGGTCAGCCTGACCATCCGCCGCTCACCTCACGGCCCGATCATCAACAGCGCCCTGGGTGAAACCGTCGGCAGCACGCCGATTGCCATGTGGTGGGCGTTTCTCGAAACAGAAAACCCGATCCTCGATGGTTTCTACCAGCTCAACCGCGCCGCCAGCCTGGACCAGGCCCGCGCCGCCGTCGAGCATATCGAGGCGCCGGGGCTGAACGTGGTGTGGGCCAATGCCACGGGCGATATCGGCTGGTGGGCGGCGGCGAAACTGCCGCGCCGCCCGGCCGGGGTCAACCCGAGCTTTATCCTCGACGGCGCCAGTGGCGAGGCGGAAAAAGACGGCTACTTCCCGTTCAGCGCCAACCCACAGGAAGAGAATCCGGCGCGCGGCTATATCGTCTCGGCCAACTACCAGACCGTCTCGCCGACCAACATCGAGATTCCCGGCTACTACAACCTGGCCGACCGCGGCCAACGCCTGGACGAACGCCTGCGCGACAACAGCGTGAAATGGGACCTGAGCAACAGCCAGGCCCTGCAACTGGAGCCCGGCACCGGCTACCCACAACGCCTGCTCGCACCGCTGGCGGCTGATCTGCGTGCTGCCGCCAACGGCAGCGAAGAGCAGGCACTGGTCGAGCAACTGCTGAGCTGGGATGGCCAACACACGCTCGACGTCACGGCCGCCACACTGTTCAACCAGCTGGTCTATCAGCTGACGTTTGCGGCCATGGCCGACGAGCTGGGCGAAGCCTTCTTCACCAACCTGTTGCAAACCCGCGTGCTCGACAGCGCCCTGCCGCGCCTCGCCGCCGACGCCAGCTCACCGTGGTGGGACAAGCGCGGCAGCGACGCCGTGGAAAGCCGCGCCGATACCGTCAAAGCCGCTTGGCAGGCCAGCCTCGCCCACCTGCGCAGCACCCAGGGTGATGACGTGACTAAATGGACCTGGGGCAGCGTGCACACCCTCACCCACAACCATCCGCTGGGCCAGCAGAAGCCGCTGGATAAACTGTTCAACGTCGGCCCATTCGCCGCACCGGGCGGCCATGAAACACCCAACAACCTGTCGCAACCGGTCGGCCCCGCGCCCTGGTCGGTAGTTTACGGCCCCTCGACCCGCCGCCTGATCGACATGGCCGACGCCAGCACCGCGCTGGGCATCAACCCGGTTGGCCAGAGCGGCGTACTGTTCGACAAGCACTACAAGGACCAGGCCGAAGCCTATATGCGCGGCGAGTACGTGCCGATGCACCTGGATGCCGAGGCGATCAAGGCCAATAGCCGCAGTAGCCTTAAGCTGCTGCCCGCTACAAACTGAGACAAAGCCCGCGACACTTAGCGGCGCGATAAACAAGGACGTTTTATGCGTATTTTCTTAGTCGTCGGTCTGCTGCTGTGTACCGCTTTGCAGGCTGCGGAAACCGTCAACGACATCAGCGGCCTCAACCCAATTCAGGTGGCCCAGGTGCTGGCCCCCACCGAGCTGGCGCAGATAGTCGAAGCGGTGCGCAGCCATCCCGGGCCCATCGCCATCGGCGGTGGGCGCTACAGCATGGGCGGGCAGACTGCGACGGAAAACGCCCTGCAACTGGACATGCGCCGCTTCAACCGGATACTGGAATTTTCCGCCGAGCGCCGGGAGATTCGCGTGCAGGCCGGCATTACCTGGCGTGAGATTCTCGAATACATCGACCCGCACAATCTCTCGCCACAGATCATGCAGTCCTACGCCAACTTCACGGTTGGCGGCGCGCTCAGTGTCAACGCGCACGGTCGCTATATAGGCCAAGGACCACTGGTGTTGGCGATTCGCTCGATCAAGTTGGTACTGGCCGATGGCAGCCTGGTGGTTGCCAGCCCGACCAAGAATCCCGCCCTGTTCTATGGCGCTATCGGTGGTTATGGCGGGCTAGGGGTCATCGTCGAAGCCAGTCTGGGCCTGAGCGATAACAGCAAGCTGGCCCGTGAATCGCAGAGCATGCCGCTCAGCGCTTACCGCCAGTTCTTCGATCAGCAAGTACGCGGCAACCCCAAGATGGTCATGCATAACGCCATCCTTTACACCGATGATTACGACCGCGTACGCACGGTGTCCTACCTGATCAGCGATGCGCCGTTGACCGTCAACGAACGTCTGGTGCCGGCCGAGCGCAACTACAAAGCCATGCGCGCCGCGCTGAGCGTGGCCGGCAGCAAGGGCGGCAGCAAACTGCGTGAAACCCTGGTCGACCCATTGCTCTACCAAGCCCCACAGGTCCAATGGCGCAACCATGAAGCCAGCCTAGATGTACGCGAACTACAGCCCATCAGTGGCCCCGACTACAGCTATGTGCTGCAGGAATACTTCGTTCCCGAGGCGCAGCTGGAAGCATTTGTTGCGGACATGCGGGGCGTGCTCAAACAGCATCAGGTCAAGGTCGCCAATATCTCTATTCGCCACGCCAAGGCCGATCCCGGCACCCTACTAGCCTGGGCTCGCGGCGACACCTTCGCCCTGGTGCTGTATTACCGCCAAGGCACCTCGGCTACCGAGCGCGCTGCCGTCGGTGAGTGGACCCGCCAGCTGATCGATCTGGTCATCACCCATCAGGGCACCTACTACCTGCCTTACCAGATCCACGCCAGCCGCGAACAATTCCTCGCCGCCTATCCGCGCGCACCGGAGTTCTTCGCCCTGAAACAACAGGTCGATCCCAGCAATAAATTCCGCAACAAGCTCTGGGATACTTATTACCGCTGAATATTGGTCTCTGGCGCTAACATACATATAGCGGCGTATTAAATGCAGCGGGGCCGATATGCATAAGCTTTGGATTTAGGAGCACATCAAGAATGCAGGCTAATCGCATGACTGAGTCATAACTAGTGATTCAAACCGTTCGCTTCGCTCACTGAGAAAGACTAAACCCCGCACCTAGTCCAACATCGTGTATGACTAAATAACTATAAAAAATGGAGATTACTTATGACGATATCAGTGCAACTTCTTGGCCCCGTGCTCGCTTTGATTGCATGGTCGATGGTGATGTGGGTGTGGATGTACGCCACTCGCCTGCCTGCCGTGCGCGCGGCTAGCATTAAACTTGACCCCAACGCTCCGCGCGGCGAGCAGATGGCTTTGCTGCCTGCGCATGTGCGGTGGAAAGCTGACAATTACGACCATTTGCTGGAACAGCCGACGCTTTTCTATGCCCTTGTGCTGACGCTTGCATTGATGGGCGTTGATACTGCAACAAGTTTCTACTTTGCTTGGGCGTATGTCTTATTGCGAGTAGTGCATAGCCTTATCCAGGTGTTGATAAACAAAATAGAGCTCAGATTTGTGCTTTTTGTGTTGTCAAATATTCCGCTGTTTGGGTTGCTCTACATTGGCATTGCCGAATTTTTAACGATTTCAGGTGCGGCATAAGGAGTCGTTAAACGCTCCCTAGGTTGGGCTGCTAAGGTTATGCAGGTAATCGTTTCCTGCGAACGCTCAGAGCCAAAGCCTATGTGGGGTTGTGCACCGAATTCGTACTGGACAGAACGTATGCTCAGAGAGTTTTGAGCGAGTATCTCCAACGACTCAGTGCCAAGAGCAGCTAAATGTCCGCTAAACCCCAGCCCGAACCGCAGCAGAATCATCTTCTGGCCGCCTTGTCGCCCGAGGTGCAAACCCGTTTGTTTCCGCACCTGGAACTGGTGCCATTGCCGCTACGCGCGTTGTTGTATGAGGCTCGGCGCCCGATGCGCCACGTTTACTTCCCCACGGATGCCATCGTCTCGCTGCAATACATGATGGAAAACGGCGCCTCGACCGCGATCCTTGTGGTGGGCAACGAGGGATTGCTCGGCATCAGTTTGCTGATGGGTGGGGAAAGCACACCGAGCCGGTCGCTGGTACAGAGTGCCGGTTATGCTTATCGGCTCCCCCGGCAGCGGGTGAAAGAGGAGTTCAACCGTCACGGCCAGCTGTTGATGCTAATGCTGCGTTATACGCAGGCGCTGATTACCCAGGTCTCGCAGACTGCCGTCTGCAACCGGCACCACTCGATCGACCAGCAGCTCTGCCGCTGGCTGCTGCTTTCCATGGATCGTCTGTCACACAACCATCTGACCATGACCCAGGAATTTATCGGCAACATGCTCGGCGTTCGCCGCGAAGGCGTTACCCAGGCTGCGTTGAAGTTGCAGCATCTTGGGGTAATTTCCTATGCGCGCGGGTTGATCAAGGTACTGGATCGGCCAAAACTGGAAGCTCTGAGTTGCGAGTGCTACGCGGTGGTTAAAAAGGAAACAGACCTGCTGCTTGATTACGTGCCGCAGCGCCAGGTGATCACCAATGTCGACGCTATCCCCACTGCGACGCTGCCAAAGACCTAGGTAATGATGACGCTGGCTAATCTGATCTCGGCCACCGACGGGCCGGTTGGCATCGTACTGCTGCAATTGCAGCAGCAGTGCGAATGATATGAGTGGGTGAACGCCTATGAATCCAGATATTCAGAGCAAGTTTGCTAGCTACCCCAAAGAGGCTAAGCAGCAGCTTGAGCGCGTACGCGCGCTGATTCTGGCCATTGCGGCTGAACATACGCTGGGCGATGTCGAAGAAACGCTTAAGTGGGCCGAGGCCAGTTATTCGGTCAAGGGTGGTTCGCCGATTCGAATCGACTGGAAAGCCAAAGAGCCGAGTTCGATCAGGGTGTTTTTCCACTGCCAGACGCGCCTGGTGGCCGCCTTCAGGGAAATCTACCGCGATGAGTTTGTATATGAAGGCAACAGAGCTGTCGTGATCCCTCTGGATACCGATATTGAGCAGGTGCCACTCAGGCATTGCCTGCTGCTGGCGCTGAAGTACCAGAGCCTGAAGCATTTGCCACTGCTGGGCGCATAGGCTGAAGCCAGCCACTTGACCGGCACAGTCACCCGAGCTGCGGCGAGACGCATTGCTCGCTTGTCAGTCCTAACCCGCGCCGCGCAAGACTTCCCGCCGAAAACCCGGATAATGGCCGCCATTCGTTTAGCCCGCATTCTGGTAATCCCGCATGGAAATCAAGGTCAAGTTTCTCGACAACCTCCGACTTGAAGCCAAGTTCGATGACTTCACGGTGGTGGCTGACCAGCCCATTCGCTACAAGGGCGATGGCTCGGCGCCGGGGCCGTTCGATTACTTTCTGGCCTCCTCGGCGCTGTGCGCGGCTTACTTTGTGAAGCTGTATTGCGACACGCGCAATATCCCCACCGATAACATCCGCCTGTCGCAGAACAACATCGTTGATCCGGAAAACCGCTACCAGCAGATCTTCAAGATTCAGGTCGAGTTGCCGGCGGATATCTCCGAGAAGGACCGCCTGGGCATTCTGCGTTCCATTGATCGCTGCACGGTGAAGAAAGTGGTACAGGCCGGGCCGGAGTTCGTGATCGAGGAGGTGGAAAACCTCGATGCCGATGCCCAGGCGCTGCTGATGCCTGCACTGACTGCCGGCGAGGGCACGCGCATCCTCGGTAAGGACCTGCCGCTGGAAGAAACCATCGCCAACATGTCGGGAATCATGGCCAAGCTCGGCATGAAGATTGAAATCGCCTCGTGGCGCAATATCGTGCCCAACGTGTGGTCGCTGCATATCCGCGATGCGCATTCGCCGATGTGTTTTACCAATGGCAAGGGTGCTACCAAGGAAGGCGCGCTGGCGTCGGCGCTGGGCGAGTTTATCGAGCGGCTGAACTGCAACTTCTTCTACAACGATCAGTTCTGGGGCGAGGAAATCGCGGGTGCTGCGTTTGTGCATTATCCGGATGAGCGCTGGTTCAAACCGGGGCCCAAGGATGCGTTGCCGGCGGAGATTCTCGACGACTACTGCCTGGCGATTTACAACCCGGACGACGAGTTGCGCGGCTCGCACCTGTACGACACCAACTCCGGCAACACCCTGCGCGGCATCTGCTCGCTGCCCTTTGTGCGCCAGTCGGACGGCGAGGTGGTGTACTTCCCCTCCAACCTGATCGAGAACCTTTATCTCAGTAACGGCATGAGCGCCGGCAACACCCTGACCGAGGCGCAGGTGCAGTGCTTGTCGGAAATCTTCGAGCGTGCGGTCAAACGCGAAATCCTCGAAGGCGAGCTGTGCCTGCCGGACGTGCCGCAGGACGTGCTGGCCAAGTACCCGGCCATCCTCGCCGGTATTCAGGGCCTGGAAGCCCAGGGGTTCCCGGTATTGGTGAAGGACGCCTCCCTGGGCGGCGAATTCCCGGTGATGTGCGTAACCCTGATGAACCCGCGCACCGGCGGCGTGTTCGCCTCGTTCGGCGCCCACCCAAGCTTCGAAGTAGCGCTGGAACGCAGCCTCACCGAACTGCTGCAAGGCCGCAGCTTTGAGGGCCTGAATGATCTGCCGGCGCCGACCTTTGAAAGCCAGGCGCTGATGGAGCCGAACAACTTCGTCGAGCACTTTATCGACTCCAGCGGCGTGGTGTCGTGGCGCTTCTTCAGCGCCAAGGCCGACTACGAGTTCGTCGAGTGGGACTTCTCCAGCGAAGGCGAGCACGCCAACACCGAGGAGGCCGCGACTCTGTTCGGCATTCTCGAGGCCATGGGCAAAGAGGCCTATATGGCGGTGTACGAGCACCTGGGCGCCACGGCCTGCCGCATCCTGGTGCCGGGTTACTCGGAGATCTATCCGATCGAAGACCTGATCTGGGATAACACCAACAAGGCGCTGCTGTTCCGCGCGGATATCCTCAACCTGCACAGCCTGAATGATCGCGGCCTGAAATCCCTGCTGCGCAATCTGGAAAACAGTGATGTCGACGACTACACCGATATCACCACACTGATCGGCGTCGAGTTCGACGACAACACGGTGTGGGGCCAGCTGACCATTCTTGAGCTGAAACTGCTGATCTACCTCGCGCTGAAGAAGTACGACGACGCCAAGGAGCTGACCGAGGCCTTCCTGCAGTACAACGACAACACCGTCGAGCGCGGCCTGTTCTACCAGGCGCTGAATGCCGCGCTGGAAGTACAGATGGACGATGAGCTGGAGATGGCCGACTTCGAGCCGAACTTCCGCCGTATGTTCGGCAATGAGCGGATGGATGCGGTGCTCGGCTCGCTGGACGGCAGCGTGCGCTTCCACGGCCTGACGCCGACCAATATGCAGCTGGAAGGTCTCGACCGGCATCTGCGCTTGATTGAGAGCTACAAGAAGCTGCACGCGGCGCGGGCCAAGGCAGCGAACATCGGTTAAGCCGGCGGCAAGCTATGCGGGCGCGGATTAGCGGCCCGCATCACTGCGCAGTGGCCAACACCGCGCAGTTGCGGCCCTGGTGTTTGGCTTGGTAAAGCAAACGATCTACCGTTTCGAGAAAGGCCTGGGGTTGGTCGAGCGGGCCGGGAGTCAGCGTGCCGACGCCGAGGCTTAAGGTCAGCAACGGGGCGACCTGCGAGTGAGCATGCTGGATCTGCTGCTCGTGGATCAGCTGGCGGCAACGTTCGGCGACCTGGGCGGCGGCCTGGGCATCGGTTTCCGGCAGCAGCAGGACAAACTCTTCACCGCCATAGCGGGCCATCAGGTCGCGCGGGCGCACGGCGGCGCCGCTCAAGGCCTGGCCAACGTTTCTCAGGCAATCGTCGCCCTGGATATGGCCGTAGTGGTCGTTGTATTCCTTGAAATAGTCGATATCCAGCAGGATCAGTGACAGCGGCTGACCGGTGCGCTGGGCGTTGCTCCATTCCACCTGCAGGCGGCTGTCGAACATACGCCGGTTAGCCACACCAGTAAGGCCGTCGAGGTAGGAGAGTTCTTCGAGCTGTTGCTGCAATTGCAGCAGCTGCTGCTCGGTCTGCTTGCGCTCGCTGATATCAAACATAAAGCCGATCAGCGACTCGACCTCACCGGCCTCGTTGCGCAGCACGTGCACCACATCGCGAATCCACACGTAGCTGCCGTCGCGGGTCAGGGCGCGGTAGTCGGCCTCATGGTCGGTGCCGGCCTGGGACTGCGACACGCAGAAGGCCACCACGCTGTCGCGGTCTTCGGGGTGCATACGCTCGGCCCAGTCGTTGGCGCTAACCCAGCTGGCCTGAGGCCAACCGAGCAGGGTTTCGATCTGCGGGCCGATATAGGCGAAGGTCATGCTGGCCCAGTCGATCTTCCAGGGGATGGCCTTGGTCGACTCCAGCAGGGTCTTGTACACCGCGCTGTCGGCGCTGTTCGAGTCGGTCATGGCAGGCAATCCGGACGGCTGATAGCTGAGGTTGTAACCAAGATCAGCGGGCGGCGCAACACTGGCCGGGCTGACTGGTCAGTACTGCCGCAGAATGCACAAGGGCCGCTAATGCGGCCCTTGTGGGTTACTCCGAGGTGCGCTCAGGCATGCACCTGGGATGGGTCACGACGGCTGTCGGGGCCGTTCATCAGCGCGGCACCGGTGGTTTCATCCATAGCCTGCTGCAGAGCCTTCTTGCGCTTCTCTTCAGCACGGTGGGCGAAGAACCACACCAGGAAGGTGGCGAAGGACACCGCTAGCAGGATCAGGCTGGCCACGGCGTTGATTTCCGGCTTCACGCCCAGACGCACGGCAGAGAAGACTTCCATCGGCAGGGTGGTCGAACCCGGCCCGGAAACGAAACTGGCGAGTACCAGATCGTCCAGCGACAGGGCGAAGGACATCATGCCGCCGGCCGCCAGCGAAGGCGCGATCATCGGGATGGTGATCAGGAAGAACACCTTCCACGGTTTGGCGCCCAGGTCCATGGCCGCTTCTTCGATGGACAGGTCCAGCTCACGCAGACGCGACGACACCACCACTGCCACGTAGGCAGAACAGAAGGTGGTGTGGGCGATCCAGATGGTCAGCACGCCACGCTCGGCAGGCCAGCCGATCAGCTGGGCCATGGCCACGAACAGCAGCAACAGCGACAGACCGGTGATCACCTCGGGCATTACCAGCGGCGCGGTGACCAGGCCACCGAACAGCGTGCGGCCCTTGAAGCGGGTAACGCGGGTCAGCACGAAGGCGGCCATGGTGCCCAACGCTACGGCGGCAATCGCGGTGTAGCAGGCGATTTCCAGCGAGCGCATCACCGAGTTCATCAGCTGGGTGTTGTCGAGCAGGCCGACGTACCACTTCACCGACCAGCCGCCCCATACCGTTACCAGCCGTGAGGCGTTGAACGAGTAGAGCACCAGGATCAGCATCGGTAGGTAGATAAAGACCAGGCCGGCCCACAACATAAAGTTGGAGAAACTGAAACGCTTCATGGTCGACCCTCCATCTCTTTGGCCCGATTCTGGGTGGAAAGCCGGTTAAACAGAATGATGGAGGCTATGCCAGGGAACTGCTTCATGGCCGACCCTCCATTTCTTTAGCCTGGTTGCGGTTAAACAGAATGATGGGGACGATCAGGATCGCCAACATCACCACAGCCAGAGCAGAGGCAACAGGCCAGTCGCGGTTGTTGAAGAACTCCTGCCACAGCACCTTGCCGATCATCAGGGTCTCAGGGCCGCCGAGCAGTTCAGGAATCACGAACTCACCGACCACCGGGATAAACACCAGCATGCAGCCGGCGATGATGCCGTTCTTGGCCAGCGGCACGGTGATTTTCCAGAAGCTGTTGTAGGTACTCGAACCCAGGTCCGCAGCAGCTTCCAGCAGGCTCTGGTCATGTTTAACCAGGTTGGCGAACAGCGGCAGGATCATAAATGGCAGGTACGAATAGACGATACCGATGTACACCGCCAGGTTGGTGTTGAGGATCTGCAGCGGCTCGTTGATCAGCCCCAGCCACATCAGGAAGCCATTGAGCAGGCCGTTGTTGCTGAGGATGCCCATCCAGGCATACACGCGGATCAGGATCGCCGTCCAGGTCGGCATCATGATCAGCAGCAACAGCACCATCTGCTTGTCCTTGTCGGCACGGGCAATGGCATAGGCCATCGGGAAGCCGATAACCAGACAAAGCAAAGTGCTGATCGTCGCCATCTTCAGCGAGCCCATATAGGCCGCCAGGTACAGCGCATCCTCACTGAGGAAGATGTAGTTACCCAGGTTGAGCACCAGGGTGAATTTGTTTTCCACCCAGGTGTACACGTCGGTGTACGGCGGGATGGCCACGTCGGCTTCGGCGAAGCTGATCTTCAGAACGATGAAGAACGGCAACATAAAGAACAGGAACAACCAGAGGAACGGCACCCCGATAACCAGGTGCCGGCCCGTGGGCATGCGGCGGCTGATGCTTCGGATAATGTTCATGAGCGCAATGCCACCCCGCTATCGTCCTCCCACCAGACGAACACTTCATCGTCCCAGGTAGGTCGTGCTCCACGCCGTTCGGCGTTGGCAACAAAGGACTGAACCACCTTGCCGCTTGGCAGCAACACGTGGAATACCGAGTGGCCGCCAAGGTAGGCGATGTCGTGCACAGTGCCGCGCGACCAGTTGTGCTCGCAGGTTGGCTGCTCGGTGGTGACCAGCAGTTTTTCCGGGCGGATGGCGTAAGTGATGCTCTTGTCCTGCACCGAGGTGCTGACGCCGTGGCCGACGTAGATATTGCGTTCAAGATCCGGGCTGGCGATCAGCGCATGGCCTTCCATGTCCTCGACCACCTGGCCTTCGAACAGGTTGACGTTGCCGATAAATTCACAGACCAGACGGCTGGTCGGGGTTTCGTAGATGTCCACCGGGCTGCCGATCTGGGCGATCCAGCCCAGGTGCATGATGGCGATGCGCTGGGCCATGGTCATGGCCTCTTCCTGGTCGTGGGTCACCATCACGCAGGTCACGCCGACGCGTTCGATGATCTCGACAAGCTCAAGCTGCATCTGCGAACGCAGCTTCTTGTCCAGAGCACCCATGGGTTCGTCGAGCAGCAGCAGTTTCGGCCGTTTGGCCAGCGAGCGAGCCAGAGCCACGCGCTGACGCTGACCACCGGAGAGCTGGTGCGGCTTGCGCTTGGCGTACTGGGTCATGTGCACCAGCTTGAGCATTTCTTCGACGCGGGCGTCGATTTCGGCTTTCGGCAGTTTGTCCTGCTTGAGGCCGAAGGCGATGTTGTCAGCCACGCTCATGTGCGGGAACAGTGCGTAGGACTGGAACATCATGTTGATCGGCCGCTCGTAGGGCGGCAGGTCGGTGATGTCTTCGCCGTCGAGCAGAATGCGCCCTTCGGTCGGACGTTCGAAGCCGGCGAGCATGCGCAGCAGAGTCGATTTACCCGAGCCTGAGCCACCGAGCAGGGCGAAGATTTCACCCTTGTTGATGGTCAGCGAAACGTCATCAACCGCGATGGTTTCGTCGAACTTCTTGGTCACACGCTCGATTTTGACCAGCACCTCTTTCGGTTGCTGATCACCCTCGAGAACCTTTTTATAGGCACTGGAAGCAACTGCCATTACCAAAACTCCCGCAAAAGTTGGGTCACTGACCCGAATATAATCTGCCGCGCTTGGCGCAGCGGGCCGTACGCTCAGGCCGGGCCTGGCGTACGGGGTCTTTCAGTTTCCGCTTACTGGCCCGACTTGATCTTCGACCACGAGCGCGTCATGGCACGCTGGATCTTCGGCGGCAGCTCAGTGGAGATGTAGAGTTTGTCCAACACGGCCTGCGATGGATAAACCGAAGGATCGTTACGCACTTCCTGATCCATCAGCTCGCCTGCCTTGGGGTTTGGGTTGGCGTAGCCGACATAGTCGCTGACCGTGGCGATAACCGCGGGGTCGAGCAGGTAGTTGATGAAGGCGTGCGCTTCCTTGACGTTCTTCGCATCGGCCGGGATGGCCATCATGTCGAACCACAGGTTGGCGCCTTCCTTGGGAATGCTGTAGGCAATCTCGATGCCCTTGCCCGCTTCCTCGGCGCGTGCGGCAGCCTGGAATACGTCGCCCGAGTAGCCAAATGCAACACAAATGTCGCCATTGGCCAGATCGCCGATGTATTTCGAGGAATGGAAGTAGGTGACGTAAGGACGCACGGCCATCAGCTTGGCCTCGGCCTTCTTGTAGTCCTCTGGATCAGTGCTACGCGGGTCGAGACCCATGTAGTTGAGTACGGAAGGGAACATCTCGTCTGGAGAATCCATGAACGCCACGCCGCAGGCGTTGAGCTTCTTCAGATTCTCCGGCTCGAAGATCATGGCCCAGGAGTCGATCTCGTCGACACCGAGCACTTCCTTGATTTTGGCCACGTTGTAGCCAATACCGTTGGTGCCCCACAGGTACGGCACCGAATACAGGTTACCGGGATCGTTGACTTCCAGTTGCTTGAGCAGCACCGGGTCAAGATTCTGCCAGTTCGGCAGCAGACTGCGGTCGAGCTTCTGGAACGCGCCCGCCTTGATCTGCTTGCCGAGGAAATGGTTGGACGGCACCACGATGTCGTAGCCGGAACGGCCCGCCAGCAGTTTGCCTTCCAGGGTTTCGTTGGAGTCGAACACGTCGTACATGGCTTTGATGCCAGTAGCCTTCTGGAAATCGGCCAGGGTGGTTTCGCCGATGTAGTCAGACCAGTTGTAGACATTGACCACAGGCTCGGCGGCTTGCGCGGCAGAGACGCTGACGGCGGCGGCCAGCAGGCCGGCCAGAAGTGGAGTACGACGCATAGGAGCTTCCTTATTGTTGTGGGTGAATGCGGCGGAGCAACCCGCCGCACACCGTTAGGGCTATGGCATTACTGACCCGATTTGATCTTGGTCCAGCTACGGTTCATCGCGCGTTGCGCGTTAGCTGGCAGATCCGGGAAGGTGTAGATCTTGGCCATGGTGGCCGCGTCCGGGTAGATGCCCGGGTCGTTGCGCAGCACTTCGTCAACCAGCGGGGTGGCCGCGGCGTTACCGTTAGGGAACTGCACGAAGTTGGTGATGTTGGCCATGACCTCTGGCTTCATCAGGTAGTTGAGGAACACGTGAGCGGCTTCGACGTTTTTCGCATCAGCCGGGATGGCCATCATGTCGAAGAAGCTGCCAGCACCTTCTTTCGGGATGCTGTAGGAGATGTTCACGCCGTTCTTGGCTTCTTCAGCACGGGACTTGGACTGGTACAGGTCGCCCGAGTAACCGATGGCCACGCAGATGTTGCCGTTGGCCAGGTCGCCGATGTACTTGGAGCTGTGGAAGTAGGAGGTCGAGGAACGGATCGAGAGGAACAGTTCTTCGGCTTTCTTCAGCTCGCCGGCATCGGTGCTGTCTGGCTTGAAGCCCAGGTAGTTAAGGGCGGCCGGGATGATTTCAGTCGGCGAATCGAGGAACGACACACCGCAGTCTTTCAGCTTGGCGATGTTTTCTGGCTTGAACACCAGGTCCCAGGAGTTGACTGGCGCATCGGCGCCCAGCGCGGCTTTGACCTTGTCGACGTTGTAACCGATACCGATGGTGCCCCACATGTAGGGAATCGAGTACTGGCTACCCGGATCGCTCGGGTCGAGAGCCTTGAGCAGGTTCTTGTCGAGGTTTTCCCAGTTCAGCAGCTTGGATTTATCCAGCTTCTGGAACACACCGGCCTTGATCTGCTTGGCCAGGAACGGGTTGGACGGCACCACGATGTCGTAACCGGAGCTGCCGGCCAGCAGTTTGGCTTCCAGGGTTTCGTTGCTGTCAAAGACGTCGTAGACGACCTTGATGCCGGTTTCCTTCTGGAAGTTGTCGAGGGTGTCTTCTGCGATGTAGTCGGACCAGTTGTAAACGTGCAGGACCTTGTCATCCGCGTGTGCGGCACTTACTACGGCCCCAGCTAGGGACAACGCGAGAAGGGTTTTGCCGAATGTGTTCATGCGTACAGCTCCTGTTGTTGTAGTCGTTTTCCGGAAGATGCGCAGCCATCTGCAACACCTTCCGGTGAGCCTGACCTACGCAGTGGCGCAGTCTGGCAAGGTCACACCCCGGTTGACAACATTCAGACGTAAGCATCTGAAACCAAAGATTATTAAACCTTAGACCAGCACCTCTGCAGCGGTCAGATCAAGGCATTTACGGGCCTTGTCCAGCAGTTCGTCGATCTCCGCATGGCTGATTACCAGCGGCGGCGAAATGATCATGGTGTCGCCTACGGCGCGCATGATCAGACCATTATTAAAGCAGTGACCGCGGCAGATCATGCCAACGCCCACATCTGCGCTGAATCGCTTGCGGCTGGCTTTGCCTTGCACCAGCTCAATGGCGCCCAACATACCGACGCCACGCACTTCACCCACCAGCGGGTGATCGGCCAGCTCACGCAGACGCTTTTGCAAATACGGTGCCGTTTCTGCTTTGACTCGTTCAACAATCTTTTCTTCGCGCAGAATGCGCAGGTTCTCCAGGGCTACAGCAGCAGCCACCGGGTGCCCGGAATAGGTAAAGCCGTGGTTGAAGTCACCACCCTGATTGAGCACCTCGACGATATCGTCGCGCACGATCAGCCCGCCCATGGGGATGTAGCCGCTGGTCAGGCCCTTGGCGATGGTCATCATGTGCGGGGTGTTGCCGAAATAGTCGCTGCCGAACCATTCACCGGTACGGCCGAAACCGCAGATCACTTCATCGGCGATAAACAGGATGTCGTACTTGGCGAGGATTTCGCGGATGCGCGGCCAGTAGCTGTCCGGCGGAATGATCACGCCGCCCGCGCCCTGGATCGGCTCGGCAATAAAGGCAGCAACATTCTCTTCGCCGACTTCGAGGATTTTTTGCTCCAGCTGGTCGGCGGCCCAGATACCGAATGCCTCGGGGCTCATATCGCCGCCCTCGCCGAACCAGTACGGCTGCGGAATATGCACAATGCCCGGAATCGGCAGGTCGCCCTGCTCGTGCATGTACTTCATGCCGCCCAGGCTAGCGCCGGCCACGGTGGAGCCGTGGTAGCCGTTAACCCGGCTGATGATGACCTTCTTGTTCGGCTGGCCCTTGATCGCCCAGTAATGGCGCACCATACGCAGCATGGTGTCGTTGCCTTCCGAACCTGAACCGGTGAAGAACACATGGTTCATGCCAGCCGGGGCCAGCTCGGAAATCGCCTTGGCCAGCTCCAGCGCCGGTGGCGTGGCGGTCTGGAAGAACATGTTGTAGTAGGGCAACTCTTGCATCTGTTTCGCGGCGGCGTCTGCCAGTTCCTTGCGACCATAGCCGATTGCCACACACCAAAGCCCGGCCATGGCATCGAGGATCTTGTTGCCCTCGCTGTCCCACAGGTACACGCCGTCGGCCTTGGTGATGATGCGCGGCCCATTTTCCGCCAGCTGTTTGAAATCGCTGAACGGCGCGAGGTGGTGTTCACGGCTCATGGCCTGCCACTCACGGGTTTTCGGGTTGGTCACTTGACTGTTCATAACAACACCTTGCTTACACAGGCTGCGCGTTGCAGCCCGATAAAAATTCTTGGCAGTGACTGGCGCAGGGATCACCCACGCCAGCCACCTGACGGTTACACCGACAGCAGCAGGAACTCACGTTCCCAGGAACTGATGACACGCTTGTAGTTCTCGTGCTCGGCGCGCTTCACCGCGACGTAGCCGCGCATGAACTTGTCGCCCAGGTACTGCTCGGCGTCCTTACAGGCCTCCATACGCTCCAGCGCATGCTCGATGGTGATCGGCAGACGCAGGTTACGCCGCTCATAGCCACGCCCAACAACCGGGGCGCTAGGCTGCAGGCCGTCGACCATGCCCATATAGCCGCACAGCAGGGAGGCTGCGAGTACCAGATACGGGTTGGCGTCGGCACCGGCCAGGCGGTTTTCCACGCGGCGGTTCTGCGGCGTGGCTTCCGGTACGCGCAGGCCCACGGTGCGGTTTTCTTCGCCCCACTCGACGTTTACCGGCGCCGAGGTATCCGGCAGGAAGCGGCGGAACGAGTTGACGTTCGGCGCGAACAGCGGCAGCAGCTCAGGGATGTACTTCTGCAGACCGCCGATGTGGTGCATAAACAGCTCACTCATGCTGCCATCAGCATTGGAGAACAGGTTCTGCCCGGTTTTGATGTCCACCACACTCTGGTGGATGTGCATGGCGCTGCCCGGCTGATCGGTGATCGGCTTGGCCATAAAGGTGGCGGCCACGTCGTGCTTGAGCGCCGCTTCACGCATGGTGCGCTTGAACACGGTGATCTGGTCGGCCAGGTGCAGGGCCTCGCCGTGACGGAAGTTGATTTCCATCTGCGCCGGGCCGTCTTCGTGGATCAGCGTATCGAGGTCCAGACCCTGGATTTCGCACCAGTCGTAAACGTCTTCGAATAGCGGGTCGAATTCGTTGGCCGCATCGATGGAGAACGACTGACGGCCTACTTCCGGGCGACCGGAGCGGCCCATCGGCGCAACCAGGGGGAAGTCCGGATCACTGTTGCGCTTGGTCAGGTAGAACTCCATTTCCGGCGCGACGATTGGCTTCCAGCCCTTGTCCGCGTATAGCTTGAGTACATTCTTGAGGATGTTGCGCGGCGACAGCTCGATCGGGTTGCCCTGCTTGTCGAAGGTGTCGTGGATCACCATCGCAGTCGGCTCAATGGCCCAAGGCACCAGGAACACCGCGTTCTCGTCCGGGCGGCAGAACATGTCGATGTCCGCCTCGTCGAGCAGGTCGTAATAGATGTCGTCCTCGACGTAGTCGCCGGTTACGGTCTGCAGCAGCACACTCTCGGGGAGGCGCATGCCTTTCTCGTCGAGGAACTTGTTGGTCGGCGAAATCTTGCCACGGGCAATGCCGGTAAGATCGCTGATCAGGCATTCAACTTCGGTGATTTTGCGTTCTTTCAGCCAGCTCGAAAGCTGGTCTAGTTTGGTGCTCATAGAGACCTCAGGGTTGGTGAGAGCCGACCTATATATAGTCGGCTCAGCGTTGCCCCGCCGTCTTCCTGCAAGCCTCACCAAAGGCCTGGAAGATGGCGAGATAATTCGGGTTGGATCGTACCTGCCATTCAGGGTGCCATTGCACCCCCAATGCGAAGCTTTTGGCACCTTCGACGGAGAAGGCTTCGATCAACCCGTCAGGCGCCAGTGCTTCTACGCGAAGGCCCGGCGCCAGACGCTGAACGCCCTGGCCATGAATGGAATTGACTTGAATCTCGTCCGGCAAGCCGAGGCCGGCGAGCAGCCCGCCCGGCTGCACATGCAGCGCGTGACGCAGGCCATATTGCTGTTCTGTGGGCAGGTCACCGGGTTCACGGTGATCCATCAGCCCATCAACCTCGTGTACGCGCTGGTGCAGCGCACCACCGAAGGCCACGTTCATCTCCTGAAAGCCACGGCAGATGCCGAGTACCGGGATACCGGCGGCAATTGCTGCTTTAATCAAGGGAAGGGTTGTACTGTCACGCGCCGGGTCATGGGCGGTGCCAGGTTCGCTGGCATCACCCGCATAGTGGTGCGGTTCAACGTTGGAAGGTGAGCCGGTAAACACCAGGCCATCGATGTGCTGCAGCAGGTAAGCCTGATCAAGCTGCTCGCCCAGTGCGGGAATGATGACGGGCATACCGCCAACCACCTGAACGATGGCCTGCAAATATTTATCGCCTGCGGTGTGGTAGATGTTGTGCCCGATCTGCTTGGTACAGGCACTAACGCCGATAATCGGCTGGCGTGACATGAGACACCCGTTTTATTGCTGTTATGGGTTTCGACCGAGCTTAGCGTTGTTCATTTTTTTTCACAATAGTCATGTAAAAAATTGAACACACCCGACTGAGCACCGCGGCAGGCAAGGCTTTGAGCAGAGCGGTATTGCCCTGTAATGCCCTAAAACTGGCCATCAAGCCCCCTTTTGGGGCAAAATGCGCCTCTCTTGACAGCATCTGGTGTTTAAGATTGACTCACACCCGTGCAGTTGCATGATTGATATTTTTAACAAAAAAGGTGTTGCATCATGTCGGTACCCCCGCGTGCCGTTCAGCTTAATGAAGCGAACGCGTTCCTTAAGAAACATCCTGAGGTCCTGTTCGTCGACCTTCTGATCGCAGATATGAATGGTGTGGTGCGCGGCAAGCGTATCGAGCGTGCGAGCCTACATAAGGTTTACGAACGCGGCATTAATCTCCCGGCTTCTCTCTTCGCCCTGGATATCAACGGCTCGACGGTGGAAAGCACCGGCCTGGGTCTGGATATCGGCGACGCCGACCGTGTCTGCTTTCCCATCCCCAACACCCTGAGCAATGAGCCATGGCAGAAGCGCCCAACCGCGCAACTGTTAATGACCATGCATGAAATGGAAGGCCAGCCGTTCTTTGCCGACCCACGGGAAGTGTTGCGCCAGGTGGTTGCGAAGTTCGACGAACTGGGCCTTACCATCTGTGCCGCTTTCGAGCTCGAGTTCTACCTGATCGACCAGGCCAACGTGAACGGCCGTCCGCAGCCGCCACTGTCGCCGCTGTCGGGCAAGCGCCCACAATCGACCCAGGTGTACCTGATCGACGACCTCGACGAATACGCCGAGTGCCTGCAGGACATCCTCGAAGGCGCCAAAGAGCAGGGCATCCCTGCCGATGCCATCGTCAAGGAAAGCGCCCCGGCGCAGTTCGAGGTCAACCTGCACCACGTCGCCGACCCGATCAAGGCCTGCGACCACGCGCTGCTGCTCAAGCGCCTGGTGAAGAACATCGCCTACGACCATGAGATGGACACCACCTTCATGGCCAAGCCGTACCCCAACCAGGCGGGTAACGGGCTGCATGTGCATATCTCGATTCTCGACAAGGAAGGCAACAACATCTTTGCCTGCGAGGACCCTGTACAGAACGACGCGCTGCGCCATGCCATCGGCGGCGTACTGGAAACCATGCCGGCGTCGATGGCCTTCCTCTGCCCGAACGTCAACTCATACCGTCGCTTCGGTGCGCAGTACTACGTGCCGAACTCGCCGTGCTGGGGCATCGACAACCGCACCGTAGCGCTGCGCGTACCGAATGACACGGCCGACGCCGTACGCATCGAGCACCGCGTAGCGGGCGCCGACGCCAACCCCTACCTGCTGATGTCGGCACTGCTGGCGGGCGTGCACCACGGCCTGACCAACAAGATCGAGCCAAACGCACCGGTGGAAGGCAACTCCTACGAGCAGAACGAACAAAGCCTGCCGAACAACCTGCGCGATGCCCTGCGCGAGCTGGACGACAGTGAAGTGCTGGCCCGTTATATCGACCCGAAATACATCGATATCTTCGTCGCCTGTAAGGAAAGCGAGTTGGCCGAGTTTGAAAACTCGATCTCCGACCTCGAATACAACTGGTACTTGCACACGGTTTGATGCAACACCCAAACGCCGGCCTTTGAGCCGGCGTTTTCTATTCCACACGCTGCGTAGCACCTGCCCTTTTATTCACGCCTCGGCGCGATGACGGGCAACCTGCGCCGCGAATTCCTGCTGACGCGACATCAACCTGCTCGGGAGATCTCCATGCCACGCCTGTTTGCCTCACTGCTGCTTGCCCTGACGCCGCTGCTGGCCAGCGCCGAAGAGGTGATTCGCGTCTACAACTGGAACGACTACATCGCCCCGCAGGTGCTCAAGGACTTCGAGGCGGAAACCGGCATTCGCGTGGAATACCACACCTTCAGCACCGCCGAAGAGCTGGAAACGGTACTGGCCAGCGGTGAAGCGATCGATGTTGCCGTGCCGTCGCACGACACCCTGCCGGCGATGATCAAGAACGGCACGCTGCAGCCGCTGGATTTCAGCCTGCTGCCCAACCGCAAACACCTCGACAAACAGCTGTTGAGTACTCTGGTCGCCCTCGACCCGACCAACCGCCATGCCTTGCCTTACCTGTGGGGCGCAGTCGGCCTGGCGATCAATACGCCGCAAGCCGAAGCAGCCTTTGGCGGGCCGCTACCTAACAGCTGGAGCCTGCTGTTCGACGCCGAACAGAGCGCGCGCCTGGCCAGTTGCGGTATCAGCGTACTGGATGCCCCCGATGAAACCCTGACCTTGCTGCTCAACTACCAGGGCCGCAGCCTGGCGCGCAGCGCGCCGAGCCGCATCGAGCGCTCCAGCCTGGTGTTGGATGGCTTGCGGCCAAACCTGCGCTATGTCGATAGCGAGCGCTATATCGATGACCTCAACCAGGGCAAATTGTGCGTGGCCATGGCCTGGGTCGGCGATGCCCTGGCCGCCGCCGATGCCGGCCAGCCGGTGCGCTTTTTAGTACCGGATGAAGGCTCGATCCTGTTTATCGATAACCTGGTGATCCCCAGCAGCGCCAGGCGACCCGACCTCGCACACCGCTTTATCGATTACCTGATGCAGCCCAAGGTCGCCGCGCTGATCACCGCCGAAACCCTGTACCCCAGCGGCAACGCTGATTCCCGCGAGTTTCTCGACGAAGCCCTGCGCAACCAGCCGGACCTCTACCCGGACCGCGACACCAAACGCCGCCTGCATCCACTGGAAACCCTGCCGGAAAAGCACAGCGCTACCCGCGACGCAGTCTGGTCGCGCTTTCGTGATGGCAGTTGAGTAATGCGAGAGGAGCCCGGATGTATTCCGGGCTAGCGACTGTAGGAGCCAGCTAGCTGGCTCCTACAAAAAGCGCACAGCGCCGCGGCAGTTACTTGACCAGCTGACGCCAGGCTTTAAGCGAACCGATGGTCAGCAGCTGCGCCTTGCGCGCAGCCAGCACTTCCGGGTCAATGGCCTGGTTGGCCAGTTCCGCCAGTTTGTTCAACTCACCGTACAAACGGTCGACTTCCGGCACCTCCAACACCTCACGGGCCAGATGCAGCCAAACCAGCAGGCGCTCGATGCGCGGCAGCTGTTCGGCCAGGTCTTCCGGCTGCTGCTGATAACGGCGCAGCTGCAGGGTGGTACCTTCCTCGGCAATTAGGGTCGGCAGCCAGTTGCCCAGCGGCGCGGCGCCTTGACGATTGCCACGGTTGTTGCGCTCCACCGTCCAGCTGCGCGCCAACAGCCAGCGCGACAGGTTCAGCGAGAACAGGCCCCAGCGGTTGCCCTGCAGCTCGGCGGCGAACAGCGCCGGAGCGTTCTTGCGCAGGCTGTCATCGTCCTGACCGGCCAGCAGGCGCGGACGCCATTCCAACAGCAAGGCATCCAACAATTCGCGCAGGGCATGGCTACTGGCACGCGGCGCGGCCTGACCCAGGCTGCTGAGCAGCGCACGCAAGCCGATCAGCTGTTCCAGCCACTCGACCAGCAAACGCCAGTGCCCATTGAAGCGGTACTGCTCGGCCAGACGCTGGCTGCTGCCCAGCAGGTGCCAGCCCAGCGCCGCGACGCTGTCATCCAGGCTGGTTTCTGCGCTCAGGCTCGGCGCCGGCAGGTTCAGGCTGTAGCTGCCGGCATCGAACAGGCGGTAACCGCGCTCGGCCTTACTGATATCGCAGGGCATCAGCGCCAGGTCGGCAGCCAGCTCGGCGGCCAGTTCCAGCAGCGCCTCAGGCTCACCCTGACGCAGCTCCAGTTCCAGCTCGCAGATTTCTTCTTCGCCTTCGCCGGCAATAACCTTGCCCAGGTCCAGCGCGGCCTCGATCACCACCTTGGCCTTGCCACGACCCCAGGCAATTTCCGCCTTTTCGCGAATAAAGTCGGTGGTGAAGATCGGCACCAGCTGCTTCTTGTCCAGTTCGGCCAGGGCCGCCGGCCAGCAGCTGTCATCGAGTTTTTTCAGGTCCAGCTTGGCCTTGGCCAGGTTCCAGTCCCACTCATTGCGCTCGGACAAACCGGCCACGCTCTGCCCACGGGTTTTCAGGGTCTGGATAAACTGCTCGCCGTCACGGCGCACGCGCAGGGCCACCTTGGCCGCAGCCAGGTCACGCTCGGGCGTATCGAAGTACTGATTGAACAGTTCGCGCTGCTCCCAACCACTCTTGTTGCGCTTCTTCAGCAACGGGTGATCACGCAGGGCGGCCAGGGTTTCACGGCTAACCCGCAGTTTGATTTCGGTTTCTTTGTTCATGATGGTGGGGATCAACGCCTACTATGAAATTGTGACAGTCCGATTACCTGCGCTGGCGAGCCTGCGGACTGATCCGTATACTTGCCGCCTTCTTAACGCCGGGGTTCACCCTATGCCAGTCAATCCATTTGCCAGCCTGTTTGGCCGTTCACCGATTGGGCCGATGCAAAAACACTTTGCCAAAGCCCACGAGTGCGCAGCCAATCTGGTGCCTTTCTTCGAAGCCGTGATGGTCGAGGATTGGGCCAAGGTAGAACAGGTACAACAGGAAATGGCCAGCCTCGAACATGAGGCCGACAAGCTCAAGAAAAGTGTGCGTTTGCACCTGCCCAAGAGCCTGTTCCTGCCCGTACCGCGCTCGGATCTGCTTGAGCTGCTGAGTGTACAGGACAAAGTCGCCAACCGCGCCAAGGACATCGCTGGCCTTATGCTAGGCCGCGAAATGGCCATTCCGCAGGCTCTGCAGCCGCTGATGCGCGCCTTTGTGCAGCGTACTGTGGATGCCAGCGCCCAGGCGCTGAAAGCCATGAACGAGCTCGACGAGCTGCTGGAAACCGGCTTCGGTGGCCGTGAAGCGGCGCTGGTCGAATCCATGGTCATGGAGCTGGAACAAATCGAACGCGACACCGACAAGATGCAAATCGAAGTGCGTCGTGCGCTGTTCAAACTGGAGAAGGACCTTCCCCCTGTCGATGTGATGTTCCTCTACAAGATCATCGAATGGATCGGCGACGTAGCCGATCGTGCCGAACGTGTCGGCAACCGACTGGAACAACTGCTGGCGCGCTAAGCGCCAGTGTCCTTTCTGGAATCTACGGATTAATTATTTATGTCTCTGATTGCGGACTACGGCCTCGTATTGCTGCTGCTTGCCTGTCTCTTCGGCTTTTTCATGGCCTGGGGTGTGGGCGCCAATGACGTGGCCAACGCCATGGGTACTTCGGTGGGCTCCAAGGCCCTGACCATCAAACAGGCGATCCTGATCGCCATGGTCTTCGAGTTCGCCGGTGCCTATCTGGCCGGCGGCGAGGTGACCGAAACCATCAAGAGCGGCATCGTCGACGCGTCGATGATCACTCCGGACCTGATGGTCCTGGGCATGATGTCGGCGCTGTTGGCAGCCGGCACCTGGCTGCTGGTGGCTTCTACCAAGGGCTGGCCGGTTTCCACCACCCACTCCATCGTCGGCGCGGTGATCGGCTTTGCCGCCGTTGGCGTGTCCATGGATGCGGTGAACTGGGCCGGCGTTGGCCCGATCGTCGCCAGCTGGGTAGTTTCCCCGGTGCTGTCAGGCTTTGTCGCTTTCGGCCTGTTTGTCAGCGTGCAGAAGCTGATCATCGACACTGACAACCCCTTCCTCAACGCCAAGCGCTTCGTGCCGCTGTATATGTTTGCCACCGGTTTCATGGTCAGCATCATGACTCTGACCAAAGGCCTCAAGCATATCGGCCTGAACCTCTCCAGCACTGAAGGTTTCTTCCTTTCGCTGGGTGTAGGCGGCCTGATCATGCTGCTCGGCATCGTTCTGCTGAGCCGGATCAAGATCGACGTCGAAGCGGACAAGGACTTCCACTACGCCAGCGTGGAGAAAGTCTTCGCCGTGCTGATGATCTTCACCGCTTGCGCCATGGCCTTTGCCCACGGTTCTAACGACGTGGCCAACGCAGTCGGCCCGCTGGCGGCAATTGTCGGGGTGATCCAGTCCGGCGGCGAAATGGCCGTTGGCGCCAAGTCGGCCGTGCCAGGCTGGGTGCTGCTGCTCGGTGCGGTGGGTATCGTGATCGGCCTCGCCACCTACGGCTACAAGGTGATCGCCACCATCGGCAAGGAAATCACCGAGCTGACCCCAAGCCGCGGTTTTGCTGCCGAACTGGCCACCGCCACCACAGTAGTGGGCGCCTCGGCCATCGGCCTGCCGGTGTCCACCACCCACACCCTGGTCGGCGCGGTACTCGGCGTAGGCCTGGCGCGCGGTATCGGCGCGCTGAACCTGGGCGTGATCGGTAAGATCTTTATGTCCTGGCTGATCACCCTGCCGGTGGGCGCAGCGCTGTCGATTATCTTCTTTTATATCCTGCGCGGCATTTTCCTCTAAACGCCCATAGCGGTTTTATCTCCGCAGGCGATGGCCCTATGATGGGCCTCGCTTGCGGAGATGACCGATGCCCCTGCCTTCCTTCAAAGAACAGTTCGCCGCCCTGATCGCCGCTCCGTCGGTGAGCTGCACCCAGGCGCATTGGGATCAGTCCAACCGCGCGGTGATCGAACTGCTGTCTAGCTGGCTCGGCGACCTCGGTTTCGCCTGCGACGTGCAGGAAATCTCCCCCGGCAAATTCAATCTGCTCGCCAGCTATGGCACCGGCCCAGGCGGCCTGGTGTTGGCCGGGCACAGCGACACCGTGCCGTTCGACACTGCGCTGTGGCAGACCGACCCGCTCAAACTCACCGAAGTCGATGGCCGCTGGGTAGGCCTCGGCAGTTGCGACATGAAGGGCTTTTTCGCCCTGATTATCGAAGCCGTGCAGCCCTTACTGGAGCAGCGCTTCCAGCAGCCGCTGCTGATTCTCGCCACCTGCGATGAAGAAAGCTCGATGTCCGGCGCCCGCGCCCTGGCGCAAGCAGGACAGCCGCTGGGCCGCGCGGCAGTGATTGGCGAGCCGACCGGCCTCAAGCCCATCCGCCTGCACAAAGGCATCATGATGGAGCGCATCGATATTCTCGGGCAAAGCGGCCATTCCTCTGACCCCAACCTCGGCCACAGCGCCCTGGAAGCCATGCAGGACGTGATGCTGGAGCTGCGCGGCCTGCGCGCGCAATGGCAGCGCGAATACAACAACCCGCAATTCAGCATGCCCAAGCCGACTCTGAACTTCGGCTGCATCCACGGTGGCGACAACCCCAACCGCATCTGCGGCCAATGCTCGCTGGAGTTCGACTTGCGCCCGCTGCCCGGCATGCAGCCAGAAGCCCTGCGCGCGGCGATCCGCCAGAAGCTGCAGCCGCTAGCCGAGCAGCATCAGGTGAAAATCGACTTCGCCCCACTGTTCCCCAGCGTGCCTCCCTTCGAGCAGAACGCCGACAGTGAGCTGGTACGCATCGCCGAACGTCTAACCGGGCATACCGCCGCCGCAGTGGCATTTGCCACCGAAGCGCCTTATCTTCAGCAGCTTGGCTGCGAAACCCTGGTGCTCGGCCCCGGAGATATCGACTGCGCCCACCAGCCGGGGGAGTACCTGGAAATGTCACGTTTGCAGCCTACTGTGCGTCTGCTGCAACAGCTGATTGAGCATTACTGCCTGCAAGCCAAGCAACCTGAGCCATCCGGAGGAGAGAACGCGTGAAGCTGCCCCAACTGCGACGATAAAACCGCTCCTGGCTGCCTCGTCTGGCGCGCCCGCGCCAATCCATGCGTTCCGTCTTCGACACAGGTTCTTCAAGCAATGCACGACCACGTCAACTGGCTCCGCCACGCTTCGCCCTATATCAATGCCCACCGTGACTGCACCTTTGTGGTGATGCTGCCGGGCGAGGGTGTTGCCCACCCGAATTTTGGCAATATCGTTCACGACCTGGTGCTGCTGCACAGCCTCGGCGTGCGCCTGGTACTCGTGCATGGCTCACGCCCGCAGATCGAGGCACGCTTGGCCAGCAACGGCCTGACCCCGCGCTATCACCGCGACCTGCGGATCACCGACAGCCCGACCCTGGAGTGCGTGATCGACGCCGTCGGCCAGCTGCGCATCGCCATCGAAGCGCGCCTATCGATGGATATGGCGCGCTCGCCGATGCAGGGCTCGCGCCTGCGCATCACCAGCGGTAACTTTGTCACCGCCCGGCCCATCGGCGTGGTCGATGGCGTCGACTATCACCACACCGGCGAAGTCCGGCGCATCGACCGCAAGGGCATCAACCGCCAGCTGGATGAACGCAGCATCGTGCTGCTGTCGCCGCTCGGTTATTCGCCGACCGGGGAGATCTTCAACCTGGCTTGTGAAGACGTCGCCACCCGCGCCGCCATCGACCTGGACGCCGACAAGCTGCTGCTGTTCGGCGCCGAATGTGGCCTGCTCGACGAGGCCGGTAAGCTGGTGCGCGAACTGCGCCCGCAACAGGTACCCGCGCACTTGCAGCGCCTGGGCAGCAGCTACCAGGGCGAGCTGCTCGACGCCGCCGCCGAGGCCTGCAAAGCCGGGGTACGCCGCAGCCATATCGTCAGCTATGCCGAAGACGGTGCGCTGCTCAGCGAGCTGTTCACCCGCACCGGCAACGGCACCCTGGTGGCCCAGGAGCAGTTCGAATCGCTGCGCGAGGCAACCATCGAGGATGTCGGCGGGCTAATGGAGCTGATCACTCCGCTGGAAGACCAGGGCATCCTGGTGCGCCGCTCACGCGAAGTGCTGGAGCGCGAGATCGAGCAGTTCAGCATCGTCGAACGCGAAGGGCTGATTATCGCCTGCGCCGCGCTGTACCAGATTGCCGACTCGGATTTCGGCGAGCTAGCGTGCTTGGCGGTGAATCCGGCCTACCGTCACGGCGGGCGTGGCGACGAGCTGCTCGAGCGCATCGAGGAACGCGCCCGCGCCCAGGGCCTGAAAACCCTGTTCGTACTCACCACGCGCACCGCTCACTGGTTCCGCGAACGCGGCTTCGAGCCCAGCAGCGTCGACCGCCTGCCCGCCGCCCGCGCCTCGCTGTACAACTACCAGCGCAACTCGCAGGTATTTGAAAAAGCGCTCTGAGCGAGCTGCGGGGGAAATTGAAAAGGGCGCTTAGAGCGCCCTTTTTGGTAGATGGGGTGGCAGATACAAACCCAGGTAAGCATCGAACACCCGCATACCTTCCTCAGCCATGCGCGGGGTGATTTCGCCGTGCAGTTGCACCGAACGCGCATACACCCGGTCGCCCAGTTCCATGGCCAAGGCGAACACATCGACATCTTCCGGCAGTTGCGGCAGCGGGAAGTGGCGGTCGAACAACTGCTGCATCAACTGGCCCAGCTCGATGTCGTGCTGACGATCCGCCTGGGTAACTTCCGCCAGGCCGTGCTGGGCCAGAATCAACTGACGCGCAGCAGCATCGGCGGCATAGATCGCCAGCATGCGTTGCTCGACCAGCCGTGACAGATCACGCCAATCGCGCAGTTGTTCATGTTCGATGGATTCCTGCAGGCAGGCACGAAACGCTCCGTGGATATCCGCAGTCAGCCCTTCCAGCAAGGCCGGCACGCTGGCGAAGAAGTGATACACCGAGGACGGCGGAATCTGCGCCCGTTCAGCCACGCTGTAGATCGACAGACCGGCCACACCCTGCTCGGCCAGCAACTCACGGGCAGCGGCAAGAATGCCGGCAATGCGGCTCTGGCTACTGGCGCGGGGTTTGCGGGCGATAGACGGACGTGACATGGCGAGGCTCAAGGACAAGGGACGCGCTATTGGACGCCAGGCGGCGGCCGACTCGCAAGTTTCTCAGAACCGGTTTCGGATCTCGCGAGCGAGAGTGAGACAAGGCAAAAATCGCCGAGCAAGCGGAGTTTACGAGTTGTAAATGAGCATTCCGAGGCCATTTTTAACGCAGTATCGCCGACGCGCAGCAGACCCGAGGGGTCAGACCCGCGCGCCGCGCACGCCTTCAGCTAGTGCCGCACACAGACTCAGCACGCCATCCACCGCCTGCTCGCTGCTGGTGGCGTTAGCGATCTGGTCGATCAGTGCCGAGCCCACCACTACGCCATCGGCCAGACGGGCGATAGTCGCGGCATGTTCCGGGGTGCGGATGCCGAAGCCGATGCACAGCGGCAAATCGGTATGGCGACGCAGACGGGCAACAGCCTGTTCGACGTGATCCAGGGTCGCCGAACCGGCACCGGTCACACCGGCGACCGAGACGTAATAGACGAAGCCGGAGCTGCCGTTAAGCACCTTCGGCAGGCGCTTGTCGTCGGTGGTTGGGGTGGTCAGGCGGATAAAATCCAGACCCGCAACCTGAGCTGGATCGCAGAGGTCGACGTTATGCTCTGGCGGCAGGTCGACGACGATCAGGCCATCGACACCCGAGGCCACTGCTTCGGCAATAAAGCGCTCAACGCCGTACTTGTGGATCGGGTTGAAGTAGCCCATCAGCACCAGCGGCGTGGCCTGCTCGCCTTCACGGAATTCGCGGACCATCTGCAGGGTCATGGCCAGGTCCTGACCGCCTTCCAGGGCGCGGATGTTCGCCAGCTGAATCGCCGGGCCATCGGCCATCGGGTCGGTAAAGGGCATGCCCAGTTCGATCACATCGGCGCCGGCAGCCGGCAGGCCCTTGAGGATGGCCAGGGAGGCATCGTAGTTCGGGTCGCCGGCAGTGACGAAGGTCACCAGGGCGGCGCGGTTCTGCTCTTTCAGTTCGGCAAAACGGGTTTGCAGGCGGCTCATCAGTGTTTCTCCTGCGAAGTGTTTTCCATGTGGTGCATAACGGTCTGCATATCCTTGTCGCCACGGCCGGACAGGTTGATCACCATCAGGTGCTCTTTGGGCAACTTCGGCGCACGCTTGAAGGCTTCGGCCAGGGCGTGGGCGCTTTCCAGGGCCGGGATAATGCCCTCCTGACGGCAGCAGGTGTGGAAGGCGGCCAGGGCTTCTTCGTCGGTTACCGAGGTGTATTCAACCCGGCCGACGTCGTGCAACCAGGCGTGCTCCGGGCCGATACCGGGGTAATCCAGGCCGGCGGAAATCGAGTGGGCGTCGATGATCTGGCCGTCGTCGTTCTGCAGCAAGAAGGTGCGGTTGCCGTGCAATACGCCGGGCACCCCGCCGTTGAGGCTGGCGGCGTGCTTACCGGTTTCGATGCCGTAGCCGGCCGCTTCAACGCCGACGATCTGCACATCTTTGTCATCAAGGAAGGGGTGGAACAGGCCGATGGCATTGGAGCCGCCACCGATGCAGGCCACCAGGCTGTCTGGCAGACGGCCTTCCTGGGCGAGGATCTGCTCGCGGGTCTCCTTGCCGATCACCGCCTGGAAGTCGCGGACCATCGCCGGATACGGGTGCGGGCCGGCCACGGTGCCGATCATGTAGAAGGTGTTGTGCACGTTGGTCACCCAGTCGCGCAGCGCTTCGTTCATTGCGTCCTTGAGCGTGCCGGTGCCGGCGACCACCGGGATTACGGTGGCGCCCAGCAGCTTCATGCGGAACACGTTGGCCTGCTGGCGATCGATGTCGGTAGTGCCCATAAAGATCACGCATTCCATGCCGAAACGCGCCGCCACGGTGGCAGTGGCCACGCCGTGCATGCCCGCGCCGGTCTCGGCGATGATGCGCTTCTTGCCCATGCGCCGCGCCAGCAGGGCCTGGCCGATGCAGTTGTTGATCTTGTGCGCGCCGGTGTGATTGAGCTCTTCGCGCTTGAAGTAGATCTTCGCGCCGCCGCACATCTCGGTCAGGCGCTCGGCGAAATACAGCGGGCTCGGGCGGCCGACGAAATCGCGCTGAAAGTAGGCCAGCTCCTTCTGGAACTCGGGATCGAGCTTGGCCTTCTCGTATTCAGCGGCCAGATCGTGGATCAGCGGCATCAGGGTTTCGGCGACATATTGGCCACCGAACGAGCCGAACAGGCCGTTGGCGTCAGGGCCAGTGCGGAAGGAAGTCATGGCGTTCTCCTCAGAAAATTCGGGCGCGCTTCACGGGTAGGGTTCCCCGCTTCTACGACAATGGGCACAGGATAAAGCTGTGGCGGGCGCGGCAAAAGCGATAAGATCGCCGCAACCCGTTAGGAAAACTCACAGATGAGCCAGGACCTTCCACCGCTTAACGCTCTGCGCGCCTTCGAAGCGGCCGCGCGACTGAACAGCATCAGCCAGGCCGCCAATGAACTGCACGTGACCCATGGCGCGGTCAGTCGGCAGGTTCGCGCCTTGGAGGAACACCTGGGTGTGGCGCTGTTCAGCAAGGAAGGTCGTGGCCTTAAACTCACAGATGCGGGCATTCGCCTACGTGATGTCAGCGCCGATCTGTTCAGCCGCCTGCGCAGCACCTGCGCCGAGCTGCAGCAGGGTCAGGCCGATGCGCCGTTTGTCCTGGCCTGTCCGGGCAGTCTGCTGGCGCGCTGGTTTATCCCGCGCCTGGACCGGCTCAACCGCGAGCTGCCGGAACTGCGTCTGCAACTGTCCGCCAGCGAAGGCGAGCTTGACCCGCGCCGCGCTGGCGTGGATGCCACCCTGTGGTTCGCCGAGCCACCCTGGCCGGCCGATATGCAGGTGTTCGAACTGGCTGCCGAGCGCATCGGCCCGGTGCTTAGTCCGCGTTATGCGCGGTTCGCCGAATTACACCTGGCGCCGCCCGCCGCTCTACTGGGTGAGCCTTTGCTGCACACCAGCTCCCGCCCCCAAGCCTGGCCCAGCTGGGCGGCTAGTAATGCGCTGGACGCCGCAGCGCTAAAACTCGGCCAGGGCTTCGAACACCTCTACTACCTACTGGAAGCCGCCGCCGCCGGCCTCGGCGTGGCCATCGCACCGCAGCAACTGGTGGCCGACGACCTCGCCGCCGGCCGCCTGGTCGCGCCCTGGGGCTTTGTCGAAACCAGCGCACGCCTGGCGCTTTGGGTGCCGATACGCAGCCGCGATAACCGCGCCGAACGCCTCGCGCAGTGGCTGCGCAAGGAACTGGAGCGTTAGCGGCCATCACCGGCAACCGGGCAGGCCAAGTGCGACTAATCTGAACTTTAGCGTTCAGGGGTGGGACTCAACTACATGACCCACCTGTTCAGCCACCTGGGAGAGCTGCAATGTCCGATCATCACACCTACAAGAAAATCGAAATCGTCGGTACCTCGAAAGTCAGCATCGAAGATGCCATCGAAAATGCCCTGGCCGAATGCACCAAGTCGGTACGCAACCTCGACTGGTTCGAGGTGGTGGAAACCCGTGGGCATATTGTCGATGGCAAGGTCGGCCATTATCAGGTCACCCTGAAAATCGGTTTCCGCCTTAGCAGTAGCTGACCCACACCACGGGCCGTCGCTTGCGCACGGCCCGGTTATCGCCGCCAGGCCACCTGCCCCTTGGAATCCGCAGAACAAGCCCCACTATCTAACTCAGGTATTGGCGCTTTGTTGCGCCCGAACAGGCGGATAACCAACAGGTAGGCCCGATGAGCGCACTCGCACAGAGCAAATTTTCCACCCTCGATCTCGCCCCGGTGCGTGACGACGGCAACGCCGCCCAGGCCCTGCACAACTCCCTGGCGCTGGCGCAGCATGTCGAGCGTCTGGGTTTCGAACGCTTCTGGGTGGCCGAACACCACAATATGGATGGCATCGCCAGCTCGGCCACCGCCGTGTTGCTCGGTTATCTGGCCGCCGGCACGTCCAAGATTCGCCTGGGCTCCGGCGGGGTAATGCTGCCCAACCACGCGCCGCTGGTGATTGCCGAGCAGTTCGGCACCCTGGCCACGCTCTATCCCGGCCGTATCGAACTGGGCCTGGGCCGCGCACCTGGCGCCGATCACTTCACCGCCCAGGCGCTGCGCCGCGACCGGATTGGCAACGCCGATGACTTCCCGGCGGATGTCGAAGAACTGCAACGCTACCTCGGCCCACGCACGCCTGATCAGCGGGTAATCGCCATGCCCGGCACCGACACCAACGTGCCGATCTGGCTGCTCGGCTCCAGCCTGTTCAGCGCCCAGCTGGCCGGCGAGAAGGGCCTGCCCTATGCCTTCGCCTCGCACTTCGCGCCGCGCTATATGCATGAGGCGATTCGCGTCTACCGCAATCACTTCAAGCCCTCGGCGGTGCTCGACAAACCCTACGTGATGCTCGGCGTGCCGTTGATTGCCGCCAACAGCGATGAGCAGGCCGAATACCTGGCCACTTCGGCCTATCAGCGCATCCTCGCCCTGATTCGCGGCCAGAGCCTGGTGCAGAAACCGCCCGTAACCAGCATGCAGGGCCTGTGGTTGCCGCATGAAAAAGAGGCGGTGAGCAGCTTCCTCGGTATGGCGATGATCGGCGGCCCGGACAAGGTTCGTGCGCGCCTGCAAGTACTGCTGGAGCAGACCGGCGCCGATGAACTGATCTTCACCTGCGACCTGTATGACTTTGCCGACCGTTTGCATGCGTTCGAGCTGGTCGCGCAATTACGCTAGAAGTTTTTCGAACTTGTGCCGCCCGAGCCTGCTCTCAACCCTATAACCCACGCACTGGAGTATTCGGATGAAGAAGACAGCCTCAGCTCACTGGCAAGGTGGCATCAAGGACGGTAAAGGCAGCATATCGACCCAGAGCGGCGCCCTGAAAAGCGCGCCCTATGGCTTCAATACCCGCTTCGAGGATCAGCCGGGCACCAACCCGGAAGAGCTGCTTGGCGCCGCTCACGCCGGTTGTTTTTCCATGGCCCTGTCCAAGGAGCTTGGTGAGGCCGGGATGACCGCCGAGAGCATCGACACGCAAGCAGAAGTGACCCTGGACAAGGCTGACGGCGGCTTTGCCATCACCGCTGTACACCTGACACTCAAGGCACGGATTCCCGGCGCCGACCGCGCGGCCTTCGAGAAAGCCGTAGAAACCGCCAAGAACGGCTGCCCGGTATCCAAGGTGTTGAACGCTGAAATCACCCTGGAAGCAGTGCTCGATAGCTGATCGCGGCGCGCCTTAGAAGGTGCCGCAGCGCAAAATCTTGCCGCGCGCCAGCACATTGCGTTGGCCGTCATAGAGCCAGGCCTGCGCTTTCATCTGCATGGGTCTGGCCTCCAGTCGATAGCGCTGGCCGGCGACGAAGTTGTCGTAGCGCACACGAATTTCGCAGGTCACCTGGCGGGGCTCATAGGCACCGTCCAGGCCACCGCCGCTGTTCACTTCGAACTGAAAGCGCGCCTGCAACTCATGGGCACCAGCAGGCACCTGAAAATAACGACCATCGGTCAAACGCTGGTCATCAAGCCGGTCCGCCATCAGCAGCGTGCCGGCATGGCTGCGCAACTCGACCCAGGCCTGGTTCGGGTCAGGCGCTGGCACCGCCGAGGCGCAGGCACTGAGCACCAACACAGCACTAAGCAAAGCCAGATAACGCATGGGACACCTCCAAAATTGAGCTGTTTGCTAGCCTACGCCGATCCTGTGCTGGAGGCAGCAGCGCCGATGCGCTAGCGTGGCAGCCTGATTACTCAAGGGTACTGATCAATGTTCGACGCCCTGCTCTGGCGCTGGGTTCCACTGGCCGCCACGCTGCTGCTGAGCGGCTGCAGCACCCTGGATTACTACAGCCACCTAGCGGACGGGCAACTGCAACTGTTGCAGGCGCGCGAGCCGATTGCCGAGCTGCTGGAGAACCCGGCGGCCGACTCCGAACTGAAGCAGCGCCTGGCCCTGGCTCAGCAGGCACGGGATTTTGCCAGCGCTCAGTTGGCCCTGCCCAACAATGACAGCTACCGCCTGTACGCCGATATTCAGCGACCGTTCGTGGTGTGGAATGTGTTTGCCACCCCGGAGTTTTCCCTGTCGCCTGAGCTGCACTGTTTCCCCATCGCCGGCTGCGTGGCCTATCGCGGCTTCTACAGCCAGGGGCGAGCGCGCGGCTCGGCAGCAGTGCTGAAACAGCAGGGCCTGGATACCTACCTAGGCGGCGTCGAGGCCTATTCGACCCTCGGCTGGTTCGATGACCCGATTCTCAACACCATGCTGCGTTGGAGCGATGAACGCCTGGTGGCGGTGATCTTCCACGAACTGGCGCATCAGCAGCTGTATGTGGCGGACGACACTGCGTTCAATGAATCCTTCGCCAGCTTTGTCGAACGTGAAGGCCTGCGCCAATGGCGCGCCAAGCAGGGTCTGCAGCCCAGCGACCCGCAGGGCGAACAGCAGCGCGAGCAGTTTATCGCCCTGGTGCTGGCCAGCCGAGCGCGGCTGCAGCAGCTCTACGCCAGCGACCTGCCGCCCGCGCAGATGCGCAGCGGTAAGCAGGCCGAGATCGCCCGCCTGCGTGCCGAATACCATGCGCTAAGCGCCCGCGAGTGGGGCGGCAACGGGCGTTACGACGACTGGATCAACGCGCCGATAAACAACGCCAAGCTGCTGCCGTTTGGCCTCTATGATCAATGGGTGCCAGCCTTCGCCGCGCTGTTTGAGCGGGTTGACCGCGACTGGATGCGCTTTTATGAACGCGTCGCAGCCCTGGGCAAACTGCCGGAAACCGAGCGGCATCAGGCTTTGGCTGAGTTATCTGCGGGCTCTTAGAACTTACGTACCTAAACCCCACTCCAACTTTGGTAGTTTCTGTTCACGCAAAAGGAGCGATGCAATGAACAAATTCACCCTGGCCGTGTTGCTTGGCCTATTCAGCACCAGCGTATTGGCCGCACCCAAGCCCTGCGAAGAGCTGCGTGCGGAGATTGAAGTGAAAATCCAGGCCGCCGGCGTTGCCAGCTACACCCTGGAAATCGTGCCCAACGAAGAAGCCCAAGACCCCAATATGGTGGTCGGCAGCTGCGACGGCGGCAGCAAGAAGATCATCTATCAGAAAAATGGTTAACCGTGCGATGGGCTACGCCTACGGCTAACCCATCCTACGATTTAGCCCACAAACGCCTGGTGCAACTCGGCCAGGCTGTGGAAGTGATAGGTCGGCGCCTCGGCCTGCAACTCGGTAAAACTGCCAAAGCCATAACCCACCGCCGCTGCGTCCAGGCCATTGCGCCTGGCGCCGATCAGGTCGTGCTTGCGATCGCCGATCATCAGCGTGCTCTCGACCGCCAATTGCTCCTGCTGCAGCAGGTGGGCGATCAGCTCGACTTTGTCGGTGCGCGTGCCATCCAACTCGCTGCCGTAGATCACCTTGAAGTGCTGGGCAAAGCCAAAGTGCCGGGCAATCTGCTCGGCAAACACCGTCGGCTTGCTGGTGGCGATATACAGCGTGCGCTGCTGGTTCTGCAGCAGCTGCAACAGCTCGCCCACACCGTCGAACAGCTGATTCTCATACAGCCCCACCTCACGAAAACGCTCGCGGTAGTGGTTCACTGCCTGCCAGGCCGTGGCCTCGTCGAACTGATACGTCTGCATAAAACACTGCAACAGCGGCGGACCGATAAAGTGCTCCAGCGCCTGCAGATCAGGCTCATCGATGCCCAACTTGGCCAGCGCATGCTGCACCGAGCGGGTAATCCCCTCACGCGGGTCGGTCAGGGTGCCATCGAGGTCAAACAGGATGGTCGAGTAATGCAAAGCCGCTTGAGTCATCAGCTGCCGTAACCTTCCATCAGGTGCTGATCCTTCAGCCGTACGTAGTTGTCGGCGCTGTAGCGGAAGTAGCTGCGCTCCTTTTCGCTCAGTTCGCGGGCTTGTTTGGCCGGGCTGCCAACGTACAGGTAGCCGCTTTGCAGATGGCTACCCGGCGGTACCAGGCTGCCGGCGCCGAGCATCACTTCGTCATCGATCACTACGCCATCCATGATGATGCTGCCCATGCCAATCAACACTCGGTTGCCGATATTGCAGCCGTGCAAGGTGACGTTATGGCCGATGGTCACATCGTCGCCGATATTCAGCGGGTAGCCGCGCGGGTTGAAGGGCCCGGCATGGGTGATGTGCAGCACGCTGCCGTCCTGAATGCTGCTGCGCTCACCGATGCGGATGCTGTGCATGTCGCCACGGATCACCACCAGCGGCCAGACCGAGCTGTCCGCGCCGATTTCCACATCGCCGAGAACCACGGCCGATGCGTCGACAAAGGCCCGTGGGCCGAGCAAAGGGGTGAATTGCTGGTAAGTACGAATCGCCACGATAGAAACCTCTCAGAACCTGTTTACGATCTCGCGAGCTAGAGTCCTGCCAGGCAAAAAACGGCGAGGAAGCGGAGTGTACTTTTGTACATGAGCATTCCGAGCCGGTTTTTTAACGCAGCAGGGCCGACGCGCAGCAGATCGCAAACCGGTTCTTAAGCTGCGCCTGGCCTTGATTGTAATTAAGATGGCACCCATGTTCAGGACATGCGCGCGGTTTTGTAGCGCCCTGTGTCCATTCAAGCCTGCCCCTGGGAGCCTTTTGCGCCCGCCAGGGTCACAGCTGCAAACCCATTTCGTTACAGGTGACCTGTCGTGACTGCCAACAACCCACTGCTGCAAGCCTTCGATCTGCCGTCCTATGCCGCCATCCATCCGGAGCATGTCGAGCCGGCGGTGGACAGCATTCTTGCCGACAACCGCGCGGCCATGAGCCGGCTGCTTGAACAACAGTCTGGCACACCGAGCTGGGATGGCCTGGTGCTCACGCTCGATGAGCTGGGTGCACGCCTGGGCCAGGCCTGGAGCCCGGTCAGCCATTTGAATGCCGTGTGCAACAGCCCCGAGCTGCGCGCCGCCTACGAGGCCTGCCTGCCCAAGCTGTCCGAATACTGGACCGAAATCGGCCAGAACCAGCCGCTGTTTCAGGCGTATCAGGCACTGGCCGAGAGCCCCGAGGCTCCCGGTTTCGACGTGGCGCAGAAGACCATCCTCGAACACGCCCTTCGTGACTTCCGCCTGTCCGGTATCGACCTGCCGGCCGAACAGCAGAAGCGCTACGGCGAGATCCAAATGAAGCTCTCCGAGCTGGCCAGCAAGTTCTCCAACCAGTTGCTGGATGCCACCCAGGCCTGGACCAAGCACATCACCGACGAGGCTGCGCTGGATGGCCTGACCGATTCCGCCAAAGCGCAGATGAAGCAAGCTGCCGAAGCCAAGAACCTGGACGGCTGGCTGATCAGCCTGGAGTTCCCCAGCTACTTCGCGGTGATGACCTACGCCAACGACCGCGCCCTGCGCGAAGAGGTGTATGCCGCCTACTGCACCCGCGCCTCCGATCAGGGGCCGAATGCCGGCAAGAACGACAACGGCCCAGTGATGCTGGAAATCCTCGCCCTGCGTCAGGAGCTGGCCAAGCTGCTGGGCTTCGGCAACTACGCTGAGCTGAGCCTGGCCAGCAAGATGGCCGAGACCACCGATCAGGTGCTGCACTTCCTGCGTGACCTCGGCGTGCGCGGCAAGCCATTTGCCGAGCAGGACCTGCACGAGCTGCAAGCCTTCGCCAGTGAGCAGGGTTGCAACGATCTGCAAAGCTGGGACGTCGGCTACTACAGCGAGAAACTACGCGAGCAGCGCTACAGCATTTCCCAGGAAATCCTGCGTGCCTACTTCCCCATCGACAAGGTGCTTAGCGGCCTGTTCGCCATCGTTGAAAAGCTCTACGGCATCCAGATCGAGGAGTTGAGCGGCTTCGACAGCTGGCACCCGGACGTTCGTCTGTTCGAGATCAAGGAGAACGGCGCGCACGTCGGGCGCTTCTTCTTCGACCTCTACGCCCGCGCCAACAAGCGCGGCGGCGCCTGGATGGACGGCGCGCGTGACAAACGCCGCGACGCTTCCGGCCAGCTGATCAGCCCGGTGGCCAACCTGGTGTGCAACTTCACCCCAGCCGTCGGCGGCAAGCCAGCGCTGCTGACCCATGATGAAGTCACCACCCTGTTCCACGAATTTGGCCACGGCCTGCATCACCTGCTGACCCGCGTCGAACATGCCGGCGCGTCCGGTATCAATGGCGTGGCCTGGGATGCGGTCGAGCTGCCGAGCCAGTTTATGGAGAACTGGTGCTGGGAGCCGGAAGGCCTGGCACTGATTTCCGGCCACTACGAGACAGGTGAACCGCTGCCACAGGACCTGCTGGACAAGATGCTGGCGGCGAAGAACTTTCAGTCCGGGCTGATGATGGTGCGACAGATCGAGTTCAGCCTGTTCGACTTCGAACTGCATGCCACCCACGGCGACGGCCGCAGCGTGCTGGACGTACTCGACGGCATCCGCCAGGAAGTCTCGGTGCTGCGTCCGCCTGCCTACAACCGCTTCCCCAACAGTTTCGCGCATATCTTCGCCGGCGGTTATGCGGCCGGTTACTACAGCTACAAGTGGGCCGAGGTGCTGAGCGCAGACGCCTTTTCCAAGTTCGAGGAAGAAGGCGTATTCAACAGCGCCACCGGCCGCGCCTTCCGTGAGGCCATCCTGGCCCGTGGCGGCTCGCAGGAGCCGATGGTGCTGTTCGTCGACTTCCGTGGCCGCCCGCCATCCATCGACGCGCTGCTGCGCCACCTCGGCCTGAGCCAGGAGGCCGCATGACAGAGACCACGGCTAAACGCTTTATCGCCGGGGCGGTCTGCCCGGCGTGCAGCGAAATGGACAAGATCCAGATGTGGAACGTCGATGGCGTGCCGCACCGCGAATGCGTGGCCTGCGGCTACGCCGACACCCTGGACGAGCGCGGTAACTCAGTGCCGCGCGAACTGCCTACGCGAGTCAATATCAGCGCGCTAAAACCCAAGGCGGCGAATCCCAAGGTGCAAGCGGTGCAGTTCTTTCCCAATCCCAAGTTAAAAAAACCAACCGAGTAAGCACGGTCGTCAAGGAGGACGTATGTGGCATCTGGTCTGTGGTGATGCAGCCGTCGAGGGCGTGAGTTTCGCCCTCGGTGAAACCGTGGCGAGCACAGCTTTGCGGGTGATGCGTGATGATCTGGCGGTGGGGCCGCTGCAGGATATCGACAGCCCACCTTGTAACGCACGCAGCGCTTACTGGCAGGCACTCTGGCCAGAGTCAGCGCAGCCTGTACCGGCCTTCGCCAGCGAACTACAAGCCGATGCCAACTGGTTGCGCACACTGGCAGCTGGCCAACGCGGGGTTACCGTCTGGCATGGCGATAGCTGCTCCGAGCAACTGCTGCTGGCTCGCGTGGCCCATGCGCTGGCCGGCTCTGCTATCGAGTTATGGGAAGTCGCCTGCGGCAATCCACAACAGCCACCGCGCCGCGCAGTCTCACTGTGTCGCCCGGAGCAGCTACAGGCACTGTACCTGCAGCGACAACTGCTCAGTCCATCACGACGCAACGAACTGGCTACGCAATGGCAACAGGCGCAACAGCACAACACGGCTATCCGCATCTGGCATGCCGGGCGTTTCAAGTATCACGAACACGACCTGGTCGATAAGCCCTTGCTGCAGCATTGCACCGAGCAATGGCGCCCGCTAGCGCGGGTAATGGCCGAAGTGATGGGGCAGAGCAAAGGCTTTTACCCGACGGATTTCTTCCTGCATTGGCGCGCCCGTGAGCTGGCTCGCTCTGCACAGTTGCAGCTGTCCCAGCCATTAGCAGCAGCCTACGCCGATCAGCAAGTGCGCCAGCTCAGCGCGTAGCGCTCTCGTCCGGCTGCTGATGACGCTCAAGCATGCGCTGGTAATCGCCACTGGCACGCAATTGCGCCAAGCCCTGGTTGAACTGCGCGATGATCACCGCTGCCTGCGGGTGGCTGCGCGGCACGATCAGATGCAAGGTGCTGCGGTTGATCGCGCTGTTGGAGCGGCGAAAGCGTTCGATAGGCTCCCCGGTCAAGCGCAACGCGGTTTCGCCCAGGCGCCGGTCGGAGATAAAGAAATCATCGCGCCCCATCAATAGCAGACGCGCGCATTCGTGCAGCCCCGCTGGGGAGTGCCGGTTTAGTTGCCCATCATCGACCAGTTGCTGAATGATCGGTGGCGGCTGCCAACCCAATGGATAACACAGGCGCCGGCCCTGCATGCTGGGCACATCGTCAACCTCAATCACCTCACCGGCACGGCTGAAAATATGCTGCTCGGCGATAAACAGCGGCTCCGAGTAGAGAAACTCCTCTTCACGCTGCGGAGTGCGAACGTAAGGGAAAGTCGCGTCGTAATCACCGCGCAGGGTTTTCAGGTAGCCGCGCTTCCATGGCTGCCAATCCAGGCTGCTGGCGATATTGCTTTGCTGCAACGCCGCCCGCACCACCTGGGTGAGCATGCCACCCTCTGGTAAGGCCTGACCGGTAAAGGGCGCGTAGTCATCGCCAGTGACCAGGCGCAGGTCAGCGGCCTGGGCGCTGGCGCATAGCACCAGGCTCAAGAACAGACAGGTAAGTTTCCGTGCAGGCATCAACCCTTGACCTTAGCGCGGGAGGCGCAACGCAGAGCAGCAGTGGTCCTGGCTTCCAGTGTAGGCGGCACTATGCGCATAACTAGTCAAATAACCCTAGCTGGCCATTGGCCGCGATGGGTGCTTCCGCCCGCACAACCGTAGCTGCATTGGCCAGACGCTCAGCCAAGCCCGCGGCCCGTTCGGCGCGGGTCGCTACGGCTTCGCTTAGACGTGGTGGCAGGCCCCAGATATCGACCTTGTGCTTAGCGCGGGTAATGCCGGTATAGAACAGGCTGCGGCTGAGCAATGGGCTGGGCAGTTCGGGCAGCACCAGCAGCACTTCGCTGAACTCCGAGCCCTGGCTTTTATGCACAGTCATGGCGAAGGCGCTGTCGTGGCTGGGCAGACGTGCCGGGGCGAAGGGGCGGTAGCCTTCTTCACCCTCAAAAAATACCCGCAGGCCGAAATCGGTCTGTAGGCAGATGCCGATATCGCCGTTGAACAGGCCGAGGGCGTAGTCGTTCTGCCGTACCATCACTGGCCGGCCGACGTACCAGCGCTCGCGGCTGGGTACCTGGCTGCGGCGTTTGATTCGCGCCTCCAGAGCTTCGTTGATCCCGGCCACGCCCCAGGCACCTTCGCGCTGGGCGCAAAGCGCGCGGAAGGCATTGAACGCGGCGAAGGCCGCCGCTGGATCGGCGCTTTTTGCGGCGCTGATGTAGGGCGAATAGCCCTGATCCAGACGCTCCAGCAGATCGTTGGGCGTAGGTTGGGCATTCCAGGCCAGGTCGCTGCGATTTTCCTTAAGCAGATTCAGGGTGCCGCTGACATCGCCGCCATTGATCCGCCGCGCCAGTTCGCCAATGCCGCTATCGCCGGCAAAACGGTGGCTGTGGGTCAGCAGCACCACGGCATCGCCGAGCTGCGAGCTGGGCTGACTGACTGGCACCTGCTGGCCGGTAACACGTTGCAAGTCGCCGGCCGCCTGAGCATCAAAACCACGGCCTTCGCAGAGTTCGGCGAACACCGCGCCGGCTTCCACGGCGCACAGTTGGTCTTTGTCGCCGAGCAGGATCAGTCGCGCGCTGGGCGGCAGGGCGTCGAGTAGTTTGGCCATCAGCGCCAGGTCGACCATCGAGGCTTCGTCCACCACCAGTACATCCAGCGCCAGCGGGTTGGCCGCGTGATGGCGTACCTGGGGGCTATCACCACGACTGCCAAGCAGGCGGTGCAGGGTGCGCGCCTCATCCGGCAGCGCTGTCTTGATCACCTCGCTGACCGGCAATTCGGCTTTGGCATTGCGGATCGCCTCGGCCATACGCGCCGCCGCTTTACCGGTTGGCGCTGCCAGGCCGATGGCCAAATTTTCGCAGCCAGGTTGCTCTAATAACGCGGCGAGCAGACGCACCACGGTGGTGGTTTTGCCGGTACCGGGGCCGCCGGAGATCACCGCCAGCTTGCGTCGCACCGCTTGCGCGGCGGCCAGGCGCTGCCAGTCCGGTTGCTGCTGATTAAAGGCAAATAGGCGACCGAGGCTCTCGCTCAATTGCGCCTCATCCACCACAGGCAGATTGGCTGCACGCAGCAACAACTGTTCGGCCAACTGGCGTTCGTAGGCTTGGTAGCGCGCCAGATAGAGGCGACCGTGTTCAAGAATCAGCGGGGTGAAAGCGCCATCGCCGCCCACCAGGGACGAGGCTTCAAGCTGCGCCTGCCAGTCGGCCAGCGCCGGCAGGCGGAAATCCTGTTCGGGCCAGGGTCGCTGCCCCACCAGACGCGTCAGCGGCAGGCAGACATCGCCCTTATCCAGGGCCGTGCAGAGCAGCGCGGCCGAAACCAGCACCACGGGTGAGGCCGCCGGATCGAGGCGCTGCAGGCTGTCGACCAGGGCGCGCTCCAGTGGGCCGAGGGGCAGATCGTTAAGCATCACGCGCCCTCCGCAAACAGGTTATCCAGCGCATCCAGCAGCCCATCGCTGGGCCGCGAGAAATACACCCCGGCCGTCGGCATGCCGCGCAGAAACAGGTAGTAGGCGCCGCCCAGCCGGTCATTCCGGAAGTCGTCCAGGCGCTGACGCAGAAAGCGCCGCAGCGCCACCAGATAGATCAGGTATTGCAGGTAGTAATGTTCGGCGGCCAGGGCCTGCAGCAGGCGTTCGCCGCCGTAGTAGCTGGCGTCCGGACCGAGCCAGTTGGACTTGTAGTCGGCGATATACCAGCGCCCGTCGTGCTCGAAAGTCAGGTCGATAAAGCCCTTGAGAAAGCCCTTGAGGCTGTCGAACTCAAGGCGCGCTGCCGCCTCGCGCATAGGCGCGGCCAGGCCATGGACCGGGTCGCAGAGAATGGCGCGCAGGCGCTGCACATCCAGCCCGGCCAGGGGAAAGGTAAAACCCAGCTCGGGCAAACGCCGCACCGGATTAAGGCCCGCGAGCGTCAGGCCATTACCATCCAAATCGGCGTCTATCACCTGTTGCAGATGGTCAAGCGCCACCGCCTGCCAGTCGCTGCTAATACCGTGGCCGCTTAGCCCTGGCTCGATCAAGTCTGCCAACGCGCCTTTGCCGCGCGCCCAATCTTCCAGAATCGCATGCAGGCAGGTACCGGCCCGCGCGCCACGGGGGAAGGCGAAAAAGCCCGTGCCAGGCTCGCTGGCATCCGGCAGCACCAGGCCGTCGCGGTCCGGCGCTTCCATATGCATACCGGCGGCTAATCCGGAAAAGCTGCCGATACGCCAGGCGCTGTGCAGGCTGCGCTGCAGGCTGGCGAGTTGCTGCGGGGCCGGGGCGCGTTGCTCACCGGCGGCGCTGGCCTCGCTTTCACGCAACGGCTGGAGGGTCATCTGGCCCTGGCTGCTGGCGATAAGTTGTTCGACTTCTGCACGCAGGCCCTGCGGGCTGAGGTTTTGCAGATGACCAGCCAGCTCGGCCAACGCATCCTCACCCGATAACCCACGGCCGTGCAGCAGCCAGGCCAGTGCGCTGCTGTGCAGGCCGCTGTCGCCTAAGGTGCCGTCCTTTCTCGGTTTACAGTCCACCGGCCCCCAGTGCAGCCACAGGCGATCACGGGCGCGGGTCAGGGCCACATAGGTCAGACGCAGTTTCTCGGCGAAACGCTCATGGCGGGCGCGCTCGCGGTGCGTGTCGATCTGCTCGCCACCGAGGTCCAGCAGCGGCGTGCCGTCGTCGGCGTGACAGCTGATGTCTTCGCTCTGGCGCAGCAGCGCGCCGTCCCACAGGTAGGGGCAGAACACCAGCGGGTATTCCAGGCCCTTGGAGGTGTGGATGGTGACGATCTGCACCCGCTCGGCATCGCTTTCCAGGCGCAGCAGGGCGTCTTCGCCATGGGCCTCGGCGCTGCGCTGGGCGTTGAACCAGGCGAGCAACTGCTCCAGACCAGGGCGTTGCAGGCTCTCGGTTTGCAGCAGCTCGGCCAGGTGCAGCAGGTTGGTCAGGCGGCGCTCGCCGTCCACCAGGGCCAGCAGGCGCTGGGCAACCTGCTGCTCATCCAGCCAGGCGCGGAAGGCACGCATAAAACCTTGTTGCTGCCAGAGCTGGTGATAGCGCTCGGCATCTTCGCGCTCGCGGTCCCAAGCCTGGGCATCCTCGGCGCAAGCAGCCAGCACCTGAGCGCTGCGGCCCAACAGGCGGCTGGCTAGGGCATAGCGCAACGCGCCTTCGCGGCCCGGTTCGGCATAAGCGGCGAGCACGGCGGACAGCTCATCCGCCTCTTCACTGTGCCAAACGTTCTCCTTGCCGCGGCGCACGCTGGGCACGCCACGAGCGGCCAGTTCTGCAGCCACTTCACTGGCCTGACGATGGCTGGCGACCAGCACGGCAATATCGCCGCCTTTAAGTGGCGTGCATGTGCCGTCCTCTTCGAAATAGGCTTGGCCTTGGCTGCTGGCGCTCAACACCGCAGCGATACGCCGCGCCGTATCTCGCGCCACCAAAGCGCCCGCTTCACCCTTGCCCAGGTAGTCGTTATCCAGCCAGACCAGCGCCAACGGCGCGTCCGCCTCGTCTTCCAGCGCCGGCAGCACCAGCTGCGGGCGCGGGCGATCGCTGGCACCGACCTGCTGATAGGCCAGGCCAGGCTCGGCAAAAGGCATGGGCCGGTCGAACAGCTGGTTAAGCGCGGCGATCAACTCAGGCGTGGAGCGATGGTTGGTGGCCAAGCTGTATTGCCGCGCGGCTTCGCTGCGAGCCTTGAGGTAGGTCGCCAGATCTGCACCACGAAACGCATAGATCGCCTGCTTGGGGTCGCCGACAAAACACAGGTCGCCTGCATCCTGATAGATGCGATGAAACACCCGGTACTGCACCGGGTCGGTGTCTTGAAACTCGTCGATCAGCGCCACGGGATATTGCGTACGCAGCGTGCCGGCCAGATGCTCCCCACCCTCGCCCTGCAGCGCCTGCTGCAATTTGTTGAGCAGATCATCGAAGGCCAGCAGACGCTGCGCTGCCTTGCGCGCCGGCAGTTGCTCGTTGAGCTGGCCGATCAGCCGTACCTGCAGGTCGATCAGCCGTTGTTCGGCCTCGGGCTGCGCCGCATCCAGCGCATCGCAGAGTTCCTGCAGCGCAGCAGCCAGGGGATTGGCCGGTGCTTCGCAGCCCTTCTTGCTGGCCTTGTTCAGCCCTTCGCGGGCCAACCGACGATGCGCCTCGGTTTTACTAAACAGTGCCGCCGCATCGCTGAAATAACCGTCCAGCTCGGCCTGCCAGACGCCCAGCTTGGCCGGGTTGCACATATTGCTTTTAAAGCCGTCGAAGGCTTTGAGCTGCGCCAGCCAGGCGGCGCTTTCACTCAGCCAGCAGCGCTGCGCCTGCTGCCAGGCGGCGCGCAATGCGCTCATCTCGCTGCTGGCACCGGGCTGCGGCTCGATACGCAGATAGGGCTTGCCCAGGTGATTACGCAGACGCTTGCGCAGGCTCTGCGGGGTGATTTTCTGCTGCACCAGAAACGCTGCCCACTCTGGCTCGGCGGCCGCCAATTCATGCCGCCAGACGTCGGCGAGCAGGGCGTCGATAATCTCGCGGTCGTCGTGGGTCAGCTCGTTGTCGAAATCACCACCGGCCTCGAACGCAGCATCCTGCAGGGCGCGCTGACAGAAACCGTGAATGGTGAAGATCGCCGCCTCATCGAAGCCATGCACCGCCAGGAGCAAACGCCGATGGCTGGCCGCATCCGGATACTGGGCATGCAGATCATTGAGCAACTTATCGTCGCCCGGGCCGTTGTCATATACCGCCAGCAGCGAGGCCAGGCGCTTGCGAATGCGCTCGCGCAGCTCGGCGGTGGCGGCGGTGGTAAAGGTCACCACCAGAATCTGGCTGACGCTAAGCTGCTTCTCCAGCAACAGGCGGGCGTACAGCGCCGTCAGGGTCCAGGTCTTGCCGGTGCCGGCACTGGCCTCAATCAGCGAGCGCCCGCTGAAACTGTCCTGCAGCAGGTTAAGGCTGGCGCTGCTCATGCTTCGTCCTCTTCACTGCCTTGCAGGGCATCCAGCGCCGGGCCATAGAGCTGCTCGGCGAGGGCTTCAAAACGCTCGTCCAGCGCCTCGCGGTCGCGGAAGGCCAGGGCATTCCAGGGGTCCTGGCCTTCGCCGGTCATATGGTCGTTACCCTGCCACATCAGCCGCGCTTCGCTGCGGGCGGCGTCAATCGGCTCCTTGCGCCCGGGGCTGCGCCATTTGCGCGCAAAACCGTGGCTGCATTTGGCAAACAACGGCAGCGGCTCGCACAGTGCGCTTTTGTAGGCTTCCAGCCAGGGCAGCAAAAGCCCACGGGCATCGCCCAACGGTCCCAGACGCCATTCACTTTTCGGCGAGAGCAGGCGGCTGTCGCGACTGATGCCCGGAGTGACTGCGCAGTTAAGCAGCAGATGGCGCAGCCAGAACGGCGCCAGCTCCCAGGCGCCGAGATCACGCAGGCGGTAGTCGAACAGGCCGGCACTGGTCACGCCATCGAGCCAGCCGTGGATACGTACGCCGGCCAGTTCGAGATCCACCAGCAGCGGTTGCGGTGCATCCTCCGGGCGTTCGTCGAACAGCGTCGGGGCGAAGGCGCGGATCGGCCCGCGAATCTGCCCCCAGTGCGCCTGGCCCAGTTCGCCCACCGGCAACCAGCCAGACGCCGCAGCTACGGAGCGCTCCTGGCGCTCGCTCCAACCGTTCTCGATAGCCTGCAAGGCCAACTGGCGCAGGCCGTGCTGGCTGGTCCACTCGACGCTGAACGGCTCGTCGCCGGCCAGGGTTTCCTCGCTCTGCGCCAGGCGCAGGCCGAGGCGCTGTTCCAGCAGGTAGCGCGCCGGATGTTTGAAGCAGTGAATCAGCTGGCTCGGCTCGATGCAGAGCGGAGCGCCGCCCGACCAGTCTTTATCTGGTTCTTCGAGGCGGCTGGCAAAGGGCGTTGGTGCCTCCACCGCCTGACTCAAACGCTGCGCAGCACGGAACCAGGGCGCGGCAAAACCGGCATGCCGGCTACCGGCGAAGTTGCCGGGAGCGAAGGGTTGCAATGGATGATGGTGGGTAATTCGCGCGCTGGCCGGGCCGTTGCCATCTATGGCGGTTAGGTCGACCACATCCAGCAGTTCGCTGACCAGCACCGAGGGCGGCAGTTCGGCGTTACTGCGCGGGTCGCGGCCGACGTAACTGAGGTACAGACCGCCACGGGCAGAGAGCAGGGTTTCCAGCAACAGATAGCGGTCGTCCAAGCGGCGCGCGCGGTCGCCGCGCCGGGGTTTCTGGCCGATCAGATCAAAGCCGGCAGCCGGGGTGCGGCGTGGCAGCGCGCCGTCATCCAGGCCGAGCAGGCAGACCAGGCGAAACGGCAGGCTGCGCATCGGCACCATGGTGCAGAAGGTCACCGCGCCGGTAAGAAAACCGGAGGCGGCGCTGCCTTGCTCCAGCGCCGCAGTCAGTTGCTGACGGATCAGCGCCAGCTCGATTGGTCGCTCAACACCAGACGCGTCGGCCTGCTCCTTGAGTGCGGCGCAGGCCTTGGACAGTAGCAACAGGGTGTCGCCGGCCTCGCGCTCGTCGAACAGCTGGTCGATCAGCACTTGCAGGCTCTCGGCCCATTCGCGCAAAGGCCGTGGCCGTTGCAGGCTCTGCGCCAGGGCGGCCAGGCGTTCGACAAACCCGGCCAGGCGACCCAGTAGTTGCGCACGACCACCTTCCAACGCATCCAACGGCCAGCTGGCACCCAGCAGCGGGGCCTGACTGCCGGCCAGTTGCGGCGGCGCGGCAAAGCCCAGTAGCAGACGATCCAGGCCCTGGCGCCAAGTAAAGGCGGCATCGGCCGGCAGACCAAGCTGCTCACGGTGCGTGCCATCGCGGCCCCAGCGCACGCCGGCTTCACGCAGCCAGTCGCGCAGCAGCGGTAAGTCTTCCGCTTCGATACCGGCGCGGCGGGCGATGGCCGGCTGTTCCAGCCAGGCGAGGATTTCCTCGGCGGCGAAGCGGCTATCCGGCAGCGCCAGCAGATTAAGAAAAGCCTCAAGAAGGGGGATTTCCGCGCGCAGGCTGCGATCGGCCAGGCTAAAGGGAATGCGCGGTACGCCTTCACGAGGGGCGAACACCGCTTCGATATAGGGCGCGTAACGCTCGATGTCCGGGGTCAGCACCACCACCTGATCCGGGGTCAGGCCGGGCTCGGCGGCAAAGCGCGCAAGCAGCTGGTCATGCAGGATTTCCACCTCGCGCAGCGGCGAGTGGGCAATATGCAGCTCCAGCGAGCGGTCGTCGTCGCGCAGCAGCAGACGCTCATCGGCGGTGCGCGTGCGCAGGCGCAGGATATCGTTCTGCAATGCCTGCAACAGGCTGGCGTCGTGCAGGTCGGCATCCTCGGAATACAGGCCGATTTCCTGGCTGCCTTCACTGGACGCCAGGCTGAACAGGCTGTCGAAAAAGTCGCGGCCCTGCTTGCCCAGGCTCGCCAATAACGGATGACCGACATCCAGATACCAATCATCCGGGCTGAGTTCGGGCTGGCGCGCCAACTCACGAATATCGCGAATCTCGCCCCAGGCTTCGCGGCAGGGGTTGAGGGCGAAGAGGATCACTTCGGTGTGCCGCGCCAGGCCTTCCAACACGCGCATATGGTGCGGCGGCAGCGAGCTGATGCCGAACACCAGCACGCGCTCGGGCAAACCCGGCATGGGTTCAGGTTGATGCAGGCGGGCAAGCAGCTCTTCCAGCAAACGGGCGCGGTGCGGATGGCCGTCGCGAGTCAGCTCGCGCCAGAGCAGCGCCTGCCAGGCTTCATCCGGACCAAGGTCCTGCAACTCGTTGCGCTCCCAGACGGCCAGCCAGTCGTCGCGATACAGCAGGTATTGGTCGAATACGTCGGCAATCTTGACGGCAAGTGACAAGCGTCGCCGCTCATCGCCACCTTCTAGGTAATGGGCCAGACGCGGCGCCTCGGCCAGATTGGCCGGCTCGCACAACCAGTCATACAGCCGCCAACTCAGGCTGCTGGGGCTAAAGGCCGATTGCTCCGGCAGCTGGCCCAAGGCTAAGCGCGACAAGTCCCAGACGAACTTGGCCGGCAGCTGCACCTCCAGCTGCATGGCGATGCCCTGCTTACGCGCCAGCTCCAACGTCAGCCAGCGCCCCATACCCTGGCTCGGCACCACCACCAACGCCGGCGCAAAAGGCTCGCGCATCGGCGTGGCGAGCAGGGTGGTGGCCAGCTCGCCAAGGGTTTCCAGGTCAGGGGCGTGATAAAGCGTAAGCATCGCGGGCATCCGTTCAGTAGCGAGCAAGGTTATCAGCTCACGCAGCCTGGCGGGATTGCACGACAGTCTGTGTCGCGCGCTGGCGCGGATGGCCAACCCCAGCTAAAGCTAAATACAGGGTCTGCGCTTCTACAAGATGGGCCTTTATAACAAGTAAAAACCACGCGTCACGCTGCAACCGGGCTGACGCGCCAGGGAGCAGCACCATGCTCACCCTGCTTAATCTTCTGTCTGCCGTCGCCTTGCTGATCTGGGGCACTCATATCGTCCGTACCGGCATCTTGCGGGTGTATGGCTCGCACCTGCGCAAGGTGCTTAGCCATAACGTCAGCAAGCGCCCGCTGGCGTTTGCCGCCGGCATTGGCGTTACGGCGCTGGTGCAGAGTAGCAATGCCACCGCCCTGCTGGTTACCTCGTTTGTCGCCCAGGGCCTGATGGCGTTGACTCCGGCGCTGGCAATTATGCTTGGTGCGGACGTCGGTACGGCGGTGATGGCCCGCGTGCTGACCCTCGACCTGAGCTGGCTGAGCCCACTGCTGATCTTTCTCGGGGTGATCTTCTTTCTCTCGCGCAAGCAGACCCGCGCCGGCCAGCTCGGCCGCGTGGCCATCGGCCTAGGGCTGATGCTGCTGGCACTGGAATTGATCGTCGCCGCCGCAACGCCGATTACCCAGACCCGCGGCATCCAGGTGCTGTTTGCCTCGCTGACCGGCGACCTGCTGCTGGATGCCCTAGTCGGTGCGCTGTTCGCGCTGATTTCCTATTCCAGCCTGGCCGCCGTGCTGCTTACCGCGACGCTGACCGGTGCCGGCTTGATCAGCCTGCCAGTGGCCATCGGCCTGGTGATTGGCGCGAATATCGGCAGCGGCGTGCTGGCCTTTCTCAACAGCAGCCTGCAAACCCCGGCCGGACGCCGGGTGGCCCTCGGCAGCCTGCTGTACAAACTAATTGGCCTGCTGCTGGTGATGCCGTTCCTCGACCCGCTGGCCAACTGGCTGGACAGCCTGAAGTGGCGGCCAGAGGAGTTGGTGATCGCCTTCCACCTGCTCTACAACAGCCTGCGCTGCCTGCTGATGCTGCCCACGGTCGGGCTGATGGCGCGCTTCTGCAACTGGCTGCTACCAGATCGTCCGGACGAAAACGGCGTCGCCCGTCCGCGCCATCTCGACCCCACCGCGCTGGCCACACCGAGCCTGGCGCTGGCCAATGCGGTGCGCGAAACCCTGCGCATCGGCGACCTGATCGAGACCATGCTCAACCACCTGCTGGAAGTCCTGAGTGGCGGGCAAACCGCCCTGGGTAAGGAACTGCGCCGCCTGGATGACGATGTCGATGCGCTCTACAGCGCGGTCAAACTCTACCTGGCGCAGGTGCCGCGCGAAGTATTGAGTGAGCACGACAGCCGGCGCTGGGCGGAGATCATCGAACTGGCGGTCAACCTGGAGCAGGCCGGCGACATCATCGAACGCATGCTCGGCAAAGTGCAGGATCAGAAAACCGCCCAGCGCCATTCGTTTTCAGACAGCGGCCTGGAGGAACTCACCGCCCTGCACGCCCAGCTGCTGGCCAACCTGCGCCTGGGCCTCTCGGTGTTTCTCTCCGCCGACAAGGAAAGCGCGCGCCAGCTGCTGCGCGAAAAACGCCGCTTCCGCGCCCAGGAACGCCGCCTGGCCCACGCTCATGTCAGCCGGCTGCACCATCAGGTGGTGCAAAGCATCGAAACCAGCGCTCTGCATATGGAGCTGATCGCCGACATGAAGCGCCTCAACTCGCTGTTCTGCGCCAGCGCCTATGTGGTGCTGGAAAGCAGCGAGACAGGGGCGCTGCACAGTCAGGACATCGCGGGAGAGTAATCTGCCGCGGGTTAGCCCCGGGCGAAAGATGGAGTTCTAGCCGCCGTTATCGAGCAAAGCATGGGTGACTTCTGAAACAGATGGGGCCGCTGCTGCGGCCCCTTCATGGATCACTTACCGGCGGCAATACGCTGGCGAATATGCGCGGCGCGTTCGGCCGAGCCCGGGTGGGAGTCAAACATGCTGCTGTCGCCACCGCCGAGTTGAGCCAGCTTGTCGAAAGCACTGGCCAGACCCTGCAGCGGAATGTTGCGCTGCTTCAGCAGATCAAAAGAGAAGTTGTCGGCAGCGCTTTCCTGAGACTGGGAAAACTGCGCGTTAATCAGCGCCTCACCCAAATCGCCCAATTGCGAGCTGGACAGCGCCATTGCTGCACTGTTGCCGGAGGAGGCAATGGCACCACGGGCCACCGAAGTAGCGTAGGCCGCTTGCATCGCCTTCTTGGTGTGGCCGAGCGCAACGTGGCCCATCTCGTGGCCCAGCACGCCTTCCACTTCGTTGTCGTTCATCAGGTCCATCAAGCCGCTGTAGACGCGCACGCAACCGTTGGCCATGGCCCAGGCGTTGACTTCGTCAGTCAGGTAAACCTTGTAGGTAACCGGCGTCCCGTTGACCTGGCTGCCGAGGTTGCGGGCAATCGTTTCCAGACGCTTGCTGTACTTGCTATCGGCTGGCGCGATTGGCGACTGGGCGTCCATCTGTACGCAGGCGTCGTCGGCCATGCTCTTCACTTCAGCATCGCTGAGAGTGGCAGCCTGCATGGTTTGCAGTCCGGTGCTAAGCATGGCGTCGGGGCTCATGTTCTGACAGCCCGAAAGCAGGGTGGCGAGCGCGAGCGCGGAAAGGGAGAACTGCAGTTTCATGGTCATCGTCCTTGAGGATTGAGGCAATGGAGTAGCCGAGAGGCAGCGGCGTCCCGGCCGGCGCGGCATTGTCGGTGATATACGCAGCCCCAAAGCGAGACACGGCTCACACTCTGCAGCTTGGCTCAGGTGGCCAATGCCTCAATATCCAGGCGGCTTTGCACCATAAAAACAGCGGCACGGCATAAGGCGCGCAAGGAAATTGGTCTATACCACCAAACCTTAGTTGGGTTGAGGCAACCCGACGCATAGGCTTTAAGTTGGCGTGCGGCATTGCAACAGTTCTGCCATCAATGACCGCTAATACTGCTCAACTCCAACAACAAAAGAGCGCCTTCCCTATGAAAACCCTCACCTCCCTGGTCGTTGGTCTAGGCCTGGCTTTTAGTGCCAGCCACGCCAGCGCCTGGTCGCAACCTACACACAAGAACATCGTCAAGGACGCCCTGGCCTTCCTCAACTCGGCGCACGCCACACCCGAGATGAAACGCGCCTACCAGTTCTACGTCGGCGCAGCCGGCAGCGAAGCCCGCGCGGGGGAAATCCTTGGCCAGGCGGCCTACGACGTCGATGACTTCCAGGACACCCGTCTGGGCGGCTGGTGGGTCGGCTACGAGCACGCGCCGGTGTATGGCGCAGCGGCCTCCATCGTCAATTACACGTCCTATTGGCACTTTATCAACATGGCCCGCCAGGGCGACGCCCACGGCAACGACCACGGCGGCTACGACTACCGCTACCGCAAGGTGGATGGCAGCTGGAGCGGCGACGTTGACTGGTACGCCATGGTTTATCTGTACAACCGCGAGCTGAAGAAGAGCGACTTCGACACCACCGAAGCGCATTACCGCCAGGGCACTTCCTCCAACTGGCAGACGCACTACGGCGACTTCCAGACGGCGGCCTTCCAGCCCATCGATAACCTGGCCAAGTACTGGTTCGATCAGTTCAAGAACGCGCCGTCCCTGCAAACCATCGGCTACTCATTGCACACCACCGGCGATGTCGCGCAGCCGCACCATGCCTGGGTCACGTCGGGCAATGGCCACTCCGGCTGGGAAGGCTGGGTGGACGATCATTACTTCAGCGAAGGCCTGAACAATATCGCCGCCGTGGCCAACCGGGTCGGCAGCTATGACGCACAGAAGCCGATCCGCGATCTGCTGACCCAGACCGCCCAGGTCGCCTATCAGCGCCCCGAGCCGCTGTACGACACCAGCTACGCCACCCGCCTGCGGGTTGCCAAGGAGCTGATTCCGGAGTCCATCGCCCTCACCGTCAGCGTGCTGACCAAGGGTGCCAACACCTTCTACGGCCAGGGTGGCCTGTAAGGTGCGCGCGATCATCCAGCGCAGTTTGCTGGTACTGGGGCTGACCGGCATTTGCCTGTCAGCCCTGGGCAGCCAGGACATGCGCATCAACGGTGAACGCCTGCCCGGCAAAAGCATCGGCCTGCTGGAGCAGGCCATGACCCGGGTCAAATTCAATACCGACCTGCGCCTGCTGCGCACAGGCCTGGCGGAAAACCACCTGCTGGCCCGTGAAGTGGAAGCCGAACTGAGCAGCAAATACAGCAGCGATCTGGATGCCCTGGTCGAGCGCGAGGCTAGCAACCTGATCGAACAGGTCTACGGTCGCCAGTTCGACCACGATGTACGGCCCTTTCTGCGCCAGCCACAGGCGCTGAGCAGCGCCCGCCTGCGCCAGGTATTGACCGCGCAGGCTCAGGGCGTGGTGCTCGACAGCCTGCAATTGAGTCCCCAACAACAGGCCGACGCCGCACAGGTGCAACTGATCAGCTGGCAGTTCCCTGGGCAGACCGAACAACGCCTGAACCTGCTGGAACTGTATCAGGGCGACAACGTGCAAGGCCGGGTGGAGCTGCAACAGGGCAATCTGCTGTACCTGGCCGAGCAGGTGCGCCAGCAAGCGCTGCGCGACTACCTCTGGTATCAGCTGGCGCAGAAGGGATTCAGTGCGGACGACCAGGCCGGCATCCGTCAGCTGGTGCGCGACAAACTCGTCCGCCACAAATACCTGCACCAACTTGGCCTGCACAACGACTTCCACCATGAAACCGCCAGCCTGCGTGAACGCGCCAGCAGGGTCAGCGATGCGGATGCCGAGGCCTACTACCAGCGCAACCTGCAGCTCTACCTGAACGTTGCCCAAGTGCAGGCCAGCCATATCCGCCTGCCTGATCAAGCCAGTGCCGACCGGGTGTATGCCGAACTGCAAAAGGGTCTGAGCTTCGATGATGCAGTGCGCCGCTACTCACTGGCGGAAACCAAGAGCCATACGCCGCCCGGCGACCTAGGCCTGATTCGCCCGCAGGATGCGCAGCTGGATTTTCTGCGCAAGACCGCCCTGCTGCAGAAGGCGGACAGCATTTCCCAACCGATGCTGATCGACGGCGCATTCGAAATCGTTCAGGTGCGCAGCCGTGAGGATAAGCAACTGCCGCTTAGCGATCCGAGCGTGCGCTATGAGGTCAACCAGGCCGTCGCCAAGGAGCAGCTGACTCAAGCCTTCCAGGCCCGCGTCGACGCCCTGCTGGCCAACGCCAAGGTAGAAGGACTATGAAGGCCTGGCTCGGCATCGGCCTACTCGGCGTGATCACCGCGGTGACCATCGTAGTTGTGCGCACGCCCCAGGCCGACACCGCGCCAGCCGTTGCGCCCCAGACGGCAACGCCACCTAGCACACCCATTCGCTTGCCAGAGATGCCCGCCGCGCTACCGGCACCGCAACCAGTAGCAATCCCAGCGCCTGCAGAAAAACCTGTGGAAGCGCCGCCCAGTGAGCCGCACCTGAATGCCCAGGAAGCGCAAATGCTGATCCAGCTAATGGCCGACCAAGGCGACCCACGCAGCCCGGCGCTAGGCCAACTCAAACCCCGCCAACCCGCATCCGCCGCCCAGCTGGCCGACCCGGCGCAGTACAACGCCCTAGAAGAACAACAAACCCGCGACCAGATCATGGCCTACGCCAGTGGCGTACAGCAGATCCCCGCCATCCGCGACCGCATCGAGCAAGCAGCCCAGTCCGGAGAACGCAGCCAAACCGAACTCGACGAAGCCCGCGCCGCGCTGGAGCAGCTGGAAATGTTGCAGAACAAACTGCAAAGGGAGAGGCCGGAGTTGTTGCCGGGCTCAGCAGAATTACCTTAAGGGCACTTAGCCTGAAAACAGGACTGAGGCGTAGAGGCGTGGGCAAACGCCGTTACCTGCGCCCCTCAAATATGACTTGAGCAGTAAAAAACCTAGGCTAATCAACTGTCCTGTAATGTATGCGACCTTCTTTTATTTCGATGCTTGGGTCTATTTTGCTTTTGAATAAGCGGAGCAGCTCTTCGGCCATTTTGGGATGAAAATATATGCGACAGCCGTAGAAATTCTCATTATCTTCTTTGAATCTTGCTATATACGGCTTTGAGTCCTCTGTAGTAAAACCAATCGCATGGCCTTTGCGGTCGTATATAACCTCGTATATTTCTCCCCATTCGAACTTCCAGTGACTTAGATCTAACTGGTTTTTTTTATAATCTTCCGAGGTAAATACGAGCGCATACAACAACCCCATGCCCCCTCCGCCTACCAAAGCGCCAAGTCCAACCTCAGGGGAGAAGCTAAACCCCCACAACACCAGTATTAGATAAATCCCCGCGAGCCAGGGCATACTTGCAAAGATAAAATTTGGAATTGCACGCCAGTCATGCACTTCTCCGCCCTTTTCAGTAAGACGATACACGCACATCCGTTTTTGCACAGAGGCATTGTAGGTAATATATCCGACGAAAGCTGATGGTATTAACCCCAACCATATATCACCTTCAATTAACCACATAAAAAAGAACACACCGAGAGTAGGCAATAAAAATCCTAAACTGGCTAATAAAAGGTTTCCATCAAAGGCCTTTATGCTCCACTCTTTTAGAGCAGGCCTCTCCGGATGATCCCACTCCATATTAAGATGATGATCGGGAACCCATAAGGTCGAAATCCTGAAAACATTCATTTCAAATAACACTCAAATTAAAATACATACGCTGGTTCTCCGGCACTTTCTCCACCAGCATTAGACTGTCCTGATCAACAGGCTCGCTAATATGGCTTTTTTCAAAGGAATTTTCCTGGAGTTTGCCTTCGGCAATGTCGTCAAGGTCGATTCTGAAGCGGTAGCCGCGAGCATCCTGGCGGGAAACCACGTCTTCGGGGTAGAGAATTTCCAGCTCCAGGCGGTCCATCCCCTTGGAGTGGGGCAGTGATACCTGCCAGACACGCGCTTCGCCTTCGTTATAGGGGGTAAAGGCCAAGGTCTTGCGCTCAAAGTTACCGAGCATGCTCGCAGGCACCCATTCGCCTTCGGCGATATAGCTGCCGTACATACCGGCGCGGTAACCGGTCTGCTTGTCCGGCATCCAGAGCAAACCCTCCTCGACCATAATCGGGTGCAAACGCACACGCTTGCCCTCCAGGTCCGCCGGCAGGGCGATCTGCAAGCAGACGCTGCTGGCCCCATAGTTGCCCGTGACCGTCTTGGCGCAAAGGGTGGGGCGCATCAGTACTTCGTGCAGGGTTTTTAACTCATCCTGACGCCCCTGAGACGTGTTGGCCCAATAGGGTGCCTTGTCCTGGGTCCAGCAGCAGCGCCACAGCCAGAGCTTTAAGCCCTCACGTTTGAGGTTATTGGCAATAAAAGTTGCGGCTAGGTAAATGACCCCGGCAATAAAGAAGCCCCACAGGATCCAAGATGCGAATACAAGACCGATGGCTTTGAAGCCAAATGCACCCGCTAACCCATACCCGAGTTGTGCGAACGAAAGACCGGCCATCGCAATAGCAGCAACTTGTTTCGCTCTTAACGCAAGCGCTTCATCGCTGCCACTGGCGTTGCCGGCGGCCGCTTGCAATTGCCAAGCGTCGACACCATTGGCAATCACACCCAGTGTCGCCATACCAGCGGCACGTAGCGCAAAGGAGCGCACCATTGTGGCCAGTTCGGCATTGGCTACAACCCAACTCTGTATGGACGCCTGGGTGAACTTCGTTGTGACGGGAGTACGCTTTATATAAGCCTCAATATCCAACGCATTCATCGCCGCCCAGCGTGGCATCAGCGTCAGGGCCATTACGGCATTACCGAGCTGAGCCCCTGCGCTGCTGAGGGACTTCAGATCATCCTGGCTCCAATGACCATCGGCCCTGGCCTGATCCATGCTGTTCTTGAAGTTCCAGATATTCAGGGCGGCCACCAAGGCCGCTAAACCGTTGCCCAGTCCGCTGGCCATCCATTTTTTCAAGCGACCAAGATAGGCACTGTAATTGCGCTTTTTGAGCTCCAGCTGCTCGACCAGTTCGGATTTGCCCAGCGTATGCAGAAACTCCACCTGCTGCTGTATCAGCGTGGTGCGCTGCTGCACGCGGACTTCGCCTTTGGCCAGAATTCGATTGGGCTCATTGGTCATCAAGAGCTGACGGTCTTCGTAGAGTTGAACCAGCTGACGGTTTGCTGCGGCCTTCTCATGCTTGGCGCCAAAAGTGGCGGTACGGGTTTGTCCCTGAATTTTCTTTGCAAGCTGGGCAAATTTTGCATCCCACTGCTGTTTCTTGGCCGGGTAGCCATGGTCGTACACCACGTATGGCCTCACCACCTCGGTGTCGATATGCGTCACCACCATTACCAGGGAGTAGGCGATGGGCTTCCAGGTGGGCGCAAATTTGGTGCTGAGTGCAGGCAGTAGTTTGTAGACGAGCAGCTGCCAGGTATCGTGCGCAACGACACGGGCCACTTTCTGCAAAGTGTCGTAAGCCTGGCGAGCCGGCAGACTCATGGCCTGGAAGAGCTTGCTGTTGCGCACACTATCGTCTGTGAGCAGGCTGTAGGTTTCATTGGCGCGGGTGACCGCGCTGGTCGCCAGACCAGGGTCGAGGCTACCGCTTGCGGCAAAATTCGTCGCAATGGCTTCGAGGGTATGGGCTAACTCGGCATCGAAGTTGTACAAAGCCAGACCGAGCAATGTCTTGGGTTGCGCATACTCCTGGCATAGCCAGTTCTTACCTGCTTCGGTCTGGCCGAATACGTCGAACAGCCCCTGAGCGGTGCGAATGAGCAACGCCGACTGCTGCTCGGCACAGGGATCGAGAAATACCTTACCTGGGTCGGTTTTGATGTATTCCAGCCAGGGAATCAGGTCATTTCGTGCGCTGTCGATATGTCGCATCAGCACGACTAGTTCGCGGTGGCGATCGCGGCGGTAGTCGAGGGCTTCCTGGTATTTGACTTGATCACGCAAGGGGGCTCGGGCAATCCATAGCTGGGATTTTTTCTCCAGCTTGGTAGCGGTCCCTGCACCATACTTTTTGTCTAAATCTCGCCCTTCCATACCCAGGGCAGTGGAACGTGCGGCGCTAACAGCTGGGTCAAACACTGGGAAACTGGGTTTGACCAAAGCCATATAACTATCTAGGTATTTCTGCGCGTCACGGATAAACACCTGCCGCTTAGCCTCATCCTTGAGGACACCGCGAGGCCAGTCGCTTTCGTTAAACGGATCGAGGGGAAGGCCGGCGAACATCTCAATATTCCCCGCCACTTCCAGGCGATGGTGATGCTCTTTTTCAAACAGGTGCTGCTCAATGTGACGCCCGGTCAGCTGCATGGCCAGGTCGTCGACCGCAGCCAATGGGTCTTGCAGCGCCAGCATCAGAGCAGTGTCCTTATCTGGCACGCTGCCGATAATTTGATCGCTGCCGATAGTCGGTTTGCATTCCTGACCCTCGGCCTGCGCCAAAGTCGGCAATGTTGAGGACGTAAAGCTCGCTCTGGCACTAGCTGCACCGGGGTCGATATCAGCAACCAGCTCGGCAAGGCGGGACAAGGGCGCGGCGTGAGGCGCTTTAAGGCTCTGACAGTATCTGGGCAGATCGAGCTCGCGCATCCACTGACTTTGCAGCTTAGGGTTGGAGCGCATTCGCTCGCAGGTGCGCCAAGTCCATTGTACCGGCGAGTAGGCAATCAGCAGCGAGCTGGTCTTGGGATAAAGCAGATAAGGCTTACTCTCGCCCGAGCCGGTGCGTGTGTCCTGACTGAGCTGCTTATCTGCCCATTTGATCCGCGTGAACTGACAGCCTATGAGCCGATACTCGTGAAAGGCCTTGGCCGTGCGGTCGAACACATACACCCAGCCGTCTCTTAGTTGACGAAGCGTATAGGTGCGTGTGTGCAGGCGAGGCATTTCGCTGAGCCCCTGCCAGCCAGCCGGTAGAGGGTTTGGCCCTGGCTGTCCTGCCTTTTTGGGCGATTCATCAATTGCGTAACGTACGGGGAAAATGGCCACTTCACCCCGTTGCATCGGACATTGGCCAGTGCTTACGGCGGAACTGTTAGGGAAGGTGGCACGCAGGCTGTCTTTGGCCGCTTGCCTGTTCGAATCGGTCATGGCGAATCCTTCGCGTCTGTCAGGCGTGTTCGTTGAAGAAGGTCTGGAGGTTCACTTCTGCAGGCAGGCCAAGAGCCTGTGGCTCCCTCGCCTTCCACTGGCTGTAGGGGGTTTCAGGGTTACTAGCAAAGTCATCCCCTTGCTCGAGGCTTAACATTGCCCATATGGCTATGCTGCGCTCACTTATGAGTCCTGCCTGCTCTGCACTTTGCAGGCGACCATCTAACCAAACATCCCAATCCAGTGACTGCCGGTGCTGCAAAGGTTCTGCTGCGTATGTTTTAAGCCAATCGTACAGACGCTCTTTAAGCCGCCAGTGATAAGCCTGTTGCAGCGCAGCCTCTTGCCTCTCGTCCATAAAGGATCGGTCAAAAGCGCGGGGAAGGTGGCCCTCTGCGGTAAAGCGTCTCCACTGCGGTTCGCTCTGAGGCCGCCACTTTTCGGGCACAACGGCCACCGCCCACTCAGCTATAGGGCCAAGCAAATGCGAGTATTGCAGCGCGGCATAACTACCCAACAAGTGCCAAGCAACGAGTGGGTCAGCAAATCGCAACAGGCTACGGCTACCAGCACCATCACTCACGCAGATAAATTCACGAAGATGATCGGCGACAGCCCTTAGCCCTTTATCGCTTAATAGGAAACTGGCACAGCCCAACCAGCCCAAGTTATTCCGCGCCTCAAACATAAGGCTGGATTGAGGCGATACTGCGACTAGGATAGGTCCTAAATCGTATGTATCTCCCCAGCGGGTCCCGAGGTATAGAGGCTCAATTTCCATTGCTTCATCGCGACTGTAGAGCTCAGCAATCACGTTCTCGCGGAGAACACCGTCAATAAGCATGTAATGCGAATTTGGCATCAGGACTGGGCTCCTGCCTGTGATTGCATCTGCTCGCAGATTTCACAACGTGGCGTGGCCCGCAGAAGCGCCTGGCGCTGCGCCTGAATCAGTAGCGCCCCCGCCTTATCCGCATCCGCCGGCTTAACCTTACCCGGCAGAATCGGCGCTGCCCCCGACCCACTCCCCGGCGCGCCACCTGAGTTGAATTTGATAATCGGGCCGACCATGGTGATGCCACCGGCATCCAGCTTGATAAAGCTGCCGGCGGCTTTGAAGGTCAGTTCGCTGCCGGCTTCGAGGACGACTTTCTGGCCGCTGGACAGGTGGATCTCGGTGCCGGCGTTGATAAATTGGCCGGTGCCGATTTTGATGTGCTGGTTGTTGCCGACGGTGAGGTGGTCGTTGGCTTTGATTTCGCTCTTGCGGTCCAGATGTGTGGTGCGGTGTTCTTCGGCTTTGAATTCGCTGTAGCTGTTGGCCTCGACCGTGTCGTGGCGCTCGTTGCCGATGCGGATTTTCTGGTCATGCTCGATGTTTTCATCCCAGTCGCGCTCGGCGTGGATGTAGATCTGTTCAGCGCCCTTCTTATCTTCGATACGCAGCTCGTTATAGCCGCCACCACCGGGGCTGCTGAGGGTCTTGAACACACTGCGGGTTTTGTTCGCAGGCAAGGCGTAAGGCACCACGTGTTCGGCGTGGTACAGGCAGCCGGTAACCAGCGGTTGATCGGGGTCGCCCTCGAGGAAGGTGACCAGCACCTCCATGCCCACACGCGGGATGGCGATGCCACCGTAGCGGTCGCCGGCCCAGCTTGAGCTCACGCGCAGCCAGCAGCTGGTTTTGTCGTCGGCCTGGCCTTCACGGTCCCAGAAGAATTGCACCTTGATCCGGCCGTATTCGTCGCAGTGAATCTCTTCACCCGCAGGCCCGGTGACTACCGCGCTTTGGCTGCCGAGGATGCGCGGTTTCGGGTGGTTGAGCGGTGGGCGATACAGCACGATCCAGGGCGTGGCGGTAAAGCGGTTGCGGTAGCCCTGCTGGAAACCATCGCTGGCCTCGGTGTGGCTGGTCACCGACTCTTCCAGCACCTGCGGCTGTTTGCCCTCGTGGTGGATTTCGGTGAGCAGCCAGAGGTCGTTCCAGCTAGCGCGCGGGTGCTCGGTCAGCGCCAGGAAATGGCCGCTGACCAGCAGCGGCTGATCGCCGTCGCCTTGCGCCAGTTCGAAGTCGTGACGATGGCGTTCGAGGATACGCTGGCTGAGGTGTTTGCCGCGCTCGCGGTCGACAAAACGGCCGGGGTAGTCGTAGTCCTCGAGGTCGGGTTTGAACGCGCTCTTGGCGTCCGCCTCCATCAGCAGCTTGGGTTTTTCGAAGTCGTAGTCGCGGCGGGTCACCCGGCTTGAACGGGTTTCCACGCGCACGCCGAAGCGCTTGATTACGGGTTTGTCAGCGACCAGGCCGCTGTCCTGCTGATAAGCGGTTGGCGCCAGTTTGGGAAACGGCGTCTGGTCGTCGCCGAAGACCACTACATGGCCTTGTTCGCTGTGCTGGAAGTGGTAGTGAATACCCTCTTCCTCGCACAGGCGCTGGACGAAGTGCAGATCGGATTCGTCGTACTGCACGCAGTACTCACGCTCGGGGTAAATCGAGCCGAGTTGGAATTGGTAGGCGTTGGCCTGAATGCCGTGCTCTTGCAGCACTTGGCTGATGATCTTCTCCACCGTCAGGTGCTGGAAGATGCGTTGGTTGGTGCGGTGTGCCAGGTACGCCAGTTGCGGGCGCAAGGTCACGTGGTAGCGGGTCAGGCGTTTACCGGATTCGCCCTGGGCGACGCGGTAAATCTGCCCGTGAATGCCGTGGCCGGCCTGATCGAACGCGAGAAAGGCGGCCTGATGCAGCAGGCTTTCCAGATCCAGGTCAGGACGTTCGCTGACCAGTTCCAGTTCGAACTCGAAGGACTGACTGATCGCCTCGCGACCGTTGAATTCGAGCACCTGCAGGTCGTGGCTTACACCTTCGATCGTCAGGCTGAAATGAGTCTGGTTGGCGGCGGCGAACATTCGTTGTTCCTCTCGTTTCGTTCCATGAATCAAACCACTGCGCATTTCTAAACCAGGCCTGGCCTGGCAGCCGTGCCTATTCGCGATTTTGCGCGATGCCTGTCAGCGTTTGGCGACGCAGGTCTCACTAGAAACGCAGCGGCCAGGACAAGCCTGGCCGAAGCGGTATTACGCGAACTCAGCCAATGCTTAGGCGGAGATCGGGGTACGCCAGTCGTCGGAGCCGGAAGTGCCGGAGACTTCGTGGGTCCAGACGATTTTACGGTAGGTGAAGTACACGTCTTCCAGGTGAGTGAAGTGCGACATGTTCGGATCCTGGCAGTTCGGCATACGCGACTGCACGTCAACGATCACGGCATCTTCCAGCTCGATGGTGAAGTAGTGCTCTTGAGTACCGGTGGAGGAAGTGCGGTACCACTCCAGACGGCACTTGGACAGACGCTCACCGGAGGTCAGGGAGTTGAAAATCAGCGGCGAGGATTTGTCGAAGACTTTGGTGATCATCAGCGGCTTGTGGACGCGCTGGCCAGTCGGCTGACCGGACTGCGGATCACGCGGGATGATGACCTGGTGGTTGAAGGCTTGAACCAGGATCTGGTCTTCATGACCTTCCTGGAAGATGTTACCGACGGAATCTTCGGTGAAGGTGCCGGCAGTGATCAGGCCTTGTTTGGTGCCTTCGAGGGACAGATACGCGGGTGTTGGCATGAGTGCTTTCCTTGCCTTGGGTCATGGATCTGCAGTGATCCGGGAACTCCCCCTATAGCGACAAGCATGCCAATTAAACAAAAACCTTATAAATCAGTATCTTGGGATTAATGCAGGTGTGCATATCAAGCCGTTGTGCGCCAGTTCACTGAAAGCTGAGCAACTTGTTGCGCAAGGCTGCGCAGGTTTCTGCGCAACATGCTCAAGGCCACTGAATACAAGACCTACAGCCTGATACCCACAGACTTATCAACAGCCCGCTGCGCAATAAGCTGCGCAGCGGGTGGGAGCGTCAAGTTGGATTCAAGCCGTCGCGCTGGAACGGCGGCGACGCTGCAACCAGACCACCAGGGCGAACAGCAGGAAGCCCGGAATCCACATCAGCTCCTTGGTCCAGCGATCAGTTGGCGCGCGGACGGTGAGGATTTCCTGATCGAACTCCAGACCGGCTTCGGCCGCCGGGCTGCCGAAGGTGACGCTGTCGACCAGCACCTTGCCGCCCTCTTCATAGGTCAGCAGGCCGAGCTTCTCCAAACGCTCTTCGCCGCTGGCACCTTCCGGCACGGGCAGCAGCAGACTGAACTCGCGGGCATCGCCGACCGCATCCTCACCTTTGATACGCAGACGCAGCTGGCTGCCATCGGCCACATCACCCAGGGCCTGGGCCAGCTGTGCCGGCGGGATATCACGGTAAGGGTCATGCACGATGTCCATCCAGAAGCCCGGACGGAAAAGGGTGAAGGCCACCAGCAACAGCAATAGATTCTCGTACCAACGGCTGCGCACCAGGAAGTAACCCTGGCTGCCGGCGGCGAAGATCAGCATGGCGATGGTGGCGATGATAAAGATCAGCACCCCGTGCCAGAAGTCCACGTCGATCAGCAGCAGGTCGGTGTTGAAGATAAACAGGAACGGCAACACCGCCGTACGCATGCTGTAGTAGAAGGCCTGAATGCCAGTCTTGATCGGGTCGCCCTTGGACACCGCTGCAGCGGCGAACGAGGCCAGGCCCACCGGCGGCGTTACGTCGGCCATGATGCCGAAGTAGAAGACGAACAGGTGCACCGCGATCAGCGGCACGATCAAGCCATTCTGCTGGCCGAGAGTAACGATCACCGGCACCAGCAGGCTGGACACCACAATGTAGTTGGCAGTGGTCGGCAGGCCCATGCCCAGCACCAGACTGAAGATCGCCGTCAGCACCAGCATCAGCAGCAGATTGCCCATCGACAGCAGCTCGACCAGATCGGCCAGCACCAAGCCAACCCCGGTTTGCGACACCGCGCCGACGATGATGCCCGCCGCCGCCGTGGCAATACCGATACCGATCATATTGCGCGCGCCAGCAATCAGGCCTTCACGCAGGTCGATCACGCCGTCCATAAACGAGCCGTGGGCATGCGTGCCATCGGTGCGCAGCCAGCTCAGCAGTGGACGCTGGGTCAGCAGGATGATCACCAGCATCACGCTGCCCCAGAAGGCCGACAGACCGGGAGACAGACGCTCGATCATCAGGCACCAGACCAGCACCACCACCGGCAGCAGAAAGTGCAATCCGGAAAGCAGCACGGCGCGGGTTTGCGGCAGTTTGTCGAGCGGCGCATCCGGGTCTTCGGCCGGCAGCACCGGCACACTGGCGGCGATTTTCAGCAGGCCCAGGTAGATCAGCGCCAGCAGCGCGCCGATACCCGGCAGGGCGTATTCACCCAGCGCTGGTTTGAGCCAGCCGAGGCCGTAATACACCGCCAGCGACAAACCGCTGATCAGCGCCGCACCGAAGGCGAAACCGGTCAGACGACGCAGCCAGGGCTTGGGCTGATGCCCGCCCACCGGCTGCAGGCCAAGCTTCAGCGCTTCCAGATGGACGATATACAGCAGCGCGATATAAGAAATCGCCGCCGGCAGGAAGGCGTGTTTGATGATCTCGACATAGGGCATGCCGATGTACTCGACCATCAGAAAGGCCGCCGCGCCCATCACTGGCGGCATGATCTGGCCATTCACCGACGACGCCACTTCCACCGCACCGGCCTTCTCGGCCGAGAAGCCGGTGCGCTTCATCATCGGAATGGTGAAGGTGCCGGTGGTCACCACGTTGGCAATCGACGAGCCGGAAATCAGCCCGGTCAAGCCGGACGCAACCACGGCCGCCTTGGCCGGGCCACCGCGGAAGTGACCGAGCATGCTGAAAGCCAGCTGAATAAAGTAATGCCCCGCGCCAGCGCGCTCGAGCAAGGCGCCAAACAGCACGAAGAGAAACACGAAGCTGGTGGATACGCCGAGGGCGATGCCGAACACCCCTTCGGTGGTGATCCACTGGTGGTTGGCCATGGCATTGAAGCTGACCCCACGGTGCGCCAGCATCCCCGGCATATAGGGCCCGGCCAAGCTGTAAACGAGGAACAGCAGGGCGATGATCGCCAGTGGCGGGCCAAGCACTCGGCGGGTGGCTTCCAACAGCAACGGGATGCCGATGCACGCGGTCAGCATGTCCGCGGTGGTCAGGCTACCGGGGCGCAAGGCCAGCTGCTGGTAGAAAATAAACAGGTAGGCAGCGCTGGCTGCAGCGACCAAGCCCAGGGCGATATCCAGCAGCGGCACGCGGTCACGCGGCGACTTGCGAAAGGCCGGGTAGGCGAGAAACGCCAACAACAGGGCAAACGCCAGGTGGATAGCACGGGTTTCGGTGTCGTTGAACACACCAATGCCGAACACGAACGGCAGCGGCGAGGCGATCCACAGTTGAAACAGCGACCAGAGCAGAGCCAGGCCGGTGATCACCTGCGCCATGGCCCCTAGCGGGGTGCGCGCACCGACATCCTGGGCGATCAGTTCTTCGGTGGACAGTTGCTTGTCATGCATGGGTTGAACCTGCATTCGAGAGTACGGAAACGGCAAAACCCGCAGCCTTGCAGCAGCGGGTTTGCTTATCTAGAGACACTAGCCCGTTTGGGCGGGCAGCGTGGGCTGCTTACAACCAGCCGCGCTCTTTGTAATAACGCACTGCGCCTTCGTGCAGTGGTGCACTGAGGCCGACTTTGATCATGTCTGCTTCTTTCAGGTCGGCAAATGCAGGATGCAGACGCTTGAAGCGATCAATGTTGTCGAATACCGATTTAACCAGCTGGTAAACCACTTCCGGGCTGGCCTTGGCCGAGGTGGAAAGCACCGCTTTGCCGCCGATCGACGGGGTTGGCGCGTCGTTGCCCTTGTACACGCCGCCTGGGATATCAGCCTTGGTGTAGTAGCTCTTCGCAGCCAGCAGCTTGTCGATTTCCGCACCGGTCACCGGCACCAGTACCGCATCGGTAGTGGTGGTGGCTTCCTGGATGGCACCGTTAGGGTGGCCAACGAAGTAGGTCATCGCGTCGATATTGTTGTCGCCCAGGGCTGACGCCTGCTCAGCTGGCTTCAACTCGGCGGCCAGGGAGAAGGCGGAGCGATCCCAGCCCTTGACCTGCATGATCTCTTCCAGGGTGTCGCGCTGACCGGAACCTGGGTTGCCGATGTTTACGCGCTTGCCTTTGAGGTCATCGAAGCTGGCGATGTTGGCATCACGGCGGGCGAGAATGGTGAACACCTCACTCTGCAGCGAGAACACCGCACGGATGTCCTCCATGGCGCCTTCTTTCTCGAACGGCGCGACGCCCTTCATGGCCTTGAACTGGTGGTCCGACTGCATGATGCCGAAATTGAATTCGCCACTGCGGATGCCGTTGACGTTGGCCACGCCGCCGCCACTGGCTGGGGCGTTGCACTTGATGCCGTGTTCAGCAGCACCGCGATTGAGGAAGCGGCAGATCGATTGACCGGCAACGTAATAAACGCCGGTTTGACCACCGGTGCCGATGGTGACGAATTTCTCTTCGGCCTGTACGGCGCTGCTCAGGGTGATACCTGCGAGTGCAGCCGACAGGGCCCATGCCAGGGATTTACCTTTCATGGGAGTTCTCCTTTTCTGTTTATTTTTGAACCGGTCGCACCTTTTGAGTGCGTCCGGAGGACAAGAGTCTAACCGCTCAGCCACAGGTTGCACGGAGTAATACCGGCGCCCCTGGTAACCAAGTGTTAGAGAGGGTCTGTTGCCGTTTCGTTCGCGGCGGCGCGAATGGAACAGACTCTAGACGTCTTAACGCTACCTTCAGGCCACAGCTTTGGGCAGAATCAGGCCATGCCCAAGCACACACTCGACTCGCAACACACCTCGGTCAGCGCCAGCATCACTCTCGCGGTGCTGCATGCCGCCAGCCGCCTGGGTGTTGATCGCGCCCAACTGATGAGCGCCTGCGAACTGCACGACAGCCAGCTCAGCGACCCCGATGCGCGCGTACCTTTCGCCACTCAGGAACAACTGTGGCAACACCTCAGCCGCATCGAACATGCCGAACCCGGCCTGGCCCTGGGCTGCAACCTCGCCCCTGGCCCGTTCAGCGTGCTCGGTTACCTGTTGCAGAGTAGCCCGACCCTCGGCGACGCGCTGGCCGCCGGGCTGCGTTATCAGCGCCTGGTCGGCGAGGGCGGCGAGGTGCAATTACGCGAACAAGGCGAGGAGCTACAGCTGCTCTACCGCCCGCTGCATCCCGAGCTGCCAGCCACCCGCACCCGCGTGCTGGCGCTGATGGCCTGCTGGGTACAGATGCTGCATCCGTTGCTGGATAACTGGCAGTTACTGCGCGCGCAGTTTGTTCACCCAGAGCCGCCGACGCAGGACAGCTACCGCGAGACCTTCGCCTGCCCGCTGCAGTTTGCCGCCAGTGATTACGGCATCGTCCTGCCGCGCAGCCTGGCCCGCGCGCCGCTGATCCAGGCCAACCCGCCACTGCAGAACCTGCTGCGCCAGCATGCCGAAGCCCTGCTCGCGCGCCTGCCCAGCGAAGGACTAAGCGCCCGTGTGGTGGCCCTGCTCGGTGAACAACTGGCGCGTGGCGAGCCGGACCGCAGCGAACTGGCGCGCCATCTGCACCTGAGCGAACGCACCCTGCAGCGACGCCTGGCCGATGAAGGCTGCAACTACCAGCAACTGCTTAACGACACCCGCCAGCAACTGGCCGAACAACACCTAAGCACCGGCGACTTACCCGCCGCAGAAATCGCCCTGCTGCTGGGATACTCGGAGCCCAGCGTATTTTTCCGCGCGTTTCGTCAATGGACCGGGTTAACGCCGGGTGAGTATCGGGCGCGGCAGAAAGCTCAATAACTACCTGTGGGGCACAAATGAAAGCAGGCACCGAGCACGCCAAACTCTTGGACTTGATTATGTGGATTGATCAACACACGTCAGGTTTAACTCTGCCTGCAGATGAGCGCTCATTATTGGCCATCGGCTGTTTTGATGTCGCACTTGAGCACCAGGCAGCTATTGCTCTCCTACATTCGTCCGAGCTGTATGGGTCTGCACTTGCTCTTCTTCGAGTGCTCACTGAATCTCTTGTTCGTGGATTATGGTTATCTGAATGCGCAACTGATGCACAACTGCAGAGATTCAAAAAGGGAAGCCTCAACAAGAAATTTGCAGAGTTCGTTACAGAAATTGAGACCAAAATTGGCACACCTAATGGTGTCTTATCTGGCTTCAAAGCAACCGCTTGGACGGCGCTGAATGGATTCACTCACACAGGCTTCCATCAAGTATCCCGCCGCCACTCACCTGGAAAGGTTGAGGGGAACTATTTAGAAGAGGAACTAGCTAAAGCGCTTGGAGTGGCAGGGGCCCTGGGACTTATTGCTGGTGGGCAAATCATTCATATGTCCGGCCAACAAGAGTTGCTTCCAACTTTTTTTGAACGCATGTCGGCCTACGCAAACGTTACCCCCTAACTACCTAACCAGCTGTTCAAGCCCGCATCAAATCCCCTGCGCCCGTAAAAACGCCAGAAACGCCTCGCGCGAGCTATAGCGTGGGCTAAAGCCGAAGTCCTGTTTAAGCCGGCGATTGCTCAGCACTGGACGATAGCGCAGAAAATCCACCTGCTCCGGGCCGTAGGGGCTTAGGCCGAGGGGTTTGAGCACGCGCAACGCGGCGCGGATCAGCCAGGCGGGCAAGGCGCGGTAGGGTTTGTTGAGCAGTTCGGCGATTTCTTTTAGCGATAGCGCGCCATCGCCCGCCAGGTTGAAGATGCCGGCGCTTTGCTGGCGCAGGCCGCGGCAGATGATGTCCACCACATCCTGATCCCAGATAAACACAAAGCGGCTGTCGCTGCCGCGGATGCCCAGCACCGCCGGCTTTTTGAACAGCTCGGTAATCTGGTTGTTAACCTGTTTGCCGAGAATGGTGCCAGGGCGCAGCACCAACTGCTTGAGGTGCGGGTGCTGCGCGCGCGCTTCGGCCAGCAGCAGTTCCACTTCACGTTTGTGCTTGGCGTAGGCGAAGTGGGCATGGCCGCGCAGCGGCTGATCTTCATCCAGCCACTCGGCATTTTGCGGGTCATAGCCATAGGCGGCGCCCGAGCTGGTAACGATTAGCTGCTCGACGCCATGGGTCGCAGCCGCCTGGATCAGCGATTGGGTGCCGCCGACATCGATGGCATGTAACTGCGCCTCGCTCATACCCGGCGGCGGCGTGACCACCGAGGCCAGGTGAACAATCGCCTGCGGCTGCCAGGTGGCCACGCAATCTTCCACGGCCGCGGGCTGGCTGATATCGAGCAGCACCGGTTCGATATTCAGCTTCATCCCCGCGCGGTTCTGCGGACGAATATCAGCGGCAATCAGCAGCCACTGCGGGTGCTGAACGGCCAGTTGGTTAAGCAGCTGCTGGCCGATATAGCCGGCTGCCCCCGTGATCAAGACGCGCATTTAACTCTCCATAACGCAGCGCAGCCCCGTGGTGCGAGGGCTGCGTTTGCGCCGACTGTGTTTGCCCATTGCAGGCTATCCAGCGGATTGCGGGGAGGCAGTGGCAAGGCTGGCCAAACAGCGTTGCCAAAGGCGACAGATGCGTGTGCCCTGGCCGGCTGGGCGCGCTATGCTCTGCGCCCCGCCATTCGCCCAGGTATGCCGCCATGAGCCAAGCCGAACAGAATCTGCGTATCGACTACATCGAGTTCGCCGCCGTCGACCTGCCGGCGCTCAAGCAGTTCTATGAACAGGTCTTCGGCTGGCGCTTTACCGACTACGGCCCGCACTACAGCAGCTTTACCGACGGACGCATGACGGGTGGTTTTACCACCGATAGCGCAGCGGGCGCCGGGCCGCTAGTGGTGATCTACGCCACTGACCTAGAGGCCGTTTGCGCCCAGGTGGCTGCGGCGGGCGGGCAGATCACTCAGGAAATTTTCAGCTTCCCCGGTGGGCGACGTTTCGAGTTCAGCGATCCGAGTGGTAACCGTCTGGCCGTCTGGTCGGAATAATCGAGTTCAATTTATGCCTGCGTGGAAACAACTGATCTTCAAGCTGGTGGCGATGATTCAGCGCAACCCCGGGATGGTCGCGATCTTTGGCTTCGCCTCGGGGTTGGCGAGCTTTCTGCTGGTCGAGCGGCATGCCGAACTGGCGCAGATTTTGGCGCTGGTAATGCTGATCAGCTGGTTGTGGCTGATTCTGGAAAACATCCTGCGCGAACGCATCGCCAAGTGGTTCGGCTTCGAGTTGCCGCCGCCCCTGCTGCGCTATGCCACGCAGATGATCCACCAGGAGAGCCTGTTCTTCGTTCTGCCGTTCTTCTTTATCACCACCACCTGGAACAGCGGCCAGCTGCTGTTCAGCGGCCTGCTGGCGAGTGCTGCGCTGATTTCGATCATTGACCCGCTCTACTACCGCTGGCTGGCGCCCAAGCGCTGGCTGTTTCTCGCCTATCACACCCTGGCGCTGTTCGCCGTGCTGCTCACGGCGCTGCCGATTATCTTCAAGCTGACCACCCCGCAGAGTTATCAGCTGGCGCTGGCGGCGGCGGTAGTGCTGTCGTTTCCATCGCTGTTCACCATCATCACCGTACAACGCTGGTGGCGTGGCCTACTGCTGGTCGGCCTAACCCTGGCCATTGGAGCTACTGGCTGGCTAGCGCGCACCTGGGTGCCGCCGGCAACCCTGTGGCTGACCGAGGTGGCGGTAACCAACGAATTCGATAACCAGAACCGCGCGCCGGGCGAGAGCATCAAGGAATTGAGCGTGGCGCAACTGCGCAGCCAGGGCCTGTTCGCCTACACCTCGATCAGTGCGCCGCGCGGGCTGAATGAGCGGATTTATCACGTCTGGCGCCGCGATGGCGGCGAAGTCGAGCGCATCGCCCTGGATATCCAAGGCGGGCGCAAGGAAGGCTACCGCGCCTGGACCCACAAACAGAACTTCCCCGCCGACGCCGTAGGCCGCTGGCAGGTGCAGGTGCTGACCGAAGCCGGGCAGATGATTGGTGTGCTGCGCTTTAAGGTTGTGGAGTAACCATCGACAAACCTATTTGAGATCTCGCGAGCTAGAGTCCTGCAAGGCAAAAACAGGCGAGAAACGTAGCGCAGCGGAGTAACAGCCAACGGCTGGCCCGTAGGGTGAGCGCAGCGAATCAAGCGGAATGTACTTTTGTACATGAGCATTACTCGTTCCACTCGCCCTCCGGGCCGCGCTAAAGCGCGTTAGCCGCAAGCGGCTTACCGAGCCTGTTTTTAACGCCGCAGGGCCGACGCGCAGCAGATCGTTGCCGAACGCTTAACCGAAGAACCAGTAGCAGACGAAGATAGCCGCCACCACGCCGGCAAACTCGGCCAGCAGCGCACAGCCCACAGCATGGCGTACGCGCTGGATGCCGACCGCGCCGAAGTACACGGCCAGCACATAGAAGGTGGTTTCCGTGCTGCCCTGGATGGTCGCAGCCACCAGCGCGGCAAAGCTGTCGACGCCCTGGGTCTGCATGGTTTCGATCAGCATGGCGCGCGCCGCGCTGCCGGAGAAGGGTTTCACCAGCGCCGTGGGCAGCGCGTCGACAAAACGCGTATCCCAGCCAACCACCTCGACCAGCCAGCGAATGCCATCAAGGCCGAACTCCAGCGCACCGGACGCACGCAGCACGCCAATCGCGCAGAGCATCGCCACCAAGTAGGGCAGCAGGCTCTTGGCCACGTCGAAGCCTTCTTTCGCGCCTTCGACAAACTCCTCGTACACCGCCACTTTCTTCAGCGCGCCGAGCAGCAGAAACAGCATGATGATGCCGAACAGGGTGAGGTTGCCGGCCAGCGACGACAGGGCCGCCAGCGCCGTGGCGGACATGGTCGCCAGCACGGCCATAAAGCTACCCAGCAGCAGCGCACCGGGGATCAGGTACGCCAGCACCACCGGGTCCCACAGGCGCAGGCGCTGCATCAGCGCCACCGACAGCAGGCCGACCAGGGTCGAGGCGCTGGTGGCCAGCAGGATCGGCAGAAACACCAGGGTCGGATCGGGCGCGCCTTGCTGGGCGCGGTACATAAAGATGGTCACCGGCAGCAGAGTCAGCGACGAGGCATTGAGCACCAGAAAGAGAATCTGCGCATTACTCGCCGTGGTGCTGCTGGGGTTGAGGGTTTGCAGCGCGCGCATGGCTTTCAGGCCAATCGGCGTGGCGGCGTTGTCCAGGCCCAGGCCATTGGCGGCGAAGTTCATGGTGATCAGGCCGAGGGCCGGATGGCCGCGTGGTACTTCCGGCATCAGCCGCGCAAACAGCGGGCCGAGCATGCGCGCCAGGGCATCGACCAGGCCGGCTTTTTCGGCGATGCGCAGCAGGCCGAGCCAGAGGGTCAGGGTGCCGAACAGCAGCACCATGATCTCGACCGACAGCTTGGCCATGGCGAACAGGCTTTCGACCATGGCGGCGAATACCGCCGGATCGTCGCCGACCAACCAGCGCGACAGACCGGCAATTGCCGCCACCACGAAAAACCCCAGCCACAGCCAATTGAGCATGCCGTCTCTCCCCCAGATCAGTGGGCGGGATGATAGCGCGGCTTAGTGAAGCTGGGGTGAGGGTTAACCGGTATGGCCCGCTTGAGCCGCGAGCCATACAACCACTAGCAATCGCAATCGGAGGGCGAAGATGACGAAGCTTTGTCCGCCGCAGCGGGCGCTTTCACAACCGCTCAGCCGTACTCACAGCGCGCCATGGCCCCACAGAACCCCCACTAAGTGCCGACCAGTACCAAGCCGAGTTATCGCTAAAACTCTGCCCAGCGGCGTCCTCGATGTACTCGCATACACGCAGATCGACGCCACGACCACTGGCGACAAAACAGCGCTGCAAGCCGGCGCCATCACTGCGCTGCTCCAGATGGATGGCCTGAATGCGATAACCCAGACCACGGTAGCAATCCGCAGCCGGATGCAACTTACGCGTGGGGCGAGTCACATGGCGCAGCGTGACCGCCCGCACGCCCGTGCTAAAACGGGCGATAGCGCCGGGAAACTGCGCGGCGAAGCGCTGCTCCACCGCTGACAAGGCCAACGGTTGCAATGGCTCACCAGCGTATTGCGCCGGCCACTCGACAAAGCTGCCGTACCTTGGCTCAACAGCCGCAGGCGCTGCCAACAGCGGCCATAGCGCCACGGCCACGAACGCCGTAAGCAACACCACTTGCAACGCCGGCTGCAGCGACGGCCGGTGGCCCGGCAGCTCAGTCGCCTGTGGCGCAAGCGTGACTTCGTGGGCCATGCCATTCGCCATCATATAGCGCAGCACCAGCGCACAAACGCCGACGAACACCAACAAGCCGGTGCCTTCGTGCATCCAGCTCGGCCAATCCAAACGCCCGGTTTCCTGCAGGATCAGCAAGCTATTGCGCAGAATATTGCCGGCCAGTATCAGCACCCCGAGCAGCGGCAAACGGCGCAGTAACTGGCGATCGCCCATGCGTAGCCAGGCGGCGGTGGCGAACGCGGTGAAGTAGGCGACCCAGGCCATCTGAATGCCCGAACAGGGCGCATCGACCATGATGAGTTGTCCGGCCACTTCCAGGGTGCTGCCTTGGCGTTGCACCTCGAGCCCGCCGGCGCGCAGCAACCAGGCGCTGACCTCGGCGGTCAGCGCCCGCAGCGGATAACCGATAAAGAACTGCAAGGACGACATGATCGGCAGCGCCAACAAGCCCAACCCCAGCCAGGCCAGCAGCGCCTGACCCGGCGCACGCAGGGCCAACACCCCGACGAATAGCGTCAGCACCGCCAGCACCGCGCGCAATAGCGGCGGCAAGCCTGGCGCCAACCCGGTCGCAGCACAGAGCAGTAATGTCAGCAGCAGCCAGGGCAGCCGCGGCGCGGCCGATAACTGGCGGCGCTCGCGCCAGAGCATCAGCACTAACGCCAGCAGCGCGACTATGCCGAACGGATCGTCGGAGCCATCGCTCATGCGCCGCACGCTCCACTGCCACACCGGCCACAGCGCCAATGCCGGCAGCAGCAACCACAGCCACGTCGGCGGGTTGGCCCCAGCGCGCGGCCAAGCCATTGGGAGCGCCGGCATCACTCAAGTTGCTCCTGACGAGCATGCTGGCGCGCCAGCCAACCCATACCTAGAGCAGCGACCAGCAACATCAGCCAGGCACTCGGCTCCGGGGTGCTCGACACCAGCGCACCTATCGCCTGATTACTCACGCTCTGGGGCAACGGCAGCGCTTGCTTGACGCTGGAGGCAGCGGCCGGGGCGGGGTTGCGTACCTGTTCGTCCACGGCGATAAACGAGGTGTAAGGCGTCAGCAGGCTGTATTTCAGGCCCAAGTCGAGAATTGCCTGGCTATGGGCGTAATCGCCCTCGAGGGTTTCCTGATCGGTAAGGCTGGCGACCTTATGCCGCGCCCATAAATAGCCCAGCGCCCGATTGTTCTCGCTGGCCATCTCGGGCTTGATCGGCACCCCGACTCGATACGGCCCGGCCGCGCCGCGCCCCTCCACTTGCAGGCTGCCGCGCGCCTCGCCGCGCCATTTGCCGAACACTGCCAGAGGCCGCTGAGCGAACAGATCTGGCAGGGCCACGGGCTCGACGTCATAGACCTGCAAGCCAGCGAAACGCACCTGCGGATTGGCCAACACAGGCGCATCGATCATCTGCCGAAAGCGCTCGGCCTGCTCGTCTGCCGCCGCCTCGTTGAGGACTACGAAGGGCTCGCCTTGCCCGGCCCGCGCCAGGCCCTCGATCAGTTGACGATTGACCGAGCTGCCAATACCGAAGGCGAACATATTGGCCTTGTCCAGATTGTTGCGCACCAGCTCGAAGGCCTCGCGTTCCACCGACACAAAACCATCGGTGACCACCACAAAGCTACGCGCCCGCTCGGGATCGCTCGGCACCGCCAGAGCCTTGCGCAACGCCGGCAGCAGCTCGGTGCCACCCGAGCCCATCGTGGTGTCGAGCATATCCAGCGCAGTCTCGATATTCGCTGGAGTAGCCGCCTGCGACTCATCGGCGAGCATGCTGCTACTGCCAGAGAACAACAGCACATTGAAGCTGTCGACCGGGCGCAAACGCCCGAGCAGATTCTTCAGCAGGCGCTTGGCGGTATCCAGCGGGAAGCCATGCATGGAGCCGGAAATATCCACCACGAAGATATATTCGCGCGGCACCAGCATCTGGCTTTTCACCTTCGCCGGCGGTGCGATCAGAGCCAGGAAGAAGTTCTCCTCGGCGCCCGTGGACAGCAGCACACCGCTCTCGAAACTGGCGCCGCTCAAGCGATAGTCGAGGACGAAATCGCGGTTGTTGCTCTGCCCCGCGTCGGTGCCCAGCCTGACGGTCGCCTCGCTCGGCTTGGCCTGCAGTACCTCAATCCTGTGGCTCGACGAGCGGATATCGGCCAGCGGCACCGGCGATTGCAACTCGACCGAGAGCGAAAAAGCATCACGCGTCGCTTCGCCTTCGGGCAGATAAGGCGTGCTGACCCAGGGCCCGGCCTTGTGGCTCTCGCTGCCGGCACTGCCGTTGTAGCGCGGCCCGACCACGGTGGGAAAGACGAAACTGTATACGCCATCGGTGGGCAGCAGCAGCTCGGTATAACGCAGCTCCACATCGACCACATCGCCGGGCAGGATATTGGCGACATTCATCTGGAATACATTTTCGCGCTGTTGTTCGAGCAGGGCCGCAGTTTTGCCGGCGCTCTTGGCCTGTTGATATTCCTGCTGGGCCTTCTGCTTCTCGCGGATCTGCGCCTGCAGTTCACGCTCGCCCAAGCGCACGGTCATGCCATACACCGCCGCGCGGGTCGAGCCGGGAAACACATAACGCGCCTCCAGCGCCCGCGTGCCCTCGTTGCGGTATTGCTGAACGACCCGCACATCGGCGATCACCCCCAATACCCGCACCTCGACTTTGGTGGCCTTGAGCGGTAAGCGATCCACTGCGGGATCGTCGCTCTGTACCGCGAAATAAGGACTTTCGCTGTGCTCGGCGGCGGATTGCTCGCTGGCCAGCGCGGGCTGCGACAGAACCAAGGCGATCAGCAGCACAAGCCGGCGCCCGACGCTGATCTTTGGAATGGATAAACAATGAAACATGGCGAAGCTCCCCGTAAGTTATGCACACACGGGAGCCATGCTGAGGTCGCTTTGTGGTGGGAGTTTGCAGCCGCTATGGTGATTGTGTGGATTCTTGCATCCACAGATCGCCATAACGGAGCTGCTAGTACCAGTTTGGATCGCTTTTCAGCTGCTCTTGCAGCAACTGTTGAGTGGCTTCGTCCGGGTCGCCGAGCCAGCGCAGGGTAGCGTGCTGGCTGGGTGCCTTGTCCGTCGGCAGGCCGTCGGGCAGTTGCACATAGAGTGCATAGGCGTCCTCCTTGTCCCAGCTGAAGGCTACGTAGAGGCGCTGGTTGAAGCAGTTGTGCTCTTCACACAGCTGGCCGACCAGGTACTTGTCGCCGTCGTCATCCAGGCCCTGCATGGGGCTGGCGATGCCGCTGAGGTTCATCACCCACTCCGGCAGACGGCTTTCCTCTTCCACCAGCTCCTGCCAGCTTTCTTGATAAGCCGGGTCACTGGCGAGCAGTTCGTTGAGGCGGAATTGGCCATCGGTGTCCGCGGCCAAAGCCGCCGCACTGCCGCCCAGCAAGAGGGCGGCAAGCAGCGTCTTGATGGTCATAGCGGCTCCTCTATCCACGTGGGCGGCGGCCCATGATGAACGAGACGATAAACATCACCAGGAACACCACGAAGAGAATTTTCGCGATACCCGTGGCGGTGCCAGCGATACCACCGAAGCCCAGGACTGCAGCGATGATGGCGATAATCAGAAAGGTAATGGCCCAACTCAGCATGGCGATACTCCTTGTTTACTCAGTGTGCGCCGCGGCGCGGTAAGACCCGGTGTGGCGCAAACCACACCGGACCGGGCTTACTGCATGGACTGTTTCAGGGTGCGCATACGGTCATGGTTGGCGCGCACTTTCGGCATTTCTGCGGTCAGCAGAGCCTGTACATCGGGCTCGGCGCTTTCCAGAGCATCCTCGAAAGCATGCAGGATGCGGTCTTCGGCTTCTTCCAGCTGCCCCACGTAGGTGGCTTCGGTGTCGCTGGCCAGGGTCGCCTTGGTATCGGCATAGACCTGACGCAGCTTGCCGACGAAGGTGCCGCCGCTGGCGGGTACTTCCTGGTTGGCGGCCACTTTCACCGACAGCGCGCGGATCAGCTCGCTCTTGCTCTGCGACATGTCGCGGAACAGCACCTGCAGGCGCACGTCCTTCACTTCATCGTGGGCGTGCTGGTAAAAGCGCTGGCCGTCACGGGTGATTTCGATCAGTTCGTTGAGTTGCTCGGTGGTGTCAGTCATGGTGGATCTCCTATGAGTTGTAGCGGCTGCCAAGGCAGCCTCAGACAACAGGCAGCGACCGGTATGGCCGCCGCCCGGATGAATTAGCTGTCGATGCGCAGACCATCGGCGTCAACGCCGCGCACGCCACGGATGTTGCGGGCGGTTTCAATTGCCAGTTGCTTCTCGGCGTTGCTCAGCACAGTGCCACTAAGGCTGACCATGCCCTTCTGGGTGTCGACGGAAATATCCAGACCGTCGAGGTTGCGGCTGTAGATAAAGCTGGATTTCACCTTGCTGGTGATCCACGCATCGCTGATCACCGCAGCGGTGTCATCGGCCGCGTTCTGCGCCTTGGCAGCGGTGCTGTCGGTGGCGCTGACGCTCAACTGATTGTCCACTGCACGCACACCATCGGTGTTGGCCGCCAAACGACCAGCCAGCTCCTTGGCTTCGGCGGTCTGCGCGTTACCGGTCAGGCTGACTTTGCCGTTGTCCGCGTTAACGTTGATATCCAGACCTTCGGTATTGCTGTTCCACAGCAGCTTGGATTTCACCGTGGCTACCAGAGTCGCGTCGTCAAAACGCTGCGACAGGTTCGGCTCGGCGCTGGCCTTGGCTTCGAAGGCCGGATCCAGAGTCAGCTGGTTGTCGACCTTTTTCACCCCTTCGATACCCAGGGCAATCTGCTCAGCAAGGTCGCGCTCAACATCGGTTTCCACCTTGCCGGTCAGCTTGGCGCTGCCGTTTTCCACATCCACGTCGATGGTGAAGGGGTTGAGGTGGCGGTTAAGGGCAAACGCGGTCCAGATCGAGCCTTCCTGGCGCGCCTCGCTCAGCTCGCGGCTGGCATCGCCCTCGGCAGCATAGGCAGCGAAAGGAGCCAGACCGATCAGGCCGGCGGTCGCAGTGGCCAGGGCCAGAGTTTTCAATTGATGCATGGCAGTTCCTCCAATGGATAACGATCAAGCAGACGGCCGTTTGTCGCCGTCGTTACGGGTATATCGCAACTGCCATGCCAGCTTTGTTTATCGATATAAATCAATAAATATCAATAACTTATAAACACCAACCGAAAGCGCCAGGCTTGCAGCTTGCATGATCGGCGCAGAACGGCCGTGCAACTTGCACGACGCGCCGCGGACTAACCCTGTGCACGCAATGACTGTGTGCGGGATAAGAAGGAGCTGGATATGCACGCAAGCACAGAAGAACAGAGCCTGGGACGCATTCTGCTGGTGGATGACGAGACCGCCATCCTGCGCACCTTCCGCTACTGCCTGGAAGATCAGGGTTATCAGGTGAGTACCGCGACCAGCGCGGCACAGGCCGATGCTCTGCTACTGCGCCAGGTCTTCGATCTGTGTTTTCTCGATCTGCGCCTGGGCGCGGACGATGGCCTGGACGTGCTGGCGCAGATGCGCCTGCAGGCACCCTGGATGCGGGTAGTGATCATCACCGCGCACTCGGCGGTGGACACTGCGGTGGATGCCATTCAGGCCGGCGCTGCGGATTATCTGGTCAAACCCTGCAGCCCGGAGCAGCTGCGCCTGGCCGCAGCCAAACAGCTGGAAGCGCGCCAACTGGTCGAACGCCTGGAGCGCCTGGAAGGCTATGTACGCAAGCCCGGCGATGGTCTCGACTCACAAAGCCCGGCGCTGATGGCGGTGCTGCAGACGGCCAAGCAGGTGGCCGACACCGACGCCAATATCCTGATTCTCGGCGAATCCGGCACCGGCAAGGGCGAGCTGGCGCAGGCCATTCACCGCTGGAGCAAACGCGCCAAGAAGTCCTGCATCACCATCAACTGCCCGTCGCTGAGCGCCGAACTGATGGAAAGCGAGCTGTTCGGGCATAACCGCGGAGCCTTTACTGGCGCCAGCGAAAGCACCCTCGGGCGGGTCAACCAGGCCGATGGCGGCAGCCTGTTCCTCGATGAGATCGGCGACTTCCCCCTGGCCCTGCAGCCCAAATTGCTGCGTTTTATTCAGGACAAGCAATACGAGCGCATCGGCGACCCGGTGACCCGTCAGGCCGATGTGCGGATTCTCGCGGCAACCAACCTGAACCTGGATGAAATGGTCCAGCAGGGGCGCTTCCGCGAGGACCTGCTGTATCGCCTCAACGTCATCACCCTGACCCTGCCGCCGCTGCGCGAGCGCCGCGAGGACATTCTCGATCTGGCCGAGCGCTTTCTTGCGCGCTTCGTCGTCGAGTATGCGCGGCCCGCACGCAACTTCAGCGAGGAAGCGCGCGAAGCGCTGCTGACTTACGCCTGGCCGGGCAATATCCGCGAGCTGCGCAACGTGATTGAGCGCGCGAGCATTATCTGCAGCGAAGCACTGGTGCAGGTCAGCCACCTCGGGCTTAACGCTCAGACCAGCCAATGTGCGCCGCAGATCGGTGACCAGCTGAGCCTGGAAGCCCTGGAAAAAGCCCATATCAGCGCCGTGATGGCCAACAGCGAAAGCCTCGACCAGGCGGCAAAAACCCTCGGCATCGATGCCTCGACCCTGTACCGCAAGCGCAAGCAGCTCAGCCTGTGAAGCTGCGCAGCCGGCTGTTTATCAGCAGCAGCGCACTGCTGACCGTGGCCATAGTCGGGCTGCTGCTGGGGATGTTCAGCGTGCTGCAGCTGACCCAGGTGCAGAGCCAGGCAATGACCCGCAATCTGCAGATCATCGATGCCAGCCTGGGCCTGCGTCAGGAGCTGGGCAAACAGGTGATTCTGCTGCTCGCCGAAGACCTCGACCGCGAGGCCCTGAAAGCCTCCGATCAGCAGTTCAAGCTCTGGCTGCAGCGCGCCGCCGAAAGCGCCACCGATGACAGCGACCGCCAGGCGATTGCCGAAATCGAGCGCGCCTACAGCAACTTCGATGACCTGCTGGCCAAACCGCTGACCGTACGCCGCGAGCTGCTCAGCAATGACAGCTTCGGCCGCGCCATCGAAGCCCTGCGTGACCGCATCAACGCCGTGCAAACGCGTTACGTCGACGCCGCTGCACTCGAAGAAACCCGCGCACGCGAGCGCGCGTGGCTGATCGCCGGCCTGCTCGGGCTGATCTGCATGGCCGTGCTGGTGATCGGTTTTGTCACCGCGCACAACATCGCCCAGCGTTTCGGCCGGCCCATCGAGGCGCTGGCGCGCGCCGCCGACCAAATCGGCAAGGGCGATTTTCAGGTCACTCTGCCGCTGACCCCGGTGGCGGAAATGTCCGCCCTGAGCCAGCGTTTCGGCCTGATGGCCGAGGCCCTGCGCGAGTTCAAGAACAGCGATGTCGAAGCGCTGCAGGCCGGCCAGCAACGCCTGCAGGCGGTACTCGACAGCATTGATGACGGCCTGCTGATCTTCGATTGCGCCGCGCGCATCGAGCACATCAATCCGGTGGCACAGCGCCAGCTGAACTGGGGCGACGAGCAGCTTGGACAGAAACTGGACGTGGCCATGCAACGCCCGGATCTGGCCGAGCAGCTGCACAAGGTGCTGCAAGGCGAAAGCCTGGACGAGGTGCTGGATGATGTGCAGACCGAGGTCGACGGCGAGCAACGTGTGCTGGCCTACAGCCTGTCCGGCGTTCACCACAGTGAAGGGCGCTTTATGTGCGCGGTGATGGTGCTGCGCGATGTCACCGAACAACGCGCCTTCGAGCGTGTGCGCAGCGAGTTCGTGCTGCGCGCCTCGCATGAGCTGCGCACCCCGGTGACCGGCATGCTGATGGCATTCTCGCTGCTGCAGGAGCGCCTGCAGTTCAGCGCCGAAACCCGCGAGGCCGATCTGCTGAATACCGTGGATGAGGAAATGCACCGCCTGCTGCGGCTGATCAACGACCTGCTGAATTTCTCGCGCTACCAGAACGGCCTGCAGACCCTGGAACTCTCTACCTGCGCTTTGGGCCCGCTGCTGCAGCAGACCCAGCAGCGCTTCAACGCCCAGGCCGCCGAGCTGCAGATCAGCCTGGCCTGCGAGGTGCACGGCGAGCTGCCGGACGTGCAGATCGACCCGCTGCAGATCGAGCGGGTGCTCGACAACCTGATCGGCAATGCCCTGCGCCACAGCCACCCCGGCGGGCATATCCGCCTGCAGGCGCGGCAGCAGGATGATCGGGTGGTGCTCAGCGTGGAAGACAACGGCGAGGGCATCCCCTATCGCCAGCAAACGCGGATCTTCGAGCCCTTCGTCCAGGTCAGCCGCAAGAAAGGCGGCGCCGGCCTCGGCCTGGCGCTGTGCAAGGAGATCGTCCAATTGCACGGCGGGCAGATCGGCGTGCACTCACGCGCCGGCCAGGGTGCGCAGTTCTATCTGGCGCTGCCGATCTAGTCTCGGCAGCGTCAAATATCAGGGCCTCAGACGTGGCTGGCTGCAGCGGAAGAAGCACTGCGCGGTCTCGCCGCTGCCGGCGCATGTTCGTCCTCAAGCACAATCGGCACTTCCTTACCGTCAGAGTCGAACAGCTTACCGTCCTTGAAGTAATCGCCCTCACTCAAGCCGGCCACATCCTGATAGCGCAGGGTGCGGTCGCTGGCAGCGACGAATACCGATTGCTGATCCGAGTTGCCGGTCTTGACGTGGTTGAACACCAGGTTGAGCAGAATCGCCATGATCGCCGCCGAGCTGATGCCCGAGTGAAAGATGGTTTCGAACCAGGCCGGGAAGTGGTGGTAGAAGGTCGGCGCGGCAATCGGAATCATGCCGAAACCGATCGAAGTGGCGACGATGATCAGGTTCATATTGTTGCGGTAATCAACCTTGGACAGGGTGCGAATGCCGCTCGCTGCCACGGTGCCGAACAGCACTACACCGGCACCACCCAGCACTGCCGTTGGCACGGCTGCCACCAGACGACCCATCACCGGCAGCAGGCCGAGGGTCACCAGAATCAGACCCGCGCTGGCCACCACATAACGGCTCTTCACCCCGGTGACGGCAACCAGGCCGACGTTCTGCGCGAAGGCGCTCTGAGTGAAGGAGCCAAAAATCGGCGCAAGCACGCTGGAGATCATGTCCGCACGCAGGCCATTGCCCAGGCGCTTGGAGTCGACCTTGGTTTCGATAATGTCGCCGACCGCGAGGATGTCCGCCGAGGTTTCCACCAGGGTGACGATGATCACGATCAGCATCGAAATGATGGCCGCGACATGGAAGGTCGGCATGCCGAAATGGAACGGGCTGGGCAGCGCCACCATCGGCCCCTCAGCCACCTTGGAAAAATCCGCCATGCCCAGGGCAACGGCCACCAGGGTGCCGATGATCATGGCCAGTAGGATCGACAGGCGCGAAATGCTCGAACTGCCCAGCTTGCTCAACAGCAGCACAGTCACCAGGGTCAACGCGGCCAGGCCGATATTGGCCATGCTGCCAAAATCCGCCGCCTCACTGTTACCACCCATGGCCCAGCGCGCCGCCACCGGCATCAGGGTCAGACCGATGATGGTGATGACGATGCCATTGACTAAGGGCGGGAAGAATTTGGTGATGCGTGAGAACACCGGCGTGATCAGCAGCCCGATCAGTGACGCCGCTATCACCGCACCGAACACCGCAGGGAGACCACCGGCTCCATCGTTGCCGAGAATCGCGATCATGGTCGCCACACCGGCAAAGGACACGCCCTGTACCAGCGGCAGCTGCGAGCCGAAGAACGGCAGGCCGAGGGTTTGCAGCAAGGTCGCCAGGCCGCCGGCAAACAGCGAGGCGGCGATCAGCAGGCCGATATCCGCCGGTGACAATCCCGCCGCCTGGCCAATGATCAGTGGCACCGCCACGATACCGCCATACATGGTCAGCACATGCTGCAGACCATAGGCGAGGTTGGCACCGATACCGAGGTTTTCGTCTTCCGGGCGCTGCGCGGACGACGGCGTAACAGGTGAAATCGTCATGCTGAGTTACTCGCTGTTGTTCTTGTGCGAGCAATGTAGACAAACAAAAAGCTTCTTGGCTACAACTTTGTATACATTTTCAGATAAAAGAGCATCGCCAGAACGATTTCTGAATGATCAGTCTACAAACGAACGCGTACACATAAAAAACCGCCGAAACAGACTCTATTCCGGCGGTTGTTTATCAGCGGCGCTCGACAGCAGGTTTCAGCGCATGCTGTTCAACACCATCAGCAGCGCCGCCGTCTCGGCGTCCGGCTCGCCGTCGTAGCGGGCTGGGCGGTATTTCATCTGCAAGGCGGCGATCACGTTGCGCGTGGCCTGGTCCAGCTCGCCATGGCTGGGCACCACGTAGCCCTGACGCGCCAACTGCTCCTGAAACCACTGCACGCTTGGCAGACTGGCGCTGAACAGCGCCTGCTCACGCGCCACCTCGGCGGCATCCGGCCAGGCCATCAGGCCAGCATCGGCCAAGCGCTTCCAGGGGAACAGCGGGCCGGGGTCGACCTTGCGCTGCGGGGCGACATCGCTGTGCGCCAAGATGCTGCCGAGCGGCAGCTGGTGGCGCTGCATGATGTCCTTGAGCAGCACGATCAGCGCATCGATCTGCGCGGGCGCAAAGGGCTGCCAGTAGCGACCGTTGGGAGTGTCGTAGAAGCCCTGGTTGACCAGCTCGATACCAATGCTGGTGCCATTGAGCCAGGTGCGGCCCTGCCACTGGCTGTCGCCGGCATGCCAGGCGCGGCGGTTTTCATCGACCAGGCGGTAGATGGTCGCCGGCGCCTCGCCGATCAGGTAATGACTGCTCACCTCGGTCTCGGTCAGCAGTTGCAGCGAGCGCGCCATATCGGTGGAGGTGTAGTGCAGCACGATGTACTGCACGCGGCTGTTCTGCCCGCTGGCGGTATGGCTATCGTCGATGCGTAAACCATTGCTACAACCGGCCAGCAACAAAACCAGAAAACTTAGACACAGAACTTTCATGGGTTGATATGCAACACGCTTTGCAGGTTATCCAGCAGCATGTCGACGCTGAGCATGATCAACAGCATGCCCATCAGCCGCTCCACTGCGGTCAACCCGCGAGGTCCGAGAAAACGCTGCAGCAACGAGGCCTGCAACAGAATAAATGCGGTCGCCGCCCAGGCCAGCAGTACGGCGGCGTAGAGTTCCCAGAGCGGCCCGTCGTGGGTATTGCGCAGGGTCATCAATACCGCGAGAGCAGAAGGCCCGGCCACCGCCGGGGTGGCCAATGGCACCAGCATCGGCTCGCCATCCGGCACATCACCCAACACCCCTTGCGGGCCGGGGAAGATCAGGCGCATGGCGATCACGAACAGGATGATACCGCCGGCAATCGCGGTTGCCTCCCGCGACAGGCCCAGGGCGCTGAGCACTTTGTCACCAAAGGTAAGAAACAGCAGCAACAGCGCCAGGGCGAACAACAGCTCACGCGCGGCGACCCACAGGCGGCGCTTGGCCGGTACGTTCTTCAGCGCGGCGATAAAGATGGCGATATTGCCGAAGGGGTCAGTGACCAGAAAGATCAACGCGGCGATGCCGAAAATTTCCATAGCTACTCCTCAACAGATCGGCAGAGTTTAGTGTCTATCGACATAGAAAACGCCTTTGATCTGGCAGAAACGCCACGCCGGTCTGTTGCCTGGGCAAGGTGCGACGGACGCTGCTAGACTAGAAATTTGTACAGATATGGATTTTTTGTACAGTTTTTGTATTGATTAGGAGATCAGCACAATGCGCGCACTGCTGTGGTTCAAACAGGATCTACGCCTTGATGACCACCCCGCTCTGCAGGCGGGCCTGACGGCCGAATGCCTGCTGCCGGTGTATGTGCTGGACCCGGCACTGCTACAACTCAACGAATTTGGCATGCGTCGCATGGGCGTGCACCGCGCGCGCTTTCTGCTGGAAAGCCTGGTGGCGCTGGAAGGTGAATTGCGCCAGCGTGGCTCGCACCTGCTGGTGGTTATCGGCTCGGCGGAACAGGCGATTGCCCAGCTGGTTGCCCAGTTCAATCTGGACCAGGTGCTGACTCTGGAAGAAGTAGCGCCCGACGAGCGCGCCCAGGTAGCCCGCGTAGCCCGGCGCCTCGGTGACATTCCCCTGCAACAGGCGCCAGCCAACAACCTGCTGCGCGCAGACGAACTGCCCTTCAGCATCGAGCAACTGCCGCATGTGTTCAGCAGCTTCCGTAGCCAGGTGGAAGAACGCCTGCAGGTGTTCCAGCCGCGACATGCGCCGGATCGTTTGCCGGGGTTGCCGGATGGCGCGCTGGCGTTGATGCAACCGCTGCCGACGCTGTCCCAGCTGGGCCTGGGCGAGCCGCTTAGCGTACCGGCCAGTGCCTTTCCGTTCTCCGGTGGCGAACCTGCTGCGCTGGGCCGGCTGCGCGACTACCTGTGGAAAACCCAAGGCGTGCGGCAGTACAAGGACACACGCAACGGCATGATCGGCAGCGAATACTCATCGAAATTCTCGCCCTGGCTGGCCAACGGCAGCCTGTCCGCACGCCGCGTGGTGGCCGAGCTACGCCGTCACGAGGCGCAGTACAAACGCAACGACTCGACCCAGTGGCTGTGGGTGGAGATGCTCTGGCGTGATTTCTTCCGCTGGACTCTGATTCGCCATGGCAGCGCACTGTTCAAGGCGGGTGGCCTAAAGGCCACCGAGCGCGCACCGCAGCAGCTGGATCAACGCTTTCAGGATTGGTCACGCGGGCGCACCGGCATGCCGCTGATCGACGCCAATATGCGCGAACTGGCCGCCACCGGCTTTATGTCCAACCGCGGCCGGCAGGTGGTCGCCAGCTACCTGATAAATGACCTGCAACAGGACTGGCGCCATGGCGCGGCCTGGTTCGAGGAACATCTGATTGATTACGACCCGGCCAGCAACTGGGGCAACTGGGCTTACCTGGCTGGCGTGGGCAACGATCCACGGCATAACCGAGTGTTCAATGCCCTGCGCCAGGCCCGTGAATACGACCCTGATGCGCAGTACGTCAGCCTCTGGCTACCGGAACTACGCGATGTGCCGCAGGCGCTGCGGCATACGCCCTTCCTGCTCGCCGGCGGGCATCTGCGTAGCCTCGGTTACCCGCAGCTGGACAGCATTCCGGAAAGTTGGAAGCCCTATCTGCACGCAGTGGCCTGAGTCGGGCTAACTCAGCTCGACCCGATTACGCCCGCCACTCTTGGCGCGATACAGCGCTTGGTCGGCACGCTCGAATACCGTGTCGCTGCCTTCCTCGCCGGTAAAGGCGGTCAGGCCGGCCGACAGGGTGATGGTCACGCGCTCACCGCGAAAATGGAACGGGCACTGCTCGACGCCATCGAGCAGGGTTTGCAGCAGTTGGTGACCGCCTTCCATGGGCGTCGAGGGAATCAGCAGAACAAATTCCTCGCCGCCAAAACGGGCAATAAAGTCGGTCTTGCGCAGACGCTTGGCCAGCTCGCCGGCAATGATCTTCAACACCTTGTCGCCGGCCAGGTGGCCGTAGCCGTCGTTGATTCGCTTGAAGTGGTCGATATCCAGCACCGCCAGTAGCAGCTCGCCGCCATAACGCTTCCAGCGCGCCATCTCCAGCTCCAGACGCTCGCTCCAACCGGCACGGTTGGGCAGGCCGGTCAGCGGATCAATCAAGGCTTTCTGCCGCTGCTCTTCGAGGTGATCGCGGAAGCTCTGCGCCTCCTGCTCCATATCGGCGACCTTCTGGGTCAGGCTTTGCAGGCGCTGCGCCACCTCTTCCTCATGGCCGTCGCGGTGCTTCTGGTGCTCGCTGACTGTGCTAAGCAGGCCATCCAGACGTGCCTCCAGTGATTGCTTGAGGGTTGGCAGATCGACCGCATCCTGCACGCTGGCCTGCAAGCCGCTGACCTGCTCGCGCAGTTCCTGGTTAAAGGTTCGTGCGCTTTCCACCGACTCGCTGTAGCCCTCATGGGCCTCACTGAGGGTGGTGAGAAACGACGCCAGACGCTCGTTGAGCTGCTTCAGGTAACTGGCAAACTCACGCTGACCGCTGTCGGTCACGGCCAGCACCAGTACCGCCAGATCGTCCAGCACCGACACCAGTTCGTACCAGTTCAGGCCACCCTGCACGCGCTGACGCAAGGCATCGCCCTGAGGCTGATGACGCTCCGGCAACTCCAGCTCATCGAGCAGGCCCATCAGGCTGTCGCCGATATGCGGGGCAACAGCGCTATAACCCGGCTCGGGAATCTCTGGCAGGGCGTAGGCGGGATCGCCGGAACCCTGGGCTACTGTAACTATTGCAGGCGCCGCTGCTGCGCTTGGCACTTCGGCAGCCACAGGCTGTGGTTCTGAAACAGAGCTTGGCGTGACAGGGGCGACTGACGCAGACGCCTCATTGTTCGGCTTTACCTCCGCGTCAGCAGCCGGAGGAGCGACTTGAGGTTGCGCGACAACAGCTGGGGCAGACGCTGCCGGTTGCGGTTGATCGACCTGTACCGATTCGTCGCCAGCTGGGCTGCCAGGCGCAGCTTCCTTGCCGCCAAATAGACGCTGCAGAAAACCCGGACGCGCCTGGCCGGGTTCAGCCTCAAGCGCAGCCAAGGCCTGTTGCTGCAGGCTGCTTAATTCGCTGAGCAGCGCTGGCAGTTCGCGCGGTTGGCTGGCACGCTCCTCGATGCGTTTGGCAAACTGCTTGAGCGCTTTGCGCACCTCGCGCGGCGGCTCCAGGGCGAGCAGTTGATCGGTCAGGCTGGTGACCCCGGAGATATTCTGCTCGACGCGATCCTGGCGGCGCTTTTCCGAGTCCAGCACGGCCTTTTCCAGGCGCGGAATCAGCGCCGACAGGCCGGCGTCGATATCGTCGCGGCGCAGAATATCGCGCAGTTCCTGCATGCACTGGTCGACCGATTTGTCGCTGCCCTCGGCGGCCAGCGAGCTGCGCACCAAGCCGCGTCTTAGCAGATCAAGTCGGGCATCCCAGCTGCGTTCGAGTTTCTCTTGCTGTTCCAGGCTTTCCAGGTACTTGCTTTTCCAGCGCTGGGCATCATCGGTCATGGTTGCAGTCCACGTTCAAGGCTCAATCAGCATAGGCGTTGCGGGCCCATAGAGTGAAGTGGGCAGACGAATTTGCACCGCCACCGGCAGGTGGTCGGAGATCGGCTGCGACAGCACCTCACAGCGCTCCAGCGGTAAGCCGGGACTGAGCAGAATGTGGTCAAGGCAGCGCTGCGGCCGCCAGCTGGGAAAGGTCGCCTCGATCTGTGGAGCCAGCAGGCCAAGATCGCGCAGCGGTGAATGCAGCAGCAGGTCATTGGCATGGGTGTTCATATCACCCATCAGCACCATGTGCCGATAGTCGCTCAGCAGTTCGCGGATATAGGCCAACTGGCGAGTGCGGGTCCGCGCGCCAAGGGACAGGTGCATCATCACCACGGCAACTGCATCCGGCCCTTCGCCCAGGCGCAGCAACATCGCACCACGGCCGGGCGGGCCGGGCAGCGGATGATCTTCCAGCAAGCTGGGGCGCAAGCGGCTGAGCACGCCATTGCTGTGCTGTGCCAGGCGGCCGAGATTGCGGTTGAGTTGCTGATACCAGTAGGGGAAGGCGCCAAGGTGCGCGAGGTGCTCGACCTGATTGACGTAGCCCGAACGCAGGCTGCCGCCATCGACTTCCTGCAGCGCGACCAGATCGAAATCACCGAGCAGATCGCCAATCCGTTGCAGATTGCCGCTGCGCCCGGCATGCGGCAGCAGATGCTGCCAGCTGCGCGTCACATAGTGGTGGTAACGCTGGGTGCTGATACCCACCTGGATATTGAAACTGAGCAGACGCAAGCTGCCATTCTGCGGCCAGTCAGCCGCTGGCGCGCAACGCGGATTGACCTGTGGATCGCACAGGTCAATCGCCCGTCTGGCCGGCCAGCGCCTGAGCATTACGCGTTATCCGCGCACGCCAATTACTGCGCGGCGCGTTCTTTGGCGATCAGGTGATCCGCCACCTGCAGGGCCTGCTGCGGGCCGCCCGAGCTGCCGATGTCGAAACGGTATTTGCCGTTGACGATCATCACCGGCACGCCGGTGATCTGGTAAGCCATGGCCAGTTTCTTGGCCTTTTCTAGCTGGCTCTTCACGCCGAAGGAGTTGTAGGTCTTGAGGAAGGCGTCCTTGTCGATGCCTTCGGCAGCCAGGAAGTCGGCCATTTCTTCCGGGGTGGCGAGCTTCTTGCCCTGCACGTGGATGGCGTCGAACACTGCGGCATGCACCTTGTGCTCGGCTTTCATCGCTTCAAGGGTGATAAACAGCTGGCCGTGGACGTTCCACATACCGCCGAACATGGCAGGGATGCGCACGAAATTGACATCTTCCGGCAGGGTGTCGATCCACGGGTTGATGGTTTCTTCAAACTTGTAGCAATGGCCACAGCCGTACCAGAACAGCTCGACCACTTCGATCTTGCCCGGCTTGGCAACCGCTACCGGGTTGTTCAGCTCAACATATTGCTTGCCCGCTTCGATTGGCTCGGCGTTTGCGCTCAGGCCAAACAGGCTGGCGGTGACGAGAGTGGCACTGAGGATCAGGTTACGCATGCGTTACTCCTTGGCTATAAACGGTGCGTGATGACGAACCGAAGTTCGACCCGCGAGGCAAACTGGGGTTCCGTGCATTGTAGCGATGCCCACAACGAAAAAGGGTGGCCTGAGCCACCCTATTTCATTACTGCATGTCGCAGTGTTAGCCGATCAATGCAGACCCTGGATAAAGCTGGATACCGCTTCGATATCCTTGTTGCTCAGCTTGGCTGCGATCGAACGCATGATCATGCTGTCGCCGTCATTGGTGCGGTTGCCTTCGCGGAAGTCAGTCAGCTGCTTGGCGATGTAGGTTGCGTGCTGGCCACCCAGTTGCGGGTAACCGGCGGCATCCAGGCCAGCGCCGTTCGGCGAATGGCAGCCGGTGCAGGAAGGCATGCCTTCAGCCAGTTTGCCGCCGCGGAACAGTTCGCCGCCACGCTCAACCAGTTTCGGGTCGGCTGCGCCAACGCTCATCTGCTGGCTAGCGAAGTAGGCGGAGATGTCTTCCAGGTCTTGATCGCTCAGACCATCAAGCATCCCGGTCATTTCCACCACAGGGCGCGCGCCGGACTTGATGTCCTTCAGCTGTTTGAGCAAGTAACGCTCGCCTTGACCAGCCAGTTTCGGGAAGTTTGGCGCAGCGCTATTACCATCGGCAGCATGGCAAGCACCACACACAACAACCTTACCCTGACCGGCTTCAGCATTGCCTGCGGCATGTGCCAGGCCGGTGATGCCCAGGGTCAACAGCAGACTCACGAGTACTTTGTTCATCAGCTAATCCAATTTACGGCTAAGAGAAAGAGTTTATAAGCCGGGCTTACTCGGTCATCAACTTGATGACGGCTTGGTAATCCTCGGCCGAGCAGTCCATGCACAACCCACGTGGCGGCATGGCACCCAAACCATTGGTGACGCTCTGTACCAGTGCATCGGTGCCTTTGGCCAGGCGCGGTTCCCAGGCAGCCTTGTCGCCTTTCAGCGGCGCGGTGGGGATCGCCCCGTTATGGCACACCCCACAAGAGCGCGCGTAAACGGCTTCTGGGTCCTGTGCAGCCTGAGCACTCAACGACAGCATCAATACACTGGCTGCAATCAGCAAGTTTTTCATCAGATCAACCTCATCAGGGAGGGGAACGTACTGCTTTCTAGGGGCAGATGATCTAAATCGTTCCCGTGAACACTTATCCAACAGCGGGAGAAAGCGCACACAAAATCTGCGCCATTATATACTGGCGTCATTGAAACGGAAACGACGCAGCTTGCCCGCTACGCGGTAACAGGCAGGCTGCGCGCAAATGTCGCAAGGGCATCGCGCCTGTAACGCCACCCTACGCTCGCCCTCACGGATATCCAGATGCAAGCCAAGAACCCCATTATCGGCCTGTGCCAACAGGCTACTTTCCTTATCAGCGCGGCCAAAGTTGACCAGTGCCCAGAAGATTTCGGCCACGAAGTGGCCTTTGCCGGGCGCTCCAACGCCGGTAAATCCAGCGCACTGAATACCCTGACCCACGCCAGCCTGGCACGCACCTCGAAGACGCCGGGGCGTACTCAGCTGCTCAATTTCTTCAAACTGGACGAAGAGCGCCGCCTGGTCGACTTGCCTGGCTATGGCTATGCCAAGGTGCCAATCCCGTTGAAGCTGCACTGGCAGAAACACCTGGAAGCCTACCTGGGCAGCCGCGAATGCTTGCGCGGCCTGATGCTGATGATGGACATCCGCAAGCCGCTGACCGAGTTCGACATCCTTATGTTGGATTGGTCAGTTGCCAGCGAAATGCCCATGCATATCCTGCTGACCAAGGCTGACAAGCTGGCCTTTGGCGCAGCGAAAACCACCCTACTGAAAGTGCGCCAGGATATTCACAAGGGCTGGGGTGATCGCGTCAGCATCCAGTTGTTCTCTGCGCCCAAGCGCATTGGCATCGAAGACGCTCAAGAAGTACTGGCGCAATGGATGCAGCTGGGCGAATTTGCCCTGCCGGAAGACGAAGAAACCGAAGCCTGATCCAGACGGCCGAAGAGTAGCCACCCTGGATTGCAGCCATAAAAAAACCCCGAAACTTCTTATGGGGGAGGGAAGTTTCGGGGTTCAACATCTGAACCGCTAGGGCGGGGTCCAGAATCTGCCAACACTTAACACAACAAAGGAGCATCGAATGGTTGTCTAGGCCATTCATAAACTCTGAGTGGTTAGGCCGAGACAAAGTTCAGGATCGTGGCGTAATTAATTAGTTATAAGCGGGCCCGTATTGATACTCATGCGCCTTTAGCGCCCGCCATCCGGGCGCTGCAGCCGGGCTGTGGGACGTTAATCAGTGGGCTTCATCCCAGTTATCGCCCACGCCCACTTCCACCAGCAACGGCACATCCAGCGCGGCGGCATTGCCCATCAGCGGCTTGATCTGCTCGCGCACCTGCTCGACCAGATCCTCACGTACCTCCAGCACCAGTTCGTCGTGTACCTGCAGGATGACTTTGGCATCCAGGCCAGACTCGCTCAGCCAGTTGTCCACCGTGACCATGGCGCGCTTGATAATGTCCGCCGCCGTGCCTTGCATCGGCGCGTTGATCGCGGTGCGCTCGGCGCCTTTGCGCAGCGCCTGGTTCTTCGCATGGATATCCGGCAGATACAAACGACGGCCGAACAGCGTTTCGACAAAACCCTGCTCGGAGGCCTGCTCGCGGGTGCGCTCCATATAGGCCAGCACGCCGGGATAACGGGCGAAGTAGACGTCGATATAGGCCTGCGCCTGCTTGCGGTCGCAGCCGATCTGTTTAGCCAGACCGAAGGCACTCATGCCGTAGATCAGGCCGAAGTTGATCGCCTTGGCGCTGCGGCGCTGATCACCGGTGACTTGATCCAGCGGCACGCCAAACACCTCGGCGGCGGTGGCCTTGTGCACGTCGCGGCCATGACGGAAGGCATCCAGCAGGCTTTCGTCCTTGGCCAGGTGGGCCATGATGCGCAGCTCGATCTGCGAGTAGTCCGCCGCCAGCAGCTTGTAACCCTTGGGCGCGACAAACGCCTGGCGAATACGCCGACCTTCGGCGGTGCGAATCGGAATGTTCTGCAGATTCGGATCGGTGGACGACAAACGCCCAGTGGCCGCTACGGCCTGGTGATAGCTGGTATGGATACGCCCGGTGCGCGGGTTGATCTGCTCCGGCAGGCGGTCGGTGTAGGTGCTCTTGAGTTTGCTCAAGGTGCGGTACTGCATCAGCACCTTGGGCAATTCGAAGTCCTGCTCGGCCAGTTCCGCCAGCACTGCTTCGGCGGTGGAGGCCTGACCCTTGGCGGTCTTGCTGATGATCGGCAGGCCGAGTTTCTCGTAGAGGATCACGCCAAGCTGCTTGGGTGAAGCCAGGTTGAATTCTTCGCCAGCAATCTCGAAAGCCTGACGCTCCAGCGCCACCAGCTTCTCGCCCAGCTCGTTGCTTTGCAGGCCGAGCAAGTTGGCATCCACCAATGCGCCCTGACGCTCGATACGCGCCAGCACCGGCACCAGCGGCATTTCAATTTCCTGCAGCACCTTGGCCAGGCTCGGTTCAGCCGACAGCTTGGCCCACAGGTGCTGGTGCAGACGCAGGGTCACGTCGGCATCTTCAGCGGCATAGGGCGCGGCCTGGGCCAGATCGATCTGGTCGAAGGTCAGCTGCTTGGCGCCTTTGCCGGCGATATCCTCGAAGCGGATATTGCTGTGATCCAGGTACTTGAGCGCCAGGCTGTCCATATCGTGACGGGTGGCAGTGGAGTCCAGCACATAGGACTCGAGCATGGTGTCGAAGGCCACGCCCTGCACCGCGATGGGCGTGCTGGCATTGGCGAGAATATTGATGTCGTACTTGGCGTGCTGACCGACTTTGGCTTTGTTCGGGTCTTCCAGAATCGGCTTCAGCGCCTTGAGCACCGCATCGCGATCCAGCTGGGTCGGCACGCCCATATAGGAGTGGGCGACCGGGATATAGGCTGCTTCGCCGGCCTTGACCGCAAAGGACAGGCCAACCAACTGGGCCTTTTGTGCATCCAGGCCAGTGGTTTCGGTGTCAAAGGCAATCAGCTCGGCGTTACGCAATTTCTCCAGCCATTCGTAAAACTGCGCCTGGGTCAGAACGCACTGGTAATCACCCAGGGCAGAAGCTGTGGGCAACTCGGCAACAACCACCTCGGCAGTAGGTGCATCAGCGGCCACTGGAGCTGGCGCGACTACAGCGGCGGCACTGGCGCTAGGGGCCAGAGCAAACAAGTCATCGGCAGCAGCTGCGACCGGGGCTTTGACCGCCGGGGCCGGATTGCTGCGCAGCAACTCATCGCGCCAGGTCTTGAATTCCAGCTCGGCGTACAACTCGACCAGGGCAGGTACATCCATCTCGCCCGGGTGCAACGAGTCGATGGCGATATTCAGCGGCACATCCAGTTTGATGGTCGCCAGCGCGTAGGACAGGTAGGCCATGTCCTTGTGCTCGGCGAGTTTGGCCGGCAGGGTCTTGGCGCCACGAATCGGCAGCTCCGGCACTTTATCGAGGTTGGCGTAGAGCACATCGAGTCCGCCACCGACCCCGACCAGCAGGCCCAGCGCAGTCTTTTCGCCCACGCCCGGCACGCCGGGAATGTTGTCGACCTTGTCGCCCATCAGCGCCAGGTAATCGATGATCAGCTCAGGACCGACACCGAATTTCGCTTTCACGCCATCGATGTCGTAGACGCTACCGGTCATGGTGTTGACCAGCGTAACGTGCGGGCAAACCAGCTGGGCCATGTCCTTGTCACCGGTGGAGATCACCACGTCGCGACCCTCGGCCGCGCACTGGCGTGCCAGGGTGCCGATTACGTCATCGGCCTCAACGCCTTCGACGCACAGCAGCGGATAACCCATGGCCTTGACGCTGGCGTGCAGCGGCTCGACCTGTACGCGCAGCTCATCCGGCATCGACGGACGATTGGCCTTGTACTCGGCGAACATTTCATCGCGAAAGGTCCCGCCCTTGGCGTCGAACACCACGGCAAACGGGCTTTTCGGGTACTGCTTGCGCAGGCTCTTGAGCATATTCAGCACGCCCTTCACCGCGCCGGTGGGCAAGCCCTTGGAGGTGGTCAGCGGCGGCAGGGCATGGAAGGCACGGTAAAGGTAAGAAGAACCGTCAACCAGAACGAGAGGGGCTTGGCTCATGAGCAGGATCAACCTTTTCGGCGGGGGCGGCGGTAGAATGGCCGCACCATTGGAATCAAAGGGACAAGGTTATCATGCGCGCACTCAATCGCCTGTTGCTGGCCAGCCTGCTGGCATTCACCACCCTGGTCGCCCACGCCGAAGACCCGGTTTCGGCCGACCCGGATGTAACCATTCGCCAGGACGGCGACAAGACCATCCATGAATACCGGGTCAACGGTTTTCTCTACGCGGTCAAGGTCATCCCCAAAGGCGGCAAACCGTACTTCCTAGTACGCGCCGATGGCAGCGATGGCAACTTCGTCCGTTCGGACAGCCCGGATATGTTGATTCCGGCCTGGGAAATTTTCAGCTGGTAAGAAGGCAGTTCTGCAATGTCGGTGTTTACCCCGCTTGAGCGCCACGAGCTCGAGGAGTTTCTCGCCCCCTATGGCCTGGGTCGTTTGCGCGACTTCCAAGGCATTGCTGCGGGCAGCGAGAACAGCAATTTCTTCGTCAGCCTGGAGCAGGGTGAATTCGTTCTGACCCTGATCGAGCGCGGCCCAAGCGCCGACCTGCCGTTCTTTATCGAACTGCTCGACGTGCTCCACGATGCCGGCCTGCCGGTGCCCTACGCACTGCGCACAGACAATGGCGAGGCGCTGCGCAGCCTGGCGGAAAAACCGGCGCTGCTACAGCCGCGCCTGGCCGGCAAGCATGTGCACGAGGCCAATCCGCATCACTGTCAGGAAGTCGGTGCACTGCTGGCGCGCATTCACCTGGCTACGCGCAATCAGCCGCTGCCACGCAAGAGTGATCGCGGCCTGGACTGGATGCTGGCCGAGGGGCCGAGCCTGGCTTTGCAGCTGCCCGATGGACAGCTGCCGCTGCTGCGCGATGCGCTGGCGGAAATCCATGCGCTCAAACCGCGCATCCTCGCCTTGCCGCAGGCCAACCTGCATGCCGACCTGTTCCGCGACAACGTGCTGTTCGACGGCAACCACCTGGCCGGGGTGATCGACTTCTACAACGCCTGCTCGGGGCCGATGCTCTACGACCTGGCGATTGCCCTGAATGACTGGTGCTCTTTTGCCGATGGCAGCCTCGACAGCAAACGTGCGCAAGCGCTGCTCGGTGCCTACGCCGGTTTGCGGCCATTCACTTCGGCAGAAGCCGAGCTGTGGCCGGCCATGTTGCGTATTGCCTGCGTGCGCTTCTGGCTATCCCGCCTGATTGCCGCCGAGTCCTTCGCCGGCCAGGAAGTGCTGATCCATGACCCGGCGGAATTCCAGCGGCGCCTGGCCCAGCGCCAGCAGGTTGATCTGGCGCTGCCATTCGCCTTCTAAGATCCGGGCGCTGACTACAGCGCCTCGAGACAACCCGCCAGCTCGCCCGCCATGTTTTCCAGCAGGGCTTCGTAGCCGTTTAAATCCACTGGCAATGCGCCGCCCATGGCATCCAGCTCAGCCAAGGTGACCGGCAGGCCGGCGGTCAGAGTTTGCGCCAGGCGCGGGCGAAACGGCGGCTCGCTGAATACACAACTCGGCCCGGCTTGCTGCAAGCGCTCGCGCATGGCTGCAACGTGCTGGGCGCCCGGCTGCACTTCACCGAGCACGCTGAACACCCCGGCGTGCTTGAGGCCATAGGCGGCTTCGAAGTAGTCGTAGGCTTCGTGGAAGACGAAGTAGGGCTTACCAACCAGGCCGTTTAAGCGAGTTTTCAGACGCTGATCCAAAGCATCCAGACGCTGGCCGAACGCCTTGGCATTGGCCTGATAACGCGCGGCATTGGCAGGATCGGCCTGCGCCAGATCGGCAGCGATCTTGCCGGCAATCACTCGGGCATTAGCCGGCAGCAGCCAGAGATGCGCATCCAGGCTGCCAGGGCGGTGCGCATGGTCATGCTGGTCGGCGTCTACGTGATCTGCGTGATCTGCGTGATCTGCGTGATCTGCGTGATCTGCGTGATCTGCGTGATCATCCTGATGCTCGGCGTGTTGCTCAGCACTGTCGCCGAAATGGCGCAGGGACATACCCGGCAAATCCTGCACGGCCACGCTCGGCTTGTCGCGGCCGGCCAGTACGCGCGGCAGGAAGCTTTCCAGATCCGGACCGATCCAGTACAGCAGGTCGGCTTCGCGCACGCTGCGCACATCGGAGGGGCGCAGCGCGTAGTGGTGCGGTGAAGCGCCCGGCGGCAGCAGTACATCCGGCTGGCCGACGCCATCCTGCACGGCAGCGGCAATCAGCTGCAGCGGCTTGATGCTGGTCAGCACGCGCACGTCGGCCTGGGCCGCGAAACTCAGGGGAAAAGTGATAAACAACAGGGCAAAAGCTGGAAAAAGACGCAACACAGAGAGCACTCAAGCGGGAAGGAACGGGTAATATAATAACGTCTCTCACCTTATTCGTCGTTGCCCATGACTCAAGCGCCCCTGGCTTCACGCCCACACGACCATTCTCATTGCGTCAGCCATGCCCTGGCCGAGGCGGAAAGCATCTGCACGCGCCAGGGGCTGCGCCTGACCACCTTGCGCAAACGCGTGCTGGAACTGGTCTGGGCCAGCCACAAGCCGCTGGGCGCCTACGACATCCTCGGCGTATTGAGCGATGAAGACGGCCGCCGCGCCGCCCCGCCGACGGTATACCGCGCCCTGGATTTCCTCCTGGAAAACGGCCTGGTGCACCGCATCGCCTCGCTTAACGCCTTTGTCGGCTGCAGCCATCCGGAGCACGCCCACCAGGGCCAGTTCCTGATCTGCCGGGGCTGCCATGCGGCCATCGAACTGGAGCAGGCGACGATCAGCGACGCCATCATCAGCAGCGCAGCCGGTGTCGGCTTCGCCGTGGAAAGCCAGACGGTGGAAGTGGTCGGCCTCTGCGCAGGCTGCCGGGAGCCCGCATGACGGACGCCCTGATCCGCCTAGCCGGCGTGGGCGTGACCTTCGCCGGGCAGAGCGTGCTGCAGGATGTGCAGCTCAGCGTGAAGCCTGGGGAAATCGTCACCCTGATAGGCCCCAACGGCGCTGGCAAAACCACCCTGGTGCGCGCCGTGCTTGGCCTGCTTAAGCCCGACACTGGCAGCGTCTGGCGCAAGCCCAAGCTGCGCGTCGGCTATATGCCGCAAAAGCTGCATGTCGATGCCACGTTGCCGCTCTCGGTGCTGCGTTTTCTGCGGCTGGTGCCGGGCGTGACACGCAGCCATGTGCAGTCTGCGCTGGCTGAAGTGGGCGCCGAACAGGTGATCGACAGCCCGCTGCAAAGCATTTCCGGCGGAGAGCTGCAGCGCGTGCTGCTGGCCCGCGCCCTGCTGCGCGAGCCGGAACTGCTGGTGCTGGATGAACCGGTGCAGGGTGTCGATGTCGCCGGCCAGGCCGAGCTGTACCGGCTGATCACCCAGCTGCGTGACCGCCATGGCTGTGGCGTGCTGATGGTGTCCCACGACCTGCATCTGGTGATGAGCACCACCGATCAGGTGGTCTGCCTCAATCGCCACGTCTGCTGTTCCGGCCACCCGGAGCAGGTCAGTTTCGACCCGGCCTTTGTCGAGCTGTTCGGCGAGGACGCCAAGAGCCTGGCCGTCTACACCCACCACCATGACCATGAGCACGACCTGCACGGCGCGGTGGTCGCTGAAACGCCTGCGGGCCTGAGCATCAAGGGTCCGGTAAAACCGCATATTCACGGAGATGGCTGCAAGCATGGCTGATTTTCTGCTCAATGCCCTGCTCGCCGGCCTCGCCCTGGCGCTGGTCGCCGGCCCGCTGGGTTCCTTTGTGGTGTGGCGGCGCATGGCCTATTTCGGCGACACCCTGTCGCATGCCGCGCTGCTCGGTGTCGCCCTCGGCCTGATGCTCGACGTCAGCCCGACCCTGGCGGTAACCGTCGGCTGCGTGCTCCTGGCGGTACTGCTGGTGACCCTGCAAAGCCGCCAGCCGCTGGCCTCGGACACATTGCTTGGCATCCTCGCCCACAGCACCCTGTCGCTGGGCCTGGTTGTGCTGAGTTTTATGCAGGATGTGCGCATCGACCTGATGGGCTATCTGTTCGGCGACCTGCTGGCCGTCGGCCCCACTGATCTCGCCTGGATCATCGGCGGCAGCGCGCTGGTGCTGGTGCTGCTGGCGCTGCTGTGGCGGCCGCTGCTGGCGATTACCGTGCACGAGGAACTGGCCAAGGTCGAAGGCCTGCCGGTGGCGGCAATTCGCCTGAGCCTGATGTTGTTGATCGCGGTGGTGATCGCCGTGGCGATGAAGATCGTCGGCGTGCTGCTGATCACCTCCTTGCTGATCATTCCCGCAGCCGCCGCCCAGCGCCATGCGCGCACCCCGGAACAGATGGCCTTCGGCGCCAGCCTGCTGGGCATCGTCGCGGTATGCGGCGGGCTAAGCCTGTCGTGGTTTCAGGACACTCCGGCCGGCCCATCCATCGTGGTCAACGCGGCATCACTGTTTTTACTGAGCTTTGCCCTACCCAGACGCACAGCCTAAGAACCTGCTCACGATCTCGCGAGCTAGAGCCATACAAGGCAAAAACAGGCGAGGAAGCGGAGTTTACAAGCTGTAAATGAGCATTCCGAGCCTGTTTTTAACGCAGTAGGGCCGACGCGCAGCAGATCGTGAGCAGGTTCTGAAAGGTTGGTGATGCCAGGCAGCGCAGTGTAGACTTGCGCGTTTTTTGCACAATTCGAGACGCGCAGTAATGAAATCGTTCGTTTTCCGTGGATTTCCCCTGATTCTGGTTCTGCTGCTGGCCGGCTGCCAAAGCGCGCCACAGCAGCCGGCCAACCTGCCGGTGGATGACCTCGTTAGCGCCTTTCGCCAGCTCGACCAGAGCCTTGCCAGTGGCGACCTGAGCGGCGCCGAAAGCCAGCTCGGTAGCCTGCAGCAACGCGCCGCCGGCGATACGCGCCTGGAGCAATACCAGCGCCAGCTCGCCGAAGCGCATCTGCAACAGGGCCAGAAAGCCCTGCAGGCCGGTGATCTGGATAACGCCACCAAGGCCCTTAGCCGCGCCCGCAGCCTGATGCCCCAGGCGCCAGCGCTGACCACCGGTCTGGATGGTGCAATCGCCCAGGCCCGTGAAGCCGAACTGGCCGCCGCCGAACAGCAGCGCCGTGCTGCTGAGCAGGCCGACGCCCGTGCCGAAGCCGCACGCCTGGAGCAGGCGCGCCAGTTGCGTTTGGCAGCAGAACGCCAGGCCGCCGCGATTCAGGCGACTCAGCTGCCGACTACCCCGCCAGCCGAAACACCTGCACCCGCCAAGCCGCAAGCTCGGCTGATCGACCCGGCTGCCGCCAGCAGTGTGATCGGCCTGCCGATGCTGGATAACCAGGACAATGAGCGCCTGCGCAGCCTGCTCGACGGCGTCGCGGCGGATATGGTCGCGTTCAATTGCGCGGTGCGTATCGAAGTGCGCCAGGCCAAGGACTTCCCTTGGGTCGCCTCCTTGCTCAACGCACGGATCAAGCGCCTGGACCCAAGTTTTAGCCCGCGCATGAGCCAGGTGATCAAGCCTGCTCAGGTGCCGCAGCTGGTGCTCAGCCCGCAGCGTTAACCGCGTTGCGCTGCGACCACGACCGGGCTTGCCCGGTCGTTTGCATTGGCGCTGGCTACACTGCCGAGAGCGGCCAGACATCTAATGCAATTTAGCTATAACCATAGGTCTACAAAGATTTTTGCGACCTAAACAGCGCCGGGTAGACTAGCCGCCGTTTCGGCCTACCCGGCAGCCCGAAAAACCCAAAAGGTTTATCCCGTGATCAATTTTCACCAGGTCCACAAGGCGTATCGCGTCAGTGGTCAGGACATCCCCGCTTTGCAACCGAGCGATCTGCAGATTGCCCGGGGCGAAGTGTTCGGCATCATCGGTCACTCCGGCGCCGGTAAAAGCACTCTGCTGCGCCTGATCAACCGCCTGGAGCAACCTTCCGGCGGGCACATCGAGATCGACGGCGAAGATGTCACCGCGCTCGACGCCAGCGGCTTGCGGCGTTTCCGCCAGCAAGTCGGGATGATCTTCCAGCACTTCAATCTGCTCTCATCCAAAACCGTCGCGGACAACGTCGCCCTGCCGCTCAAATTGGCGGGCGAGCTGCCGCGCAGCGCGATCAATGCCCGGGTTGCCGAATTGCTGGCACGGGTCGGCCTGCAGGATCACGCCAATAAGTACCCGGCGCAGCTTTCAGGCGGGCAGAAACAGCGCGTCGGTATTGCCCGCGCCCTGGCCACCGAACCGAAGATTCTGCTGTGCGACGAGGCCACCAGCGCCCTCGACCCGCAGACCACCGCCTCGGTGTTGCAGCTGCTGGCCGAGATCAATCGCGAGCTGAACCTGACCATTGTGCTGATCACCCACGAGATGGATGTGATCCGCCGCGTCTGTGATCGCGTGGCGGTGATGGATGCCGGCGTGATCGTCGAATCCGGCCCGGTGGCCGAGGTGTTTCTGCATCCGCAGCACGCCACCACCAAGCGCTTCGTGCAGGAAGCCGAGCAGATCGACGAGAACGAACAGCGTGACGATTTTGCCCATGTTGCCGGACGCATCCTGCGCCTGACCTTCCAGGGCGAGGCGACCTACGCGCCGCTGCTGGGCACCGTGGCGCGGGAAACCGGGGTGGATTACAGCATCCTCGCCGGGCGCATCGACCGCATCAAGGACACCCCCTACGGCCAGCTGACCCTGGCCCTGACCGGCGGCGATCTGGACGCCGCGCTGGCGCGCTTTGCCGCTGCCGACGTGCATCTGGAGGTGCTGCGCTAATGGAAGCCCTACTGACTCGCCTACTCCCCAACGTTGATTGGGCGGAAATCGGCTACGCCAGCCTGGACACTCTGAGCATGCTCGGCGGCTCCATGCTATTTACCGTGCTGCTCGGCTTGCCTCTGGGCGTGCTGCTATTCCTTACCAGCCCACGGCAGATGTTCGAGCAGAAGGCCTTCTACGGCTTCCTGTCGCTGCTGGTGAATATCCTGCGTTCGGTGCCGTTCGTGATCCTGCTGATCGTGATGATTCCCTTCACGGTGATCGTCACCGGCACCTCGCTGGGCGTCGCCGGGGCCATCCCGCCGCTGGTAGTCGGGGCCACGCCGTTCTTTGCGCGCCTGGTGGAAACCGCGCTGCGTGAAGTCGACCGCGGCATTATCGAAGCAACCCAGGCCATGGGCGCGACCACCCGGCAGATCGTGGTCAACGCCCTGCTGCCCGAGGCGTTGCCTGGGATCATCGCAGCCATCACCGTAACGGCGATCACCTTGGTGTCCTACACCGCCATGAGTGGCCTGATCGGCGGCGGCGGCCTCGGCGACCTGGCCGTGCGTTATGGCTATCAGCGTTATCAGCCGGACGTGATGGCGGTGACGGTGATCCTGCTGCTGGTGCTGGTACAGATTCTACAAACCGTCGGCGACAAGCTGGTGGTGCACTTTTCCAGAAAATAATGCGCCCAACGGGGCGCACAAGACAGCGGGATACCGGTTACCTGCCGGCCTCCGCACACATCCCACAAGGAGCTTTACGATGAAAAAACTGATCGCTGCATTCGCTGCCCTGGCAGCCTTTTCTGCCCAGGCCGAAAGCCTGAGCGTCGCGGCCACTGCCGTACCCCACGCGGAAATCCTCGAGTTCGTTAAGCCGGCCCTGGCCAAAGAAGGCGTTGAGCTGAACATCAAGGTCTTCACCGACTACGTGCAGCCCAACGTGCAGGTTGCCGAGCAGCGCCTGGATGCCAATTTCTTCCAGCACCAGCCGTACCTGGATGAATTCAACAAGAGCCGTGGCACCGAGCTGGTCAGCGTTGCCGGCGTACACGTCGAGCCCTTCGGCGCCTACTCCAGCCAGCACAAAACCCTCGCCGACCTGCCGCAAGGCGCCAACGTGGTGATCCCTAACGACGCCACCAATGGCGGCCGTGCCCTGCTGCTGCTGCAAAAAGCCGGGCTTATCACCCTGAAGCCGGAAGCCGGCATCCTCGCCACGCCGAAAGACATCGCCGAGAACCCGAAAACCATCAAGGTGCGCGAGCTGGAAGCGGCTACTCTGCCGCGCGTGCTGACCCAGGTCGACCTGGCGCTGATCAACACCAACTACGCCCTGGAAGCCAAGCTCAACCCGACCAAGGATGCGCTGATCATCGAAGGTAACGACTCGCCGTACGTCAACATCCTGGTTGCGCGTGCCGACAACAAGGACAACGCGGCCCTGCAGAAACTGGCCAAGGCGCTGAACAGCGCCGAAGTGAAAGCCTTTATCGCTGAGAAGTATCAGGGCGCCGTAGTTCCGGCGTTCTAAGACTCCGCGTTAGCTGCACCCTCTGCCAAACCCCGCCCCGTGCGGGGTTTGTCGTTTAAGGCGGCCTCGCGCAGACAGTCCAGCAGGCAGTCCAGAGCCGGCTGACGCTGAGCGCGGCGCAATATCGCCACCAGCTCGCGGTGGAAAGTCAGCTCACCCAGCTCGATCACTCGCAACTGGGTTGGCCGCTGCAGCCACAGGCCCGCACGCGGAATCAGCGACACGCCAAGCCCGCACTCGACCATCCGCACGATGGCCTCCAGCTCATCCAACTCCAGTGCTTCCTGCACCGTCAGGCGCTGTTCGCGGAGGAACTGGTTGACCCGTCGCCCGCCGAACGAGCGCCGGTCGTAACGCACGAACGGCTCCTCGGCGAGGATCTGCAGCGGATCCTCCGCCGTCACACTGAGCGGAGTGATCAGCACAAAGGGTTCACGCGCCAGACTGATCTGCAGCAGCTCCTTGGGCAGCTCGAACGGCGGCTTGATCAGCAGCGCCAGGTCCAGCTCGCCGGCATCAATCTGGCTCAGCAGGTTCAGCGACACCCCCGGCACCAGCTTCAGCTCGACTCGCGGGGCCGCCGCGCGAAAACGCGGCAAGGCCTCGGGCAGCAAACCGGTCTGTAGCGTGGCAATCGCGCCGACCTTAAGCTCGCCCTGCCACTCGGCCGCGCTGGTCGGCAGGGCCATCTGCGCATACAGCCCAAGCATCTGTTCCGCCAGCGGCAAAGCATGCCGACCGGCAGCGTTGAGCACCGCCGAGCGTCCACTGCGCTCGAACAGGCGGACGCCCAGCCCCTGCTCCAGCACACGCATCTGCGCGCTCACCGCAGACTGAGTCAAACCGACCTGCTGGCCAGCCGCAGCGAAGGTGCCATGCCGCGCCACCGCCACAAAGGTCTTCAATTCGCGCAGCATCGACGCCTCGACTGATCAATTTTGTTTGTGCTTGCGAGCAAGGATATTCGCTTTTAATCAGAATCGCTGTTGCTGAGAATCAGCAGACCGCCCTTTCAAGGAATCTCAGCATGGCTCTCGCACCCTTTCACCTGGCTATTCCCGTCTACGACCTGGCTGCCGCACGGCATTTCTATGGCGAGGTGTTCGGCTGCGTGGAGGGTCGCAGCAGTGCGCACTGGGTGGATTTCGACTTCTTCGGCCACCAACTGGTGATCCACCAGACGCCGAAGATGGCCTATCAGGAAGCAGCGCACAGCAACCCGGTGGACGGCCACGACGTGCCGGTACCGCATTTCGGTGTGGTGCTGGGCTGGGATGATTGGCAGATACTGGCGGCGCGGCTACAGGCCAAGGGCACGCAATTTGTGATCGAACCCTATGTGCGCTTCGCCGGCCAGGCCGGCGAGCAGGCCACGTTGTTTTTGCTCGACCCGTGCGGCAACGCCCTGGAGTTCAAGGCGTTCAAGGACATCAGCCAGCTCTTTGCCAAATAGCGGGTCAGAACCTGTTCAAAGTCGCGCGAGCTAGAGTCATGCAAGGCAAAAACAGGCGAGGAAGCGGAGTTTACTGGTGTAAATGAGCATTCCGAGCCTGTTTTTAACGCAGCAGGGCCGACGCGCAGCAGACATTAAACAGGTTCTCAGGGGCGCTCAAGCAGGCCGGGCAGCTGCGCGGCCAGCTTGGCGTTGTTGATCGGTGCGCGGATAAAGCCGCGCTGCTTGCCATCCGGGCCGATGATCACCAGGTTGCCGCTGTGATCGACGGTGTAGTTTTCCTTGCTGGTATCAGCCGGGATATACGGAATGCTTACGCCGTTGGCGAGTTTCTGCAGAGTGGCCTGCTCGCCGGTCAGGCCGATAAAGCCGGCGTCGAAGTAATCCAGGTACTTCTTCAGTTGCTCCGGCGTATCGCGATTGGGGTCAACCGTGACCAGCACGATACGCAGCTTGGCCAGGGTTTCCGGCGGTAGCTGACCTTGCAGTTGGCGTAGCTGGGCGAGGGTGGCCGGGCAGATATCCGGGCAGAAGGTGTAGCCGAAGAACAGCAGGCTCCACTGATCTTTGAGCTGATCGACCGCCACCACCTGGCCATCCTGATTGGTCAGGCTCAGCTCTGGCAGGCTGCGGCTCTTTGGCAGCAGCACGATGCCGGCATCGAGCAGAACGGTGGGATCACCCTGGCCCTTGCTGGTCAGCACCTTGTTGACGGTCAGGCCCAGCACCAGGGCAACGATGGCAACGAGAACAAAAACGGTGATCTGGGTTCGGGTCATGGCACCAACGATTACAGGTTTAACAGCAGAGTCTGGTCATTTAGAAGCGTCGCGAACGACGGTTATGCAAGGCGAAGTCAGCCGAGGAAGCGCAGTGTACGAGTTGTACATGAGCATTCCGAAGCTGATTTCAACGCAGCAGAACCGAGCGCAGTAGCTTCTACATGATCAGATAGTGGTCGACCAGCAAGGCGATAAAAAGCGCGAAAAGATACCAGATGCTGTACTTGAAGGTGCTGATCGCCGCATGCGGTTTGCTGTCACGGTACAGCACCACCGCCCAGTGCAGGAAGCGCGCGCCCAACAGCACGGCGCAGGCGAGATAGAGCAGCCCGCTCATATGGATGGCGTAAGGCAGCAGAGTCACAGCAAACATCACCAGGGTGTACAGCAGGATATGCACCTTGGTGTAGTGCTCGCCGTGGGTCACCGGCAGCATGGGAATATCGGCCTTGGCGTATTCCTCCTTGCGGTGGATGGCCAAGGCCCAAAAGTGCGGCGGCGTCCAAGCGAAGATGATCAGCACCAGCAACAGTGGCTCCGCGCTGATATGCCCGGTAACCGCGACCCAGCCGAGCAGCGGCGGCGCGGCGCCAGCCAGCCCGCCGATCACAATGTTCTGCGGCGTGGCGCGCTTGAGAAAGCCGGTGTAGAGCACCGCGTAACCGAGCAGGGAAGCCAGGGTCAGCCAGGCCGCCAGTTCGTTGGTAAAGGTCAGCAGTAACGCCATCCCAGCCACCGCCAACAACAGGGCAAAGCCCAGCGCTGCAGTCGGCGACAAACGCCCGGCCGTCACGGGCCGTTTATGGGTGCGCGCCATAATCGAGTCGATACGCCGGTCCACCACATGGTTGACCGCAGCCGCCGCGCCGGCACACAGACCGATGCCGAGGTTGCCGAAGATCAACACCTGCCAAGCCACGCCCGCCCGTGTGGCGAGGAACATGCCGACCAAGGAGGTGATCAGCATCAGCACCACCACCCGCGGCTTGGTCAGCTCCAGGTAGTCGCGCCAGCTGGCGTGGGCTTGGTGTTCGCGCGCTAGAGTAGCCATAGGGTCTCTCCTCGATTGTTCTTGTTATTTGCCGGGCAGCGCGGCGAAACCAGCCTGCGCGCTTGTCACCGGGGATGCCAGCCGCACGCGGCTGCGCAGCCGATAATTGATCAGCACCAGGGTCAGCAGCAGAGCGGCGCCGCCGATGTTATGCGCCACCGCCACCAGCAGCGGCAGATGAAACACCACGTTGCTGATGCCCAGGCTGATCTGCACCGCCAGCGCCAGCACCAGCAGCCCGGCCAAGCGCGCCAGGCCATGGCGTTTAAGTTGCCAGGCCAACAGCAGCAGCACCAGGGTCACCAGCAGCGCGCCAATGCGGTGGGTCATATGAATGGCGGTGCGTGCGTCGCTGTCGAGCTGACCGCCGAGGTAGTTGGGGCCGATATGCTGGGTCAGGTGAAAGCCGTTGGCGAAGTCCATCGCCGGCCACCATTCGCCATGACAGGTCGGCAGATCGACGCAGGCGACCGCCGCGTAGTTGCTGCTGACCCAACCACCGAGGGCGATCTGCCCAACAACCAGCAGCAAACCAAGCGCCGCCAGGCTGCGCAGTCGCGCGGGCAGATTGACCAAGGCGGCCGCCTTACAGGATAGACGCAGCGTCAGCAGAAACAACAGGCTAAGGGTGGCGAAACCACCGAGCAGGTGCGCCGTCACCACCTGCGGCCAGAGCTTGAGGGTCACCGTCCACATGCCAAAGGCGGCTTGCAACGTCACCAGCCCGAGCAACAGCAGGGGCAGTTTGAGTGGCTGATCCACCTCGCCACGGCGGCGCAGCGCCTGTACCGCCAAGCCGAGAATCACCAAACCCAGGGCGCCGGCAAAATAGCGGTGGATCATCTCGTACCAGCCCTTGGCGACTTCGACCGGGGCTTCCGGAAAACGCGCCTCGGCCAGGGTCTGTTTATGCTCGCTCATCGGCACGCCGATAAAGCCGTAGCAGCCGGGCCAGTCCGGACAACCGAGGCCGGCGTGGGTCAAGCGGGTATAGGCACCGAGCAGCACCACCACGACCGCCAGCGCAGTGGCGAACAGGGCAAAACGGTAACCGGGCTTGCTCATCATCAGTCCTTAGCCGTGGGCAGCATTAACCAATTTGCGAGATTTTCAGCAGGTGCCGCAGGTCGTTGAGAATCTCCTTGCCCTTGCTGGTGGCGTCATAACGCAGCACCAGATTGCCACGCGGGTCGACAATCCACAGCTGCGCGCCGGAGGCGGAGCCGGCGGTTTTGCCGTAGGCATCCAGCTGCAGCTGATAGCGCGCTAGCTGCGGGTATTCGCGGCGTAGCTGGGCGTCATAGTCGCCAGCGATGGGCTGAGCACTGGCCAGGCCATGGGCAGCGCGGCCGACATCACGGTTGAGGCCGATATGCACCTGGCGGGCGAGGAACACCAGCTCCTTGCAGGCGGCATCGCAGACATCCGGCACGGTCACCAACAGTTGCCAGCGCTGCTCATCGGCACCGACCACGCCGAGGTCGGCGCGGGTCTGCCCGGTGCCTATCAGTTCGCCGTGGTAGCTGCGGGTTTCCGGCACCCAGAAACGCCACTGATACATGGCGCTGGCGAGGATCATCGGGCCGATAACCACGGCCAGAATCAGGATCAGTTGCAGCCGCCCACGGCGACGCTGGCTGGGCGACACTTCAGGCAGGGCGATGGCTGGGTTCATGGCGAGTCTCCCGCGCGTTAGATAGACCTAAATAGATAAACAGGCAGAGCAAGGCCGCCGCCAGGGCGAACCATTGCACGGCATAACCGAGATGTTTGTCGGGGCTCATGGCGATAACCGGCCAATCGCTTTGAAATGACGCAGGGCCAGGTTCGAGGCGCACCTCATAGCTCAGGCCACCACGCCCCAGTTGCTGCCAGAGGTCGTCCGGTTTGACCTCACTGATCACCTGCGGCCAGCCAGGAGCAGGTTGCGCATCCTGCAGCTGAAACGCTTCACCCAGCGGCACATATACCGTGGCTTGCAGGCGTAGCGGTGTATCCGGGGTGGCGAAAATTGGGCTGATGCGACGGTCCGGCCAAGGCAGCCAACCGCGATTGAGCAACAGCCAGAGGCCGCTGGTTTGGTCATAGAAGGGTTGCAGCACTTCCACACCCACCTTGCCGTCGCGGGTGCGGTTGTCCAGCAGCAGGGTATGCCGCGCATCGAAGAAGCCCTGCAGCTGCACGCGCTGGTAAGCCGGGTTGGGCTGGCGTTCCAGCTCAGCGATGCTGATCGGTGCGGCCAGTTGCTGGGCTTGATGCGCGGCCAACAGCTCGCGCTTTTCTTCGGCCCGCGCCAGCTGCCAGAAGCCCAGTGCGACCAGGCAGGGAAATAGCAGCAGCACCAGTACGCTGGGCAGCCAGCCAGGACGGAAGGTGCTCATAGCAACCTTCCTAAAGCCCTGAACAAGCTGGCTATACTGCAGCTGAAGCGCATTTCCCTTCCCCCGAAGTTCCGCTTGGGAGTCACGCATGCTCAAAGCCGCGATCGTCCTGTTACTACTGGCTACTCTGGTCAGCCTATTCAGTGGCCTGTTCTTTCTGGTCAAGGACGAAGGTAAAACCTCCCGGGTGGTCAACGCGCTGACTGTGCGCGTGACCCTTACCGCGCTAACCGTTGCCCTTATTGCCTGGGGCTTCTATAGCGGCCAACTGGTTTCCCAAGTCACCTGGTGATGCCGTTAAATCACATAAACGAAGACGAACAGACCAATCCACACCACATCGACAAAGTGCCAATACCAGGCCGCCGCCTCGAAGCCGAAGTGCTGCTCGGGGCTAAAATGGCCGCGGATAACCCGAATCAACATGATGCTCAGCATCAGCGCGCCCAGGGTCACGTGGGCACCGTGGAAGCCGGTGAGCATAAAGAAGGTCGCGCCGTAGATGCCCGAGCCCAGGGTCAGGCCCAGTTCGGTGTAGGCGTGGATATATTCCTCGACCTGCAGCACCAGAAAGGCGATGCCGAGAATCACCGTCAGCGCCAGCCACAGGGTCAGCGGCTTGCGGTGGTTCTTGCGTAGCGCGTGGTGGGCGAAGGTCAGGGTGAAGCTGGAGGTCACCAGCAAAATGGTGTTAATCAGCGGCAAGCCCCAGGCGCTGATAGTGCCACTCGGCGCCGGATAGAGTTTCGGATCAGGCGTGTTGAGCAGCGGCCAGCTGTACTCGAAGCCCGGCCAGAGCATGTTGCTCACTCCTTTGTCGCCCTCGCCGCCGAGCCATGGTCCGGCCCAGGTGCGCACATAAAACAGCACGCCGAAGAAGGCGGCGAAGAACATCACCTCGGAGAAAATAAACCAGCTCATGCCCCAGCGGAACGAGCGGTCCATCTGCGGGCTGTACATGCCGGAGCGGCTTTCCTTGATCACATTGCCGAACCAGCCGAACAGCATATAGGCGAGAAACAGGCCGCCGATAAAGAAGATCAGCGGGCCGTTGGAGTCGGCGCGATCGGCCTTCATATCGTTGAACCAGGTGCCTACGCCGTACACCGAGAACAGCATGCCCAGGGTGGCGATGATCGGCCACTTGCTCTGGGCCGGGACGTAATAGCTTTCGTGACTTTCGTGACTCGACATTTATTGTTCTCCTTATGGAGTCGCTTGTGCCACCGGCGGTTTGCGCTCGGTGATATCAAACAAGGTGTAGGCCAGGGTCAGGTGGCGAACATCTGCCGGTAAGTCTCTATCGACGATAAACCGCACCGGCATTTCGATGCGTTCGCCGGGCTGCAATACCTGTTGGGTAAAGCAAAAGCATTCGGTCTTGTGGAAGTAAGCAGCGGCTTTGGACGGCGCCACGCTGGGAATCGCCTGCGCGGTCATCGGCTTGTCGGTGGGGTTGTAGGCGACAAACAGCATCTGCGTGCTGTCACCCGGATGCACCAGTACCTCGTCGGCCTCGGGGCCGAACTCCCAAACCATCTCGGCGGCGTTGGTGGCGAGAAACTGCACCCGCACCTGGCGCGATTGATCGGTGCTTTGCAGCCCAGCCTCATAGGCACCAGCGGTCTTGCCGTTGATGCCAAAGGCCTGGCACATCACGTCATAAATCGGCACCAGAGCGAAGCCGAAGCCGAACATGCCGACCACCACCAGTGACAGACGGATAACCAGGCGGCGGGTCAGACGCTCCTCAGTCATGAGCCAGACCTTTGCGATGCTCGTGTTCGCCACTCATATCCGGCGGCGTGCTGAAGGTGTGGTAAGGCGCTGGCGACGGCACTGTCCACTCCAACCCTTCGGCACCGTCCCAAGGCTTGGCCGCAGCGGGTTTGCCGCCACGGATGCACTTGATGACGATAAACAGGAACAGCAATTGGGTGGCGCCGAACATAAAGGCACCGATGCTCGAGACCATGTTGAAGTTGGCAAACATCATGTTGTAGTCCGGGATACGTCGCGGCATGCCGGCTAGGCCAACAAAGTGCATCGGGAAGAACGCCATGTTCATACCGATAAAACTCATCCAGAAATGCAACTTGCCGAGGGTCTCGTCATACATATGCCCGGTCCACTTCGGCAGCCAGTAGTAGGCCGAGGCGAAGATGCCGAAGATCGCCCCAGGCACCAGCACGTAGTGGAAGTGCGCCACCACGAAGTAGGTGTCGTGGTACTGGAAGTCCGCCGGCGCGATGGCCAGCATTAGGCCGGAGAAGCCACCGATGGTGAACAGGATGACGAAGGCCACGGAGAACAGCATCGGCGTTTCGAAGGTCATCGAGCCGCGCCACATGGTGCTGGCCCAGTTGAACACCTTCACCCCGGTCGGCACGGCGATCAGCATGGTCGCGTACATAAAGAACAGCTCACCGGTCAGCGGGATACCGACGGTAAACATATGGTGCGCCCAGACGATAAACGACAGAAAGGCGATCGACGCCGTCGCATACACCATCGAGGTGTAGCCAAACAGCGGCTTACGGGCGAAGGCCGGGATGATTGCACTGACCGCACCGAACGCCGGCAGGATCATGATGTACACCTCGGGGTGACCGAAGAACCAGAACACGTGCTGGAACAGCACTGGGTCACCGCCACCGGCGGCACTGAAGAAGCTGGTGCCGAAGTGGATGTCCATCAGCATCATGGTCACGCAACCGGCCAGTACCGGCATTACCGCGATTAGCAGGAAGGCAGTGATCAGCCAGGTCCAGACGAACAGCGGCATCTTCATCAGGGTCATGCCGGGGGCGCGCAGGTTGAGGATGGTGGCGACCACGTTGATCGCGCCCATGATCGAACTGATACCCATCAGGTGCACGGCGAAGATAAAGAAGGTCACCGATTCCGGCGCGTAGGTGGTCGACAGCGGTGCATAGAAGGTCCAGCCGAAGTTCGGTCCTCCGCCCTCCATAAACAATGTGCTGATCAACATGCCGAACGCAGCAGGAAGCAGCCAGAAGCTGAAGTTGTTCATCCGCGGCAGGGCCATGTCCGGCGCGCCGATCATCAGCGGAATCATCCAGTTGGCCAGACCGACGAAGGCCGGCATCACAGCGCCAAACACCATAATCAGGCCGTGCATGGTGGTCATTTGGTTGAAGAACTCCGGCTGCACAATCTGCAGGCCCGGCTGGAACAGCTCGGCACGAATCACCATGGCCATGCTGCCGCCCAGCAGGAACATGGCGAAGCTGAACCACAGGTACATGGTGCCGATGTCTTTATGGTTGGTGGTCAACACCCAGCGCATCAGGCCTTTGGCCGGGCCGTGGTGATGGTCATGTCCGGCATGACCGTGGCCAGCGTGGCCCGGATCGATCACTGCACTCATGTCCTTACTCCTGAGCCTGTTTGAACGCGAGGATGTCTTTCGGCGTGACCATGTCGCCTACCGCATTGCCCCAGGCATTGCGTTCGTAGGTGATGATCGCAGCGATATCGACTTCCGAGAGTTGCTTGCCAAAGGCAGCCATCGAAGTGCCCGGCTTGCCGTTGACCACGATGTTGATATGCCCTTTGGCCTCACCCTTGGCGATGGCCGAGCCTTTCAACGCCGGGAACATCGGCGGCAGCCCTTCACCGTTGGCCTGGTGACAAGCCACACAGGCGGTGTTGTAGGCCTTCTCGCCTCGCGTCATCAGCTCTTCCATGGTCCACTCTTTAGTGGTCAGCTCCTTCTCGGCGGCAGCCAATTGCTTGCGCTCGGCGAGCCAGGCGGCGTAGTCCTCTTTCGACTTGGCCTCGACCACCACGGGCATAAAGCCGTGATCCTTGCCGCACAGCTCGGTGCACTGGCCACGGTAGATGCCGGGCTCGTCGATGCGCGTCCAGGATTCGTTGATAAAGCCGGGGATGGCGTCCTTCTTCACCGCCAGGGCCGGCACCCACCAGGAGTGGATCACATCGGCGGCGGTGATCAGAAAGCGCACCTTGGTGCCAACTGGCACTACCAGCGGCTCATCGACCTCCAATAGGTAATGCTCACCCTTGGTGGCCTTGTTGTTGATCTGGTCTTGGGGGGTGGTCAGGTTGCTGAAGAACTCGACGTCTTCACCCAGGTATTTGTAGTGCCATTTCCATTGATAACCGGTGACCTGGATATCCAGCTCCGACTCGCTGGAGTCGTAGATCTCGATCAGGGTCTTGGTTGCCGGTATCGCCATCAGCACCAGAATCACCAACGGCACGACTGTCCAGAGGATCTCGACCGTGGTGCTTTCATGGAAGTGCGCGGGCTGCTGGCCGGTGGAGCGGCGGTGAACGAGCATCGACCAGAACATCGCGCCGAACACGATCACGCCGATCACGACGCAGATCCAGAAGATGGTCATGTGCAAGTCAAATACTGAGCGGCTGACCTCGGTGGCACCCGGCGTCATATTGACGCCCCAGCTGGCGTGCGCCGTGCTGAATACCAACCACAACAGGAGGCCCATCCAGACTCGTGGATGTCGCATCATTGCGGGTTCCCCTTAATTTTTCTTGTTATCCCGCCGAATCGCTCAGTGGCTAAGTCTTCGCACATTTCACGGTGAAAATGCCTGCGAAGACTGTCCATGCCGCAGTCGATTCGGAGTTATCAGGTACTGCCTTTCGAATTCGAGTATAGACACGGACTTGCACCTGGCAATGCGAAAGCCGAAATGAGCAACAGACTGCAAGGCACGCGCTAGAGACCGCGGCTGGCGCGGGATAGGCAGGGGCGGCGAGTGCGGCATATAGCCGACTCGCATAACTGTTTAATAATTATGACAATCGGGTCTTAGCCGATGCGCTCAGCCAGCTAAGGTTCTCGCCCATGTCCTCATTTCAGGAGCAGTCATGAACATCGCCGCTTTGCACGCATTGATCCAGCGTGCGCACCAACACGAAGCCAGTACGGGTCACCTGGCCAGCCAAATGCAGGCCCACCTGGGGCAACTGCATCCATCCATCCGCCTACCCAACGAAGACACCCAAGGCGTGCTGCAGCGTTTTGTCAGCGCCTATATCGAGCAGGTGCCGGAGCTGCTGCAAGCCGCCCATCAGGTTTCTCAGGAAGCGGGAATCGAGGCGCAGATAAAACCGGTGCTCAAGGTTGCCGAACAGTTTTTTCTACAACCGCCAGCGCTGATGGCCGGCCATGAAGGGCTGGAGGGATTACTCGACGAGGCCTATCTGGCCCATCGCCTGGTCGAAGAAGTGAATGATCGCTATATCGCCCATCTGGGCGCGCCGTTGATCCCGCTGGATACCACGGTGGCCAATCTGATCGCCCACCATCTGATCGGCGAGGCTTTTGCCAACCAACTGGATGAGGCCGTACACCATGCCGTCGACGGCATGCTCGACGATGCCAGCTTTGCTCAGGACTCGGTGCAGGCCTACCGCGAACAGCTGCACAACCCACAGACCGACGCCGCCTGGCAGCGCTGGCCATGCCTGTCGCGGCAACTCGGGGTTGAGCTGCAGCTGGATGAAACCCGCGCGGCGGGCTAGCTGTGCCTAAACACCCGCGCGCGGTTGCCGATCAGCTGCTCGGCAGGTAGCGCGCGCGTGGCGTGGCCATCGGCAGCGGGCCGTCGCCGATCAGGCGGAACTCGCCCTTCTCCGCGTCGTAAGCCTTGATATCGCTGGTTTCGATGTCGTACACCCAGCCGTGGATAAACAGCTGGCCGCAGGCCAGGCGTGAAGCCACCGACGGGTGGGTGCGCAGGTGGTCGAGCTGCGCCACGACGTTTTCTTCGGTGAGGATGCCCAGGGTGTTGTGGTCGGCGCAGCCGCAGTTTTCCGCCACCACGGTTTTCGCCACCTCGGCATGTCGCAGCCAGGCTTTTACTGTAGGCATGCGCTCCAGGCCCGCCGGGTCCAGCACCGCCTTCATCGCGCCGCAATCGGAATGCCCGCAGATAATGATGTGCTGCACACCCAGCGCCACCACCGCGTACTCGATAGCGGTAGAAACACCACCCATCATCTGCCCATAAGGCGGCACCACGTTGCCGACGTTGCGGTTGACGAACAGGTCGCCAGGCGAGCTCTGGGTGATCAGCTCGGGCACCACACGCGAGTCGGCGCAGGTGATAAACATGGCGAGCGGGTTTTGCGCGGTGGCCAGCTTCTTGAACAGCTCTTCCTGCTGCGGAAAGATCTCGCTGCGAAAGCGCTTGAAACCATCGACGATACTCTGCAGTGCTTCCTCGGCACTCTCAGTGCCAGTGCGCCCCTGCAGCGGAATCAACTGATGCTTGTATGGCATGTTTACGACCTCTGTGAGCCTGAATGAACGCTGCTAAAACGACAGCCAAGGCCGCTAGCGAGTCACATGCCAAGTGTTACCGTCGATGACGCAGACGGCAACTGTCAGTCATGCCAAACATCTTGCGCAAGCACCGGCTCACAAATCGTGCGCGGTGGCTTAAAGCAGTGCCAGCTGACCACCTGGCGGACAGAAACGGGTGCAATCGAGGTTGAAGCCATCACGCCGGCTCAAGCCCAGACGTTTGCTGGCCAGGGCAAAACGCTGGGCGAGCAACTCGGCAAAGGCACCTTCACCGCGAAAACGCTGGCCGAAGCGGCTGTCATACAGCGCGCCGCCACGGCTCTGACGGATCAGGCTGAGCACATGCTCGGCACGCTGCGGATAATGCGCCTGCAACCACTCCTCGAACAGCGGCGCGACTTCACGCGGCAGGCGCAACAGCATGTAGTTGGCGCTCTGCGCGCCGGCATCCTTGGCCGCGGCCAGCAAGTGCTCCAGCTCCATATCGTTGATCATCGGGATCATCGGCGAACACAACACGCCGACCGGGATACGGTTGTCGCGCAGCACACGAATCGCCCGCAGGCGCGCCGCCGGTGCTGCAGCACGCGGCTCCATGATGCGTTTGAGGTCGTCATCCAGAGTAGTCAGGCTGATCATCACCGCCACCAGGCGTTGCTGCGCCAGTTCGCTAAGCAAGTCGAGGTCGCGCAGGATCAGCGAACCCTTGGTGACAATGGTGACCGGGTGACGGTAGTCGAGCAGCACCTTGAGGCTGTTACGGGTCAGCAGATGCTGGCGCTCGATCGGCTGGTAGGGATCGGTATTGGAGCCGAGATTGATCGGCGCGCAGACATAGCCCGGCTTGCTCAACTGCTGTTCAAGCAGCGCCACAGCATTGGTCTTGGCGATCAGCTTGGTTTCAAAATCCAGCCCGGGCGACAAATCCCAATAGGCGTGGCTCGGCCTGGCATAGCAGTAGATGCAACCATGTTCACAGCCTCGATAGGGGTTGAGCGAGCGGTCGAAGGGCAAATCCGGCGACTGGTTGCGGGTGATGATGCTTTTCGCGGTTTCGCAGCGCACCTCGGTCGCCCGGCTGGGCGGCACTTCCTGAAACCAGCCGTCATCGCTAGCGATGATGCGCTGCGGGGCAAAGCGGTTATGCGGGTTACTGGCGGTACCGCGACCGCGCGGCGGCAGAGAAACGGACATGGGCTGACTCCACAAATTACTGTATATAAATACAGCAATTTGCCTACACCACCAAGCGCCAGTCGTCAGCCGACCTCCCACGTGGCGCCTGAATCAGCCCGCCACCAGCAGCAATAACAGCGGCAAACTGGCCGCCGCCAGCAGGGTTTGCAGGGTGATGATGCCGGCCATCAACTGGCTGTCGCCGCCCAGCTGACGGGTCAATACATAGGCCGTTGGCGCGGTTGGCAGGGCAAAGAACAGCACCAGCACCGTGCTTTCCATCGCCGGCAACTGCAAACCATAGGCCACCACCCAGGCGAGCAAAGGCATGGCCAACAGACGCAGCAGGCTATTGCTAAGCAGCGCCGGCACTTCACCGCCCAGCTGCTCAGGTTTCAGCGCCGCGCCGACACAGAGCAGGCCAAGTGGCAAACTGGCTGCTGCCAGCAGGCTAAGCAGACGATCACTGCCGCCCGGCAAGCCGAGGCCACTGAGATTGACCAGTGCGCCGCCGAGGCAGGCCAGAATCAGCGGGTTTTTCAGAATCGGCAACAACAGGCTGTGCGCGCTGACGCCACGCTCAGCGGTCAGCGACCAGACCGACAGCACATTTACCGTCGGCACCATCAGGGCGAGCATGATGGCCGCCAGGGTCAGACCTTCCTGGCCGAACAGGCTGCCTACCGCCGCCAGCCCAAGGTAGGTGTTGAAACGCAGAATGCCCTGGCTGAACGCGCCGAAGCGCCCCGCCGGCCAACCGCGCAGACGCCGCACCAACAATAGCGCCAGCCAGGCGATACCCAGCGCCAGCAGCACCGCCAACGCCAGACGTGGCAACGCCGGGTTATCCAGCGGCGCCGTGGCCAAACTGCTGAATAGCAGCGCGGGGAACAGCATGAAATAGTTCAGCCGCTCGGCACCCGGCCAAAACGCCTCATTGGGGAACGCCCAGCGGCGCAGGTAATACCCGGCAACGATCAAGGCAAACAGCGGCCACAAGGCCAACAACAACTCCAGCACGGCAACCTCCCGCCATACGCAAGCCGCCATCTTGAGCAGCGCATGGGGGTGACGCAAGGTCGACGTCGGTATTAGGCTGTTTTACCTGACCGTCACGACGAGAACGCCTTATGTCCGCTATCCATCAAGGCGGTTGCCAGTGCGGGGCCTTGCGCTATCAGTTCGAGGCCCCACTGCGGGACATTGCTCACTGCCATTGCACCATCTGCCGGCGCACCACCGGCGGCATCGTCACCACCTGGATCAGCGTACCGCTGGCGAGCTTTCGCTGGTTGGCCGGCACAGCGCGCGAATACGCCTCGTCACCCAGTTGTACACGCAGCTTCTGCGCAACTTGCGGCGCGCACCTGACGCTGTTCACCACACTCAGCCCGGATAGCCTGGATATCACCATCGCCACCCTCGACCAGCCTGAACTGGCCCCGGCGGATCGACATATCTGGGTGCAAAGCCGCCTGCCCTGGCTGCACCTCGACCCGCAGCTGCCCGAGGAAGACCAGGAAATCATGGACTAGGGCAACTGCAGGCCGCCGCCGGCTTTGTGCAGGGCGCGCAGATGCTTGCCCAGTTGTGTCAGGTTGGTTTCAGTGGCTTGTAGCTCGGCCAAACGAGCCGGCTCCAGCAGGGTGCGCACTTCCTGGTCGAGGTTGTCGCTGAGCTGACGCAGTTGCTGTTGCCGCGCCTGACTTTCGGTTTCCAGACGCTGCCATTCGGCGCGCTGCGGCAGGCCATAGCCGCCCTCAAGCAATTCGGCGGGACGACTGAGAAAACCGCTGTTGGCGAGGATCTGCTGCAGTGCGCCGCCAGCCTTGTTCACCGTGGGATCAACACCGTCACGGCCGCTGAGGTAGCGGCGCTTGAGCTCATCCTGAGCCAGTAACAGTTGCCGGCGTAGTGCCGCCTGTTCGAGCAGCAGCAGCGCCGCGCTGGTGCGCAGATCGGCCCGAGCGAACCAAGGTTGGCGCTGCTCGGCCGGTAGGGTCAGCCAATCCTCGACCTGCACCTGATCAATCGGCAGCTGCGCCTGCAGCACGCTGAACATGGCCTGGTAACGGTCACGGAACGAGTCGAAGCGATAACCCAGGCGCAGGGCTTCGACCGGGTCGCCCAGTACGCTGCGATCGGCCAGATCGCGGGCCACCAGGGTGTCGAGCAGGCCGTTGGGCATGATGCTGTCGAGCGCATGCAGGCGCGGGTGCTGGCTGCCGCTGCGCAGCAGCTTGAGGGTTTCCACGGCGCAGTTGTTGGAGATAAACCAGTAGTCGCCGTCGTAGCTCCAGTGCTGCTCGGCAGCGCGGGTCACCAATTGCTCCAGCTGCGTGCGGTCCAGCTTGAGCGGCACCGAGGCCAGGCTGCGCAGCTCAACCTTGGTGTACTCCTCGATCACTTGAGCCAGCGGCAGAACGAATAGCCGCGACGGATAAACGCCGGTCAGACCATCCCAGCTGGACAGCTGCACGTCGCCGACAAAGGCGCGGTAGGACAACACCAGATGTTCCTGCAGATCCAGCCGACAGTCCGGCCCCAGCGGCCGGCCGGGCGCGCAGATGACCAGGCGCAGCATGCTGTGGCCCCAGCGGCTGGCCAGCGCGTCGTTGGCTTCGGCCAGCAGGTAATCCACCTGATAGACCCGCTGCGGGTCGATGCTGCCAAGCGGCTGGCGGGCGAAGTCGCGCCCGGCATTCAAGTAGGCCAGGCCTTCGGCGCAGGGCTGCTGGCTAGCTGGCGTCCAGGCGAAATGCGCACTTAGGTAACGCGCTAACGAGGGCCGACGACAGGCGTAGCTGGGGTCGAGGAGGAAGTACTCCATATTGACTGCGAGAAACTCGCGCGAGTTGCTCAACTCGTAGCTGTCCGGGCTGCGCGCGACCTGATGATTGTCCTGCTCGCGCGCACCACGCCGGCCGACCTGCTGCGGCCAGCCGGCAAGATCAAGCAGCAGCGGATCATCGCTCAGGGTAAAACGCCGCGCCGTCTGCCCGCGACAGTGGTCCGGCAGGCCGACGGTTCCAAGGCTCTGCTCGCGCTGCCGACACTGGCGTTGTAGCTGCCGGTCCTCCGGTGGCCAGAGCTGGGCACGGTCATATAGATGGATAATTTCATGCAGCACAGTCGCCAGCAGTTCGCGGCGCACACTGCCATGGGGACGATTGGTCAGGGTGGTGGTGCTGCTGCCGTCGCTCAACCCTGGCAGCAACGCGGCATTCAGTTCGATACCACTGAAACGCCCGGCGCGGCCATAGACCTGCGCGGGCAGGCTGCGCCAGCGCACGCTGACGCGGCGGTCGAGTTGCTGTTTGAGCTGTGGCGGCAAGGCGGCCAGCGCGTCTTGCAACAGTTGCTGGCTGGCCTGGCGCTCAGCAGGGCTGAGCTCGGCGCCCGCTAGCTGCAGGCGCAACTCGGCCTGGCTGCAGGTGCTGGCCAGTAACGCCAGCCCGAGCAGCCAGGTACGCGGCCAACTCACAGTGCCAGGATGGCTTCGGCCAATACCAGGTCGGAAGCGCCTTGTGCCTCAGGCACTTGGCTGCGGATGGTGCCGATGGCAGCTTCCAGCTGGGCGCCGCGGATCTGCCCTTGGCTGGCAACGAAACTGGCAGCATCGTCACGCGCCGCGAGCACGACTTTCGAGTCGCGCACCGAGGTGGTGGTATCCGAGGTGAAGTCGAAGGTGCGATCCAGCGCGCGCACGATGATGTTGCTGGTCGCCACCAGGGTTTGCGCCTGTGCAGTGGCACTGAACAGAACAACTGCAACTACGGCACTGAGCAAGATAGGGCGCATATACATCTCCAATAATCAGCCATCACGTCGTTGGGACTGGCTTAGACGAGCAGTGTGCCACACAGTTCCGCCAGCGCTTCTGGCTAAGCGCTGGCAGCACACACACTCAAAGGCTAAGGATGGCGGTTGCCAACTGCATATCGTCGCCCTGTAGGGTCGGTACCTGCTGACGAATATGCTGCAGAGCGGCCTCCAGGCGCACCCCACGGATGTCGCCCTGGCTGGCAACAAACGCGGCAGCGTCATCGCGCGCGGCCAGCACGATCTTGTCATCGGTAAAGGACGAGGACACATCGGAACTCGCTTCCGAGGTCGCCCCGACCGCCCCCACCACCGCATCGGTGGTGACCACAAAGCTGGTGGCGCTGACAGTGCCAGTCAGCGCCATTAATGCCGCAAGACTCAAGGTCTTTATCACATTCATATCCACACTCCTGAAAAGGCCCAACAGACAGGCTGGGTTCAGTGTAGACCCTGGCCGTGCCAGTTGGTTGCCCGGCTGCTCAGCGCCAGAACGGCTTTTCCAGCTCGGCCTGCCGCTGCGCCTCGGTGATGCCTGCATCGGCCAGCTGCCGGCTATTCAGACGCGCCAGTTGGCTGCGGGCATGCAGATTGCATTGCCAACGGCACAGCGCGGCATAGGCGCGTAACCAGAACGACTGATCCACCTGGGCAGCGGGCGAGGGTTGCTGTTTAAGCGTGCGTTCCATGGCGCATTCCTTGTCAGAGACGGAAGAGGGCAACCTAGGGTGCGCGGACGCGAGATGCGGGTGCAGAGACAGCACCGGAAAATTGTTATGGCGCAGTTAGCTTTCTATAAGAACTGTACTGCCGACAACGCCGCAGACTGTTGCAGATACGCGATTGCCTGGAGCAGTTTTTGCCCGCGCATAAAAAGAAAGCCCCAGCACGCAGGGCGCTGGAGCTTTCAAAAATCCCATAAAGGGAGGAGCAGAAATCGGTGTCTGGCAGCAGTTAACGCCAGAAAGGCTTGCTCAGTTCAGCGTGACGCTGTGCTTCGCTGATACCGGCGTCTGCGAGCAGACGGGAGTCCAGGCGAGCAAGCTGGCGGCGGCTAACAACGCGGCGCTGCCATTGCAGAACGGAGGCGAGCATGCGCAGCGGCAGAGCGCTGGAGCCGGTGGATTGGCTGTGATCGAAAAACAGGTCGGAACTGAGGGTACGTTCCATGGTGGTCATCCTTCCGCTTGTGGCGGGTCAGTGGTGTGTTGCGATGGGAGAATTATTGCCGTTGTCCCCGCCTCGCTGTAGCCACAGCTGGATGAAATTGCAGCACAAATAGATAGTTTGCTTTGTAACTGTTTTGCCTGTTTTGCATTCAACTGTACTGACCATAAGTGCTTTAGCCTAAAATCCATACGAAAGCAGATAAAAACCCTGCATAGATAGCTAAAGCTCAGTGAATCTATATAGGTACAGTTGCAAATTGCACTTATGTGACAGCTGACCTGTTTTTCAGATTCTCTCCTGGCAAAAACACTTTTCTGATCGAACAGACAGAAAAAAAGCCCAGCTAGCGAGCCGGGCTTTTTCTACAACGCAGCGGTGAGGTTTAGTCGACCGCTTTAACCATATCTTCGATGACTTTCTTGGCGTCGCCGAAGACCATCATGGTCTTGTCCAGGTAGAACAGTTCGTTGTCCAGGCCGGCGTAGCCGCTGGCCATCGAGCGCTTGTTGACGATCACGGTCTTGGCTTTGTAGGCCTCAAGGATCGGCATGCCGGCGATCGGCGACTTCGGATCGTTCTTCGCCGCCGGGTTGACCACGTCGTTGGCACCCAGCACCAGCACCACGTCGGCCTGGCCGAACTCGGAGTTGATGTCGTCCATCTCGAACACTTGCTCGTAAGGCACTTCGGCCTCGGCCAGCAGTACGTTCATATGGCCAGGCATACGACCGGCAACCGGGTGGATCGCGTACTTTACGGTCACGCCACGGTGGGTCAGCTTCTCAGCCAGTTCCATCAGCGCGTGCTGGGCACGGGCTACCGCCAGGCCATAGCCCGGCACGATGATCACGGTGTCGGCGTTGGTCAGCAGGAAGGCCGCGTCGTCGCTCGAGCCGGACTTAACCGGACGAGCTTCCTTGGCGCCAGCCGGGCCGGCCTCTTCGGTCGCACCGCCGAAACCACCGAGGATCACGTTGAAGAACGAGCGGTTCATCGCCTTGCACATGATGTACGAGAGGATCGCGCCGCTCGAACCCACCAGGGAGCCTGCAATGATCAGCATCGAGTTGTTCAGCGAGAAGCCGATACCGGCAGCCGCCCAGCCCGAGTAGCTATTGAGCATCGACACGACTACTGGCATGTCCGCGCCGCCAATCGGGATGATGATCAGCACGCCGATCACGAAGGCCAGGGCCAGCAGAATGGCGAACGCAGTCAGGTTACCGGTGAAGGTGAAGTACAGACCCAAACCGAGAATCGCCAGGCCGATGGCCAGGTTGACCCAGTGTTGGCCCTTGAACTGTACCGGTGCGCCCTGGAACAGACGGAACTTGTACTTGCCCGAAAGCTTGCCGAAGGCGATCACCGAACCGGAGAAGGTGATGGCTCCGATGGCCGCGCCGAGGAACAGCTCCAGACGGTTACCAGCCGGAATCGCATCGCCCAGCGCAGCAACGATACCCAGCGACTGCGGCTCAACCACTGCAGCAATGGCGATAAACACCGCCGCGAGGCCAATCATGCTGTGCATGAACGCGACCAGTTCCGGCATCTTGGTCATTTCCACGCGCTTGGCCATGATCGAACCGGCAGTACCGCCGACCAGCAGGCCAACCAGCACATAACCGATGCCGGCAGTGGCGATTTCAGCACCGAGCTTGTAGATCAGGCCAACGGTGGTGAGCACCGCGATGCCCATACCGATCATGCCGAACAGGTTGCCGCGACGCGAAGTGGTCGGGTGCGACAGACCTTTAAGCGCCTGGATAAAGCAGATCGAGGCGACGAGGTAGAGAACAGTGATCAGATTCATGCTCATCAGTGCTTCTCCACTGCAGCGGCTTTCGGCGCTTTCTTCTTGAACATTTCCAGCATGCGCCGGGTTACCAGGAAACCACCGAACACGTTAACCGCAGCCAGAGCAACGGCCAGAGTGCCCATGGTCTTGCCCAGCGGGGTCACGGTCAGCGCCGCAGCCAGCATGGCGCCGACGATAACGATCGCGGAAATCGCGTTGGTTACCGCCATCAGCGGGGTGTGCAGGGCCGGAGTCACGTTCCACACCACGTGGTAGCCCACGTAAATGGCCAGCACGAAGATGATCAGGTTGTAGATGCCGTCGGAAATCATATCCATGAGCGGTGCTCCCCTTAGCCGTTAGTGCGCACGACGTTGCCGTCACGGCACATCAGGCACGCAGCGACGATGTCGTCTTCAAGGTTGAGGTGAAACTTGCCTTCGCCGTCGATAACCAGCTTGAGGAAGTCCAGCAGATTGCGTGCGTACAGCGCCGAAGCATCGGCCGGCACCAGGGCCGCCAGGTTGCTGTGGCCGACGATGGTCACGCCATGCTGCACCACCACTTGCTCGGCGACGGTCAGCGGGCAGTTGCCGCCTTGCGCTGCGGCGAGGTCGATGATCACCGAACCTGGCTTCATTTCCGCCACGGTGGCGGCATGCAACAGGGTCGGCGCCTTGCGGCCTGGGATCAGCGCAGTGGTGATAACGATATCGGCCTGCTTGGCCTTCTCGTGCACCGCCTTGGCCTGACGCTCCATCCACGAAGCCGGCATCGGCCGCGCATAGCCGCCAACACCCTGGGCGCATTCACGCTCTTCATCAGTCTCGAACGGTACGTCGACGAACTTGGCGCCGAGCGATTCGATCTGCTCCTTCACCGCCGGACGCACGTCCGAGGCCTCGATCACCGCACCCAGGCGCTTGGCCGTGGCGATAGCCTGCAGACCGGCAACACCGGCGCCGAGAATCAGAATGCGCGCGGCCTTAACGGTACCGGCAGCAGTCATCAGCATCGGCATAAAGCGCGGGTAGTGGTGCGCAGCCAGCAGCACGGCCTTGTAGCCGGCGATGTTGGCTTGCGAGCTGAGCACGTCCAGGCTCTGCGCGCGGGAAGTGCGCGGGGCAGCTTCCAGGGCGAAGGCGGTCACGCCGCGAGCATTGATGCGCGCGATGGTCTCGTTGCTGAACGGATTGAGCATGCCCACCAACACGGCACCGGCTTTCATATGGGCCAGCTCAGCGTCGGTCGGCGCGACCACTTTCAGCACCAGATCGGCGCCAAAGGCAGCAGCATCGTTACCGATAGCCGCGCCAACAGCTTCATAGGCGCTGTCCGGAATGCTTGCGCTAACGCCAGCACCGGTCTGTACAGTCACCTGATGGCCTTGGCCGATCAGCTTCTTGATGGTTTCGGGAGTTGCGGCAACGCGCGTCTCACCAGCATGGGTTTCGAGAGGAACACCGATGTGCACTTCAATTCTCCTGCGTGATCTTTTTGGTGAACCGGCGCACTGCGGATGGCACGCGGGCATTGGGGAGGATCAGCACAAACCCGCTCAGGCTGCAGTTGCACAATGGCGGGGCGCGGCATTTTGCAGGCGATAGCCATAGCCTTCAAGGCGTTATGAAGTAAAACCTTGTGATAACTACAAGTCACTGCATGACCTAACGGCCAGCTAAATCCAGACATCCCTTGCAGGGCATGGCTTGTAGCGCATTCGCCGGGATTAAACGGGACTTATTCATTCCTGAGACAAATACAGCGCCATCAGATCAACGGCGACACCGCCATTTACTGAATAAACCGCTGTTTCATTGGGCTGCAGCAGTATTTGTGTGCAAAAAATGCAACACCCAAGGCTGGCCAGGCACAGGGTAAGTGTAGCCATCCAGATAGCTGACTACGGGGTCAACATAACTCAGGCGCGCACTCTAGGCGGCCCGTGTAGCGAGGTAAAGCAAATTCCGACAGATTGCCGCCGAAGCTTTGACGGTCTTTTGCGCCAACAGCCTGACAGACTGTTGTCTATTTCAAGCCATGGGCCAGGGCATAGGCATGCGCCTCGCGCACCAGCCAGTCGCGCAGCAGCACCAATGCCGCCGACTCCAGCTTGCGCTCGGGGATCATCAGGTAATACGCCTTGTCCGTCGGCAGGCTAAGCGGCACGGCGATGACCAGACGCCCTTCATCCAGTTCACGGCGGATCAGAAACGGCGGGATCAGCGCCACCCCCATCTCGTGCATGGCCGCCTGGGCCAGCATGGAGAACAGCTCATAACGCGGCCCGGCCATATCCCGCGCAGTATTCAGCCCCTGGGCGTTGAACCACTGGCGCCAGGCATAGGGCCGCGTGGTCTGCTGTAACAGCGGCAGGTTGGCGATCTGCTCGGGGTTAAGCGCAGCCTGATCGGCCAGCAACGCCGGGCTGCACACCGGCATCGGGTTTTCGCCCATCAGCAGGTGGGCCTGAGTACCAGACCAGTCGCCATCGCCGAAATAAACCGCCGCGTCAAACTCGGTATCGGCAAACAAAAAGGGCCGCGTGCGGTTGGTCAGGTTGACCGTGATCTCCGGGTGCAGCCGCTGAAAATCCTTCAGCCGGGGCAACAACCACTGCGTACCAAAGGTCGGCACCACCGCCAGCTCGATACTCATCGCGCCCTGCTGGCCCATCACCGCCAGGGTGTCGCGCTCCACCGCGTCGAGCTGCCCGGCCACTCGCCGCGCGTAGGATTGCCCGGCCTCCGTCAGCACCACGCCCCGGCGTGAACGGCGGAACAGCTCGATATTAAGGAAGGCCTCCAGCGCGGCAATCTGCCGGCATACCGCGCCCTGGGTCAGGCTCAGCTCCTGCGCCGCCTTGGTAAAACTCTGATGGCGAGCGGCGGACTCGAAGGCGATCAGGGCGGCGGTGCTGGGGATCTTGCGGCGCATCTGTGCGTCACTCTCACTTTGATCGACTAAATAGACTGATTAAAGCTATCTCGAAGTGAGCAATTAACACAACAGCGTGCGCAATACTCGTTTGCCTGCCCGCCACAAGCCGCCTAGGATCAATCCCACTTACTGGCGGACGCAGCGCGGCTGCGCAGATACCCGCCCTACCACTGTCTGATTTCGAGGTTTTCGCAATGGCCAAGGCAAGCTTCAACTGGATCGACCCGCTGCTGCTCGACCAGCAACTGACCGAAGAAGAACGCATGGTGCGTGACAGCGCCCAGCAGTTCGCCGCCGACAAGCTGGCCCCGCGCGTGCTCGAAGCCTTCCGCCACGAGCAAACCGACCCGAAAATCTTCCGCGAGATGGGCGACACCGGCCTGCTCGGTGCCACCATCCCCGCCGAATACGGCGGCAGCGGCCTGAACTACGTGTGCTACGGCCTGATCGCCCGCGAAGTCGAGCGCATCGACTCCGGCTATCGCTCAATGATGAGCGTGCAGTCGTCGCTGGTCATGGTGCCGATCTTCGAGTTCGGCAACGAAGCGACCAAACAGAAGTACCTGCCCAAGCTGGCCAGCGGTGAATACATCGGCTGCTTCGGCCTCACCGAGCCGGATCACGGCTCCGACCCAGGCTCGATGATCACCCGCGCGAAGAAGGTCGACGGCGGCTACCGCCTGACCGGCGCGAAGATGTGGATCACCAACAGCCCGATCGCCGATGTATTTGTGGTCTGGGCCAAGGACGATGCCGGCGAGATTCGCGGCTTTGTGCTGGAAAAAGGCTGGCAGGGCCTGAGCACCCCGGCGATTCACGGCAAGGTCGGCCTGCGTGCGTCGATCACCGGTGAAATCGTCATGGACAACGTGTTCTGCCCGGAAGAAAACGCCTTCCCCGACGTGCGCGGCCTGAAAGGCCCGTTCACCTGCCTCAACTCCGCCCGCTACGGCATCAGCTGGGGCGCGCTAGGTGCGGCCGAGTTCTGCTGGCACACCGCGCGTCAGTACACCCTGGACCGCAAACAGTTCGGCCGCCCATTGGCGCAAACCCAGCTGATCCAGAAGAAGCTTGCCGACATGCAGACCGAGATCACCATGGCCCTGCAAGGCTGTCTGCGCCTCGGCCGCATGAAGGACGAAGGCACCGCTGCGGTGGAAATCACCTCGATGATGAAACGCAACAGCTGCGGCAAGTCCCTGGATATCGCCCGCATGGCCCGCGACATGCTCGGCGGCAACGGCATCAGCGACGAGTACGGCGTGGCCCGCCACCTGGTCAACCTGGAAGTGGTGAACACCTATGAAGGCACCCACGACGTGCACGCGCTGATCCTCGGCCGCGCGCAGACTGGCCTGCAGGCGTTCTTTTAAACCGCTTCGTAGGATGGGTTAGCCGCGCAGCGGCGTAACCCATCACTCGGCCGATGGGTATCGCTGCGCTCAACCTGCGCGGCCCGACCCATCCTACGTTTCCACTTTCGAGATCTCCCTATGCCCGGCGCCCTATCGCATATCCGCGTTCTCGATCTGTCCCGCGTACTCGCAGGTCCTTGGGCCGGGCAGATTCTCGGTGACCTCGGTGCAGAGGTGATCAAGGTCGAACGCCCCGGCAGCGGCGATGACACCCGCCACTGGGGCCCGCCCTACGTGAAAGATGCCGAAGGCAACGACTCACGCGAGGCGGCCTACTTCCAGAGTGCCAACCGTAACAAACAGTCGGTGACCTTGGATTTCACCCAGCCGGAAGGCCAGCGCCTGGTGCGCGAGCTGGTACAGAACTGCGACGTGCTGCTGGAGAACTTCAAGGTCGGCGGTCTGGCGGCCTACTGCCTCGACTACGAATCGCTGAAGGCCATCAACCCACGGCTGATCTACTGCTCCATCACTGGCTTCGGGCAAAACGGGCCCTACGCCAAGCGAGCAGGTTATGACTTTATGATCCAGGGCCTCGGCGGGCTGATGAGCCTGACCGGTAAGCCCGACGGCGAGGAGGGTGCCGGCCCCATAAAGGTCGGCGTCGCCCTCACCGATATTCTCACCGGCCTGTACGCCACGGTCGGCGTGTTGGCGGCACTCAACCAGCGCGAACAGTCCGGCCTCGGCCAGCATATCGACGTGGCGCTGCTCGACGTGCAGGTCGCCTGCCTGGCCAATCAGGCGATGAACTACCTGAATACCGGGGTCGCGCCCAAACGCTTGGGTAACGCTCACCCGAATATCGTGCCCTACCAGGATTTCCCCTCGGCCGACGGCAACTTCATTATCGCCGTGGGTAACGACGGGCAATTCCGCAAACTTTGCGAGGTTGCCGGCCTTACGGCTTTGGCCGATGACCCGCGTTTTTCTTCGAACAAGGCCCGCGTCGCCCACCGCGCCGAGCTGATCCCACTGCTGCGTCAGGCAACGGTGTTCAAAACCACCGCCGAATGGGTAACGCTGCTGGAAGCTGCCGGCGTGCCGTGCGGGCCGATCAACGACCTGGCTCAGGTCTTCAACGACCCACAGGTCAAAGCCCGCGGCCTGCGTATCGACCTGCCCAACAGCCTGGGCAGCAGCACCCCGCAGGTCGCCAGCCCGCTGCGCCTGTCCGAGACCCCGGTGGAATACCGCAACGCACCGCCGCTGCTCGGCGAACACACCGAGCAAGTACTCACCCGCCACCTGGGTCTGAGCGCAGAGCAGATCGCCGCCTTGCGTGAAGCTGGGGTGCTGTAGAACGCACTAACCCGGCTGCCCATCCACCCGCGCCGTCCAGAACATCACCGCGTAATGACGCACAAACATGGCAAAGGCCACGATCCACAGCAGACTGGACAGGCCTAACCCCGTTGCCGGCGCAAACGGCACCAGCAGCACCCGCGTCACAACAGCCAGCTGCAGGCTGGCAAACGCCAAGCCCATCGCGACCGGCGGCTGCAACGGCCGACCGCTATGGCCGAGACTGACCCGCGCCAGCATCGCGAGAATCGCCCCACCGACCGTACCCAGCGCCAGGGCGTGGTAGGCCAGACTGACGTTGTTCAACCAGCCGATATGCCAGGCCGCCAGGGCCAGTAACGCCAGCGGCAACCAGGCATAGGCCAGGTGCAACGACCAGAGCAGCGGTACGCGCCAGATCCCGGCGTCGTACCAGTGCCACAAACGCAAACCATGCAGCGCAACCAGAGCCAGCAACAGCGGCAGCAGCCATAGCGACGGTTGCATGGCCAAGCCGCTGGCAAACAGCAGCGCCAGGCTTAGCGACAACAGCAGCACCAGCAGATCCAGGCGCGGCCGCGGCGCAGCAGGCTCCGCTCGATTGAGGCCGCGCTGGGTAAAGAACGGAATCACCCGCCCGCCGATGATGCTCACCAGCGCAGCAATCAGCCACAACCCGGCCAATGCACCGCGCCGTTGCAAGGCATCATCACCCAACGCCAGCCCATACAGCAGCTGCCACTCGCAGCCGGCCATCAGCAGCACCACAACCACCAGCGGGTAGTTGCGCCACTGGCGTACCTGCCACAGCTGCCGTCCAAGCAACAACGCCAGCAGCGGTAGAAAGGGCAATTGCAGCGCCAGCAAAAGTGGCAACGGCGCACCGAACAGCCAGGCCAGTCGCGCCAGCAACCACAAGCCGAACAGCGCCGCCAGCGGCCAACCGCTGAGGCCTGGCCGCCCCGTCCAGTTCTGCACGGCGGTGAGCAGAAAGCCGGCAATGATCGCCACGGCAAAGCCGAACGGCAGCTCATGCCGGTGCCACGCCAGGCTGCCGCCCACCGGCTGCCAACCCGGCAGATAACCCAGCAACGCCGCCGCCCACAGGCCAATCGCCAATACGGCAAACAACGCGCCACCGAGAAAGAACGGGCGAAAGCCCAGCCGCCAGAGCGGCGCAATGCTCAGCTCGCGCTGCCGGTCACGTAGCCACACAGCAGGGCTCCTGTTGTTTACGCAAATGCTGCTGCGCGGCCAAGCGCAGCACATAACCCAGCTTGAGCAGGCCTGGGCCGATGATCGTCAGCGAGTGCGCAGTGACCAGGCTGCCCATGCTCAGCTGCGCCTCCAGGCCATAGGCGCCCAGCAGGCCGCTAAGCAACAGCAGCACGCCGGTCAGCAGCATGCGGTTCGCCAGTTGCAGTGCCCGCGATGGGCAGGACAGATACGCCAACATAATCACCTCCCAGGCTGTTAAGCCTCTGTTTTAGCTATCCAGCGCGCTGGCCGGACCAAAGAACTCGTAATGACTCTGCGCCGCCGGTACGCCGAGGCTGTGCAGGTGCCGTTTGACCTGCGCCATAAACGGTTTGGGGCCGAGGAAGTAGGCATCCAGATCGCGCTGCTCGGGCAGCCACTCAGCCAACTGTTCAAGGCTGAGCAAGCCTTCGGCATCACCCTGATCGCCCGCACGCGGCTCGCTGTAGCACACGTAATGGCGCAGCTGCGGACGCTCAGCACGCTGCGCCTCAACCCAGTCACGGAAGGCATGCACACCGCCGTGACGCGCGCAGTGAATAAAGTGAATATCGCGGCCCGTGTCGCGCGCCGCTTCCAGCATGCTCAGCGCCGGAGTGATGCCTACACCGGCGGTGATCAGCACCAGCGGCTTGGCCGACTCGCGCAGAACGAAATTCCCCGCTGGGGCAAACAGCTCCAGGCTGTCGCCGACTTGCAGCTGGTCATGCAGGTAATTGGAGACCTTGCCGCCGACCTCACGCTTGACGCTGATGCGGTACTCGCGGCCATTGCTCAAGGCCGACAGCGAGTAGTTGCGGCGCTGCTCGCCACCGTCCAGCAGCAGGCGCAGGCCGATGTACTGGCCGGGCTGGAATGCCGCCAGCGCGCCACCGTCGGCCGGCACCAGGTACAGCGAGACGATCTCCTCGCTTTCCTGCACCTTGCGGCTCAGGCGGAAACTTCGCGCCCCGCGCCAGCCACCCTCGGCAGTGGCGTTGGCGCTATAAGCAGCCTCTTCGGCACCGATAAGGATGTCCGCCAGCTGCCCATACGCCACGGCCCAGGCTTCGATCACCGCATCGGTGGCGATCTCCTCACCGAGCACTTCACGGATCGCCCGCAGCAGACAGCTGCCGACAATCGGGTAATGCTCGGGCAGGATCTGCAGCGACACATGCTTGTTGACGATCTGCCCGACCAGCGGCCCCAACGCCTCCAGCCGGTCGATATGCCGGGCGTACATCAGCACCGCATTGGCCAGGGCACGCTGCTGACCGCCGCTGGCCTGGTGAGCCTGATTAAACAGCGTGCGCACCTCGGGGTACTCGTTGAGCATCATCTGGTAAAAGTGCCGAGTCAGGGCTTCGCCGCCGCTTTCCAGCAGGGGTACGGTGGCTTTGATCAGGGCGGTTTGTGCAGGGGTCAACATAGGGCTTCCTCGTCAGGGCGACACGCTGCACTTGCGCAGCGGTTCGGTTCATATCACTCTGACTATTACAGGAAGCGTGCCAATTATTTTGTTTATATAAATCATAGGCTTATAAATACTTGTGTCTTTATGACAGCAAGCATTGCGAGTCTTAATGACAACTAGCGTGTCCTTATGACAGCAAATCCACTGCTTACCACGCTGATTCCATTGGTCGCCGATCTGTCCCGCGAGCTGCCGGAAGCCGAGCGCTATCGCCGTCTACTGCAAGCGCTGCGGCAATTGTTGCCGTGCGACGCCGTGGCGCTGCTCAAGCTCGATGGCGATGTGCTGATTCCGCTGGCAGTTGAAGGGCTGAGCGCCGACACCCTTGGCCGGCGCTTCAAGCTCGACGAACACCCGCGCCTGCAAGCGCTGCTGGCGCAACGCGGGCCGACCCGCTTTGCCACCGATTGTGAGATGCCCGACCCTTATGACGGCCTGGTCGACGGCCATCGCGGCCATTTGCCCGTGCACGACTGCCTCGGCTGCCCGCTGTATGTGCAGGACCAGCCCTGGGGCCTGCTGACCCTCGACTCGCTCGATCCGGCGAGCTTCGGCCGGGTCGATCTCGACAACCTGCAGGCTTTCGCCAGCCTGGCCGCTGCTACCGTGATGGCCAGCGAACGGATCAACGCACTGCTGCAACGCGCCGAGGATCAGCACCAGTTGGCCGAGGCTTACAAGCAGGCCGCCGGCCAGCAACGCCCGCGCGAACTGATCGGCCAGAGCGCCGTGCACAAGCGCCTGGCAGCGGAGATTGCGCTGGTCGGCAACAGTGAACTGAGCGTGCTGATCAGCGGTGAAACCGGGGTCGGTAAAGAGCTGGTTGCCGAAGCCCTGCACGCCGCATCCCCACGCGCAGCAAAGCCGCTGATCAGCCTCAACTGCGCGGCGCTGCCCGATAACCTGGTGGAAAGCGAACTGTTCGGCCACGTGCGCGGGGCCTTTACCGGCGCGCACAACGAACGGCGCGGCAAGTTCGAACTGGCCGATGGCGGCAGCCTGTTTCTCGATGAAATCGGCGAGCTGCCGCTGGCCGCGCAAGCCAAGCTGCTGCGCGTGCTGCAGAGCGGCCAACTGCAACGCGTCGGTGCCGATCAGGAACAGCGGGTCAACGTGCGCGTGCTGGCCGCCAGCAACCGCGATCTGGCAGAGGAAGTACGCGCCGGGCGTTTTCGCGCCGACCTATATCACCGCCTCAGCGTCTACCCGCTGAAAGTGCCGGCGCTGCGCGAGCGCGGCCGTGATGCTCTGCTGCTGGCCGGCTACTTCCTCGAAGAAAACCGTGCCCGCCTCGGCCTACGCAGCCTGCGCCTGACGGCCGAAGCCCAGGCCAACCTGCTGGCGTACAACTGGCCGGGTAACGTGCGCGAACTCGAACACCTGATCGGCCGCGCCGCCCTCAAGGCCCTAGCCGGCTGCAACGAACGCCCGCGCATCCTCAGCATCGACAGCGCTCACCTCGACTTGCCGACCAGCCAGCCAACAGCAGCGCCTGCAACTCAAGGCACAGCAGAGCCGCACAGCGAACTGCCGCTACGCGAAGCCCTCGACGCCTACCAGAAACAGCTGATCAGCCAGGCTCTCAAACGCCATCAACACAAATGGGCCGCCGCCGCCCGCGAACTAGGCATCGACCGCGCCAACTTGATCCGCCTGGCCAAGCGCCTGGGTTTGGAAAAGTAACCACCCAGCACTCAGGCCCACACAACGGCAGTTACATGGCTAACCTTCTATCCGCGCATCGCGCTCGCTTTGCGAGCGATGCTGAAATCCCCCTCCATCAATAGGCAAATGCAATTTGCTGCCCACACAGCAGGGGTAGCTAATGGCCAGCACTCAGCGACTCCATCTGGAGAGCCTCCATGGCCGACGAAGCCAAACCGGACCGCATCAAAGTCGCCGCAGCGCAACTGACCATCGGCATGTATGTGGTCGAACTGGATCGCCCATGGACGGACACCACCTTTCTTTTCCAAGGCTTTCGCATTCGCCAGCAGCAGGACATTCGCCTGCTGCAGGAAGTCTGCAGTTACGTCTGGGTTGATGCGCGGCAATCCGTCACAGTGCATGATCAGGTCACGGCCAATATCGCCCAGCCTGAGACGCTGCAACCCGTCATCGCCAAGGTCGACTTCAACCTGGAACTACTCCAGGCCGCTCCCACCTGGCATGCCGCGCGCGAGGAATCACTGCGGATTCTGCAAGCGGTCAAACTGGGTCAGGAGCTTGATGTAAGCGCGGTCAAAGCGATCATCAAGGACTGTGTCGAAAGCATCCTGCGCAACCCGGCGGCCATGCTCTGGCTAGCACGCATCAAGAACAGCGACGAATACACCGCCGAGCATTCGCTGCGCGTATCCATCCTTTCGATTGCCCTGGGTAAAGAGCTGGGCTTGCCGGCTTATCAGCTCGAGCAGATCGGCGTGTGCGGCATGCTCCACGATGTCGGCAAGATCAAGGTACCCAACGAGATCCTCAACAAACCCGGCGCCCTCACCGCCGAAGAGCTGTGCATCATGCAGGGCCACGCGGCCGAAGGGCGCAAGCTGCTAATGAGCAATCAGCAGGTGACTGCCGCCACGGTCGACGTCGCCTATTCACACCACGAGCGCCTGGATGGGCAAGGTTACCCACGCGGCCTGGACGCCAGCAAAATCCCTTACTTCGCCAAGATCATCGCCTTAGCTGACAGCTACGACGCGATCAACAGCGACCGGGTTTACAGCAAGGGAAAATCCAGCCTGGAATCGCTGCGCATCCTGCTGGAAGCGGTCAACAGCCATTTCGACGAAGAGATCGTTGGCTGCTTTATCCGCCTGATCGGCATCTATCCACCGGGAGAAATCGTCGAACTCACCAACGGCGAAGTCGGCATCATCATTGGCTGCCCACCCGGCAACAAGCTCAAACCCAGAGTGCTGCGCGTACTGGATGCCGAGAAAAAAACCTGCAAGGAAAGCATTATCGACCTGGCCAACACGGCCAAAGACCCCAACGGCAAACCCTACCGTATCCACGAAGTGCACAGTAGCGGAGCCTTTGGTATCGATGCCTTCCGCAGCAAGGGGTTGGTAATCCCAACGCATTTATAGCGCGATGGCTAAAAATCGCTGATGCCCGCCGGGCACATTCCCAGGGCTGCCAGCTCCTCCAGCGGCACCCCGCCGGAGATGTACTGCTGGCATGCTGCTGAAGGCGCAGCAGGCGGCGGAGAAACATCGGTGACCACCTCGCTGGCCACACTCGCTTGCAGCGTGCCGCCGAGTCGCAGAAATGCTCGCGACGGGCCGCGTTGCAGCCAAACTCCTTCATTCTCGATGGCCACCAGGCGTATGCCTCCCGGCAATACCGCGCCGAACTCAACCCGCTGCGCGGCCGCCTGACCGATGCTGAGCAGCGCCCAGCCGCCGCCACTGCTCTGGCGAAACAGACCATGCAGCTGCCAATGCTCAAGGCCCGCCAGGGGCTTTGACGAAGGCAGTATCCACGGCGAATCGTCAGGCAGCAGATCACTCGGCAGCTGCACCGCGCCCGCCGGAAATGCCAGGCACAAACCCAGCACCGCTCGGCTCATAGCAACCCTGATGCGCCGGGTGGTTACGCTGCACTCGGTCATAAGCTCGGCACGGTGTCTCGCCGTTGTGCGTAGTTGATAAAGCTCACCAGGTTGCGGCTCTTCAACAGCGGCAACAACGCGTGGTCATTCAGCGATAAACCAAACCACTTCTGATTAACCCCGCCTGTGCAGCCGTACATGATCAGCTTGCCACGGCCATTGGTGAGAAAGCCTTGGGACAGGTCCACGCAGCGCTCGGCGTACTTCAACTGGGGCAAGGCAGCAAAGTCCCAGGCTTGTGTGTCGCGCTGCGCATCGCAGTCGCTAAGGCTGATGTCATTGGTTGCCGTCAGGCATTTGCTTGGCTGTACAACGCTGCGAATACGCCCACTGGCATCGACCAACCACTGCTCATCCGCAGCACCGGTGCACTGCGCCTTGGCCGCTACGTAGGGGCTCCAAACACCCTCCTTCAGCTCCGCGCGTACACAGTTGCCATTATTCATGGTGAAGCTTTGCGGCGCGGGGAGCAGGGGGCGCTGATCAAACTGCAGGGTTACCAGCAGCGCGTCGAGGGCACTGCGTGCGGCATCGCTGCTCGCCAGTTGCGCGCCATGGGCATCCAGCCAGCGGTTCAAACGTAGTGCACGCTCCTCCTGACTTTTCAGCCGCTGCATAACCTGCTGAGCAGTCGCCGACAGCCCATCAGTTTGCTCGGCATAGCTGTCATAGAGCAGACGAGCGTCGCCGGTTAAGGCCAGCACAGGCTGATTGGCAATCGCCTCCAACGCCGCTTGCAACTTCGGCCGCTCTTCGTTGAACAGCGCCTTGAAGCGCTCCTCGCGGCCCACCACTACGGGAGCTGGCATGGCGGGCAAGCCCTGGGCAATAGCGATGCTGGCCAGATCAACCGGGTTGTCACCCGGCGCTTCGCGGCACTGCAGGGTAGCCGCCAGCGGCCGCTCGGCCTGCGCCAGGTTGATATGCAGCTTGTTGGCGTTGCTGCCCATGCGCAGTGGCGCGACGGCGATGCGCTGACTGGCACCGCCAACAAAATCCACTTTCAGCCAGCACTGCTTGCTGGCCGCTGCGTCATTGGGGGCAGGCAGGTCATACACCTGGCCCCAGTTGCCGCGCAGCGCCGGGTAGAGCACGCCGCTGTTGGCCACCGGGTCATAGCCGCCGAGGAGAGTAAAAACCGGCACCCCAAACAGACGTGGTTTGCGGTAGTTGCCATCGGCGCTGTTGTACCAGACCTGATTCGAGCTCGGCACCTTGGGTTGGATGGTCTCCATCTTGCGCGTGTCAGCGTCCCACTTGCGGTAGCCGGTGGGCGAGTCGGCGGCCCAGACTGCACGGTTATTCAGGTTGGGCTGAATCCAGTTCTTGGTGCTGTAGCCGGTGTAATGGGTATAGCTGGACAACGCACTGGTGAAATCGCCGCCAGACATGGCATCAGGCGCAAATGCATAGGCGTCGGCAAACACCGGCGTACCACTCATGGCTGCGGTCTTGTTGCGCGCCCAGAGCAGGTTGGCGCGCATGCGTTTGCGGTAAGCGATATAGCCCCAGCCGCTGTCGTGGTGATGCACGGCCAGGAAGTAGTTGCCGTCTTTCTCACCCGGGTAATGGCCTATGCCATAGTGGTGGCCGATTTCATGGCTGAATTCATTCCCCACCGAGCTGTAAAGCGTGAGGATGCCGTTGCCGCCGCTCAAGCCATGGCTCTGTATGCCATTGGCATAATTACCGGCGGCATGATGCGCCACCGCGCTCTGCGTCAATTGCGGTTGCTGCTGGCTGATCATGCCCGCACTGGTCACGCCCCAGTTGGCCAGATTGATCCCGGTACTGAAGGTCGATTTAGCGGTGTTCTCGCGCATATCGCCGCTGTAAACATCACCGTTCACCGCACTCGCCGTGTCATAGATAACGCCGCTGCCGACCATCACCCGATCCAGCTTGACGTCTTCGTAATAGCTTGCCACCAGACGGGCCACAGGCACGGTCTGGAAGTACTCGGTAGCGGCCTGGGCAGTGCGTGCGCGAAACCAGTGACCATTACCGGTAGGCGGCGTGGTCAGCATACCCAAGCGAATCGACTGCACCACCAACTCGGCCGGCGCGGCAAAATCAAAGGCCGCGGCGCTGCGCTCGCCACGCCGTCCACGCTCATCGATAACCTGCAGGCTAATCCCCGGCCGGACCCAATCCCAAGGCAACACAGCGGACCAAGCGCGCCGTGAATAGACCACATCAGGACGGCTATCGGCCCCAGTGCGATCCGCCCTGGGAAGCCTGTCCGGCTCACTCAATACCAGCTCACCTTTGAGATCACCGTCCACCGTCACCTGCACACGCAACTGTTGCGGCAGCGGCTCAGTCGGCAATGGGGTTACCAGCAAAAGCGCCTCACGCTCGCTGGTTAGGCGCGGCATGTTCTTCGCCTCGTTGCCCTGCGGATCGACCGAGTGGCTCTGTACGAACTGCAGCATGGCCGCCAGATCACCCGTCAGATCATTGCGCACCGGGCGCGGCTGGCCGTCTGCCGCAACATCGTAAAAGCCCTGCGCGTTGACCTCGTCAACCACCGCAGCGGGCGGCTCGGGGAAGGTCTCACCAGGCGGTGGAGCAACCACCGGCGGTTCTACTGGAGGGATCACGGGCGGCTCCACGACCGGGGGTTCGACTGGCGGCACCACGGGTGGCGCGACAGGGGGCGTAACCACGGGTGGCTCAGTCGCCGGCGGACGACTACCAGTGTTATTACCGCCGCCACTGCTGCTTCCACCACCGCCGCCACCCAGATCCAGGCAGCCTGTCAGATTAAACAGCGCCAGCAACAACAGGCTTACACGAAGCATGATTTCTCAACCTTATTCTGGAAAGTCGTAATAACGGCCGCACAATTACCCAGGCCGCGCGGAGGCAGTTCGACATGTGGGTAATCGCCATGGAACAGGCAGAAGTAGCGGGCTAAAACACGCGGAAGCGGCACCCCCTGAAAAATTCGAAACATGCGAGCGGCTCGATATGGTTTCGCGCGTCCATGCACTCGATAATTTTTCTATGCGCCGTCACCTTGAAATGGAAACCGGCATAAGAGAGCGCGCGAGCATAATTAAAGCTGCTAAGTCGGTCAGTTTGCTGAATGATCGCTGTGATAGTTCTCACACATTCAACCCCGGCCAATGGCCACACCGTGGGTGTTCGGGGAGCACCTGAAGTCTCAAGAAGCTGAGCACCTATTGAGCCGGACACCGGGGAGCCGAAACGTCCTTTTCTCGGAGGACGACGTGACGAGGATCGCGGGGGATGGGCCTTGTTGAAGTCAGCCCGCAAAAGGCGCGACACCGACCAAGGCTTATGCAGGGCACAAACAAAAAAGCCCCAGGTTGTCACCTGGGGCTTTTCGTTTATATATGGCGCCCCAGGCGGGATTCGAACCCACGACCCCTCCTTCGGAGGCCAATGCGGTACAGCGATTCAGGATAATCTGAAGATACCTAAAGTTGCTCTAAGCCCCATTTTCATGGCTCTCAGCGATTGTCTGCATGTGCAGCTTACATCGCACTGCGACACCTAAGCTTCATTAAGCTGGGCTCAAACAATAAATTCGCAATATCGATTTTTTTGAGCGCTAGCCGCACACCGCGTTTGATAGCGGTAGAAATCCGTGCCTCAAAGCCAATGCAGCCTTACAACGACCTAATCACACCATCACTCTGCAAGCATTCGATAAAACCCACCACGGCAGAGGAGTGGGTGACCTTGCTGTACAGGACGCCGATCTCGCGATGGATCGGTTCGGGGCCGAGGGCGATGGCACGAACAGTTGGCGGCAGCGGCAGGATCGTTTCCGTCAACGGCACCACGGCAACCCCGAGGCCGCTTTCAACCATCGACAGCATTGCCTGGATATCGTCGACCTCTATCCACTCCTGAAGTGCTAAGGAGTTATCGCGCAGGAAGCGTTCTACCTGCCGCCCGCCGAACGAAGAGCGGTTGTAGCGGATGAAGGGCTGTTCGAGGAGCACGGCTCGCCAATCGTCACCCACGACACCCTGGGCAGTGAGCAGGACATAGTTCTCGCATGCCAGCGGCACCCACTCCAGCTCCCGGGGTGGCTCGAAGGCTGGGCGGATGAGGATGGCCAAATCGAGCTCGCCCGCTTCGACTCGATCCATCAGGTGCAGCGAGACACCCGGTGACAGGTTCACTCGACAGTTCGCAAAGCGCTGACGGAATGGCACCAGTGCACGCGTGAGGACGGTCGCCTGAACCGAGGAGATAGCTCCGATCTCCAGTGGTTTGGCCCACTCTTCGTCCTTTGTCGCCTCCCCAAGCGCATCGAACCCGGCAACCAGCGCCTCGGCCCGGGCGAGCGTGCGCAGGCCGGCGGCGTTCAGCGTCGCCGAGCGCCCCGTACGGTCGAACAGAGTGAAGCCGAGTGCTTCCTCCAGCCTATGCATATGGCCGCTGACAGCAGCCTGGGTCAGCCCGACCCGCTCACCTGCGGCTCTGAATGTGCCATGGCGTGCTATAGCGATCAGGGTACGAAGTTCAGTGATCATGACGATTGATAATTTTTTGTTTTGCTCATGATCAGAACATATCGTTTTTCATGAATCTTGTCGCCGGATACGCTGATCCCATTCACCAACGAGGGATACCTAAATGACTGCGCTATGCCCCTTCCACCTGGCGTTTCCAGTTGATGACCTGGCAGCCGCCCGCGACTTTTACGGCACTCTGCTGGGTTGCACAGAGGGTCGCAGTTCGCCGGACTGGATCGACTTTAATTTTTATGGTCACCAGATCGTGGCCCACCTCGCGCCCGGTGAAGCCAGCGCCGTACCGGCGAACGCGGTAGACGGGCAAGGCGTGCCGGTCCGCCATTTCGGCGTGATCCTGCCGATGCAGGATTGGCAAGCGGCAGCCGAGCGGCTTACCTCGGCAGGTGTCGACTTCATCATCAAACCCTATATCCGTTTCAAGGGTGAGCCGGGTGAGCAGGCCACGATGTTCTTCAAGGACCCGAGCGGTAACGCGGTCGAGATGAAGGCATTTGCCGACATCAACAATCTGTTTGCCAAGTAGAGGCGAAAGGAGCGAACTCATGCAAACGCTAAAGGTTGCAATCGCCGGCTTCGGCGGCGTCGGACGTGCCACAGCCGACCTGCTCCTGTCCCGGCGCGAGCGCTATCGCCAGGTTTACGGCGTGGACGTTCGCCTGGTCGCGGTGTGCGGATCACGTGCAGGCCTGGCTGACGCGAACGGCCTGCAAGCGAACCAGTTGGATACACTGCAGGCGGGTCTGTCAGGCGCGGATTTCGTGATGGCGAGCGGCACAGACCTTCTTATCGAAGCAGGACCGAGCGATTTTCGCAGCGGCGAGCCGGGGCTTGCCTACCTTCGTACGGCGCTGTCGGCCGGCCAGGACTGCATCGTTATATCGAAGGGCGCCCTGATCCACAGCGGACGACAATTGCGCGAACTCGCGCAGGCCTCGGGGGCGATGCTCAAACTCAGTGGTGCGGCGGCCGCCGCCCTGCCGACACTCGATTTGCTCGACCATAGCCTGGCCGGCTGCAAGGTGCTCGCCATCGAGGGCATCCTCAACGCCACCACCAACTACCTGCTTGACGCCATGAGCACGCAGGGCCTCGGCTTCGATGCGGCGTTGCGTGAAGCGCAGGCGGGAGGCTTCGCCGAAGCTGACCCGCGCAACGACACGGAAGGCTGGGATACCGCGTGCAAGCTCCTGCTGCTCGCCAACTTCGGTCTTGGTGCCGACCTGACGATGGACGACCTGGTGGTCGAGGGTATTCAGTCGGTCACGGCAGAGCGCATCGAGGCGTGGCGAGAGAAGGGCCTTGTTCCCAAGCTGATCGGCAGCCTCACCCGCGAAGACGGTGCGATTCGCGCCAGTGTCGGCATCAAGACCTATCCGTTGTCCGACCCGTTCGCCCACGTAAGCGGAAAGAACAAGGCGATCCGTATCAGCAGCGACGCAATGGGCGAGACGCTGGCAATCGGCTGCGGCGTGGAACCAATCGCCACCGCAGCGGCCGCCCTGAAGGACCTCGAACACATTCTTATGGCCAGGGCCGCTCGGTCCTCCTCTCTTTTGGAACACTCATCATGATCCTGCGTACTGTGCAAGCCATCCGCCATGTCGGTTTCGAAGATCTTGGCAGCTTCGAGGCGCCCCTGCGCAAAGCCGGCTACGCCATCGAGTACGTCGAAGCGGCAGAGCGCGATCTCGGCCTGCTCGACCCGCTTGATGCAGACCTTCTGGTGGTCCTTGGCGGCCCGATTGGCGTCTACGACCATGCCAGCTATCCGCTCCTCACCGACGAGCTAGAGCTATTGCGAGTACGCCTGGCGGCTGAGCGACCGACGCTCGGTATCTGCCTCGGCGCGCAGTTGATGGCGGCAGCTCTGGGTGCGCGCGTCTATCCTGGGCCGGCCAAGGAGATCGGCTGGTCGGCCCTCGACCTGACGCCCGCTCTTGAATATCAGCCCCTCGCCGCGCTGCGCGACGTGCCCGTTCTGCACTGGCATGGCGACACCTTCGACCTACCGGAAGGCTGTAGCTTCCTGGCCTCCACTCCACTGTGCCGCAATCAGGCTTTCTCCCGCGGGCCAAACGTGCTCGGTCTGCAGTTTCATCCCGAAGTCCGTGGCGCACGATTCGAGCACTGGTTACTCGGGCATGCGAGTGAGCTGGCCACGTCAGGCATCGACCCCGTCGCCCTGCGTCACGATGCAAAGCGCTATGCAAACGATCTCGAGAAAGCCGGGGCCATCCTTCTGGAGCAATGGCTGGCGGGAATAGAACAATAGTTTTCGAACGCACATAAATGCTCACCACCCCTAAGGGCTGGCCAGGCCGATCCATGACGGCGTATTGCTGTTAAAGGCGGCCCTTGGTGGCATCTTAATGTTCGATCCCATGGAAGAAACGCATCGCGCTCAGCCAGAAAAGCACAGCCGATGGAGGGGCTTGCAGAAACCCATTGCGCTAGCGCAATCCATTAACCGCATAAATGTTCCAGAAGAGTAAACCTGTCCAATTCTCAGGCGGCCGCTCTGGAGATAGTAGCGATGCTGCACAACCTCCTGGTTTTCAAGACTTCAACCTCAGGTGCCATCTTTCCATCGTGGTAACCGAGGCCAACTTTTTCAACAGAGTCGGCCGATACCTGCCAGTCGGCGTCTACCGGGATGTACCCACATCCATCAGGAGAGACAACATGATTGAAATGATCATCGAACAGCGACGTCACAACCTCGGCGGCGGCTTCGAGGTCGGCCGCGTATTGCCGTCCGCCACGCAGCGCATGATCGGTCCATTCATCTTCTTCGATCATATGGGGCCATTCGATATGGCACCGGGTAGCGATCGCAGCATCGATATTCGCCCGCATCCGCACATCGGCCTCTCGACCGTGAGCTACCTGTTCGCTGGCGAGGTGATGCATCGTGATAGCCTCGGCTACGAGCAGGCGATTCGGCCACAGGAAGTCAACTGGATGACCGCAGGTAGCGGCATCACACATAGCGAGCGCTTGGCGCGCGGGCGGTCACAAGGCGATCATCTACATGGGATTCAAGCCTGGGTCGCCCTGCCGACCGAACAGGAGGAGATCGCGCCGTCTTTCTCGCATCATTCGGGGCTTGATCTGCCGCAATGGAGCGACGCCGGCATCACAGGTCGGCTGATTGCAGGTAGCGCCTATGGCCTGACGGCTGCTACCGAGACACATTCGCCGCTGTTCTACGCCCATCTTGACATGGTGCCGGGCGCAACCGCCGAGATTCCCAGCGGCCACAAGGAGCGTGCGCTCTACGTCGCGATGGGCGAGGTGGAGCTGGACGGACAACGCTACGAGACCGGCAAGATGCTGGTACTCGGTCCTGCCGCATCGCGCGTCCGGGCATTAAAGCAGTCTACGGTGATGGTCCTTGGTGGCGAGCCGATTGGCGAACGGTTCATCTACTGGAACTTCGTGTCATCCTCGAAGGATCGACTCGCTCAGGCGGCATCAGATTGGAAGGCGGGACGGATGAAACTTCCAGACGCAGACAACGCGGAATTTATCCCGTTGCCGGACGATCCAACCCCGCCTGCGCCAGCCATGTCATAAGCGGCCGCATGACCCAAGACAGTCGCCCGGCAATAGATACCAACGCACAGACGGCTGCAGATGAGCGCAACATGCTCGATCCCACGGAAGGAACACATCGTGCTCAACCAGAAGAGGCATAGGCGGTAGCAGGGCTTGCAGAAACCAATTTCGCGACCCCAATCCATTAACCGCATAAATGTCCCAGAACCGTAAGCCTGTCCAATTCTCAGACAGCGGATCTGCCGATAGTACCAATGCCTTTCAGCAAGATTGAGGGACTGAAGGCCTCCTAAAAATTGGCCTATCTACGGCATCGCCATGGCTGCAGCACTGTGTTTACGCCATGGCGATCATCAGCATTCACGCGCGAACACACATCAGGTGATTGAAATGACCAATCCAAAACTCGAAGTGCTGACACCCAGCAATTGCCAAGTGATCTTTATCGATCAACAGCCACAGATGGCATTTGGGGTACAAAGCATTGATCGGCAGACGTTGAAGAACAACACGGTCGGCCTGGCCAAGGCTGCGAAAATTTTCTCGATTCCAACCATCATCACCACGGTCGAAACAGAAAGCTTTTCGGGCCATACCTACCCAGAATTACTGGCCGTTTTCCCTGAAGCACCGATTCTTGAGCGCACCTCGATGAACTCCTGGGACGACCAGAAAGTACGCGATGCGCTGAAAAAAAATGGTCGTAACAAGGTGATCGTCTCGGGCTTGTGGACCGAGGTCTGCAATACGACCTTCGCCCTGTCAGCGATGCATGATGCCGGCTATGAAATTTATATGGTGGCCGACGCCTCTGGCGGTACCAGCCAAGCTGCGCATGATTACTCCATGCAACGCATGATTCAGGCTGGCGTTGTCCCAGTTACCTGGCAGCAAGTACTGCTGGAGTGGCAGCGTGACTGGAAGAACCGCGACACCTACGACGCCGTTATGACATTGGTCAAAGAGCACTCTGGTGCATATGGGATGGGCGTCGACTATGCCTACACCATGGTGCACAAGGCGCCAGAGCGGGTAACACACGGACCGACGCTGGAGCCTGTTGCGGCGAAGATCTAACCTCTGCCGGGTCGATCCAACAGGTCGACCCGACTGCAAATCAATGGACTCCGGTAGCGGGTACACCATGGGTATACGCCGTTTTTTGCTCTCCGGAGTACTGCCAATGCATCCCCGCGACCCGGAAGAGTTTCACCGGGTATCCACACCGCTGGAGTTGCTCTTCGATCTGGTGTTCGTCATCGCCATCGCCTCGGCAGCTGCTGGCTTGCACCATGCGCTAACTGCCGGACACATTACCCAAGGCATAGCCACCTTCATCGCGGCTTTTTTTGCCATCTGGTGGGGTTGGATGAACTTCACCTGGTTCGCATCGGCCTACGACAATGACGATGCACTTTACCGAGCACTGACGCTCATCATCATGGCAGGCGCCTTGACCGTTGCGGCAGGCGTTGAGCGCCTTTTCGATTCGCGGGATCTAGACCTGATTGTCGTCGGATTCGTGATCATGCGAGTGCCGCTGGCTGCGCTCTGGCTAAGGGCGCGCCGACACGACAGCGCGAGAAAAACCACCACCCAACTCTACGCTACGGGCTTGCTGCTGGTTCAAGGTTACTGGCTGGCATTCATGCTGATGCCGCAGGGCGGGCCTGGGTTGTTCTTCGTAGGCTTTGCAGTAGGCGCGCTGCTCGAACTCTGCGTCCCCGTCATCGCTGAAAGCAGGGGCGAAACACCCTGGAACAAGCACCACATCGTAGAACGCTATGGGCTGTTCAATATCATCGTCATGGGTGAAACCATACTGGCCGGCTCCCTGGCATTGTCAGCAGCCGACTCCGGACGCATCGCCTCACCACTGCTGCGCATTGCTCTGTTATCGCTGCTGATTATTTTTGCGCTGTGGTGGCTGTATTTTTCCAAGCAGGAACAGATCAAGGACAGGGCTTTACCCCACGCCTTGTATTGGGGGTATGGGCACGCGTTGATTTATATGGCTGGGGCCGCAATAGGCTGCGGTTTTGCAGTGCTCGTTGAACGCGAGACGGGCGATAGCTCGATAAGCAACACGCTGGCGCTCTACGCTATATGTGTGCCGATCAGCATGTATGTATTTGGCATCTGGCTCATCCGTGACCTGTTCCTGCTCAGCGGAATATCCAGACTCATATTGCCCGGCTTTGCCCTCCTTATCCTTCTGGCACCGCTATTTCTCTCTTTGGAGATAGTCGCCGTGCTTACCATCCTCAGCGTGCTGTTGCGCAACCGTTATGCCTCTGAAGCCTACTGCCATTAGCCCCGGCTATGCGCTTATTGCATCCGCTTCGCCCATACAGCAGCAGTGCCGTCCCAAAACCGTACATTCGTACAATCCCCCTCCAAAGCCCTACGCGAACATAAACCCCATAAATATGAAGTTTCATGCCGTGAGACCAACCCCGTACCACGGCGGATAAACGAGTTCGGGTCTACCCGCCGTAATACACAGGTCTCTGCCGTACGCGCATCCATGCTCCAGGCAGGCACCACGCTCAAAGACCACCTGCAATAAACCTAGGGGATGTGAGCCCCTAAACACCAGGTGCCACAAGGCGCTCATCCATTACAGGAGTCCATATGGACGTAGATACGGTCAATGAGGCGGCCACCCTGGTTGTCAGGCACAGGGTTAAGGCCGGACATGAGCCGCAATACGAAGCGTGGCTGCGGCGCATCATTGATACGGCAAGCCGTTATGCCGGACATATGGGTATTGATGTATTCCGCAGCCACAGCGATGGACTGCCGCTGTTCACCTGTGTATTGCACTTTTCCTGCAAGGTGCACTTGCAGGGCTGGCTGGATTCGAGTGATCGCCAGGAGTTAATCGCCGAGGTAAAGCCTTTGCTCACCGACGGCGACCAGATCGAAGTATCGAGCGCCCGCGAGTTCTGGTTTGTACCTGCCTCAGAACATCAGCCTCCGCCACGCTGGAAGCAGGCCTGTGTGACCTTCCTGGTCATTATGCCGCTCAGTTTAATAGTGCCCCAACTGTGGCAGCTCATCTTCAAACACATTACCTGGCTAGGCAGTTATCCCGTCGGCGATGTGGTTATCACACTGAGTATCGTGCTGCTGGTGGTCTATTTTTTCATGCCAATGATGACCCGCGGGTTAGCTGGCTGGCTCAACCCATCACGTCGTGAGGAATGATCATGAGTGAAGATCTTTCAGACAAAAGCCGCCGCAAGTTTCTCGCTACCAGCTCAGTTCTCGGCGCAGCCGGAGCACTCTGGTCTGCCATGCCTTTTGCCGGCTCCGCCGGCACCTCTTTCGCCAACCCTCCGGGAGGTTCCATGAAAGCCGATCTGATCCTTTACAACGGCCGTCTGCACACTGTGGATCGTGAAAAGCCGCAAGCAACAGCGGTAGCCATTAAGGACGGAAAATTCATTGCCGTTGGCAGCGACGCAGAGGCCATGGCGGTCCGCGGTGATGCGACCCAGGTTGTCGATTTGCAAAAGCGCACGGTGATCCCGGGTCTCAATGACTCGCACCTGCACCTGATTCGTGGTGGCCTGAACTACAACCTGGAACTGCGTTGGGAGGGTGTTCCATCTCTCGCTGACGCGTTGCGGATGCTCAAAGATCAGGCTGATCGCACGCCTGCTCCGCAGTGGGTTCGGGTCGTGGGGGGCTGGAATGAATTCCAGTTCGCCGAGCGCCGCCTGCCTACCCTGGACGAGTTGAACAAGGCCGCGCCAGATACGCCGGTCTTCGTCCTGCACCTTTATGACCGCGCCCTTCTCAACCGGGCGGCGCTGCGCGTTGTCGGCTACACCCGCGACACGCCAAACCCACCGGGCGGCGAGATTGTTCGCGATAGCAATGGCGAACCCACCGGCATGCTGGTGGCAAAACCCAACGCGATGATTCTCTACTCGACCCTGGCCAAGGGGCCAAAGCTGCCGTTGGAGTATCAGGTCAACTCGACACGCCAGTTTATGCGCGAACTCAACCGCCTTGGCGTGACCAGTGCCATCGATGCTGGCGGTGGTTTCCAGAACTATCCGGACGACTATGAGGTGGTCCGCGAGTTGGCCAAGCACAACCAGTTGAGCGTGCGCATCGCCTACAACCTATTCACCCAGAAACCCAAGGAAGAGCTGACCGACTTCAAGAACTGGAGCACCATGGTCAAGCCTGGCGATGGCGATGACTTCTTACGGCACAACGGTGCCGGCGAAATGCTGGTGTTCTCTGCCGCAGACTTCGAAGACTTCCTGGAACCTCGCCCAGACCTTGCGCCGACTATGGAGCAGGACCTGGAACCCGTGGTCCGCCACCTTGTGGAGCAGCGCTGGCCATTCAGGCTGCATGCGACCTACGACGAATCCATTTCACGGATGCTCGATGTGTTCGAGCGGGTCAATCGCGATATTCCCTTCAACGGCCTGCCATGGTTCTTCGATCACGCTGAAACCATCAGTCCGAAGAATATCGAGCGGGTACGCGCCCTTGGCGGCGGCATTGCCATTCAGGACCGCATGGCCTTTCAAGGCGAGTATTTCGTCGACCGCTACGGCAGCAAAGCCGCCGAACAGACTCCGCCAATTCAGCGCATGCTGGCCGAAGGCGTACCCGTTGGTGCAGGGACTGATGCAACTCGCGTCTCCAGCTACAACCCCTGGACCTCGCTTTATTGGCTGGTCAGCGGCCGAACCGTTGGCGGGTTGGAGCTTTACCCCAACGGGCTGTCTCGTGACACCGCACTGCAGCTCTTTACCCATGGCAGTGCCTGGTTCTCGTCAGAGCAAGGCAAGAAGGGCCAGATCAAGGTCGGGCAACTGGCCGACCTTACGGCCCTGTCGGCAGACTTCTTCAGTGTCGAGGAAGAAGCGATCAAGTGGATCGAATCGGTGCTGACCGTCGTCGACGGAAAGGTTGTCTATGGCGCCGCGGAGTTCGACCAGCTGTCGCCGCCGAGCCTGCCAGTCATGCCGGACTGGTCACCGGTTGCCAAGGTACCCGGCCACTGGCGTCCCGCGTCACCGCTGCTGACTCAGGTGCATCAATGCTCAGGCCCTTGCGCGGTGCATGCACACAGCCATGACAAGGTGCGCCGGTCATCCGTACCCGTCAGTGACTACCAGGGCTTTTGGGGCGCCTTCGGCTGCTCCTGCTTCGCTTTCTGAGCATGGATACGACTATCGAAAAGCGCTCCCCCTGGAGCGCGCTGCGCCATAGCACTTTCCGCTGGCTATGGCTGGCCAGCATCGCCTCCAACATCGGCACCTGGATGCACGAGGTAGGGGCCGGCTGGCTGATGACGACGCTGTCAGCCAGCCCCATGCACGTTGCCTTGGTGCAGGTTGCAGGCTCGGCGCCGATGTTCTTTCTTGCTCTTCCAGCGGGTGCCATGGCCGACATCGTCGACAAGCGTCGCTACCTGCTTATGGTGCAAGTATGGATGGCCGCGGTGGCGATGCTCCTGGCTCTGCTCACGCTCAACGGCATGATGACCGTCTCGCTGCTGCTCCTCCTGACTCTGGGCATGGGCGTGGGGACGGCACTGATGATGCCCGCATGGTCAGCGTTGACGCCCGAATTGGTCGACAAGCGCGACCTCGGCTCGGCGATCGCCCTGTCCAGCCTCGGCATCAACGTCGCGCGAGCCATAGGGCCGGCGATTGCTGGGGTGCTAGTCAGCCTGAGCGGCCCCTGGGCCACCTTCGCGCTGAACGCCGTGTCGTTCTTCGCGGTGATGGCGGTACTGTACACCTGGAAACGCGAACAGACACCTGCGCTGTTCCCGGCAGAACGGCTGCTCGGCGCCATGCGCGCAGGCTGGCGCTACAGCCGCAGCTCCCAGCCGTTGCAAGCGGTGCTGGTGCGGTCGGCGGCATTCTTCGTCGGCGCCAGTGCCGGCATGTCGCTGCTGCCGCTGATCGTGCGCGGCGAGCTGAACGGCAGCGCCAGCGATTTCGGCCTGCTGCTCGGCAGCATCGGTATCGGTGCCGTGCTCGGCGCTACTTTACTGCCGCGCATCCGTGATGCGGTGAAACCCGATCACCTGGTGGCCGCCGCCAGCCTGCTCTACGCCCTGGTGCTTGCCGCGTTGGCCGGGGTGCGCAACCTGTACTGGCTGATACCGGTGATGATGATCAGTGGCGCGGCCTGGATTGCCGTGCTGTCGAGCCTGCAAATGGCAGCACAGACCTCAGTACCCAACTGGGTGCGGGCGCGGGCACTGTCGGTATACATCCTGGTGTTCTTCGGCAGCATGGCGGCCGGCGGCGCGCTGTGGGGCTTCGTCGCCAGTCACCTGTCGATCAGCCTCACCCTGCTTATCGCTGGCGGGGCCCTGCTGGTGAGCATCGTGCTGACCCTGCGCTTCCACCTGCCGGTTACTGAAGCCGAAGACCTGGCACCGTCCCTTCACTGGCCTGTCCCCATTCTGAGCGACGAGCAGGACCAGGAACGCGGTCCGGTAATGGTCACCCTTGAGTACCAAGTCGAGCCGTCGCAGGCAGAACAGTTTCGCCTTGCCATGCAGGATGTACGCAGCATGCGAATGCGCAATGGAGCCTTTTCCTGGGGGCTGGTCCAGGACAGTGAGCATCCGCAACGTTGGCTGGAATTTTTCTTTGATGAGTCCTGGCTTGAACATTTGCGCCATCACGGCCGGGTAACCCGTGCAGAGCAACGCATCGAGGCCGCGGCTCGCCAGTTCCAGGCTGGCGGTGTCGCCATACGCATTCATCACTACCTGACACCCACTAATCAGGGATGACTACAACCGTGCTGTTCATACATGGCGAATGGCTGTCTGCCGCCGCCTGGGGTAATTTCGCCAGTCGCTATCGGGCATGTGGCTACACCTGCATTGTGCCACCCTGGCCCTTATCGGAGGGGCCGCCAGAGAGATTGCGCAACGCGCCGCATAGCGACTTCCCAAGGCTTGGGATCAGACAAATTCTTGAGCACTATGCAGCGCTGATTCGGCGCATGCCTCAGCCTCCCTTGCTGATTGGCCACTCGCTGGGCGGTCTGCTCGTACAAATACTTTTGGATCGTGGTCTTGGCTGTGCCGGCATATCGATTGCAGCAATGCCCCCTCGCGGGGTAATACCTCGCTTGAGCGTTCTCTACAGGGCGATACCCGTGCGCATGGCTTGGGGCAGTTGGACGCGAGTCATGTATTTTCCACTACGAGAATTTGCCCAACAATTTACCCAGGCTATGACGATCCAGGACCTTTCGCTGCTACATGCAAACCATATCGTGCCAGCACCGGGGCGGATTTTCTTTGAAGCGGCTTTCGGTATTGGCACACACGTCGATTTTGCCAATGACCGCAGGGCACCGCTGCTTTTGATCGCCGCCGAGAACGATCACAGCATACGGCCATGCGTGGTGACGTCGAACTATCGGCAATACAATCGCTCGGCGGCCAGTACCTCGTTCAAGTGCTTTGCCGGGCACAGCCACTGGCTCATTGCCGAACCGGGCTGGGAGCAAATAGCTGACTACACAATTGAATGGGCGCAAAATCAGTTGGGTCGTTTTTGATTTGTTTCAGGTTCGCGCAGTGATTAGCGTATTGGGTTCCCCCCCGACCAAACAGCAGATGCTCGCCCCAGGAAATCGCTGGCGCACGGGCACGGCGTTGGCAATCTATATGCTGTTGATTGGCCTGCAATGGTTCAGTCCGGCAGTAACGGCCGCCGACTACTTACTGGACACGCTGGAGCACCACCGCTGGACCGTCGCCGATGAGGGCCCTAGCCAGGTCGGAGCTTTGGCTCAGACCCGCGACGGCTATCTCTGGCTTGGAACCAACGATTCGCTCTATCGCTTTGATGGCCTGGACTTCGCGCGCTATACCCCGCCAGACGGCAGTCCGCTGGGCATTATTTCCGCCCTCAAGGCGGCGGACGAAGGCTTGTGGGCCGGTCTTCGTGCGGGTGGCATAAGCCTGATCACCGACACGGGCATAACCACTTACCCGGTCAGCGCTGGGTTGCCTGGCGGAGTGGTCTATAGCATCGCCAAGGATCACAGTGGCGCAGTCTGGATCGCCGCCAACGATGGTTTGGCAAGGTTTGACGGTAACGCCTGGCAACGTATCGGTACCGACTGGAACTTTCCGGGACGACATGCCCGCGCCGTACTCGTCGACCGCGATGGCACGCTATGGGCAGCAAATGAAGATCGCCTTTTCTACCTGCCGTCAGGTGCCAAAGCGTTTATCGATGCAGGCATTGCGGTTGGGTGGGTGAGTCACATGGCTCAGGCTCCAGATGGGGCCATCTGGATGGCCGAACGCTATGGCGGTTCGCTGCGCCGAATCGTGCCAAACGAAGGTGATGCGGCTACCCAGGTGACCGTAATCGATGGTGCCAATGGTTTGTTATTCGACAGCACCGGGGCGCTATGGGTGGGCACCAGCGGTAAGGGCGTTCGCTATGTACACGCCTCTGCCAGCCTCAGTGCGCTATCGATAACTGACGTACTCAATCACCAAGAAGAGTTCATGGCCAAGGACGGCTTGAGTGCAGATATCGTTCTCCCATTACTCGAAGATGTCGACGGCAATATTTGGGTAGGGACTAGTGCCGGGCTAGACCGTTTTCGGCCAAGCGCTATGGTCTCGGCCGCATTTCCACACAACGCCCAGAATTTTGCCTTGGTTGCCGGTGCGGCAGGCAGTGTCTGGGCAGGTACCAGCAACCTACCGGCAATGCGCCTGAGCAGTACTGGGTTGGCCACTCTGGATATCCCGGCACCGATTAGTAATGCCTTCGGTGATGTTAACGGTGATATCTGGATGGCTGGCAGCAAGGGTATCTGGCGTGCGCAAGGCGACAAAATCGAGCGCGTCGCGTCATTGCCAACCGAGGATGGGCTTGACTCAGCCGTCCGCGCGATGACTCTCGATCAGGCGGGCAACCTGTGGGTTTCGATCAACCGCAAAGGGTTGTTCGTTCTTCGAGACGGGCGTTGGTCAATGGTTGAGCCGCCTAATGCTGATCCAAGCCAGTTAATGCCTGTCACCGCCACCACCGATCCTCTTGGCAGACTCTGGTTTGGCTACCGCAATAACCTGATCGTGACTCAGGACGACAAGGGGCAGCGGCACTGGGGAGCAGACGAAGGTTTGAAGGTGGGTCATGTCACCGCAATGCTGCATCAGGGGCGTCTCACCTGGTTGGGTGGCCAGCGCGGAGTGGCGTTCTTCGATGGTGAGCGCTTCCACAGCATTCACCTACCGGACAATGGACTGTTCGACAATATCTACGCGATTCTCGCCGTACCTCCCAGAGAACCAGAAGGCGATGGTAGCTATGATCTCTGGCTGCATGGCAAAACCGGGGTTTATCAGTTGACCGCTGGTGAGTTAAAGCGCGCCATCGCTGACCCGCAATACCACGTACGTTACCGCAGCTATGAGGTGATTGGTGGCCTGGCCAATGACCCGCACCAAGTACTCCCATTACCCACTGCAGTGCGTAGCACGGATGGACGTCTATGGTTCAGCACCAGTAAGGGCGTGACCTGGATTGATCCGACTCGCTATGTGCAGAGTAAAGCGGCCCCCAAGGTAGTTATCGAATCATTCAATGTCGATGGTAAGGAGCCCCGACCAAGTGAGTTGTCACAACTGGGCGCAGAGCCAAAAAGAATCGAAATCTCTTATGCAGCGCTCAGTCTCTCAGGTATGCAAGGCTTGCACTTTCGCTATCTGTTGGAGGGGTTCGACACGGACTGGCAGCAGGCGGGTTCAAAACGTAGCGCCATCTATACGGGGCTCGGCCCCGGGGATTATCGGTTCCGCGTATTAGCCTCCAACCAGGATGGAATACTGAGCACCGAGGAGGCCGTGCTGAGCTTCAGTATTCGACCCGTTTTCTACCGCACCCCACTATTCATGATACTAAGCGGTCTAGCAGTGGCGAGCATTTTGTGGATGCTGCATCGGTTCAATATTCGTCGTGCAGCACAACATCTGCGTTACCGCCTTGAGGAGCGACATACCGAACGCGAGCGAATCGCCCGTGAACTGCATGACACCCTGCTTCAGGGTGTGCAGGGTCTTATGTTGAGTTTCCAGGCGGCCACTGAGCAAATCCCCAGTACTCATCCAGCGCGACGCAAAATGGAGAGAGCGCTAGACCGCGCAGATCAGGTTTTGGTGGAGGCGCGAGAGCGGGTGAATAATCTGCGTGATCTGAACGAGCCTGCTCTGAACCTGATCGATGCATTTGCCGCTGTCACCAGTGAGCTGCAGCGAGAAAGCAGTACGCGCTTTACCCTGAACAGCCACGGCACGCCACTGCCGCTGCACCCTATAGTCGGTGAAGAAAGCTACCGGATAGGCTGTGAAGCGATCATGAACGCCTTTCGACATGCCAATGCGCAGAACGTGGAAATCCGCATCGTCTACACCCGACACGCATTTCAGCTAAGCGTTGACGATAACGGTAGCGGCATCGACCCACAGTATCTGCCGCCCAATATCCGCCCCAATCACTGGGGCTTACACGGCATGCTGGAGCGGGCCGAAAAAATAGGCGGACGGCTGTCTATTCAAAGAGGCGCCCACAGTGGCACTGAAATTCAGCTGACTGTACCCGCATTAACGGCCTATCGACGTATCCCGCGACGTCTCAGCCAGTGGCTACGTGAATTGACCCAATTGAGGCCCTGAGTGTGCATCCGGAGAATGAACAGATACGCGTGCTGGTCGTCGATGACCACCCTCTGCTGCGCGAGGGTATAGCCGCCGTCCTTGAAGCCCAATCAGACATAGCGCTGGTCGGCGAGGCGACCAATGGTTACGAGGCGATTCAGCTATTTCGCTCGCTGCGACCGGACGTAACCCTGATGGATCTACAAATGCCCGAGATGGATGGCATCGAGGCGATTCATGCCATTCGTGCCGAGTTTCCTGGCGCACGCATTGCCATCCTGACCACCTATCGGGGTGATGTACGGGCATTACATGCAATCAAGGCGGGAGCTATCGGCTACTTATTGAAAAGTAGCCTGCGTAAGGAGTTGCTGGATGCCATCCGCTCTATTGCTGCAGGCAACAGCCATTTCCCGGCAGAGATAGCTGTTGAGCTGGCTGACCACTTAAGCCACGACTCCCTGACCGCTCGTGAAATCCAGGTTCTGCAATGTGTGGCTATGGGTAAACCCAACAAGCAAATCGCCGCAGAACTCATGATCACGGAGGACACCATCAAGGGGCATTTAAGAAGCATCATGGACAAGTTGGGTGCCAGCAATCGCACCCATGCGGTCACTCTCGGCATTCAGCGCGGCATCATCACGGTGTAATACCCCACTTTTGAGGGGGGCACGCGCCCCCCATTGTTGTCTTATGCCCGATCAGCGCACGGCATAGCATGGAGCCATGGACACAAAGATCCACAGTGGAGCACCGCCATGCGTGCCACCCTGCATGCCGTTACCCCGGCAACCGCAGTAGACAGCCAGACTCAGCGCTGTATTTCCGACGAAACCTATGACGGCGTCATGCTATTGCTCAGAGATGCTCAAGCGCACCTGAGCATTGATCGTGACTCAGCCTGCTTATGCCTGACCCGCGCCCTGGTCATGTTGCAAAAAAGCGATAGCCAGTTAAAAAACCGCCATGGCTGCCTACCCGGCTGGCAAATCAAACGAGTGGTCGACTACATCGACGCTAACCTCGACTCATCAATACGCACAAATCAGTTGGCTGCTGTGCTCAGCCTGAGTGTCAGTTACTTCTCGCATGCTTTCAAAAATACCTTTGGTGTAACCCCGCTGGTTTACGTCGCACGTCGCCGCATCGAATCTGCGCGACAGATCATGCTCACCACCGACTCCTCGCTGACCGACATCGCCCACAGCCATGGCTTCTGTGACCAATCCCATTTCATCCGTACCTTCCGCCGCCAGATCGGGGTTACACCTCAGGCTTGGCGACGGTTGTGCGATGCAGGGTTAGGCGAGGAACAGACCAGTTCCACCCCCATAAAGTTGGCCATTGTTAGAGCCTCAGTGTGCAGCACATAGCGCAGGGCTATCGAAGCTCAAGGGCTTGCAGCCAGCGCTAATCCAAACTGTGCTGTGTGGTATGGCGGAGCCTAGAGAGGGGCGAACTAAATAGATCTACACCCGAATCACGGGTGTTTCAGGCAGCGCAAACCTACAGAAATGAGGAACTAGCAATGGCTAAAGTTTTAGTGCTCTATCACTCCATGTATGGCCACATTGAGACCATGGCGAACAAGATCGCCGAAGGTGCGCGCAGCGTTCCAGGGACAGAGGTTGTGGTAAAGCGGGTTCCTGAAACAATGAGCCCAGAGGCCTTCGCTGCAGCAGGCGGCAAGACCAATCAGAGTGCGCCAGAGGCACAGCCGTCGGAACTGGAAAATTTCGATGCAATCATCTTCGGCACTCCGACTCGCTTCGGCAATATGTCCGGACAAATGCGCAACTTCCTCGACCGAACCGGTGGCCTTTGGGCCAAGGGCGCTCTGGCTGGAAAGGTCGCGAGCGTGTTTACCTCAACCGGGACGGGCGGTGGCCAGGAAATGACCATTGCCTCCACCTGGACCACACTTGCTCATCACGGAATGATCATCGTGCCAATCGGCTATACCACCCCGGCACTGTTCGATATCTCGAAAGTAGGTGGCGGCACGCCTTATGGTGCCTCTACCATCGCCGGAGGCGATGGGTCTCGGCAGCCGGATGAGCGTGAGCTGGAAATCGCACGCCATCAGGGCGAGCACGTTGCTCGTATCGCATCCAAGCTGCACGGCTAAAGCCAAGTCCACCCCCCTGGGCGTTCTTAGGACTTGGGGCCTTGCTGGTCCCAAGTCCAAGCTATAAAGCAGTGCTCAGTTGGCGGTTTGTTCGGCAGCTTCAATGATCAAGGCCGCGACTTTTTCAGGGTTGGAGGTCATCACCACGTGGGAGGCGTCCTCGATAGTCACGGTTTTCTTCGACCCGGCACGGTCAGCCATAAACGCCAGGGCGGCTTCAGGAATATTCTTGTCCGCCGAGCCGTAAATGAACCAAGACGGCAATTGCTTCCAGGCAGGATCGCCAGATGCCTCATGTAAGGCGCGCTCTGTGATTGGACGCTGGCTAGCCGCCATCAGCGCCGCCTCAGGTGCGGCGACATCAGCTGCAAACTGCTGAGCGAACTTATCCTGCTGGATATACAAGTCCTTATTACCGTCCTTCAAGGTTACGGGTGTGGCCAGAGTTGGCCCAAGCGTGCTGCCCGGATAACGACCGGATAGCTCTACTGCGGTCTCGCCTTTGTCGGGAGCGAATGCTGCGACATACACCAATGCCTTGACGTTCGAGTTGTCCTGCACGGCGTTGGATATGACCGAGCCGCCATAGGAATGGCCGACAAGAATTACCGGGCCGCTGGTCTGCTCGACGATGCTGGCGACGTAGTCGGCGTCGTACTTCACCCCGCGCAGCGGGTTTGCCGCAGCGACAACTTGGTAGCCCTGCGTCAGCAACTGTTTGGCTACTCCGTTCCAGCTGGCGGACTCGGCAAATGCGCCATGCACCAGTACGACTGTTGGCTTATTGCTGATGCTTTGCTCTGCAAGCACAGAGTTCATTACACCTAAAGCAAGGGCTGTGGCCGCAATAGCGGTTTTGATGAACGTGAAAGTACGCATGGTGAACTCCTTTCGCTTAATCAAATTGATGATGCGACAGACTGAAAATACGGTCCGTATTTCTGCATGCAGGGCGCGGGCATCGGTTTGTCAGGCGCGGCATCGGAATTGCGATGCTGGCGCCCGAACAGACACAGGGACTTAATCGAGCAGCGTCAGGGTGACGTCGATATTGCCGCGGGTGGCGTTGGAGTAAGGGCAGACGAGGTGCGCACGGTCGATCAGGGTTTGCGCTTGCTCGCGGTCCATACCTGGCAGGCTGATGCGCAGTTCGACTTCGATACCGAAACCGTTGGGGATCGCGCCGATACCCACTACACCTTCAATCGAGGCATCTGCCGGCATCGCAAGCTTGTCGCGGCCAGCGACGAACTTCATCGCGCCGATAAAGCAGGCCGAGTAGCCCGCAGCAAACAGCTGCTCGGGGTTAGTGCCCGCACCGCCGGCACCGCCGAGTTCTTTCGGGGTGGTCAGGGCGACGTCGAGTACGCCGTCGGAGGAGATGGCACGGCCGTCACGGCCGCCGGTGGCTTCTGCGTAGGCACGGTAAGCAATGGTTTGAATCGACATGCTGGTAATCCTCTGGAGCTGTTTGGGTTGGTTTGTTTAAAGCGTTGCGGTGTCAGGTGACGATCAACCTTCGTGGTTGATCAGCCAATGCGGGTAAAGGCCTTTACCGTCTGCCTGGCTGTCGTCAGCCAGAACCGGGGCGGAAAGAGCAAGCAGGGCGGTGAATGCGATCAGGGTTTTCATAACGGTTCTCCACGAATGTCAGGGCTGTTGGGTTGGGTGAAGACAACTGCAGGTCTCCGCGGTCTTTTCGCGCTAATATTTTGTGCGCTAATCAGTTCCATGGAGCGAACTCTAGTTCGCATTAATTTAGTGCGCAAGATATATTTTTGAACATTTAGCGATAAGCGCTGCTTTGTTCGTGCATAAGCGAGGATTGGCGGGCTGTTGCGCGATGTTTTCGAGGACGACGGCAGGGCGAAATTGTTGTACGGAGCGGGGGAATGCTGGGGGAGCGTGACGCTATTTGTGCGGCAAGATCGCTGGGGCGGGCGACAGGTCTGTCGCCCAGGTGCTTATACGGCCTGTTGCAGGCTGCTGCGCAGGGCGACCAGCTCAGCCCTCAGGGCGCCGAGCTCCGCGGTGGATTGCTGGGTCGCGGTAAGGATACAGCTGGGAACGCTCTTGGCTTGTTCGCGCAGGTCGCGGCCTTTGTCGGTGAGGAACAGCTCGACTACGCGCTCGTCGACACTGCTGCGGGTACGCTTGAGCAGGCCTTCGGCTTCCAGGCGTTTGAGCAGCGGGGTGACGGAGCCGGGGTCAGTGAGCAGACGGCTGCTGATGTCGCCCACGGTGATTCCATCGCCTTCCCAGAGCACCATCATCGCCAGGTACTGCGGGTAGGTCAGGCCCAGCGCCTGCAGCAGCGGTTTGTAGACCTTGGTCAGTAGCAGCGAGGTCGAATACAGGGCAAAGCACAGCTGGTTATCGAGCAGCAGTTCGGCGCAAGGGTCTTGCGTGGCCATGGCGTTCTCCAGCGGCACAGGACAGTCGGCGACAATTTATCGCGCCAACTACTGTTATGCCAATTGAATGCGCATGACTTTAACTCCATGCAGGCACGGATCACCCAGGGCGACACCCAAAGCTTTGTGGCCAGAGCGGCCCGCTAGCAAGCACTCAATGGGCTCTCCCCACAAGTAGTGAGTAAAGCGTTACTAGATTGAGAGCCTCATACGCTCAGACACACGTATTTGATCTCCAAGTAATCTTCGATACCGTACTTGGAGCCTTCACGGCCCAAGCCCGAGGCCTTGATACCGCCGAACGGTGCGACTTCATTGGAAATAAGACCGGTATTGACGCCGACCATGCCGTATTCCAGGGCTTCAGCCACGCGGAACACACGACCCAGGTCGCGAGCATAGAAGTACGAGGCCAGGCCGAATTCGGTGTCGTTGGACATCGCGATCACGGCGGCTTCGTCTTTGAAGCGGAACAGCGGTGCCAGCGGGCCGAAAGTCTCTTCCTTGGCCACGGCAGCATTGTTTGGCACGTTGGTCAGGATGGTCGGCTCAAAGAAGTTGCCTTCGATGGACTTACCGCCGGAAAGCACGGTGGCGCCTTTGGAAACCGCGTCAGCGATATGTTCTTTAACCTTGGCCACGGCTTTTTCGTCGATCAGCGGGCCAGTGGTGGTGTCGTCTTCGAGACCGTTGCCGATCTTGAGTTTGGCCACCGCCACTTTCAGCTTCTCGGCAAACGCGTCGTATACCGAATCCTGAATGTACAGGCGGTTGGCGCAGACGCAGGTCTGACCGTTGTTGCGGTATTTCGAAATGATCGCCCCTTCAACGGCCTTATCCAGGTCCGCGTCGTCGAACACGATGAACGGTGCATTGCCACCCAGTTCCAGGGACACTTTCTTGATGTCCTTGGCGCACTCAGCCATCAACTGGCAACCGACTTCGGTCGAGCCGGTGAAAGACAATTTACGCACGATCGGGTTGCTGGTCAGCTCGCTACCAATGTCACCGGCGCTGCCGGAGACCACGCTGAACACGCCAGCAGGAATGCCCGCACGCTGGGCCAGTTCAGCCAGAGCAAACGCCGAGAATGGCGTTTGCGAAGCCGGCTTGAGCACCATGGTGCAACCGGCGGCCAGCGCCGGGCCGGCTTTACGGGTGATCATCGCCGCGGGGAAGTTCCACGGGGTGATTGCCGCGGTCACACCGATCGGCTGCTTGATCACGATCAGGCGCTTATCTGGCTGATGGCCTGGAATCACGTCACCGTAGATGCGCTTGGCTTCTTCGGCGAACCATTCGATGAAGGACGCGGCGTGGACGATTTCGCCCTTGGCTTCGGCCAATGGTTTGCCTTGCTCCAGGGTCATCAGGCGAGCGAGGTCGTCCTGGTTCTCGATGATCAGTTCAAACCAGCGACGCAGCTTGTTTGCACGTTCTTTGGCGGTCAGTGCGCGCCAGGCCGGCAGCGCGTTGTCAGCAGCTTCGATGGCACGGCGGGTTTCGGCAGCGCCCATTTTCGGCACGGTGCCCAGAATTTCGCCCGTTGCAGGGTTGTTGACCTTGATCGTCTGGCCATTGTCCGCATCAACCCACGTGCCATTAATGAAGGCTTGCTGGCGGAACAGCTGGGTGTCTTTGAGTTGCATAATGAACTCCGATTTCAGGACAGAAAGACTGGCGGCACTGCAATGCCGCCATAAAGACAAACGAATCTCGAGAGATCAGACCAGAGCGCTTCTTCTCTTGAGCTCAGTGTTGAGAATGAAGTCATTTTCCGAGTAGTCGACCGGGCAATCGATCACGTGCACGCCCGGCTCGCTGATGCAACGCTGCAACAGTGGCAGGAAGCCGTCAGCGCTATCCACGCGATGGCCCTTGGCACCGTAGCTTTGCGCATACATGACGAAATCCGGGTTGCCATAGTCCAGGCCAAAATCGGTGAAGCCCATGTTCGCCTGCTTCCAGCGGATCATGCCGTAGCCGTTGTCGCGCAGGATGATGACTGTCAGATTCATCTTCAGGCGTACCGCTGTCTCCAATTCTTGGCTGTTCATCATGAAGCCACCGTCACCACACACCGCGACCACCGGCCGATCCGGGCAGACCAGGTGCGCAGCCATCGCCGACGGCAGGCCCGCGCCCATAGTCGCCAGAGCGTTGTCCAATAACACAGTGTTGGGTTTGTGGGCTTTGTAATTGCGCGCGAACCAGATTTTGTAGATGCCATTGTCCAGCGCGACGACGCCTTCGGACGGCAAGGCACGACGCACGTCAGCGACGAAGCGCTGCGGGTAGATCGGGAAGCGGTTGTCGCAAGCGCCCTCGATGATGTGCTCTTCATTGGCTTCGCGGATCGCCATCAACCGGCTGAAGTCCCAATGTTCCGGAATACTCAGCGCTTCGCCGATCTGCCATACGGCGTTGGCGATGTCACCGACCACTTCGATTTGCGGAAAGTACACGGGGTCAACTTCGGCCGAGCGGAAGTTGATGTGGATCACTTCAGTGCCGCCACGAACCATAAAAAACGGCGGCTTTTCGATGACATCGTGACCTATGTTGACGATCAGATCGGCGGCCTCGACGGCGCGATGAACGAAGTCACCAGCGGACAGCGCGGCATTGCCGAGAAAGCGCGGATGACGCTCATCTACCACACCCTTGCCCATTTGCGTGGTAACAAACGGGATACCGGTGTTGTCGATCAGTTGCTTGAGAACCTTGGCAGTCATCTTGCGATTGGCACCGGCACCAATCACCAGGATTGGACTGCGTGCGGCCTGAAGTTTCTGCACGGCGGCGTCGATCGCCTTGTGCTCCGCCAAGGGACGACGGTGCAGACTTGGCGGGACCGGCATACTTTCAGTCTGTTCGGCAGCGATGTCTTCAGGTAATTCCAGATGCACAGCGCCGGGCTTTTCTTCTTCAGCCAGGCGAAAGGCTTCACGCACCCGTGATGGAATGTTGTCGGCGGACGCCAACTGATGGGTGTACTTGGTCAGCGGCTGCATCATGCCAACCACATCAAGGATCTGGAAGCGGCCCTGTTTGGACTTCTTGATCGGTTTCTGGCCAGTGATCATCAGCATCGGCATACCGCCCAGATACGCGTACGCACCAGCAGTTACCAGATTGGTTGCGCCCGGTCCCAAGGTAGCCAGGCTTACACCGGTCTTGCCGGTCAGCCGGCCATAGGTGGCCGCCATAAAACCCGCGGACTGCTCATGGCGAGTCAATACCAGCTTGATACTGGAGCGGCGCAACGACTCCAGCAGGTCCAGGTTTTCTTCACCGGGAATGCCGAACACATACTCGACACCTTCGTTCTCCAGGCATTGCACGACGACATCCGCGGCCTTGGCCATTTCTCCACCTCAGTATCTGTGAGTGACATAGCAAACCACTGTGAAAGTCTTAGAAAGCAGCATTCCCCATGGAAAATGCGGCCCCCTCAATGTGATAGACCGTCGGCTCTTCCGAGAAGTACTCCTCTAAGTCTTCCATGAACACTTGATGGTCTTCACTCGCCTCGAAGCTCTTGTGGTCCTCGAGCGAGCGCCAGCGCACGATGAGGTTGAGTACCTGGGGCGTTTCGATGCCTTGGGCGAGCATATGGCCGCCGTAACCCGTTGCGCGCTTGAGCAACGGTTCGACATCGGCAAATGCACGTTTGAAATTCTCAATGCGTTCTTTGTGAACGGGGAGCAGAGCGATTTCATAGATCATGGCGTCCTCCAAAAATGACTTAAACGGTTAAGTACGGTTACGAGAGGAGCGATGGCTCGACTGCAATCGCGATTTTCCCCCGGAGACCGTTGTTTGGGGTCTCCAGCAGGGCATGGGCGAGCGCAAGGTCGGCAAGCGAAAAGACTGCGCCAACGTGCGGGCGCAGCTGACCGCGCTCTACCAGCGTGCTCAGTTCGTCCAGCTTGCCGCGATTTTGTCGGGTGAACACGAAGTGATAACTGGCGTTCTTGCCCCAGGCCTGCACCAGGTTTTGCGGCTTTGCAATGTCCACAATCGAGACCACACGGCCCAGTTGGGCGAGCGCGTCAGGACTACGCGTCAGTGTGTCGCCGCCGATGGTGTCGAACACCACATCCACACCGTGGCCGTCGGTTTCTCGAAGGATGGCGTCGACGTAATCCTCTTTTCCGTAGTCGATCAGCACATCGGCACCCATGCTGCGTGCGAACTCAAAGTTGGCTTCGCGCACGGTCGTGAAGACCCGCGCTCCAATGGCTTTTGCCAACTGGATCGCGACATGCCCGACGCCTCCCGCGCCGCCGTGGATCAGAATGCTTTCCCCCACTCGGAGCGCCGCACGCCCGAGCAGCGCTTCCCACACCGTCCCGCCGACCAGGGTCAGACTTGCTGCCTCAAGATGGCTCAGTGATGGCGGCTTGTGCCCGATGATGCTTTCGGCCGCAACGTGGTACTCGGCATAACTGCCTGGGCCGTCGAATATTTGCGGGGTGTACCAGACCTCGTCTCCCGGAGCGAAGCTCGTCACACCCGGCCCGACCTCTTCGACAACACCCGATACGTCGTGCCCGGTAATGGCTGGCAGTGGCACATAGTCGGGATAATCGCCGCGCCGAACCTGATAATCCAACGGGTTGATGGAGGTTGCGTGTACCCGCACTAGGACTTGTCCCGCACCCGGCACTGGCTTGGGCACGTCGCTAAGCTCGAACGACTCAGGGCCGCCAAATGCTTTCAGTATCATCGCTTTCATTGTAAATCCTCGTATCTATCAGAGGCTTCCGCATGTTCGAGCCGAGCATGTTTCAGCGTACGAGTAACAAAGAAGTCGTAGGCTGCGCCCTTGCTGGTTCCCCGGCCGCCGGGTAGATAAGAGGATATTGCCGAATGGCAATAACTGGGATTGGACCAAACTGTGGTTTTGGAATCGGTTTGCGGCGATAAATATCGGGCCAGTGAGCTCAACCGCCAGCTGACCCGATGAGTCCTCGCAATGTGAAAGCCTCAGAAAGCAGCATTCCCCATGGAAAATGCCGCTCCCTCAATCGTTATTTAAAGTCAGCCCAGCTACCTATAACGCTTGTTCTTGTGCCGCTGGCCTGGTCGTTTAGCTGGTACGCATTAACTTTTTTTGGCGCTCGCTGAGACGGTCATCATCAAAAAACATTTATCGGGTAGTCCACAAACACACGCACTTCATTACCGCTAACGTTGTATTCGCTCGACTTCTTCGACACGCGCAAAACCGAGCTACGCAGTTTCACGGAGAGGTCTTTGGCCGTGCCGCTTTGTACGACGTATTTGAACTGATTAAAGATCTCGCGCTCGGTCCCCCCTTCGCTGGTTGACGTGGTGATGTTATCGCCGCGCACATAAGCCACGCTGTAACTCAGACCCGGGATGCCGAACGTGCTGAAGTCCAGGCCGTAGCCCAGCTGCCAACTACGTTCATCTTCTGCGTTGAAGTCGGACCAGTAGGAGTTTGCCAAGTAGAAAGTGTTGCCGCCGTCGCCGACGCGACCTTGGTCTTTCTGGTAGCCGCTGAAGGCGTAGCCCAGGTTACTATCACCGGTGCTGCGCTGGTGAGCGATGGTGAACGAGTGCGGACCTTTGGCGTAGGTGGCGGCCAGACTCCAGATCTTGTTGTCGTCGCCAGTGGCGCCGCTTTGGCGAACGTAGCCATCTTCCAGCTTGGTGCGATAGCCGTTGAAGTCCAGGGTCAGGGACTGATCCTGGTCGATCGGGAATACGTAGTTGGCGTTCACATACTGCTTCTTCAACACGTTTTCAACGTCGGACGCGTAAACCGCTGCCTTGAACTGTTCGGTGAACTGGTAGCTACCGCCCAAGACGTTGATCGACTTGAGACCACCGCTGTCACGGCCTTCGGCGCTTTTGCGCGATTGGGCGGTGAAGCGACCGGCATTCAGTTCCAGCCCTTTGATCTCCTTGGAGGTAATCAGAGTGCCCGTGTAGCTTTCTGGCAGCAGGCGGGCATTGTGATAGCTCAACACCGGCAGGGCCGGCATCTGGTCGCCATAGGTCAGTGTGGTGCTGGACAGGCGGAATTTGACCGCAGCACCGATCTTTGACAGGTCATCTGCCGCGCTGCCGCTGTTACCTTTTTTGAAGAAGTCGATACCTTGTGCACCGGTACGACCTTTACCACCATCCAGACGCAGTGCGTACAGACCGAAAGCGTCCACGCCCACACCGACCGTGCCTTGAGTGAAACCGGACGAGAACGTCCCGATGGCTGCCTGGCCCCACTCGGCTTTGTCCTCACGACCATCTTTATAGTCACGACTAATGTAAGCATTGCGCAGCAACACATTGAGACGGCTGCCTTCAACAAAACCCTCGGATTCGGCTTGGTCGTTACCCATGACCTGCGTTGCGCTCAACATCCCCAGAGCAATCAAGCTGATTCGCTTATTAAACATTTTATTTTCCTAACAACGGGCTGAGTCGGGCCAGTGACCTTAAACGTCAGCTGACCCGATGAGTCCTCGTGATGTGAAAGTCTTAGAAAGCAGCATTGCCCATGGAAAATGCCTCTCCTTCAATGTGGTAGACCGTCGGCTCTTCCGAGAAATATTCCTCTAAACCAGCCATGAACTCCTGGTGGTCATCACTCGCTTCGAAGCGCTTATGGTCCTCGAGCGAGCGCCAGCGCACGATGAGGTTAAGTACCTGGGGCGTTTCGATGCCTTTGGCGAGCATGTGGCCGCCATAACCCGTTGCGCGCTTGAGCAATGGTTCGACATCGGCAAATGCACGTTTGAAATTCTCAATGCGTTCTTTGTGAACGGGGAGCAGAGCGATCTCGTAAATCATGACGTTTCCTCGAAAATGACTTGGACGGTTTATAAGACGCACTTACGGGATGAGCGATGGCTCGACTGCAATCGCGATTTTTCCCCGAAGACCGTTGTTTGGGGTCTCCAGCAGGGCATGGGCGAGCCCAAGGTCGGCCAGCGAATACACCGCGCCAACATGCGGGCGCAGCTGACCGCGCTCTACCAACGTGCTCAGCTCGTCCAACTTGCCGCGGTTTTGTCGGGTGAACACGAAGTGATAGCTCGCGTTCTTGCCCCAGGCTTCAATGAGATTTTGTGGCTGGGCAATGTCCACAATCGAGACCACGCGGCCCAGTTGGGCGAGCGCATCGGGGCTACGCGTCAGGGTGTTGCCGCCAATGGTGTCGAACACCACATCAACGCCCTGGCCGCCGGTTTCCCGAAGGATGGCGTCGACGTAATCCTCTTTTTCGTAGTCGATCAGCACATCGGCACCCATGCTGCGGGCGAACTCAAAGTTGGCTTCGCGCACGGTCGTGAAGACCCGCGCTCCAATGGCTTTTGCCACCTGGATCGCGACATGACCGACGCCGCCTGCGCCGCCGTGGATCAGAATGCTTTCCCCTACTCTGAGCGCCACACGCCCGATCAGGGCTTCCCACACTGTTCCGCCGACCAGGGTCAGACTTGCTGCCTCAAGATGGCTCAGTGATGGCGGCTTACGCCCGATGATGCTTTCGGCCGCAACGTGGTACTCGGCATAACTGCCTGGGCCGTCGAATATTTGCGGGGTGTACCAGACCTCGTCTCCCGGAGCGAAGCTCGTCACACCCGGCCCGACTTCTTCGACAACACCCGATACGTCATGTCCGGTAATGGCTGGCAGTGGCACATAGTCAGGATAATCGCCACGCCGAACCTGATAATCCAACGGATTGATGGAGGTTGCGTGTACACGCACCAGGACTTGCCCCGCACCCGGCACTGGCTTGGGCACGTCGCTAAGCTCGAACGACTCAGGGCCACCAAATGATTTCAGTATCATCGCTTTCATTGTAAATCCTCGTATCGATAAAAATGGATACCGGTATATCTCGATATCCTAAGATAAAATGTTACAGCTCCCTGCCTATTGTCTCGGCAAGAGCACAGATGTTTGCTTCATTCCGCTTGTAGTAGGTCCACTGGCCTATGCGCCGGACTTCGACTAAGCCCACTCGTTGCAGAGTTGCAAGATAGCCAGACACCGTTGACTGAGACAGCCCGATGCCTTCTTGGATACTACTGACGCAGACTCCCACGACGAGAACGTCACCTTCATCCTGCGGAGGGAAGTTCTTTGCGGGGTCCTTCAAACCTTTCAAAATCTTAAGGCGTGTAGGATTTGAGAGCGCTTTGAATATTTCGATTAATTCCATAACCCTACAATACCGAGATTTACCGATATGTCAATACAAGAATCAACCGCCGTCATTCAAAGTCAGCCCAACTACCTAGAACGCTTGATCTTGTGCCATCCGATAGGTGGTTTAGCTGGTACGCGTTAGCTTTTCTTGGCGCTCGGTAAGACGGTCGCTACCACCTTCGGCTACACGCAGACGATCCATCTGGCGTTCATGTACACGGTCTCCACCACCTTCAGCTACACGCAGACGATCTTTATGGCGCTCAAGTAAGCGATCAGCACCACCTTCGGCTTGCAGGTCGAGGCCTAAACCTATGAGGGTTTTTACACTGCTGTCCTGCTTTTCACTTAACAGCGGCAGCGGATTGCTGGGTGGCAAGGCAAAGGCACTGATTGACAGACTGCCCAGGATCACAGCGGTAAGGATTTGCTTTTTCATGTTCAGACTCCTCGCATCGATAAAGATGGATACCGAGATATTTCGATATCCTAAGTTAAAAATTTACACCTACAGCTCCTTGCCTATTACCTCGACAAGAACACTGACGTTTGCTTCATTCCGCTTGCAGTAGGTCCACTGACCTATGCGCCGGGTTCGACCAACCCCAACAGGGCTTGAGAGCGCTTTAAATAATTCGCTAAACTCACAACCCAATAATATCGAGATTTACCGATATGTCAATACAAAAATCGACCATCGCTTTTTAGAGCCAATCCGGCTACCTAGAACGCTTGCTCTTGCCCCATGGATCAGGTGGTTTAGCTGGTGCGCATTAGCTTTTTTTGGCGCTCGCTAAGACGGCCACCACCTTCAGCAACATGCATACGGTCTAGCTGTCGTTCATGTACGCGGTCAGCGCCACCTTCGGCTACACGCAAACGCTCCATCTGGCGCTCGTGGTTACGATCGCCCCCGCCTTCGGTTTGCAGGTTGAGGCCTAAACCTATGGGGGTTTTGACACTGCTGTGCTCGTGCCAAGGGGATGACAGAGCTGGCCAAGGAAACGGGGCTAGCTGAGTTACTTGGAGAGTCTGAGTGACGCCTTTCGCGTTACCGCTCATAAAAGCCATTAGTGTCCACCAACGCCAAACATATAAGAGCAGTGGTCAAAATGGTGTCACTACATCCCGAGTGCCAATTTGGATGGGCACAGAATGGACGCATTTTGGACACATGAAAAACAAAAGGGCCTAGGTTTTCACCTAAGCCCTTGCTTTATATGGCGCACCAGGCGGGATTCGAACCCACGACCCCTGCCTTCGGAGGGCAGTACTCTATCCAGCTGAGCTACTGGTGCAGCGCGGGCGCAATCATACGCATGTCGCTGGCGGGCGTCCATGCTGCTGCCTTGTTCGCAATTCTGCACGGCGGCGGCTAACTAGCTGTCTAGCCATATAAAGCGGGTGAATACGTGCAATATTCCGTTAATTTTTTCGAACAGGCTATTGCCCTTTACCCCTCGTGACCCTAGGATTCGTTTGAGATTTCAAACGCTCTTGCTAAAACTGTGTGCAATTCCGGCTGATTGGTCATCCGCGAGGCATACATCAGCAGCAAGGGTGCACACACCGAACCTACACGCGCCGCTTGGCGGTGCACCCAGCGCAAGTGCCGATACCAGGGTGTCGGAATTTAGGAGACTGCCATGCAACTGAAAGACACCCAGCTGTTCCGTCAGCAGGCTTATATCGACGGCACTTGGCTGGACGCCGACAGCGGCCAGACCATCAAGGTTAACAACCCGGCCACCGGCGAAATTATCGGCAGCGTGCCGAAGATGGGCGCAGCGGAAACCCGTCGCGCCATCGAAGCCGCCGACCGTGCGCTGCCGGCCTGGCGTGCCCTGACCGCCAAGGAGCGTTCGAACAAACTGCGCCGCTGGTTTGAACTGCTGATCGAGAACCAGGACGACCTCGGCCGTCTGATGACCCTGGAGCAGGGCAAACCGCTGGCCGAAGCCAAGGGCGAAATTGTCTATGCCGCGTCCTTTATCGAGTGGTTCGCCGAAGAAGCCAAGCGCGTGTATGGCGACGTAATTCCGGGCCACCAGCCGGACAAGCGCCTGATCGTGATCAAGCAGCCCATCGGCGTAACTGCGGCCATCACCCCGTGGAACTTCCCCGCGGCGATGATCACCCGTAAAGCCGGCCCGGCCCTGGCCGCTGGTTGTACCATGGTGATCAAGCCGGCTTCGCAGACGCCGTTCTCCGCCCTGGCTCTGGTCGCCCTGGCTGAACGCGCCGGCATTCCGAAAGGCGTGCTGAGCGTAGTTACTGGCAGCGCCGGCGAAGTCGGAGGTGAGCTGACCAGCAACCCAATCGTGCGCAAGCTGAGCTTCACTGGCTCCACCGAAATCGGCCGCCAGCTGATGGCCGAATGCGCCAAGGACATCAAGAAGGTCTCGCTGGAACTGGGCGGCAACGCGCCGTTTATCGTGTTCGACGATGCCGATCTGGATAAAGCCGTCGAAGGCGCGCTGATCTCCAAATACCGCAACAACGGCCAGACCTGCGTCTGCGCCAACCGCCTGTACATTCAGGATGGCGTGTACGACGCCTTCGCCGAGAAGCTGGCCGCCGCCGTAGCCAAGCTGCAGATCGGTAACGGTCTGGATGAAGGCACCACCACTGGCCCGCTGATCGACGACAAGGCCGTGGCCAAGGTGCAGGAACACATCGCCGACGCCCTGAGCAAAGGCGCGCGCCTGCTCGCTGGCGGCAAGCCGCATGCGCTGGGAGGCAGCTTCTTCGAACCGACCATTCTGGTCGACGTGCCGAAGAACGCCGCCGTGGCCAAAGAAGAAACCTTTGGCCCGCTGGCGCCGCTGTTCCGCTTCAAGGACGAGGCCGAAGTGATCGCCATGTCCAACGACACCGAGTTCGGCCTGGCCTCGTATTTCTATGCCCGTGACCTGGGTCGCGTGTTCCGTGTGGCGGAAGCCCTGGAATACGGTATGGTCGGCGTCAACACCGGGTTGATCTCCAATGAAGTCGCGCCGTTCGGCGGCGTAAAAGCCTCGGGCCTCGGCCGCGAAGGCTCGAAGTACGGCATTGAGGATTACCTGGAAATCAAATACCTCTGCCTGGGTATCTAATCCTGGCGAAGTAGACGTAACCCCGCCGAAGACGCACGAGAGCGCTGCGCCTTCGGCTTTATATGGACATAGCTGTGGCCGGGCGTGCTGTGACAGTCGATCATCGAATACTGCCAAGCCGCCGCCGGTGACACATCCTTGAACCACGCCGAGATTAACCGGCGAATGAGGACATCATGAGCAAGACCAACGAATCTTTGATGCAACGCCGCACCGCTGCCGTTCCGCGCGGCGTGGGCCAGATCCACCCGATCTTCGCCGAGTCGGCGAAGAACGCCACCGTGACCGACGTTGAAGGTCGCGAGTTTATCGACTTCGCCGGCGGCATCGCGGTACTCAACACCGGCCACCTGCACCCAAAAGTGATTGCCGCCGTGCAGGAACAGCTGACCAAGCTGACCCACACCTGCTTCCAGGTGCTGGCCTACGAGCCTTACGTCGAGCTGTGCGAGAAGGTTAACGCCAAGGTGCCGGGCGACTTCGCCAAGAAGACTCTGCTGGTGACCACCGGCTCCGAAGCGGTGGAAAACGCCGTGAAGATCGCCCGCGCTGCCACTGGCCGCGCCGGGGTGATTGCCTTCACCGGCGGTTACCACGGTCGCACCATGATGACCCTGGGTCTGACCGGCAAGGTCGTACCGTACTCGGCCGGCATGGGCCTGATGCCCGGCGGCATCTTCCGCGCCCAGTACCCGTGCGAGCTGCACGGCGTGAGTACGGATGACGCGATCGCCAGCATCGAGCGCATCTTCAAGAACGACGCCGAGCCGCGCGATATCGCCGCCATCATCATCGAGCCGGTGCAGGGCGAGGGCGGTTTCTACGTCGCGCCGAAAGACTTTATGCTGCGCCTGCGTGCCCTCTGTGATCAGCACGGCATCCTGCTGATCGCTGACGAAGTGCAGACCGGTGCTGGCCGTACCGGCACCTTCTTCGCCATGGAACAGATGGGCGTCGCCGCCGACCTGACTACCTTCGCTAAATCCATCGCCGGCGGTTTCCCGGTGGCGGGCGTGTGCGGCAAGGCTGAATACATGGACGCCATTGCCCCAGGCGGTTTGGGCGGCACCTACGCCGGCAGCCCGATTGCCTGCGCCGCGGCCCTGGCCGTGATGCAAGTGTTCGAGGAAGAGAAGCTGCTGGATCGCTGCAAGGCCGTTGGCGAACGCCTGGTTACTGGCCTCAAAGCCATCCAGGCCAAGCACAAGGCCATCGGTGATGTACGCGCCCTCGGTGCGATGATCGCGGTGGAACTGTTCGAAGGTGGCGACCTGCACAAGCCGAACGCTGCACTGACCGCCGCTGTGGTGGCCAAGGCGCGCGACAAGGGCCTGATCCTGCTGTCCTGCGGCACCTACGGCAACGTGTTGCGCGTGCTGGTACCGCTGACCGCCGAAGACGCCCTGCTCGACAAGGGCCTGGCGATTATCGCCGAGTGCTTCGCCGAACTGGCCTAAGCACGCCGCGTTAACCCGGCAATAAAAAAGACCCGCTTCGGCGGGTCTTTTGCTTTCGGCGATTGAGTAGACCATCGATTTGATAGCTAGGTGTTATTGGCAGGTAACAATCCATAGCCTGCATCATGCCGCCCAACACAGCTTCACCCGCTGCCTCCGCGGCGCTTTGTAGGACAACCAGACCGCTCTACCACGGCCTATTCAGGCCGCATAAGAAAGTTGACGAGTTGTTCAGCACTTCGTCGGCCGACGCTGGTTTTAAAGTGGCCAGCCCTTACACTGCGCGCCGTCACATCGCTGACGCCATTATTTTGCCATCACGCTTTTTCCTGAGGTTTTCATGACTGCCCTGGCCAACGCTCCGGAGATTCTGATCGCCGAAGCAGACCCCTGGACTGCCGATCTGCTCGTGCAACTGGTACTCGATGTACGCGCCGATGCGCGGGTTATCCGAGTCACCGACGGCGAGGCGGCGCTGGCCAAATGCAAACGCCGTCTGCCTGCCCTGGTGATTGCCGACGGCGATTTGCCCGGTCTCGATGGCCTGGAATTGCTGCGTCAGCTACGCCGCCATCCACGTACTCCGGCGTTGCCATTTATCCTGATCAGCAGCCGCCTGGACGCCAGCAGCGTACGCGCCGCGCGGCCGCTGGCACCGGCTGCCTACCTGGCCAAACCATTCAATGCCGAACAACTGCGCCAGCGCCTGCTCGGCATCCTCGGCCGCACCGCCGCCAACGAAACAGCGGTAGCAACACCCTTGCTGGTCGACAGCCTGGATGATTACCTCAATGCGGTGCGCGAAGAAGGCCAGGGCGCGCCATTGCTGGCCTCGGTACGCGACTCGGTGAGCCAGTGCCTGAACGGTGACGACAGCGATCTGCGCGAGCTGGAAGAAGTGTTCGCCCGTGACCCGCAGATCACTGCACGACTGATCGCCGCCGCCAACAGTGCCGCGCAGCACCAGGGCGCACCTTGCCAAACCCTCAGCCAGGCGCTGCCGCGCCTGGGCCTGGCGCGCACGCTGAATCTGGTATTGGGCATGGCCGTGCAACGCAATGCGCTGCTCAGTGACCCGCGCCTGGCCGAGTTGGCCAACAGCGCCTGGGACAGCGCACAGCGCAGCGGCGAACTGGCGCGCTGGCTAGCGGGCGAGCTGCAACTGGATGCCGAGCTGTGCTTTACCGCCGCGCTGCTGCACAACATCGGTGAGCTGGCCTTGCTGCGCAGCCTGCAGGATTGGCAGGACGCCGGCGGCACTTTGCGTGATGAGGACATCCACAACAGCTTCCAGCAACGCGCCGCGAGCTTTGGCTCGGCGCTGCGCATCCGCTGGCGCTTGCCGTTCGGTCTGCGCGAGCTGATCGCGGCGTTCTACAACCTCGGCAGCGGGGTGTTTAGTCGTGAGGCGCTGGTGCTCAATCTGGTGTGCCAGGTTCTGCGCCTGCGTAGCAACCAGTCACCCAGCGAACTGCGCGATGAGCGCTGCGTACGCATGCTGCGCCTAGACCTCAGCCTGCTAGAGCGCATGCCGCTTGCAATCGCTAGCTGACAGCTGACTGCAGCAAACACTGATTAGGCCAGGATCTCGGCCAGCAGATCGAAGACGATACGGATACGCCGTGCAGTGCGCAGCTCGCGGTGGGTGACCAGCCAGATCGGCAGCGAGAAGCCGGCAACATCCTCCAGCACGCGAACCACGCCCGGGGTTTCCCGCGCGATCTCCTCCATGATTGCGCCGATACCCAGGCCCTGACGGACCATTTCCCAGTAGGTGACGGAGTTGTCTGCGTAGCTGCGAAAATTCGTGTTACTCAGCAGCAGGCCTTGGCCGCGCAAGTGATGCAGGTAGTGGCCCGTGCGGTCCAGGCCGATAAAGTCGTGCTGCAACGCCTCTTCAGCAGTACGCGGTAGGCCATGCTCGCGCACCCAGCTTTCGGACGCGTAGAAGCAGGCGGAACTCTGCCGCACCAAGCGGCCAATCAGCTCCGGTTGTTCGGGGCGCACATGGCGGATGGCGATGTCAGCCTCACGGCGCAGCAGGTCGCTGAAACCGTCCGAAGCTACCACTTCGACCTGGATGCCGGGTGCTGCCTGGCGGATATGCAGGAGGATCTTCGGCATCAGGTACGCCGCCACGGCGTCGCTGGTGGCCACGGACACCACACCCTCCACCTCTTCCGAGCGCCCGGTCGCAGCCAGACCCAGCTCATGTGCCGCCGCGCCCATCACGCGGGCATGCACCAACAGCTCCTGCCCCGTGGTGGTCAGTGCCATGGTTTTGCCAACCCGCTCAAACAGCGTCACTCCTAGCGCCAGTTCCAAGGCTGCGACCTGGCGACTGAGGGTCGGTTGCGACTGCCCGAGCTTACGCGCGGCCGCCGACAACGAGCCGGTTTCCGCCGTCTCGAGAAAGGCGCGCAACTGGTTCCAGTCGACCTTATCCATACGTAAATGCATATGTTGTCTGCAATTTATCGCAATACCCCGTGGTGATTCGCAAGGATAGCATCCGCTCTGTGTTGGCTTTCGCCTTACATCCATGCACAGGACGCGCACCATGTACTCACCCATCACCTCTGCCAGCGACCACTGCGCTGAAGCTGCGACGCCGTCTGCCATGGCCGACAAGGCACGCTTCTGGAACCGGATTGCACGTAAATACGCGAACGATCCGATTGCTGATGTAGCCGGTTACGAGCGGACGCTGCAGCGCGTACAGGCATTACTGTCTACAGAGCATGAGGTGCTGGAAATCGGTTGTGGCACGGGCACCACCGCCCTGCGTCTGGCGCCCGCTACGCGGCGGCTGGTAGCCACCGATGTATCCGAGCAGATGATTGCCATCGCAGGCGAGAAGCTCGCCAGCCAAGCACTGCCACAGCTGCACTTCAGATTGGCCGACGCCGATGCACCCATGGTCGAACAGGGCACCTACGATGCCGTGCTGGCGTTCAGCCTGCTGCATCTCGTGACAGATCTGCCGCAGGCGCTGAGTTCAGCCATCAATGCTTTGAAACCAGGCGGCTTACTGATCTCGAAGACGCCGTGCCTGAATGAGATGAACCCATTGATCCCCAAGCTGGCCCTGCCGCTGATGCGCGCCATCGGCAAAGCGCCGCCGGTGCTGTGTTTCGACGCCCACCAGTTACAGGCGGCCATGACCGCGCAAGGTCTGCAAATCCTGGCCGTCGAGCGTCACGGCAGCAAGGGCAAAGATTGGCGGGTGTTTATCGTGGCGCGCAAGCCCGATGCCCCACCGTTAGCGGCCTGATCAACGCCTGCCTAGCTCGCCCTAACTGACGACTTTCACCACCCGGACCTGCTGGTCCGTCCCTATGTTGCACCCCAAAAAAACATTGGAGCTTGCCATGTACCTTCGCCCAATCACTGCACTGACCACCGCTTTACTACTGTCCGGCTGCGCCGCCACCATCAACCAAAGTGGTCTGGAACAACGCACGGCCCAGGCCATCGGCCAACCCACCGGACAATTCACCATCACCGAGCGCACCGAGGAAACCGGCGGGCGCATCAACTACAACGTCAACACCAAGGACGGCGGCACTTACCGCTGCTACATGTATTCGGCCACCGGCTTCCAGAAGGCCATGAGCTTTGGCCAGACGCCACATTCGGACGCCGTCTGCACGGCCATGGCAGGTACGCCAGCCGCTAGCGGGCAACGCAGCAATAATTCCGGCAGCACCTGCAATGCCCTGCTGCAGGCAGCCGGACGCTGCTGATTGCCCGGGTTTCCCGGTCAGCCCTGGCCGGGAATTGCGCTCACTACACTCGACCGCGCTGATGATTTGCGCGGTCACTCATCGGGGTGTTGATGCCATGAAAAAACTGCTCCCTCACCTCCCTCTGCTATTGGTTCTGCTGATGCATGCAGATGCCCGCGCAGAAGGGCGCTGCCCGGATGGCTATTTCCCGATTGGTGGCGGTAGCGCCGGCTGGGAAGGCTGTGCGCCGATGGGGCCAGGAGCCGATGGCGCGCAAGAACCGGAACCCCAGCTGGAAACACGCTGGGGCGCGGTCGCTACTACAGATGGAGCGATGGGCGTTGCGGCCGGACAGGAATCCCAAGAAAGCGCTGAACAGCAGGCGATTTCCGAATGCCAGGCTCACTCCTCTGGCAAGGCCTGTGAGGTCCGTATCGCCTATTACAATCAGTGCGTTGCGGTCGCCTGGGGTGATGCAGGCAGCCTTTGGGCACGCTCCCCCGACCCATATGATGCGGAAGAGATGGCGCTGAGTAATTGCCAGCAGAAAACCACTAACTGCGACATCTACTACTCAGCCTGCAGTTATGCCGAGCGCGTGCAGTGATACATATCAAGGGCGGTCAAGAACCAGCTGCATCTGCACTTCACCCTGGGCGCTGTCGGCCAGCTGAGTCAGCGGCTGCGGGTGGCCGAGAAAGTAGCCCTGGGCATAGTCGAGCCCCAGCCCGCGCACGCAGTCCAGGGTGGCCTGGCTTTCAACGAACTCGGCCACGGTGCTCAGGCCCAGCTGGCTGGCAATCTGCTGCATCGAGCCGACCATGGCCTGGTTGATCGGGTCGTTCTCCAGGCCGCTGATAAAGCTGCCGTCGATCTTCACGATATCCAGCGGCAGGTGGCGTAGGTAGGCGTAGGAGGCGAAGCCGCTGCCGAAGTCGTCCAGCGCCACTTTCAGGCCCAGGCTGCGCAGCTGTTTGATCCACTGCGATGACACCCCCAGCTCGCCCAGGGCGACCATCTCGGTCACCTCGATGCACAGCTTGTGCGCCGGCAGGTTGTGTCGCAGCAGTTCGCTGTGGAGCATCTCATGGAAGTGCGCGTTGAGCAGCGAGCTGGCGGTCAGATTGAAATTCACCTGCTGCAGTTGCTGCACATGCCGCGGGTTATCCGCCAGCCATTGCAGCAGGCGCATCACCACCCAGCGGTCGATGGCACCGAGAAAGCCATAGCGCTCCGCCGCGCCGAGAAATTGCCCGGGGCTGACCCACTCGCCGCTGAGCGGGTCGTGGTAGCGCAGCAGCACTTCATAACGCAGGCCTTCGCTGTTGCCCTGCAACGCCACCACCGGCTGATAGAACAACTCGAAGTGGCCCAGTTCGATGGCCTCGCGCAGGCGGGTGATCCATTGCAGCTGGCGTTGATGCTCCAGCAGCACGCCATCGGCGGGGTTGAACTGCTGCACACGGTTACGCCCCAGGTGCTTGGCCAGCTGGCTGGCGCTGTCGGCCCAGTTCAGCGCGGTTTCCCAGTCGCTGACGCCGCTGTCCAGCTCCAGCAGGCCGATGCTGGCCTGCACGCGGAACGGCCGGCCCTGCCAGCTGAAGACGAATTGCTCGACGCAGTGGCGCAGGCTTTCCGCATGCTCCAGCGCCGCCTCATCGTTAATCTCGCGCAGCAACACGGCGAATTCGTCACCGCCGATGCGCGCCAGTTCGGCATGCCGTGGCAGATGGTGCAACAGGTGGCCGGACAGCTGGCGCAGCAACTGATCGCCCGCCGAATGCCCGCAGAGGTCGTTGACCTGCTTGAACTGATCCAGGTCCAGACACAGCAAATGGCTGTAGCGCGGCTTGCCCAAACCCTTGAGGCTATCGCGCAGCAAGCGCTCCAGTTCGCGGCGGTTGAGCAGCCCGGTCAGCGAGTCATGCGCAGCCAGGTACTGCAGGCGTTCTTCCAGGGCGCGGCGCTCGCTGAGGTCGACCACGATGCCTTCGATGCAATCCTGGGTCGGGCGCAGATGCAGCGACAGGTAGACCCAGTGACTCTGCCCGTCGAGCCCATGGATCTGGCACTCCTGGCTGATCGCCGGCTGCTCGTTATGCAACTGCGCTACATGCTCGGCCCATGGCTCGGCGCCCAGTAGTTGCTGCATGGACAGCTCAGTGCTGCCAGGATTAAGCCCGAGCAAGGCGGCAAAACTGGGGTTGGCTTCGATCAGTGCGCCGCTGCGGGTACAACGGAAAATCCCCTCACCGCTGCTGCTGAACAGCGCCTGGTATTGCTCCAGATTGCCCAGTGCCTGGGCCTTACTGTGCAGCAGGGCGCGGCGGATCTGCTCCAGCTGTTTATCGAGAATGCCGCCGAACAGCAGCATGCTCAGCACCGGCAGGTAGGCGTGCATGTAGTTGAAGCCCGGCGGCAGCGGAATCACCCCGCTGCGCCCCAACGGCACCAGCAACATCAGTAGCAGGGCCGAGCTCCAGCACAGCAGGTAGCCGATGGCGTAAGGCCGGCGCTGGCGCACACCGAGGATCAGCAGCAACAACTGGAACGCCCCGTTGAGCAGAATCAGCACGTTCAGCGTCTGGTAGGAGCGGAAGTGCCCATAGCTGACCATGGTCCAGCCGCACACCAGCAGGGTCACGGCAAACAGTGCATTGCGCAGATGGCGCACGCGACCCAGCTCGAGCTTCAGTGAGTCGGCCAGAAACAGGCTGCTGAAGATCAGCATCCCGGGGTTGGCCAGATTGGCCAGCTGGGTCGACAGCCACACCCACTGCGGGCCGAGCAGGCTGGTGACGCCATGCAGGCTGGCGTTGTACAGCGCCACGCTGGCCACCGTCAGGCAGAACCACACCAGCTGCCGCTCACGCAGGGTGCTGAACTTCACCAGAAAGAACAGCGTCAGGCTGAGCAACGCACCCAGCAGCAAGCCGCTGCGCATCCAGTGCTCGGCCAGCAATAACGGGCTTTGCTCGGCGGCCACCAGCTGCATCGGCACGCTCACCGCCGAGCCGCTTTGCACCCGCAGCAGCAGGGTGTGCGGGCCTTCGCCAAGGCGCGGCAGGTTGAGCAGAAAGTGCGGCGATGGCACGCCACGTTGTAGGAAGTCGCGGTGATCGCCGCTGTAGAAGGGCGCGATCAGCCGTTCGCGGTCATACAGCCAGACTTCGATATCGTCGAGAAAGGGCCGATCGATAATCAGATCGAGGCGTTCGGCCACCGGCGCATCGAGGCGAAATACCAGCCACCAGGCGCTGGCCGAGTAACCCAGACGCGGGATGCCATCGACTCGTTGGCCCTCACGGGCAATGCGTTGCTGCACATCGGCGGCAGTCAGATTGCCGCTAGGGTCTTCCAGCACCAGGCTGGCGGGCACCTCCACCGGCTGCTTGAGCTGCTCACTGCTCAGCACCAGCAATGGCAGTTCGGCAAACGCCTGGGCGCTGCCCAGAGCAAAGCAGAGCAGCACAGCCAGCAGTGGAAGGTTGAGCAGACGGAGCATCCTGGCGCCTCAATGAACTGCGAGGTGCGCCAAGGCTCAGGGTGAACACAGCCCGCCTGCTAGACGAGTTGACGCTGAGGAATTCTAGCTGAGAACTGGCGATTTGATTGCGCTGACTGTCTCACTCAGCTCCAGCAGCAGGCCGGTAATTTGCTCGGCACTCATGCTGAATGGGTCGAAGCGGTCGCTGGCCGAGTACTTCAGGAACAACTCGCGGTTGGCCTGCTTGGCCCCGGCCCAGCCCATGCTCCAATTGCTGTAACGGCGCATGCTGATTTCGGCGTAGTCGAGGATAGTCAGGTCCTTGTGCCGGCTGTCATCGGCCAACCGGTTGTACAAGGCGTTCACCTCCGCACGCGGCCCTTCGAGTGCCTGCAGAAATATATCGGCGTTGCAGCAGAGGATCCCGGTCAGACCTTTACCTGGGTTATTACGCTGTGAACTGTCGAGAATCTCGCGGATCAGCTCGGCTGAAACCGAATGACTGGCACGGCTGGCATAGGTAAGGCGGACTAACATAAGCGGATCCTCGCAGGCAGCGGGCAGGGCAACAGCTGCAGATCATGCATTATCTGTATAAGATTTGTATAACTAATTACGCAACATTCTTCTACCTGCGCGCGTAACAAAAACCCTCGGGCACTCTCTATAGTGGCTACTTAGCGGCTGACACGATCAGCCGGCGCGTCAGCATCAAGGAACCCAACACCGTGCATGCAATGTTGCCCTTGCTCGACCAACTGGCCTTTCCGGCTATCCGCCGCGGTCAACTGGAAGCGCTGCAGATCAACCTGACCTACCGCTGCAACCAGCGCTGCCTGCATTGCCATGTGAATGCCGGGCCGACCCGCACCGAGGCCATGACCGACGAAAGCCTGGCCCTGCTGCATCAGGTGATCGACGCCCATCCGGTACATACCCTCGACCTCACCGGCGGCGCGCCGGAGATGCACCCACGTTTCCGCGAGATCGTCAGCCACGCCCGACGCGAAGGCCTGCGGGTGATCGACCGCTGCAACCTGACTATCTTGAGTGAGCCGGGTTATGAAGACTTGGCGCAGTTTCTCGCCGACCAAAGCGTCGAAGTCAGCGCCTCGCTGCCCTGTTACTCGCGCGACAACGTCGACAAGCAACGCGGCGATGGCGTGTTCGATGCCAGTATTAAGGGCCTGCAACAGCTCAATGCCCTGGGCTATGGCCAGCCGGGCAGCGGGCTGACTCTCAACCTGGTGTACAACCCACAGGGTCCGAGCCTGCCGCCGCCGCAAGCGGCGCTGGAAGCCGATTACAAAAGCCACCTGGCCGAGGATTTCGGCATCGTCTTCAACCACTTACTGACCATCACCAACCAGCCGATTGCGCGCTTTGGCAGCACCCTGGTCAGCAAGGGCCAGTTCAACGGCTATATGCAGCTGCTGCGCGACAGCTACCGCCCGGAAAACCTCGAACCGCTGATGTGCCGCAGCTTGGTCAGCGTCGACTGGCAGGGCTACCTGTACGACTGCGACTTCAACCAGATGCTCGATTTGCCGCTCGAGCTGCAAGGCCAGCTGATCGGCCGCGAGCGGCCGCATCTGCGTGATCTGCTTAGCGCATCGCTTGCCGGCAACGCTATCGTTACCCGCGACCACTGCTACGCCTGCACCGCCGGACAGGGTTCCAGCTGCGGCGGCAGCCTCACTTCCTAAGGATCGATCCATGCAAGCAACCAGTCTGACCGGGCTGTTCTTCTGGGGTTTTCTGCTGGTCTACGGCGCGCTGATGCTGGCCTTATCGCCACGCGCCGTAACCCTCGGCGGGTTCTTTAATGGCGAGGACAACCAGGGCCGCAGCGCCAGCCCCTGGCTGATTACATCAAGCATCTTTATCAGCTGGATCTTCGCCAAATCGGTGACCAACGCCGCCAATCTGGGCGCGACTTACGGCCTGGTCGGCGGCCTGGCCTATGCCATGTATTGGTTGTCGATTCCGCTGACCGGCTTTGTTATCTACCGCCTGCGCCGGCGCTTTGCCGCCACCGGCTTGGTGAGCTTTCTTAGCAGCCATTACGGGCGTGGCGCGGCGCTGGCGTTTTCGGCGGCGATTCTGATTCGACTGTTTAACGAGGTGTGGAGCAATACCGCGGTGGTCGGCGGTTATTACGGCGACTCGGGCAGCTTCGAGTTTATTGCCTCGGCGTTGCTGTTTACCGCCGTAACCCTGGCCTACAGCCTGCGCGGCGGACTACGTAGCTCAATCCTGACCGACGCGGCGCAGGCAGCGATCTTCGTTATCGCCTTGGTCTGGGTGCTCGGCCTGGTATTGCCGCAGCATTCGCCCAGTGAGCTGGCCAGTACCAGCAACTGGGCGCTGAATGCCGGTGTCGACCTGCTCTTGGTCGCCGGCCTGCAGGCCTTTAGCTATGGCTTCCACGACCCGGTGCTGACCGACCGCGGCTTTATCAGCGAGGAGAAGAGCATGCGTCGCTCCTTTCTGATCGCCGGCATTCTCGGCTTTATCGCCATCCTGGCCTTTAGCCTGATCGGCGTGCACGCCCAACTTACCGGCCTGGCGGCCTCAGACAATGTGCCCGCCGCGCTGGCCAAGAGCCTGGGCATCGGTGCGCTACTGGTGATGACCGTGGTGATGGTGTCTGCTGCCGGCTCGACCCTGGATTCGACCTTCTCCAGCCTGGCCAAGCTGGCCGGGCGCGAACTGCCGAAACTGGCCGGCCGCGACCTGGGGCAGAAAGCCATAGGCGTCGGCATGGCGGTGATGGTGGTGTTCGCCCTGCTCGGTAACCTGCCGATGATCGCCGGCACCGATATCCTCAAGGCCACCACCATCAGCGGCACCATGGTGATCGGCCTGGCGCCGGTATTTGTTCTGCATGGCCTGACCACGCCAACCCGACTGGGCTTTCACCTGAGTTTCTGGACCGGCCTGGGCCTCGGTGTAGCCCTGACCCTGAACTGGATTCCACAAAGTTGGGCCATCGGCGACGGCAAATATGCGCTGCTGCTCGGCACCAACCTGTATGGCCTTGGGCTGTGTGTTCTCGGCTATCTGCTGCCCGGCTGGTTGCTGCAGCGCAAAGCAGGCAAAGCCTGATGCGCGCCGGCCGCGATTGCCCGCTGGACTACCGCCTGGCGCGTGATGCTTTTAACGGCGAGCCGCTGTTCGAGTGCCAAGTGCTGTATGTCGCGGGCGGACTCTATGGCAATCGCCAGGCCCTGGCTGCTGTACAACGACGCTTGGCCGCCGAGCCAAATGCACGGGTGGTGTTTAACGGCGACGCGCACTGGTTCGACCGTGATCCGCAGATTTTCCAGCAGATCGAGCAGGTCCTTAGCGCCCATCTGGCCCTGCGCGGCAATGTCGAAACTGAACTGGGCCGCGCCGACGACAGCGGTGCCGGCTGCGGCTGTGCCTACCCGATGACGGTGGATGAGGCGGTGGTCGAACGCTCAAATACCATCCAGCTGGAATTAAACAGAACCGTACAGGGTTTGCCCGGGATGGCCGAACGCCTGGCCGCAAGGCCGAGCACTGCGCTGGTCAGTGTGGCTGGCCAACGCGTGGCGATCAGCCATGGGGATGAGCAGTCCCTGGCCGGTTGGAGCTGCTCGCGGGAATCGCTCAGCGGCCCGGAGCGCCAGCAGCAACTGGATGCCTGGTTTACCGCCAACAGGGTGCAGGTACTCGCCACCAGCCATACCTGCTCGGCCGTGGCGTTAAACCTTGAGCACGGAGCGCTGATCAATAACGGCGCGGCCGGGCTGCCGAACTTTGCCGGCGGCTGCTATGGCCTGCTTAGCCGCATCGCCACGACACCACATCCGGCGGCGCTGTATCGATGCCAGCGTGACGGCCTGTTTATCGAGGCGCTGCCGCTGAACTACAACCACGATGATTTTCTCGCCGACTTCGACCGCCAGTGGCCCGCCGATAGCCCGGCGGCGTTGTCCTATCGTTCACGGGTGCTCGGCCAACTGACCGACCGCCCCGAGACTGCCCTGCTGGCCGGTTTTAGCCTGTGCCAAAGCCTTTGCGCCCTGGAGGCGCTGACTGATGAATAGCCGCAAACTCGCCCTGATGGGCCTGATCCTCGCGCTGCTAGGCAGCTTCTTTGTCTTCGACATCGGCCAGTACCTCAATCTGGAAGCGCTTAAGGCGCAGCAGACCGCACTGAATGCCCAGGTAACGGCGCAGCCCTGGCTGGCTGCAGGCCTGTTCTTTCTCGCCTATGTCGCGGTTACCGCCCTGTCGCTACCCGGCGCGGCGCTGATGACCCTGCTGGCCGGCGCGTTGTTCGGCCTGCTCGAAGGTTTTGTGCTGGTGTCGTTCGCCTCGACCCTCGGCGCGACCCTGGCCATGCTCAGCAGCCGCTTCTTGCTGCGCGACTGGGTGCAGGCGCGCTTCGGCCAACGCCTGGCCGGGATCGATGCGGGTATCGAACGCGAAGGCGCCTTCTACCTGTTTGCCCTGCGCTTGGTGCCGGTCTTCCCGTTCTTTCTGATCAACCTGGCCATGGGCCTCACCCGCCTGCCGGCGCGCACTTACTGGTGGGTCAGCCAGCTCGGCATGCTGCCGGGCACCCTGGTCTTCGTAAATGCCGGGCGCGAGCTGGGCCAGCTGGAATCGCTGGCCGGCATTCTCTCGCCGGGCCTGCTCGGCGCCTTTGTGCTACTCGGGGTGTTCCCGCTAATTGCGCGCAAGCTGCTCGGCCTGATCCAGGCGCGGCGTGTGTACGCCGGCTGGCATAAACCCAAGACGTTTGACCGCAACTTGCTGGTGATCGGCGCGGGTGCCGGCGGCCTGGTCAGCGCCTATATCGCCGCAGCGGTCAAAGCCAAGGTCAGCCTGATCGAAAAACACCAGATGGGCGGCGACTGCCTGAACACCGGCTGCGTGCCGTCCAAGGCGCTGCTGCGTTCGGCCAAGCTGGCCAATGAACTGAAAAAGGGCCCAGCGCTGGGCTTTAGCCGCGTGCAGGGCACGGTGGATTTCCCGGCCGTGATGCAACGCATCCAGCGGGTCATTGCGGATATCGAACCGCATGATTCGGTGGAGCGCTACACCGGCCTGGGCGTCGAAGTGATTCAGGGCGAAGCGAAGATCCTCTCGCCCTGGAGCGTGGAAGTGAATGGCCAGACCCTGACCAGCCGCAACCTGATTATCGCTGCCGGGGCGCGGCCGTTGGTGCCGAAGATTCCTGGCCTGGAGCAGGTGCAGAGCTACACCTCGGACAGCATCTGGAGTCTGCGCGAACAGCCGCGCTGGCTGCTGGTACTCGGCGGAGGGCCGATTGGCTGCGAGCTGGCCCAGGCCTTCCAGCGCCTCGGCAGCCAGGTGATTCAGGTGGAGCTGGCCGAACGCCTGCTGCCGCGCGAGGATGCCGACGCCAGCGAGTTGGTACTGAATAGCCTGCGTGCCGACGGCGTGGATGTGCGCCTGCAACACCGCGCCGAACGCTTTGAAGTGGTCAATGGCGAACAACGCATGGTCGCCCGCCGCGTGGACACCGGCGAGGAGGTGACCATCGCCTTCGACGGTCTGCTGCTGGCCCTCGGCCGGGTGGCCAATGTCAGCGGCTACGGCGTCGAGGAACTGGGCCTGACGGTGCGGCCTAACGGCACCCTGGAAACCGACGAATACCTGGCGACACGCTTCCCCAATATCTACGCGGTGGGCGATGTTACCGGGCCGTACCAGTTCACCCATGTCGCCGCGCACCAGGCCTGGTATGCCGCGGTCAATGCGCTATTTAGCCCACTGAAGCGCTTTAAGGTGGATTACCGGGTGATTCCCGCCTGCACCTTTACCGATCCCGAGGCCGCCCGCGTCGGCCTGAGTGAAGGCGAAGCCAAGGCGCAGAACATCGCCTATGAGGTGACCCGTTACGGCATCGACGACCTCGACCGGGCGATTGCCGACGAAGCCGCCCACGGCTTTGTCAAAGTGCTGACCGTACCGGGCAAGGACCAGATCCTCGGCGTCACCATAGTCGGCGAACACGCTGGCGAGCTGCTCGCCGAGTATGTGCTGGCGATGAAACACGGCCTGGGCCTGAACAAGATTCTCGGCACCATCCACAGCTACCCGACTATGGCCGAGGCCAACAAGTATGTAGCCGGCGAATGGAAGCGTGCCCATGCCCCGCAGGGGTTGCTGCGGCTGGTAGAGCGTTTTCATACCTGGCGACGCAGCTAGTGCGCGCACTGTTAATCGCCCTGCTGCTGGCCACGCCGCTGGCCCAAGCCGATAACGCCCTGACGCCCTGGACGGCTGGCCCGCCCAGCGGCGAGTGGTCGACGCCCTGGCGCCTGGCGGATATCCCCAAGCTCAAACCGTCCGAGCGCAGCTTGGTCGAGCAAGACGGACAGCAGGTGCTGCGGATCAAGGCCGATGCCGCCGCGGGTGGACTGCTGCATCCGCTGGATCTACCCGGCGATCAATCCTGGCAACTGAGCTGGCAATGGCGCATTGAGCAGAAGCTGGACCAAGCGCGCTTCGCCACCCGTGAAGGCGACGACTACGCCGCACGGGTCTATGTGCTGCTGGATTACCCGCTGGATTCGCTAAGTTTCGTCACCCGACAGAGGCTGCGCCTGGCGCGCACCTTCTTCGACCCCGACCTGCCAGCAGCGACCCTGAGCTACGTCTGGGATAACCGCGCCGCCACCGGCCAGCATGCCCGCAGCGCCTATACCGAGACGGTGGAAATGCACGTGTTGCGCGGCCCGGAGGCGCCACTGGGGCAATGGCTGAGCGAGCGCCGCGATCTACACGCGGACGCCATCGCCGCCTTCGGCAGCGCGCCACGCAAGATCCTCGGCGTGGTATTTGCCGCCGATAGCGACAATACCGGCGAGTCGGTGGAAAGCTATTTCGCCGCCCCGCAGTTGCGCAGTGCGACGCCCTAAACAGGCTCTACCCCTGATTAAGTTGGGCCTTAAGCAGATCGCGGAAGGTTTGAATCAGCGCTTCCCGCGAACGGCCACGGCGCAAAATTAGGGAGAAGGGCGCCTGATAGCCGAAGGTCGCCGGCAGCAGCACCTTGAGTCGGCCCTGCTCGACCCAGGGCTGGGCGTAGTGCTCCGGCAGGTAGCCGATATACGCGCCGGACAGCACCAGAATCAGCTGCGCCTCCATCGACTCCACCGTCGCCGCGCTGTGCTTGAAGCCGTGGCGGGCCAATTCCGCCTGGCTCCAGTAGCCACGGCCAACCATCCGCTGCTGGGCGATCACTTCCTCGGGGATGCGCCGCTCGGTAAATAGCGAATGACGCTCGCTGCAATACAGCCAGTGCTGCTCGCGGTACAGCGGCTGGTAGACCAGGCCATTCATCCGCGTGGAGAACGCCCCGATGGCCAGGTCCAGGCGGTTATCCAGCACCGCCAGTTGCAGCTCGTAAGGGCTGACCACCGACAGGTGCAGGTGCACGGCCGGGTGCTCCTGGCTGTAAGCACCGATCACCTCAGCCAGCGGCAGCGCCGGGTCGCTTACCGTGGAGTCCAGCACGCCGAGGTTGAGGGTGCCGCGCAGCTCGCCCTTGAGCGCCGCCGAATAGCGCTCGAAACCTTCCAGCTCACCGAGCAGACGCAGGGTTTCCTGATGGAACAGCTCGCCCTTGCTGGTCAGGCTAAAGCCACCACGACCACGGTGACAAAGACTCAAACCCAGCTGGCTTTCCAGCTGACTCATATAGGTGCTGATCGCCGAGGTCGACAGGTTCAGCTCCTGCTGCGCGGCGGCAAAACCCTGATGACGCACCACTGAGACGAAGATGCGCAGCAGTTTCAGATCGGGCAGGGCTTGGCTCATCAGCGCGGACTCTTCGGATGGGTTACGCGGTTCGACCCATCCTACAGAGGCGCGTATTAGTTTAGAAATTTCTGAACTAAGTTTTTGCCTGCAGCGATTTGTCGCTAGCGCAGCCTGACCAAGAATCGGCCCCACTAATAACCACAACAATGCTGAGGCCTAGCCGTGGACAAGATCCTGCACCAGCCCCTGGGCGGCAACGAGATGCCGCGCTTCGGTGGCATCGCCACCATGATGCGCTTGCCGCATATCCAGAAGACTGAAGAGAAACGCGAACTGGATGTCGGCTTTGTCGGCGTGCCGCTGGATATCGGCACCTCGCTGCGCTCCGGCACACGCTTCGGCCCACGCGAGATCCGCGCCCAGTCGGTGATGATCCGCCCCTACAATATGGCCACCGGGGCAGCACCTTTTGATTCCCTCAACATTGCCGATATCGGCGATGTGCCGATCAATACCTTCAATATGGCCGAGGCCATCCGCATCATCGAGGAAGCCTACGACGAGATCCTCGAACTGGGCATCATCCCCCTGACCCTGGGTGGCGATCACACCATCACCCTGCCGATTCTCCGTGCCATCAAGAAGAAGCACGGCAAGGTCGGCCTGGTGCATATCGACGCGCATGCCGATGTGAATGACCATATGTTCGGCGAGAAAATCGCCCACGGCACCACCTTCCGCCGCGCGGTGGAGGAAGACCTGCTCGATTGCGACCGCGTGGTGCAGATCGGTCTGCGTGCCCAGGGCTACACCGCCGAGGACTTCAACTGGAGCCGCAAGCAGGGCTTTCGTGTGGTCCAGGCCGAAGAGTGCTGGCACAAATCCCTGACCCCGCTGATGGAAGAAGTGCGCGCCAAGGTCGGCGGCGGCCCGGTGTACCTGAGCTTCGATATCGACGGCATCGACCCGGCCTGGGCGCCTGGCACCGGCACCCCGGAAATTGGCGGCCTGACCACCATCCAGGCCATGGAAATCATCCGTGGCTGCCAGGGCCTGCAGCTGGTTGGCGGCGATCTGGTCGAAGTCTCGCCGCCCTACGACACCACCGGCAATACCTCGTTGCTAGGGGCAAACCTGCTCTACGAAATGCTCTGCGTGTTGCCGGGTGTTCAGCACCGCTGAAGCGGGCCCGGCTTTTTTATACTGATCGGGCACCTCGTGCGGTGCCCGTGCACTACAACAATAAATAGGGTGCCACGATGAACCACGAACAAAGCATGCCGCTGCTGGACGACCAGCCGCCCGCTCACAGCTCCTACAACCTGCGCCAGCTGCTGATCTTTCTGATCCCCTCGCTGCTCGGCGTCCTGCTGTTTCTCACCCCCATCGTCTATGACGACAAGGTCACCATCAGCCTGGGCGTAATGGCCGACGCCTTGAAAGCCGCGCTAAGCGCCTGGTTGCCGGCCATCGCCACCGGCCTGCTGCTGTTTTCTGCCGCCCTCGGCCTGTTCGCCAGCCTGCTCAAGCCCAAGTGGCTGACCACACGCCCGACACTTAACGAGATGTTCAACCTCAGCCCGCTATGGCTCAGCCTGCGCGTGCTCGGCGCAGTGTTTGCCGCCATGACCTTCTGGCAGTTCGGCCCGGAATGGGTGTGGAACGCCAACACCGGTGGCGTGGTGCTGAAAGACCTGGCCCCGGTACTGATCACCTTCTTTCTGGTGGCCGGGTTGATCCTGCCCTTGCTCACCGATTTCGGCCTGATGGAGTTCTGCGGCACCCTGGTGCGCAACGTGTTCCGCAAGGTCTTCGGCCTGCCGGGCCGCTCGGCCATCGACGCCATCGCCAGCTGGCTCGGCTCCGGCACCGTCGGCGTGCTGATCACCGCGCAGCAGTACCAGAAGGGTTTCTACAGCGCCCGGGAAGCAGCGGTAATCGCCACCAACTTCTCGGTCGCCTCCATCGCCTTCAGTCTGCTGATCACCAGCTTTATGAAGCTCGACCACCTGTTCGTGCCCTTCTACCTGACCGTGGTGGTAGCGGGCCTGGCCGCGGCGATCATCACCCCGCGTATTCCGCCGCTGTCGTGGAAGAAAGACGACTACGTTGCCGGTGTCGGCAAGCAGATCAAGGAAGACGTACCGGCCGGCACATCGCTGCTGCGCTGGGGCGTGCTGCAGGCGGTGAAACGCGCCAACAGCAACCCCTCGCCTGTGCAGATGGTCAAGGTCGGCGTGCATAACGTGGTGGATATCTGGCTCGGCCTGCTGCCGCTGGTAATGGCCATTGGCACCGTTTCCCTGGCGATTGCCGAGTACACGCCGATCTTCAACTGGCTGTCCGCACCCATCGTGCCGTTGCTGGAACTGCTGCAACTGCCGGAAGCCGCCAAGGCCGCGCCGGCCATGCTGGTGGGCTTTGCCGATATGTTCCTGCCGGCGGTGCTGGGCAAGGGGATCGAGAGTGAACTGACCCGTTTCGTGGTGGCCTGCGTATCGCTGACCCAGCTGATCTATATGTCGGAAGTCGGCGTGCTGATCATCAAGGCCAAGCTGCCGCTGAACATCCTCGAACTGTTCGCCATCTTTATCATCCGCACCCTGATCACCCTTCCGATCATCGCGCTGATGGCGCACTGGATCGTCGGTTAAAAACCTCTGACGTAGGAGCGGGCCATGCCCGCGATGCTCTTAGCACCAGCGGTTCGCGGGCATGGGACTCGGCGTCCCCCCGCTCCTACAACGACAGCACAGGATTAGATGACATGACCACCTGCGGCGAATATCTCGTCAAGCAACTCGAAGCCTGGGGCGTCGACACCGTATTCGGCATTCCCGGCGTGCACACCGTCGAGCTGTACCGCGGCCTGCCGCACAGCAACATCCGCCATATCACCCCGCGCCACGAGCAGGGCGCCGGCTTTATGGCCGACGGCTATGCCCGCGTCAGTGGAAAACCTGGGGTGTGCTTTATCATCACCGGCCCAGGGATGACCAATATCCTTACCGCCATGGGCCAGGCCTACGCCGACTCGATTCCCATGCTGGTGATCTCCAGCGTCAACGAGCGCGAGCGCCTTGGCCTGGGCAAAGGCTATCTGCATGAGTTGCCCAATCAGCGGGCGATGACCGCCGGCGTGACCGCGTTTAGCCATACCTTGATGAGCGTCGAGGAACTGCCCGGCGTGCTGGCCCGTGCCTTCGCCGTATTCGAAGGCGAGCGGCCACGGCCGGTGCATATCGAGCTGCCGCTGGACATCATCACCGCCGACGCCAGCCATATGCGCCTGGCAGCCAAACCGAGCATCCAGCGCCCCTCGCCCAACCGCACGCTGATCCGTGAAGCGGCGGCCATGCTGAAAAACGCCAAGCGCCCGCTGCTGCTGCTCGGTGGTGGCTGCGTCACGGCCCAGGCCGAAGCCCGCGCTCTGGCCGTGGCCCTGGATGCGCCGACCGCACAAACCATCAATGCCAAAGGCCTGCTGCCGCCGGGCCATCCACTGCTGTTGGGCAGTAACCAGTCGCTGGTGCCGGTACGCGAACTGGCGCTGGCCGCCGATGTGGTGCTGGCGATCGGCACCGAACTGGGCGAGACCGACTACGACGTGGTGTTCGATGGCAACTTCAAGCTAGGCGGCGCGCTGATTCGCATCGATATCGACGCCCAGCAACTGCAGCGCAACTTCGCACCAACCCTGGCCATCCAGGGCGACGCGCGCCTGGCCATGCGCATGCTGCTGGCCGAGTTCGACCCCGGCGAGCAGCGCGAAAACAGCCCCGGCGCCATGCGCACCGCCGCCGTGCAGGCGCACCTGGCCGAGGATTTCAGCGGCTGGGCGCATTACCGCCAGCTGTTCGACACAGTGCTGGAGGTGCTACCGGAGGCGCGCTTTGTCGGCGACTCGACGCAGACCGTGTACAGCGGTAACCACCTGGTGGAGCTGGACGGCGCGCGGCGCTGGTTTAACGCCTCCACCGGCTACGGCACCCTGGGCTACGGCCTGCCAGCGGCGATCGGTGCCAAGCTGGCCGAACCAAACCGCCCGGTGATCAGCCTGATGGGCGATGGCGGCATCCAGTTCACCCTGCCGGAGCTGGCCAGCGCAGTTGAAGCCGGCGTCGGCATTATCGTGCTGCTGTGGAACAACTCAGGCTATGGCGAGATAAAGCGCTATATGGAAAGACGCGATATCACCCCGATCGGCGTCGATATCTACACCCCGGATCTGCTGGCAATCGCCCGTGGCTTTGGCTGCGCGGCGGAACGCGCCCGCGATCATGCGCACCTGAGTGAGCTGCTGCGCGATGCACCGAGCGACCGGCCGCTGATTATCGAAGTGTTGGAGCAAGCGCCGTTCCATCCTTCCGTTGAAGGTGATGCATGAGCGCACAACTGTTTATCGATGGCAGCTGGCAAGCCGCCAGCGGCGCCAGCCAACTGCCGGTGTTCAACCCCAGCACCGGCGAGCAGATCGCCAGCGTGGCCTGCGCCTCAGAAGCCGATGTCGAGCTGGCGGTGCAGGCCGCGCGCCGCGCCTTTCCGGCCTGGAGTCAGCGCCCGGCCCGTGAGCGAGCCGACTATCTGCGCGCCTTCGCTGCAGAAATCGAGGCACGCAGCCCGCAGCTGATCGAGTTGCAGATGCGCAACAGCGGCAAGCCACGGCATGAGGCCGAGCTGGATATCAGCGATGCCATCGCCACTTTCGTCTATTACGCCGAACTGGCCGACGGCCTGGATGCCAGCCAGAACGCCGCCGTGGCCCTGCCGGACAGCAGCTACCAATCCTTTACCCGCCTGGAGCCGCTCGGCGTGGTCGGGCTGATCGTGCCGTGGAATTTCCCCCTGGTCACCAGCGCCTGGAAGCTCGCCCCGGCCCTGGCGGCGGGTTGCTGCGTAGTGCTTAAACCGTCCGAACTGACCCCGCTGATCGAGCTGCAACTGGGCGAGATCGCCAGCGCCATCGGCCTGCCGGCGGGGGTGTTCAACCTGCTGCCGGGCGATGCCGCCACCGGCGCGGCCCTGGTCAGCCACCCGCAGATCGCCAAGCTGTCGTTTACCGGCAGCAATGCGGTGGGGCGCAAGGTCATGCAGACCGCTAGCGCACGTACAATGCCAGTGGCCCTGGAGCTGGGCGGCAAGTCACCGATCCTGGTATTCGCCGACAGCGATCTGGATCAGACGGTGCAGTGGATTATCGCCGGCATCTGCTGGAACGCCGGGCAGATGTGCTCGGCCACCTCGCGCCTGCTGGTCGAGGACAGCATCGCCGATGCGCTGCTGGATCGGTTGGCCAGCGCCATGGCCGCGCTCAAGGTCAGCGACCCGCAAATCGAAGGCTGCGAAATGGGCCCGATGACCAGCCAGGCGCAACTGCACAAGGTGCTGGAATATTTCGCCATCGCCAAACAGGAAGGTTTGCACTGCCTGAGCGGCGCACGGCAACTGCCGGGGCCCGGCTGGTTTGTCGCGCCCACCCTGTACGCCGATGTGCCCGCCGATAGCCGCCTGTGGCGCGAGGAAATTTTCGGCCCGGTGCTCTGCAGCCGACGTTTTAGCGATGAGGGCGACGCCCTGCGCCAGGCCAACGACTGCGACTTCGCCCTGGCCGCCAGCGTGGTCAGCGCCGACCGCCAGCGCGCCTTGCGCGTGGCCGCGGCCCTGGAAGCCGGGCATGTGTGGATCAACTCGGCGCAGGTGATTTACCCGCACACCTCCTGGGGCGGCGGCAAGGCCAGCGGCATCGGCCGTGAACTGGGGCCCTGGGGGCTGTCAGCGTTTCAGCAGGTCAAGCACATCACCGTGCCCAGCGCGGATAGCTAAATCGCAACAACCTGATGGGCGACAACCGCGCGCTTAAGTCTTTACCATGCGGGCTCTGTCTCAGCGCAACCCATGGAAGCCCTGCGTGACTCATCACTATGACCTGCTGTTGATCGGTGCCGGCCACGCCCACCTCGGCGTGCTGCGGCGTTGGGCGTTGGTCGAACGACCGCCAGGGCGTATCGCCCTGCTCAGCGCTGGGCCGGTGGCCTGGTATTCCGGCATGCTGCCGGGGCTGCTGGCTGGGCGGCATCGGCCGGAGGATTGTCAGGTCGAGCTGCAGGCGTTGTGCCGGGCGGCCAAGGTCGAGTTGATCATCAGTCCGGTGGAGAGCCTGTCCGCCGCCCAGCAGCAGGTGCAGCTGGCCGATGGCCGAACCCTTAACGCCAGCTGGCTGTCGCTAAATGTCGGCGCGCAGGTGGCCCGCCCGCCGCAACAGGGCGATGCCATGCAGCTGCTGGCGGTCAAACCCTTTGCAGAGTTTCTTGAAGGTTGGCAACGCTGGCAGACCGCGCCGCAGCCCCTGGCGATTCTCGGTGGCGGTGCGGCGGGGGTTGAGCTGGCGCTGGCCTTGGCCGGAAAAGTGCCGCAACTGGCGCTGTTCTGCGCCGGTCATCTGCTCGATGGGTTGTCCGCTGGCGTGCGCCTGCGCGCCCTCGGCCATCTGCGCCAGCGCGGTGTGTGGGTGCGTGAGGATTGCCCAATCAGCCGCATTGAGGACGACTGCCTGTTCAGCGGCGACGAGCCGGTCTGGCGTGGCCAGCGCCTGTTGCTGGCCAGCGGCGCCAAAGCCTTTGCCTGGCCGGTGCACAGTGGCCTGGGCTGCGATGAGCAGGGCTTCGTATTGATCGCACCAACGCTGCAGAGCTACACCCACCCGACGATTTTCGCCGTGGGCGACTGCGCCAGCCTGCCCGGCGCACGCAAGAGCGGGGTGTACTCGGTACGCCAGGGCCCGGTGCTGGCCAGCAACCTCAACGCCGCGCTACGTGGCCTGGCGCTTAAACGCTACCGCCCGCAACGCCAGAGCCTGGCGCTGCTCGCCACCGGCGACGGTGGGGCGTTGCTGGACTGGCATGGGCACAGTGCTGGCGGGCGCTTCTACGGGCGTTGGAAGGATTTTCTAGATAAGGGTTTTATTCAGCGCCATCGGCTCTAAACACGAATCACCTGCGACCAAAGTGCCATGGCCCTCAACCGCCATGGGTGCTCGAATCAACCTCCCACCAAAGGTTGGCCGCAGGGAGCGTCACCCGCTATGGTCTATAGATTCGCCGACAACGGCCGATTGCCTACCCAGGCACATCCAGCTGCACGCACTCCGGTTCCAGCAGGCATGGCCCGCCCACTCCACAGCGGCGCGCCACAGGCAGTTTCTGGTGTTGGTTCGACCAGAATAAAAATAATGAGGTTTGTCATGCGCTCTGCGTTTATTACCTATCCCAAGGCCTGCCTGCTGCATGCCATCGGGCTGGCCGGGTTGATGGTGACGTACCAGCAGATCCAGCTGCCGTGGTTTATCAGCATTCCGTCCTTTCTGCTGCTGGCCCTATGGCCGTGGCTCGGGCCCTGGCAGCGCCAGCATGAAGACCATCCGGCGCCCGCCAATGCGCAGCACGACACCTTCAGCAACCTGAGCCAGAGCCTGTCGCGGCACACCTGTCACAACGCCCTGGCCGCCGCCGAAGTGGCGCATGCGGCGCAGCAGCTGGCCGGCAAACTGCAATCGCAGCTCAGCGCCACCGAGCAGATCAACCAGGCCGCCGAGGCCATCACCCATACCGAACAGGACAACGCCCAGCGCGCCGAGCAAACCCTGCTGGCGGCGCAGAGCGTGCGGCAGAACAGCAGCAGCGGGCAGCAGGAACTGCGTCAGGCCATCGAGACCATGCAGCACCTGAGCGCGCAGACCGCCACCAGCCGCGAGCTGATCGACGGCCTTAGCGCCCGCACCGAGCAGATCGAGAAAGTCACTCAGGTGATCCAGTCGATCGCCAGCCAGACCAACCTGCTGGCGCTGAATGCCGCCATCGAAGCAGCCCGCGCCGGTGAACTCGGCCGCGGCTTTGCCGTGGTCGCCGATGAGGTGCGCAACCTCGCCGGACGCACCAGCAGCGCCACCGAGGAAGTCGGGCAGATCGTCAGCGATATCCGCCAGCAAAGCGCAGCGGTGGTCAGCCACATGCAACAACAGGCCGAGCAACTGACCCTGGCCGCGCAGCAGGTCGAGCACACTGGCGAACAGCTGCAGGGGATTGCCGAACTGGCGGTGGACGTGGAAAGCCAGGTCAGCCAGATCGACAGCGGCACCCGACAGAACCACGAACGCCTGGCCGAACTCTCGGTAGCGGTCGGCCAGCTGCGCGGCGATGTCGGCGACAGCGAAGGGCAGACCCGCCAGCTCAGCAGCGCCGCCGAACGTTTAGTTGGCCAGGCGGAAAGCGTCAGCGAACAGCTCGCCGAAGTCGGCCTGGATGACTACCACCAGCGCATCTACGACCTCGCCCGCAGCGCTGCGGTGCAGATTGCCGCGCAGTTCGAAGCAGACCTGCAGAGCGGCCGGATCAGCGCCAGCGACCTGTTCGACCGTCACTACCAGCCGATTGCCGGCAGCTTCCCGGCCAAGTACAAGACGCGCTTCGACAGCTATGCCGATCAGGTGCTGCCGGCCATTCAGGAGCCGCTGCTGAGCCAGCACGAAGGCCTGGTCTTCGCCATCGCCTGCACCGCCGAAGGCTATGTGCCGACGCACAACAACGCCTTCAACCACCCACCGTGCGGCGACCGCGCTGTGGACACCCTGAAAAGCCGCAGCAAGCGCCTGTTCAACGACCGCACCGGCATCCGCTGCGGCAGCCATCAGAAGCCGCTGCTGTTACAGACCTATATGCGCGACACCGGCGAGCTGATGCACGACCTGTCCGTGCCGATCATGCTCCAGGGCCGGCATTGGGGTGGCTTACGTCTGGGCTACAAGCCGGAGCCCTGATCCAGGGCGCCTTGCAGCTCATCTGCGACTTGCTGGATCTGCTGGCGCAACCAACGGCGCAGACGGTCGGCATCGGTGCGCTCATGCCAGATCTGCATCACCTCGACCCGTGGCAACGCCAAGGGCAGCGAGTGGATGCGCAGGTCGGTGTCATGCGCCACAGCTTCCTCGGCGACTGAACGCAGGCAGGTCAGCAGCAGATCGGTGCCGCGCAGCAAACGCGGCGGCGCGATAAAACTGGATAAGCCGGCAGCCACCTTGCGCACCTGTCCCTGGGCGGCGAGGGCGCGGTCGACCAGACCGTTGAGGTCGCCAGTCAGGGTAGTCAGCAGGTGTTCGCAGGCGAGAAACCCCTGCAGATCGAGCCCCGCCTGCAGCCGCGGGTTGCTCTGCGAAGCCAGCACCACGAAGTCCTCACTGAGCAGGCGCTGCTGCCTGAAGGTATCCGGCAGGTCGGCGAAGAAACCGGCAATGGCCAGGTCGCAGGTGCCTTTTTCCAGCTCCTCGCGCGGCAGCAGGCCACGGGTGTTGTGGGTGATCAACTGCAGGTTCGGCGCCTGTTGGCGAAGCCTCGGCAGCAACCGTGGCAGCAGGGTCTGCTCGATATAGTCGGTGCTGTAGAGGTGAATGCGCTCGGCGCGGGCGAGGAAGTCGCGGCCCTCGCACTGCTCATAGAAGGCTTCCATCTCGCTGACCAGCCGCTGCACCAGCGGCGCCAACTCATGCGCCTTGGGCGTCGGCGTCAGGCCACGCGGCGCGCGGACAAACAGCGGGTCGCCGAACTCATGGCGCAGCTTGTTCAGCTTATGGCTCAGCGCCGGCTGGCTGAGGGCCATGCGGGCAGCGGCCACCGAGGCGTTGCGTTCTTGGTAGACCACATGAAAGACCAGCAGCAGGTTGAAGTCCTTGTTGGCGATATTCACTATTTGGATACCAGAAATAGAAGCTTTCGAATTATCGAATCATAGCGGTGTCTCTAAGCTGGTCACCAGTGCGTCATTCGCCAGCGTTCAGGCTTGGCGCATGACGCTGAACCTGCTCCCGAGGACTGACGATGAAGACCTTCAACCTGATTACCCTGAGCCTGCTCGGCCTGCTGAGCGCCGCCACCAGCCACGCCGCCGAACCCAAAGGTCAGGTGCTGGTGCTGCTCTCCAGCGAAAACCAGCTGGCGCTCAAGGACGGCAAAAGCTACCCGACCGGTTATTACCTCAATGAGTTCGGCGTGCCGGCCGATCAGTTGCTCAAGGCCGGCTACGAGCTGGTGCTGGTCACGCCCAAGGGCAATGCGCCGAGCGTGGACAAGACTTCACTTGACCCCATGTATTTCGCCGGAGATGCCGCCGAAATGCAGCGTATTCAGCAGGTGGTCTCCGGCCTCTCCGGGATTGACGACAGCCTGTCATTGCAGGAAGTGTTGGCCAGCGGCCTCGACCAGTACGAAGGTCTGCTGATCCCTGGCGGCCACGCGCCGCTGATCGACCTGGCCAACAACCCGCAGGTCGGCACGCTGCTCAAGCACTTCAACCAGGCCGGCAAACCCACCGCCGCCATCTGCCACGGGCCCATTGCGCTGCTCTCGGCGCAGGCCGACCCGCAAAGCTACGAAGCGGCGCTGGCGCGCGGCGAACAACCAGCGGCACAGAACTGGACCTACCAGGGCTACCGCATGACCATCTTCTCCACGCCGGAAGAAGTGATCTTCGAGTCGTCGCTTAAGGGCGACAAGATTCGCTACTACCCCGGCCAGGCGATGAGCGCGGCGGGTGGTGAGCTGCAGTACTCCGAGGCCTGGCAGCCCAAGGTGGTGGTCGATCGTGAGCTGATCACCGGGCAGAACCCGTTCTCCGACCACCTGCTGGCCAAGACCCTGATCGAGGCGTTGAACGCGCAGCAATAAGCTGCTGCGCGCAGGCGGTGCGGCTTAGCCAGTCGCCATCAGGCGTTTGTACTGGCGGGTGCGCCGCGCGGTTTTCAGTTGCTCCAGCAGCAGTGCGCGCAGCGGTGAAACCCCGGCGTGGGTGTGCTTGCCCAGGCTGAGCTGACGCAGCTGGAATTTCACCACCGCCATATAGGCCAGGGATGCCAGCGCCTTGTGCTTCCAGCGGATCGGCGCCAGTTCGGCGCTGTTATGCTGCCCGGCCTGCCACTGTTTCGGCAGCGCCGGGTTGATCGCCAAGGCCGTGGCGATGCCGGCCATGGCCACACCGCTGGCCAATACTTGCTCGACCACTAGCAAACGGCGGATACCGCCGGTGACCATCACCGGCATCGTCGCAGCTGCGGCGATCTCGCCGGCAAATTCGAGAAAGTACGCTTCGCGCGCCAGGGTTCGGCCGTCGCGGGCATCGCCCTGCATGGCCGGGGCTTCATAGCTGCCGCCGGACAGTTCGACCAGATCAACATCCAGCTCATTGAGCAGCTGCACCACGCGCTTGGCGTCGGCCGCATCGAAGCCGCCGCGCTGGAAGTCCGCCGAGTTGAGCTTTACTGCCACGCAGAAGCTCGGGGCCACCAATGCACGCACCGCCTTGACCACCTCCAGCAGCAGGCGCGCGCGGTTTTCCAGCGTGCCGCCCCAGCTGTCCGTGCGCTTGTTGCTGATGGGCGAAAGGAACTGGCTAAGCAGGTAACCGTGCGCCGCGTGGATCTGCACCCCGCTAAAGCCCGCCTGTTCGGCCAGCTGCGCGGTACGCGCGAAACGCTGAATCAGCTCGTGGATTTGCGCCTCATCCAGCGCCTTGGGCACGGGGAACATCTTCGACAGGCCGCCCAGCTCCAGGGCCACGGCCGAGGGCGCGACGGTCTGCTGACCGAGGTTGGCCTGCATCTGCCGGCCAGGGTGGTTGATCTGCATCCAGAACTGCGCGCCCTGGGCACGACCGATGCGCGCCCACTCGCGGAATTTGTCCAGCTGACGCTCATCTTCCAGCACCACGCCGCCGGGGCCGGTCATGGCGCGGCGGTCGACCATCACGTTACCGGTGAGCAACAACCCAGCACCACCCTCGGCCCAGGCCTGGTACAGGCGCAGCAATTCAGCGGATGGGCCCTGGCTGGCGTCGGCGAGGTTCTCTTCCATCGCCGCCTTGGCGATGCGGTTGGTGATGGTCGTACCGTTGGGCAGTTGCAGCGCTTGGAAGGCAGTCATGACGTACTCCGGGGTAGCAGGTGGAGCAAGGCTAAGGTTAAAGTCAACTTTAAGGTCAATAGCCCGGAGCACAGATGATGAAAATTGGTGAACTGGCCACGCGCAGCGGTCTGGCCGCCTCGCGTATCCGCTTTTACGAGGCCAGCGGGCTGATCAACGCCCAGCGCCAGGCCAACGGTTATCGCAGCTATACGGAGCAGACACTGCAGACCCTCGGCATTATCAGCTGCGCGCAGCAGGCCGGTTTCAGCCTGGAGGAAATTCGCCGTCTGCTGCCCGATGCCAACCCGCAGGGCTGGGCGCATGAACAGATGCTCGGCAGCCTGCAACGCAAGGTCGTCGAGATCGAGGCGATGCAGCAGCGCCTGGCGCAGAACAAGGCGCAGCTGCTGACCATCATCGCCACCATCGAGAGCAAACCGGAAGGCATGCCCTGCACGGAAAACGCCGAGCGGGTACTGGCCAATCTGCGTGACACGCATACCAGTCAGTAGCTCCATACCTGCCGTCTGCTGCCAGCGGAAGCTGCTAGCCGCGCGCCTATACTCAAGCCACAGGGGGAATAACTTCAGCACTCCATTGGAGTAGGGGCTGGCACTCAGCAGGCGGAGGCTTGCCATGTCGAGTCCGCGCGTCGTTCTGCTCGCCCTGCTGCTGGCAGTGGCGAGTTGCGCCAGCGATCCGCCGGTGCCGGTTACGGCGAGCACCTGGCAGCAGGTCGATCGTGAGATCACCACCCTTTCACGCAGCGCCGCGCAACAGGCGCGCGAGCATGCCCTGCTGTCGATGGAGCAGTGGATGGACCTGGTGTACCAACAGACCGACGAGGAATTTATCCCCTGGTTTTCCGGCTACTGGACCCAGCAGTGGATGAGCGTCAAGGTTTCCTGGTACCGCCTCAGCAGCGGTGGCGCGAAGGACCCCAGCGTCAAACGCCTGGCCCTGTACCTGCAGGAGCAGTACCGCGAGCGCGTGCTGGAACCGGTTGCCGAGACCGACGATCCGCAGCAGATCATGGCGCGCAGCACCTGGATCTACCTCCAACATCTCGATGAAAACCTGCCGCGAATTGCCCAGCAATATGACGTGCCGCGCGAGCAGTTCCACCAGCGCCTGCAGGCCATTCCAGCCATCACCCAGGCACCCGGCGCATCGCTGTATGAGCTGCTGCACGCCGAACCGCTCACCGAGTTGCCGGCCTATAGCGCCTTTATCGAGCACATTCGCAATGCCCCGCGCGGCCTCGGCGACTGGTCGGCGGACCCAGGCATCTCCGCCGTGGCGCAACATACCAGCGAGCGCCTGGTGGACGACCTCGCGGTCAGCGGCGCGGCCGGCGCCTTATCGGCGCTGATCGGCGGCCCGGCCGGGACCACGGTGTCCCTCGGCGTGGCGCTGTTTACCGCCGTCTCGCGGGAAAATGCGCGGCCCGCCAGCGAGGCGCAGCTGCGCAAGAACCTCAACGCCGCCTTCGATGATGAGTGGCTGGGGCTGATGCGCAGCACCGAGCATGGTGTGCTGGCCGGTGTGCATCAGCTGTCCGGGCAGATCGAAAGCGGCCTCAGGGTGCCGTTTCGCTATCAACCATAAGCCTGGTCCGAGCCCCTGATTGTTTAGCCAGAAGCAATCTGAATATGTGAAAAACACGATTTAACCAACTGTCGCCAGCGTGCGAGTCTGCCGGTATGAGTGAACCGATAGCCGATCTGCGCCGCGTCTTCCGCTTCTGCCTGTGCAAGGCCGAGAAGCGTTTTGGTATTGATCGGCTCAGTCCACTGTTACCGGAAATCCTCGCCTTCTGGGCCCTGTGGCATTGCCGCCACGCGCGCCCGCCGGATGCCCTGATCCTCCCGCGCTGATCGCTTCAGCCGTCTGCCTATTCCGTGCTGCATGCGCCTGCCCTGGCGCGAACCGCTGAGCCCTCTGCTCGCGACAGCACCCGTTACCCGATTCCAGGAACCGCCTTATGAACGCCGCCATCAAACCTGTAACGCCCGCCGCCGAGCGCTGCCCGTCCTATTACAGCGCCACCCTCAATGAGGAAACCGACTACCCGACCCTGCAAGGCGAGGTCAGCGTCGATGTGGTGATCATCGGCGGCGGCTTTACCGGCGTGGCGTCTGCCGTGGAGTTGGCCGAGCGCGGCCTCAAGGTGGCGATTGTCGAAGCCAACAAGATCGGCTGGGGCGCCACCGGGCGCAACGGCGGCCAGGTCACCGGCAGCCTGTCGGGCGATGCGGCGATGACCAAGCAGATGCGCAACACCTTGGGCGAGGAGGTTGAAGACTTTATCTGGCACCTGCGCTGGCGCGGCCACGAAATCATCAAGCAGCGGGTGGAGAAGTACGCCATCCAGTGCGACCTCAAGCACGGCCACCTGCACGCGGCGATGAAGCCGGTGCATATGCAGGAACTGCAGGCCACCTACGCCGAAGCACAGCGCCGTGGCATGGGCGCTGACGTGACCCTGCTCGACCGCGATGGCGTGCGCAGCCACCTGGCCAGCGACCTGTACAGCGGCGCGCTAAAGAACACCCGCAATATGCACCTGCACCCGCTGAATCTGTGCATCGGCGAAGCCAAGGCCGCAGCCAGCCTCGGCGCGCTGATTTTCGAGCACTCCGAAGTGCTGGAGATTGTCCACGGCACCAACCCAGCAGTGGTCACCGCCCAAGGCCGGATCAACGCCAAACAGGTGCTGCTGGCCGGCGACGTGTACCACAAGCTGGAGCCGAAAAAGCTCAAGGGCATGATCTTCCCGGCCATGGGCGGCATCGTCACCACCGCGCCACTCGGTGAGCTGGCGAAGGAAATCAACCCGCAGGACCTGGCCGTGTACGACTGCCGCTTCGTCCTCGATTACTACCGCATGACCGCCGACGGCCGCCTGCTATTCGGCGGCGGCTGCAACTACTCCGGGCGTGATTCGCGGGATATCGCCGCCGAGCTGCGCCCCGGCATCGAACAGACCTTTCCGCAGCTCAAGGGCGTCGACATTGATTTCCAGTGGAGCTGCGCCATGGGCATCGTGATCAACCGCATTCCGCAGCTGGGCAAGCTCTCGGACAACGTCTGGTACTGCCAGGGCTACTCCGGCCACGGCATCGCCACCACCCACATCATGGGCGAAATCATGGCCAACGCCCTGACCGGCACCATGGGCCACTACGACACCTTCGCCGCCTGCTCACAGATCAAGGTGCCGCTGGGCGACGTGTTCGGCAACCCGATGCTGGCGGCTGGCATGTGGTACTACCAGATGCTGGAAAAGCTGCGTTAAGACTCCTGCGGATCTGCTGCGCGTCGGCGATACGGCGTTAGAAATGGCCTCGGACTGCTCATTTACAACCCGTAAACTCCGCGTCCTCGGCCATTTCTGCCTTGTCTCGCTCTAGCTCGCGAGATCCGAAATACTAGTCCGCTCGATTGCAACTGAGTACGGCTTGGCTGGCCGGCGCCTCGTCACGATCATCGACGAAGGCCACCGCCGGCGAGCCATCGGCATTTAGCTGGTAGATCGCGCTTGGCTGGCCTTTGTCATTGAAGAACACCTGGCCCAGCCCCGCGCCATTCCACAGGCGTTCGCCGGCCTTGCTGCGCGAGGGGATGCGCGGTTTGACCTGCATGCGCCGGCGCGTGGTCAGCCAGTTCAGCGGCGACCAGTGCGCGTAGAGCCAGCGGTTGAGGCGGTCGAACCAGTCGAGCAGGCGCGGCGGAAATTCGTTTTTCAAACCGCTGCTGGTGATCTGCCAGAGCTGCGGGCCGCGTTTGCGCTGGCGGATCAGCACCTCGTAGACAAACGAGTAATGCACATCGCCGGAGAGGATCACGTAGTTACCCGGCGTGCGCGAGTGGCGGAAGATATTCAGCATCACCTGCGCCGCGCCCCGGTGGGCCATCCAGTTTTCCGCATCGACCATCAGCGGATGGCCGGCCCAGCTGAAGACCTTCTGGATGGTCTCGATCAGCTTGACGCCGAATATCGGTGCGGGGGAGACGATGATCGCCGACGGATGATCAAGCAGCTCCTGCTGAAACTCGCACAGCGCTTCCCAATCCAGCAGACCAGACGGCCGCTTGAGGTTGCGCTCGCTGCGCCAGCGCCGCGTACGGGTGTCCAGCACCACCAGCGCCGGGGTGCTCGGCAGCACGAATTGCCACTGGTGAAAACGCAGCAGGGTGTCGATCAGCGCGTCCTGCGGCTGACAGTCCATATGGTTGGCGGCATCGCGCCCCTCGGTCATCGCGCGGATCATCTGCAGCGGCTTGGCAAACACCGTCGGATTGTTGCCCCAGCCCTGGCACAGCAGGTAGGCGATCAGCGCATTACCGATAATGCGTTTGGAAAACGGGTGGCCGTAGGCCGTCTCTTCCCACTGCGCGGAGAGGTTCCAGTCATCAGTGATGTCGTGATCATCGAAGATCATCAACGTCGGCAAGTGGGCGAGGGCACGGGCGACCTGGCCCAGGCCGCCGCGAAAGGCTTCGATGTGCCCACGCTCGGCCTGATAGCGCGGCACCTCCTCGGCGCTGAGTGCCGGCATTTCGGCATCCAGCAACGTCCAGGGCACGGGCGACCAGACCAGCAGGTACATGGCCAGCACTTCGGCGCAGGTCACCAGGTGGTTGTCGGCGCTGCTGGTGGTGAACACCGGCTTCTCCACGCCGCCGAAAAACCGCTCGCGCAGGGTTTCGTTGCTCTTCAGCGCCGGCAGCAACTCGGCGCGTTGGTAGTAGCTGGCCGGGTGCTGGTACAACGCCGTGCTGTCGGCGACCACCGCACCTTCCAGGTGCTCGCCGAACAGGCCGAGACGCTCGATCACCTGATGAATCGCCCGCAGCATCGGCCCGCTGACATCATCGGCGTAGATCTGGTCGCCGCTCATCAACAACAACGCCGGGCGCTGTTCGGGGGCATGCGCTTCGGCCAGCAGACGGTCGGCGCAAAGCAGGCCATCGGCCGCCGGGTGATGCGGCTTGCGGCAGGAGCCGTGAAGCAGATGATCCAGCTGCGCACGCAGTACGAAGTTGGCCTGGGTCGCGCCGTCGTACAGCAAGTGCGGCGCCCAGTCGGCGATACCCAGCGCGGCCTGATCCGGCTGTTCGATCAGCAGGTCGTAATCAATCTGCATATCGCAGGGCAGCGGCGCTTCCAGCGTGAGGTCAATCAGGTGGATAAATGCCTGCTCGCCAATCTGGATAACCTGGCAGCTGTCGCCAGTCAGCGGCAAGCGCTGTGGCTCGGGCGCGTCTCCATGGCTCAGCTGCAGGGTTAGCGATAAGGGCCGGCTGCCAACCAGCCAGAGCACCAGGCGCTGCGGCTCCATGCGGCGCAGCAGCGGGCCGGCCAACACCAGGGGCAGGTCAGCGTGGGCGACAGTCGGGGTAACAGCGGTTATCGGCATCAGGACATCGGGCTCTGGTGGCATGCAGGTCGGCAATAGAGCGCCATTCTGCGCCACAGGTTCAGTCTTTGCAGCCTGCCCGGCCGGTTTGGCTCACTGCGCCGCCTGGCGCAGGCGCGGCAGATCGAGGATTTCGATCTCGCCATAGGTCAGGCGCAGAATGCCCTGGCCTTCCAATTCCTTGAGGATCTGGTTGGTGGTTTGCCGGGAGATCGCCAGCATCAGCGCCAGCTGTTCCTGGGGCAGATGCAGGACCCGGCGCGGCTCGCCTTCACCGTAGTTTTCGGCGATCAGCAGCAGCCGCCGGGCCAGGCGCGGGGCGGCGGGCAACAGGCTCATCTCTTCCAGGGCGATAAATGCCAGACGCAGCTTGTGGCTCATCAGCAGGGCGAAGTCACGCCAGTACTGCGGCTGCTGTTCGAGCAGCGCCAACAGCGGCGCCTGCGGCACCAGCAACAGGGTGGTGGGGCCTTCGGCAAAGGCATCGTGGGTGCGTGGCTGGCCGTCGAACAGGGAAATCTCGCCAAACCAGTAGGGCGGCTCGACCAGGGTCAGCAGCGCTTCCTTGCCGGTGGCGCTGACCGCGCCGATACGCATGCCGCCCTCAACCACCGCATACAGGCCGCAGGGCTTATCGCCCCGGCGAAACAGCACCTGCCCGGGTGCCAGCTGTTGCACCTGAGCAGCCGCCAGCAGCGCTTCCTGCAATGCAGCGGGCAGGGCGTTAAACCAATGCCCCTGACGCAGGCGCGCCAGATAGCTGTGGCCGCTGTTCATCGACGGTTCCAAGCGGTTTGTCGGCTAGCTGACAGAGCGCTGCGCGGGCGAGGGTTCATGCTGGCCACCTGTCTTGCATGAGGAAAATAATAATGAAAACCCTGGTTGATCATCTGGCTCAATACGCGGCCTATCACCGCGACCAACGCAATATTCTCAGCCACTTTATCGGTATTCCACTGATCGTTGTGGCGGTGGCCGTGCTGTTGTCGCGCCCTGGCTTCGAGCTGCTTGGCCTGTGGCTATCCCCGGCCCTGCTGGTGGCTCTAGCGGCGGGGGTGTTCTACCTGCGCCTGGATCTGCGTTTCGGCCTGCTGATGGCGCTGCTGCTGGTGCTCAGCCTGTGGGCGGCAGCGGGCCTGGCTGTGCAGTCGACGGCGGTGTGGCTAAGCAGCGGCATCGGCCTGTTCGTGATCGGCTGGATTATCCAGTTTGTCGGCCATTACTACGAAGGGCGCAAACCGGCGTTTGTCGATGACGTGATGGGCTTGGTGATCGGCCCACTGTTCGTCGCCGCCGAAGCGGCCTTCCTGCTGGGGCTGCGCAAAGAGGTCGAACAGGCCATCGTCGAGCGCGCCGGCCCGACCTGTATTCGCGAGAAGAAAGCCACCGCCTGAAACTACTAGGCCGCCATCGGCGGCCTGCTAGAACCGATCCGGATCTCGCGAGCTAGAGCGAGACAAGGCGAAAATGGCCGAGGGCGCGGAGTTTACGACTGTAAATGAGCAGCCCGAGGCCATTTTTAACGCAGTATCGCCGACGCGCAGCAGATCCAAGACAGACCTCAATACATCGCCATCCATTGCGTGGTCAGCGACCGTGTATGGCGATACACGGTGATCGGCGCAAACGACCGGCCCGAGGCGCTCTGCAGGGCGCTGCTCTGGCTGTTGAGGTCGACCAGCGCGGCCTTGAGGTAATCCCAGCGGGTTTTCAGCTTGCCGACCTGCGGGTCGGACTTGCCATCCAGCGCAGCCAGTTGCGCATCCACCGACGGCACGATCTTGCGTTCATCCTGGCCGAGGTAGGTGTCGGGCTGTTCGCGGGCGGTTTCGAAATTGCCGAAGTAGGCGCGGCTGAGGTACTGCACCGAGAGGTATTCGAGCTTGGCGGACAGTTCGCTGTCATCCGGGCCGGCCAGCTTGCGGGTTTCCTCAAGCACGCCGAGCAGGGCCTTGCTGAGTTCTTCGGGGTAGCGCCAAGGCATGTCATCTTCGCTCGGGCCGAAGGCCACGCCACGACGAATCTGTACCACCAGTTCCTGATGGGCGCTGCGCAGGGCATCACTGCTTTGTGGCAGGCTCTGCACCGCTGCGGCCAGGGCCTGCAGATCGGTTTCCAGGGCCTCCTGGTGTTTCTTTTGGAAACCCTCGCCACGTAACAGCATCAGGCTGCTGGTAACCCGGCTGGCCTGCACCTGAACTTGTTCCTGGAGGGTAACGGCCTGGGCAACGGCCAACGGCGAAAGGCTCGCCAGCAAACCGATTAGGCACAGCCATAGCGAACTAGACAGCGTTGTAGAACGCATACGAGGGGTGCTCCTTATTATTTTTGTGAGCGTGCTGAACCAGGTCAGCTTACACAGTCGCGGGCCACAGGGTACTGCACTGAATACTGGAGAAAAGCAGCCTAAAGAGTGATTTCATCGGAAAGATGCGCCTGTTCGGCCAGGTCACGCAAGTACTGCGCGCTGAAGGCATCGGCCGGGAAGAAGGTTTCCAACGCCAGTTCCGCCAGGGTGATGTCATTGGCGGTGCCGAACACCGTGGTGGTGCCGATCAGGCTGACCACACCCTGCTCGCTGGCAAACTGCAACGGCATCAGCACTGTATCGCTGTCGAACTGCGCGGGCGCCGCCGGCCCTGGATAGGCATTCAGCTCATCCCACAACGTCTGCAACTGAGCATCGCCGCTGGCCTGAATATCGCGCTGTAAACGCGCCAGCAGGTAGGCGCGCCACGGCCCCAGATTGACGATACGCGGGGCCAGCCCACCGGGATGCAGACTCAGGCGCATGACATTGATCGGCGGTTCCAGCAGTTCAGGGGCGATGCCCACCAGAAAAGGCGCGATGGCGCTGTTGGCCGCCAGCAGGTTCCAGTGACGGTCGATGGTCAGCGCCGGGTAGGGCTCGTGGGCCTTGAGCAGCAGTTCGATAGCCGTGCGTGCGGCCGCCATGGCCGGCTCGGCAAGCGCGTGCTGAGTAAACAGCGGTGCATAACCGGCAGCGCTAAGCAGACGGTTGCGTTCGCGCAGCGGAATATCCAGCTGCTCGGCCAGCAACAGCAGCATCTCGCGGCTGGGCTGGGCGCGCCCGGTTTCGACGAAACTCAGGTGGCGAGTGGAAATATCGGCCTCGCAGGCGAGGTCGAGCTGGCTAAGACGACGGTGCTGGCGCCACTGACGCAGCAGGGCCCCAACGGGCTGTATTTGACTGTTCATGGACATCGACGATAGACCAGCGAGGTCATTGCGGCCATTACCTGCGAGGTAATCGACGCGGCGCGCGGATCGGCGAAATCTAAGGGCCAACCCGCCATTTCGGCGGTCCTTTGTGGAGACTTCGCCATGACCACCTTGCAACCTTCGCTGTTACTGCGCCGCGCCCTGCTCGCCGATGGGCTGGTCGGTGTAATCACTGCCGCGCAACTCCTGCTGCTGGCCGACTGGCTCAGCGGTTTACTGGCCCTGCCGCGCGAACTGCTGCTCGGCGCCGCTCTGGTGCTGCTACCGTTGGCAGTATTTCTGCTCTGGCTGTCGCGTCGCGAAAGCATGTCGCGGGCGGCGGTTTATACGGTGATCGGCCTGAACGCCTTGTGGGTGGTGCAAAGCGTGCTGTTGCTGCTCAGCGGTTGGGTCACGCCAAACCTGCTCGGCTACGCCTTCGTGATCGTCCAGGCCGTGGCAGTGCTGGTTTTTATCGAGCTGGAGCTGATCGGCCTGAAACGCTCGCAGGCCGTGCCCGGCGCGTTTGCCCAGGCATCAGTTGGTGCTCAGTAATGACACCGACTTGACCTGCGCCCAGAGCAATTGCTCGCGCTGGATCTGCAGACGGTCGAAGGAGTAACGGGTGATGCGAGCGATCAGCTGCTCGTCACCCACCTGCACACGCACCAGCACATGGGCCTGCTCAGTGACATTGATCCAGTCCAGCACCCGCGCCGGCAACAGGTTGAGCACGCTGCTGTCCTCGGCCTGCTGCAGGCTCAGGCTGACATCGCGCGCCTTGACCTTGATCCGCACCGACTGGCCCAGCGGCAGCGGCCCATGGGGCAAGCGCAGGTTGATGGCGCTGCCAGGCAGTTGCAACGAGAGCAGCCCGTAGGCCGGATCATGGCCACTGACCAGGCCATCGACCACCGCCTCGGCATCGTCCTCGAAGACAAACGGCAGGTCGGCGCGCAACAAGGTTTCCTTCAACGGGCCACTGGCGCTGACCTTACCGTCCTCGAGCAACACCAGATGATCGGCCAGGCGCGCCACCTCATCCGGCGAGTGGCTGACGTAAACAATCGGAATTTCCAGCTCCTGATGCAGGCGCTCCAGATAGGGCAGCACCTCCTGCTTGCGCTTGAGGTCGAGGGACGCCAGCGGCTCATCCAGCAGCAGCAAGCGCGGGCTGGTCAGCAGGGCACGGGCGATACCGACGCGCTGCTGTTCGCCGCCTGAGAGCTTGTCCGGCAGACGCTCAAGCAGATGCTCAATGCCGAGTAATTCCACTGCCTGCTCCAGGGCAATCCGTCGCTGCGCGGTGGGGATGCGCTTCAGCCCGTACTGCAGATTGCGCCGCACCGTGAGGTGGGCAAACAGGTTGGCATCCTGAAACACGTAACCCACGGCGCGTTGATGCGCCGGGACGAAAATGCCCTGGGCGCTGTCCTGCCACAGCTCGCCGTTGACCTGCAGGTAGCCTTGGCCCGGTTGATCCAGCCCGGCAAAGCAGCGCAGGCAACTGGTCTTGCCCGAGCCGGAATGACCGAACAGGGCGCTGACGCCGCGACCGGGCAGGTTCAGCTCAACATCCAGAGTAAAACCGGCATGCGCCACCTTGAAACGCGCGTGGATTTCGCCTAACCCAGCGACTGTGCGAATCGCCGGATTGCGCCGCGCCAATGGCCAGATCATTGCCACACCCGCGTGCGGCTACGCCCGGAATACAGTGCCAGCAGCACGATAAAGGAGAACAGCACCATGCCACCCGCCAACCAATGAGCCTGGGCGTACTGCATGGTTTCCACATGGTTGTAGATCTGCACGGAGGCCACCTGGGTTTTGCCGGGGATATTGCCGCCAATCATCAGCACCACGCCGAACTCGCCCACGGTATGCGCGAAGCCGAGAATCGCCGCGGTGACAAAACCCGGCCTGGCCAGCGGCAACACCACCGTGAAGAACGCATCCCACGGCCCGGCGCGCAAAGTTGCTGCCGCCTCCAGCGGGGCACGACCAATCGCCTCGAAGGCGTTCTGCAGCGGCTGCACGACAAAGGGCAGGGAATAGAACACCGAACCGATCACCAGCCCGGTAAAGGTAAACGTCAGAGTGCCGAGGCCGAGGCTCTGGGTCAGCTGGCCGATAAAGCCGTGCGGGCCCATGCTCACCAGCAGGTAGAAGCCGATCACCGTCGGCGGCAGCACCAGCGGCAGCGCGACGATGGCGCCAATCGGCTGCTTCCATTTGGAATGAGCGCGCGCCAGCCACCAGGCAATCGGCGTACCGATCAGCAGCAGCAACAGGGTGGTCAGCGATGCCAGCTCAAATGTCAGCAGTACGGCGGCGAGATCGGCTTTAGTCAGTGGCATCGCAACGTCCCTTTAAAGCGTGTAGCCGTAGGACTTGATGATTGCAGCTGCTTTTTCACTCTTCATGTAAACCATAAAAGCCGCAGCGGCTGGGTTGTGCTCGCCCTTTTTGAGGATCACCGCATCCTGACGAATTGGGGCATGCAATTCAGCAGGCACCTGCCAGGCCGAGCCGCCGGTGAGCAGACCGTCCTTGTACACCTGCGACAGCGCGACAAAGCCCAGTTCGGCATTGCCACTGGCAACAAACTGAACGGTCTGGGCAATGCTCTGCCCCTCGACCAGCTTGGGCGCGACGGCCTGGCTCAGACCCAGCTTGGCTAACACCTGGGCGGCAGCCAGGCCATAGGGTGCGGTTTTCGGGTTGGCAATGGCCAGGTGCTGAAACTTATTGGCTTTGAGCACGGCGCCGCGCTCATCGACATAGCCGACCTGCGCCGACCACAGAGCCAGGGCGCCGATGGCATAGGTAAAACGTGAGCCGGCAACCACCTCACCTTCGCTTTCCAACTTGGCCGGGGTGAGCTCATCGGCGGCGAGGAATACTTCGAAGGGTGCGCCGTTCTTGATCTGCGCGTAGAGCTGTCCGGTAGCGCCGTAAGCCGTCACCAGCCGATGCCCTGTGGCCTCCTCGAAGCCGCGGGCGATGGCCGGAATGGGTGCGCTGAAGTTGGCAGCCACTGCCAGCTGAACCTCCCCGGCCTGAGTAACGGCGATGCAGCTCAGGCTGATGCAGAGCGTGAACAGGGCCTGGCTAAATCGGCGGTGCATGCACGGGGTTCCTTCGCTTATTGATTACCGGCAGTGCAGGTTTTGCCGTGCCGCGGCATGGCCATCCTATACGGACGGCCATTGAACGACAAAGCCCGCGAGCAACACCGGGCAAGGGTGCTGTTCGCGGGCTAGTCGATGTTTACCGAGCTCTGGCTTTAGCTCAGGCCGATCTCCACCCGGTCGCCCTGCAAGCGTACCGGCCAGGTGCGCAGCTGCTGCTCGGGATATTCCAGGCAGCTGCCGTCTTCCAGGCGGTAGTGCTGTTTGTACAGCGGCGCGGCGATGACCAGGTCGCCGGCCAGGCTGCCGACAATGCCGCGACCGATGACGTTGGCACCGGACTTGGGGTCGCGGTTATCGACGGCATACAGCTGTTTACCGCTGGTCTCGTCAGGCAGATAGAACAGCGCCACCTGGGCGCCATCTACCCAGGCGACTACGCCGGAGTTGGCCACCAGATCGGCACGGCTGCACAGGGCGCGCCATTGCACGCTGGTTTGTTCGACTGTTGCGGTTGCGCTCGACTGGCTCATCAGACCACCTCCTCGAATAGCGGAATAAGGGCAAGCTCGTCAGCGCGCACCGGGCGGCGCTGGCCGCGTTCCTCGACAAACTGGATATCCGGGTCGCCGCCCTGCTGGTTGACGAAGGTGCGGAAGCGCTTGAGCTTCTCCGGGTCCTTCAGGGCGTTGGCCCATTCGCACTCGTAGCGGTCGATCACCAGCTGCATCTGCGCTTCCAGTTCGGCAGCGAGATTGAGGCTGTCGTCGATGATCACTTCCTTGAGGTAATCCAGGCCGCCTTCCAGCGACTCGCGCCATACCGAGGTGCGTTGCAGGCGGTCGGCGGTGCGCACGTAGAACATCAGGAAGCGGTCGATGTAGCGGATCAGGGTTTCGTCATCCAGATCGGTGGCGAACAGCTCGGCGTGGCGTGGGCGCATGCCGCCGTTGCCGGCGACATAAAGGTTCCAGCCGTTCTCGGTGGCGATCACGCCAACGTCCTTGCTCTGCGCCTCGGCGCATTCGCGGGTGCAGCCGGAGACCGCAAACTTGATCTTGTGCGGCGAGCGCAGGCCCTTGTAGCGATCCTCCAGCAGCAGCGCCATGGCCACGCTGTCCTGCACGCCGTAGCGGCACCAGGTGCTGCCGACGCAGCTCTTCACCGTGCGCAGTGACTTGCCGTAGGCGTGACCGGTTTCGAAACCGGCGGCGATCAGCTCGGCCCAGATGTCCGGCAGTTCGTGCAGCTGCGCGCCGAACAGGTCGATGCGCTGGCCGCCGGTGATCTTGGTGTAGAGGTCGTACTTCTTCGCCACCGCGCCGATGGCCAGCAGGCCGTCCGGGGTGATCTCGCCACCAGGAATACGCGGCACCACCGAGTAGGTGCCGTTCTTCTGCATGTTGGCCATAAAGGTGTCGTTGGTGTCCTGCAGCGGCACCAGCGCCGGATCGGTGATCGAGCGGTTCCAGCAGGAAGCGAGGATCGAACCCACCGCTGGCTTGCAGATATCGCAGCCGACATGGCCGCGGCCGTGCTTGGCCAGCAGCGCCTCGAAGCTCTCGATGCCTTCGACGCGAACGATGCCGTACAGCTCCTGGCGGGTGTAGGCGAAGTGTTCGCACAGGCTCTTGTCCACCACCACGCCACGCGCAGTCAGCTCGTGCTCGAACACCTGCTTGAGCAATGCCGAGCAGCCGCCACATCCGGTGGCTGCCTTGGTGCAGGCCTTGAGGCCCGCGAGGTCGCCGCAGCCGCCGTCGATGGCGGCGCAGATCGCGCCTTTGCTGACGTTGTGGCAGGAGCAGATGGTCGCGGTGTCCGGCAGGGCATCGGCGCCCAGCGCCGGGGCGCCTTCGCCTTGCGGCAGGATCAGGCAGGACGGATCGGCCGGCAGCTTGATGCCGTTCTGCACGTACTGCAGCAGGGTGTCGTAATAGCTGTTGTCGCCGACCAGTACAGCGCCGATGGCCTGCTTGCCGTCAGCGGAGACGACCAGACGACGGTAGCTGGCGTTGGCTTCGTCGATAAAGCGGTAGCTGCGCGAGCCGGCAGTAGCGCCGTGTGCATCGCCGATGGAGCCGACGTCGACGCCGAGCAGCTTGAGCTTGGTCGACATGTCCGCGCCCATAAAGGGTTCGCTGTCTTCGCCGCACAGCTGGGTGGCGACGCTGCGGGCCATCTGGTAGCCCGGAGCGACCAGGCCGAAGATGCCGCCGTTCCACGCCGCGCACTCGCCGATGGCGTAGATGGCCGGGTCGCTGGTGCGGCACTGACTGTCGATGGCCACACCGCCGCGCGGGCCGAGCTCCAGGCCGCACTGCTTGGCGATGGCGTCCTGCGGGCGGATGCCGGCGGAGAATACGATCAGGTCGGTTTCAAGGAATTCATCATCGGCAAAGTTCATCCGGTAGCGGTACTCGCTGCCCAGGGTGATCGACTGGGTGCCGCGCGACAGGTGTACGCTAACGCCCAGTGCTTCGATCTGGGCTTTGAGTGCCAGGCCGCCGTGATCATCCAGCTGCACCGGCATCAGCCGTGGGGCGAACTCCACCACATGGGCTTCCAGGCCCAGCGACTTCAATGCATTAGCCGCTTCCAGGCCGAGCAGGCCGCCACCGACCACCACACCACGGCGCGCGCTCTTGGCGGCGGCCTGAATGGTGTCGAGATCGGCCAAGGTGCGGTAGACCAGGCGCGAATCACCCTCGGCGCCTTCAATCGGCGGCACGAAGGGGTAGGAGCCGCTGGCCAGCACCAGCTGGTCGTAAGGGAAGCTGCCTTCGGCGGTGATCACTTCGCGGCGTTCGCGGTCGATCTCCAGCACCGGCACACCGAGGTGCAGGGTCACGCCCGGCGTCTGGTACAACTCGGCACCGCTGAGGGCCAGGGATTCGGCATCGCGGCCAGTGAAATACTCGGAGAGGTGCACGCGGTCATAGGCGCGCAGCGGCTCTTCGCTGAACACATGCACGCGGTACTGCGCCAGCGCGCCACGCTCGATCAGTTGCTCAACGCAGTGATGGCCGACCATGCCGTTGCCGATGATGATCAGCTGTTGCTGGTCTGTGGAGGTATCTGTGCTGTTCATGGCATTTCCCGGCCGAAGCTCATCAGGTTTTTCTGCGGCAATAAAAAAAGCGCCTGAAACCTTGCGGTTTCAGGCGCCTTTGCCTGTTCTGTGCGGTGCCTACGAGTGGCACCTGATTACCCATTGCCTGTGCAGGCTGGCGATCGCCATTGATCGAATGGGCGGCCCGAATGTAGCGGGCTCGCTGGGGCTCATGCAGCGCCTGTGCCAGTTTCCCCGCAGTGGCCTGCGGCCCGCATAGCAGTGGGCTGCAGGCGCAGTTGCAGGCTCACCTACCCGACGCGATAAAGACCCAAAAAGAGGCGAGCAGAGCACCCTGCGCCCCATTATGAGTCGCGCAAAATCCGCCCAGCGGCCCCGCACACACCTCGCCAGCCCTTGCCGCGCGGGCGTTCACGCCACCCTGGCGAACCCTGGCGCGTGCCTTGCTATAGACCAACCCAGGTAATCAACGCTGATTGCCCATCCACGACAAAGACGCCGTGCCACTCCCGTTTCGACGGAGGGTTGCATGGCGTTTTGCGTTTCAGGTGCAGGAGAGGGGTGTGGCGAACAAAACGGTTCGGAGTGTCTGTCCATATTGCGGCGTCGGCTGCGGCATCGTCATGCAAGTGGAAAACGGCAAGATCGCCAAGGTCAGCGGTGACCAACAGCATCCGAGCAACTTCGGCCGCCTGTGCACCAAGGGCAGCACCTGCGCCCAACCGCTGAACGAATCCGGCCGTATGGAACACGCCTACCTGCGCAGCGAACGTAACCGCGACCCTGGGCAAATCGCCATGGACGCCGCGATCAGCGCCGCCGCCGCCCGCCTGCGCGCGATCCTCGACGAGCACGGCCCGGACGCCATCGCCCTGTATGTCTCCGGGCAAATGTCGCTGGAGGCGCAGTACCTGGCCAACAAACTGGTCAAAGGTTACCTGGGCAGCAACCAGATCGAATCCAACTCGCGCCTGTGCATGGCCAGCGCCGGCAGCGGCTACAAACTGTCGCTGGGCGCCGACGGCCCGCCCGGCTCGTACCAGGATTTCGACCGCGCGGATGTGCTGCTGGTGATCGGCGCGAATATGGCCGACTGTCATCCAATCCTGTTTCTGCGCCTGATGGCACGGGTCAAGGCCGGCGCCAAGCTGATCGTCGTCGACCCCCGGCGCAATGCCACGGCGGACAAGGCCGACCTGTTTCTGCAGATCAAACCGGGCAGCGACCTGCTGCTGCTCAACGGCCTGCTGCACCTGCTGCACAAGAACGGCCACACCGATCCGGCCTTTATTGCCGAGTTCACCGAAGGCTGGGAGGTCATGCCGGACTTCCTCGAAAGCTACACCCCCGAATACGTCGCCGCCCACACCGGGCTGAGCGAAGCAGCGATCCGCCAGGCCGCACGCTGGATCGGCGAAGCCGGCGAGTGGATGAGCTGCTGGACCATGGGCCTCAACCAGAGCACCCACGGCACCTGGAACACCAACGCCCTGTGCAACCTGCACCTGGCCACCGGCAAGATCTGCCGCCCCGGCAGCGGGCCGTTCTCCCTCACCGGCCAACCCAACGCCATGGGCGGCCGCGAAATGGGCTATATGGGCCCCGGCCTGCCGGGCCAGCGCAGTGTGCTGGTGGACGACGACCGTGCCTTTGTCGAGCAAGTCTGGGGCGTGCCGGCCGGCACCCTGCATACCCGCCTGGGCGGCGGCAGCGTGGCGTTGTTCGAGGACCTGGCGGCCGGCAAGGTCAAAGCCTGCTGGATCATCTGCACCAATCCGGTGGCGAGCATGGCCAACCGTAGCAAGGTGATCGAAGGGCTCAAGGCCGCCGAACTGGTGATCGCCCAGGACGCCTTCCTCGACACCGAAACCAATCGCTATGCCGACATCCTCCTGCCCGGCGCGCTGTGGGCCGAAGCCGAAGGGGTGATGATCAACTCCGAACGCAACCTGACCCTGATGCCGCAAGCCGTCGAGCCGCCCGGCGAGGCCATGGCCGACTGGCGCATCATCGCCGAGGTGGCCTGCGCCATGGGCTTTGCCGACGGGTTCAGCTACAGCTCGGCCGAGCAGGTGTTCGAGGAAATCAAACGCTTCCACAATCCCAAAACCGGTTATGACCTGCGCGGCGCCAGCTACCCGCGCCTGCGCCAAACGCCGCTGCAATGGCCCTGCGCCAGTGAAGAGGGCGACGGGCGTATGCCGATTCGCTATCAAAACGACGGCATCAGCCAGACGCTGCACATTCGCGAGGATGGCAGCACGCCGCGCCTGGCCTTTGCTACACCCAGCGGCAAGGCGCAGTTTTTCCCGCGCCCGCACCTCGACCCGGCGGAAATGCCCGATGCCGACTTTCCATTCGTACTCAATACCGGGCGCCTGCAGCACCAGTGGCACACCCTGACCAAGACCGGCAAGGTCGCCACGCTGAACAAGCTCAACCCCGGCCCCTTTATCGAAGTGCACCCGCAGGACGCCGCTGCCCTCGGCGTGCGCGACCGCGATCAGCTGGAAGTCCGCTCGCGGCGTGGCCATGCCGTGCTGCCGGTGCAGATCAGCGACCGCGTGCTGCCCGGCGGCTGCTTTGCGCCGTTCCACTGGAACGATGTGTACGGCGACAACCTGGCGATCAACGCGGTGACCAGCGACGCCATCGACCCCATCTCGCAGCAGCCGGAATTCAAGTTCTGCGCCGTCAGCCTGCGGCGTATCGAGCTGATCGCCCATCAACGCCTCGACTCGCCCGCCGCCGAGGCAGTCGACAGCACTCGCCTATCTCACCAGCCCGAGGAACTCGCGATGTCGAGCATCGAAACCTTTGCGGCCCTGGTCGGCGTAGATTGCAGCGCGCCGCCGCTCCTCAGCGAAAGCGAGCGCAGCTATATGGCCGGCTATATCAGCGGTCTGCGCAGCAACCCCGGCGGCGGTGTACCCAGCCTGCCAAGCCAGGCGCCCCTGGCCGAGCCGACTCGCCTGTGGCTCGACGGCATGCTCGCCGGAATATTCAGCCGCGTCGCACCAGCGGCGCTGGCAGCGAGCCCTGCGGTAACCCTGCTGTGGGCCTCGCAGACCGGCAATGCCGAAGCACTGGCCGAACGCCTGGCCACGCACTTAAGCGAAGCTGGGGTTGCCGTGGCGCTCAGCTGCATGGCCGATTACCCACCGCAGCAACTGGCCAGCGCCGGCTCGGTGTTGCTGCTCAGCAGCACCTTCGGCGACGGTGATGCGCCGGACAACGGCCAGGCCTTCTGGAATGCCCTGCAGACCAGCGACCTGCGCCTGGAAAATCTGCGCTATGCGGTACTGGCGCTTGGCGACCCGAATTACGAGCAGTTCTGCCAGCACGGCAAAAACCTCGACCGCCGCCTGGCCGAACTCGGCGCCACACCAATGCGGGCCTGCCTAGACTGCGACAGCGACTTCGACGACGCAGCAGCGGCCTGGCTAAGTGAGCTGCTGCCCTTGCTGCGCCCGGCGGCAACGCCGGCTCCCGCGCACCGCGCAGCCGCAACTGAGCCCGTCAGCCCTCAGCTGGTGAGCAAGACTCAGCCGCTGCCCGCGCGCCTGGCGCTTAACCTGCGCCTGAACGCAGCAGGCGCGAGCAAGGACACCCGTCAGTTCGCTTTCGCCCTAGGCGACTCAGGCCTGACCTACGAAGCAGGTGATGCCCTCGGCGTATGGCCGCGCAACTGCCCGGAGCTGGTCGAGGAAGTGCTCGAACTGGCGCACCTGGACGGCGAGCAACTGGTCAACGTGGCCAAGGTCGGCGAGCTGCCGCTGCGCGAGGCGCTTAGCAGTCATTTCGAAATTGCCCGACCGAGCAACGAGGCTCTTGCCCTGGTCGCCGAACGCAGCGCCAGCAGCGAGTTGCGCAACCTGCTTGGCGAGCGCAAGGCCGAGCTGAAGAACTGGCTGTGGGGCCGCCAACTGGCCGATGTGCTGCAGGCCTATCCGGCTGAACACACGGCTGGCGAACTGCTGGGCAGCCTCAAGCGTTTGCAACCGCGCCTGTATTCGATCTCCTCAAGCCCCAAGGCGCATGCCGGCGAAGTGCACCTGACCGTTTCCGCCGTGCGCTACGGCAAGCGCAAGGGCGTGGCCTCGACCTTTCTCGCCGACCGTGCGGATAACGGCGAGGTGCCGCTGTTTGTGCAGAGCAACAAATACTTCCGCGTGCCGCAAGATGGCGACGTGCCGATGATCATGATCGGCCCCGGCACCGGCGTGGCGCCGTTTCGCGGCTTCCTCCACGAACGCCGCGCACGCGGCGATCTCGGCAAGAACTGGCTGTTCTTCGGCGAGCAGCATGCGGCCAGCGATTTCTACTACCGCGACGAGCTGACGGCGATGCAGCACGACGGCCTGCTGACCAACCTCAGCCTGGCCTTCTCCCGTGATCAGGCGCAGAAGATCTATGTGCAGGATCGTATCCGCGAGCAGGGCGCCGAGCTGTGGCGCTGGCTGGAGGAGGGTGCGCAGCTGTACGTCTGCGGCGACGCCAACCGCATGGCCAAGGATGTCGAGCAGGCGCTACAGGATGTGGCGCGCGAGCACGGTGGTTTGAGCGAGGAAAAGGCCGCCGAACATATTCGCCGTCTGGCCGAACAGAAGCGCTATCTGCGTGATGTGTACTGAGTAGTCAGAGCCTACGCCAGGCACTGGCCAGCCAGGGCTGCTGGTCACGCGGCAAGCCTGCCGGGCGGTAGTAATGCTGCAGTTCGCTAAAGCCGGCGGCGTTGAGCAACACGCGCCAGTTGGCCAGGTCGTGATAGGCGCCGTAGCGCTCGCCATTCCAGCCTTCCTGGTTCTCGCCACGGGGATTGGAGCTAAACAGCACGCCACCGGGCTTAAGGGTGGCATGCAGCTGCTGCAGCACCCGTGGCAGTTCCTGGCGGGGAATGTGAAACAGCGAGGCATTGGCGAACACGCCATCGAAGCGTTCAGGCGGCAGATCGAGGGCGAGAAAGTCCTGCTGCCAGGCTTCGCAGCCACTGTCGGCGCGGGCCATTTCGACAAAGCGCGCGCAGCCGTCCAAACCGACGGCGCTGTGGCCCATGGCGCTAAAGGTGCGCAAATCGCGCCCCGGGCCGCAGCCGAAATCGAGAATCTGGTAGGGCGCAGTCGCCTGGATAGCCGCGAGCAAGGCGGCAATATTCTGGCTGACATCGTGGTCGCGGGTGCCGTCACGAAAGTCTTCGGCGCAGCCCTGATAATGGCGCAGGGTCAGTGCGCTGATTTGCGCTAGTTCTTCAGCGCTCAATCCCACAGTCTTAGCCCTCGGCCAGCAGACGGCGCAGTTCGGCCAACACCGGGGCGCTGGCTGGACGCACATCCCGCCACAGGGCAAAGGCTTCAGCGGCCTGTTCGACCAGCATGCCCAAGCCATCCAGAGTGCGCGCCGCGCCGTGCTCGGCGGCCCAGCGGTTAAAGGAGGTCAATTCCTTGCCGTACATCATGTCGTAGCACAGGGTGTGCCCCGGCTGAATCAGGCTCGGCGCAATCGGCGGCAACTCGCCAGCCAGACTGGCCGAGGTACCGTTGATGATCAGATCCACCGGCGCGTCGATCCAGTCATAACCACTGGCAACCACCGGGCCCAAATCGGCAAATTCGCGGGCCAGTTGCTCGGCCTTTTCCAGCGTACGGTTGGCAATCACCAGCGCCGCCGGCTGCTCGGCCAGCAACGGCTCCAACACACCGCGTACCGCACCACCCGCGCCGAGCAGGAGAATACGTTTGCCCTTGAGGCTTACCCCGGCATTCACCGTCAGATCACGCACCAGGCCGGCGCCGTCGGTGTTGTCACCGAGCAGGCTGCCGTCTGCAAGCTTCTTCAGGGTATTTACCGCGCCAGCACGTTGAGCGCGGGCGCTGAGCTGATCGGCAAGAGCAAACGCCTGCTCCTTGAACGGCACCGTGACATTGGCACCCAAACCCTCGGCAAAGAACGCGCGGGCGAAGCCGGGAAAGTCGTCCAACGGCGCGAGCAGGGCTTCATAGCTCAGCTGCTCGCCAGTCTGCTGAGCAAACAGCCGATGAATCAGTGGCGACTTGCTGTGACCGATTGGGTTGCCGAATACGCCGTAGCGGTCCATCAGCGGTCCGCCTCATTCAGCCAGTCACGATCAGTCAGGAAATACTCGGTCAGACGCGCCTCTTCGCTGCCCGGCTCCGGCTTCCAGTCGTAGCCCCAGCGCACATGCGGCGGCAGCGACATCAGGATCGATTCGGTACGCCCGCCGGACTGCAGGCCGAACAGCGTGCCGCGGTCAAACACCAGGTTGAACTCGACATAGCGGCCACGGCGGAAGGCTTGAAATTCACGCTCGCGCTCGCCATAGGGGGTCAGCTTGCGGCGCTGCACGATGGGCAGATAGGCGGCGATATAGGCATCGCCGATGGCGCGCATAAAGGCGAAGCTGGTGTCGAAATCCCACTGATTCAGGTCATCGAAGAACAGCCCGCCAATGCCGCGTGGCTCGCCACGGTGCTTGAGGTGGAAGTAGCGATCACACCAGGCCTTGAACTTCGGATAGACCTCGGCACCGAAGAGCGCGCAGGCGTCATGGGCGACCTGGTGCCAGTGCCGGCAGTCTTCTTCATTGCCGTAGTAAGGCGTCAGGTCGAAGCCGCCGCCAAACCACCAGACTGGCTCTTCGCCTTCTTTCTCGGCACTGAAGAAACGCACGTTGGCGTGGGAAGTCGGCACATAGGGGTTTTCCGGGTGGATCACCAGTGACACGCCAAGGGCCTCGAAGCCGCGTCCGGCCAGTTCCGGCCGATGAGCGCTGGCCGAAGGCGGCAGGCTGTCGCCGAACACGTGGGAGAAGTTCACCCCGCCCTTTTCGATCAGCGCGCCGTTCTCCATCACCCGCGTGCGGCCGCCACCACCAGCGGGCCGCTGCCAGGCATCCTCGAAGAATTCGGCACCACCATCTTCGGCTTGCAGGGCAGTGCAGATACGGTCTTGCAGATCCAGCAGGTAGGCTTTGACGGCCTCAGTACGGTCACTCACGGCGGCACCTTGAAAACGGGTAAGGCCAGGCGGCACGTGGCCGCGGGGAAAAATGGGCGGCCAGCATAACACCAGCCACCCCACGGTCGCAGTTGACGGCGGTCAATGCAGACGATTGGATAACGGCACATTTCTGCCCCTGCGGGCATCATCCAGGCATTCAATCGCGGAAGATTCTGAAAATGGCCATGCGTATCCAGTTCAACCGTCACGGCGGCCCGGACGTTCTCGACTACACCGACTACACACCCGCAGCCCCAGGTCCGAATGAGGTACGGGTGCAGAACCAGGCGATCGGCCTGAATTTTATCGACACCTATTTCCGCAGCGGCCTGTATGCACCGCCAGCGCTGCCGTCCAGCCTGGGCACCGAGGGTGCGGGCATCGTCGAGGCGGTGGGTGCTACGGTCAGCGGTTTTCAGGTGGGCGACCGTGTGGCCTATGCCACCGGGCCGCTGGGCGCGTACAGCGAGCTGCATGTGCTGCCGGCCGAGAAGCTGGTGAAACTGCCGGATGCAATCAGCTTCGAGCAAGCCGCCGCAGTGATGCTGAAGGGCCTGACGGTGCAGTATCTGCTGCGCCAGACTTATCCGCTGCAGGGCGGCGAAACCATTCTGTTTCATGCCGCCGCCGGCGGGGTCGGCTCCTTTGCCTGCCAGTGGGCCAAGGCGCTTGGGGTCAAGCTGATCGGCACCGTCAGCTCGGCGGAAAAAGCGGCGCGGGCCAAAGCGCAAGGCGCCTGGGCGACCATCGACTACAGCCATGAGAACGTCGCCCAGCGCGTACTGGAACTGACTGACGGCAAGAAGTGCCCGGTGGTCTACGACGGCGTCGGCAAGGACACCTGGGAAACCTCGCTGGACTGCGTGGCGCCGCGCGGCCTGCTGGTCAGTTTCGGTAATGCGTCTGGCGCAGTCAGCGGGGTCAACCTGGGCATTCTGGCGCAGAAGGGCTCGCTGTTCGTCACTCGGCCGACCCTGGCCGGCTACGCCGATACGCCTTCCCGGCTGCAGGCGATGGCTGACGAACTGTTCACCATGATCGCCAGCGGCCAACTGCAGGTGGAGATCAGCAACCGCTATGCACTCAAGGACGCCGCGCTGGCACAAAGCGCCCTGAGCGCACGACAGACCACCGGCTCGAGCATTCTGCTGCCCTAGGCGGTTGGGCCGGGATCAGGACGCCCTGACCACGTCGCCGCTGATCAGATCACGGATCAGGCTGGGGTTCTTGCGTCCGCCCAAAGCCCCACCAAGCACAGCATCCAACTGGCCGGGGAAGTACTGCTCGACACGCAAACGACTGCGCGCAGACGGGCGGCCTGCCGGATTGGCCGAGGTCGACACCAGCGGCCCGGTCAGGCGACAGAGCGCACGCACCTGCGGATGATCGCTGACGCGCAGGGCTACACTGCTGTGCTGTCCGCTGATCCACTCGGGCAGCCGATTCTGGTGTGGCACCAGCCAGGTGTTGGGCCCCGGCCAACTACCGGCAAGACGCGTCAGCCAGATTTCCGGTAGGTCTTCGAGAAGAAAGTCGAACTGCTCGATATCGGCGGCCACCAGAATCAGCCCCTTGTGCACGGGACGATCCTTCAGCGCCAGCAAGCGCTCCACCGCTTCGTCATGCCAGGGATCACAACCCAGTCCCCATACCGCTTCGGTCGGATAGGCAATCACTCCGCCATTGCGCACCACACGTGCAGCCTGCTGTATCTGCCAGTTGCTGACCATTCACTGCTCTCCACTAAGGCCTGACGGGCAGTGTATCCAAGCTAAAGCGCGCGGCCCACCCAGCGGCCGTTTTCGCAGGCCACCCGACCGTCTAGCTCCAGCTCTGTCAGCGCCGCCAGCACCTCGGCCAACGGCAAACCACTGGCCACCACCAGCGCTTCGCTGCTATGCGGAGCGGCATGCAGCAGGGCCAGTAATGGGTGACGGGGAGGCTCCGACTTGCGCACTGTAATGGTGGGTGGCTGCGCGTGCCAGCCGCGCAAGGCCTGCAGAATGTCTTCGATACTTTCCACCAACGTCGCCCCTTCGCGGATCAGCTGATGACAACCGCGCGCGCCGGGATGATGGATCGAACCGGGAATCGCATAGACCTCTCGGCCCTGTTCGGCGGCCAGACGCGCGGTAATCAGCGAACCGCTGGAAGGGCTGGCTTCCACCACCAGCACGCCAACTGATAGACCACTGATGATGCGATTACGCCGAGGGAAATTGCTCGCCTGGGGCCGACAATCCAGCGGCAACTCCGACACCAGCGCGCCACCACGGGAGACGATATCTGCGGCGAGTTTCTTATGCCGCGCCGGATACAGGCACTGTAAACCCGTACCAAGCACCGCGACCGTCTTGCCACCGGCATCAAGTGCGCCTTGGTGGGCCGCACCGTCGATGCCCAAGGCCAGCCCGCTGGTAATCACAAAGCCGCCGCCGGCCAGGCTGCGAGCAAAACTCTGCGCAGTATCTAACCCTGGCCGCGATGCGCGCCGGCTCCCCACCATGGCCAGTTGCGGCTGCTCCAGCAGCGCTGGGTCACCCTCAACAAATAGCAGCGGCGGCGCATCCACCAACTCGGCCAGCAGACCTGGATAAATTGCGTCATCCCACATCAGCAGGTGATGAGTCTCGGCGTCCAACCAGGCCAGGCTCTGGGCAGCACGTTCACGCACCTCGGCGCTACGCCGCGCATCACTGCACGCCTGCGGTAAACCCAGGGATCGCCAGGCACTGGCCGGCGCGCTAAGTGCAGCTGACGCACTGTCGAAGGCACTGAGGAGTTTTCGAAAGCGGCGAGGGCCCAGCTCCGGCAAGCAGTGCAAGCGCAGACGGGCTTCCAGTTCAGCTGGAGAAATAGCAGAAGGTTGCGACATGCGGATCATCCTTGATCGGTCGCGCCGCACAGCGGCAGGGTGGCGGCCAGGGATGGCACGCCATAAAAAGCCCCGCATTTGCGGGGCTTTTCGGTGTTACGGATTACGCACTTTGTCCATCAGTTCAAGCGAGCGAGAAGCCCCAAGCACCAGGCCATAGCTAAGTTTGTCGTAGGTGCGGAACACCATCAACAAACCGGAACGCTCGTCCGGAATCTTCACCGATTCGCCCGTTACGCGGTCGCGCACGGTTTCACCGGTCTTGTAAATCGCCAGCACGTTGCCTTCACTCAGGCCATCACGGGCGCCTTTGTTGATGGTCACCACATCAAACTGACCAACCTGAGTCACGCCGCGCGGCACATCGAGGATCACACCGTTGATCTCGCCAGCCGGCTCACTCGGCATAAAAGTCGAGTTGATCGCACGCTCTTCGGTGGCAAATAAACGGTCGCCTAGACGCACTTCCTGGGTCGAGCGAGTCAGGGCCATAGTACCGACATCACCTTCCTCGGCAACGATCTCACCCGAGCCGATATCATCGGCGTTGATCCCAAGGAATTCCTGGGTATCCGGGTCCGTATAGGTTTTACCCTGACGGAAGATGCCATAAGCCGGCGCCGCTTCATCAAAGACACCGCGGGCATACACACGATCACCAGCGCCACTGACAACGCGCTCGGCGTTGCCGGCAACGATATACGGCGCACCCTGGAACTGCTCAGGGGTATCAACGATGCGGTTGCTCAGCAAGAAGCTGTTGATCGCCTCCAACGGAATCGCCGGAATGGCTTCAGCCATCGGCGTGCTGCGCACCTGCGGCGACAGCTTGATGGTGCCGCGCGACTCGCCGCGGTTAAGCATCAGACGTGGCTGACCATCGATATAGACCAGGCTGAGTTGGTCGCCTGGGTAGATCAGATGGGGGTTTTCCACCTGTGGGTTGGCGTGCCAGATTTCTGGCCACTTCCACGGCTGGCTGAGAAATTTTCCGGAGATATCCCAGAGGGTATCGCCCTTGACCACGGTATAACGGTCTGGGTGACCGTCCTTGAGTTGCACTTCGGCCTGGGCCAAGCCACTTGCCGCAAGCAGCAGCAGGGCGAGTAGTGATTTCCTCATGCGGTGAATCCCTTTATTATGTGTCTTCACGTGGAGCGCCCTAGCGCCGCGACAAAACCCAGTCGTGCTGCGGCGTGAAGCCGTTTTTCAATGCTGCTCATCATCTTAGCAGCGGATTTTGACTTTATTCCACAAGTGCATCACAAACGCATATGGCGATCCTGAATATCCTCGAATTTCCCGATCCGCGCCTGCGCACCATCGCCAAGCCGGTGGACGTAGTCGATGACGCCTTGCGTCAGCTGATCGATGACATGTTTGAAACCATGTACGACGCACCGGGCATCGGTCTGGCAGCGACGCAGGTCAACGTGCACAAGCGCCTGGTAGTGATGGACTTGTCCGAAGATAAGTCCGAACCCCGAGTGTTTATCAACCCCGAGTTCGAGCCGCTGACCGAGGAAATGGATCAGTACCAGGAAGGTTGTCTGTCAGTGCCGGGCTTCTACGAAAACGTCGACCGCCCGCAGAAGGTCAAGATCAAGGCGCTGGACCGCGATGGCCAGCCCTACGAGCTGATCGCCGAGGGCCTGCTTGCCGTGTGCATCCAGCACGAGTGCGACCACCTCAACGGCAAGCTGTTTGTTGATTACCTGTCTAATCTCAAACGCGACCGGATCAAGAAGAAGCTGGAAAAGCAGCACCGCCAGCAGGCTTGAGCCACACCTTTCAAAGGCTTGCTACGGCAAGCCTTTTTCTTTCTAGCAGTGAGAACCCATGTCTGAGTCTTTGCGTATTGTCTTTGCCGGCACCCCGGAATTCGCCGCCGAACACCTCAAGGCCTTGCTCGACACGCCACACCAGATTATTGCCGTCTACAGCCAACCGGATCGCCCGGCCGGCCGTGGTCAGAAGCTCACGCCCAGCCCGGTCAAGCAGCTTGCGCTGCAACACGAAATCCCGGTGTACCAACCACAGACCCTGCGCGACCCCGCGGCCCAAGCCGAACTGGCAGCGCTCAAACCCGACCTGATGGTGGTGGTGGCTTACGGCCTGATTCTGCCGCAGGTAGTGCTGGGTACCCCGCGCCTGGGCTGCATCAACAGTCACGCCTCCTTGCTGCCGCGCTGGCGTGGCGCCGCGCCGATCCAGCGTGCGGTGGAAGCCGGTGATGCTGAGTCCGGGGTAACGGTGATGCAGATGGAAGCCGGCCTGGATACCGGGCCGATGTTGCTCAAGGTCAGCACCCCTATTGCTGCCACTGACACTGGCGGCAGCCTGCATGATCGCCTCGCCACACTTGGCCCACAGGCGGTGATCGAGGCGATTAGCGGCCTAGCCGCCGGTACGCTCAAGGGCGAGGTACAGGACGATAGCCTGGCCACCTACGCCCACAAGCTGAACAAGGATGAAGCACGACTGGACTGGAGCCGCCCAGCCACTGAGCTGGAGCGCCTGGTGCGCGCCTTTCACCCGTGGCCAATCTGCCATAGCATGCTGGGCGGCGAGGCATTGAAAGTACACGCGGCAGAGCTGGGCGATGGCAGTGGCGTCCCAGGCACTATTCTCGCTGCCGATAAATCCGGCCTGACCGTGGCCTGCGGCGCAGGTGCGCTGCGTCTAACGCGCCTACAGCTACCCGGCGGCAAGGCATTGAATTTCAGTGACCTGTACAACAGCCGCCGCGAGCAATTCGCTCCAGGCCTGGTGCTCGGTCAATGAACCCACGTCTCGCCGCCGCCCGCGCCCTGGCCGTGGTGCTCAATGGCAAAGCCTCACTGGGTAGCAGCCTGCCGCCGTTGCTGGATAAGGTCGAGGCCCGCGACCGCGGCCTCACCCAGGATCTGGCATTTGGCACCGCCCGCTGGCAGCCGCGCCTGGCCTTGATTGCGGAGAAGCTGCTGCAAAAGCCCTTCAAGGCTGCCGACCGCGATGTCGAGGCGCTGCTGTTGATCGGCCTGTATCAGCTGTTCTATACGCGCATCCCGGCCCATGCCGCCATCGGCGAAACCGTGGCCTGCATCGACAAGCTGAAAAAGCCCTCACTCAAGGGGCTGCTCAATGCCGTGCTGCGCAATGCCCAGCGCGACGGCGAGAGCATTATTGCCAGCCTGGAGCGCGATCCGGTGCTACATACCGCTCACCCGCGCTGGCTGCAGAAAGCCCTGAAAGCCCAATGGCCGGAACAGTGGGAAGCCATCTGCGCGGCCAACAACGCCCATCCACCGCTGATTCTGCGGGTCAACCGCCGTCTCGGCAGCCGTGATGACTACCTGGCCGAACTGCGCCGCGTCGGTTTTGAAGCAGAACCCTGCAGCTTTAGCCGCGACGGTATCCGTCTGCTGCAGGCCTGTGATGTCACCACCCTGCCGGGTTTTGCCGAAGGCCGCGTCAGCGTGCAGGACGAAGCGGCGCAACTGGCTGCCGAACTGCTCGACCTGGCGCCCGGCCAACGCGTGCTAGACGCCTGCGCCGCGCCCGGTGGCAAGACCTGTCACCTGCTCGAAGCCGAGCCCGCACTGGCCGGCGTAGTGGCCGTGGATCTGGAAGAAAAGCGCCTGGTGCGCGTACGCGAGAACCTCAAGCGCCTGGGCCTGGAGGCCGAGCTGATCGCCGCCGATGGCCGTGACCTGGCGGCATGGTGGGACGGCAAGCCGTTCCAGCGCATCCTGCTCGACGCGCCCTGCTCAGCCACCGGGGTGATCCGCCGGCACCCGGATATCAAACTGACCCGCCACGCCGATGACATCCCCGCCCTGGCTAAGCTGCAGGGCGAACTGCTGGACAGCCTGTGGCAGACCCTGGAGGTCGGCGGCATCCTGCTTTACGCCACCTGTTCGGTGATGCCGGCGGAGAACAGCGAGAATATTGCTGCCTTCCTGACGCGCACTCCGGGTGCTCGCGAGCTGGATATCGCCGGGGCGTTTGGTATCAAGCCGGCCCACGGTCGCCAGCTATTCCCGCAAGTAGACGGCCACGACGGCTTCTACTATGCCAAGCTGATGAAAATCGCTGCCGCCCCGCGCGGCTGAGGAACAGACTGCATGAAGATCATCATTCTCGGTGCAGGCCAGGTTGGCGGCACCCTGGCGGAACACCTGGCCAGCGAAGCCAACGACATCACCGTGGTCGACACCGACGGCGAACGCCTGCGTGACCTCGGTGACCGCCTGGATATCCGCACCGTACAGGGCCGCGGCTCGTTCCCCACGGTGCTGCGTCAGGCCGGCGCAGACGATGCCGATATGCTGGTGGCGGTGACCAACAGCGATGAAATCAACATGATCGCCTGCCAGGTGGCCTACAGCCTGTTCCACACCCCGACCAAGATTGCCCGGGTGCGTGAAGCGGCTTACCTGACTCGCAGCGGCCTGTTCAGCAACGAATCGATCCCGGTCGACGTACTGATCAGCCCCGAGCAGGTGGTGACCAACTACATCAAGCGCCTGATCGAATACCCCGGTGCCCTGCAGGTAATCGACTTCGCCGAAGGCAAGGCCCAGCTGGTGGCGGTCAAGGCTTACTACGGCGGCCCACTGGTCGGCCAGCAGTTGCGTCAGTTGCGCGAGCACATGCCGAATGTCGACACCCGGGTGGCGGCGATCTTCCGCCGTAATCGGGCGATCATGCCGCAAGGCGACACGGTGATCGAAGCCGATGACGAAGTGTTCTTTATCGCCGCCAAGGCGCATATCCGCGCGGTGATGAGCGAAATGCGCCGCATGGAAGATAGCTACAAGAAGGTAGTGATCGCCGGCGGCGGGCATATCGGCGAGCGCCTGGCCGAAGCTATCGAGAGCCGCTACCAGGTAAAGATCATCGAGATGAACCCGGCGCGCTGCCGCTACCTCTCGGAAACCCTCGACAGCACCATCGTGCTGCAGGGCAGCGCCTCGGACCGCGACCTGCTGGTGGAAGAGAACATCAGCGACGCCGATATCTTCCTGGCCCTGACCAACGACGACGAGGCCAACATCATGTCGTCCTTGCTGGCCAAGCGCCTCGGCGCTCGCAAGGTGATGACCATCATCAACAACCCGGCCTACGTTGACCTGGTGCAGGGCGGCGAAATCGACATCGCCATCAGCCCGCAGATGGCCACCATCGGCACCCTGCTGACCCACGTGCGCCGTGGCGATATCGAAAGCGTGCACAGCCTGCGCCGCGGTGCCGCCGAGGCCATCGAAGCGATTGCCCATGGTGACGCCAAATCGAGCAAGGTGGTCGGCCGCGCTATCGCCGATATTGACCTGCCGCCGGGCACTACCATCGGCGCGATCATCCGCAACGAAGAGGTGTTGATCGCCCATGACAACACGGTGATCGAGACAGGCGACCATGTGATCCTGTTCCTGGTCGACAAGAAATACATCCGCGATGCCGAGCGGTTGTTCCAGGTCGGTTTGACGTTTTTCTAGGAATCACCGATGAGCACTGAAGCCCTGGAAAAAATGCTGGCCAAGGGAATGGACAACGCCCTGCTGCGTTTTGGCCTGGGCAAGGGCTATCTGGATGCGGCTGAGTTCGCCAGGGCGGCGGAGCATTTGCAGCGCTGCGTTGAGTTTGATGCGCAGTATTCAGCTGCCTGGAAGCTGCTCGGCCAGGCGTTGAACAAACAGGGGCTCAGCGCCGAGGCGCGGGCGGCCTGGACGCAAGGCTTGCGGGCGGCAGAAGAGAAGGGTGACAAACAGGCGGGCAAGGAAATCAGCGTGTTTCTTAAGCGTCTGGACAAGCTCGCTCAGTAATCTAAGTAAGCTCGCCCGGGCTACTCTTCGGTTTTCACAAAGCGCAGGCCAACGCCCAGGGCTTCGACGCGTACCACTTCAAGCGTGAGAATCGGCGCTTCCATCGGCAAACCCTGCACCTGACCCTGCACCTGCTCGCCCATGCTGAGCATATTCTGCGCCTGGTCCATCAGCACATAGACGCCGCATTCGGAAATATCCCGGGTGGTGACCAGCAGCTCGCCGTGCACCGGGTGGTCGATACGCAGGCGTACCTTGAGGGGTGTGCGGACATTCTTTCGACTATTGCTCATGCGCCGTCCGTCAGAGTGAGTTCCCCCAGCCTAGTCGAGAGCAGGCTCAGCCTGCAACTCGGGCCCCATCAATACCACTTGGCCTCGCCTGCAGGACGCTTCTTGAAGCGCTTCATGCTCCACATGTACTGGCTCGGGTAGGTGCGTACATAACGCTCGATAACCTTGCTCATCGCCGCCACGGCGGTTGCCGTATCGGTGCTGTACATGTCTTCCGGCGCAGCTTCGAGGATGACCTTGAAGCCCGAGCCATCCGGCAGACGCAGCGCATGCAGAAACACCCCGCAGGCCTTGCCGCCGCTCAACATGCCGGCAACAAACTTGCTGGTCAGCGCCTCAGTGCCGAGAAAGGGCACGAATACCCCAGAAGACAGGCTCGGCTCAGGATCAGCAGGAATGCCCACCGCACCGCGTTTGCGCACTTCCTTGATCACGCTGAGGATGCCTTCCTTGGTCGACGGCGCAACGCGATTGCCCAGCTGCACGCGCTGCTGGCGCAGCAGATCGTCAACGGCTTTCAGCTTGGGCGGGCGGTAGAAGATGATCGGTTTGCACTGCGCGCAGTAGAAGTGGTTAAGCACTTCCCAGTTACCGAGATGGCTGGTGATGCCGACCACGCCTTTGCCGCTGGCCAGAGCGGCCTTGAGCACATCCAGGCCCTCGACTTCACGCACCAGGCCGATGGATTTCTGCGCCGGCCAGATCCACGCACAGGCGCTTTCGGTCAGGGTTCTGCCGATATCCATCAGCGATTGGCCCAGCAGACGCTGGTGCGCGGCCTCGTCCAGTTCGGGAAAGCACTTGCGCAGGTTGATGTTGGCCACTTCGCGTGAGCCGTTCGGCAGCTTCCACATCAACCAGCCAATCGCCGCGCCCACGGCCTGCACGGCGCGCCACGGCAGCAAGGCAAACAAACGCAGAAAGCCCACCACCAGGGCACCTTTGAGCTTTTCCACAGGCAACTCCAGCCGATCAAAAGGCGCTTATTGTAACCATCACAGCTAGCGGGTGCTCAGGTGTGCGTAGCGGTCGCAGTCGCTGGTGTGATCCATGACCATGCCGGTGGCCTGCATATAGGCGTAGCAGATGGTCGGGCCGACAAAGGTAAAGCCTGCCTTTTTCAGCGCCTTGCTCATCGCCTCGGCCTCGGCGGTGACCGCCGGCACCTGGCCGCGCTCGCTGAAGTGATTGATCTTCGGCGCGCCGCCGACAAAGGACCAGAGCAGTTCCACCGGGTCTTCCAGCTTGAGCCAGGCCTGAGCGTTCTTGCGTACGGCCTTGAGCTTGAGGCGGTTGCGGATAATGCCAGGGTCCTGCATCAGGGTTTCTTCGATGTACTCGTCGGTAAGCGCAGCCAGGCGATGCACATCGAAGCCGAACAGCACCTCGCGGTAACGCTCGCGCTTCTTCAGCACGGTGATCCACGACAGGCCGGCCTGGAAGGCTTCGAGCAGCAGCAATTCGAACAACACTTTAGGGTCGCGTTGCGGCACGCCCCATTCTTCATCGTGGTAAGCCTGGTACAACGGGTCGTCAGAGCACCAAGAGCAGCGTGGCATGCGGGTTTTCCTGAGCTTCGGTATACTCGCGGACTTTCTGAAGCCGCCAAAGTACGGGTGAAATTTGTGAGCCAGACTACGCCTGCCGTGCGCACCTTCCAAGACTTGATCCTCGCCCTGCAACAGTACTGGGCCGAGCAGGGCTGTGTGGTGTTGCAGCCCTACGATATGGAAGTTGGCGCGGGCACCTTCCACACCGCCACGTTTCTCCGTGCCATCGGTCCTGAGACCTGGAACGCCGCCTATGTGCAGCCTTCCCGTCGTCCGGCTGACGGCCGCTACGGCGAAAACCCCAACCGCCTGCAGCACTACTACCAGTTCCAGGTGGTCTTGAAGCCAAACCCGGAAAACTTCCAAGAGCTGTACTTAGGCTCGCTGAAAGCCATCGGCATCGACCCGCTGGTGCACGATATTCGCTTCGTCGAAGACAACTGGGAATCGCCAACTCTCGGCGCCTGGGGTCTGGGCTGGGAAATCTGGCTGAACGGCATGGAAGTCACTCAGTTCACCTACTTCCAGCAAGTCGGCGGCATTGAGTGCTACCCGGTAACCGGCGAGATCACCTACGGTCTTGAGCGCCTGGCCATGTACCTGCAAGGTGTCGACTCGGTCTACGACCTGGTGTGGACCGACGGCCAGTTCGGCAAGGTCACCTATGGCGACGTGTTCCACCAGAACGAGGTGGAGCAATCCACCTACAACTTCGAACACGCCAACGTCGAAAAACTCTTCGAGCTGTTCGACTTCTATGAGTCGGAAGCCAACCGCCTGATCGAACTGGAGCTGCCGCTGCCAACCTACGAGATGGTGCTCAAGGCCTCGCACACCTTCAACCTGTTGGATGCGCGCCGGGCCATCTCGGTGACCGCGCGTCAGCAGTACATCCTGCGTGTACGTGCCCTGGCCCGTTCGGTGGCGCAGAGCTACCTGCAAGCGCGGCGCAAACTCGGTTTCCCGCTCGCCGCCCCCGACCTGCGTGATGAAGTATTGGCCAAGCTGGAGGCAGCAGAATGAGTGCGCGTGATTTCCTGGTAGAACTGGGCACCGAAGAACTGCCACCGAAAGCCCTGAAAACCCTGGGTGAAGCCTTCCTCGCCGGTATCGAAAAAGGCCTGAAAAGCGCTGGTCTGAACTATGGCCAAGTGCGCTATTACGCCGCGCCGCGCCGTTTGGCCGTGCTGATCGAGCAGCTTGAAGAGCAGCAAGCCGATCGCACCCAGAACCTCGACGGCCCGCCCGTACAGGCGGCGTTCGACAAGGACGGCAACCCGACTCAGGCAGCACTGGGCTTCGCCAAGAAGTGCGGCGTCGAGCTGAGCCAAATCGACCAGAGCGGTCCCAAGCTCAAGTTCAGCCAGAGCATTCCGGGCCAGGCCGCTGCCGGCTTGCTGCCCGCCATCGTCGAAACCTCGCTGAACGAACTGCCAATTCCCAAGCGTATGCGCTGGGGCGCGCGCAAAACCGAATTCGTCCGCCCAAGCCAGTGGCTGGTAATGCTGTTCGGTGACGAGGTGATCGACTGCGAAATCCTCGCCCAGCAAGCTGGTCGCGTATCCCGTGGCCACCGCTTCCACGCCAACCATGAAGTGCGCATCAGCGCGCCGGCCAACTACGCCGAAGACCTGCGCAGCGCCTATGTGATTGCCGACTTCGCCGAGCGCCGCGCGCAGATCGCCGCCCGCGTCGACCAGCTTGCCGCCGAGCAGCAGGGCACGGCCATCGTACCGCCGGCGTTGCTGGATGAAGTCAGCGCCCTGGTCGAATGGCCGGTGCCGCTGGTCTGCTCCTTCGAGGAACGCTTCCTCGAAGTGCCACAGGAAGCGCTGATCACCACCATGCAGGACAACCAGAAGTACTTCTGCCTGCTGGACGCCAACGGCAAGCTGCTGCCGCGCTTTATCACCGTGGCCAACGTCGAAAGCAAAGACCCGGCGCAGATCATTTCCGGCAACGAGAAGGTGGTGCGTCCGCGCCTGACCGACGCCGAGTTCTTCTTCAAGCAGGACAAGAAGCAGAAGCTGGAAAGCTTCAACCAGCGCCTGGCCAACGTGGTGTTTCAGGCCCAGCTGGGCTCGGTCTATGACAAGGCCCAGCGCGTCTCCGCCCTGGCTGGTTTTATCGCCCAGCGCATCGGTGGCGACGCCACCCGCGCGGCGCGTGCCGGCATCCTCTGCAAATGCGACCTGGCCAGCGAAATGGTTGGCGAGTTCCCGGAAATGCAGGGCATCGCCGGTTACTACTACGCCAAGCACGACGGCGAAGCTGAAGACGTCGCCCTGGCGCTGAACGAGCAATATATGCCGCGCGGCGCCGGCGCCGAGCTGCCAAGCACCCTCACGGGTGCCGCCGTGGCTCTGGCCGACAAGCTGGATACTCTGGTCGGGATCTTCGGCATCGGCATGCTGCCCACCGGCAGCAAGGACCCCTACGCCTTGCGTCGTGCGGCGCTGGGCGTGCTGCGTATTCTGATCGAGAAGCAGCTGGATCTGGACCTGGTTGAAGCCGTCGGCTTCGCCATCGGTCAGTTCGGCGACAAGATCAAGGCCGACGGCCTGGCCCCACAGGTGCAGGACTTTATCTTCGACCGTCTGCGCGCTCGTTATGAGGACGAAGGCGTCGAAGTGGCCGTGTACCAGGCAGTGCGCGCGGTCAGCCCGACCTCGCCGCTGGACTTCGATCAGCGCGTGCAGGCCGTGCAGGCCTTCCGTGCATTGCCGCAGGCTGCCGCTCTGGCTGCAGCCAACAAGCGCGTGTCGAATCTGCTGAGCAAGGCCGAAGGCCAGGTCGCGGCGAGTGTCGAAGCGCATCATTTCGACAACCCCAGCGAGTTCGCCCTCAACGCCGCCATCCAGCAAGCCGAGCATGCGGTGCAGCCGCTTGCCGCAGCGCGTCAGTACAACCTGGCGCTGAGCCAGCTGGCCAATCTGCGCGAACCGGTAGACGCCTTCTTCGAGGCCGTACTGGTCAACGCCGAAGACCCTGCCGTGCGCGCCAACCGCTATGCGCTGCTGGCCAAGCTGCGTGGCCTGTTCCTCGGCGTGGCTGATATCTCGGTACTCGGCTAACGCCTGCCGCGAGTCCGGTGGGCTGTGCGCAGCCCATCATCACCTTTACCGGCTGGCGGCCATCACCGCCCGCCGGTTACGGATTACCGCATGAAACTGCTGATTCTCGACCGCGACGGCGTAATCAATTACGACTCCGACGCCTATATCAAAAACCTCGACGAGTGGATTCCGCTGCCCGGTGCCATTGAGGCCATCGCGCGCCTGTCGCAAGCCGGCTGGACGGTCGCCGTGGCCACCAATCAGTCCGGGGTCGCCCGCGGCTATTACGACCTGGCCACCCTGGAAGCCATGCACGCGCGTCTGCATGAACTGGTGGCAGCGCAGGGCGGCGAGCTGGGCCTGATCGTGCACTGCATCCACGGCCCGGATGAGGGCTGCGCCTGCCGCAAACCGAAACCCGGCATGCTCGAGCAGATTGCTGCGTACTATGGCGTAGCACTTAAGGGCGTGTGGTTTGTCGGAGACAGCAGCGGTGACCTGACAGCGGCCGGCGCCGTCGATTGTCAGCCTGTTTTGGTAAAGACCGGCAAGGGCGAACGCACCATGGCGAAAGGATTGCCAGCGGGCACCCTGGTATTCGATGATCTGGCGGCGGTTGCCGATCAGCTTCTCCACTTATAAAGCAGGCGCTGCCTGCGACGGTAAAAGCTCCCATGTCGACAGTGCAGACCCTCAGAACCTTCCTCTTCTACCTGCTGCTGGCTTCCACCTCCTTCTTCTGGTGCACCCTCAGCGTCTTTGTCGCGCCCTTTCTGCCGTTTCGTGCACGCTACCGCTTTGTCGTGCAGAACTGGTGCCGCTGCGCCACCTGGTTGGCCAAGGTGGTGGTCGGCATCAACTACGAAATCAAGGGCCTGGAGAATATCCCCGATAAGCCCTGCGTGATCCTCGCCAAACACCAGAGCACCTGGGAAACCTTCTTTCTCTGCGGCTACTTCGAGCCGCTGAGCCAGGTGGTCAAGCGCGAGCTGCTGTATGTGCCGTTCTTCGGCTGGGCGATGGCCATGCTCAAGCCCATCGCGATTGACCGCAGCAACCCCAAGGCGGCGCTCAAGCAGCTAGCCAAACTCGGCCACAAACGTCTGGGGCAGGGCGCCTGGGTGCTGGTATTCCCGGAAGGCACGCGTATTCCACCGGGCCAGATCGGCAAGTTCAGCCGTGGCGGCGCCTCCCTCGCAGTGAATGCCAACCTGCCGGTGTTGCCGATTGCCCACAACGCCGGCGAGTTCTGGCCAAAGCAGGGCTGGCGCAAAACCCCTGGCACCGTTCAGGTGATTATCGGCCCACCGATGTACGCCGAAGGCACGGGCCCGCGGGCCATCGCCGAACTCAACGACCGCGCCTTTGCCTGGGTCAGCCAGGCGCAACGCGATATCGGCTCACTGGATGCGCAAAGCCAGCCGCTGGAAACCCAAGCGCCGGCCTGAGCAATTGTGGATAAGCTGTGCACCGAATAGCGTCAAAGTGCTATTACGCGCTGCAAGCAATTGATTTAAAAAGTATTACTGCCTGGAACGGAATTCCAGGCGATGGGGGATAAGTTTCCCCCATAACGCCCAGGTAGCTGCCAACCAGCAAATCCGGGCGTTTGCGCACAGTCTTATCAGTCTGTGCGCCAGGCAAAGCGGCTAAGCTGGATCGACGTGCCCCAGCAGCGAAAAGGAATTCTTCGCCATGCTCTCCATTTACCAGCTCAAGCCGGCTTTTCAGAACCTCCTGCGCCCGGGGGTAAAACGCCTCTACGACAAAGGCGTGACGGCCAATCAGGTCACCCTGTTCGCCGCCGTGGTTTCCGTGCTGCTCGGCACCCTGCTGCTGGCCTTGCCACAGCACACCTGGCTGTTCGCCCTGATCCCGCTGTGGATGATTCTGCGCATGGCGCTGAATGCCGTCGACGGCATGCTCGCCCGCGAGTTCGGCCAACAATCGCGGCTCGGCGCCTACCTCAATGAACTCAGCGACCTGATCGCCGACAGTGCGCTGTTTCTGCCCTTCGCCTTGCTCCCCGGGGTCTCGCCGCTGCTGGTCGTGCTCGTCGTGCTGCTGGCCCTGATCAGCGAATACGCCGGCGTACTCGGACCCATGGTCGGTGCCTCGCGGCGTTACGACGGGCCCATGGGCAAAAGCGACCGCGCCTTCTGCTTCGGCGTGCTGGGGGCCGGCGTAGCCTGCGGGTTGCTGCCTGCTACCTGGCTCAACGGCCTGCTCGCGGTGATTCTCGCCCTGTTGCTCTACACCCTCTACAACCGCGTACGCCAGGGCCTGGCCGAAGCGGCGCAGCCCACTGACTCGAAATAAGGATGTCTCGATGCGCGAAGCCCAAGAATTCAGCTTTACCACCCATGACGGCGTAGAGCTGTTCTACCGCCACTGGCCGGCCAATAACTCCGACGCTGACGCACCAAAGCGCGCAGTGGTGATGTTCCACCGCGGACACGAACACGGCGGGCGCATGGCCCATCTGGTCGATGAACTGGAAATGGCGGATTTCGACTTCTTCGCCTGGGACGCGCGCGGCCATGGCCTGTCGCCAGGCGAGCGCGGCGACAGCCCGAGCTTCGCCACCAGCGTGCGCGATGTGCAGACCTTTATCGATCACATCGTCAGCCACCACGGCATGCCGGTGGAGGATATTGCGGTACTGGCGCAAAGCGTCGGCGCGGTAGTGGTCGCCACCTGGGCGCATGACTACGCACCGAAGATCCGCGCCATGGTGCTCGCCTCGCCGGCGTTCAAGGTCAAGCTCTACGTGCCCTTTGCCCGGCCCGGCCTCAAGTTGATGAGGGCGCTGCGCGGCAACTTCTTCGTCAACAGCTATGTGAAGGCTAAGTACCTTAGCCATGATCCAGAGCGGATTGCCTCCTTCAATAACGACCCGCTGATCGCCCGGCCGATCTCGGTAAATATGCTGCTGGGCCTGTATGACGCCGCCGAACGCGTGGTCGCCGACGCACAGGCGATCCAGATTCCCACTCAGCTGCTGATTTCCGGCGCCGACTTCGTGGTGCACCGCAAACCCCAGCAGCAATTCTTCGAGCGCCTGGGCAGCCTGCGCAAGGAGATGCACATCCTTCCCGGCTTCTTCCACGACACCCTCGGCGAGCGCGACCGCAGCCACGCCCTGAGCCGCGCCCAGCGCTTTCTGCTGCGCTGTTTTGAAGAGCCGGTAACGCGCCCTTCCTTACTCGATGCCGACCGCCTCGGCGTAACCTGCGCCGAGTCGGAAAGCCTGGCCGCACCGCTGCCGCATAACTCCCTGGGCGACCTCTACTGGCGCGCCACCCGCGCCAGCCTCAGACTTGGTAGCACGATGGCCGACGGGGTCAAGCTTGGCTTCGACACCGGCTTCGACTCCGGCAGCACCCTGGATTACGTCTATCGCAACCAGCCCAGCGGCAAATCGCCTATCGGCCGGCTGATCGATCAGAACTACCTCAACTCCATCGGCTGGCGCGGCATTCGTCAACGCAAGCTGCACGCCGAAGAGCTGCTGCGCCTGGCCATGGGCAAGCTGCGCGAGCAAGGCCGTGACGTGCGCATCGTCGACATCGCCGCCGGCCATGGCCGCTACATCCTCGAAGCTCTGGAAGGGATGGAGCAGAAGCCGGACTCGATCCTGTTGCGCGATTACAGCGATATCAACGTGCGCGACGGCGGCGCACTGATCGAACAGAAGGGCCTGAGCGATATCGCCCGCTTCGTCAAAGGTGATGCCTTCGACCGCGCCGATCTCGCCGCGCTTGAGCCCAAGCCGACTCTGGCCGTGGTCTCAGGCCTGTATGAGCTGTTCGGCAGCAACCAGATGGTTGGCGACTCGCTCGCCGGGCTGGCGGCAGCCGTCGAGGAGGGCGGTTATCTGGTGTACACCGGGCAACCCTGGCACCCACAGCTGGAGCTGATCGCCCGCGCCCTAACCAGCCACCGCGGTGGCGAAGCCTGGGTTATGCGCCGACGTAGCCAGGCGGAGATGGATCAACTGGTCGAGGCCGCAGGCTTTCGCAAGATCACCCAGCGTATCGACGAGTGGGGCATCTTCAGCGTCTCTCTGGCGCAGCGGGTGTCCTGATGGACGAAGTTAGCCTTAGCCGCGAAGCCGGATTATGGAAGCGCGGCGTGCTTTGGTTGTTGCTCTTGGCGCCGCTGTTCTTCGCCAGCTACAGCTTCGCCAACTGGCTAAGCGCGCAACGCGACGACGTCGGCACCCTGGTGTTTGCCTGGGAAAGCCAGATGCCTCTATGGCCATGGACTATCGTGCCTTACTGGTCAATTGACCTGCTTTATGGATTGTCCTTTCTGCTGCCGGCCACACGGCGGGAAATGGATCGCCACGGACTGCGCCTGCTCAGCGTGCAAGTGCTGTGCATTGTCTGCTTTCTGCTCTGGCCGCTGCGCTTTACCTTCGAGCGGCCTGAGCTGGATGGCCTGTTCGGCGGCATGTTCGACGTGCTGATGGGCTTCGACAAACCCTTTAACCAGGCGCCTTCCCTGCATATCGCCCTGCTGGTGGTGATCTGGGTGATGTTCGCCCGGCATACCCATGGCCTGTGGTTGCGCGGCCTGCTGCATGGCTGGATGGCCCTGATCGGTCTGTCTGTACTGACCACCTGGCAGCATCACTTTATCGATGTGCCCACCGGGATACTGGCCGGCTGGCTGTGCGTCTGGTTGTGGCCGCTGCAAGGCCGTAGCCCACTGCTGGCCTGGCAACTGACGCGCGAGCCGCAACGCATGCGTCTGGCATTGCGCTACAGCCTGGGTGCAGCGCTGCTCAGCGCCTTGGCAGTAAACCTCGGCGGCGTCTGGTTGTGGCTGCTATGGCCAGCATTCTCTCTGCTACTGGTGGCGCTCAACTACCTGCTGTTCGGTGCCGCGGGCTTTCAGAAGGCCGCTGATGGTCGGCTGAGTAGCGCCGCGACCTGGTTGCTCGCGCCTTACCTGGCCGCCGCCTGGCTCAATTCACGACTATGGACCCGCGCCCACCCGCACGCTGATGAGGTCGAACCGGGTATCTGGCTGGGGCGCATTCCCGCGCCCGGGCAGGCCGAGCAGTTCCAGGCCCAGCTCGATCTGTGCGCCGAGCTGCCTGCCAGAACTCAAGCCAAGGCCTATCGCTCGCTGCCGCTGCTCGACCTCAGCGTGCCCAGCCCAGCCTCTTGCCTGGAAGCCGCGCAAGCCATCGAGGCGCTGCGCAGCCACGGTAACCTGCTGGTCTATTGCGCCCTGGGCTATTCACGCAGCGCCACGGCGGTAGCCGCCTGGTTACTGCACAGCGGGCGCTGCAAGGATGTAGCCGAAGCGCTGGCACATCTGCGCCGGGCGCGGCCTCAGGTGGTCTTGAGCGACGCTCATCAACACGCGCTGCAGGGCATGCTGGAACTCAGCAACAGCTCCATGCCAGCGGGAGCCGTCCATGGCTACTGAAATGCAGCTGTTTACCGTGGCCAGTCTGCTGCGTCGGGGTAGGGCGCTGGATCAGCTGTCCTGCGCGCTCAGCCTGGTCGCCCTGCTGATCGGCCTGGCACCGCTGCTAGGCGTCGCGTCACAGCCGCTGACGGCGTTGTTCTGCGCGCTGCTGCTGATACTGGGTCTGGGCCAGAAATACTGGGCGCTGCGCGTGGCCTTGGATGCCGAACTGTTCCAACAACTTGCCAGCCGGGTCGATCAGTTAGCCGCGCGCACCGCCGAGCTCGACCAGACCCTTGCCCAGCTCAAACTGCAACCGACTAACTCGCCTGCGCGCAGCTGGGAGGAACGCAGCCTCGGTGCGTTGCGCCTATTGCGCCAGCAAGTGCTCTGGCTACTGGCGCAACTGCTGTTGGCTGTGTTGATCGTGCTTGGCCTGCCCTGGCTTTCAATCACTGGATAAGGAGTCGTCCATGCTCGCGTCCCTCACCGCGTTCGTCATCACCTCGGCTGCGCGCCTGCTTACCGGCGCCCGCGCACTTTGGCTCGGTTGCACGCCACAACCCGTGCAGCGGCTGTATTACGCCAACCACAGCAGCCATGGAGATTTCGTGCTGCTCTGGGCATCTCTGCCGGATGAACTGCGCCGCAGAACCCGGCCGGTAGCCGGTGCCGATTACTGGCAGCGTGACGGCCTGCGTCGCTACCTGATCAACAAAGTATTCAACGGCGTACTGATCGACCGCGAGCGCGCTACACCGGAAGCTAATCCACTGCAGCCCATGCTTGATGCCCTGGATCAAGGCGACTCGCTGATCCTCTTTCCTGAGGGTACGCGCAACCTGGAAGACGGCCTGCTGCCATTCAAGAGCGGTTTGTATCACCTGACCCGGCTGCGTCCCAAGATCGAACTGGTTCCGGTGTGGATCGCCAACCTCAACCGGGTCATGCCCAAGGGCAGGGCGCTGCCGTTGCCACTGCTGTGCACCCTGAGTTTCGGCGCGCCGCTGGAACATCTGCACGATGAAAACAAGCAGGCGTTCCTCGAACGCGCCCGTAACGCCTTATTGGCCCTAGCACCCGAGGAGGCTTGATATGGATAACAACACCCTGTTGCTGTTCGCCGGTATTGGCGCGTTGTTGCTACTCGCCTCGGCCATCGGCTATTTCCTCAAGTGGCGCAGTGGCGGCAGCCCCAACCCGGTGATCGACAACCTCAATGCGCGGATCAATGCCTGGTGGGTCATGGTGCTGGTGATTGGCATCGCCTTCCTGTTCGGCAACCTGGGCGTGATTCTGCTGTTTTACTTCGTCTCGTTCTACGCCCTGCGCGAGTTTATGACCCTCACGCCCACCCGGCGCAGCGACTACCCGGCACTGGTTGCGGCCTTTTACTTCGCCTTGCCTATGCAGTACCTGCTGATCGCCCTCGATTGGTACGGCCTGTTCGCGATCTTTATCCCGGTGTATCTGTTCCTGCTGCTGCCGATCCTGGCATCCCTGGGCGGCGATACCACACGCTTTCTTGAACGTGCGTCAAAGGTGCAGTGGGGCCTGATGATCGCGGTGTACTGCATCTCCTCGGTACCCGCGCTGCTGACCCTGGACATCCCCGGCTATGAAGGGCGCAACCTGCTGCTGATCGCCTGGCTGATCATCGTGGTGCAGCTGTCCGATGTGCTGCAGTACGTCTGCGGCAAACTGTTCGGCAAGCACAAGATCGCACCGCGCCTGTCACCGTCGAAAACCGTCGAGGGCTTTGTCGGCGGTGTCAGCCTGTCCTGCCTGGTCGGCGCGCTGCTGTGCTGGATCACCCCGTTCAACTTCTGGCAGGCCGCCTTGATGGCCCTGACCGTCAACATGCTGGGCTTTGCCGGTGGCCTGGTGATGTCGGCGATCAAACGCGACCGCGGGGTAAAGGACTGGGGCCATATGATCGAAGGCCACGGCGGCATGCTCGACCGCCTCGACTCGGTGTGTTTCGCCGCGCCGATCTTCTTCCACTTTGTGCGCTACTGGTGGGTGCCGTTGGCTTAAGTCGAGCGGAATAAAAATGCCCCGGATATCCGGGGCATTTTTTTGTGGCTGATACGAGCTGCTGCTGATCAGAAGTCCAGGTTGGACACTGCCAGCGCGTTGGTCTCGATAAAGTCCCGACGCGGTTCAACGGCATCGCCCATCAGGGTGTTGAAGATCTGATCGGCAGCGATCGCGTCTTCGATACGCACCTTGAGCATGCGGCGTACTTCCGGGTCCATGGTGGTTTCCCAGAGCTGGTCCGGGTTCATTTCACCGAGACCCTTATAGCGTTGGATGCTATGGCGCTTGGTGCTTTCGGCCATCAACCAGGCCAGTGCATCCTTGAAGGTGCTGACGTGCTTCTTGCGCTCGCCGCGCTGCACAAATGCACCTTCTTCAAGCAGGCTGTTGAGCTGATCGCCCAGGGTGGTAACGGTCTTGTAGTCGTTACTGGCGAAGAAGTCGCGGTTGAAGATGATGTAGCTGGAAACCCCATGGGAAACCAGTTCGACCTGCGGCAACCAGAGGTGACGCTCCTGGTCTTCGTGCAGGCTGGTTTTGTACACCAGGCCAGACTTCTCCATACCCTTGAGCCTTGCATCAAGCAGGCCCAGCCATTGCTCCATGGCTGCCTTGTCCGCCAGCTGCTCGGTTTCCACGCGCGGGATGTAGACGAAGTGCTCGGTGAGCTCCAGCGGGTACAGGCGCGACAAACGGTTGAGGGTCTTCATCACCAGGCGGTAATCGTTGACCAGACGCTCCAGCGCCTCGCCAGACAGGCCTGGCGCGCTTTCGTTGACGTGCAGGCTGGCGTCTTCCAGAGCCGACTGGGTCATGTATTCATCCATGGCCTCGTCGTCCTTGATGTACTGCTCCTGCTTGCCCTTCTTGACCTTGTACAGCGGCGGCTGAGCGATATAGATGTAGCCACGCTCGACCAGCTCCGGCAGCTGACGGAAGAAGAAGGTCAGTAGCAGAGTACGGATGTGCGAACCGTCGACGTCGGCGTCGGTCATGATGATGATGTTGTGGTAGCGCAGCTTGTCGATGTTGTACTCATCGCGGCCGATACCACAGCCCAGGGCGGTGATCAGGGTGCCGACTTCCTGGGAGGAAATCATCTTGTCGAAACGCGCTTTCTCGACGTTGAGGATCTTGCCCTTGAGCGGCAGGATCGCCTGGGTCTTGCGGTTACGGCCCTGCTTGGCAGAACCGCCCGCGGAGTCCCCTTCCACGATATAGAGTTCGGAAAGGGCAGGGTCTTTCTCCTGGCAGTCGGCCAGTTTGCCCGGCAGCCCGGCGATATCCAACGCGCCTTTACGGCGGGTCATTTCACGAGCCTTGCGTGCCGCTTCACGAGCGCGCGCGGCGTCGATCATCTTGCCAACTACGGCCTTGGCTTCGTTGGGGTTCTCCAGCAGGAAGTCGGAGAAGTACTTGCCCATTTCCTGCTCGACCGCAGTTTTCACTTCGCTGGAAACCAGCTTGTCTTTGGTCTGCGAGCTGAACTTAGGGTCCGGTACTTTTACCGAAATAATCGCGGTCAGGCCTTCACGGGCATCGTCACCGGTGGTGGCGATCTTGTGCTTCTTGGCCAGACCTTCCTGCTCGATATAGGTATTCAGGTTACGCGTCAGCGCCGAACGGAAACCGGCCAGGTGGGTACCGCCGTCGCGCTGGGGAATGTTGTTGGTGAAGCACAACAGGTTCTCGTTGAAGCTGTCGTTCCACTGCAGGGCGACTTCGACGCCGACACCGTCTTCACGCTGCACGGTGAAGTGGAACACCTGGTTGACCGGGGTTTTGTTGTGGTTGAGGTATTCAACGAAGGCACGCAGACCGCCTTCGTACTTGAACAGTTCTTCCTTGCCGCTGCGTTCATCCTTGAGCAGGATACCCACGCCGGAGTTGAGGAACGACAGTTCGCGCAGACGCTTGGCCAGAATGTCCCAGCTGAAATGGATATTGGCGAAGGTGTCTTCGGACGGCTTGAAGTGGATCTGCGTACCAGTGACATCGCTGTCGCCGACCGCGGCGATCGGTGCCTGAGGCACGCCGTGGATGTAGGTTTGCTCCCAGATCTTGCCGCTACGGCGGATGGTCAGGATCAGTTCCTTGGACAGGGCGTTAACCACAGAAACGCCTACGCCGTGCAGACCACCGGAAACCTTATAGCTGTTGTCATCGAACTTACCGCCTGCGTGCAGGACAGTCATGATCACTTCAGCAGCGGAAACGCCTTCTTCCTTGTGCATATCGACCGGAATGCCACGGCCGTTATCGCGCACGCTGATCGACTCATCCGGGTGGATGGTGATGGTGATTTCGCTGCAATGCCCAGCCAACGCCTCGTCAATCGAGTTGTCGACCACCTCGAACACCATGTGGTGCAGACCGCTGCCATCGTCGGTATCGCCGATGTACATACCAGGCCGCTTGCGTACGGCATCCAGGCCCTTGAGGACCTTAATGTTATTGGAGTCGTACGTTTGGTTTTCGCTCATGCCTTCACTCCCGGTGGTCGTGGGTCTGGGTAATGCCACCATGTTCCACGTGGAACATGGCAACTGGCGTATCCGTGCGCCAGCCTTCCCTCAACAATTCATGGTCTACACAGGTGATAAACACCTGGCAGTGCAAGTCTTCCAACAATCGGCACAACGCACGGCGGTGCTGTTCATCCAGTTCTGACGGCAGGTCATCCACCAGATAGATACATTGGCCGTGCTTGGCCTGATTGACTAAATGGCCCTGCGCAATGCGCAGGGCACATACAACTAATTTCTGCTGGCCGCGCGAGAGTATCTCGGCGGCATTGTGTGCCCCTAAACGCAGCCTTAAATCGGCGCGCTGCGGACCTGCTTGGGTATGTCCCAATTGCTGATCGCGGGCGAGGGTAGAGGCAAGCACCGTATTGAGCTCGCGCTCCTTATCCCAACCGCGGTAGTAACTGAGGGTCAAACCTTGCAGCTCAACCAGCTCATTCAGGGTGCGCTCGAAAACCGGTTTCAGGGCCTGGATATAGGCGCGCCGATAACCGTCAATTTCGTCGCTGGCCAGGCACAACTCTCGGTCCCAGGCCGCCTGCGAAGCGGCGTCAAGTGTACCATGCCGCAGCCATGAGTTCCGCTGACGCAGGGCCTTCTGCAGGCGCTGCCAGGCCGGCAGAAACCGAGGTTCCACGTGGAACACTCCCCAATCGAGAAACTGCCTACGAATCTTCGGTGCGCCTTCAAGCAAACGAAAGCTGTCTGGGTTGATCAGTTGCAGCGGCAAGGTCTCGGCCAGTTGTGCAGCGCTGCGCGCATTCTGCCCATCGATACGAATCTGAAACTCGCCCTGGCGATCCCGCGAAATCCCTAGATTGCTTTGCCGACCATCGGACATCTGCACCTGACCGAAAATCGTGCAGGCAAGCTGATCGTATTGAATGACCGGAAGCAGGCGAGTGCTGCGAAAGGAGCGAGCCAGGCCTAGCAAATGAATGGCTTCGAGCAGGCTGGTTTTGCCGCTGCCATTGTCGCCGGAAAGGATGTTGATACGCGGGGAGGGGGAGAGGGTCACCGGGTGCAGATTACGCACCGCGGTGACGGTAAAACGAGTAAGGGACATTCAGCGGTTACAGACGCATCGGCATAACGACATAAGAGGAGTCGTCGTTGTCAGCTTCCTGCACCAGTGCACTGCTGTTGGCATCGGAGAGAATCAGACGCACCTGGTCGGTGGTCATCACGCTCAGCACGTCGAGCAGGTAGCTGACGTTGAAACCGATTTCCAACGAGCTGCCGCTGTAGTCCACGGCGATCTCTTCTTCCGCTTCTTCCTGCTCCGGGTTGTTGGCCTGAATTTTCAGCAAGCCAGATTCCAGTTGCAGGCGAATGCCGCGGTACTTCTCGTTAGACAGAATCGCGGTACGGCTAAACGCTTCACGCAGGCCCTGACGATCAGCAACCACCAGCTTGTCACCACCACGTGGCAGTACGCGCTCGTAATCCGGGAACTTGCCGTCGACCAGTTTCGAGGTGAAGGTGAACTCGCCGGTGGTAGCGCGGATATGGTGCTGGCCAAGAACGATGCTGACGCTGCCATCCTGTTCAGTCAGCAGACGAGCCAGTTCGAGAATACCTTTGCGCGGCACGATGACCTGATGGCGTTCAACCTGCTCGATCGCCGCTTCCATCGAACACATGGCCAGACGGTGGCCGTCGGTGGCAACCGCGCGGAGGATGCCGGTCTGTACTTCCAGCAGCATGCCGTTGAGGTAATAGCGCACGTCCTGCTGCGCCATGGCAAAGCTGGTGCGTTCGATCAGGCGACGCAGTCTGCTTTGTACCAGGCTGAAGGTCAGCGAGCCTGGGCCTTCTTCAACAGTGGGGAAATCATTGGCGGGCAGGGTGGACAGGCTGAAACGGCTGCGGCCGGCTTTGACCAGCAGCTTCTGCTCGTCGATACGGATATCGATCAGGGCGTCAGCCGGCAGGCTTTTGCAGATATCCATCAGCTTGCGCGCCGGCACGGTGATCTCACCGGACTCGGCTGGCTCTTCCAGGGTGACGCGGCCGACCAGCTCGACTTCCAGGTCGGTACCGGTCAAAGACAGCTGCTGGCCTTCGACCACCAGCAGCACGTTAGAGAGAACCGGCAAGGTCTGACGGCGTTCCACGACGCCGGCGACCAGTTGCAGAGGTTTCAACAAGGCTTCGCGTTGAATGGTGAAATGCATGGTCTAGTCCCTTGCCTAGTGGAGTTGCGTATTAGGTTGTAAGCGTACGCAGCAAATTCTTATAGTCCTCGCGGATGTCCGCGTCGGATTCCTTAAGTTCAGCAATCTTACGGCATGCATGCAATACCGTTGTGTGATCGCGGCCGCCGAAGGCATCACCAATTTCCGGCAGGCTGTGGTTGGTCAGCTCTTTCGACAAGGCCATGGCCACCTGACGCGGGCGCGCGACTGAACGCGAGCGGCGCTTGGACAGCAGATCAGAAATCTTGATCTTGTAGTACTCGGCGACCGTGCGCTGAATATTGTCGATGCTGACCAGCTTGTCCTGCAGGGCCAACAGGTCCTTGAGCGATTCGCGAATCAACTCGATGGTAATGTCACGGCCCATGAAGTGCGAGTGGGCGATAACGCGCTTCAACGCGCCTTCCAGCTCACGCACGTTGGAGCGGATGCGCTGGGCAATAAAGAAGGCGGCATCATGCGGCAAGTCGACTTTGGCCTGATCGGCCTTCTTCATCAGAATCGCCACGCGGGTTTCCAGTTCAGGCGGCTCGACGGCTACCGTCAGGCCCCAACCGAAACGTGACTTGAGACGCTCTTCCAGGCCTTCGATTTCTTTCGGGTAACGGTCGCTGGTGAGAATCACCTGCTGACCACCTTCAAGCAAGGCGTTGAAGGTGTGGAAGAACTCTTCCTGGGAACGCTCTTTCTTGGCGAAGAATTGAATGTCATCGATCAGCAGTGCATCCACCGAACGGTAGAAGCGCTTGAACTCGTTGATGGCGTTAAGTTGCAAGGCCTTGACCATGTCCGCGACAAAACGCTCGGAATGCAGGTACACCACCTTGGCATTCGGGTTCTTCGCCAGCAGGTGATTACCTACCGCATGCATCAAGTGGGTCTTACCCAAGCCCACGCCGCCATAAAGGAACAGCGGGTTGTAACCGTGCTTGGGGTTGTCCGCTACCTGCCAGGCTGCTGCGCGGGCCAGCTGGTTGGATTTACCTTCAACGAAGTTATCAAAGGTAAAGGTGCGATTCAGGTAACTGGTGTGTTTCAGCCCGCCTTCGACCTGCACTGAACGCTCGGTACGCGCCGGCGCCTGCTGGCTGGCCGCACCGGCCATGGGGTCAAAGCTCGCGCGCGAGGGTTCTGCCTGCGCAGTAGCGGTTGCTGCTGTGGTGACTGCAGCAGGTGCTGGCGTGCTCGGCGCAGCTGACGGCGTACTGACAGCTGCCACACGTGGGGCAGAACTGCGTTTGCTACCTATTAATAAGGAGAGCGCCGGAACCAGACCGTTGGTCCGTTCGGTGAGTAACTCGAGCAAACGGCTGAGGTACTTCTCATTAACCCAGTCGAGGACAAAACGGTTCGGCGCATAGACGCGGAGCTCGTCGCCTTCGGCTTCGACCTGCAGTGGACGGATCCAGGTGTTGAATTGCTGAGCAGGCAGCTCATCGCGCAGAAGCTCGACGCACTGCTGCCAAAGTTCCACAGACACGGACATCCCCTAAATCGCAAGGCGCGAGGCAAAAAACAGCCGTCATTGTAGCCGCCGAGGCTTGAGTTATCCACATGTAAGCTTGCTTATGCGCAAGGAAAATCAACGTGTTAATAGCGATCAAGACTTATAACGCAGATGAGATAAGGGCTGTGGATAACCGCCCGCAAGCTCATTGGATAAACCAGGGTAAAACCCGGTGGAAAACCCTGCTGTGGGTAAAATGGCATTCCATCCTCAGCTTGTGCGCTGCTTCCACACAGTTGCAGCACGCCTTTTCGACAGACTTACCCTTGGCCAGACGGCTCTAATCTGTTGGCCTTCAGGCACTTATGCACAGATGAAGGGCTAGCTAATAGCTACTAACATTACTAAACATCTTTAAATATTCTCTTCTTTATATTTCTTTATGCAGGAAAAGCCTGGTTGGAAATTGACCTGACCCTCGGGTTTCTCTAGAATTGCCGGTCTCTTAAAACGGGGGCCATTCCGGCCCGTAGTCGACCACCCAGGTACCGCACCATGAAACGTACTTTCCAACCCAGCACTATCAAACGCGCTCGCACCCACGGTTTCCGTGCTCGTATGGCCACCAAGAACGGCCGTGCTGTCCTGTCGCGTCGCCGCGCCAAGGGCCGTAAGCGTCTCGCCGTCTAAATTTCGGTCTTGTGGTGAGTCGAGACTTCAGTCGGGAAAAGCGTCTGCTAACCCCCCGGCAATTCAAGGCAGTCTTCGACTCCCCTAGCGGCAAAGCTCCGGGCAAAAATGTCCTGCTGCTAGCGCGCAACAACGAACTTGATCACCCCCGTCTGGGATTGGTGATCGGCAAGAAGAGCGTCAAGCTCTCGGTTGAGCGCAATCGCCTGAAACGCCAGATCCGCGAATCGTTCCGTCTCAATCAGGACAACCTGGTGGGATGGGACATCGTGGTGGTTGCGCGTAAAGGCCTCGGCGATCTGGAGAACGTCGAACTGGCTCGCCAGTTTAGCAAGCTCTGGAAACGCCTCGAACGCAGCAAGCCAAGCCCGGAAACGGTCGCAACACCCGGGGTGAACGACAGTCCCCATGCGTAAACTGGCTTTGCTTCCCATCCAGTTCTACCGCTACGCCATCAGCCCCTTGATGGCCAGTCACTGTCGTTTCTACCCAAGCTGTTCTTGCTACGCGCTTGAAGCCATTGAACATCATGGCGTCATGCGCGGTGGCTGGCTGACCCTGCGTCGGCTTGGCCGCTGTCACCCGTGGAACCCCGGTGGCTACGACCCGGTTCCCTGCGTGAAAACCTCCCGTTCCTCTTCGATGGCCGAATAATCATGGATATTCAACGCTCGATCCTGATCGTCGCCCTGGCAATCGTGTCCTATATGATGGTTCTCCAGTGGAACCAGGACTACGGTCAAGCTGCCCTGCCGACAGAAAATGCCGCGACCAGCAGCACTGTACCCGGCTTGCCGGATACCACTGCCGCGACCTCAACCCCAGCAGGCGGCGATGATATTCCGAGCGCCACCACTGCCGTTGAGCCCAGCGCCATCAGTGCCGCACCTGCTGCTGCCAGCGATGAACTGATTCGCGTGAAGACCGATGTGCTGGATCTGGCCATCGATCCGCGCGGTGGTGATGTGGTGCAACTGCGTTTGCCGCAGTACCCACGTCGTCAGGATCGTCCGGATGTACCTTTCCAGCTGTTCGACAACGGCGGAGAGCGTACCTACCTGGCGCAAAGCGGTTTGATCGGCAGCAATGCTCCGGACAAATCCAGCGGTCGTGCTCTTTGGAGCAGCGAACAGAAGAGCTATGAACTGGCCGACGGTCAGGATCAGCTGCAGGTTGACCTCAAACTCAGCGAAGACGGCGTCAACTACATCAAGCGCTTCACCTTCAAGCGTGGTCTGAACGCTGAGTGTGCTGCCAAGGACCAACAGCAGAAGAAACCCGGTTGCGTTGATCCTTCGTCCTATCAGGTGACTGTCAGCTACCTGATCGACAACCAAAGTGGTCAGGCCTGGAGCGGCAACATGTTTGCCCAGCTCAAGCGTGATGGCAGCGACGATCCGTCCTCCACCACCGCCACCGGCACTGCGACCTACCTCGGTGGCGCACTGTGGACTACCGAAGAGCCGTACAAAAAAGTGTCGATGAAAGACATCGACAAACAAGCCTTCAAAGAAACCGTTCAAGGAGGCTGGGTTGCCTGGCTACAGCATTACTTCGTCACTGCCTGGATTCCAAGCAAAGACAGCACTAACCAAGTACAGACCCGTAAAGACAGCCAAGGCAACTACATTGTCGGCTTTACCGGCCCGGCCATTCAGGTTGCTGCCGGCGCTCAAGGCGAAACCAGTGCAATTCTGTATGCCGGCCCGAAGCTACAAGGCCATCTGAAGACCCTGTCTCCAGGTCTTGAGCTGACTGTCGACTACGGCATTCTGTGGTTCCTGGCTCAGCCGATCTTCTGGCTGCTGGAAGTTATCCACAACCTGCTCGGCAACTGGGGTTGGTCGATCATCATGTTGACCGTGATCATCAAGCTGATCTTCTTCCCGCTGTCCGCCGCCAGTTACAAGTCCATGGCGCGCATGCGTGCCGTTGCACCGAAACTCGCTCAGCTGAAAGAGCAGCACGGTGACGATCGCCAGAAGATGTCCCAGGCGATGATGGAGTTGTACAAGAAAGAGAAGATCAACCCGCTGGGCGGCTGCTTGCCGATCCTGGTGCAGATGCCGGTATTCCTCGCGCTCTACTGGGTGCTGCTGGAATCCGTGGAAATGCGCCAAGCGCCGTGGCTGCTGTGGATAACCGACCTGGCGATCAAGGATCCGTTCTTTATCCTGCCGATCATCATGGGCGCGACCATGTTTATCCAGCAGCAGCTCAACCCGACGCCGCCGGACCCGATGCAAGCCAAGGTACTGAAGATGATGCCGATCATTTTCACCTTCTTCTTCCTCTGGTTCCCGGCTGGTCTGGTGCTGTACTGGGTGGTCAACAACGTCTTGTCCATCGCCCAGCAGTGGTACATTACCCGCAAGATCGAAGCCGCAGCCAAGGCCGCAGACGCCTAAGCAGTGATTGCTTCTAAGCTGTAACAAACGCCCCTTTTCAGGGGCGTTTTGCTATGTCGTATTCAGGAGAAGCGCATGCCACCCGTTGCTGAAACCATTGCCGCCGTCGCCACCGCCCAGGGCCGAGGTGGCGTTGGCATCGTGCGAGTTTCCGGTCCGCTGGCCAGCACCTTGGCGCAGGAGATCTGCCAACGCGAGCTGCAACCGCGCTACGCCCACTACGGGCCGTTCTTTGCCGACGCCCAGCAGGTAATCGATGAAGGCCTGGCCCTGTACTTCCCTGGCCCCAACTCCTTTACCGGCGAAGACGTGCTGGAATTGCAGGGCCACGGCGGACCCGTGGTACTCGATCTGCTGCTGCGCCGCTGTGTACAACTCGGTGCACGCCTGGCGCGCCCCGGTGAATTCAGCGAGCGTGCGTTTCTCAATGACAAACTCGACCTAGCCCAGGCCGAGGCGATTGCCGACCTGATCGAAGCCAGTTCCGAGCAAGCGGCGCGCAATGCGCTGCGCTCCCTGCAGGGCGAATTCTCGCGCCGTGTGCATGGCCTGACTGAGCGGCTGATCAGCCTGCGTATCTATGTTGAGGCGGCCATCGACTTCCCCGAAGAGGAAATCGACTTTCTCGCCGATGGCCATGTACTCAGCCTGCTCGACGGCGTGCGTGCCGATCTGGCGGGTGTGCTGCGTGAGGCCGGCCAAGGTGCCCTGCTGCGCGATGGCATGACTGTGGTGATTGCCGGCCGGCCCAACGCGGGTAAATCCAGCCTGCTCAACGCCCTGGCCGGTCGCGAGGCAGCCATCGTTACCGAGATCGCCGGCACCACGCGCGACGTGCTGCGTGAACATATCCACATCGATGGCATGCCGCTGCACGTGGTTGATACCGCTGGCTTGCGCGACACTGAAGATCAGGTTGAAAAGATTGGCGTCGAGCGTGCGCTGAAAGCCATTGGTGAAGCCGACCGTATTCTGCTGGTGGTGGATGCCACGGCCCCAGAAGCCGACGACCCCTTTGCCCTGTGGCCGGAGTTTCTCGACCAGCGGCCTGATCCGGCCAAGGTCACCCTGATTCGCAACAAGGCCGACCTGTCCGGCGAGTCGGTGGTGCTGGAAGTCTGCAATGACGGCCACGTCACCATCAGCCTGTCCGCTAAATCCACCGAGGGCCTGGACCTACTGCGGGAACACCTCAAGGCCTGTATGGGTTATGAACAGACATCAGAGAGCAGCTTCAGTGCGCGCAGACGCCACCTGGAAGCATTGCGTCAGGCCTCCACACATCTGGAACACGGCCATGCTCAGCTGACCCTGGCCGGCGCAGGCGAACTGCTGGCTGAAGACCTGCGTATGGCTCAGCAAGCCCTGGGCGAAATCACCGGTGCGTTCAGTTCCGATGACCTGTTGGGGCGAATCTTTTCCAGCTTCTGTATCGGCAAATAGGCTGGGCGGCGTACGCCGTCTCACCTGCCAACGCATCGCCTAACCCGTCAGCTGCAGGATATTTCTGATGGGGTACGACGCATCGAATCATGCCCCGCATCCGCAATACCCTCCCTGCGCCTAACCCATCCTGTGTCCTAAAACCCCACGCATGCCATTCGGGCAGGCCTTCGCCTGGGCGAAATATGCACTCCCTGCCACTTATTTATCCACCTAAGCTCTGTGGAAAACCCGGCCTAAGCCCTGCCTATAACCCGGTGATAAAACTGAGGATAACCGCCCCTGTGGATAACCATGCATTTCATCCACAGCTTGCGTACGGCAACTGAACAGGCAGATGGCAGGATCAGCACAGACTTTTTAAACGCTGTAGGTACTGAATCCATTGGTCTGTAGCAATCTATCCACAGAAAAGCCGTTGCTAAGTAATAAACATATAAACAAGGCTTTATAAAAATTCTCTCTTTTATTCTTTATTAACCGACACACCCGAACAGCGCCCAAGCGAGCTGGCTATTTTTTGTGCAAAAGGCTTCTTTCACACCGGCTAAATCCCTATACTTGCCGCCTTTCCCGCTTTTCAACCCAAAAAGCCCCCCATTTCTCAACAGGCACGAGGTGCGTGGTGGATTTCCCTTCCCGTTTTCAGGTGATCGTCATCGGCGGCGGTCATGCCGGTACCGAAGCTGCGTTGGCAGCTGCACGCATGGGGGTAAAAACCCTGCTGCTGACCCATAACGTGGAAACACTCGGGCAGATGAGCTGCAACCCGGCCATTGGCGGGATCGGCAAGAGCCACCTGGTCAAGGAAATCGACGCCCTTGGCGGCGCCATGGCTGAAGCCACCGACAAAGGTGGTATCCAGTTTCGTGTGCTGAACAGCCGCAAGGGCCCTGCAGTACGTGCCACTCGCGCCCAGGCCGATCGCGTGCTGTACAAAGCAGCGATTCGCGAAACCCTGGAAAACCAGGCCAACCTGTGGATATTTCAGCAGGCAGCTGATGACCTGATCGTCGAAAACGACGAAGTCAAAGGCGTCGTCACCCAGATGGGCCTGCGTTTCCTCGCGGATTCCGTGGTGTTGACCACAGGCACCTTCCTTGGTGGACTTATCCACATAGGCCTGCAGAACTACTCCGGCGGTCGCGCTGGTGATCCACCCTCGATTGCCTTGGCACAACGTCTGCGTGAATTGCCGCTGCGCGTCGGTCGCCTGAAAACCGGGACGCCGCCACGCATCGACGGTCGTTCGGTGGACTTCTCAGTAATGACCGAGCAGCCGGGCGATACGCCAACGCCGCTGATGTCCTTCCTCGGTCGCGCGGAACAGCAACCGCGCCAGGTCAGCTGCTGGATCACTCACACCAACGCGAGTACCCACGAAATCATTGCGGCCAACCTCGACCGTTCGCCGATGTATTCGGGCGTGATCGAAGGTGTCGGCCCGCGCTATTGCCCGTCGATCGAAGACAAGATCCACCGCTTCGCCGACAAAGACAGCCATCAGGTATTTATCGAGCCCGAAGGCCTGAATACCCATGAGCTGTATCCGAATGGCATCTCCACCTCGTTGCCGTTCGATGTGCAATTGCAGATCGTGCGCAGCATCCGTGGCATGGAGAACGCGCATATCGTGCGTCCTGGTTACGCCATCGAGTACGACTACTTCGACCCGCGTGATCTCAAGTACAGCCTGGAAACCAAGGTTATCGCCGGACTGTTCTTCGCCGGGCAGATCAACGGCACCACCGGTTACGAAGAAGCCGGTGCGCAAGGTTTGCTCGCGGGTTGCAACGCCGCATTGCGCGCCCAGGGCAAGGACAGCTGGTGCCCGCGTCGCGACGAGGCCTACATCGGCGTGCTGGTCGACGACCTGATTACCCTGGGTACCCAGGAGCCGTACCGCATGTTCACTTCGCGCGCCGAATACCGGCTGATCCTGCGTGAGGACAACGCCGACTTGCGCCTGACCGAAAAAGGCCGCGAGCTGGGTCTGGTCGATGATGTGCGCTGGGCCGCGTTCGAAACCAAGCGCGAAGCCATCGTGCAGGAAGAACAGCGCCTGAAAAGCACCTGGGTACGCCCGGGTACGAGTCAGGGCGATGCGATTGCCGCCCACTTCGGCACGCCGCTGACCCACGAATACAACCTGCTCAACCTGCTGGCTCGCCCGGAAATCGATTACACCGGATTGATCACCATCACCGGTGGTGGTTCGCAGGATCCGCAGGTGGCCGAACAGGTCGAGATCAAGACCAAGTACGCCGGCTATATCGACCGCCAGCAGGACGAAATCGCCCGCCTGCGCGCCAGTGAAGACACCAAACTGCCGCTCGATATCGACTACGCGGGGATTTCCGGGCTGTCCAAGGAAATCCAGCACAAGCTCGGCAACAGCCGTCCGGAAACTCTAGGCCAGGCCTCGCGGATTCCTGGCGTTACCCCGGCAGCGATTTCCCTGCTGCTGATCCATCTGAAAAAGCGCACTGCCGGTCAGCAGTTGGAGCACAGCGCCTGATGTCGTTGGTTACCGCACGTCACGCCGAAGAACTGAGCCAGGGCGCTCTTGAGCTGGGTGTCGAACTCAGCGCGCAGCAGCACGAACAGCTGCTGGCCTACCTGGCCCTGCTGATCAAGTGGAACAAGGCCTACAACCTCACAGCAGTGCGCGACCCCAATGAAATGGTCTCGCGCCATCTGCTCGACAGCCTCTCCGTGGTGCCCTTCGTCACCGAGGCTGGGGATAACTGGCTGGACGTTGGCAGTGGCGGCGGGATGCCGGGTATTCCGCTAGCCATCCTGTTTCCCGAGCGGCAGTTCACCCTGCTCGATTCCAACGGTAAGAAGACCCGCTTCCTGACTCAGGTGAAGCTGGAGTTGAAACTGGGCAACCTGCAAGTTATCCACAGCCGGGTCGAAGAATTCCGTCCTGAGCAGCCGTTCAGCGGTATTTGCTCGCGGGCGTTCAGTTCGCTGGAAGATTTCAGCAACTGGACCCGTCATTTGGGCGATGGCCATACCCAGTGGCTGGCGATGAAAGGCGTACACCCGGATGACGAGCTGCAGGCTTTGCCAGCGGACTTTCGTCTCACCGCTACCCATGTACTCAAGGTTCCCGGTTGCCAAGGTCAGCGCCATCTGTTGATACTGCGTCGCTCGGTTTAGGGGGAACGCAGCATGGCTAAGGTATTCGCAATCGCTAACCAGAAAGGCGGCGTGGGCAAAACCACCACCTGCATCAATCTGGCTGCCTCGCTAGTGGCGACCAAGCGCCGTGTGCTGCTGATCGACCTCGACCCCCAGGGCAACGCGACCATGGGCAGCGGTGTGGATAAACACGGCCTTGAGCATTCGATCTACGACGTGCTGATCGGTGAATGCAACCTGGTCGATGCCATGCAGTTCTCCGAGCACGGCGGCTACCAGCTGCTGCCGGCCAACCGCGACCTGACCGCCGCCGAAGTCTCGCTGCTGGAAATGAAAATGAAGGAAAGCCGCCTGCGTTATGCGTTGGCGCCGATCCGCGAGAATTACGATTACATCCTCATCGATTGCCCACCGGCGCTGTCGATGCTGACGGTCAACGCCCTGGTGGCTGCCGATGGGGTGATTATCCCCATGCAGTGCGAGTACTACGCGCTCGAGGGCTTGAGCGACCTGGTCAACAGCATTCAGCGCATCGCTGAAATCTTGAATCCCAAGCTGAAGATCGAAGGCCTGCTGCGCACCATGTACGACCCGCGCATCAGCCTGACCAACGACGTTTCGGCGCAGCTCAAGCAGCACTTCCCAGACACCCTGTACCAAACCGTGATCCCGCGTAACGTGCGTCTGGCCGAGGCGCCGAGCTTCGGCATGCCGGCGCTGGTGTATGACAAGCAATCCCGTGGTGCCATTGCCTACCTGGCGCTGGCCGGCGAATTGGTACGCCGCCAGCGCGCAAGTGCCCACACCGCAACCGCATAAGGAAATACCCATGGCTGTGAAAAAACGAGGACTCGGACGCGGTCTGGATGCCCTGCTGGGCGGCACCAGTGTCAGCGCCTTGCAGGAAGAGGCCGCGCAGGTCGACAGCCGTGAACTGCAATACGTGCCCCTGGACCTGATCCAGCGCGGCAAATACCAGCCGCGCCGTGATATGGACGCCACTGCCCTGGAAGAACTGGCGCAGTCGATCAAGGCCCACGGCGTGATGCAGCCGATCGTGGTGCGGCCGATTGGTGAAGGACGTTTCGAGATCGTCGCCGGTGAACGCCGCTGGCGTGCCAGTCAGCAAGCCGGCCTGGACAAGATCCCGGCCATGGTTCGTGAACTGCCGGATGAAGCCGCCATCGCCATGGCGCTGATCGAGAACATCCAGCGCGAGGACCTCAACCCCATCGAAGAAGCCATGGCCTTGCAACGCCTGCAGCAGGAGTTCCAGCTGACTCAGCAGCAGGTCGCCGATGCTGTGGGTAAGTCGCGGGTGACCATCAGCAACCTGCTACGCCTGATTGCCCTGCCGGAAGAGATCAAAACCCTGCTGTCCCATGGCGATCTAGAAATGGGCCATGCCCGCGCCTTGCTCGGTCTGCCGGCTGAACAGCAGACCGAAGGTGCGCGACATGTTGTCGCACGCGGCCTCACCGTGCGCCAAACCGAAGCACTGGTACGCCAGTGGTTGAACAGCAAAGAGAAGCCGGCGGCCGTGGTCAAAGCCGATCCGGACATTACCCGGCTGGAACAGCGCCTGGCTGAGCGCCTGGGCTCGCCGGTGCAGATCAAGCATGGGCAGAAAGGCAAAGGCCAGTTGGTGATCAGCTACAGCTCCCTGGATGAACTGCAGGGTGTGCTCGCCCACATTCGTTGAAACAATTGCGCGTGTAGCGACTAGTCGGAAATCACTACCCGGCAGTTGAATGGGGGGGGAAGCGCCCCTATACTCTGCGCGCATTTCGTCGGCACAAAGTATGCCAAGTTATTGATTTCAGGTGCCGACGTCCGAGTTCAGCTTTCAGGAAAACAAGATGGACGTTCGCACGCCGAATCGCCTGCCCTTCCATCGTCTGGCTGTTTTCCCGGTACTGCTGGTGCAACTGCTGGTACTGCTGTTGCTGGCCCTGGTGTTGTGGCAGTGGCAAGGTGCAGTAGCCGGTTACTCCGGGTTGTGTGGTGGCCTGATTGCCTGGCTACCGAACGTGTACTTCGCCCACAAGGCGTTCCGTTTCAGTGGAGCGCGGGCTGCTCAAGCCATCGTCCGGTCTTTTTATGCCGGTGAGGCGGGCAAACTGGTTTTAACGGCAGTGTTGTTTGCACTGACCTTTGCAGGTGTTAAGCCTCTGGAACCGCTGGCGGTATTTGGCGTGTTCTTCCTGACCCAGTTGGTCAATTGGTTTTCACCCCTGCTGATGAAAACAAGACTTTTAAGACCTTAGCGCTCGAGGGATATATGGCAGCAGCACAAACCGCTTCGGGTTATATCCAGCACCACTTGACCAACCTGACCTACGGTCAGCACCCGGTCAACGGCTGGAGTTTCGCCCACAACGCAAAAGAAGCTCAGGAAATGGGCTTCTGGGCATTTCACGTAGACACCCTCGCGGTGTCCGTCGTGCTTGGCCTGTTCTTTATCCTGCTGTTCCGTGCCGCTGCTAAACGCGCCACTTCCGGACAACCGGGCAAGCTGCAGAACTTCGTTGAAGTCCTGGTCGAGTTCGTTGACGGCAGCGTCAAGGACACCTTCCATGGCCGCAACGCCCTGATCGCGCCGCTGGCTCTGACCATCTTCGTCTGGGTCTTCCTGATGAACTTCATGGACCTGATTCCGGTAGATTGGCTGCCAATGCTGGCGGCAAAAATCTCCGGCGACCCGCATCTGTACTTCCGCGTCGTGCCGACCACCGATCCAAACGCTACTGTAGGCCTGGCCCTGTCGGTATTTGCCCTGATCCTGTTCTACAGCATCAAGGTCAAAGGCCTCGGCGGCTTTATCGGTGAGCTGACCCTGCACCCGTTCGGTAGCAAGAACATCGTGGTTCAGGCGCTGCTGATTCCGGTCAACTTCCTGCTTGAGTTCGTGACCCTGATCGCCAAGCCGATTTCCCTGGCTCTGCGTCTGTTCGGCAACCTGTATGCCGGCGAACTGATCTTTATCCTCATCGCGATTATGTTTGGCGGCGGTTTGCTGCTGGGCGCGCTGGGTGTTGCCCTGCAGTGGGCGTGGGCTGTGTTCCACATCCTGATCATCGTGCTGCAGGCGTTCATCTTCATGATGCTGACCATCGTCTACCTGTCGATGGCGCACGAAGACAACCACTAAGAGCGCTTAGGCGCTTGCAGTGGACGCCCGCAAGGGCAACCAGAAGTACCGATTTTGCTTTACCGCTTTACCTTAGAAAACCTTAACCAATACGACATAAAAAGTCGGGAGGAAAGATGGAAACTGTAGTTGGTCTGACCGCTATCGCTGTAGCACTGCTGATTGGCCTGGGTGCCCTGGGTACCGCAATCGGTTTCGGCCTGCTGGGCGGCAAGTTCCTGGAAGGCGCTGCGCGTCAGCCGGAAATGGTTCCGATGCTGCAAGTGAAAATGTTCATCGTCGCCGGTCTGCTCGACGCCGTGACCATGATCGGTGTTGGTATCGCACTGTTCTTCACCTTCGCTAACCCGTTCATCGGTCAAATCCCAGCCTAATCAACTCTTCCGAGTTGATTAGCTGGATAGACAACGAACGAGCGAGGTGTTGGCGTGAACATTAATGCAACCCTGATTGGCCAGTCCGTTGCCTTCTTCATCTTCGTGCTGTTCTGCATGAAGTACGTGTGGCCTCCGGTCATTACGGCTTTGCAAGAACGTCAGAAGAAGATCGCAGACGGCCTGGACGCTGCTAGCCGTGCGGCTCGTGACCTGGAGTTGGCCCAAGAGAAAGCGGGTCAGCAACTGCGCGAAGCCAAAGGCCAAGCAGCCGAGATCATTGAGCAAGCCAAGAAACGCGGTACCCAGATCGTCGACGAAGCCCGTGAACAGGCCCGTGTCGAAGCTGACCGTGTGAAGGCCCAGGCTCTGGCCGAGATCGAGCAGGAACTGAATGGTGTCAAAGACGCGCTGCGCGCCCAACTGGGTAGCCTGGCCGTTAGCGGTGCCGAGAAGATCCTGGGCGCATCTATCGACCAAAACGCGCATGCGGAGCTGGTTTCCAAACTGGCAGCCGAAATTTAAGCGAGGGGCGCGATCATGGCAGAACTGACCACGCTGGCCCGACCTTACGCTAAGGCTGCCTTTGAGCATGCCCAGGCCCACCAGCAGCTGGCCAATTGGTCAGCCATGCTCGGCCTGGCTGCAGCGGTGTCGCAAGACGGCACCATGCAGAGCGTGCTCAAGGCTCCGCGTTTGACGAGTACAGACAAGGCCACCACGTTTATTGACGTGTGTGGTGACAAGTTCGACGCCCAGGTACGCAATTTCATTCACATCGTCGCTGAAAACGATCGTCTGGCCCTGTTGCCACAGATCGTTGAACTGTTCGAGCTGTACAAAGCCGAGCAGGAAAAGTCGATCGACGTGGACGTTACCAGTGCCTTCGCATTGAGCGATGAACAGCAAGACAAACTCGCCAAGGTTCTCAGTGCACGGCTCGGCCGAGAAGTGCGTCTGCACGCCGCGGAGGATGCCACCCTGATCGGTGGTGTCGTGATCCGCGCCGGCGACCTGGTTATCGATGGCTCAGTTCGTGGCAAACTCGCGAAGCTGGCCGAAGCATTGAAATCTTGAGTTTGAAGGGGCAGCAGAGCTATGCAGCAACTCAATCCTTCCGAAATAAGTGAAATCATCAAGGGGCGTATCGAGAATCTCGATGTCGCCTCTCAAGCCCGTAACGAAGGCACAGTCGTCAGCGTATCTGACGGTATCGTGCGTATTCACGGTCTCGCCGATGTGATGTACGGCGAAATGATCGAGTTCCCGGGCGGCGTCTACGGTATGGCACTGAACCTGGAGCAAGACTCCGTCGGTGCTGTTGTGCTGGGTGCTTACACCAGCCTTGCCGAAGGCATGAGCGCCAAGTGCACCGGCCGTATCCTCGAAGTTCCGGTTGGTCCGGAACTGCTGGGTCGCGTTGTCGACGCACTGGGTAACCCAATTGACGGCAAAGGCCCGCTGAACAACGTTGCTACCGACGCTGTTGAGAAGGTTGCGCCGGGCGTGATCTGGCGTAAGTCGGTCGACCAGCCGGTGCAAACCGGTTACAAGTCGGTCGATGCCATGATCCCGGTTGGCCGTGGCCAGCGTGAGCTGATCATCGGTGACCGTCAGATCGGTAAAACCGCTCTGGCCATCGACGCCATCATCAACCAGAAGAACAGCGGCATTAAGTGCGTCTACGTAGCCATCGGTCAGAAGCAATCGACCATCGCCAACGTGGTACGCAAGCTGGAAGAAAACGGCGCGCTGGCTAACACCATCGTGGTCGCGGCTTCCGCTTCCGAATCCGCTGCTCTGCAGTTCATTGCACCGTACGCCGGTTGTACCATGGGCGAATACTTCCGCGACCGCGGTGAAGACGCGCTGATCGTTTATGACGATCTGTCCAAGCAAGCAGTGGCTTACCGCCAGATTTCCCTGCTGCTGCGCCGTCCACCAGGCCGTGAAGCTTACCCAGGCGACGTGTTCTATCTCCATAGCCGTCTGCTGGAGCGCGCTTCCCGCGTTTCCGAAGAGTACGTTGAGAAGTTCACCAATGGCGCAGTGACTGGCAAAACCGGTTCCCTGACCGCTCTGCCGATCATCGAAACCCAGGCTGGCGACGTTTCCGCGTTCGTTCC